>OBXV01000006.1_pt1 | contig 430759 bp, 379 predicted proteins | sample 1495451 | NCBI WGS metagenome assembly OBXV01 (sample SAMEA2580178, study PRJEB22360) | human gut metagenome | biome: human gut; feature: human-associated habitat; material: faeces | place: Denmark | collected 2008/2010 | reverse complement strand
CGATGTTCTTTCAAGCAATTCGCTCTCTCGTTGACAGCTTGTTTACTTTACCACACTCAGAAAGGATTGTCAACAAGTTTTTTGACTTTTTTCAAAGTTTTTCAAGTTATTTCTTCAAAAGAATCATTTCTTTGTGATAGCCAAATCAATTTACCACTTTTTTTCGCCTCTGTCAACTGTTTTTTTTCAAATAATACAAAAAATAAAAAGATGTGTTTCACTGTATTACCATTAAGGGAAACAGAACCTTTGCAACCTTTTCAATCTGCTTCTTTATAGTTTCCAAACAATTTCTAAGCAAATGACGGTTTTCTACTTTTTCCTTGCTGATATAAGAAACATTATCGGCCGCCTCATTTCATCTTTCATTCCTTTCAGATTCATCATCTCCTTTGGAGGCTTCGGTTCCACAAAATGTTCCAGCATGAATCCATTTTCCAGTAAGCTGTTTATATACGTAGTCATAGTTCTATGATATTTTGTAACCTTCTCCCCCAGAAATACTGCATTCCTTTCCCCCTCATAATAATAATTGTCCACAGGAAAATGAAGAATATTTCCATCAGCATTATAATACCAGTCCTGTGTTCCATAGGAGGTGAACACAGGATGCTCCACAGAAAAAACAAGTTCTCCTCCCTGTTTCAGCCACATGACTATACGTTTCATTAATTGTTCGTACTCTTTCACATAATGAAATGCCAAAGAACTGATCACAATGTCAAATGTTTCTGCCGGAAATTCCAAATCTTCCATTGCGCTGCATTGATATGTAATCCGGTCATCACTGTTTTTCCGCTTCGCTGTTTCCAGCATTTTATGAGAGATGTCTGTTCCCAAAACAGAACTTGCTCCCTGATCTGCCGCATACTTACAATGCCACCCATATCCACAGCCTAAATCCAGAACTTTTTTATCTTTAAAATCCGGTAGAATTTTCTGTAATTCCGTCCACTCTCCGGCTCCCTGCAGCCCTTTTTTTGAGCGTTCCATTTCACTGTATTTCATAAAAAATTTTTGTTCATCATACTTATTCTCTTTCACAATTTTGTTCCTCTCTGCCAAAAATATTATAATTCCTGTAAATGAGCCAATTTAAAAATGTTCGCAAAATTCTTCTCTATTTATTTGTAAATCCAATAAGCAGACTCAAGAACGGGCAAATACAATCAGAAACAATTACAAGGCTATTCTCTATTACAGTTTACATCTTAAAGTAAAAAGTATTCAGATATTATTTTGGCTGCCATAACAGGCTCCAAATAATTTCCAAATACTTTTACAAAGACTTGTATATTTACTTATTTTCCAAGTATTTCTTCACTTCATGCAGTGACGGCAGAATACATTCCGAAAGTCTTTCCATTTCTTCTGTAGGCTTCGCAAGATCAGGCACCATAATCGGATGCATCCCTGCTGCCTTTACCGCACGGATCCCATTATAAGAATCTTCTATTCCATAACAGTTTTCCGGCTTTACACAAAGTCTTGCGCAGGCTTCCAGATAAATGTCCGGCTCCGGTTTGCTTCTCTTTACCATATCTCCGCAAACAATCACGTCAAAGTACTGTAAAAGACCGCCTTCCAAAAGCTCCCGCTTTACTACTTCTTCCCTGGTAGACGTAGCAAGGCCCGTTTTAATACCGGAAGTCTTTAAAAACTCCAGTAGCTCACAGACTCCCTGTTTTTTCGGAAGCCTGCCATCTGCTGCCTGCTCATGAAAGAGAGCAGCCATTTCCTTTTTATAAATTTCATAAGGAAAATCCTGCCCATAATGTTTCTGAAATATTTTTACGGTTGCTTCATGGTTGGTGCCCAAGCACTGCATGCATACCTTTTCCACATCCGGTATTCCATATTTATCCGCAACCTGCTTCCATGTACGGATCACAAGGGTTTCCGAATCGAAGATCACACCGTCCATGTCAAAAATCACTGCTTCCAGTTTTATCATTTTCCTTCCCCTCAGCCTTTCATGATGTACCTGATGGCATCCTGTATCCATTCTACATAAACCAGATTCATACCTTCTGTTTTTTCCATAGAGGACTGGCATACCTTGGGAAGGATCACTGTGGTAAATCCCAGTTTTTTCGCTTCCGACACACGCTGGGCAGCCATACTGACTGCCCGGACTTCTCCGCTTAGGCCCACTTCCCCAAAAGCAAGAACTGAATCCGGAATCACAATATCTTTGCAGCTTGATACCACTGCAAGGGAAATCCCCAGATCAATAGCAGGCTCTGTCATCTTCATTCCTCCTGCGATATTTACATAGGCATCACAGGAAGCCAGATGAATCCCCACTTTTTTCTCAAGAACAGCCATAAGAAGATTCACTCTGTTAAAATCCGTTCCCACTGCCGTTCTTCTTGGAATACCAAAATTGCTCTGACACACAAGGGCTTGGATTTCCACAAGAATAGGCCTTGTTCCTTCCATGGAGCAGGCTACAATAGAACCGGAAGTGCCGTTAGGCTTTCCGTTCAGCATAAATTCCGAAGGATTTTTAACCTCCTCAAGACCGGTTCCCCGCATTTCAAATACACCGATCTCATTGGTAGAACCGAAACGGTTTTTTACAGCCCGGAGGATCCGATAAGACGCATGACGGTCACCTTCAAAATAAAGCACTGTATCTACCATATGTTCCAGAACTCTTGGACCTGCTACGTTTCCTTCTTTTGTCACATGACCTACAATAAAAATAGAAATCCCAAGTCCTTTGGCGATCTGCATCAGTATATTCGTGGATTCCCTGACCTGAGAAACACTGCCCGGCGCAGAACTGATATCCTCGTGAAACATAGTCTGAATAGAGTCAATAACCACCATGTCCGGCTTCTTTCTCTCAATTACTTCCCGGATAGTTTCCAGATTCGTCTCACAGAATATCTGCAGATTTTCATTAAATTCTCCGATCCGGTTGGCTCTGAGACGGATCTGACGCAAAGACTCCTCCCCGGAAATATAAAGCACTGAGCTTCCTGACAGAGACAGATTTCTGCATACCTGCAAAAGAAGGGTGGACTTTCCGATTCCCGGATCTCCACCCACCAGAACAAGAGACCCGGGAACGATACCGCCCCCGAGTACTCTGTCAAGCTCTCCAATCTTTGTCAGCCGTCTTTCATCCTCTGAAATCCGTATATCTTTTAGTTTTACAGGCTCCGGTCTCTGCCCCTGCGCCATAGTCCGGCTGCCGGAAGACGACGTTTTTTTTGTGGAAACGGCCTCTTCTACAAAGGTGTTCCAGGCTTTGCAGCCCGGGCACTGACCCATCCATTTAGAAGACTCATATCCACATTCCTGACAAAAATAAACAACTTTTTTATTTTTTAGCATTTTTTGATCTTCACTTCTGCCACAGCATCACCCAGCTCAGCGCTGAAAGAAAGCTTGCCTCCAAGATTTGTTTTCATTGTACCTGCATCTGCGCCGTTAATGGTAATATCGTACTCTGTGTCAGCCTCCATTTCTACGGTAATCTGTGCATCCTCTGCACCTTCTACCTGAAAGCTCATGGTTGAACCGTCCTGCAAAAGATTATAAACTGCAGTTCCCGGTACAGATTCGTAAACAAACATACCGTTTCTTTCCAGCTTGGTGATCTCATGAAACGTTTTTACTTTATAAACATCCCCCTGATGCTGAAAATCTGATACTTTGGATTTCTGAGCCAGCTCATAATTACCAAAACTGATGCTTCCGTTTTCCTCTGTACGAATCAGTTCTTTTACTACTGCCATGATCTTATGTCCTCCCTGAGATTCTCTGTTGTATTATCTTTGGATATAGAATAACCCTTCAGAATCATGTATCCTGATACTGAATAATCAGGCAAAAGGATGCTTCGTTCCTTTCCTGCTGATTATTCTTATTATAACATTTTCACAATTTTTTGAACAGTATCCTAACCAAGATTTAATATCTTTTTTATATTTACTTTTTGTCTGCTTTTTCTGCAGGAACAGGAATAAACCGAAGCTGTTTCTGATGAAGCTGAACCTTTACCGTATCGCCTTTTCGGATTCTTCCCTCCAGAATTTCATTTGCAAGACTGTCCTCCAGCTTTGTCTGTATTGCCCGGCGGAGAGGTCTTGCTCCATACTTACTGTCAAATCCCGCCTCTGCCAGATAAGCCCTGGCAGAATCGCTGATCTTCAGCCGTATATCCATCTGCTCCTCACACCGTTTTTCCAGATTTTTAAGAAGAAGCCCCACAATTTTACGGATGTGCTCTTTATTGAGGGTATGGAATACCATGATCTCGTCAATACGGTTCAAAAACTCCGGTTTAAACAGGCGGCGCACTTCTTCCATTACATTTGATTTCATCCGCTCATAATCCTGTTTCTCATTATCACCTGACATAAATCCAAGTTTTTTTGGCTCAATAATAGCCTGAGCTCCCGCATTGGAGGTCATGATGATGATGGTCTGCTTAAAATCCACTTTCCGTCCATGAGCGTCTGTAATATGTCCGTCATCCAATACCTGAAGTAAAATATTAAATACATCCGGATGGGCTTTTTCAATTTCGTCAAAAAGGATTACACTGTAAGGATTTCTGCGCACCTTTTCGCTGAGCTGTCCTCCCTCGTCATATCCCACATATCCCGGCGGAGAACCGATCATTTTTGAGACGCTGTGCTTTTCCATGTACTCCGACATGTCTATGCGGATCATAGCCTGCTCGCTTCCGAATACAGCCTCTGCAAGCGCCTTGGAAAGCTCTGTTTTTCCTACGCCTGTAGGTCCCAGAAACAGGAAAGACCCAATGGGACGTCCGGGGTCCTTCAGACCTACCCGTCCGCGTTTCACCGCCTGGGCAACTGCTTTTACAGCCTCCTCCTGGCCGATCACCCGTTTATGGAGAATCCCCTCCAGATGAGCCAGCCTCTTTGATTCACTTTCTGTCAGCTTCTGTACAGGTACCTTGGTCCAGTCGGAAACAATATCCGCCACGGAAGCTTCTGTTACTGTAAGACTCTTCTTCTGACTTTTCCGTTCTTCTCTGGCGCGGTATTTTTTAATTTCCTGTTCCACTTCCCTCTGGCGGCTCTGAATCTCTCTGGCTTTTTCAAGGTCTGCCTGGCGGATGGCTTCCTCTTTCTCTTCCAGCAGCTCTTTCAGCATATTTTCAAGGCCATCTGTCTTTGTTGCTGTCCGGTAGCTTTTCAGGCGCACTTTTGCTGCTGCCTCGTCGATAATATCAATGGCCTTATCCGGAAGAAAACGGTCATTGATGTAACGGACAGACATCTGCACTGCCGCCTCCAGAGCGCTGTCCTCAATACTGACTCTGTGGTGCTTTTCATAGTAAGGACGAAGCCCCTTCAGAATCTCCAAAGCTTCCGCCTCTGAGGGTTCCTCTACAGTTACCGGCTGGAAACGCCGTTCCAGAGCCGCATCCTTTTCAATATATTTCCTGTATTCCTCCAGAGTGGTAGCTCCGATCAGCTGAATCTCTCCTCTGGACAGAGACGGCTTCAGGATATTAGATGCATCCAGGGCGCCCTCCGCGCCTCCTGCGCCGATAATCGTATGAAGTTCATCAATAAAAAGAAGGATTCCTCTGTCTTCCCGCACTTCATTTACTACATTTTTGATGCGCTCTTCAAATTCTCCTCTGTATTTACTGCCTGCTACCATTCCGGAAAGATCCAGCACTACCACGCGTTTCTCTTTTACAGTATCCGGAACCATTCCGGACACAATTTTCTGGGCCAGACCTTCTACAATAGCAGTTTTTCCCACTCCCGGTTCTCCAACCAGACATGGATTATTTTTTGTTCTGCGGCTCAGAATCTGGATCAGCCGTCCGATCTCCCTGTCTCTTCCCACAACAGGGTCCAGCTTTCCATCAGCAGCCATTGCTGTAAGATCCCGGCTGTACTGATCAAGAAAAGGAGTTCCTGTTCCTTTTTTATCTTTCAGATTCCTGGATGCCTGCATCTCCTCCGCAATAGCTTCCTGGTCGCAGCCCATAGCAGCCAGAACTGCCGCATACAGTTTCTGGATATTGACTCCCATTGTATACAGAAGTCTTGTGGCAACGGACTCTGTTTCCTTCAGCATGGCAAGAAGTATATGTTCAGTGCCTGCCTGATCCGCCCTCCGCATCTGAGCCTCTTTTCCGGCATTGTCAAGAAGCCTCTGAGCCCTTGGACTGTACTCCGGCACTCTTTCCATGGTCAGAACTTCCGAAGGAGCGATCAGATTCCCGATCAGCTCCTGAAGCCTTTCCTGCTCCACACCGAATTCTTCCAGAATTCTTCCCGCAGTCCCCTCCTTTTCCTTTAAAAGTCCCACCAGAATATGTTCTGTGCCTATATACGTATGCTTACAGGACTGTACCGTGCTTCTGGCAAGCTTTAGCGCATTTACAGCCTGTCTGGTAAACTTTTCCTGCATAAATTCCTCCTCGTTTCTGATCCTTTACAGATCGTAATCGTCAAAAATCTCATCAATCAGCTGATGTACTTCCTGTCTGGAAACCTCCTTGCAGCAGCCCTTTGCCAGCGCTACCACAAGATTCTGTTTCATTTCCTCCAGAGCTTTTATCTTATCTACATCAATGGCCACCACAGCACCTCTTCTTCTGTCAATGGACACAAACCCCTCCTGTTTCAGAAGTGTATAGGCTTTATTGACTGTATGCATATTAATGCCTATGGTATCTGCCATCTGTCTCACAGAAGGCAGAGTATCTCCCTCCTGAAGTCTTGATGTAGCGATCCCAAGGATGATCTGGTTCATCAGCTGAACATAGATGGCCTCGTCACTGTTAAAATCTATTTCTATGACCATATTCAAGCCTCCTCGTATCGTGTTACACATATACTAGCACATCTCGCATATTTTGAAAACAGTTATTTTCCGTGTCTTTTCCACAGTTGAAAAGAGGCAGCCTCACAGCCGCCTCTTTCTGTATTACATTTAACCGATGATCTTTTTTAACTGTTCTCTGTTTAAAATCAGATTAAATCCCATTGGATTGATAACAAGCGCCTCCGCCTGCTGGATCATAATATCAGCAAGCTTCACAAAAGGTATTTTTGCAATCCTCAGCTTTTTGCCTCTGGCAAATTTTTCGTATTCCAGCACATCTGAAAAAACAGGCTGAAGAATTTTTCCTTCTTTATTTTTCAGATACGGAATATTTACCTTTGCCGGATCCTCCTCACTGCGGTCCATGGCAACAAGGAATTCTGATTTTCTCAGATTTGCGATCAGCTCTTCTTCCAGTTCCCGGATATTTTTGTGTTCCTCCGGTTTTACCGGACGGCGCAGCTCCTGCATAAAATAAATACCGGAAAGCTGAAGCGTTGCGTTGATCAGAGGTCTTTTTTCCGGCTCGACCTTGCTGAGATCCGGCTGACGCACAATTTTGTCAAGATCCACTTCAATCTCTTCACTTCCGTTATTCCACACCAGGGAATTTACACCAACAGCGTAAAGAAGGCCGTACATTCTCGGGAAATCCTTTTTCTCATATTTCATTCCCATAAGCAGTATTTTATCATCCAGCTTCTTTTTGCCAAACTCCTTCAGTGTCTCTTCCTCGGCAAAAAACCATGCCTGATCATTATAAGTCTCTTCTGCGCAGGTCACATAAGGAAGCTTTGTCACCTGAGAATATGCCACAAAGATGCTGTCTCTGGCCTGAATTTCCTTCACTGCGTCTACTACACTCATTCCCATTCTTGTTGTCCTTTCCATTGTCTGTCTCCGGCCCCGGGGGCACAGAGGAACAGATACTCCTTTTTATTTCATCAGGAATTCTACGATTCCGTCAAGTTCCTCCATCTGATCCCTCTTCAGAGAAGATTTCACAGTAAGAGTATTGTCATAAATCTCCATGTTTTTCATGGAAGAAAGAATCTCTTTCATCTGTTTTCCTGCAGAAATTGCCCAGGTACCGTTTTCGATCACAGCCACTTTACGGTTCTGGAAATTATGCGCTTTCAATTCTGAAAGAAGGGTTTCCATTTTCGGGAAAAGTCCTGCATTGTAAGTAGGGCAGGCAAATACGATCCTGTCACAGCGGAATGCTTCTGCCAGAATATAGGACGGATCTGTTTTGGACACATCATACATTGCAATGTTCTTTTCTCCTGCATCAGAAATCTTCCCGGCCAGTACATTCACTGCGCTCTCTGTATTTCCGTAAATAGAAGCATACACAATAAGAACCGCATGATCCTCCGGTGTGTAGGTGCTCCATTTCTGATATTTATCAATAAACCAGCCCAGATTTTCTCTCCATACCGGGCCGTGAAGCGGGCAGATCATTTCAATATCAAGAGCTGCTGCTTTTTTCAGGGCAGACTGAACCTGAGCTCCGTATTTACCTACAATGTTAGTAAGATATCTTCTGGCTTCTTCCAGCCACTCTGCCTCAAAGTTCAGCTCGTCTGCAAAAATATTTCCGTTCAGCGCGCCAAAGGTTCCAAAGGCGTCTGCACTGTAAAGAACTTTATCATAAGCATCATAAGTCACCATAGCCTCCGGCCAGTGAACCATTGGGATCATGGCAAATGCAAGGGTGTGTTTTCCTGTGGAAATGGTATCTCCCTCTTTGATCACAACTGCACGGTTATCTACGTCAAAATCAAAAAACTGTTTCATCATGGTAAATGTCTTTGCATTTCCCACAAATTTCACTTCCGGATAACGAATCACAACTTCTGCAAGAGAAGCGCAGTGATCCGGCTCCATGTGATTCACAATAATATAATCCAGAGTACGGCCGTCCAGTACATGCTCCAAATTCTCAAGGAACTGTGAGCACACAGAATGATCTACTGTATCAAGAAGAACGGTTTTTTCATCCAGGATCACATAGGAATTATAGGAAACTCCTTTTGGGATCGGATATACGTTCTCAAACAGCTCCAGTCTTCTGTCGCTGGCGCCGATCCAGTACATATCCTCTGTTATCTTTTTTACACAATACACGTTGTTTCCTCCTTACGCCTCATCAATGGCTTTTCCAATATCATGGCGCATATATTTGTTGGCAAACTGAATCCATTCGGTCGCCTCATATGCGTTCTTTCTTGCTTCCTTCAGGTCTTTACCCTTGGCAGTAATTCCCACAACACGTCCTCCGTTTGTGACGATCTGACCGTTTTCCAGCTTTGTTCCCGCATGGAAGCAATAATATCCTTCTTTGTCCTCAAACTTCTCAAATCCGGACATAGGAATGCCTTTTTCGTATTTTACCGGATAGCCTTCGCTGGCAAGAACCACGCAGACTGCCGCATTATCCTCAAATTCAAGTTCTGTCTGATCCAGAGTCCCGTTTACACAGGCCTCCATTACCTCAAGGATATCTGTTTTCATTCTAGGCAGCACTACCTGTGCTTCCGGATCACCGAAACGGGCATTATATTCCAGAACCTTGGGTCCGTCCGGAGTCAGCATCAGGCCAAAGAAAATAATTCCCACAAAAGGACGTCCCTCAGCCGCCATAGCATCTACTGTCGGCTGATAAATATATTTCCGGCAGAATTCATCTACCTCTTCCGTATAAAACGGACTTGGAGAAAAGGTCCCCATTCCGCCTGTATTCAGTCCCTGGTCTCCGTCCATGGCGCGTTTGTGATCCTGAGCGGAAGTCATGGTACGGATGGTCTTTCCATCAACAAAAGAAAGCACAGAGACTTCTCTTCCTGTCATAAATTCTTCAATGACCATAGTATTTCCGGCGCTTCCGAACTTTTTGTCCTCCATGATCTCCTTTACTCCGGCTTCCGCCTCAGCGAGATCATTGCAGATCAGAACGCCCTTTCCAAGAGCAAGTCCGTCCGCCTTGAGAACAACAGGGAATTTCGCCTGTGTACGAAGATATTCCAGAGCCTTTTCAGAATCCTCAAAATTCTCATATCCGGCAGTGGGAATATTATATTTTTTCATAAGATCCTTGGAAAACGCCTTGGAGCCTTCCAGAATAGCCGCATTTTTACGTGGGCCAAACACCTTCAGACCGCGCTCTTCAAATACGTCTACAACGCCTCCTACCAGCGGGTCATCCATTCCAATGATCGTCAGATCTATGCTATGTTCCTGGGCAAAATCCGCCAGTTTCTCAAATTCCATAGCTCCGATATTTACGCACTCTGCATACTGGGAAATTCCCGCATTGCCGGGTGCGCAGTAAATTTTGTCAGCTTTAGGGCTTTTTGCCACGCTCCATGCAATTGCATGTTCTCTTCCGCCGCTTCCTACAATCAGTATATTCATCAGGTATTTCCTCCTTATCTGCTGATCTGAACCTTTCCGTCCTGAACACTGACCTTTCCATTTGCAATCAGGTCAATAGCTTCCGGAAGGATCTTCCATTCTGCCTCTTCCATTACCCGGCGCTGAAGTACTTCCGGAGTATCTCCCTGCTGTACCTCAACGGCCTTCTGAAGGATGATTGGACCTGTATCTGTGCCTGTATCTACAAAATGCACAGTGGCTCCGGTTATTTTTACGCCTCTGTTCAGAACTCCCTCATGAACGCGCAGTCCATAAAACCCTGTTCCGCAGAAAGACGGGATCAGAGAAGGATGGATATTAATGATACGGTTTGGATATGCCTCCACGATCATTGGAGGAACCGCAACCAGATAACCTGCAAGAACCACAAGATCTATCTGTTTTTTCTGAAGCTCCGCCAGAAGAGCTTTATGGAATTCCTCTCTGTTGTCATAGCATTTCGGAGAAATACAAACAGCCGGGATCCCCCGGTCCTCTGCTCTTTTCAGAGCATAGGCACCGGAGTTGTTGCTGATCACTACTGAAACAGCGGCATTGGTGATCACTCCCTGATCCAGCGCATCCAGAATGGCCTGAAGATTCGTGCCCCCTCCGGATACCAGAATGCCAAGTCTTAACATAAATCCACACCCTTTTCGCCGGCTTCAATACGTCCTACCACATATGGAGTATCTCCTGCTTTGCGGATTGCTTCCATTGTTTTGTCCACGTCTTCCGGTTTTACTGCAAGAACCATTCCAAGACCCATGTTGTAGGTATTATACATCATTTTTTCTTCAATGTTTCCTTTTTCTGCAAGAAGCTTAAAGATAGGAAGAACCGGATAGCTGTCTTTTTCGATCACTGCTCTTGTACCCTCTTTCAGCATACGCGGAACATTTTCGTAGAAACCGCCGCCTGTGATATGGCTGCATGCATGGATGCGCACGCCCGCTTCTTTCACGCTCTTCAGAGCTTTTACATAAATTCTGGTCGGGGCAAGAAGAGCCTCGCCCAAAGTTGTTCCCAGTTCATCATAATAAGTGTCCAGAGACTCTCTTGTCATATCGAATACCTTACGCACCAGAGAAAATCCATTGCTGTGAACACCTGTGGACGCCATACCGATCAGAACGTCACCGGCTTCCAGTTCTTCCCCTGTAAGAAGATCTTTTTTATCGATCACGCCTACTGCGAATCCCGCAAGGTCATACTCATCCTCCTGCATAAGTCCCGGATGCTCGGCTGTTTCTCCGCCGATCAGAGCTGCTCCGGACTGTGCACAGCCTTCTGCCACACCGCCTACGATCTCTGCGATCTTTTCCGGATAATTCTTGCCGCATGCAATATAATCCAGGAAAAACAGAGGCTCTGCCCCTGCGCAGGCAATATCGTTGACGCACATTGCCACTGCATCGATTCCAATGGTGTCATGCTTGTCCATAACCATGGCAAGCTTTACCTTTGTTCCGCATCCGTCTGTTCCGGAAACAAGAGTAGGCTCCTCCATATCTTTAAATGCACTCATGGAAAACGCTCCTGAAAATCCGCCGATTCCGCCTAAAACCTCGGGTCTCATTGTTTTTGCAATGTGCTTTTTCATCAGCTCCACTGACTTATAGCCTGCTTCTATATCAACACCTGCGTTCTTGTAATCCATAATATCCTCCCAGTATTTACTTTTATTTTTTATTAATAATTCTGATAGCCTACTTCCTGCAGTCTTGCGTCCTTGGCTTCTACCTGCTCTTTCAGCTCCTGGCTGTATTCTTTCAATTTCGCAAGAAGCTCAGGATCTGAGGTTGCCAGAATTTTTGCTGCCAGAAGTCCTGCATTTGCGCCGCCATTGATGGCAACCGTGGCAACCGGGATTCCGGACGGCATCTGTACGATGGAATAAAGAGAGTCACGTCCTCCCAGAGAGGTAGTATGCATCGGAATACCGATTACCGGCATGGGGAAAATCGCCGCGCACATTCCCGGCAGATGAGCTGCCATTCCCGCACCTGCAATAATCACCTTAAATCCTCTTTCCTCTGCACTCTTTGCATAGTCAAAAAATACATCCGGTTCTCTGTGCGCGGAGATAATCTTCATCTCATACTCCACTCCCAGCTTGTCAAGAATTGCCGCTGCTTTGCTCATAACCGGCATGTCTGAATCGCTTCCCATTACAATTCCAACTTTTTTCATTGGTAGGCCTCCTTAATTTTCAATCTGTTCCAGGTTGATTCTACTAAGATTCTATTTTTGTGTCAATAAAATTCCATAAAAGAAATATTTTGGCAAACAAACTGTTTTTGTATATTTCGGAATTTCTTCCTTCCACATTCTCTTTATTTCTCAAAAGGGCGGTTCAGTTCCTCTGTACCAGGAAGTACAAAACGTCCTTTTTCAATAATGGAACGTCCTTCTCCCTCATCATCGATCACGCGGATACTTCCAAGCTCTTCGTAAGGAATGGTAATATCTGTATGGCATCCATAGTACGCAAGGCTGATATCCTCTTTTCTGAGGCTGGATATTTCATTGTCTCTGGCAATGATCTCTCTCCCGTCCGGATTATATACTGCAATATCCTCAGCCCAGCTGTAACAGGTATCGCCCACTGCAAAATGAGGACCCATTTTTTCTGCGATCAGAATGGGCAGCTTGTCTGCGATCCCGTATTTTTCTGCAGCCACATAGGCTGTGGTATTTGTTCCGATGGCAAACTCTCCCATTGGAAGCTTCACATGATGGTGAAGGATATTATCCTCAATATAAGCGCGGTTTTCCCCTTCCGTCTCAAAGTTACTGCAGGAATAATCGATCACCTGACCGCAGTCAAATACAAGCTTCAGATCCTTAAACTGCAGTCCGTTCAGATACACTTTTTTTACATGGAGGACTCCGCCTGTGCCTGCCAGAACCGGAGAAGTAAACACCTCTCCTACCGGGATATTCACATCTGCCACACAGTTTTCAAAGTTTGTCTGTTTTTTGATATCCTCCAGTGTATGAAGATGAATGATAAGATCTGTTTCATTGCCGTTCTGTCCTTTGATCTCCACCCACTCGCAGGTATCCAGAGTTTCAATGATCGTCTGCTGGATTTTTTCATAAAGCTTATAGTCCAGTGTATTGATCTTTACGATCTCATCAAAAATCTCCGGGAAGTTTTCTCCGATCTCCGGCACCGGATAGGCGATAATGGTAAAGCTTCTCTCATCTCCTTTGATATAGCGGTTGACAATCTGACCGGATTCATTGTCAAGCTCCACCTGAAGCTTCTGCTGAGCTTCGCTTAAGCTCAGGGCTTCCGGCTTGGACACCGGCGAAAAAGGTTCCTCTCCAAAGGTTTCAATACATGCAGGACCGCCGTGGACTTCTGCCAGATCTCTGTACTTGTCGTAAGCGTTCTGCATGGAGCGGAGTTTCCTTTTTACAAAGTCGCTGTCAAGGAACAGAGCGCAGTCCTGTCTGTGGTCATAATCATACTGAGGGTTGGCGTTTCCGCCCATATATCCTACACGGGATGCCCCTTTTTTATTGATCACATGAGCCGCATGACGATAGATCACAGGCTCCAGTCCCATTTCACGGAACTGAAGGACTGCCGCCCGCACCATCCGTTCAAATCCCAGATTATAGCGGATATTTACGGTTTTCTTTTTTGTAAGGTCTTTTCTTGTATTAATAAATCCGATGCGATATCCTTCTGTATAGGTACGCGCCATATCATCAATTTTTTCCTGAGAAAGACTGTTCAGGAAAAGAGCCACACCGGTCTCATTTCCGGATACGTATTCGCCATAGCGGTAAAGATACCTCAGATCCTCAAGATCTGACTCCATAATGATCTTTGTGGCAAAATCCAGCTCCGGATCAACGCCCTCTGCAATTCTCTGTTCCATCATATCCTGGCAGTAGTCATTTACATAAGAGCGTAGGATATCTTCTACTGTTTTGGGCGCAGGGAGTTCCTCTTCGCAGAAAGCAGAATGAATCTCCAGAAACAGCTCCGCGCACACAAGATAATCCCACCATTTTTTTTCATATGCATAGACTATAGTGCCTCTCAGCTCCGCATACAAAAAGCAGAAGCTCTGTCCGTATTCCCCCAGCTTTTCTGCTGCATAAGCAGGATTTCCATAGGAGGTCTTATAGTTTTCCGGAAAAAGCTCTTCATACAAAGCCGTATTTTCCGCTTTCAGCTCTTCCAGAGAAAGCTCTTCCTGTTCTCTTTTCAGGATTTTTCCTGTTTTTCCCAGAAACTCTGCTGTTTTCTGAAAAAATTCTCCAAAGGGCTCTTTGATTTCCTTTTCTGTACAGATTTCTGCAATCCGTTCTTCAGCAAGGGCAAACCGTTCCATCAGTAATTCGTCCAAACTGTCATCTCCTTTCAAAAAATCTTCTCCATCTTTATTCATCAATCACATTTCCCAGACGGATATGCTTGTCTACCAGTTTCTTCATATACTCCCAGATTTCCCCGGAACCTTCTGAAGTATGCTGATTTCTTTTGTAAATCTGGCTTTTTTTCACGCCGTGCTCCGCCCAGCTTCTTCCTCCGGAAGCATCGTTCAGAAGAAGCGGCTGACAGTTATCAAGTACGTGGGCAAACTTTGCTTCCGGTGTCTCGTATGCCTCAAACTCTTCCCAAAGCTGCCGGAACCGGCTTCTCTGATCCTCTGGAAGCAGTCCGAAAATCCTTTCCGCAGCCTTCCGCTCTCTGATCTCCTTGGTTGCCGCACCAGCCTCGTCATAGGCATAGGTATCTCCTGCGTCAATTTCCACAAGATCATGGATCAGCACCATGGGAATCACCTTTTCCAGGCTTACCTCTTCATTGGAATATTCCTTCAGAAGAACCGCCATAAGGGCAAGATGCCAGGAATGTTCCGCATCATTTTCTTTACGATTCCCGTCTGCAAGATATGTCTGCCGAAAAATATTTTTTACTTTGTCCACTTCTATAATAAACTGCATCTGTTTCTCTAAACGTTCCATTTTTTACACTCCCATTAAAAAAAAGCCCAGCCATCCCACCATAATGATCCCATTAAGAATAGAACCAACAACACTGGTACGATGCATACGCTTTTCCTCTGAAAAACTCAATAGTCCCAAAATGAACCCGTAGGCAGAAAGCATAGTTGCAAAAAGGCAAATACCTCCCACAATAAATCCATAAGCGCCGTCAAGTGCAAAAGCAGTCAGAACTGCTGCAAGAAACAAAATAAGGGAAGCAGCTGCCAACCCTACTGACAGCTTCCCCTTTTCTGCTTCTTTTGTTTTTACAAATGAATATCTATATCTTTTCGCCATAATGCCTTCTCCTCAGGTAATTACAGACTGCAAACAGCACATATCCTGCTGCCGCGCCTGCAGTATTTAAAATCAGATCATCCACATCAAAGCAGCCCACTCTTGTTACAAGCTGAATCGTTTCCACACACAGACTCAGACTGAACCCGGACAGAACGATCAGGAATCCGCTGCGGCATCTCCGGCTGATGACCGGCAGGATAAATCCCAGGGGAATGAATCCGATCACATTCCCGAAAATATTCATAAAAAAAGCAGACAAGCCAACCTGTTCCCGGTACATCCAGAATCTCCGGATCTCCACAAAGGGTTTCAGGTTGTATCTGTATATGCGCTCCTCCTCCGCAATCCGTCCGTATCCCTCAGAAAAAAACAGAAAGTAGATCAGAAGCAGCACATACAGCACAAAAAGAACCATTCCTATCTGCCGGATTTTTTGTTTTGCCCTGTTACTCACAGCTCACCGTCAGATCAGAATATCTGACTTTCTCTTTAAAAGTCTCGCTCCGCTGATGATCATAAGGATACCGGCTGCGGCGCCTGTCACCAGGGTAACAATGCCTACCGCCAGACTGCAGGCCCCTGTTCTTGTCATTGTTTTATAAATCTTTTCGTTCACGGCGAACCTCCTATTTCACTCCATACTGACGATAATAGTCATCAATGGCTGCCTTCAGAGTATCATCGATGATCACCTGTCCATTTACCTCTTTGTTGTAAAGATACTCTGTCACCTCTGCCATATCCACAATAGCCGCAGTGTCAAAGCCGTACAGATCCTTCACTTCATCAAGAGCGCATTTTTCTCCGCCCTTTCCTACTTCCATACGGTTCAGAGAAACCATAAGACCAACGATCTCCACATCTGCCGCTCCTTTTACCTTAGGCACAGTCTCCTCCATGGATTTTCCGGAAGTGGTTACGTCCTCGATCATAACAACTCTGTCTCCGTCCTTCAGAGTACTTCCAAGAAAGCTTCCTTTATCTGCGCCGTGGTCTTTTTCTTCTTTTCGGTCAGAGCAGTAGCGTACTTCTTTTCCATAAAGCTCGCTGTAGGCAATCGCTGTCACAACGCTTAACGGGATTCCTTTGTATGCAGGTCCGAATAATACGTCGAAATCGTCTCCATATTTGTCATGAATGGCTCTTGCATAGTATTCGCCCAGTTTCTTTAACTGAGATCCTGTTACATATCCCCCTGCATTCATAAAAAATGGGGATTTTCTTCCGCTTTTCAGTGTAAATTCACCGAATTTCAGAACCTTGCTGTCTACCATGAACTGAATAAATTCCTGTTTATACTGTTCCATATTTTTCAACCTCCGTATTTACGGGCAAGCCCTTTTCATTTTTCCATAATATATCTGTTTTATTTTAGCATATCTGCTGTTTTTTTTCAATCAATGGATGAAAGGGGCGCCACAGTCTGTTTTTTATATTTTTTCATTATATAATAATAGTATGGGATCAGAGGAATCAGGGCAGCGATCCATGCTGCCGGATCTGCCATACAGATTCCTGCAAAGCTGGTTTTTCCTGCAACAAGAAGAACGATAGCAGTTCTGGCAACCAGTTCAAAAATTCCGCCAAGCATAGGAACCAGCCCATAACCCATTCCCTGAAGAGCATTTCGGAAAAGGAAAATTGTACAGAGGAACGGGTAAGCCCAGAATACAGTGCGGAAATAGGTTACCGAAACCTCTACCACAGCTGTCTCTGAAGGATCAATAAACAGATAGGTAAAATATCTGCCGCCAAAATACATTACAACCATCTCAATAGCAGCCCATATAAGAAGCATGATCCAGGAACATTTCACACCTGCCTGTACACGGTCCATGCGGCCTGCACCCCGGTTCTGTCCCACATAGGTCGCAATGGTTGCTCCTATGGAAACAGCTACCATGGTAATAATATTCTGAATCTTTCCTGCAGCAGAAAATCCCGCCATATAAACAGCGCCGTAAACATTCACTGCTCCCTGTACAATAATAGTTCCAATGGCTGTAATGGAAAACTGCAGGGCCATGGGAATACCCAGATTCAGAAGCTTGGCAAAGCTCCCCCTGCGAAGCGCAAAGTTTTTCTTTTCCAGATGAAGGATCGGATACTTCTTTATAATGTAAACCATGCAGCATACTGCTGAAACCGCCTGAGCGATAACTGTAGCATAAGCGCAGCCTTCCACACCCATTCCCAGGAACTTGATAAATACCACGTCCAGCACCACATTGATAGCTGCTGAAATGATCAGGAAATAAAGCGGAGATTTTGAATCTCCCAGTGCGCGCAGGAAAGCTGCCAGAGCATTATAGGCTGCGGTGACAATCAGTCCCGCATAGATGATCCCCATATACGCCTTTACATCTCCCATCAGCTCCTCCGGAGAATTCATCAGGCGAAGGATCGGCTCATTAAACGCAAGAAGCCCCACAGTCATCACTGCAGTGATCCCAAACATCAGGTACACAGACATTGCCACATAATGGCGCATATCATCGTATTTCTTTGCCCCGAACATCTGAGAAACAATAATGGCAAAACCGCTGCTCATTCCATTGAGCCATCCGGTTACAAAAAACATCAGAGAACCGGTGCTTCCAATGGCTGCCAGAGCATCTACGCCGATAAACTGACCGGCAACAATAGAGTCTGCAATATTATAAAACTGCTGAAACACATTGCCAAGGAACATTGGTATCATAAACCAGATGATCAGCTTCACCGGGTTCCCTACTGTCATATCGCTTGTCATATCTTTTTTCATAATTTCTCCCTAAAAAAAGGTCCGCTGTAAATATATACCCGGAACATTTCCGGATATGCTTTACAGCAGCCCTTATCAAAAAACTATTTTACCGCGCCGATCAGCTGACAGATATCCTCTGTCTTCTGGGATTTCATATAGTCCTCAATTCCCCGGACTACTTCTTCCGCAGCATAAGGATTAAAGAAATTTGCAGTTCCCACAGACACTGCACTTGCACCTGCAAGAATAAATTCCAGCGCATCCTCTGCAGTTGAGATTCCGCCCATTCCAATAATGGGAAGCTTCACTGCCTGAGCTACCTGGTATACCATGCGGACAGCCACAGGTTTTACAGCCGGGCCTGACATTCCGCCGGTTTTATTTGCCAGAGCAAATGTTTTTTTATAGATATCGATCTTCATTCCTGTCAGAGTATTGATAAGAGAAAGAATATCTGCGCCTCCGGCCTCCGCTGCTTTTGCCATTTCCGTGATGTCTGTCACATTAGGGCTGAGCTTCATGATGATCGGCTGCTTTGCATATTTTTTAACTTCTTTTGTAATGGCTTCCAGAGCCTTTGGATCCTGTCCGAAAGCAATTCCGCCTTCTTTTACGTTTGGGCAGGATACATTGATCTCCAGAAGATCTACCGGTTCATTTCCCAGACGCTCTACTACTTCACAGTAGTCTTCTGTGCTTTTTCCGCACACATTTACAATGATCTTTGTGTCATATTTTTTAAGGAACGGAATATCCCTTTCACAGAATACATCAATTCCCGGATTCTGAAGGCCAATGGCATTCAGCATACCGGAGGCTGTTTCTGCCACACGAGGCGTGGGATTTCCCGGCCACGGTACGTTTGCCACTCCTTTTGTTACTACAGCGCCCAGTTTATTCAGATCTATAAATTCGCTGTACTCCGCTCCTGAGCCGAAAGTCCCGGAGGCTGTCATAACAGGATTCTTCAGTTCTACTCCTGCCAGTGTAACGGCTGTCTTTATCATAGCTCCACCTCCGTGCTCAAAAATACAGGACCGTCTTTGCAGATACGTTTATTGTGTACATGGGAATGGCTGTCGATCTCCTTTGATTTGCACACACAGGCAAGACAGGCCCCAACGCCGCAGGCCATACGTTCTTCCATAGAAATCCAGCATGGAATATTTTTTTCCTCCGCATAGGCTTTGATTGCCCGAAGCATAGGTGTGGGTCCGCAGGCAAAAATCACATCTGCTTCCAGAGCATTCTCTCTGATGGCATCCATAACATTTCCCTTTGTGCCGGTGCTTCCGTCTTCAGTGGCAACACAGACATCTGCATACGCCTGAAACTCATCATTCAGAAACAGCTCATCTCTGTAACCGAGGATCGCTGTTTTTGTCCCGTTCAGCTCTTTTGCAGTCTGAAGCATAGGAGGAATACCAATTCCTCCGCCCATGAGAAATACACGTTTTCCCTCTGCTTCATGAAGAGGAAAACCATTTCCCAGCGGTCCCAGAACCTCTACCGGAACGCCTGCATGGAGTCTGGAAAAGGCCTCTGTTCCTGTGTTCTTTCCTGTTACCCGATAAACAAGACGGATTCTTCCGTTTTCTCTGTCAATTTCACAGATACTGATGGGGCGGGGAAGCAGCTTGCTTCCATCCCGCGTATAAAGTGAAAGAAACTGGCCCGGCTTCGCCTCCGCGGCCATATGGTCTGCCTGGAGCCACATGCTGTAAATATCTTTCCCGATCCTTTCCTGGCTTACAATCTTTAAGCTTTCTTTTGTCTTTTTGCTCATCTCTTTCCTCCTGAATCAGTTCGTCCTGATTATTTGCGGCCTTCCAGAGCTCCGCTGATATCAGCGATCATATCTTTTACCGCCTGTCTGGATGCGTCTGCAAAGTTCTTTTCACCAAATTCTGCGTAAGCTTCCTGTTTATAAGCCGCAATAATTCCTCTTGAGGAGTTTACAATGGCACCCAGGCCGTCCTCATTAAAGAAATGAACCAGATCTTTTCCTCTGCCGCCCTGAGCGCCGTAGCCCGGCACAAGGATAAAGGTTTTCGGCATAAGTTTACGGAGAACTTTTCCCATTTCCGGATAGGTTGCGCCTACAACAGCTCCCACATAGCTGTATCCATTGCCCATATGATCCTCGCCCCACTGAGCAACCTTTTCACCTACCCACTCATAGAGAGGACGTCCGTCGATCAGACGATCCTGGAACTCTCCACTGGAAGGATTTGATGTTTTTACAAGAATAAAGAGTCCTTTATTTTCTTCTTTACATACGTCAATAAACGGTTTTACGCCGTCAGATCCGAGATACGGATTCACGGTTGCAAAATCCTCATCAAAGCCGGCATAGCTTTTGGAGCCCACCTGAACATGTCCCAGATGTCCCACTGCGTATGCTGCAGAAGTAGAGCCGATATCTCCTCTTTTAATATCTCCGATCACTACAAGATCTTTTTCCTTACAATAGTCTACTGTTTTTTTATACGCCTGAAGTCCCGGGATCCCGAACTGCTCATACATGGCGATCTGAGGTTTTACTGCCGGGATCAGATCACAGGTAGAATCCACAATCGCCTTATTAAACTGCCAGATTGCCTCCGCAGCGCCCTCCAGTGTCTCGCCAAATTCTGCAAATGCATTATCCTGGATATGCTTTGGGATGTAATTCAGCATCGGATCCAGCCCCACTACGATAGGAGCATTTGTTTTTTTAATTTTTTCAATCAGTTTATTAATCATAAAAATTTCCTCCTGAAATTTATTTTTACATACTTAAACATATCATACACGAAACCAGAGATTTAATAAAGTATTTTTTGCCTGTTTTTCATATTTATAAAATACATTTATTTTCTCACTGTCTCCCTTGTGTCAGTTTTTTTACAAACCTTAAGAATAATCTTGACAATTTAAAATATGAGCTATATAATCATAATCAAATCCACTACATTATTAATATAAAATCACTAGTTTTTAGAGATTATATATTACATGATATAGTCTGTAAAATCTGGTGATTTTTTTCGTCAGATGGACTTTTAACTTTTTATTTTTATGGAGGTAACATCATGAACAAGGGGACTGTAAAATGGTTCAACGCAGAAAAAGGATACGGCTTCATCACAGGTGAAGATGGCGCTGATGTATTTGTACACTTTTCTGCAATCAACGGCGAAGGATTCAAATCTCTTGATGAGGGACAGGCCGTAACTTATGATCTGACAGAAGGCGCTCGCGGAATGCAGGCAGCTAATGTTACAAAATTATAATAAGTTATTATCTGTTCATATCGGATAGCATTCGTATTGATCACAAAAATCCCCGGCATATACCGGGGATTTTTCTTATTTGCTTATTCTGTTGTTTCTGCTGAAAGTCCGGCTACATAGCTGTCCAGAGCAGATGTGTCCATAGTAGTCTGTGTTACAACAGAATCCTGTTTCTGTTCTATTTTGTCGTAAACAGAATATCCGATCCATGCAACAAGAGCCACACAGACAACTACGCCCACAATTCTTTCCAGCCAGTCATAAAACTTTTCTTTTTTCTGTTCTTTGCTGTGGCCGTTTTTTCTTGCTTTATACTGATCCACTTTTTTCTGGCTCATAACTGAATCTCCTTTACTGTAAATAGACTGCTGTTTATTTCTGCAGCAGGCTGAATATACAGATAATTATAGCACGTCATTTTCATTCATGCAATGCTTTTAAACAGCGACAATAACACCGCCGTTATTTGCATACATACTGCTCACGCCTGCAGTATCCAGAACAATGATCTTTTTGGTTGTAAGCTTTTCCTGAAGCGCTTCCTTTAAGAGCATTGCCCGATCTTTGCAATTACAGTGAGAAATTGCCAGAACCTTTGATTCACTGTTTTCTGTCTTTTCCACAACGTGCTGAACCATTTTTATAAGAGCCTTATTTATTCCTCTTGCCTGATCAAGCTGACAGATAGTACCCTCATCTGTAGAGCCCATAACCGGTTTAATCTTAAGAGCGCTTGCAACAAGAGATTTCACTCTGCTGAGACGTCCGTTCTTGCGAAGTGTATCCAGATCGTCCAGAACAAAAAATGTATTCTGTTCTGCTATATATTTTTCAACTCTTTCCACAGTTTCCCGGAAAGAACAGCCTGCTTCCTCACATTCCTGAATCTTTATTCCGATCAGCGTTTCTCCCACAGAGGCTGACCGGGAATTAAATACATAAACATTTCTTCCGGGATTCTCCTCCAGAAACAGATCTTTTCCAAGAACTGCACTGTTATATGAGCCGCTCAGCTCTGAAGATAAAGTCACTGCATAAATATGATCTGCCTCACATTCATAAGCCTTCATATAGCGTTCCGGAGACGGACACGCAGATTTCGGGCACTCCGGACAGGCAGCCACTTTTTTCAAAAACTCAGCCTGATCAAAAGTATCATCATCTATCACAGTCTCTCCGCCTACATTAAGTGTCAGCGGAACAGATTCAAAACGTTCATCGTCTTTCCATTCATCAAGGAATTCTCCGCAACTGTCTATAATAATTTTATAACTCAACTATATCGTCCTCTTTTCCATTATATGTAGTATCGAATACCACGTTTATCTTACCATATCACTTTTCATTTGAAAAGACTTTTTCTAAAAACTCTGTTCTTTTTTTCATTTCTGTTTTATAATAAAAAAAAATCAAGGGAGCCTGAATATGCTTGCACTGAAAATCAACGATGTCAAAGGATTTATGAACCGGCTTCTGATCGGGGAGACCTTTGATCAATTTCCCATGGCAGAAGCTTCTGTCACAACTTTCAATACTTTTTCCATAGATGGGCTAATAAATAAAGAATTTTTCGATACCGACACACAGGATATCCTGACCCAAAACAAGACCATTTATTCTGCATGGAGGGAAATAAAACCTTTTTGCTTTTCAATCATACGCGGAAAACGAACTCCGCTGCAGTTCAAAATTGTATTTCAGCTTTCACCTGAACAGTTTTTCTCTATTTTTGAAGAAAAAGAGTCTGACCTTTTTTCTGCTGTCAGCAGCTTCTCTTTAATTATACAGTATAAAAATAATACGCTCTTGTGTACTACAGGAATCTCTCAAATATACTTTTCCATGGACAAACGTGCTGAACAGTTCTGGGACGTTTCCGTTCACAACTTTTTCCGCGGTCTCGGTATTGACTGTGAATCCCTGTAAAACAGTTTTCTTTTATCTTTTTTATCAACTATCTGTCATCTGAACTGAGATAAAATGCCAGCATGTCTACAAACTCGCTGTTTGTAGGCTTGTAACTCAGAGGATATCCGGCAATCCTGTCCATTTGATCTTTATTCGCACACCAGCAGACATTGACTACAGTCCGGATATCATGTTCAATATTGTTCGGGGTAGATTTATATTTTCTCGCCAACGGAGGATACACATCCTTGGTAATTCTCAGGGGATATCCGGCTGTCTCCATGGACAGTTTTACAGCATCTGCCACAAAATAATATCCTTTGTACTTCGATGTTACTCCCATCTGTCTGATTAAATGGTATACTTTCCTCATTTCTTTCTCCTCTGAAATTTATTTCTAATTTTCTTTTTCTCCCATATACTATACGACAATTTATCAATATTTTTCTATTTACTAAATAACTCGTGGAATATCGAAAGAAAAAGTAATTTTCATAATTTTTTCGAGATTCTTCAACAAAACCTTGCTCGGACATACTTTTCTAGCATAAGAATCACGATGTAATTTGTCAATATTAATTTTTGGCGTTTTATATCAAAATAATACAAAAATTTATATTTTTTACTCTATCAGAACATTTTGTACTTATTTTTTTATGTCTGTCTCTTTATTTTCTTTAAAAAAGAATAGTTTCTTGTCTTTTAGAAAACATACAAAAATCCCGGTTACCTTTTCAGGCACCGGGACTTTACTCACATTCATTTTGGTTTATTTTGTCAGCAACATCAAAATATCATTGCTTCTCTGAACAAATTTTGTCATTTCATCTGGTGAAAGCTGCTTGTGACTGATCATTGCCAGATCATAAAGCTGTTCACAGATAACTGCTGTATGTTCAGACTCCTGATTCTCTGCAAGGAACTTCACCAGAGGATGGTTAATGTTTAAGACAAGTGTTTCCTGTCCGCCAAACATTCCCGGATCCATTCCATACATATTATACATTTTCATCATATCCTGCATACGACGGCTTTCCTCAGAAAGCATCATCATTGCGGATACTGCTTCATTCTTCAGACTTTCTACTTTCACTTCAAGCTTTTCTTTATTCAAATTTTTACGGAAAAGCTCTGTCAGCGTTTTTGCTGTATCGTCATCAGCAACGTCTCCGCCCTTCAGCTCTTCTGTCAGATCTGCATCAATTCTCTTAAACTGAAGTGTCTGATCTCTCTGCTCAAGATGAGAAATAAAGGCAGTATCAATATTATGAGAAAGAATCACCGCATTCTTTCCAGCTTCCTTAAACATATTAATATACTGGCTCTGCTGTACCGGATCTGTTACATAAAATACTGTTGTCTTTTCCGGTTCTTTCTCATCTTTATTTTCTTCTGCATTTTCCTGAGTCTCTTCCTCAGTGTGTTCTGCCTCTTCCTTCTTGTTTGCCTCTATACAGTCTTTAAGGGTAAGGTATTTGTTGTCCAGATCCTTAAACAGAATATAGTCATGAAGCTTGTCTGCAAACTTTGAGTCTTTAATACATCCAAATTTAATAAACGGACTGATGTCATCCCAGTATTTTTCGTATGCCTCGCGGTCTGTCTTACACATTCCTGTCAGCTTGTCAGCTACTTTTTTCGCAATATATTCAGAAATCTTCTGAACAAATCCATCGTTCTGAAGTGCGCTTCTTGATACGTTCAGCGGAAGATCCGGACAGTCGATCACGCCTTTCAGAAGCAACAGGAATTCCGGAATCACTTCTTTGATATTATCTGCAATAAATACCTGATTGTTGTAAAGTTTAATGGTTCCCTCAATGGAATCATACTCTGTATTGATCTTCGGGAAATACAGGATTCCTTTCAGGTTAAATGGATAGTCCATGTTCAGATGGATCCAGAACAGCGGCTCTTTATAATCCATAAATACTTTACGGTAAAATTCTTTATATTCTTCATCTGTACATTCGTTTGGATGTTTCATCCAGAGCGGCTGAGGATTACTTAAAGAAACCGGACGTTTGTTGATCTTTACACGGTCTCTTGCAGGAGAAATTTCTACGATTTCCTTTTCTCCCTTGTCATTTTCTTTTTCCTCTGTTTTTGCCTCTTCGTGAATATGCTCCACAACAACATCGTCATCTCTTAAATCAGCTTCATCAATTGTCTCATATTCCTGCTCTGCATTTTCTTTTGCAAGATAAATATTTACAGGCATAAAGGAGCAGTATTTTTCAAGAACCTCACGCATACGGTATTCATTACAGAATTCCAGGCTCTCTTCATTCAGAAACAGCGTGATCTCTGTACCTACGGTATCTTTATTTCCGTCCTGAATGTCATATTCTGTTCCGCCGTCACAGGTCCAGTGAACCGGAACAGAGCCTTCTTTATAGGAAAGCGTATCAATATGCACTTCATCTGCTACCATAAATGCAGAATAAAAGCCCAGGCCAAAATGCCCGATCATCTGATCATCTGTTGTTTTATCTTTATATTTCTCCAGAAATTCTGTAGCGCCGGAAAAAGCGATCTGAGTGATGTATTCCTCCACCTCGTCTGCAGTCATACCAATACCGTTATCGGTGAATTTCAGAGTCTTTTTTTCAGAATCAACGGTTACCTGGATTGCAGGCTTATAATTTTCCGGGAAACTATATTCTCCCATTACCTCCAGCTTTTTCAGTTTGGTAATTGCATCGCATCCGTTTGATACAAGCTCGCGCACAAAAATATCATGATCTGAATAAAGCCACTTTTTTATAATAGGAAAAATGTTGTCACTGTTAATTGATAAGTTACCATGCTTTACAGCCATGTATTCCACACTCCTTTGTTTTTTTCATTTCTGTGATATATAGTAATACCCTTTCTCATAAAAGTCAAGAAAAAACTAGCACTCACATTAAATGAGTGCTAGTAATTTTGTTTTGTAACTTTTTATTTCTTTTTACGGTAAATAATCACGCCTGCAATGGCTGCCGTAGCTACTACAAGAATCACCACAAAAACAGCGATCGGTGAATCATCTCCTGTTTTTACTGCATTTTTGCGGTTTGCTGCAGGAGTAAGGTTCTGTCCCGGAGCAGTAACCTTTGCCTTGGAAATGGTAAACGGTACTGACTTTGTATCATAGGTTTCAGAACTCTTCCATGTTTTTCCGTCATAGGTCTGAAGCTGGAAAGTAACCTTCAGTGTGTAATCTCCGCTCTGAGCCAGGCCAAAGGTAGCTGTATACAGCGCTGCATCCCAGTTATTTGTATTGATCACAGTCCAGTTCAAAGGAAGATATCTGGTATCGCCTTTTCTCGGAGATGCATTGTCCATTCCTGCACCTACCGCAGTAAAGGAAATTCTGGATTGTGTAGTGTACACTCCATTGTACTCGATTCCTGTGATCTTATTCTGATCTGCAGATACAGTTTTTGAAGTATACGCTTTTACACTGACCTTAACACTTGTTTTAAGCTCCAGGTTCTTATCATTGTCAACACCTTCCGGAAGCTTCACAGTTCCCTGAACACGGAAGCTCTGCGCATCTGTATCGGACGGATCATAGCTGCAGTTCTTCACATCCCAGGATACTGTCGCATTCATATTTCCTGATGTTGTTTCAATTACAACCACTGACGGAAGTTTTAAGGATTTTGCTTCCTTTTTCGTTCCGTTTGCCAGTCCGGTAATATCTGCCGGAGTCTGGATCTTTGTAAGGGATGCGCTTCCCTTGATTACCTGGAAAACTGCCTTAAAGCCTGTTTTTGCGCTTTCTGAAGCCACTTCTACGGTTTCCTGGTAAATATTTACATCAAGACCTGTCTTCGGCCTTACGGTAAAGCTTACAGAGTCTCCCGGCTGCAGAGTCAGCGCTGAAGCTTCCACTTTACTTACTTCAAAATTCTTTCCTGCAGGCTGTACCAGTGTCTCAGTAACATTTCCATTATTGGTCACAGTAACCTGCTGGGCCTCAATCTGTCCGTATCCTTTTTTTGCTGACGCAAAATCCAGTTCGGAAGGAGCTGCGCTCAGGCTGTGATTTACAGCCTCAACCGTCAGACTGGCAGTAATTTCAATTTTCTTTCCGGAGGTTTCATCTGCAACCATAAAGCTTTCCTGATAGCTTCCTGCTGCCAGCCCTGTTCTGGGACGAAGAATCAGAGTTGTACTCTCTCCTGCTCCGATCTTCTGATCAGCAAGAACTGCATCAAAGAACTGAGGATCTCCATTTTCACTTGCCGGCTGAGAGAGAGCAGCTTCCTCTGTGCCATGATTGGTCAGGGTCACAGATTTTTCTGCAGGAGCTTCCCCATATCCCTCAATCACAGCCCCAAAATCCACAATATCGGTATCTGGCGCAACATCACTGCCGCCCTGCGGCTTCTCTGAAGGAATATTCAGTTTCACCTGTACCGAAACTGTATTTTCACTGTTGTTGATATCTGTAAAAGATAACACGTCCTGATAATCTTTATCTGTTTCCATATCCTCGGCCGGAATCACAGCAAACTCAACGCTTCCTCCTGCCGGCACAACTGCTGTACCCGGATCTGCGATCACTTTTCCTGTCTCTGTGAATGCCTCAACTGTGATATCCTCAGAAGAATCATTCGTGATCATCAGCTTCTGAGCATCCTGTGTGCTGAATTCCATTAACTCCAGATCAGCAGACAGTGCAGATCCTTCAGGAGTCTCCGGCTGCTCTGAGTCTTCCAGAACCATTCTTGCAGTAAAGGAAGCTTCCGCTCCTTCTTCCGTCTGATATGCAATAGTATCTTCATATGTTCCCGCCGCAGTTCCCTGTCTTGGTGATACCCAAAGAGTCACCTCTGCTCCCGGTTCAAGGGGATCATGAATGTCCTGCACTGCAAAATGTTCCGGGGTATTTTCCAGAAAATGCAGTGTCTCTGTTCCTGTATTCCTTACGGTTACATTCTTTGTTGTTCCGTCTGCTGTTTCTCCCACCGGAAGTATTCCAAAATCCAGAACACCTGCCCCGTCTTCTGTGATCACTTCCACACTGAAGACCTGTTCCTCTGTACCGGAAGGATTTTCCTGTTCATTCTCTTCCGGAATGCTTTCTTCTCCGTCTTCCTGTGCCGGCGGAATGCCGTCCACGGACTCGCTTCCCGCCTCACCGTTCTCCTCTTCTGACGGATCAAACGGCGTCAGGATCTCATCCTCATTTAAAGTCTCTTCCGCTTCATCATATGTTTCTTCCGGTACGTCTGTATCTTCCTGCGCCGGCGGGATGCCGTCTACAGATTCGCTTCCTGCCTCCTCCGGGATTTCCTCCTGGGGTGTTTCCTGCACTGGCTGTTCAGCGTCTTCCTGGGAGGGTTCTTCCGGCAGGACTTCTGTTTCCTGACTGTTATTCTCCTCTGTCTGTGCCGGCTCCTGGGAAACTGCTGTTATCTCTGTTGTTTCTGCTTTAAGGCTTCCGGTATAGCCTTTATCTTCCAGCCCGGTAATTGTCAGAAGAATCTTTGACCCTACATCGTCCTGGGTCACAGAATATGTTTTTTCCCTGCTGAGTTCTGTAATGTTCCTGTTATCTGTATCAGATGCCGCCTTTCTGGACCATACATAGCTGACGCTGTCCTCTGATATTCCTTCCGGCTTCACTCCGTTCAGATCAGCACTGAGAGTTGTTCCAGGAGTTGCATTTCCGTTGATCTTAACCTGCCCTTCCAAAGTAGATACCGCTGCCGCAAACACGGCCGAGGGAAGAAGGGACAGCACCATAAAAACAGACATGACGATCGCTGCAATTCTTTTTGCTCTCATAAGTCATCCTCCTTTTCTGCTTTCTGCTATTTTTCTATTATGCCCATTTTTACCGGAGTCATGGACTTTTACAGGAATTATCCTGCTGTAAGCAAAGACACAGTTCAGTATCTCCTATTTCCTGTATGGTTATTATAGCATATATAAAAACAATCATGTAATCTCTGTTTTACCTGATCCGGTAAATAAAAACCGGAGAAGCTGCAGTCTGTTTGTGCTTTTCTCCGGTTCTTTTATTTCTTCTTAAATGAAAGGCTTTCTTTATTTTAAAAATCCGCTTATGATCTGCTCTTCTGCTTCAGCTTCCGTAAGCCCCAGCGTCATCAGCTTGATAAGCTGCTCCCCGGCGATTTTTCCGATGGCAGCTTCATGGATCAGAGCCGCGTCCACATGATTTGCAGTAAGCTGAGGAACAGCGCTGATCTTTGCATTTTCCATAATAATGGCATCGCATTCCGTGTGTCCGCTGCATCTGGTATTTCCGCTGATGTGGGACTGGAACAGCTGCCAGGATTCATCTCTTGCCACAGATCGGGACACAATATTGGCAGAAGAGTCCTCTCCGTCAAGCTGCACGTCAAACCAGCTTTCTGCTTTCTGTTTTCCATGAGTCATCAGACGCTCCATGACCACCAGTTTTGCGCCAGCCTTCAGATGGGCTCTGTTTTCCCTCTTTGTAGAATCCACGCCTCTGATCTGGACTGTTTCCATTTCCATAAAGCTGTCCTCATCCAGGCTGATCTCTGTTACAGGGTTCATAATACGCTCCCCGCTTCCATCGCCGCTTCCATAATGCTTTTCCACATATTTTACATGAGCATTTTTACCGATAAAAAATCTGTGGATTCCGTCATGGCGGCTGGCGGCATCCCCTCCGTTATGGATTCCGCAGCCGGCAATGATCGTAACGTCTGCATTTTCCCCAATATAAAAATCATTGTAAACCACTTCCTCAAGACCTGACTGGCTCATGATCACCGGGATATGAACACTTTCCTTTTTTGTTCCCGGCTTAATATGGATTTCAATGCCGCTTTTGTCCGGTTTATTGATGATTTCTATATTTCCCGTACTTTTTCTTTCAATACTCTGTCCGTTGGAACGGATATTATAAGCTCCTGCAGGGATCTCATGAAGACCGGCCACCTGCATCAGCAGTTCTCTCTGTATTGCGTCCATTTTCTCACTCTCCCCTTTATTTACGATTTGCAGCCTTATCACAGGATGGCGCTGCATTTGCCGTTCCCAGAAGCTCCGGCAGAACCTCTTCCTTTGTTCCTTTTTTTACAAGTTTTCCGTCTGCGATCAGAATGATCTGATCTGCAATATTCAGAATGCGTTCCTGATGCGAAATGATCAGAATGGAGCCGTGAAGCTGTTCATGCATTTCCTCAAAAACCTGAATCAGATTCTGAAAGCTCCAGAGATCAATTCCAGCCTCCGGTTCGTCAAAAACAGATACTCTTGTTTTTCGCGCCAGGATCGTTGCGATCTCAATCCTTTTGATCTCACCTCCGGAAAGGCTTCCGTTCACTTCTCTGCGGATATAATCTTTTGCGCATAAGCCTACCTTGGAAAGATATTCACAGGCTCCGGCTACAGAAATTTCTTTTCCTGCTGCCAGACGGAGAAGATCAAATACTGTCACCCCTTTAAATCGCACCGGCTGCTGAAAGGCATAGCTGATTCCCAGTTTTGCTCTGTCTGTAATACTCATATCCGTAATATCCTGTCCGTCAAAAAGGATCTGGCCGGACGTAGGCTTTTCAATCCCGGCAATAATTTTTGCCAGAGTAGACTTTCCGCCACCGTTTGGTCCGGTGATCACCACAAACTGGTTATCCTCCAGGGTCAGGCTTACATCTTTTAAAATTCCGATTTCTTTTGTATTTCTTGTTTTTTCATCAGGCACCTGGAAACTGATGTTTTTTAATTCCAACATATCATCTGTTCCTCCATACAGGCAGAAAATCCGCCCTTATTTTTCACTGTTATATATCATAGCACATTTTTTCTTACATGGATGATTTTATTTAAGAAAACAGGAGAGCCCTGACAGATTTTGCGCAGTACTCTCCTGATTCTTATTTCTGTACTCTTATCCCTCTACAATCAGATAGCCACCTGAAGGCAGTGCAAATACCTCGCTTGCCTCCTTCAGCTCTTCATCTGTCATTCCCTCAATGTCAGCTCCTGCTTCATCCAGATAGCGGCGGACCTCTTTTAAGGTTTTTACCTCAACAGCCATACAGTCCTCCAGAAATTCTTCTGCCTCCTCATAGCTTTCTGCCACCGGCTCGTCATACAGTCTGCTCTGCTCTTTCAGAAATGTTTCAACGCTTTCTTTTTTGTACATCTTCAGATTACCTCCTCTATTTTTCCATTTGCCCGGATCAAACGTTCCAGGATTAGTTCTACCCTTTCTGCCGTATAGGATGCCGCCTCTATTACTCCCGGTTTGGCATGCTTCATGGCAAAGCTCCAGGGAACTGCTTTCAGCATCTCAATGTCATTGTATTCATCCCCGAATACCACACATTCCTCCGGTCTGATCCCAAGCTGATTCTGATATTCTTTTAATCCCTTTGCCTTATTGGTTCCAAAAGGAATAAAGTCCACCCATTCTGTCCCCGAGGTTACAACCGTACATTTATCAGAAAAACGCTCCTGCCAGTACCGGATCGAATCCTCATGAAGTCCTCTTTCATATACAGCAAGCTTCATGCAGGGTTCTTTCACTTCATCAAGACTTTCTATCACTTTACTTGTTGTTTTTACCACCTTTGTCATCAGATCCAGATAATGCTGTGTTTTCGGACGTATATAATAGAAGTCTCTGGTTGCGCAGGAAAACTCTGCGCCGTCCTTTTCTTCTATTGCTTCCAGAATTTCTCTCACCAGCTCCGGCTCAAAATTGTCCTGATAAAAAACCTTTTCATTTCTTACTGCCAGAGCCCCGTTTTCGCAGATAAAAGCCATCTCGTCTGCCACCGGATCAAACAGCCTTCTCATGTTGGGATACTGTCTTCCGCTTGCCGCCACAAAAAGTATTCCAAGCTTTTTCAGTTCTCTGATCAATGGGAAAATCTCTTCCGGAAGCTGCTGTGCCCCGTTTAAGAGAAGAGTTCCGTCAAGATCACTTGCTACTAATTTAATCATTGTTGTATTCCTCGTAAATTTTTAATAGTTCCTTCGGATTTTCTATTATAACCCCTGCTCCGTTTTCCTGAAGCTCCTGCCTGTCCCGGAATCCCCAGAGAACGCCCACCGTGTGCATTCCCGCCGCGTTTCCTGTTTGCATATCCGTTTTGGTATCTCCGATATAAAGACATTCCTCTGGTTTTACTCCAAGTACTTCCGCCGCCTTTAAAGGTCCGTCAGGCGCAGGTTTTCTGCGGATTTCTTCACTCTGCCCGATCACAAAATCAAAGGTACTGCCAAACAGCTCCCCAACAACCTTCACGGCAGCGTCATGGGGCTTATTAGAGCAGACTGCAAGGGCAGTTCCCTGTTTTTTCAGCCGGTCAAGAAGCTCCGGAATCCCCTGATAGATCCTGACTTTATACAGAGGGTCTGCATTAAACCTTTCTCTGTACTTTCTGCATACTTCCTCATAATGCATAAGCTGCGGATCGCCGGCATCCTTCAGGCAGCGGCGAACCAGCATATTGGCTCCCTCGCCGCAATAATATCTGAAATGATCCACCGGCTGCCTCTCCAGTCCGATTTCATCCATCAGCTCATTTGCCACCGCCGCCATGGATTCCAGGGTATCAGCCAGAGTTCCGTCAAGGTCAAAGATACATGCTTTTATCATTCCTGCCACCTCAGTTCTATACCTGATTTTTTTGCTTCATAAAACAGTCGTCCCACAGGCAGGCCGACTACGTTTGAATACTCTCCTGAAATACTTTTCACATAAATACCGAATAGTCCCTGGATTCCGTAGCTTCCCGCCTTGTCCATAGGTTCTTTGGTTTTTACATAGTCCCGGATTTCCTTTTCAGATACCGGATAAAAGGTCACGTCTGTCTTTTCTGCAAAAGAAGTTTTCTGCCATTTACCACAAATATTTTCCAGAATGGTAACTCCTGTATAAACCTGATGAGTATTTCCCTGGAGCATTTTCAGTGTCTGTACTGCATCCTCTTCATCTTTGGGCTTACCCAGTATTTTTCCTTCAAAAACCACCACTGTATCTGCGCCCAGGATCACGGTTCCGTTTTCCGCCTCCGGAAAGACCGCCGAAAAAGCTTTCTGAGAGGACAGCTCTTTTACTGCCTCTTCCGGATCTGTTCCTGTAATATGTTCTTCTCCGTTTCCGGCACAGACTTTAAAACTCACTCCTGCTGCAGCCAGAAGCTCCCTGCGTCTTGGCGATGCAGAAGCCAGAATTATTTTTCTCATAATCTGTTCATTCCTTTTTATTCTTCTTTTCTGTATTACAGTATAACCTTTTGCAAAAATTGTCGCAACCGGAAAAATCAACAAATAAATCTGCTCTTCCACCAGACTTTCCTTTTCTTTGCAAACCGGGTAAGGTTCCAGAAATTCCTTTTTCATTTTCCTTCATAAATTTTTTAAAAAATTTAAAATAAAATATTGACAATCAATTCCTCTTCTGTTAATATAATCAACTGTGAGCGGTACAACGCTGTTACAATTTCAAAATGCTGATGTGGCTCAGAGGTAGAGCACTTCCTTGGTAAGGAAGGGGTCACGGGTTCAATTCCCGTCATCAGCTCGTCTAATATGTTGATTTTAAAGGGTTTTTAAGTCCTTGTAAAATCAATGGGAATCAAAAAGGTAATCAGACATGTGTCTGGTTATTTTTTTTACAAAAATCCCCCTTCTTCCCCTCTTGTCATTTGATCACTGATTCTTAATCCCCCCGATGCTTTTAAGTTTTTCCGAAGGTTTTCTCATAAAAACTTTTAAATTCCCGAATTTTATGATATGATAAATAATCAAGAACATTTCAGGAGGGAACGAGATGGAGAACGAAACCATTTCCAAAAATTTTATCGAAAATATTATTGATAAAGATTTAGCCGAAGGCGTATATGATACCGTACACACACGATTTCCACCGGAACCTAACGGCTATCTTCATATCGGCCATGCCAAATCTATTCTTTTAAATTACGGACTTGCCCAGGAATACAACGGCAAGTTCAACATGCGTTTTGACGATACCAACCCTACCAAAGAAAAAACAGAGTTTGTGGAATCCATTAAAGAAGATATCCACTGGCTGGGCGCAGACTGGGAGGACCGTCTTTTCTTTGCATCTGACTATTTTGACCAGATGTATGAGGCAGCTGTAAAGCTGATCAAAAAAGGCAAGGCTTTTGTCTGCGATCTCACTGCTGATGAAATCCGCCAGTATCGCGGAACTCTTACAGAGCCCGGTAAAGAGAGCCCTTACCGTAACCGTTCTGTAGAAGAAAACCTTCAGCTTTTTGAAGAAATGAAAGAAGGAAAATACGCAGACGGAGAAAAAGTGCTCCGCGCCAAAATCGACATGGCGTCTCCAAACATGAATATGAGAGATCCGGTTATCTACCGTGTGGCTCACATGACTCATCACAATACAGGAGATAAATGGTGTATTTACCCCATGTATGACTTTGCTCATCCTATTGAGGATGCTATTGAGGGAATCACTCATTCTATCTGTACTCTGGAATTTGAGGACCACAGACCGCTTTATGACTGGGTGGTAAAGGAGCTGGAATATCCTCATCCTCCCAAGCAGATCGAATTTGCAAAGCTTTACCTTACCAATGTTGTCACCGGCAAGCGTTACATCAAAAAGCTTGTAGAAGAAGGCATTGTAGACGGCTGGGATGATCCGCGCCTGGTATCCATTGCAGCTCTGAGACGCCGCGGTTTTACACCGGAATCCATCAAAATGTTTGTGGACCTCTGCGGTGTTTCCAAGGCCAACAGCTCTGTAGACTATGCAATGCTGGAATACTGTATCCGCGAAGATCTGAAGCTGAAACGTCCGCGTATGATGGCTGTCCTTGACCCAATCAAGCTGGTGATCGACAACTATCCGGAAGGTGAGATCGAGTATCTGGACGCTCCTAATAATATGGAAAACGAGTCTTTAGGCTCCCGTAAAATTCCTTTTGGAAAAGAGCTTTACATTGAGCGTGATGACTTTATGATCGACCCGCCGAAAAAATATAAAAGACTGTTCCTTGGCACCGAAGTACGTCTCATGAACGCATATTTTGTTACCTGTACAGGCTTTGAAGCTGATGACGACGGAACTGTCAGAGTGGTTCACTGTACCTATGATCCGGCTACCAAAGGCGGAAACGCACCGGACGGCCGCAAGGTAAAAGGTACCATCCACTGGGTAGAGGCTTCTCAGGCAGGACAGGCTACCGTCCGCCTCTACGAGAACATTGTAGATGAAGAAAAGGGTGTTTATAATAAAGAAGACGGTTCTCTGAACCTGAACCCCAATTCTCTGACTACTGTTACTGCTTATGTGGAACCTGAGCTTATGAAGGCAAAAGGCTATGACAGCTTCCAGTTTGTGAGAAACGGCTTCTTCTGTGCAGACATTCACGATTCCAAAGAGGGACAGCCTGTATTTAACCGTATTGTATCCCTGAAAAGCTCCTTTAAGCTTCCAAAAGCTTAATAGCTAAAAACAGCAAAATACCCGCCAGGACTCTGATGATCTCTTTCATCTGTCCGGCGGGTATTTTTTCATGCAGTTTATAGATTTGTGTATCCTGTACTAATCTGTACTAATGCGAGACTTTTAGAAAAATCAGCAGTTCTCTTTCCACTTCTGAACTCCGGCATCTCCGAATTTCTGGATATCCATGATCATGGTTCCCACTTCATCCATTGCTTTTTCCGCATCTCTGCCCGGAAGAACTTCCAGCCCCCTGTCAACAAAATAATGAAACATTGATGACAGCGCAGTACCTGTTCCGTCTTCTTTGATAGGACTTGCAAATCCGCTTTTTGTCATGATCTTAAAGCTGAAGTTTGGCCGTATACAGGCTAATATATAATGTATGACAAACAGGAGCATAACCAGTACCATGACTATGGAACCAAGGCCGTCCCTTGCCATATAAGCGGCTCCCGGCAGGGTAAACGCAAGCGCGATGGCTTTTGCATAATAATGTTTTCTCAGAAGAAGCAAAAAGCTTCCTGATATTAGAAGTCCGAGAACCAGCTCCAGCGAGGGTGAGCTGTCTGCAATAAAAAGGCCGAAATAATAAAATATTGCTACGATCACAAGGTTCAGAAGCATTGCAACAAAGCTGAGGCGGCTTCCGTTTCTGATCTCCATTCCCACTACATCATCCAGGGTAAATTCTATGGATTTCTGAGCGCGTCCTGACCAGTTCCTTCCGCTGAGCCGAAACAGTACACGTTTATTTGTTACCTGCAGCCTGCCCTCCTGCCACATTCCCTTTAAAAGAGAACGCGTTGTACACAGATCATATTGTCTTACGGGAATTTCCTGACCGCATGGCTGAATGAGATCCGGCACAATTTTCATTCCCCGTTCATAGCAGTCCCCTACCTGGGCAATCCTGTCCTCTTTCGAAAATCCAAGCAGCTTGCGCACAGGTACCAGATTACTGATTCGTCCCGGACGGTCGGTAGGGGTCATGAAATTATAAATTTTATCCAGAGCATTTCCCAGGCTGCGTGAAGTTGTGTTTAAAAAAGAAATAATTCCCTCTGAGGACTGCTTTTCTCTTCTGTATGAGTTGTCCCACTGAGACTGTCGAAAGGCGTCTTCCTGCTCCGGCTGTCTCTGCTCTGCGCCGGAAGCAGCTCCTTCCTTTTTACAGTCGCACACCTCTCCTTCCTTTAAAGGTCTTCCGCATTGTGAACAAAATTTTGCCATTTTTCTCCTCCTAGTAAATACTGTAAAGATCAGCAGAGTAAATTTTCCACTGCCCGTCTTCCATGATAAAGGTCATATAAGAATCTGAACTGCCGGATTCTGACCTGTCTTCTGCAGTTGTCTGCTGGTCATAGGAAAGCGAAGTTCCTGTGTATGTATAATCATAATTATAGCTTACATGCAGATTCACATAAGAACCGCCATACTCATCACTGTACTCATCTGTGACCTCACTGTAATAATTACTGAAGTTCATACCTGTAAACTGCACGGACTCATAGCCATTGGTATATGCAAAGTCCTCTTCCAGCTTCCTGTAAAGAGCATCTGCATTTTCCCGGGCTATGGCAGCCGTCTCCTTATTGCCGTTGTTTACAGCCCAGTAATCCAGATATTTTTCAGAGGGGCCTGACTGGTTCAGAACTTCCCCGTAAACATCTCCCATAAACTTCCTGACTGTTTCCTGCATCTGTTCTACTGTTTTTTTGCTGATGGAAAGCTTTGGTACCTCATAATAGCTTTCGTCCGTTGAAATATAGCAGGGAAATTCTTCCTGTTCCCTGCTGTCAGCAGAGGCTGTGATCACGTGATCTCCCGCAAAAACTGTTTCTGCATAAACATCATATCCGCTTTCTTCCAGCTCAGGCTGTTCCTCCGGTGTGAGAGCTGTGCCATCCATCTCCACTTTATAGCCAACGGGCGCCTTTATCGTGTAATTGGACACGATCAGTCCTTCAGGTATCACACACCATTTGGAAAAGAAAAGCATTTTTTTCTCTTTCTGCCTGCTCAGAGTCAGCTCCATACTTCTTACAGAGGAGTCTCCTTTCACGGAATACTCTGCTGTATATTCTTTCAGAAATCTGGAATCTGACCCGCCATACCCGTCCTGTTCCTCCAGCTTCAGATTTGTCACCTCCACTGGTTCCCTTTCATGGGTAACAGCCAGAAACTGTTCTTTTCCAAGGAGCTTTCCCTGAGGCAGCTCCAGATTTTCGTAGACACTCTTCCAGTCTCCCTGCAGAACAGCTTCCACATAATTTTCTGCAGTTTTCTTTGGACCAAAAAAACTGCCGCCGGCCCAGATCACGCCTGTCAGAACAAGGGCCACAGCACCTGCAATCCCTATATTCCGTTTTGTTTTTTTGCTTAAAGGCGGAAGCTGTTCCAGTTTTTCCCGAATATCTGTTTCCGGTCCCCGAAACCGCTGTTCTGCCTGCTGTCGGCTTTTCGTGCGGTCAATGGGTTTGTCAAAAATATCCGGTCCGGTTATATTTTCTTTCTGTCCATAATGATGATCCTCCATTTCCTTTTCCTCCTTCCGTTTATTTTCCGTAAACCATAATTTCCGTAATACAGGTATCCTCGGCAGTTCCCGCATATACATCATTGATTTCCAACAGAACCGTGTCAGCTGTAACAGGCGGGTCAGCTTTTACCCACTCTACTTTTTTATCGCCATCAAAGGTTACCTGTCCGGAGCTGTCTCCTGCCATAAAGGTTACTGTTTTTGGCTTCGAGCTTCCGGCATAATGCTGATCGTCCGTCCAGTTGCCCAGCTTAAAGCCCAGATACTGGATCTGGTACGTATCATCCAGTCCAAAGCTTACACTTTCTCCCTTTCCGGAGCCTTCTGTTCCCTCCTGCCAGAACGTATTGTCTTTTTTGTCAAACAGCAGCATGGGACTGTGATCTGTGTCAGGCCGGGCAAAAGTCGAGGTTGCGTTTGCGGTGATCACCCCCGCCTCCCTCAGAGAAGTAAGATCCGGTTCCACTGCTTCTAATAGAAAAGCTCCTCCCGAACCACTATTCTGTTCAGAAATATTTTCAGGTGCCTCTTCTTTTAATTTCACACTGACTCCGGATTCCGTTATATCTTCATCTTCTGTCAATTCACTTATGTCTGAGTCTGATGTATTTTCTCCATTTGTTGAAGTACCTGTCTCTGATGCCGACAGCTCTTCTTCGTCTGTTATCGTATTCTCTCCGTCTATTGATATGTCTGTATCTGAGCCCGATGAAAGAGCCACCGAGACATCGTCTTTATTTTTTATATTTTCTTGTTTTCCTGTTTCTTCATTTGATTGCGCATTCTTTTTATCTGAGCCTTCATTTTTTATCTCCGCTACTGCTTCTCCTATTTTCACAGTGGGCTCTGCAGGATCCGGCTCAGAGGGCTTCAGGATTTTCCAGGACAGGATTCCTGCTGCAGCCACAACGACCACTCCCAGAAGCCCTCCTGCAAGCCACCTCAGCTTCTTATTTCCCGTTTTCGCTTCTTCCGGTTCCCACAAGGGTTCATTTATTCCTGATTCTTCCGGTTCATAACTGTACGGAGCTTCAGGCAGCTCTTCATTATCCCTGAGCTTAACACCACACTCAGGGCAGTATACAGCATTGTCTTCTATTTCTGACCCACATTTTTTACAGTACATTTTCTCCCTCCCATCAAAATTTTCTGTTTCAGGTCATCATCTTCTTTTTTTGATATATATTGTCTTCTATTCATTAAATTCACCTGATTTTTTGCAAAATTCCTGTTCTTATTATTGTATACAACAAACTGTACCTACAATATGTGACACCTTTTGTGGTCGTTTTTTTTAATAGCATAGGGCATTAAATATTCCCAAAATATTTGAAACTCCCGACAGCCTTCTATATAATAGTGATGCAATTAATATAAGTGAGGTTTTACAACATGTCGGATTTTTCAGATCTTTTAAGTAAATATATACAGGAAAAAAACATCCAGGTAGCTTCCATGGTAAAATACTGTGGAATTGACCGCTCTGCCATGTACAAAATCATCAAAGGAAAGCATCATCCTCCCACTGTACAGATCAGAGATAAAATGGCCCGCTTCATGCATCTGACACCGGAAGAAAACCGGCTTTTCAACCGTGCATATGAAATCTCCCAGATAGGAAAGGATACTTATTTTCGAAGAAAAGAGGCTGAAAAGTTCATTTTAAACTTTCCCTCGGCTCTGAAAGTCCCGGTTTCTGCAAATACTTTCAGCACAGGCTCTGCACCGGAAAAACCCATTTCTCTTCCGGACAGCCCATGTATTTCTTTTTCACGCCATGAGCTGTTTCATTATTATGTACAGAATATCCTGGAAGCAGAAATGCAGACTGAAAATGGAAAAATAGGCCTTTTACTTCAGCCTGACTGCGAATTTCTTTTCAGTTACCTTACCAATCTGAATTTTTTCAGCTCCGGTCTTTCCATTGAACATATTCTGTGTATGGATTATACAGAAAAAACAGACACTTACTGCAATATAAGAAACTTATCTGCCATACTTCCTCTTTTCATGAACGGGATCAATTATCAGGTATCTTTCTTTTACAACGATGTACATTCTCACTATCGCAGTCTGAATGTTTTTCCATCTATGATCCTTACCAGTAAATATGCGATCACCTGTACCTCTGATTACAAAAACGGCATTCTCTATCAGGATCCGGCTGCCGTATCCATGCTGTGGGAGCTTTTTTCATCTTATAAAGAAAAATGCAGGCCGCTTTTTCAGATTCCTCATTCCATTGAAGAAGAGGGAAACATGGTCACTGCCACAACTCTCAGTAACTCCAGACTTTACTACATGGAACCTGAGCCCTGCCTGATCCCATTTCTGGAAAAAGACTGGATGGCGCATTTTGTTCCGGAAGGCTTTCCAGGAAGAGACAATATTATCGCCTATATGCAGGCCTACGTAAAAAACGCAGGTCAGGTAATACGAAAATCTGAATTTCATTTTTATTTTTGCAGAGATGAGCTTGACAAATTTGCAGAAACCGGAATTCTGGCTGAACTTCCACAGGAGCTGTCCCATACTTGCACGCTCCCTGTAGAGGAACGCATCACTGTTCTGGAAAATCTGCTGAAGCAAAAATCCAGGGCTCATTACCGCTTTTTGAAACCGCCCTTTGAACAGATTGCCAAACGGCTTCATCTTTGCGCAGGCGAAAATAATATGTACCTGATGTTTTTTGATATTATGTCCCACCGTTCCTATCTGTGGATCCAGGAAGCAGAAATCATTCATACGCTTTATGATTATCTTGGAAGCCTGGATTCCGAAACATTGTACAGCGAAGAGGAAACGCTGGAATATTTCCGCCGGACAATCGAACATTTAAAACAATCCATCAAGGAGGCTTCACATTGTGACTGAATTTCCAGAACTGTTGAATAAATTTATAGAGCAGAAAAACATTCATATTTACTCTATGGCCAAATACTGCGGGCTGGACCGCTCTACTCTCTACAAGATCATAAAGGGAAATCGTCGTCCTCCGTCCGCCTCTGTCAGAGATAAAATGGCCTGCTTTATGCATCTGACGCCTGACGAAACCCGCCAGTTTGAACAGGCCTGGGAGATTTCTTTTACAGGAAAGCTCACTTACTGCAGGCGGAAAAGCATTGAAGATTTTCTTTTAAATTTTTCTGACGGTTTTTCAGACATGCCTGTAAAAAAATCCTACTTTTCCAAAGAGCTGCCTGCTGACAGTCCCTGCATTGCTTTTTCTGAAAAAGACAGCTTTCCGGCCTATCTTCATGCAATGCTGAAAAAAGAATCCCATTCCACAGGAGGCAGAATGGGATTTCTGATACAACCGGACTACAGATTTTTATTTCACCTGCTGAGCGGCCCTGAATTTTTTAACAGTACAGTAAGGATCGATCATATTTTTTGTCTTGATCAGACGGAACAGCTGTCGGAAACTGATGAATACTGTCACATAAACTATCTCAAACAGCTTCTTCTTCCATTTAAAAACGGGCTTGACTATCATCCGTATTGCTTTTATGACAATATCCGGACACATTTTTCCAATCTGAATCTGTTTCCGGTACTGATCCTGACAGAAGGCTCCGCCCTGGTTTCCACCTCTGACTGTACCAGAGGGATCTTATATCAGGACCCCGCTACCGTAAAAATGATGTGGAAGCTCTTTGACACCTATCAGAAATCCTGCATCCCGGTTCTCAGACGAAGCCAAAAAAGCTTTGATAAGCTTCCGTGGGAATGTACTCCTTCCTACTTTGCCGCCGATAAGAGCTTTCCCTGCTTTTTTACAAAACCGGCTCTGGAATCACTGGGCAGGCTTGATTCTCTGAAGGCAGAAGCTTTGAAACAGTACATCCCAGCAGATTTCAGGTTTTTAAAGGGCGCGCTGGCAGAGGCGTCAGGCAGTCTTCACCTTTATGCGGAAAATAATGTTCTGTATCTGATATTTGATGACATTCGGAATACTCCCGTTCGCCTGTCCCTCCATGAGCCGGGACTTCTGTCTGCTTTTGAAGATTACTTAACCCACATACCTGCAAAATTTTGTCAGGATTCCTTTTCAAAATGCTGATAATCAACCGGATCACTCCATAGACCGCCCCAGCTGAATCCATATTTTGCAAAAATATTATAGCATACATCATTTTCTACAATCACATGAGGATCTCCGCAGGCGCGGTCAACATAGGGAGACGCATTTTCATGGCTCCACTGAAGCTGCCCCTGGGAGCTCCATACATAAGGATTCTGCTGTGGATTAATGTCAATGGCCCGTCCGTAGGCATGATTTGACAGATTTCCCCCGCCTGTGATCTGCCGATAACAGAATGCGGACGTATTGTTATTGTCAATGGAATTGCTGTCAGAGGAATCCCCGTCTCCTGTCCAGTAATCATCGATCAGACGCATGGACTGGATCTCATACTCCGCAGCAAATAATTCCTGAAAAACACTGAGCACGTCTCTGCTGATGGCAGCATTTACGATCATTTCTCCCACCTGAATTTCATGATTAAAATTATAGTGCAGCATTTTCAGATACCGAAGATCCTGAAGCCCTATATTTTTGTTTTCATAATAAGATTTTCCGTAGATCCTGTTATATACAGAGTCTCCTTCCAAAATCTCATATTCCTGAAAAAAGGTATTTTCACTGCCCTGGATCTGAGAAATGTCAATGATCTGCCCGGGCTGAAGCTGATCAGCAGAAAGCGCGGGCCGGGCCGTAGGACCGATCATTGCGTTTTCTTCTGTTGTCTCCTTTTGGGGATTTTCCGCAGTTTCTCCCTGAACCTGAGCGTTCTTTTTATAATCTGCAATCTCCTGTTCCTGAGCCAGGACTTTTTCATTCAGGCTCTGGATCTCCTGTTTCATCTGACTGATGGTTTCTGATATTTCAGCCTCTTTCTTTTGTGCTGCCCGGCTGTTCTTCTGCAGCTCTTTTTTCATTCCCACAAAGGAATAGCACAGAAGTCCCATTACAAGGAACAAACAGACCATACCTGTAAAAAACAGGATCCATAATGTATTCCCTGATTTTTGACTGTTTTCTTTTTTCATTGGCTGTCCTAACTGTTCTCTTCTGTTGTCATTTTTCATATACGGATGTTCTCTCCCTGCTGCTAAATCTCATTTTCAATTTCACTGAGCAGCTTTTTTCTCTGTTTTTCAAAAATCCCTGGCAGAATACACAAAAGGATCATACAGACTACCATTCCCACGATCCCGCCGGCCATCATCACAACACCTGCTCCCATTTCCGTTCCTCCTGACTTTTTATTAACAGTTTCTCTTCTCTGATTTTTCAGTTACTGAACCAGCCATTGGAAGCTGCCTGATCGTAAAGCTCCTTCAGCCGTTTCATTTCCAGATCGTTTACATTATTTTCAAGCTGCTGCTGATAAAGCTTTTCCGCTTTTTCATAATATTCTTTAAACAATCCGTAGCTTCTCTGGTTTACATCCACTTTTTCCTGTTTTGACACTTCCATAAAAGCCAGGGCTTTATAAGTGCGGTAATTTTCTCCGTACTCCTCAAGCATCTCTTTCAGAACAGCAGATGCCTCCTCATATTTTTCCATATTCTGATAAAGGACAACCAGATTATAATCTGTATCGTAGCTTCCCATTCCCTGCTTCTGGATCTGTTTAAATACCTCTGCCGCCTTTGTATAATAAGCTGCATCTCCGGTATCATTTCCCATGTCGCTGTACACCTGTCCCAGAGTCTCAAGAACACCTATGTTATATTCTGTAGGCAGTTCCTTCCTGGCCTTTTCAAGAAGCTGTATCTTCTCATCATAGCCGCCCACACCATCCTCAAGCGCGTCAATACATTTACATGTCATAATGCAGGCGCGCATTTTCACATAGTCGTTCTGCGCCTTTTCCATACAGGTCAGAAAGATTTCTTTTGCCCCCTGAAAATCCTGATTATTATACAGGATCTCTCCCTGAACATAATCAATTTCCACAGAATCAAGTCCCTGTCTTCTGGCTATGTCAAGAGCCTTCTGAGCCTTATCCATTTCTCCGGTATAGGCAAGAGCAATGGCATAGTCGCGGTAATAATCACTGTTGTCCGGCTTGATCTCTATGGCCTTTTCATAGCATTTTGCAGCATTTTCATAATCTTCCTGTTTTTCGTAGGAATTTCCAAGAAGATAGTACACATTATTTAACGCTTCTGAATCCACTTCAAGCTCCGGGTTTGACAAAATCTTTTCGTTAATAAAATTAATATTGTCTCCATACTGTCTCTGCTGGTTCAGAGCCAGAGCTTTCTGATAATATGCCTCCAGTCTTTCCGGCATAAGGCCTGCCGCTTTCTGATAATAGGATTCAAAATTCTCAAATTCTCCTGATGTCACGCACTGGGATTCCAGTCTTACAAGCTCCTCATACTGCTTTCTACGATCCACATCTCTGCGGAAATATCCGTTTACTGTAAGCACAGCGCTGACTGCCATAAAGAAAATCACCAGTATATAAATCCCTTTTTGCTTTTTACAAAGCTCCCGGTACCGTCTGTCCTTTTTCTCAATGTCCTTCAGGTCGCTGAGAAGCTCCTCTGCTGACTGGTAACGTTTTTCCGGTCTGGGCTCCAGACACTTCATAATAATATGGGCAAACACCTGGTTGATGCGGATTCCCCGGCTGCGGATATCCTCCACATATCCATTTTCATCCTGGGAAGGCTTTTTCCCTGTCATCAGGTGATACAAAACTGCTCCCAGGCTGTAAATATCCGCTCTTCTGTCAATAGTCTTCCAGAGGGAATGATCCAGCTCATTCTGGTTATAACGCAGCGCCTCTATCTGTTCCGGAGGCGCATATCCGTTGGTATATCCGGTCACCCAGGCAGTATCTCCATCCAGGCTTGCCGATATATTAAAATCGATCAGGCAAATATTTCCATCAGGCTTCAGCATAATGTTTCCCGGCTTCAGATCACTGTGAATGATGGGCGGCTTCTGACTGTGCAGATAGCTTAAGGTGGCGCAGATCTGTCTTGCCCAGATAAGCACTGATTTTTCTTTAAATTCTGTGCCTGCATCCAGATATTCCTTAAAGGAATTTCCTGGAATGTAGTCCATTACGGTATATACATCTCCGTCTGCCTCCAGAAAATCAAATACCTGGGGCAGACAGGGATGGTGGAGATTTTTCAGTACATCCGCCTCTGCACGATTGTTCAGAACATCCTTGAGCTCTGCCCGGATCTTTTTCAGTACAACATATTTTTTCAGATTTTTATGATAAGCCTTATAAACCTCTCCGCTGTTTCCGGCGCCGATTTTTTCTATAATTTCATAGGTGTCTGATATGTGCTTCAGCATTCTGTCCTCTCCCTTATTTTCCACATGTAGTATTGTCTGTGACACTGAAGTTCATGCTTCCTGATCCCGGCTGCATTCCTGCGTTTACCACAACAAGGTCCTGCACTCCCGGTTCTTTTCCTGCAAGTCCGCCTCCAAGCGGATTTGGCACGCCGGCCATATCCTGAACCGGATTGTTTGCAAGATCCATTCCCGCAAGCATGTCTGCGCTTTCGGAAACCCAGGAGCCGCTCATTCCCGCACTGGAAAGAGCGCTGATAAAGCCGTCCTTTCCGCCTTCCTGCGGAGAAGATATGGTTCCGTTTATCAATGAAGCAGAAGCTGACATATTCAGACTTCCGTCTGCTCCCATGGTATAAAGCGCTGCCACTGTTTTGGCGCCGGGATTTCCATCCCCTGTGTTCATTCCAAAATAATAGCCGGCCATTCCAATATCAAATCCTGCTCCGTTTTCTCTGATAAAGCAGGTCTGTGTTCCTCCGTATGTAACTCCTTCCACAGCTTTTCCAAAACATTCCTCAAATGCAACTGAAGAAACCATGGACGCTGCTCCGCCTGCTGCTGTATAGGTATCCAGAACAAGCTGGCCGTTTCTGATGGAGATTACAAGAAGTTCCTGCATTCCATCACCGTTAAAATCACGCTTCTCTGCTCCAAGTGTTCCACTGGCTACCGCCATACCGGATTCGTCCCCGTAGGTATAAGAAGCCGGAGTACTGAGAGATGACCTCGGACTTGCTGCAAGAAGCTCAGCCGCAAAGGCATCCAGAATCTGATCCGGCGTAAGTGCATCCTGTTCTGTCTGGCTGTCCTGATTTTCTGAAGGTGCCTCTGCATTGTTCTGATCTGTCGGAGGCACTGCCGGTTCTTCCGGGGCATCCGGAACTGCCGGCGGAATGCCTGTGTCCTCCGGATAATCCGGGACTGCCGGCGGGATTCCCGTGTCCTCTGAAGAATCCTGCGAAGATTCCGGAGCAGGCTCCGGCTGAAGCTCCGGATCCGATTCCGGCTGAGGCTCCGGTTCTGCATTCATATCAGGCTTTGGAGTTGGCGTCTGGTTGGGTGCAACAACCACTGTCCAGCCTCCCGGTATGGGAGTCTCTGCAGGATCCGTCATTGGTTCAGGGGTAATTTCTGCATCCGGATCAACTGGCGTAACTGTGGCTTCCGGGCTTACTTCAGGAGTCACTGTGGGTTCTCCTTCCTGATTCTCTTCCGGTGCTTCCGTAATCTCAGGAGCAGGTGTTTCCTCCGGTGTTACCGTAGGTTCTTCCTCCTGTTCAGGAACCGGTGTCGTGTCCTTTTTGTCCTCTTTTTTGCCTGGCTTTTCAGAAGGCTTCGGGGTAGGCGTCACGTAATCATTGATGTATATATGTATATCGTTAAAAATATTAATCACATCTTCGGATGTATCTGTATCAGCCGGCATCTGGTTTCCGCTGTTCTGATAAAGCTGTTCAGTCTGCTTGTAAACCGTTTCATACATATCCATCTTGTTTTTCCACCCGTCCGGATTGGAATTTAACTGGGCTACAGACATATTTTCCAGATTTTTGTTTGTCTGTTCCAGCATCTTTAAAGCCTTTTCAGGCTTTTTCATTTTATTGTAAGTATCTGCCAGTTTAATGGTTGCATCCGGTGATTTTTCATCAATTTTCAGTGCTTCCTGAAAGGCAAGCTCCGCCTTTTCATAGTCGCCGGATTCCAGATATTTATCCCCAAGCTCCAGCTTTTTCTGAAGCTGTCCTGCCGTTGTATTTTCGGGATTCATAAAAATGATCACAGCTGCGACCATAAGCACACAGACCGCTCCCACGATCACAGGGATCAGGATTTTGGGATCTGGTTTTGATTTTTTCTTTTTTATCTCTTTCATTGTCTGTCACTCTCCCTTCCGGAAAATAAACTCTTCATCAGAAAGTCTGATCCGGTCCTCTTCCTGAAGCTTTTTGGGATGTCCGGGCATCACGCGGATTCCGTTCAGATACGTATAATTGCTGGAATCCATATCTTCAATATAGTAGTCGCCGTCCCGGAACCGGATCACGCAATGTTCTCTGCTGATGGTTGGGTTATTGCGGATGCAGATATCAGCCATTAATGCCCTTTTGCCAATTTTACAGTTTTCTGTTGTCACGGAAAAAACTTCCTGGGTATTGATGCGGATAAGCTTTGCTGAAATTTTCTGAGGCTGTCTTAAAAGTACGGTTTCACTGTCTCCATCGTCACGTAAAAGCACAGTTTCTGAGTCATCATCAGAAAAATCCTGGGCCTGTACGGGTTCATCAGGTATCTGTACGAGAACTGGAATTTGTGGATTGCTTTTCTGTTCCCATGGTTCGTACCCTTCTGAACGTTCCAGAGGATTCTGAATTTCTGAACTGTTCCAGGGATTTCCAGTTTCCGGCTGATTCCATGGGGTATTCTCTTCTGCTATACTCCGGGAGTTTGCAGCTTCTGATTTCTCCCAGGGATTCAGAGTTTCTAAACTGTTCCGGGAGAGTGTATTTTCCAGCTGATTCCAGGGTGTTCTGCCCGGAACAGCATCCCGGGTTTCTGAATCATTCCGTAAATCTCTGTACGGAAAATCATCCTGGATCCCTGTTTTTTTCCACACATCCTTTTTGGGATCATTCTTTCCTGTTTGTTCCGAAAATCCTCTCTCCTGCCACTCTGTACTACTTTGGTTCACTTCCGGTCTGTCATAAGCCGGTTCCTCAGGTATGGGAGGGATCAGAATATTTTCCTGTTCTCTTTTTTTCTTTCCCTCAGAAGATTTTCTTCTCCACCAGCGGCTTTTGCGTTCTACTGGTTTCTCTATAAAAATATCTCCCGGCATGTCTCCCCTTGGCTCCGGCGGTATCAGAGGAAGAGGGGCTGCGGAGGCCTTGCCACAGTTTTTCCCTGTTTCGGTGCGAAAAGCTTCTCCCATATCCGCCCTTACAGGAATACAAATGAGCTTTATCTCTCCTGTGGATATCTCCACATAGATATACTGCTTTTCTGTCAGTATTTCCCCCTGAGGAATCCCTCTTCTGATCACTTCATTTACAGCAGCTTCTATCCTTCTGTCTGTTTTCATCTGTTCATTTACTGTCTGCCCGTCTTTCCATGCCATCATATTGATCATTCCGGCTATGTCATAGGTAAAACTGTATCCGTCATTCTCTTTTCTCATAAAAACCGGAAGCAGATTTCTACTGACTGCCCCGCTGCTGATCACAGTCCAGGACTCTGTATCAAGAGCTTCATTTTCCTTTGAAACATAGCTGAATACAGTATGTCCGTCTGTAAAATCATAGATAAATTCCATCTTTTTTCTCCCCCTGTTTTTAATAAATGTCAAGCTGGATCAGCTTCCATTTTCCATTTTCTTTTACAGGAGCAGCCCCTTCTTTATTAAAGGTTTTTGCTCCCTCAAACTGAGGTTCCACCACAAAATCTCCGTTTTCCTTAATAAATCCCCATTTCCCACCTGAGCATACAGGAGCATATCCCAGTTCGGAAAATGCTGAAGCATTTTCAAACATGCACTTTAAAACCTGATCTCCTTTTGAAGAGACAAATCCCCATTTTCCTGCCTGCATAACAGCCGCGGGACCGGATGACAAAAACGGAGAAACCGCATCGTATTCATCACCGATCTGCACGCCTTCACTGTTGATCAGATAATATTTTTCTCCTATTTTTGCAAAAACCACTCCGTTTCTGGAACAAAATCCCCAGTCATCACACACAATATCGTCAAAGCCAAAATCCGTCACTGCCTTAAGTTCCGTATTGATAATCGCCCACTTTTCGCCTTTTTTCAAGGCTGCTAATCCATTTAAAAACGGGGTGGCGCCGTCATATTCAAATTTAGTTACAGGCTGAAAATCCTCATTGAGATATCCCCATTTCCCGTCTTTTTTTGCCGGGATAGCGCCCTGATTGCAGACTCCCAGGAATTCATATTCCTCATCCGGCTGCCGCCTTTTATAATTATTTGTGTCTATGTAATACCACGTTCCGTCCTTTTGAACAGGCGCAAATCCATTTTCTCCAAACATGCCCATCTGTTCATACTGAGCGCGGATCACCACGTTCCCCTGAAGATCTGTAATACCGAGATCCTCTCCTGATTTTACCAGCATACAGGAGCCGCAGGCATTGGAAATCTCATCATACTCCTCTCCAATATAGTCAAATCCTCCTGCAAGCGAGTTCAGCTTTGCCCTGAGAGAGCCATTGGATTCCTGCTGCTGGATCTGTGCCTGCAAAAGCGCAATGGCGTCTCCTTTCTGTCCCTTTTCCAGGTAATAATCTGCCAGGATCATTACCGCCTGCTCGCCGTCTCCCTCCAGATTCATAGCCTGTGTACAGGCCTGTATAAATCCGTTTTCATCTCCCAGATTCTTGTAAGCCTCTGCGATCTTCAGATAGATATCCATATTTTCCGGATGGTATTCCAGAGCCTTCTGATAGTTAAGGATCGCGTCATAATAAATTCCCTTTTTCTCATTTTTCTGCGCTTCTGCCAGATAGCTCTGATATTCCGCAGGCTTTTGTACTGCAGATGAAAATGTAGTCCACCATGACAGTCCCAGAAGAGCTGCCACTGCAACAATCATCAATTTTTTCATAACCTCTCCCTAAAATCCAATTATCAAAATCAAGATGGTTCCCACTGAAAAAAACGGCGCCAGCGGAATGGAATCCTTCATGGTCAGTTTTTTTCGCAAAAGCTGCACAATACTGAATATTGCAGACAAGCTGAGACACACCACCAGATCAAACCAGATCAGGGAGCCTCCCAGATACCAGCCGATCACAGCCGCAAGCTTTACATCTCCCATTCCAATGCTCTTTCTTGACAAAAACCAGGCTGCCAGAAAAATCACCAGACCAAGACCAAGGCCGCCAAATGCAGATTTCAGACATTCCTTCCACCATGCAGGCTCTGCTCCGATCTCGCCAATCAGAAGCATGGCTCTTGCCACAAGCATCATAATCAGAAGCTGATTGGGAATCAGTGTTCTTTTTGAATCTATAAATCCCAGAACAACAAGAAAGGCAGACAGGATCAGATATCTCACAGTTTTCAGCCAGTGATATCCGTAAAATGTAAACAGAAACGCCTCTGTTACCACCAGTACCGCAATGATCACAGGCACATATTTTTTCTCTTTTAACAGTTCTTTTAAATACTTCATAAGACTCTCCTTTTACGCTCCTGACCAGACTCTGGTAGACGCGCACACACGGTAATGTCTGGGCGGCAGATCAAAAAAAGGAAAACTGCTTTTTATATCGTAATCCACCACAATTTTCACCTCACTGGAGCCTTCCCTGCACCAGGAGCTGTTATCATATCTGAGATTTGAAACTCCAAGGCTTTCCAGATATGCATCCGTATCTGTGGTTCCCGAGGCAACGGAAAGCTGCTGAAGCACGCAGGATTTTCCCACTGTCCCAACCATATAGGAGGACAGTGCATCCCAGCTCTGAGATTTTACAGAGCTGAGCACTCCGTTAATAAATTCCTTTGGACTGGACACATAGCCCTCTATATTGTCATATATGTCTTTTCCTGCATTTCCCATGCCAACCGCATCATCCACAGTTCCCTGTCCGGATGCAAGCTTCTGTGCTGCGTCATCGATCAGAGACAGATTTTCCTGAATTTCTTTCAGGCTGCTGCCAAAACCGGCCGCCTCCTGTCCTGTTCCCTGATATGCGTTCAGAATACCTGTTTTTTCCAGAATATAGCTGTACTGGGCAACCTCCCTGGCAGCCTGATCTGCCGCATACTGTATCAGAAGCTGCGCTCTTGCAAAAGAAACCAGACTGTAAATACTCATAAATGCAAACAAAAATATGGGAATAAAAAGCGTTGCCTCTACGGTTATGGAACCTTTTTGTCTTTCCTTTTTCATCTTCCTCTCCTGTTAATACGCCAGAACACTTCTGTATTTGATCCGCCTTTTTCCATTGTCCGTACTTGCTGACTGTCCCAGAAACTCCGGCACCTTTGGCAAAAACGTAGTGGATGCATCCACCTCTGCCTTTAATGTCACCATGGTATATTTACTGCTCAGTTCCTCTCTGATATTCAGCTGAATGCAGTCCCCTGCACGGGCAACCATCTTGTTTTTTCCTGAATCGTCCATCATGGAGATCAGAAGAAACAGCTTCATGTAATCCTTATAAGTAAACCTGATACGGCAGACATCTTCATCCGGCCAGACAAGAACTGCATTGATGTTTTTGTCCGTACTTGTCAGACTGGCTGTGTCCTGTGCCGCCAGGGTAATTGCGCTGCAGCAGAGATAGCCGTATTTGATGATCGGGTACAGCCATGCCTGCCCGGAAGCGCTGCTGACTGCGCCGGCAATGGCATTTGCAGCAGCATTTTTCTCTTTATCCATAAAAACATACAGCATATCAATGGCAAGCCGGGCTGCATAAAGGCTGGAATAGGCAATGGATTTATTTGTTGCAGTGGAAGCATTTCCATAAAGAATGTATTCAATCTCACCATTTATGATCACATGGTCCTCCAAAAGTGATCTTCCGCTGAGGGATTTATCTTCGGGAACTGTTGTCATGCAGTTAAACATTTCTGATATGTATTCCATCAGATACGCCTGCTCCAGCACGTTGCCTGCAAGGCTGTCCAGACAGGCTGCGAGACTGTCCAGCCATCCCATATTTTCTTTTGCCGCATCCACCGCCGCATTATCGTCTGAAGTATCTGTATTGGGGTTCTGATCTGTATTCCCGCTGGCGTTTACCTTTGCCAGACCGCTGGGGAATCTGTCAGGAAATCCCTCTGCATCCTTTTTCAGATTTCTTTCGTTCCCTACAGCGTTAAGGATTTTATCTTTTGCTTCATTGGCAACCTTTTCCTTCTCTTTTGCTTCTTTCTGATGTTCTTTTCGCTGTTTCCCCTCCTCAGATGTATCGGCTGACTCATCCTTCATATTTTCAAGTGAACTCTGATAAAATAAGCCTGCCTGAGGATTCTGTAATCCGGAGGTCTCAGGAACTCCCACATCTCCCAGAATATTATGGTTTGTCCAGAATCCCTGGATTGCCTCCGACGCCGGGTTCAGCTCAAGCCATGTTCCTTCATTCTCACTGACCTGCTGTTTTTTCAGTGTCTCAGGTATTGTTTTTAACTTTTTTATATTTTCTTTATATACCTTTGCAGCTTCTGTATTTGCTTCAAGCAGAGCAATCTGGTTCTCCAGCTGCTCCTCATTGATTTGTATCTTTTCTCCTTCCTCATCTTCGCCTGGACTTTCCCCTGCATTTATAAGTGATGTACGGGCATCGTCATATAATGCTCTTTTCTTTTTTACATCCTTCCATTTATCCCTGATCTTTTTCAGCTGCTTTACCGCCTCATTTCCTGCGCTGATAATCGTATCTGCATTCTTTTCCAGACTTTTAATACCATCCTGATATTCTTTTGCAGCCTGGTCATGGCTTCGATTCATCACAGCAATATTGTTTTTTATATTTTTGGAAATGTTGTTATAGGCATTGATCTGCTCTGAGGAAAAGCCATTCTCCTCCGTAATGATCTTTCCTGTCTGCGGCTGAAGCTCAAGAGCCTTTATCCAGCTGTCCAAAGCCAGAAGTGTTATCATCTTTCTGTAGGTGTCTTCCGGAAATGCGGAAGCGCCTTCTGTCAAAACAACAGAATCATCCAGATAATTTCCTATCATCTCATAAGAGATTTCATTGGGCGTATCCGGCGGAAAATTTGCAGTAATCTCTTCATTCAGATACATCTGCAGGGATTTCGCCGCCAGCCAGAACACAGACTTCTGCTGATATGCTGCCACCATCCCCGCAGGGTCGGAATTCTGAATCTGTCCAATAGAAGCAGCCTGTGTATCAATGGCCTCTTTTGCCTTTTTCATTGGATCACTGAGTTCAGACGCCGCCTGTCCGTAATCTGTTTTTGTGTCCACATATATTTTCTGTTTCGTTACATTTTTAAAAGGCAGTTTTTTTAATTTTTCTATAATATCGTCAGCAATATAAACAGGACCGCGAAATTTCATATATTCCACGATCTGCTGGCGTAGAACATTCACGTCTGCAAGGGAAGAGGACGATACCCCTTTTGCCTCAAAGCCATTCTCTGCAAGAGAAACCTGAATCACAGAGCTGAGATCATCACTGTCTGCATGCTTCAGGTACCTGGCGCTGATTGATTCACAGAACATTTTCTTCAGGGCTTCCTGCTCCTGGGGCGAACCGGGATCCTTTGCCATAGCGGTCAGTCCATAAGAATCCTTCAGCATTTTATCATACTGTGCAAGAGCTGCATTCATAGCCAGATCACCGGCTCCTGAAACAACTGTCTTTGACGCAAAAAGGCGGGAAGCATCCACAATAATCCCACTGAACAATAATACCGGTACCAGGATCAGGGTTAAAAACACACAGATCGACCCTCCCTGTTTTCCGCAGAATAACCGCATCTGCTTCCCTCCTCCTTCTGTTTCCTAAAATAAAATATTACTTACCTTGTCAAAGGCCTGACTGAACTTTTCAGCCTGCCCCTCCATTCCCAGCTTTTCTAAAAGAAAGCTGCCCATATCCCAGGCAAGATCAATGTTCCGGACAAAATCCGTAGTATTCATTACCGGCTGGTAGGCTGCCGCATAAATCGTAATGTCATCTCTGACTCCCACAAAGCGCAGGATTCCCGGCGTGGGAATCACATAGCGCAGCTCTGCCCGCACTGATTTACTGAGAAATGAATTTTCCAGCCCTACATAGGCTTCTGTTTTTCCCATGGAAAACAAAGCGCTGTGCTTTTTCAGTGCTTCCTGATAAGCGGCAGCCCTCTGCTTTGCTTCACTGTCCAGCCCCCAGCGATAAATGTTGGAGGCAGAGCCTTTATAGGAGCTGTAATAGTTTTTTACCTGTGATTCAGTGGGGCCATCCTCCCAGTCAAAATCCACTCTTGTATTTTCCTTAGGCTTATCCGGAGTAAACTTATCATACCCCGGATAAGCGGTCTCTCTGGCAAGCTCCATGGCTGCTCTCTCTACCTGAAAGAAAAAATAGCTTTCCTGCATTTTAAACAGCCCAAAATAAATCACTGCCATCACAACGGCAATGGTAATAGGAAAATAAATGGCGGCTTCCACCATAATAGCCCCACGCTGGGTGTTATTGTCCTTTTTTTTCATTGTTTAAAAATCAGAGACCTGATTCACTCTCTACAAAGCTATCTGCCTGTCCCATTACTTTATCCAGTAACTCTGAAATCTTATCCTTAAAAACAACTGCCAATGCAATCACAACAACAATGATCAGAATAATCGCCACAATCTCCGCTGCGCCTTTTTCCTCTGTCTTAAAATCCTCCCAGAAATTGTGAATACGGGCTTTTGCTCCGATCCACAGCATATCCATTTTTCTCATCATCTCTTATTTCCTCCTTATGTCTGTGTACTCATTTATAATAAACCGGTCTTAGCCGTTTATTATCCCATCTGCTGAAATACCGGAACCAGGATCATGATCAGGATTCCTATAAAAATCAGCATCATAGGAAGAAGAAGTCTGGAATTGGCTTTTTCTCCCTTTTGTTTTACTTCATTTTTCTTTACCTCCCACATTTCATCGGAAAGGTCTTTCAGAAAATAGGCAAGCTCCTCATTTCCTTTTTTCAGGTTCTGGATGACCAGAGAGGCAAACTTCCTGATCTCCTTTACATTGCAGCGTTCTGCAAAATTCCGGTAAGCGTCTGTTTCCATGATGCCGTTTTCGATTTCCATGCTGGTGTTCTGCATTTCCTGATAGAGAGCTCTGTCTCCTGTAACAGACACCCGCTTCCAGGCATCCCGGAGTACCATTCCGGAATTTACCAGAAGCGTCAGCTTTGACAACACCTGAGGAAGGTCAAGCACCAGCTCCTGTCTCCGGGCTGTCAGCTTATCCTGTAAAGACAAATCCAGATAGGCGATTGCCAGTCCTCCCAGTAATAATCCCAGAAGCAACGCCTCCACGCTGGCAGCAAGCACAGCCAGAAGACAGACAAATATCAAAATGGTAAATATATAAGTGGTTTTTGCTCCCAGCAGAATAAAATAATAATATTCTGCATACCGTTTTCCTTTGATCTCAGAGATCTCCTTGATCTTTGCCTGGGCTCTCCGGCTTTTTGTACTGATATGAAGAATCTCCATCACAGAAAATCCCACGCAGAACAGATCGCTCATCTGAAATTCTCTGGCAAAAGCGCTGTTTGTGTACTGTCTGTATTTTTTTCCTTTTGCTGCTGCCAGAAACAGCCAGATCAAAGCAAAGGGTGTGGTGACAGCCAGCAGTATCAACTGAAATAATTCCACGTTCTCTTCTCCTATATCCGAATATCAACAATTTTTCTTCCCATATAATAGGCTCCTCCAAACAGGGCAAGAGCTGTCAGCTTGATCACCACATTGACAGGAGTGTTCTGCACAATGGACATATCGCCCATTCCACCAAGCATCAGCATCAGAACAACCGGCATCAGAATCATAATGTTCAGGTCGTTTTTGTTTGCAGTGAGAAGGGTTCGTATTTCCATTTCTGTCTCAATTTTTTCATTGATGATCTGTCTTGTCTCTCCCACGACCTTTTTCAGATTTCCTCCGTACCGGTTTGTCACCTCAAAAATAGTGGCAAAGCTTTCAATATCGTCCAGATGACTTCTCAGGGCAAAATTTGACAGCATATCGTCAATATTCTGTCCATTGTACAAACCGCTGACGATGAGCTTCAGCTCATGTACAATATCTGCTTTTTCTCCATATATGGAAATCAGATCCGCACACGCGTCCTGAAAAGCGCCCTGTGTATTTTTGCCTGCTGAATAGGAGGCGGATAGGGATTCCATCATATCCCGGAACTGAAACAGAAGATTCTGCATTCGTTTTTCCTTCAGGTAATTTCTGTATTTTGCGATTCCCGGAACAGCCAGAAGCCCTCCTGCAATAACAGAAAACAGAATACTCCTGAAAAATACCATGCAGACAAAAAATCCTGTTCCAAATCCCATCAGGGCCCCCAGACCTTTTTCCACAGAGTTCATCCGGTACACGTAATAATCATCTGCATGTCCGAAAAGCGCCTTTTCCGGCACATATTTTTTTCTGTGTTTTTTATTTTTTGCTCTTGCCTCTTTTATATGTTTTTCTTTTGCCTGTCCTGTCTTTTTCATTTTTACAGGCTTTTCTTTTATTGCTTTCTCTTTTATTGCTTTCTCTTTTTTTACCTTTTCTTTTTTCATGGCTTCCCCTATATTCTGCTGCTGACTCCCTGAAGTCTCAGTTTATAGTCATTTCTCAGAGGATTTCCGGTTCTTACCAGATGCCCCTCTACTTTTTCCAGTGTGCTTCCCTCTGTTTCTTTAAAAACAAACAGAGGATTCAGCTGAATCTCCCCGTTTTCATATCCAAGGACTTCTGTAATCTCCATGGTGCGTCTGGATTTATCTCTCAGCCTGGATAAGTGGATGATAATATCCAACGCAGAGGAAATCTGCTGACGGATAGCCGGAAGAGGCAGTCCGTCGTTGCCCTGAAGCACCATTGTTTCCAGTCGGCTTAACATATCTCTGGTGGAATTGGCATGGCCGGTAGAAAGAGAACCGTCATGTCCGGTATTCATAGCCTGCAGCATATCAAGTGCCTCTGCTCCGCGTACCTCTCCCACTACGATCCTTTCGGGGCGCATACGAAGAGCAGAGCGGATCAGATCGCGAATGGAAATTTCTCCTCTGCCTGATGTATTTGCATTTCTTGTTTCCAGGCTTACCAGATTCTCTATGTTTTTGATCTGAAGCTCTGCCGAATCTTCAATGGTGATAATACGTTCATCCCTTGGAATAAAATTGGATAAAGCGTTCAGAAACGTTGTTTTTCCCGAACCGGTACCCCCGCTGATAAAAATGTTATATTTTGCCCGGACCAGCTTTTCCAGAAAGGCCGCCGCCTCTCTGGTGAGCGAGCCGTATTTTAACAGCATTTCCACTGTCATAGGTGTTTTTGAAAACTTTCGTATGGTAACAATGGGACCTGACAGGGAAACCGGAGGAAGCACCACATTAACACGGGAGCCGTCGGGAAGTCTGGTATCCACAATAGGATTGGCCTGGTTGACTTCCTTTCCTGCCTTTCCTACGATTTTCTGGATAATATCCTCCAGCTGTCTCTCATTATCAAACTTTTTGTTCAGACGGTACAGCCGTCCTGCATGTTCCACAAAAATATGATCCGGACCGTTGATCATCACTTCGGTAATGCTGTCGTCTGCCAGGATCTCATCCAGGATCCCAAGCCCCCGAATGGAACTGAATACCAGCCGCACTACCCGTGATCTTTCCTGGGGTGACAGGCTGACGTTTCCCAGCTTGTGATCTGCCACATCAGCAATTCTCCGCATCAGCTGTTCGTCTGACGCGCGACTTAAAAGCATGGCGTCTGCCAGAAGGAAACGTTTAATCTCAAGCACAAGACGGCTTATCATTTCCTCTGAAAGCATACTCTCACCTCATATATTTTATTTTTTCGACTTCTGTTTACTCTGCGTAAACAGTAACCTCTGAGATACAGGTATCCTCCCAGCTTGTGCCCGGATACACATCTTTCAGCTCCAGACGCATACTGTCTGCATTTACAGAAGGAGACACCTCCACCCATTCGACTTTCCGTTCCCCTGTAAAGGTAACCTGACCGGAATAATCTCCAAAAACAAGGTTTATTGTTTTCGGCTTTGCGTTTCCATAATAATATTTGTCGTTTTTCCAGTTTCCCAGTTTAAAGGCAATATATTTTACTTTATGAAGGTCGTCAAAGCTGAAGCTTACGGATTCATTGATCCCATAGCCTGACACGCCCTCCTGCCAGCTTGTATCGTCTTTTTTGTCAAAAAGCAGCATGGCATTGTTGTTTGTTTTTGTCTGAGAAATGGTTGAGGTAGCATTTGCAGAAATAACAGAAACCTCTTTTAACAAGGAAACATCCGGTGTTCCCTCATAAAGCACTGCTGAGGCAGTAGCCTCCTCTGATACACTGGCCGGAGCCGGTTCCGGGTGATTTTCTGCTGCCTGCTGTTCTGTGTTCTGAATTTTTTCACTGCCCTGGTCCGGGGAAAGCTTTTCCTCACCGGAGGCTGGCGCTGCCTCCTGTGCGGAATCCTGCGTTTTTTTATCTGTATTTGCAGCTCCCCCTATTTTAATCTCCACGTTTTCTGTCTCTGAACTCTCGTCCGTTTTTGTTTCTTCACTTTTTTCTGTTATTTCTATAGAATTACTTTCCTGATCCTCTGTTTCTTCTGATTCTCCTGAACCCTCAGAGGTTTCTTTCATGGCTGTTTTAACGGGATTTACTACCACATCATCCTTTGGAGCGCTGTCGGGTTTTAATAGATACCAGATCAGACCTCCTGTTACAAGTATGATTGCAATTGTCACCGCAATGCTGACAATCCATGTGGTCTTATTTCCGCCTTTCCCTCCCTGAGATGGCTGATTGTCCGGAACGAACGGCGCCTCCCACTCAAAAATATCCTGCTCTCTTTCTTGATTAATATTATCCTCTTCATTCCCTTTTGGGATATTTTCCGACCCTACAGGTGAACCGCAATTTGGGCAGAATCTGGCATTATCTTCAAGTTTTGTTCCGCATTTTTCACAATACATGTTTCTCTTTCCCTGCTTTCCTGTACCAAATATTTCATTTTCCATATTTAAAACAAAATGATATGGAAAACAATTTTGGGCGCTGCTTCTCTGTTATCTTTTTACAATATTCAATTTGTTTCTACAATATGTGGCATTCATTGTGGACAATCTTTTTTTACGCTTATATTTCCTGTTTTCTTCCAGAAGCCGCCTCACTGTACAAGTTCGGGATAAAAAGTCCTGAAACTGCAAAAACGGGGCGACACTCTAAAGAATATCACCCCAACGCCTGACAAAGAACGAAAAAAACACCAGTTCAAATGTGGTTACTCATAACCCTCATCTGAATCGGTGTTTCCCATATACTTTTATTCTGTTTTTTCTTCTGAATCATTTTCCTCAGAAGCTTCTTCCTTCAGCGCCGCTTCTTCAGCAGCCTCTGGCTCGTCTGCTTCTTCTTTTGTTTCCTCTGATGACTCAGCTTCCGGAGAAGCTTTCTCTTCGGTTTCATCTGCAGACATCTCAGCTTCCGGGGAAGCTTCTTCTGTTTCTTCTGCAGGCTCTTCACTGGTTTCCCCAGCATGCTCTGCCGCTTCCTCAGCTTCTTCCCATGCAGCGAAAGCCTCATGGATCTCTTCCTCTGTTTCTTCCAGTTCCTCTTCTGTGTCTTCAGGGAATTCAAATTCCTCAAAATCATCATCAAAATCATCAAACTCGCTGACTCTTTTTTTCTTCAGTACCATTGCCGCAACTGCTCCGACTGCTGCTGCCGCCGCTGCTCCTACTGCTACAAAACCCCAGTATTTGTTTCTTTTTGCCATAATATACTGCTCCTTTCACTTCTGACCCTCTGGTCATTATGATATATTCCTAAAAATAATCTTATTTTATTGTACTACTTTTTATCTGTAAAAGAAAGGTTAATATTATATTTGAAATTTTTCAATACAGGTTCTGATTTTTCCTCGGATCCTCTGCAGAGCATTATCAATGGATTTTGGTGTTTTTCCCATGATCTCTGCGATCTGAACATAACCGTACCCCCGGAGATAGTAGTCCAGCACTTTATTTTCCATGGGGCTTAAAGCCCTGCTGATCTCTTTTTCCAGAATCCCGGTAGTTTCCCTGTCGATCACCAGAGCCTCCGGATTTTCTGACCACAGGCCTTCCAGACTTCCGCTTTCCTCCTCTTCGCTGAGAGACACATAGGAATTCAGAGGAATATGCTTCTGCCTGGTAGAATTTTTTACAGCACTGTACAGCTGTCTGTCTATGCACAGCCCTGCAAAGGTACGAAAAGACGCTTCTCTGTCCGGCCGGTAGTCCTGGACAGCCTTAAAAAGCCCGATCATTCCTTCCTGTATCAGATCGTCTGTCTCTCCTCCGATCAGGTACATGGCTCTCGCTCTTTTTTTGACTGTTCCCTTATATTTTTCCATCAGATAATCTGAGATTTTACTTTCTCCATTTCGGAGTCTCTCAATCAGTTCTTCGTCACTGCACTGCCCGTAACGGCTCATACTGCCTCCGTTTTCCGTATTTATTCTGCTTTCAGTCTCTGACGCACGATTTCATAGGCAAGCACTCCTGCTGCCACAGAAGCATTCAGGGAATCAATGTCTCCTTTCATTGGAATAGAGGCTGTAAAATCACAGGCCTCTCTCACAAGACGGCTGACTCCCTCGCCTTCATTTCCAACGATCATCCCTATAGGACCGGTAAGATTCAGCCTGTACATGGACTCTCCGCCCATGTCTGCACACACAAACCAGATTCCCTTTTCCTTCAGCTCCTCTATGGTACGCACAAGATTAGTCACCTTTGCTACAGGAGTATAGTTAAGGGCTCCCGCTGAGGTTTTTGCAACTGTGGAAGTCAGTCCCACAGAACGTCTCTTGGGAATGATCACACCGTGGGCTCCTGCCAGATTGGCAGTACGGATGATCGCGCCCAGATTATGAGGATCCTCCACATTGTCAAGAAGAACCAGAAACGGCGGTTCTCCCTTTTCCTCTGCCTTTTCCAGAATCTCCTCAACCGTGGAATACTCATAGGCTGCCACCTGAGCGATCACACCCTGGTGGGCTCTTGTCTCACTGAGCTGATCCAGCCGTTCCTTTGACACATAATTGATAATGGTATCTTTTTTGCGCGCCTCTCTGGCTATGGTGCGGACCGGTCCGTCCTGGCAGCCGTCCAGAATAAACAGTTTATCCACGCATCTTCCGGAACGAAAGGCTTCCAGAACCGCGTTGCGGCCTTCTATCTGCTCGCTCATAAAATTTCCTCCCCGATTCCCATACGGATCAGTGTGATCATCCGTGTGTATTCTTCCTTCAAATATAGATACCCTATCAGAGCCTCAAATCCTGTTGCCCTGCGGTAATCTGCCATAGTTGCATGCTTTGCCATAGTAGGAGAATGAGCGTTGCGGCCTCTCCTGTAAACACTTAATTCTTTCGGAGTCAGTTCCTTTTCAATGATCTCCATGATTCCCGACTGGGCTGCCGCCTTTACAAGGCTGCTTGCTTTTTTGTGAAGACGGTTTACCGGACAGTTGCCTTTTTTTACAAGGATTGTCCGGATGATCAGTTCATAAATGCCATCTCCTATATAGGCCAGAGTCAAAGGAGAATAGCTTCGGATATCCTGTTCCTCCAGATGAAACAGTTCGTTCAGATTACTTAAATTCGTTTCCATTTTACTCCCTCGCGGGTATCCTTAAGCTCGATTCCCATTTCAAGAAGCTGATCGCGGATCTCGTCGGCTCTGGCAAAATTTCTTGCTTTTCTTGCATCCTGACGCTCCTGGATCAGAGCCTCGATATCAGAGTCAAGGGCTTCTTCTTTTTTCAGAACGATCAGTCCAAGAACATCGCAGAGCTTTACAAGAATATCCAGAAGACTTCCTGCAAACTCTCCGCTGCTCTTTTCATCCACATTTGTATTTGCAAATTTTACAAGCTCGAAAACTGCTGCCAGCGCGTCTGCTGTGTTAAAGTCATCATCCATGGCAGCTTCAAATTTCTGCTGGTAAATATCCGCCTCTTCCAGAAGCTTCTTCTCTGCCTCGCTGGCTGCCTCTGTGTTGGAAGCTTTGCGGTCATTCAGGCGGGCTGCTCCCTCCAGGATACGTTCCAGAGAGTTTTTTGCAGCCTCCATCAGCTCTGCGCTGAAATTCAGCGGACTTCTGTAATGGGCATTCAGCATAAAGAATCTCAGGACCTGCAGATCATACTGCTGGCTGATCTCTCTTACTGTGCGGAAATTTCCAAGAGATTTTGACATTTTACGATTGTCAATGTTCAGGAAACCATTATGCATCCAGTATTTTGCAAAGATTTTTCCATTGCAGCACTCGCTCTGGGCAATCTCATTTTCATGGTGAGGAAAAATAAGATCCTCTCCGCCTGCGTGGATATCAATTTCTTCTCCCAAATATTTTTTTGACATAACAGAGCATTCTATATGCCAACCCGGACGTCCGTCGCACCAGGGAGAAGTCCAGTAAGGCTCTCCTTCTTTTTTCGGTTTCCACAGAACAAAATCCATGGGATCTTCCTTCTGATCCTCGCCGGAAACCTGCAGAGCGCGGAAGCCTGACTGCAGATCATCCAGATTTTTATGAGAGAGCTTGCCATATTCCTTAAAGTTTTTTACACGGAAATAAACGGTTCCGTCTGCAACCGGATATGCATAACCTTTGTCAATCAGGGTCTGGATCATTTCGATCATGCCATCAATCTCCTGAGTTGCCTGAGGATGTGTGGTTGCAGGTTTTACGTTCATTCCTGCCATATCCTTTTTGCACTCTTCAATATAGCGGCCTGAAACCTCTTCAGGACTTACGCCTTCTTCAATGGCTTTTTTGATGATCTTGTCATCCACATCTGTAAAGTTGGACACAAAATTCACTTCATAACCTTTATATTCCATATAGCGGCGCACAGTATCAAAAATGATCATGGGACGCGCATTTCCAATATGGATCAGATTATAGACAGTAGGTCCGCAGACATACATTCTTACCTTTCCCTCTTCCAGGGGCACGAATTCTTCTTTTCTTCGTGTCATGGTATTAAAAAGCTTCATAATTCCTATCCTCCGATTTCTGTTTTTCGGTAATGGCAGTTGCCCTGATTCCGGAACTTTAAACTTCTTCCAGAAGGCAGATCGCCTGGGAGGCGATTCCCTCTCCTCTTCCGGTAAAGCCCAGCCCTTCCTCAGTGGTTGCCTTGATATTGATTCTGTCTTCTTCCACGCCCATTGCCTGAGCCAGATTTTTGCGCATCTGAGGAATATGAGGCGCCATCTTCGGCTTCTGGGCAATGATCACAGCGTCTACATTTCCCACAGCAAAATGGTGTTGTCTTAAGAGCTCCATAACGTGTGTCAGAAGCTTTACGCTGGATATTCCCTTATAAGCAGGATCTGTATCCGGAAAATGCTTTCCGATATCCCCAAGAGCCGCAGCTCCCAGAAGAGCGTCCATCACAGCGTGGATCAGAACGTCCGCATCCGAATGACCCAGAAGGCCTTTTTCCCACGGAATGTTCACACCTCCAAGGATCAGGTCGCGATTCTCTGTCAGTTTATGTACATCATATCCCATTCCAACTCTCATGGTCATTCTCCTTTCACATCCAGAAGCCGGCTGACTCTTAAAAAGCTCAGTCTCCTTCTCACATAAGGCGCCAGTCTCAGGCTGACAGGCACGATCTCATCGGTCAGTCCGATCTCATAAACACTTTTTTTGCAGCCTGCCAGTTCCATCAGATGAAACAGTTCTTCCTCTTCCGGAAGTTCCTCGATCATCTCTGCGATCATTTCCAGACAGTCTGCCAGCCTGGAGGGATTTATCTCACGAAGAAGCTCCGGATCATTTTCTTTCTGTATTCCTTCCAGAAGGCCTTTGGAGCCGAAATATTTTTCCAGAAGGGCGGAATCTTCTTCACAGGCTTTCAGCTGGCATCGTTCCTCTCTTATAGCGCGGGCAAGCCTTTTATATTCTCTCAGTACAAGAAGAGTTCCAACAGAAACTTTTTCGCCGTGAAGGGCGTCCAGAGGTCCGTTTACCACTTCCATCTCCCAGAGGTGGGAAAGATGATGTTCCGCACAGGAAGCAGGTCTGGAATTTCCCACCATCTGCATGGCAAGGCCGGAAAGGATCAGTGCATACATCAGCTTTTCACAGTCCTCAGGCTCGCCTGAGGCAATTCCTTTCACACAGCTGCAGACTGTTTTCAGGGCTTTTTCTTCCATTTCTATAATTTCACTGCAGATATATTCACCTGTCAGAAGACTGGCTATCTTCCAGTCTGCAAGACAGATATATTTTCCCAGAAGATCTGAAACGCCTGACGCAGTCAGTCTTCTGGGAGCATGAGCAAAAATATCAGTATCAGCAAACACAGCTAAAGGAGCCACTGCCGGTACTGTTTTTTTCAGACCTTTCCAGGTCATTGCCGCAACATTTGATACGAATCCGTCCACGCTGGCCGCAGTAGGAACGGAAATAAAGGGAATTTTGTACTGGTAAGCCAGATATCGGCTGATGTCATGGATGGTTCCGCTGCCTACAGCCAGGATCAGGTCAATATCCTCTTCCATATAATTCTCCACGATCTCCACAGCGTGTTCGTCTGCATGAAGTCCCTCTGCGTCCAGAGTCAGAACCTGACAGCGGTCATAAATATCTTCCATACATTCTTCTGTTGCTTTCAGCGTATTGGTATCGCAGATGAGAAGCGGAGAAATATATTCCTTCAGAAATCCATCTGACATGGCTTCCTCAAGCTTCTTAACAGCACCCTCTTCTATAATGATTTCCTTTACTTCTATATGATGTTCTCTCCCGCACCTGCAAGGTCGGCCAAAGTCATCCGTATCGACTCGCATTTATTTTTTTCCTCCTGATTTCAGATATACTATTACAGTCTGATATTATACATGATTTCCACACAAAAAGAAACCCCCAGATTCCCTCTGAGGATTTCCCATAGCTTCCGCTTTTGTCTTTTTCACACAGTCCCGCCGGATTGCGCCCGGCCATCTTTTTCTGCGTATTTCCTGTCAGATCTTATTTCTCAACAGCTGCGATCATTTCCACTTCGCAGAGAACATTCTTCGGAAGTGTTTTTACAGCCACACAGGAACGTGCAGGCTTGTTTACGAAATATTTTGCATAAATCTCATTAAATGCCGCAAAATCACCCATATCCGCAAGGAAACAGGTTGTTTTTACTGCGTTTGCAAGATCTGTTCCGGCTTCCTTTGCCACAGCCTCCAGATTTTTCATTACCTGCTCAGCCTGAGCTTCAATGGTATCTCCTGCAATCTCGCCTGTAGCTGGATCTACCGGGATCTGTCCGGAAGTAAATAATACTCCGTTTAAAATAATTGCCTGAGAATATGGTCCGATCGCTGCCGGAGCTTTGTCTGTATATACTACGTTCATGTTCAGATCTCCTTTCTTTTTCCGTTCTGCTTTTATTTTATATCAAAAATTTGTAAGGGTCAAGCAAAAAAATTGTATTTTATCAGGTCCCTTCCTTTCAGGAGAGATTCAGATAATTATAGACTACTCCTGAAATACTTCTGATATTGTCAATGGCTTCGCTTCCGCTTTTAAAATCCTCTGACATGACACAGAGAATATAGGTTGTTTTTGGACCATACACAATTGCCATATCGTGCTGATCCGAATCTGTTTCACCTGTTTTGTTGGCTATCGGAATGTCCGCGCTGATCCCTGCCGGAATCTTGGCAGTATTTTTCTGGTTCATCAAAAGCTCCAGCATTTCTGCAGAGGCTTCCTCACTGACACATTCTCCCCGGAAAATTTTTTCCAGAAGGATTCCGCAGTCCCTGACCGTTGTCGTATTATGACCTCCCAGATTCAGCTTCGGAGATGAAGACGGGTGCAGAGTACTCTGATAGGAAGTATTTTCATATCCCTCTTTTTTCAGATATTCATTTACCTTTTCTGCTCCGTCAAGAAAATCATGTTTTTCCGACTGCAGTCTTCCGAGTTCATTACAGGACTCATTATCGCTGACTGTGATCATGTTCCAGAGAAGATCGTCCACTTTTCTTTCTGCTGCCGCACGGTCTGCCTTCATAAACGTTTCCTGATGTGTCAGCACATCTTCCATATTTTCATAGGTTTCTGCCATCACAAAGGCTTTAATTAAACTGGCAGAGTACAAAGGCGTTTCATTCAGAAGGATTTCTTCACCTGTATTCAGATTTTTTACATAGACGCTCCAGACTCCGTCGTATTCGGAGATCATGGACTCAAGCCGGGGCTCTAAGGTATCCATTCCAAGATTCTCAATATCTGAAACCTTTCCTGTGTCATCTACAGGGAAGCCCTCCGGAGTGGTCCCTTCTGCCTGGACCAGAACACCGTTTTCACCTCCGAAATAGTAAGTTCCTGAAAATTTCTGACCGTTGGATGTCATCTCTATTTCATGATATCCGGGAGTTGTGATCATCCGTCCGTTTTCATCAAAAAAATAATATCCTTCATAGGAAGTCTTATCCACCGTCAGCCCGGTCATATATCTGACCTGAGGCGCCGCAGTAAGCTTTCCCAGATTATTTACCATATACAGCCCGTCAAAGCCGGTCTCCGTCTTTGTTCCGTCATTGCCCGGAACCAAGCAGGTGAGCTCTTTCATCTGGACAATGTGGGGATTTCCGGCTTCAAAATGCCCTGACTGGTCATGATAATAAAAACCGTCCAGAACTGTTCCGTCGATTTCCATATGGTCAAAGTAATGAACCGCTGATTCCTCATGTCTGGTTCCGTCTTCCTTCAGACAGTAAAATCCCTCACTTTTTAAAAGATAGGTTTCCGCCCCGTCTCCAACAGGCTTTATCTGCGCCTCGCCTACTGAGGACAAAATACTTTCTGACTCCTGCTCTGCTGCATATACGGGCATTGTCAGTCCCAGGGACAGACAGAGAATGCCGGCGGTCATTCCACGCCGAAAAAATATTCCAGGCATAATTTTTTATGGTCTGATCAGATTTTCAGGATCAGACGTTCCTTTCTCCCAGAATTTACCGGGGTATTCCATACTTATCCCAATCAGCAGTATTTTACCGCTGCATTTTTTACAGTATACCTGAATCTCATTGGATGTCAAGCACATTACGTTTCCAGAAGTCTTTTAATATGCTTTCCACATTCCCCATTCTGCAGATATGCATATCGTTCCATTCTTCCGGAAAAAGGATGCGGTACTCGGTACTTCTGAATCTTTCGTCCATAAGAAGGATGCAGCCTACATCCTCCTTTGTGCGTATCACTCTGCCGGCTGCCTGCAGCACCTTATTCATGCCGGGAAAACGGTACGCATAATCAAAACCATTTTCTCCCAGCCTGTCATAATGCTTTTTTAAAACCTCCCTCTCTGCATTTACCTGAGGAAGGCCTGTGCCCACAATGGCTGCCCCGATCAGGCGGTCTCCCATAAGGTCGATCCCCTCTGAAAAAATCCCTCCCATAATACAAAAGCCTACAAGCGTGGTTTCTCCCTGTTCTTTAAATTCTTCCAGAAATTCCTCCCTGTCTCTCTCATTCATGGACGGGGTCTGGCACACACATGTTACCCAGTCTGCTGCAAATTCCTGTTCATACACCTGCTTTACATCCTCAAGAAGCTTATAAGAAGGAAAGAATACCATGTAATTGCCTTTTTTCTGCCAGGCCATCCTTGCAATATATTCTGCGATCCTGCGGTATTCCTCATAGCCTCTTCTGGTATATCGGCTGCTTACATCCACACAGGTAAGAATACACCGTTTCTCCGGATCAAAAGGAGAGCGTACATAAATGCCATAGTCATCTTCTCTTGTACTGAGAAGCTTCCTGTAATATTGCATGGGAAGCAGGGTAGCTGAAAAAAACACTGTACTTTTTCCTTTGTTCAGACATTCCTGAAGGTTTGAAGCAGGATTTACACAGAAAAGCCGTATCTTGAATTTTCCGTCTTCTCCCTCTGAGGTATAGATCTCATAATTCTCATCCACAAGCTCTGAGATATTCAGGAAATCCCGCACCTGAAAGTAAAAATCAAGGATTCTGTCCACAACCTCCTGAGAAGGCGGCTCTTCCAGCAGCCTGTCCATTTCTCCCTGAGCCTGAAGCAGAGTCAGGGGCAGGGTGCCTGTGCTTTCCAGGATTCTTTCTGTTTCTCCCTCTTTTTTTATTTCAAGAAGCTGTCTGGCAGCCCGTCCCAAAGCCCGGTAAAGCCGCGGACTGTAGGGTTTTATATACTTCCTGATTTCCATAACATCTTCTCTGGCAAGACAGGCGCTGTACATTTCCCTGCCCCGCTCTGCCAGATTATGAGCTTCATCAATAAGAAAAATATAGTCTCCGGATACTCCGTCTCCAAAAAAACGTTTCAGTTTTACATTGGGGTCAAACACATAATTATAGTCGCAGATGACCCCATCCACCCAGGAGCTGAGATCCAGGCACATCTCAAAAGGGCACACCTTCCACTTTTCTGCCTGTTCCAGGATCTTTTCGCGGCTGAAGGACTGTTCGGCAGTCCACAGTTCATAAACCGCATCATTCACTCTGTCAAAATGACCTTTTGCCCAGGGACATTTCTCAGGCGTACACTCGGTTTTTTCGCAAAAACACAGCTTTTCCTTTGCAGTGATGGTCACCGTCTGAAAAAGAAGGCCTTTTGTCCTCAGAATCTCAAAGGCATCCTGAGCAACGGTTCTGGTAATAGTTTTTGCCGTAAGATAAAAGAGCAGCTCCCCTTTTCCCTCTCCAATTGCCCGCACAGAAGGAAATACAGAGGACATGGTTTTTCCCACTCCTGTAGGCGCCTGTACAAAAATCTGTTTTTTGCTGGAAACAGCATGATAAACGCCGGCAACCATTTCTCTCTGGCCTTTGCGGTAAGGAAAGGGGAATTCCAGATTTTTCATGGAGGCGTTTCTTTTTTCCTGCCATTTCAGCCTGAAGGATACCCATTTATGATATTCTCCTGTAAGTTTCTGATACCAGGCTTCCAGCTCTTCTCTGGAAAAAGATTCCCGGAACCGTCGGATTTCTTCTGTATCCAGATGGGCATACGTCATCTGAACGTCTATTTTTTCCAGATCGTTCTGAAGCATATAGATCCAGGCATAACACATGGCCTGAGCCCTGTGAACCTCCACAGGGCTTTCCAGATGCTCCAGTTTTTTGTAAACGCCTTTGATCTCATCAATACACACGGTTTCTTCTTCTGTAAAAATACCGTCCGCTCTTCCCTCTACCCGAAGGATCAGATCCTCATATTCTGTGTCCTGCTTCAGAGAAACCTCAGGCCGGTAGCTGCTTCCCATCTGCTTTTGAATTTTGCGGTGGATACGGCTGCCCTTCTGCATTGCCTCCTTATCCTGTACGCCGCTTCCGCTGTCCAGATCTCCGCTTCGCAGAATAAATTCCACAAGATTACGGACAGAAATGCGGACTACTTTCTTTTCCATTATTTTTCTACTTCCCCCAAAATCTCCCATTAATAAATATAAGTTCTTCCACTTCTGAAAAGGCGCATACCTGTTTCCAGGTTATGCGCCTTTGACACTTGTAATCGTTTATGCAACTGCAAATTTTGCAATGACTTCATTGAAATGAGTGTTTTCCCCATAGCATCTGACAGTGAGCTTTCTGGTCAGATCCATACTGAGAATTCCCAGAAGGGATTTTGCGTCAATTATAATCCTGTTATATGAAATATCAATGTCAAAATCACATTTACTTGCCGCATTAACGAATTCCTTTACATCCTCTGTGGCATTTAACATAATCTGATGTTCTTTCATTTGTCTCATCCTCCTAATGTTTTCTGCACTAGGCGATATTTTGTCACTCTGTAAAGTATTTGTCAACAGACTTCAAATTTTCTTCATATTTTTCGACTTATTATACAATTTTTTCATGTGTTTTATTATTTTTCAGGTACTTTTTCTAGCTGAATTCCGGCATATTTGAACGAAATTTTAATGGAACAAACTGCCTCTGAAGACCGGGATTTTTCCTTTCCGGTATGGTAATATGGCTGCAGAAGGCCTTCCAGAGATTCTCATACTCATCTGACTGCACCGGATCCGTCTCTTGTGTATTTAATACTGCCTGTATATAAACCGTACATTCTCCGCCCTGCTCATGAGCCAGAACCTTCTGCCTTTTTTTGTCATAGATCATCCAGTTTTCATTTGGAAAACGATCTGAAAAATGGGGCGCCAGAAGTTCCAGTACCCGCGTATCAATCCTTCCCTTTTCCAGCGCTCTGCGAAGCAAATAAAAAATTGCCGTTCCCTTTTCCGGATGAACAGATGCCGCAGCATAGCACACTGCTTCATAAACCTGTCCGCCAAGCCTGTTTTTTATCGTTCTGGCAACCTTAAATGCCTTGACGGAATCTGAGATGATCTCCAGGTTTTCCGTAAAAAGCTCCGGATAATCCGGCTCTCTGACAGCAATCCCCACGGAAAATCCTCTGTTTCCCCAGCGCCAGCCGTCATAAACAGCCGTAAAGATTCCTTCCATCGTATCGTCACAGATCAGCATTTTCTTTTTATATTCCACAAACGCTCACCCCTTCCATTCCCGGAACAGCCAGATCTGCGTCAAACAGCGACAGCTGTCTGTAGGTAATCCCCGTATCTGCAGGATATTTTCCGGTTCCTGTTTCCAGAATATTTCTTACTATATAATCCTCATCCAGCTTTACCGGATACATCTGCCTTCCATTGCAGGTAATAAAATATACTGCCCTCTTCAGCACCACTCCGATCTTTTTCAAATCAGAAAAATCCAGCGTATGATATCTCCTTGCTCCCAGAATCCTTCTGGCAGATTTCTCGCCGATTCCGGGAACCCGGAGAAGCGTCCGGTAATCTGCCCGGTTGATCTCCACAGGAAAACATTCCAGATGACTGATGGCCCAGTCGCATTTGGGATCCAGGAACAGATTAAAGTTCGGATGCTTTTCTGACAAAAGCTCTTCTGCCCGGAAGCCATAAAACCTGAGGAGCCAGTCTGCCTGATACAGCCGGTGTTCTCTTAAAAGCAGCGGCCCCTGTGGAAGAACAGGAAGATCTTTATCTTCATTCACAGATACAAAAGCAGAATAAAATACACGCTTCAGAGAAAACTGCCTGTACAGCGCCTCTGCCACAGAGACGATCTGGTAGTCACTTTCTCCTGCTGCCCCTACGATCATCTGAGCGCTCTGCCCGGCAGGCACAAATTCCGGAGCATGCCGGTAAAGCACCAGCTCCTGTCTGTTTTCTTCCCTTCTGTTCCGGATCTGTTTCATGGGACGGAGAATCGTAGTCCTGCTTTTATGGGGAGCCAGCTTTTTCAGTCCCTCTGCAGTAGGAAGTTCCAGGTTCACACTCATACGGTCCGCCAGATAACCTGCTTTTTGGATCAGCTCCGGTGAAGCCCCCGGAATTGCTTTCAGGTGAATATACCCCTGAAAATGATATTGTTTCCTTAAAATTTCCACAGAGCGAATCAGCTCTTCCATTGTAGCATCCGGAGAACCCTTTACTCCGGAGCTTAAAAACAGACCTTCAATATAATTTCTTCTGTAAAATTCTATGGTGAGCCTGCTGATTTCTTCCGGGGTAAAGCTTGCCCGCACCACATCATTGGAAGCGCGGTTCACGCAGTATTTACAGTCAAATACACACTCGTTGGTATAAAGGACTTTCAGAAGGCTGATGCACCTTCCGTCTCCTGCAAAGCTGTGGCAGATGCCTGCTGAAATGCTGTTTCCGATCCCTGTCCCGTCCCCTTTTCTTACAGTTCCGCTGGAGGTACAGGCAACATCATATTTCGCTGCATCTGCCAGTATTCCCAGCTTTTCCATTACTGTCATTGACTCCTGAATAACCATATGGGCCTCCCAAACATTTGTTTGTGATTATTTTAATCCAAACAGACGTTTGTGTCAATCCAATAAAACGGGATGAACTAAAAAAATTCCAGAACAAATCTGGAATTTTTTATTACATAATTATTTCATTTTAAAGCTGTGTTTCCACAAAGATATCATAGATCGCTTTTACAGCAGTCTCAAAATCGCGGTTCTCAACGCCTATGATAATATTCAGCTCACTGGATCCCTGATCGATCATTTTTACGTTTACGTGAGCATGAGCCAGGGCTGCAAATACTCGGCCTGCAGTTCCCCTCTGAGATTTCATTCCCCGTCCCACGACAGCGATCAGAGCAAGGTCTGATTCCATTTCCACAAAGTCAGGCTGTACGGCTCTGTGAATGCCTGCGATCACCTGCTGCTCCTTCTCTTCAAATTCATCCTGATGCACATAAACTGTCATGGTATCAATTCCGGAGGGAACATGTTCAAAATTAATTCCCTGATCTTCAAAAACCTGAAGGATCTTTCTTCCGAAGCCTACCTCGCTGTTCATCATGGATTTTTCGATGTTAATAGAACAGAACCCTTTTTTGCCTGCAATTCCTGTGATCACATATCTTGGCTTGCGGCAGGTGCTTTCCACAATAAAGGTTCCCTTGTCCTGAGGACGGTTTGTATTTCTGATATTGATAGGAATCCCCTCTTTCCTTACAGGGAAAATGGCTTCCTCATGAAGTACTGTCGCGCCCATATAGGAAAGTTCGCGAAGCTCTCTGTAAGTAATCGTTTCGATTACAGCCGGATTCTCCACAATCCTGGGATCTGTTACCAGGAAACCGGAAACATCTGTCCAGTTCTCATAAATATCCGCATGGACTGCTCTTGCCACCAGAGAACCGGTCACATCAGACCCTCCTCTGGAAAATGTCTGAACGGTTCCGTCTTCCTTTGCCCCATAAAATCCCGGAATCACTGCGCGCTCACATTTAGAAAGACGTTTGCCAAGAAGACGGTCTGTTTTCTCCCCGTCAAAGTTGCCGTTTTTATCAAAACGGATCACAGATGCAGCGTCAACAAACTCATATCCAAGATACGCTGCCATAATTTTTCCGTTTAAAAACTCACCTCTGGAAGCTGCGTAGTCTGTGCCTGCCTGCGCTCTGAAATCTGCTTCTATCTGAGCAAACTCTTCCTCCAGGGAAAGCTTAAGATCAAGACCTCTGATGATCTCATAATAGCGCTCTTTGATCTCCTGAAAGATTCCGCCGAACTCTTTCCCCTGGGCAGCTCTGTCATAACATGCATACAGAAGGTCTGTTACCTTTGTATCACCGGAAAATCTTTTTCCGGGCGCAGACGGTACCACATAACGTCTGCCTTCCTCACTGCGGATAATGTCTCCGACTTTACGGAACTGCTCTGCATTTGCCAGAGAACTTCCTCCGAATTTTACCACTTTTTTCATAATACTTCCTCTCACCCTTCTTCATTTAATAGCTGTATCCCAAAAACGCAGCATAATAGAAAATCTGACTTTTATTTTATTGAAAAAGGAAGATTTTTGCAAGTATTTCTTTGATTTTATCGAAAATATAATGATATACTCAAGTATAGCTGCATTACCGCCCGTCACTGTTTACATGTAATGATCCTGCAAGGCGTCTCGGCATAAAAATCCCAGAATCCCGAAACATACAGGGCAAAATGACACCACCGAAAATGATCCGGAATGCATTTCGGTCAGGTTGCCTCAAACGTAAGGAACAGCCTCCGTTTACGCGCAATATTCCTTCATGATATTTTCCAGCGCAGACGCACTGCTGGTATGGCATCTGCATACGGGGATAGATTTTCTCTTTGCCTCTTCCACCGCACAGTTGACCATTTTGTGAGATACTGTGTTTGTAAAAAGAATCAGAAGATCCGGCGCTCCGATTTTCTTTTTCATAGTACCTTTTTCTTTTGCAAAAACTTTTGCCTTACATCCATATCCTTTGCAGATATTTTCATACTGACATACCATACGCTCATTACCGCCCACAATCACAACACTCATATCCCGCTCTCCTTTGTTATTTATAACTAACTTAAAGTTAAAAATTTGAGTTAGCACTTGCTAACTCGTTGTAAACATCTTATCACAGGATTTTTTATTTGTCAAAAGATTTTTGTTCTTTTTTATACTCTGTCACCTCACAGACTGTCAGAACCCTTTCTTTTACATGAAATTTTATATTTTTGCTTCCATAAGAAAGCCCATAGATCCTGTTGGGATCCTCCTGATAGCCCGGTCTGGGATCGTTTTCCAGAACCTCTGTAAGAGCCGCTCTCTGTTCCTCTGGAATTTTCTCCAGAAGCTCCTCCGGAAACTCTACGGCAAGTCTGCTCCTTTCAATCTGATCGGTAAATCCTCCCGCTGCGCCGGGATGACTTTCCACATAAGGAAGGTACGGTTTAATATCAAAAACAGGAGTGCCGTCCATAAGGTCTGCGCCCGATACATGAAGTATGATTCCCAGTCTTGGATGCTGCTCCACCTTTTCAAGCCGGACGCAGGACAGCCCCAGATGATTTGGGCGAAAGGGGGATCTGGTGGCAAAAACACCTTTCCGCACATTTCCTCCCAGTCTGGGAGGACGTACTGTAGAGGACCAGCCTTTTTCCACTGCCTCTGAAAACTGCCAGATCAGCCAGATATAATCATACTCCTCAATTCCGCGGAAGGCTTCCGGCCTCCTGTATTCCGGCTCAAAAATAATCTGAGCCTTCTGCTTTTTCAGCCATCCGCTCTGATGAGGAACACCAAATTTTTCCGGAAAGTCATTGTGGATCTGCGCAATGATCTGCAGACTGTGTTCAGATTTTGGCATTATTTCAGACATTATTTCCCCTCCCACAAAATTTTACCGGTCAATCACTTCTACCGGAGTATCATCTTTTTTTTCAAGATCATTTATGTATTTTTTTGTTTCTTTTACAATTACATTGGATAAAAGAAGTACCGCCACCAGGTTGGGAATTGCCATAAGCGCATTCAGAATATCCGCAACTGTCCATACCAGATTCAGTGAAACTACCGGGGCCACTGCCGCAACAATAATATAAACCACTCTGTATGGAATCAGTCCCGCTTTTCCGGCAAAATATTCCACACACCTCTCTCCGTAATAGGCCCACCCGAGAACGGTTGAATACGCAAAGGAAATAATTCCCACAACCAGGATAAAGGGGCCCAGTACCGGAATCTGCTGAAATGCCAAAGTGGTAAGGATTCCTCCGTCCGTAATATTTGACATATCAATGGACGGATTTTTCATAATACTGGTCACAAGGACCAGACCTGTCATCAGACAGACTACAACTGTATCCCAGAAGGTTCCTGTGCTGGATACAAGAGCCTGGCGCACCGGGTTTCTTGTCTGCGCTGCTGCGGCGGCAATAGGCGCAGAGCCAAGGCCTGATTCATTGGAAAAAAGTCCTCTGGCGATTCCATACTGCATTGCCATCATGATCCCTCTTCCAACCAGTCCTCCTGCAGCAGCTCCCGGAGTAAAGGCAAGCCTGCAGATGGTTTTGATTGCCGGAATGATAAAATCAAAATTCAGTCCCAGAATGATCACACAGCCCAGGATATAAAAAGCTGCCATAAAAGGAACCAGTTTTTCACATACGTTTGCAATGGAGCGGATTCCCCCGAAAATAACCAGCGCTGTCAAAGCTGCGACTACGATTCCCACCAGCGCCGGAGCAATATGCAGATTTTCCTCACAGACAGTGGCAATGGCATTTACCTGTGTGGCGCAGCCGATTCCAAAAGAAGCGAAGCCTGCCAGAAACGCAAAAATCATTCCCAGCCACTTCATGTTCAATCCGCGTTCCAGAGCATACATGGCTCCCCCCTGCATTCTTCCGTCCTTTGTCTTCACACGATATTTCACTGCGATCAGAGATTCACTGTATTTGGTTGCTATCCCAAAAACACCGGTGATCCAGCACCAGAAAACAGCACCGGGTCCTCCCAGAGCCACAGCGGTTCCCACACCGATAATATTTCCTGTGCCAATGGTAGACGCCAGTGCGGTGGTCAGAGCGCCGAACTGACTGACCTCTCCTTCTGCGTCCGGATCTTTTGTCACAGACAGTCTGATTGCCTTTCCAATCTTCCTCTGTATAAATCCTGTCCGTACTGTCATAAAAATATGAGTTCCAAGAAGCAGAAGGATCATCCACCATCCCCAAACCATCTTGTCGATCTGATTGATCACATTTACTATCGTATCAAACATAAAAATCTCCTTTTTCTTTTTTAACGCCTTTCTTTTATATCTGCCCTTCCTGCTGCATCCATGCTTTCAGTGCACTGAGATTCCTTTTGGCATCTTTTTTTCCCAGTTCATATACCTCCTGAATTTTTTCCAGATCACTTTCCATCCTTCCCACGGTCAGTCTTCGGCTAGGCCGGATCACAAAAGCCTCTCCGGATTTTTCCATAGCGCGGATATCTTCCAGGGTCTGATTATATACCATATGCCTGTTCTTCAGGGCGTCCACAAATCTGGGATATCGGTGATAATAAATTTCTGCCAGTTTTACCATTTCCGGCTCTTTTACAAAACCTTCTTCTCTGGTAAGTACCACCACATTCCTTTTATACCCCATTCTCTGGAACTGGCTGACCGGAATACTATCTGTACAGCCCCCGTCCAGAAGCTTTCTGCCTTCCCAGTCAACAATCCGTGATACATAGGGCATGGATGCCGAAGCCCTCATCACATCTACCTGGTTCAGCATATCTGTAATTCTGATATATTCTGCCTTTCCGGTTTCCAGATTGGTGCACACTGCATAAAACGCTGTATCCGATTTAAAAAAAGCTTCATAATCATAAGGATCCAGACGCTCCGGAATCTCATGATAACAGAACTGTTTTCCCACGACTTCCCCTGTGTGTACCAGACTCCACAGACTCATAAAATGTTTGTCATTCCTGTATTTTTTATAATACCGGATACTTCTTCCCTTCTGGCCTGACACAAAGGAGCAGCCATGGAGCGCCCCTGCAGAAACTCCGATCACTCCGTCGAAATGAATCTGATTTTCCAGAAACACATCCAGAACCCCTGCCGTATAAATCCCCCTCATTGCTCCGCCTTCCAAAACAAGTCCTGTTTTCATCTGACGCCTCGCCTTTCTCTTATCCAGTAATCCCTGATCCGTTCCCATGCTTCTCTGTAGCTTATATGATTTTCTGCTGCAAAAGCTGCCGCACTTTCATATTCCGGATAACATCTTCTGCTTCCGTCCGGAAGTGTGCAGATTTTTACTGTCACCACTGCCTCAGGCATGGAAAGCTTTTGAATCTCTCTTTTTAGAACTGAACGTTCCATCCGGCTTCTCCGAATACCAATGGTAGTGGTCTGTCGGAAAAGAATTTCTTCCAGAGCAAAAATGTCCTGTTCTGCACAGATCACTGACAGAATCCATGCCGGGCGGTTTTTTTTCATATAAGCCGGCATATAATACACATCTCTGGCTCCCGCTCCAAAAAGAAGATTCATTACGTTTCCAAGTTCCTCTCCGGTACAGTCGTCCACATTTGTTTCCAGTTTCCAGATCACATCCTTCTGCACCTGATCCTCTTTTTTCTTTTCCGGAGTGATCAGCATTGCCCTTAAAATTCCCGGACATGTATATTTCCGTTTGCCTGCCCCGATTCCGGTTTTATCCACTGTGAATTTTTCCGGAAGACAGTCTGATGTTTTTATGGCTGCCACAATAGCTGCCCCGGTAGGCGTTACCAGTTCCCCCTCAATGTCCGTGATCTTTAAAGTAAGCCGGTTCTGCTGCACAATATTCACAACTGCAGGCACCGGCACCGGAAGTGTTCCGTGCTGACAGCGTACAAAGCCTGTTCCCTCACAGAGCTTTGGCACGATCACTTCCGTAATGTCCAGATCATCCAGGCACACTGCTGCCGCTGCAATATCCACTATGGAATCCACTGCTCCTACCTCATGAAAATGCACCTGTTCCTCTGATACTCCGTGAGCTTTTGCCTCAGCCTTTGCCAGAATCTGAAAAATATGAAGCGCAGTCTCCTTTGCCCGGTCTGTCATCTCTGAATTCAGAAGAATCTCGCGGATTTCTTTCATTCCTCTGTGTTCATGAATATGCCCATGGTCATGTCCTGATTCCCCGGTATGGAAACTTCTGTGCCCGTGGGCTGTTTTTTCCGTATGCAAATCTTCCATTCCACGATCCGGTTCTTCTGTATAAAAAGGTTCCTCCTCATGACCCGGTTCTTCTGTGTGAGCATGTTCCTTCCCATAATCAGATTCTTCTGTGCAAAAATGTCCGTTGGCTGTCTCTGTACAGTCATGTACATGTGTATGCTCTTCTGTATGGACATGATGAGCCTGCTCTATGCTGTGACCATGAAGATATTCCATATCATGGTCATGATTCTCATGGTTTTTATCCAATATCACAGAAAAATCACAGGCATCCAGCCCGGACTTTTTCACCCGGGTGATCTCTGTACGAAATCCGTCAGCCCGGATACTGGAAAGCGCTTTTTCCAGCACCTTCTGATCTGCTCCCAGGTCAAGAAGCGCTGCAACCGTCATATCCCCGCTGATTCCGGAATAACATTCCAGATATAATGTCCTTCCCATAAATCTCTCCTTTATTTTTCTCTGATACCAAGTCTGTTGATCTGCGTTGCTATATAGCCAGCCCCATAGCCATTATCAATATTGACCACTGCAATTCCATTGGCGCAGGAATTGATCATTGTCAGAAGGGCTGAAAGTCCATGCATACTTGCTCCGTAGCCTACAGAAGTAGGAACTGCGATCACCGGTTTATCTACCAGTCCTCCCAGCACGCTGGCAAGGGCGCCTTCCATACCGGCAACAGCAATCACACAGTTTGCCTCCTGGATCACATCAAGTCTGGAAAAAAGTCTGTGGATCCCGCTGACTCCTACATCATAGATCCTTTCTACTTCTGAGCCAAAATATTCTGCAGTCTGGGCAGCTTCTTCAGCCACCGGAATATCAGCGGTTCCGGCAGTACATACTGCAATCTTTCCCACGTGTTCCTTTTTTTCTTTTTCTATCTTGATGATATGTGAGATTTCATCATATTCCGTCTGAGGAAACAGTTCCTTTACCAGTTCATACTGATGCCTGGACGCTCTTGTTCCAAAAACCTCACCGTTTTCCTCATACAGTTTTTTAAATATTTGCGTAAAATGAACGTCTGCCTTTCCGCTGCAGAAAATCACCTCCGGAAATCCGCTTCGAATCTCTCTGTGAGAATCCAGCTTCGCATAATCCATTTCCTCAAAAGGCTGCTTTCGAAAATAATGCTCTGCCTCCTCCAGCGTAATCTCATTTTGTTTAAATTTTGTCAGTACCTCTCTTGCTTCCATTTTTATCTCACCTTAACTCCCGCTTTATCCCTGTCAGTTTCTGTAAATCCCGTCTTTTAAAAAGCCTGTTTCTGAATAAACAGTGCCTGATTTTGCTGCAAAATAAAAACAGGAAAGCCGCCCGGCTAGTGCCACGCACCTACTTCCGGCATTCTCCCTGTTATCTTCGTTTCCCGAATAACTCCGGCTTCACCCCGGTGCAGTATTACAGAAATAACTATAGCATATTTCCCTTCCAAATTAAATAGTTTTTTATATTCCTCAGACTGTTGTTTCCGCAGGCAAAAGGCAGCGCAGACAGCAACTTATTTCTTGACAGTTTACCTGAAATATGCTATCTTTCTCATTAATAAACAGAAAGGATGTGAATTTTGCGTGGAAGACAATTCCGATGAAAATCATACTACAAATATTACGGATTCCCGCATTGTCATTATGTATATATAGAGGTATAGCTTGTGAGCATGCTTACAGGCTATGCCTTTTTGTCATTTTATACTGCCTGCAGGCAGATTTACTTATTAACTTACAGAAGGGAATTAAAATTTAATCATGATAGGATCTGTTATACTCATTATTGTTTTTACATTTTTGAATGCAGTTTTCGCCAGCGCGGAAATCGCCGTTATCTCCATGAATGAAGCCAAACTCAGGCATCTGGTAGATGACGGCAACAAACGGGCAAAAAAGCTTTCTCTCCTTACAGAACAGCCGGCCCGGTTTCTTGCCACCATTCAGGTTGCCATAACTCTGTCCGGATTTCTCAACAGTGCGTTTGCATCTGACAACTTTGCAGGTGTGATCGTAGATGCCCTGATCTCTGTGGGTGTTCCGGTTCCCAGAGCAACCCTGAACTCTATTGCGGTTATTATCATTACCATTGTTCTTTCCTATATCAGCATTGTATTCGGCGAACTGGTACCGAAACGGATTGCCATGAAAAACTCCGAGGCTCTTTCCCTTGGACTTGCCCCTACCCTTTATGGAGTCTCCAAGGTCTTTTCGCCTCTGGTGTCTCTGCTGACAGGATCTACCAACCTGATCCTGAAGCTTATGGGCATCAATCCTGCCGAAGATGACGAACAGGTAACAAAGGAAGAAATCCAGATGATGCTTATGGAGGGAAATGCCCAGGGTGTCATTGATACACAGGAAAACGAATTTATCCAGAATATTTTTGATTTTCATGATATTACTGCGGAACAGGTCTGCACACACCGTACGGATGTAATTGTCCTGGACACAGAGGATTCTCTTGATGAATGGAAAAATATCATTTATCAGAATCGCCACAGCTACTATCCGGTCTGTCAGGAAACCAAAGAAAATATCATCGGTATCCTGGATACCAAAGCCTATTTCTGTCTGGATGAACGCACCAGAGAAAACATTCTGACAAAAGCCGTAAAGCCTGCTTATTTCATTCCGGAAAGCATGAAAGCAGCAAAGCTTTTTGATCACATGAAGCAGTCCCGGAATTACTTTGCAGTTCTTCTTGATGAATATGGCGAAATGTCCGGTATCGCTACTCTCCACGACCTGATTGAAGAGCTGGTAGGCGATATTTATGAAGAAAACGAGGAGAATCCGGAAAAAATACAGCAGATTTCTCCAAATTCATGGCTGGTCCGGGGCGATGTGGAAATGGATGATGTGGCTGATACCCTTCACCTTACTCTTCCAGAGGGCGACTATGACACCTTTAATGGTTTTATCTACAGTATTATTGACAGTATTCCGGAGGACGGCAGCCAGTTTACCTGTGAAAGCAACGGCATGATCATCCATGTAAAATCCGTTGCCAAGCATAAAATCGCAGAGGCTGTTGTAGAACTGCCGGAAACTAAAAAAGAATCAGATGAGGAAAATTAAATAATTTATAATGGAAAAAAGGGGGCTATCGGTTAATATCGATTTTTCACTTAAATCTTAAAATACGAATCTTCCGTAGAAATCAGTATTTTTAACGATAGCCCTAAAAAATGAGATACCCTGTAAAAAATACAGAGTATCTCATTTTTTTATGGCAAGGCTCAAAATTTAGAATTTATGAAATCATTTGAAAATGCCTTAGTGCATCTTCTATAGCTTCTTCCTTTTCTGCGGTAACTTGTGGCACTCTTGTTTTTCCTTCCCCCAGATTATAATTGATTCTTTCAATAATTCCATATTTTCTTTTTACCTGTGCTATGTATAGGTTTGTTACATTCATTCCGTAATTTTTCAATACATACTCTTTAATCTCTTCATAGGTAGCCTTACTCTCTGCCCTTGATAAATCCATTTCATCAAGATTGATTTCAACCTCAATATGCGGTGTTGACTTTAGCTTGGACAATAAAACGCACGTCTCGTCGTGCGTTTCATTGGGTAGGAAATAGACAGAATCGTCTTCCTCGCTCTTTTCTTCTCCATCCCCACGGAAACCAATACTATCATAAAAGGTTCCATCTACGTCTAACGGCACTTTAAATCTCACATTTCGCACCCATCGACCATTTGCTTGTCGTTTTGGGAATAGCTCTACTTTATCCAGTACAAGTCCCATCAACTGTTTTATTCGATTCTCTGGAATTTCTTCCATGTATCGCACGATTGCATCCAGCAATTCATAATACTGTTCGGCTGTAAAGGTCTGCTTTTGCATATTCTCAATGGCAATGTTATTTCGCAGTAAATCTGCATCCAACTTTGCCAGCTTTTCCGTCAATTCCCGTACAACACCCATATAATCCTCAAAAAGAGTATCATAGAAATCATCATCCACATCCATGTTTCCGATTTTATCCAACATTTTCTTTTTTCGGATTTCCAGTTTCTTCCTCGTATCTTCCAGACGTGTTTTCTCTGCTACTAATTCATCCAGAGAACCGTCTTCCTTTCCACCAGCTTTTTGTGCAATCCTACGTTTAAATTCTTCATCATTCAAAGCGTATTTTACAATGCTTATCACCTCTGCATTGACAATATCCTGTCGGATATGTGTTTTGTAGGTACAAAAATGTCCTTCTACCTTGATGCGATTTTTACACTTATAATACCACATATCTTTGTAAAATTCATCGGAACCAGCCTTCTTTTTGCGATTGACTACCCCATACATCTTCGCACCGCACTCTGGACACCGCAATAATCCTGAGAGGATATGGCAATGCCCTGTATCATGGACTTTATCATACTTTACGCCTGTTACCAGACGTTTTGCATGAGCTTTCTGCCATAGTTCCTCGGATACAATAGCTTCATGTATCCCCTGATACAGTTCGTAGGCATCTTCTGCCTGTTTTACCACATGATATTCATTACGTTTTCCTTCGATTTTTTCGGTCTTTCGTCGTCCGTATGCGATTTTTCCCATGTACACAGGATTATCTAAGACTAGTTTCACAAAATTAGAGCTGATATTGGATAAGGTTCCATTCTGACGTACTTCTTTTGTATAACCATGGTCATTTAGCCATTTTGCCACAGCATTACATCCCATATCCGTATTGGCAAATTTATCAAAGATAATCCGAACTAGCTCCGCTTCTTTTTCATTTATTTCAAGCACTTTCCCACGTTCCCCGTCACGAGGTACCAGCGTATATCCGTATGGTGCAAAACCACCGTTCCATCTACCATCACGAGCTTTTTGCCTACGCCCAGCCATCGTCTGCTCATGGATATTTTCACGTTCAATCTCTGCTACCGCAGCCACTACGGAAATCATCAACTTTCCAGCAGCTCCGGCACTATCAATGTTATCTTCCACACAATACAGATTCACTCCATAATCTTCCATGAATTGCAAACTATTTAACGTATCTGCTGCATTTCGCCCGAATCGTGAAAGTTTAAAGACCAGCACATAATCCACTTCATCTTTTCCAGATTGAATATCTGCAAGCATCCGCTGAAACTCTGGTCTTCCTGTCACGTTTTTTCCTGATTTACCTTCATCACTGTATGTTCCGACCACTTTCATGCCCCTGTGTATAGCTTCTTTCTCTAATCGCTCCTTTTGAGCTTCCAGAGAATAGCCGTCCACCTGTATTCCTGTGGATACCCTTGTGTACAGGTAACATCTTAACTTTTTCGCCATTTTCCTACCCACTTTCTTTTCTCATTATCATCGTGCTTTTATTATACTTATTATTTTCTAATATATCAAGTTTTATCACACCTTATAATCAAGAAAAATCCATAAAAATCAAGCTTTTTCGCACATGTCCGTGAAACGCTCTAAAATGCGTTTTAAGCCACTTTTCCTTTTTTACGATAATTTTATCGTTAAAAGCAAAGAAAATCCCTCTGAGAGCCTTTTACGCTTTCAGAGGGATTATTATGCTTGTATTTTGTTTCTTATAAATCTGGTGAATTATCATCTTCTCTTTGAGCATTCCGAATCCGGGCAACTACATCCGAAGACCGCAAACGTGTCATATAACTTGCATCTTGACGTACTGTATTTAAACGTTCTTGCGTTTTTTCCCGATTCTTCTTTGCATCCTGACGCATTTTACGTTCTAAAGCCAATGCCATCCAATCATTATCATCCCTAGATACTGGTTCATCTACCACATCCGTCATATCATCAATATCGTCTTCTCCCATGAGCCGAACAATATTAGTTGTCTGTGCTGGAACCTTTGGTTTCGGCATTGCTGGTCTTGCTACTGGCTTTTGAGCTGGTTTCTGTTTCACCCGATGTACTGGTTTGGGTGCTGGTGATACAGGTTCCTGTTCTTGTAACTTCGTTCTCGGTTCCTGTCTCCTCACTTTTTCTTCTGGAACTTCTCTTTGTGCCTCTTTTTGTTTCTGTAACTCCTGTTCCTTTTTCAGAAAATAGGATTCAATTTCTTCTGCATCGTACCTTGTACCAAGTTTATAAGACCTTGATTTCAAATTTGCTGGAATCTTTTTCCCATCTGGGAACTTTGATGTATCCATCAATTCATACGTATAATATTTTCCACGTTTCTTTGAATCATGGACTTCCACGTTCACACCATACTTTGTAAGATTTGAAATCCAGTCTGCTTCTGTCTCGGATACTTGCATGGATTCTGTAATACGGGATTTCAAATCATCCTTCCATACATACTCACCAACTTCACGCTTATGACGTTCTGTCTGTGTCGTTTTATCTTCGGTCTTGTCTCCAAAATCCAACTCCATGTATTGTCCCGCAATTTCATTTGTCCATTCCATAATCTTTGGAAAGTAATACTGGTCTTTCGTGCATCCCTTTGATGCAATCAAATCTGTATCACTGATAATCACATGATTATGTACCAACCCAGACTTTCCATCTATCTGTGTAAATACCATTGCCTGTCTGTTTGGATAATGCTTCTGAACAAATTCCTGTCCAATCATGTTGGCTGTCAGAATATCTTCTGGATTATCTGGATTCAACTCATTTCTACTGAACGATTGTACAATACGTAACACCTGTGTTGTATGATTTTTTCTCGCTTTGTTCCATCTCGTCTGCATCTGGTCTGCTGGGTCAACACCCGGTAATAAATTCACATAACCCACCATTGCATTTCGTTGTTCATGTCCATTATGTCCCTTTGCATGTCCAGCAGCATACATAAGTGCTCCTCTACCATTTGCAGTTCTGGTTACCCTTGTATATGCCATAATGCTTTCGATACCCCCTCGGTGGCTCTCTCATATCGTTGCACATATTCTTCCATATCAGATGGCTGAACTACACGCAATAAGATTTCATTCTGACACTTCTGTAAGAACTGAACTCGTTCTACAATTTCGTATCTCTCTTTTGCTGTCTTACCTGCCATGCTCTGTTTTAATTGCACAATTTCTGCTTCGATATTATTCCACTTTGCAATCTGATTTACGTTTACCCCAATCTTATTTAATTCGTTTCGGATATGTTGCATCTCTGTTCCAAGCAATGCACATCTCATTCTGATTTCTCTTCCCTGTTCTGCATCCATGTACTGCACATTTCCAAAATATTGTTCCAAATGTCCATCAATGGCAAGTCGTACCACTTCGGAAAAAGATACGCCATATTCCTTCGCCATCTCACGCATAACATCGTCAATCTTCTGATTGATGCGTGCGGATATTTTCACAAGATTTACCTTCTGTATTTCTTCACCCTGCACGCTATTGTTCGTTGCTGTTTCACTCATATATCCTTGCTCCTTCCACACGTATCTCCTGTTATAATTCTACCGGCATCCCTAAAGGATGCTATTTTCATATTCATGTGAATGTTATACCTAAGTTCAAGTAGGGCACTTTGGGCACCAACGGTATCTTTGTAAGATATGCAAGTATAGGGTTTGTCGGCGGATGCCTCCAAAACCCTAACGCAAGACTTCGTTCCTTCGGAACTCGCCTTGCTTACTTGCAAGGGAAACAAAGTTTCCCCTTGACCCCTTCCTTGCTAACGCACGCTTCGCTGTTACGCTATCCCTGATAGTTTCCAGAGCCGTATTGTTGATTATGCATCTGTCTCAATTCTTCTGGATATTCTTCTGTATCATAACTCGGTTCACGTCTCCAATCATCTTCATCATCGTCTTCATAAGTATCGTTAAAAATCGCATTGAATTGAGCCTGTCTTGCAGCTTCTGCTTCTTGTTCTTTTAATTTCTGTGCTTCTTTTCTTTTCGCTGTTCGCTTCTCTCTTTTAACACGAACATCATCTAATTCAGGCTTTGCACCTTGTACAATCGTATCAAAGTTCTTTATTACCCAACCTGCAATCGCACGCACATCTTCTTTCGTGAATTGCATGATTTTCTCACAAAATTCTGGATTGTTCTCCATTACATTTGAAAAACTTTGAACCAAAGGTTTTGCTTTTTGTTTGTTATATTCTTCTTCTTTCTTCTTCATTTCACGTTCCATACGTGCCAGTTCTAATGATACATCTCTTAATGTAGACATATTAAATTCCTCCAATCAGTTAAATTTTTTTCAAAAAATAAAAAGCGGCAAACAGAGTCAGGAAACTTTATGTTCCATCATCTGTTCACCGCTTTTTTAATACCAATACAACCCAAGATTGTATTGATGTTTGACAAGCTGTACTCATTCAATCACAGTTTGTCACGCCTGTGATTGTCTCAGAAGGTCTTATCCAGTCTTTGCAAAGTGCCTTCCTTTGAGTTTTCGCTCATGAACTTTTTTATGTAATTGTTGTTCTGAATATCATTCTAACACATTTTGTTTTGTTATACAAACATCTGCTGCAACAATCCCTTTTTCAGCTCCTGCCACTTTTCCAGTGTCTCTTTTTGTTTCTCAATAACAGCATCTAATGCAGATAAACAATCCGCAATTTTTTGTTGTTCAGGAAGAGAAGGAAGTGGAATTATTTTCGACAAAAATAACCCGTTGTATAATCTTTTAATTGTGCCACCTTCAATATTATCCCACGATGTTTGATTATAAAATTGAAGCAAAAATTTATCTAAAACAGAAGAATCATTGTCTAACCATACAATATTTGAATCCTGAAAAAAGGCATCCTCACCATCATAAATCACAGTTCTTCCAATTGTTCCTGCTGCTGAAAGCAAAATATTTCCTTTTCTCGGAAAAGAATATTTTGTTTTAAGTTCCTCATACAATTCTCTACTGATAAAAGCATCTGGAATACCACCAAATGTTCCAATTTTATAAAAAGGAACATCACCACTTTCACTGGTTTGTTCTTTTAGTACACGTTTACACATTTTAACGGTACCAATATCTCCTAATTTCTTTTCTTCCCAATCTGGAAAATCACTTCCGTCATCCGCTTTGAATCTCACTTCTTGACTGAACAACTTCTGCATCACGCCTTTTTTGCGTTCTTCCCATGCCAATACCGTTGCCCGTTGCTTTTCAATAATCGTGTCAATCGTGGATAAGAAATCGGCGATTTTTTGTTGTTCGGGAAGGGATGGAACCATAATAGAAAATTTCATCATGTGTTCTTTATCACCACGAGGCATTTTTACACCTTTAGCACCAGTCATTACGTAAGAAATAAACTTATCCGATGCAATCAGATAATGCAAATATTCACTAACAACATCAATTGGATGAAATACTAAGACATCTGTACTACAAACACCCTCTCTATCAGCTTTCCATGTTTTTCTTAAATATGGACGAATATTAGACATTAAGGTATCACCTTCGCAATAACAAACACCTTTCATTTCCGTTTCCTCATCTAACGATTCAAGACCAGAAAAATTTTGTTTCATATTTTCAGTGCCAACGTAGTTTTTTCCAACACTTTGTTTATTCTTATATTCACAAATATCAAATAAAGATTTTGCTTCAAGTTCTGGAAAGTCACTTCCATCATCGGCTTTGAATCTCAATTTAGGTACAACCATTTAATCACCTCTTTCCAAGATTCAATGCACAAATCTGTTTTACAAGTTTCTCAGACAAATCCCTTTCATCATGCCAACTAATTGTCTGCACCTGTTGAATATCAAAATGTCTATTTCCAAAATCAGTATCTTTACATGTAAAGATAACAGTCTTTCCTAATGCTTTCGCATATCCAGCTTCATAATACACACCAAGATTCTGAGTTGTTAAATCTGCCACAAGAAACTTACAGTTATGAATGTGTTCAAGCATAACATTGTAAATGTTTTCACTATGAAAGTCTTTGTCTAAGAAATATGCTTCATTCCCCGTATTTATCAGGGCTGTACGAATTCCATTTCTAATCACAGCCACACAATCACATTTTTGTTCATTCATAGGCATAGAAACAAACACCTGTCCCGCAGCGTCATCTGTAAAATCTACAACAGGTATATCAATATGATTTTTACAAATGTTAGCAATTACTTTCAGTTGGTCATCAGTAGCTTGATTTACCATGAAATCATGAAGTTTACTAAGATTATTAGCATGTACCGCAGAAGAAGCTCCTAAAAATTTCTCTGACGGAATATTGAACCATGCTAATACATCTTCAATTACTCCATGTTTTCCCCATGTATAATACTGGTCATCTGCTTCAACAAACTTAGCAAACTGATTAAAAACCATTTCTGCATTCATGTTGCTCACCTTCCTTTACAATCCTAACAATCGCATCATGCTTTCAGCTTTATCAATAGCAGCCTTTGTTTCTGTATCCAATTTCTGAATTTCAGCTTTCACAGCTACCAAATCCACAGGTTCTTCTTCCTCAAAGGTATCCACATATCTCGGAATATTCAAGTTATAATCATTTTCAATGATTTCACTCATCTTTGCTTTATGAGCAAATTTCTCAATCTCCTCACGCTGCACATAAGCATCTACGATTTTATCAATATGTTCCTGCTCTAATGTGTTCTGATTCTTTCCCGGCTTAAATTCTTTGGATGCATCAATAAACATCACATTATCAGAATTGCCGTTTCGTTTGCTCTTTAACACCAATACACAAACAGGAATCCCTGTTCCGTGGAATAAATTTGCTGGAAGACCAATCACAGCATCCAAACGATTCAGGTCTTTGATGATATATTTACGAATGGCTTCTTCTGCCCCACCACGAAACAGAACGCCATGCGGCAATAATACTGCCACACGCCCATCTTCATCATCCATGTGATAAATCATGTGTTCCACAAATGCCAAATCTGCTGCTGACTTCGGAGCCAGTTTCCCAACGCCAGAATAACGAGGGTCATCCTCAAATTTCTTATCCGAAGACCATTTCAAAGAATACGGTGGATTGCAAACCTGTACGGTCATTTTTACATCCCCATATTTGTCATCTACCAGTGTATCCCCTTTGTAAATGTCAAAATTCTGCCAATCCACACCATGCATAATCATATTCATACGTGATAAGTTGTATGTGGTTGCATTCTTCTCCTGACCGTAAAAGTGACCGACCTTGTGCGTAGTCAAATGCTTCTGTACCTCTAACAACATGGATGCGGAACCACAGGTACAGTCACCAACCGTTTTCGCTTCATCCAATCCCAAGGATGCAAGTGTGGCACAAAGTTTTGATGGTCCGGCAGGGGTAAAGAACTCTCCACCCTTTTTCCCGGCATCACTGGCAAATAATCCAATCAAAATCATATATGCCGTACCAAGCACATCAAACTGAGAATCCTGCAAATCAAAATCAATATCGGATACCCGAACCATGACTCGGCTAATCATATCTGTTCTTTCAGAAACCGTTTCACCGAGACGGGTATCCTGTAAACGCATATCACTGAATAATCCATCAAATGCTTTGTTGGATTCATGCCCCATTGTAGAACCTACAAGGTCATTGATTGCCTTTTCAAAATCCTCTACACTAAATTTATCTGCATCATCCTGAAACTTTGTAATCTTGCGAACCAGATTGCGGAACAAGTTTTCAGGCTTAATCACATAGCCTAATTTCGATAAAGACCATTCCTCTACTACAGGTCTGTAATCCTCATCTGCAAAGGCATCTCCGTATGTGATGCCATCATTTTCCAAAATCTCAGCCATATATAACTCTGTACGCTCTGACAGATAGCGATAGAAAATCACACCTAAAATATAATTCTTAAATTCACTGGAATCCATCTGTCCTCGCAGCTCATTTGCAATCGCCCAGAGTGTTTGAGAAAGCTCATTTGCCTGAGCCTGATATGTATTTTTGTCTCCCATGTTTATTCTCCTTCAGCTCTGTATTTCTTATAAGTATCCTCCACAAAGGCTTTTACTGCCTTTGTCAGCTTTGTCATCTTCAGCAGTCCTAATTTATATGCAGTCAGTCGTTTACGAATCTCATCTTCTGAAACAGTACCACTGAATACATAACCCGAAAACAGTTCCGAAACAATGCTATAATCAATCTGATTTTCAAATGCAAAGGCTTCCATATCCGCCTGCATCTGCTCTTTCTCAAACTGTTCAAATGCTTCCATTACATCTACATCATCCGGCAACTCATAGAATCGAGATAAAATAAACTCTCGCATCACATCTTTTTTCAATCGCAAAGATTCATTGTCAGAACGTTCAATCTCACGTAAAATCAAATCTACATCCTGCTGTTTTTCTTCCTCTGTTTTCGCATGAGATTTTGCATTTTTCAGCAGATTCAAAATATACACGACATTGATACGGTCTGTACGGACAAGCTCAATGTCAAAATCCACATCTACTGGCACTGGAACTGCTGGATTCTGCTTTTGCGTCTGGTCTTTGTAATACAAATACCAACTCTTGAATCCTTCGTATTCATTCTCATCCATTACAACCGCAAGGTCATCCCAGTTAAACTTTGAAAATGTCTTTAATGTTGCCAAAGTCTTTGCCATCGACCGAAAGGCAATGATAAAATTACGAATTTCATCTTCGGATTTTAACTGCCCCGCTGTGTCCACATCCGGTGCGGTTTTCCTCAATACAGGTTCCTGATTCATCCACTGATTCAAATAATAATCATAATTTTCCAGCAGATATTCATTCGGGTCTCCGTCACCAGAAAATAAGGTCAACGCATCATCCTGCCACTGTTTGATATTCCGATAGGTCACAATCTGCCCAAACTGTTTTGTCATCTTATCTACACGATTTGTACGGCTATACGCCTGCACCAAAGAATGCCAAATCAAGTTTTTATCCAGATACAACGTATTCAATGGTTTTGCATCAAATCCAGTTAAAAACATATTCACCACAAGCAAAATATCCACTTGTGGAAGGTCTTTCTGCTTTAATCGCTTTGCAATATCCTTTCGATAGGCATCGAAGGTATCAAGCTTAAACGCTGTTCCATACAATCCATTGTACTCATCCATGCAGCGTTCCAAAAGTTCTTGTGAATGTTCGTCAGAACCATCATCCATATCCTCATTTGCCTGATAAGAGAAAATTGCAGCCACTTTTAACTTCTTATCTGCTGGAACCTGCTCATTCAATTTCTTAAATTCATCATAATATTTCCCCAAGGTCTGAATGGAATCTACTGCAAACAAAGCAGTATAAACATCCTTTCCCTGTGGATGTACGTGCTGTTCATGATGCTCAAAGATGTGCTTTGCAATGGTTTCCATACGTTTATCATCATGATACAGTTGACTCATGTCAATCTTATGCCGTTTGCAATACTCTGGGTCATCTAACTGTTCTGGGTCAATCCCTTTTGCAGCAAGATTTCTCGCAAAAATAGTACGCTGATATTCCACTGAGAAACGAAGCACGTTTCCATCTGCAATCGCATCTTTAATCATGTATTTATGTAAACAGGAATCCAATTTATCTCCTGCATGAAAAATATCGGCTGTTGTACGACCATCTGCCCCTTTATTCTTCTCAAAAATCGGTGTTCCTGTAAATCCAATATAATTTGCTTTTGTAAAATGTTTCTGAATCTGTCCATGCATTTTTCCAAATTGAGAACGATGGCACTCATCAATAATAAATACCACCTTTTTATCTCTATACGCATCCATGACTGGTGCATATTTCGGATTTTTGACTGCATTTGCCATCTTCTGAATGGTTGTGACAATCATCTTTTCGCCAGATGATTTTAACCTTTGGATAAGCGTCGAAGTGCTGTCCGTATTATCAACACAATCCTTCTCAAAAGAATTGTATTCATCTACTGTCTGGTCATCCAAGTCTTTTCGGTCAATCAGGAATACCACCAAATCAATCCTTGCTTCATCTCGAAGAAGCTGTGCCAGCTTAAAAGAAGTCAGTGTTTTTCCAGAACCAGTACAAGCGAATACATAACCATTCTGATTGACTTCTAATACACGCTTCTTTGCTGCTTTCACTGCATAAATCTGATAAGGTCTCATCACCATAAGAATCGGCTCTGTACTCTTAATCACCATATATTTATCCAGCATTTCGGTCAAAGCTGTCTTACGGAAAAATTCCCCTGTGAATGTATGTAAATCATTGATACGTACATTCTTTTCATCTGTCCAGAAGAAAACCAATGATTTCAAAATCGGATTGTATTGTCCATCTACCATTTCATTCTCATTACAGAAATATTTTGTCTGTACAGAGTTTGACACAACAAAAAGCTGTAAATATCGGAATAATCCCTTAAATGAGAATTTTCGATAACGGTTAATCTGATTGATTGCTTCGTTGATTTCCACACCGGGACGTTTCAGTTCAATCTGTACCACAGGTAAACCATTTATCAAGACCGTTACATCATATCTGTTTTTATACACCACGTCATCTTTATGAGCTTTATCCATCGTAACCTGATGTGTCACCTGATAAAGATTTCGTTCTGTATCTGCTGAGAAAAACTCAATATATACGCTTTCTCCATTGTCCAACTCTAACACAAATTTATCTCGTAATATTTTGGCTGATTCATATACGGAATGATTATCCACATGAATCATAATGCGATTGAACTCAGCATCCGAAAATGATGCAGCGTGACCTTTTTCCGCCAACTTTTTTTCATTGAATTTTGCAAGCTGTGTACGGAAATTTTCCAATACATCATCATAAGAGTTCATTTTTACGAATTGATAACCAAGACTCTCTAATCGGTCAATAAACATATTCTCAACCGCATATTCAGACGTATGTCCCATATTTTCATCCTACTTTCTTACCAATTATGATTTGCCATATATTCATCCGCAGCCAAACGGAAAAAAGCTGACAGGCTCAAACCGTGTGCTTTTGCCTTACTTGTCAGTCTTTCCTTCTCTGCTTTCGTCATAGAAACCAAAGCAGTTGCCCTTGAACTACCGGCTTGTCCTGTGGCTACTGCCACAGCATCATCATGTTCCTTTGTTGTATCACTTTCAAAGCTGTCTAACATACTTGCCATATCTTTTTTTGCCATGTCTACCTCTCCATTCATTGTAAATACTCAATATCTATATATAGCTACATTATAGATATTAAATATCTATTTTGCAACCAGTTTCTTACTCTTTGTCTGTCGTTTTTCCACTGGAAGACCTGTAAGAACACTGATTTTATCGCACAATGCATTGACTGCCTGTGTTGCTGGTGATGTACGGTTGATTTCATTGACAGAACATCTATAATTTTCTGCCTGAACCAACACTTCGGATTGAGGAATCACCATAATGGCATCCAGTTTCTCTTTTGTACGAAACTTTTCCAACCACTCCATAAACGATGTGGTTGCACTGAACCGATTTGCTCCATTTACCACAATCATCACAGGACAATTCGCATGGTCTTTTACAAGAGCAATCGTTCTAGTAAAGGCTTCGATATTTCCACCTGTTGGACGTACTGGAACTACCACCATATCAGCACCTTCAATGGTCTGTGTTGTTTTCGTATCCATGATACGCCCCGGCGTGTCTACAATCGCAACATCTGGATTCGATACCTTTTTATCTGTATTACGGTTCTTATACTGTCCATCAAAGGAATACAGAGAAGCCGGAACACCCTGGCGGGTATAATAAAAATACAGCTCATCCGAAAGACGGGTCTTTCCCACTCCACCTTTCTCTGACACAAAGACAACTGTTTTCATAAGATTCTCCTTTCTTAGTATCTATTTTATATATACTTAGTATCTATTTGTAGATATATTATAGATATTGAATAACTATTTGTCAACCTATCAAGAAAGAAAAATCCAATATCACAGACCACATACAATGTAAATGGCAAGGGCTACGCCGTCCTCGGACCCATTGACATTGTATTTGCCTGTGAATAAGGGTAATCAAGCAGAACATAGCGTTGTTCTGCTACGCTTAATTTTAATGTTCTAAAAGGGAAAGTTGTAAGGAAGGGGAAGATAGACGATGCTCTGCCCAGAGGGCAGAGCATCAGGTAATAAGCAGTGATACAAAATAAATCTCGAAATGAGGAGTGCCTGTAAAATTTCTCGGTACCATTTTTGAAAATAAAAACGGTACCGGAAAAACCGCACCAGCACTAGGAAAAGTGCTTCGGTACCGTTTTTCCAGCATTTCTCTCCTATAATATATATTTTTTTTACCTAAATCAATACATTACACAAAGTATTGATAATAGTACACCCGCGTAATATTATAGAGAATATATATGGAAAAATGGTACTTTTTAAGAAATCCTAGTGTACATCAGGGATTGCGGGTACCATTTTTGTTTTCAAAAATGGTACCGCCCTTCGTTTCCACAAAAAAAGTAATGCTCTTACAGCATTACCTCTAAGCTTTTTCTGTATTATGTCCGGCTTTGCGAAGCAAAGCCTATAAGTCCAGCGTAGCTGGACACCTAACTAGAGACGGCACATCGTGCCGTCTCCATCTTTTAATTATCGTTTCTAATAATTCCTCTATAATTGGCTTGTAACACGGGATGACATCGTTTCTCGATGTCATGACTACCGGACATCATAGGATTCATCCAATCCTTTAAATCGTATTCCGCAATCAGCGGTTCTGCTTTGTCCATTTTTGTACTCGGTTTGTATTTTTTTGACTTATCCTCACAGATAAATTCAGAATTTTCATCTAATACAGCTATCAGATTTTTAATGAATACCTGTTTCCCAACAACGTCACTTCTTCCGACATTCTTTACGTACCATGCTTTGTATAAATCATATAAGAATGTAAACGGAACCAAATCCCATTGTAATTCTGGAAAAATATCTGAAACAAATTGTCGTACTGGGTCATTAAATTCCTTATATTCATTTAATGCCTGTTGACAACTTGCTGGAACATCCAATTCATAATAATCCATGTGTAATACTTTATGTAACACATACTCCAATACATCTTGTCTATGTAAGTAATCCTGTTTGATATACTTTCGTTCTACTCCAGTAAAACATTTGGTAAATGGAATGAAAATCTGTCTTCTGTAAAAAGAATCCGATTTATCTTTTACTCTCGGCATTTCATTTAAGCACTGTACCATAAATCCTCGGAACTGATAAGTAATCGGGTCTTTGAATTTACGGTTAATCATAATAGCATCTCCCGTAACAACTGCTTTTAAATTTGCAGCTTTATCAATATACGTTCCGACGTCATTTTCATCGACGATAATAGCACTGGCATTTAAGAGTTGTGTAAGATAAAAATCCTTACCGAAATCCGCAAGTGGAATCGCTGCATAGGATTTCTTTCCACATAACTCTCTCATCAATTCACAAAGGGTTCCTTTTCCGTTATTTCCAGACTCGGAATACAGCCAAGCAGATTTATCCCATGCCACATTCGGTCGGATAATTGCCCCTAAGATTTGCCATAACAGATGCACAACTTCTGGGTCATCCGATAAATCTGCCATCCAACTTTCTACATCCCAGTCTGTTCCATCGTCATTGTTATGAATCACTGGATTCTGTACATTTACTTTATAACTTACTCTGGACTTTGACAGAAACACCAGGTCCGGTGTAAATGGACGTAATTGCTTCGTGTCAAAATCAAAGATTCCATTGTTTACGGCAATCAAGTTTTTTGCTTTGCATTTTTGCTTTCGTGGAGCACAATCCTTCAAACAAGCAAACATTTCATTCAAGTCACCTGTTGAAATAAATGGATGATATTCTCTCGCTATTTTAATAAATACATCCTCTGAAGTAATATAAATACCTTCGTCCAGTCCATCTTCCTGATACAATCCCAGAATGTTACCTGTATCGTCATTACGACCATCAATTGTTTCGATTAAGCAAATTGGATGTAATGTGTTTAATACCCATGCGACTTGTTGTGGTAATAAGGTTTCTGCAAGCCTTATTTTTTCTCCTTTTTCACGATTCACATTTTCCAATTTCACAGCACCACGGACATTTTCCATAATCTGATTTCTTACTTCTTCCGGTGTCACACTTTGCGTATTTGATTTAATGTCTTCCAATGTTTCCATTGTTACTCTATGCATAATTGAAATTCTATCATTTCCCATAGCTTTCAACTCCTTTTCATAATTCTCATATTAAATTTTGAAAATCGGTTGATTTATGGACATTTTTTTGCTATAATTAACTTATAAAATATTGCATTTATCCACAATGCCATAAATCAACCAACAGTTACGAACGCCCATTCGTAGCTGTTTTTTCTTTGTATTTTACTTTTTCTTTTCTTCTTTGTCAAAGAACATAGTCTTAGAATGAATATAATCCTCTAACTCCTGTCGGCGAACCAGCATTTTCTTCGGACCCACCCAAATTAAAAATGGACAATCCGGCTCTCTTAACCATTTTCTCAATGTGACCTGTCCAATTCCTGTATACACAGATGCTTCTGCTATAGACAGATTCATTTTTTCACCCAATGGAATATTTCCAATCGTTTTATTGGCAGCCATAGTTTTATACCTCCTGTTTGTTTTCTATTTATTCTGATATTTTTTCTATTTTTCTATATTATATCACATTTCGTTATATTTTCCTACCCAATTTTTTAATTATTTTTCAATCGTGCGTTTATCTAGTGCCAGTGCGGGATTTCTGATTTTATAGTAAATCCAATCACTAATTTTATAGCTAAAAATATCTACTTTGTATCTATTTCAAGCATAAAAAAAGAGTTCGACATTCCTCAGCATCCTGATTCCTGTCGAACCTTTCCTACCCACTATCTCTTATATCATTCTAAAGTGTTTAAATGCCTCTAAAATCGCTTTTTCCTTCTCAGGCGGACAATTCGGCACATGAGCTTTATTTTCGCCTATATTGTAATTCTGACACTTCTCAAAGCCACATTTGTCTTTTATCTGTGCTACATAAAGAGAAGATACGGACATTCCATATTCTGCCTTTATCCATTCCTTAATTTCTCGATACGTTGCATTACCTTTCATGCCCTGTAAATACGTATCATCTTCTGGCTCATAATCCACATACGCATATACCATATCCTCGGTGGATTTTTTCCTACCCAACAAGACAACCGTCTCAACAGTACTTTCGTTGTCCCAACAAAGTTCCTGTGTCTCCCTGTCTCCGAAATACACCGGAAAACGGAACTTTATGTGCTTCAGGAATCTGCCATCTGGCTGCTCCTGCTCGTAAATGTCCACCTGTTCTACAAAGCTGTTAAGAAATTCTTTCTTCTCCAGGTCGGTAAACTTATCATATAGTTTATCAAAATATAAAAGAAATTGATAGACGTTTTCTTCTGATATTTTCTGTTGCCGGATATTCAGCAGGCGATTCTTAACTTCTTCTATACTGTTCTCCACGCCTTCAATTTCATCATACAGATGGTATAACCTTGTCTCCATATCCTGATATTTCTTCTCATAAAATTTATCCATGATATCCAGGCTATCCATCTGCTGTCCAAGTCTTCCTTTTGCTCCGGTCAGCTGCCTGTGCTGTTTTTCCAGTCTTTCAATCTCTTTTTCTATTTCTTCTGTATCTATTCTTGAACCGATTTTATTCACAATTGCTTCTTCAAATTTAGGATTCTTCACCAGCTTCCGAATAACTTCTTCCACTGCATTGTTAATCTTCTCCTCACTCCATTGTTTACGATATCCACATTTATGACCATCTACCAGGCGACGATGTTTGCAGGCATAATAGAAATAATCCTTATATAAAGTTCCGTCTTTCTTTTTCTTTCGGTTCACGTTTCCATACATACCACTTCCACATAATGGGCATCTCAATATTCCGGATAAAATATGCTCATGATCGAGACTATGTGTCTTTTCATATTTCACACCTGTTTTTTCCCGTTTTTGATGTGCCAGCTCCCAGTCTGTTTCTGAAACAATCCCTTCATGGATACCATCGTGCAGCATATAATTTTCCTGCTTTACAATGCGGTATTCATTTCTTGTACCAGAAACTTTCTCGTTTTTCCTTCGTCCATAAGCCAGCTTTCCACAGTATACCGGATTATCCAGAACGCCCTTTATAAATGAAGCGGCAAATGCGTCCAGTGTATTATTCTGTCGTTTTTTCTTTTTGTATCCATGCTGGTTCAGCCATGCAGCAATCGCAGAGATTCCCATATTGGTATGAATAAATTTGTCATAGATCAGACGAATAATCTCTGCTTCGTCCTCTGCAATCTGCAATTCTCCATTTACTAATTCATAACCATACGGAGCAAATCCACCATTCCATTTTCCTTCCCTGGCTTTCTGCTTACGTCCTTCCATTGTCTGAACAAGGATATTCTCTCGTTCGATCTCTGCCACCGCAGACAGAACAGAAATCATCAGCTTTCCACTATCTTTTGAGCTGTCAATTCCATCTTCTACACAGATCAGATTCACTCCAAAATCCTGCATCCTCTGCAAAGAATTTAAAACATCTGCCGCATTACGACCAAATCTGGAAAGCTTGAACACCAGTACAAACTGCACCTCATCTGTTCCATTCTCAATATTATCCAACATTCTCTGAAATTCCGGTCTGCCCTCTACGCTTTTTCCAGACTTACCTTCATCGGAATACTCATTTACGATTTCCATGTTCTGAAATTCCGCATATCTCTTGAGTTTTTCTTTCTGAGCATCCAGACTGTAGCCATCTACCTGCATGGTTGTGGATACTCTGGTATAGATATCACATTTTATCTTTTTATTCACTTTTCCTCCTCTCCTCAGAACATCCCAAAGCAATTTCCAACAATTCCGTTGCAACTTGTGAATTTCTGATACGCATTAAGTTATCCCAGACATCAGCTTTTCCAAGTAGATTCATCCCGCCATGCCATACTATTTCATCATCAATAACGGCAAAACATTCTTCTACTTCTGTTCTTGTTATCACATTTATTCCTACCAATTGCATTGCTCTGATTAATTCATAGCATACATCTGACTTTCCGTAAGTAATATCTTCCGGATCTGTTGTAATAACTGTGACCTTTACCCCTACTTCCTGTCTCTTCTTGACTAGTAATAAAAATCTGTCAATTTTATCCTGTCTGATATCCGGACTGGAAATTACCACCATTTTTTCTGACTCTACAATATCTTGCTCGAATTTTTCGGTATAATTTACAGAATCAAATATTGCATTTATTATTTGTTTAGGTTGCAACTCTTGCGTCCAGATTGAAAATCCTGTCTTCCTGTACGTTCTCAATCTTTTTGCATACATTTTATCAAAATAACGCACATGAGAATCAATATAATCATACACATAAACGGCTTCTTTTCCGACATAATCTCTGTTTAATCTACCTACATACTGTTCCAGGCGTCCTTCAAAAGATACAGGTGCTGCAAGCATTAATACATCCAGTCTTGGGAAATCAAACCCTTCTCCTATTTTCTGACCAGTTGCCACCAAAATAAGCGATTCATTTTCAGGTATCTGCTTTAATTTTACTCTTATTTCAGCATTTTCCTTATCCGAATTATCCCCATACAGAAGGAATACATGATCTGCTTTTTCCTTTAAGGCATCATGTAAAAATTTTGCATGTTCCTTAAATCTTGTCAAAATTACAGGAGTTTGTTTTCTTGCAACACAAGTTATAACATCATCTATGATCATTTCATTGCGCACCTTACTGGTACTAATCAAATTATATGCTTTATTAATATTATCCTTGCTTTCTGCAGTATCAACTACTCTTGTGTATCTTGGGACAAAATAATGTCCAATCCCCTGTTCCTTAGCCCTCTCCAATGCAGTAAATCTATGTCTCAAAGGTCCTAACAGCATATAGATGATCCGATCAAGACTGTCACCACGTTTAGGTGTAGCAGAAACACCATATACGTATTTTGCATTTATTTTCTGCAATAATTCCATAGATGTGTTAGAAGCTGCGTGATGACATTCATCCATAATTACCATTCCGTAAGAATTAATCCGTTCATTAAATTTTCCTCTGCTGTACATTGAACCAACCATTGCAACATCTATAATCCCTGTCAATGTATTTTTATTTCCGTGCAAAACGCCTATCACACTATTTCTTTTTTTCTTTCTTCCTGTTTTTGTTTCATATTCCGGTGGTTCTTCTCTTATCTCTAAGAAATGATTCAATTCATCAACCCACTGATTAAGCAAATCTTTACTTTGCAGCAAAATGAGCGTATTTACTTTTCGCTCTGCAATAAGGTAACTACATACTACAGTCTTTCCAAATGCAGTTGCCGCACTCAAACCCCCATCTGAATGTGATAATAATTTTTCTGCTGCTAATTCCTGTTGCATTCGCAAATCACCTTTAAAAGATACTCTGATAGGTTGTCCTGTTTCTCTTTGATCTGAAACATCAACTGAAATGCCTGCTTTTTCACATTCCTGTATAATATTTTCCCGCAGTCCTCTCGGAATCTGTATATATCCATCTATATCCTTACCTAAATATACAGCACTGAAATTATAATAATTAGAATATCCCAGCCTTTTATTTTTGTAAAATTCCGGATTATCAAATGCCGCCAAACTACGGACCTGATTTTGTATTCTTGGCATAAGATTCAGAGTATCAATATAAACTCCATTGCCCAATACCATATGAAGCTTGCCCACAACATCTGACTTACAAAACTCACATTTCTTCTTCCATGGTTTCGGTCTGACATTCTTCTCAATATTAGTAAGCGTTCCTCTGACTTCTGCTAATTCTCCCTGCCATTTTGCCATGCATTGTTCAACATCTTCTATTCCCAGCTTTTTTGTTTTATTGAAAAGAGCATCCCATTGATCAGGATATGCATTCCAATTTTCATCTACAAAAGCACTATTTCCATTTTTAAGTGCCTGCCCCTGTAATGGCAATGCAATCAAATTACCTATGCTGCTTGCCACATCCTGCGAAGGATACATTCTATCATAATAATGAAAAGATTTCAGATTGATGGAAGTTGAACCCTTGTCTAACAGGAGAAATCCAAAATTCCTTGCTGTTGCCGCAGGTATTGCCTTTTTAAAGAAAATCCATACATGGGCACCTTTTCCAGATCGAGATCTCTCAACTAAAGGTCTGATACCATTAAGCTCACACATTTTTCTAAGCGCATCCACTTCTTTATGCCACTCATTATCCATATTTGCAAAGTCCGTAACCTCTGCTCCTTTTTCGTGATTATCAAAATCAAATACAATAAATCTGCATGTTCCATTTGGCAGTAAAGGATATACACCTATTACATCTGATCCATCTTCTTTTGTGCCTAACAAATGAGCAATTATTTTTTTTACATCCAGACTTATCCATTTGGTATTTTCACATTCATCACAAAATACCTTCTCTTTACGTTGTTTAGGACAAAGCCGGTCATTCCAACGATTTGCACATTGTGGAAAATAACCCCCGTTCTTTCCCCGTCTGGCATATACATCTTCTCTTCCCCAAAACATCGAAAAGAAACGTATTGCCATTTTCTCTGTAATATATGGCGGATTTACAATACGACTCCCTTGATCCAGGTCATATTCTTCTGCACTTTCTATTTTTTCTTCAAAAGGATTCACCTCTTCATATGAAATGCCTGCTTTCTTCAATTTATCTTTTAATATCTTGTTCTCATATTCAAGCAACCTAACCATTTTTCTCAATGAATCAGCATCATATGCTTCTATGTTCAAACCTTCCACCTACAATTCTTATTATCTCGTAACATAACTTCCATTCAATGTCCCAACTTAATTTTAGTACTTGTTCCAACTTTTTTCAATACTTACTTTCCGTATTGACGCATTTCTTCGCCAATCGTATAATTAAGTTAGATACAGAGCATTTCTGTTATCAAAATATTGCCCGCCCACCATTGGCGACTTATAAATGATTGGCTCGAAAATATTGTTCGCTTACCGGAAGCGTCTAATAAATGTCCGGCTTGAAAATTATTTAGAAATTATTTTTGTTTTCGATATTGTGTTTTTATCACACATTGCATATACTATAAATACACAAAAAAGCCAAAAAAGAGGAGGTGTTAGTATGGCTACTTCAAGTATTACTCATAATTTTGTCGTATCCAATCCAAATAGCATAAAGCGTTTTGTCGCAGCAATTGACGAAGCCGACCGTGACCGCACACCAAAGCAGACACTTCCCGGACGTCAGTTAACGAACCCACAGGAAATCTTAGCTTTAATGTCAAAAAGGAAGAAAAAACATGTCTGATAAATATTTTACCGTTAATATTCGGGCATATTTGGATAAAGACGAACCGACATATATCGGAGAGGAAAGTCTTTACGACTTACTCTCCGATTTTTCTTGTCCCAAAAATCCCGATGTGGAATACTTTTTATTACATAATGCGATTGAGTTTACCAAAAAAGATCAATCTATCACTTATCTGGTATTTGATGCTGAAGATGCTTCACTGGTTGGTTATTTTTCACTTACAGTAAAACCAATTTCTGTCCGTGCTTCAAATATCAGCAAGACAATGGCAAAAAAGCTGTCCCGTGTCAGTATTTTGGATGAAGAAACACAATCCTATACTACCGCAGCTTACCTGATTGCCCAGTTGGGAAAGAACTATTCTCTTCCAAAGAACAAACGAATCCCTGGAAATATTCTACTGGGATTCGCACTGGAAACCATATCCAGTCTCAAATATTCCGTAGGCGGCGTTATGGAGTTTCTTGAATGCGAAGATAATGAATTTCTTCTGAGCTTTTATACACAGAATCATTTCAAGCCATTTGATACTCGTATTACCGCTTCCCAGAATAATGAGTCACACACTCTGCATCAGCTTTTAAAATTTATTTGATTTAAAAATACATGAAAAAAGCGACAGTCTGATTTACATGTTGTATTTCAGGAAACTGCCGCTTCTTTTTCTTCCTTATTCTGTTTTTCTTCCTCCAACTCCCGAAGGACTTCTTCGCCGTACTTATCAATCATCCGTACCAGAAAATCAATGCACCGCTCAAATTCAATATTCTGTTGCATAAGCTCCTCCCGTTATTGTTTGTTCTGAGCTTATTTTACAGAACCTGCCTGAAAACCACATTGAATAGAAATTGATTGTAAATTGACACAATCACTTTAAAAATATCCGTATTTCCTTGAATCGAATGTATGTTCGTGTTATGATAGATATACTCAATCTTAACTACGAAAGGGGAATTTCTATTGAATCGATGCGATTTTTCTTCTATTAGCACTTGCTTAAAAAATCATATCAGCGAAAGTAATCAAATGAGTCAGCCTGATTTTTTATACGAATTATTTGAAGATTTTATGGATGATCCGGCAAATCAGGATTTTTCAATGGATAACGGTTTGGTTTGCCGCTGGATGACTGGTCAGGCTAAAATCAGTCCTAAAATATCCGCTTACTATTCCAAGCCATCCAATCAGGAAAAATTAGCCCATACCATCCACCAGAATCTTCTTCCACTGATGTCTGACTGTAATATGGCTATACAAGATATTTACACTTTATTCATTCAGGATGACAGCATCTCAGATGCGAAAAAGAAAAATCTGACTCCCTTATATAAACCAGCCAGTTCAAGACTGCTGTTTCTTGCAAAACTGATTTCTTTTGGCATGGAACGCCAATTCATCAAACGTAATACCAAAAATCAGAAGCTGCTCGCCGGAGGCGCTTTATCCCCCATTGTGCTGGATTATATTATGGACAGTGAGGTTCCGAAACCATGCTGTCATTTTATCGGAAGAGATAAAGAACTGGAAGAATTATATACCATGCTTGAGGAAAACCGTCATGTTTTTCTTTGCGGAATTGCCGGAATCGGAAAAAGTGAACTTGCCAAAGCCTACGCAAAGCGGTACATAAAACAATACACCAATATCCTTTATGTAGAATATACCGGCAATCTTCATCAGGATATTACTGACATGGATTTTATTGACGATCCGCCGGAAATCACTGACCAGGAACGGTTTCAAAGACATAACCGTTTTCTGCGTTCCCTGAAATCTGATACTCTGCTTATCATAGATAATTTTAATGTCACTGCCACACAGGACAGCTTTCTGTCAGTAGTATTAAAATATCGCTGCCAGATTTTGTTTACAACCAGAAGCAAACTGGATGAATACTGTACTCTGCCATTAAAAGAAATAGAGGATATGAACGCTCTCTTCCAGCTGGCATCAGTATTTTATTCAGAGGCAGACACGTACCGGGCAACAGTTGAAAAGATCATCGAAACTGTTCATTCTCATACTTTTGCCGTGGAACTGGCAGCAAAACTTCTGGAAAATGGAATCTCAACTCCAGACCAGTTATTAACAAGACTTCAGGTGGAAAAAGCATCTTTCCATAACGAAGATAAAATTAAAATAATCAAAGATGGACAAAGCAGCAAAGCCACCTATTACAGTCATATCCATACGCTGTTTTCTTTATACACTTTATCTCTTGAACAGCAGGATATCATGTGTAATATGTGCTTTCTTCCTTCCACCGGTATTTCTGCCCGTATATTTGCCAAATGGCTGGAACTGCCCACACTAAATGAAATCAACGATTTAATTGAGACTGGTTTCGTTCAGACAACAACACGTCGCACTATCTCTCTGCATCCGATGATTCAGGAAATCACCCTTTCAGAGACAAAACCATCTGTAACTCGCTGCCACATATTACTGGATTCTTTACAGCACATATGTTTAATGCATGGAATGGAAGTTGATTATTACAAGAAACTGTTTCAAACAATCGGAAATATCATAGAATTGATTGAAAAGGATGATATACCAAAGTATCTGCTTTTTCTGGAAAATGCATTTCCATACATGGATAACTATAACTACCACAAAGGTATGAATGGAATCATTCAGGAATTGAAATGTCTATTAAAAACAAAAAGTATTGGCACCGACTCCGACCGGGCATTATTACTGGATTTTCAGGCAACTCTTGAAACCAAACCTGAAAAAGCAATAAAACTGGAAAAAGATGCACTTGCCCAGATAGAAACTATCACTGTTGACAATGCTCGCCTTGTTTCCAACCTTCATGCCAATCTCGGTGGACTTTACCGCATGAACGGTCATCCCGATCTTGCAAGAGAACACATGGAAAAAAGTATCTCACTGCTTGACCAATTTAACCTGCTTCATATAAATGACAGCATACCTCAGATTGCCAATTATGCAATGTTCCTGACAGAACAGCAGGAACCCGAAAGAGGAATCTCCGAATTGCAAAAATTATCCGGCATCATCAAGGAATACCATTCCGATCACTGTCTGGATTATGCCAAAGTACAGGAAACCCTTGGAACCATTTATCTAATGACTGCCAATCTTCCGCAAGCCAAAACACATTTTAAAAGAGCTTTCAAAATATATGAAAAGATCTGGACTGATGAACCAGAAATGATTGAAGCAAAATATCAGGAAATCCAGGAGTTATATCCACAGGTTGGTTTCTTTCTTGGACAACAGCTATCAGACTTTTTAACAAAACAGACATAATTTTACGGCGGACATAATTGTTCGCCGTAAAATTTCTTTTTCCCACTTTTGGGAGAAAGTACTTATTTCAGTTTTCCATATATCTCATCCGTTACTATTTCACACCATTCGGATGATGTTTTTTCTCCCGGTACTTCAATTGCCAGATGTGAAAACCATTCATCTGGTGCTGCTCCATGCCAGTGTTTTACTTCTGCCGGAATATTGACACAATCTCCGGGTTTCATTTCTACTGCTTCTTTTCCTTCTTCCTGATAGTATCCACGTCCTGCAATGCAGATAAGAATCTGTCCGCCTCCTCTTTTTGCATGATGAATATGCCAGTTATTTCTGCAACCAGGTTCAAAAGTCACATTGAAAATTCCAACCTGTGACGTAGACACAGGAGCCAAAAAACTTTTCCCTGTAAAATATTGTGCAAATTTATCATTTGGCTCTCCAATCGGGAATATCATCTTTTTAGCATGAGCTCTCGTTGCTTCATCTTCATATGAAAGATCACCTTCGTCTATACTCCAGACATCTTTTGCAAGATTGAATGCCGCCCATCCTTTTGGCCACCCTGCATAAAATGCTATATGGGTAATCACGGCTGCAATTTCTTTCTGAGTCACTCCATGAGCTTTTGCATTTTCAAAATGATGTACTAAAGATGTATTAATCATTCCTGAAGCGATAAGTGCTGTGACTGTTATAATACATCTTGTCTTTACATCAATATCCTGATTATTCCAGTTTTCTCCAAACAAAACATCATCATTAAAATGTGCAAACTGTGGTGCAAATTCATTCAGTGCGTTTCTTCCTACTGTCTGTACAATTTTTTTCACTTTAATCACCTGTCCTTATTTTAACTTTGCTCCATCCTTAAAAGCATTTCCCACACGTTCTCCAAGTCTGTAATATCCGTGATGTACCGGATCATATGTAATTGGTGTAAACTTACTAAGATCAATTTCTCCGTCATCACCGAGATATTTATCATCTGCACTTACATTTTTAATTTCCGCAAGATACTTGCTGCCATCAATGACTTTTACAAGTTCACACTCAAGAGTCAATGGAAGTTCATTGATGATTGGTGCATTTACAAATTCACCTTTCGTTGTAGTAAAGCCTGCTTTTTTCATCTTATCTGCTTCTTTATTTGCAGAAACAATTCCCACATAATCGCAGGCAACCAGATGTTCAAGATCTGCCACCCCTACTGTAAAAGCCTTATTTTTTATAATATTGTCTGTTGTCTTATGGGCAGACAAATCTACAATAATCTCATTTGCACCTACAATTCCGCCCCATGCAGCGTTCATTGCATTTGCCTTTCCATTTTCATCATAGGTTCCCAGAATCATAACCGGCTGTGGATATAAAAATGGCTTTGCTCCAAAATTTTTTCTCATTGTTTTATCTCTCCTTATGGTTATTTGTTTATATCAGTATTTATCTGCCCAATCCATTCTGTAATCACCTCTTCTGAAGTTTCCAGATGATCTTTTCCTTTGGAATCAAACTGAATCTGCATTTCATGTGCAAAGGCAGCTCCTTTGCAATTTTCCTCCATATCTTTTATAACATGCCCCGGCCATCCACCATTTGTCATAAATGGAATCACTGTCTTTCCTGTAAAATCATTTGTTGTCAAAAATGTAAGCACTGCAGGTGCCATCGTATACCACCACGTTGGAGTTCCGATAGCAATCACATCATAATCAGCAAGATTTACAGATATCGGATTGATCTGAGGCATAAAGCCTGCCTCTACCTCTCTTTTTCCCTGTTCAACCACATCTTCATGACTGCCGCTGTATGGCTCTGTTGTTTCGATTCTCGCAATATCTGCACCTGTCCCATTAGTCAGCTGCTCTGCAATTCTTTTCGTGTTTCCATTTGACCAGGAATAATATACAACTAACATTTTCTTCATTATCTCTATTCTCCTTTACTTATTTTAACCCCTGTAAACAGATAGATATAACCCACCATGACTACCGCTAAGAAAGCCACTATTACCCCGATGGTTATCTTTTTCCTTGTTTTCATTGCTCACCTCTTTTATTTCTTCTGTATTTTTGAACCTCCAAACACCTGCGACATCGGCATATGGGCAAGCATCTCATCAATAGATTTTACTTCATCCTGAGTCAGCTTTATATCTGCTGATTCCATATTTTCTTCCAGTCTATTTACTTTTCTTGTTCCCGGAATTGGTACGATATATGGTTTCTTTGCAAGCATCCATGCAAGAGAAATCTGTGCAGGCGTGGCATTTTTTTCTTCTGCAATCACTTTCATCCAGGACATAAATTCATTATTTTCCTTTAATCCTTCTTCTGTAAACTGTGGCATTGCGCTTCGATAATCTCCCGGCTTTTCAAATTCCTCATGGGAATGATATGCTGCTGTCAGTAATCCATTTGCAAGCGGCGAAAATGCAACAAATCCTATTTTCAATTCTTCAAGCACCGGGAATAATTTCTCATAATCCCTGTACATCATGGAATATCTGTTCTGAATCGCTGTAACCGGGCATACTTTATGTGCACGTCGAATAATCTCTTCACTGGCTTCTGATAACCCCCAGTGTGTGATTTTTCCCTGCTCCATTAACTCCTTCATAGCTCCTGCCGTCTCTTCAATCGGTACAGTCATGTCAATACGATGAATATAATATAAATCAAGATGGTCTGTGTTAAGTCTCATTAAAGATCCCTCAATCGATGCTTTAATCGTCTCCGGTCGTCCATCAGGAATCAAAGGTTTATTTACAGTTGTTGCAGTTTCATCAAAACGTATCCCACACTTTGATGCAAGGACAATTTTGTTTCTATATGGCCTTAACACTTTCCCAAGCATTTTTTCATTGTGATGAGGGTCTTCTGTTGTTCCGTATATCTCTGCCGTATCAAAAAATGTGCAGCCTTCATCGATCGCTTTTTCAATCAATTCTTCTGCTTCTTTCTGTGTTGAAACAGTTCCATATGCATGACTCATTCCCATACATCCAAATCCGATTTCTGATACTTCTAAGTCTCTTCCTAAAATTCTTATCTCCATCTTTATCTTCCTTTTCTATATTTCAAACTTTACTGTAAGTATAAGAAAAAGAGACTCCAGACAGAAGTCTCTCTTTGTTAGGCAGTTTAAACCTAAAGGTTATGTCTTACTTATTACGATTCCTCCAAATATTTTTATATTCTTTTATAATCCAAGACTGTCTATCCATGAACTGATATCTGATTCAGACGCTCCACCATGGAATCGTTCCCCTTCTTTCCAGTCACCTGTTCCTGTCATTTCTTCCAGAAGATTACCGCTGTCACCGATTCCCGAGGTCGCTGCTGTACAGAATGGGATGACTGTTTTTCCTGTAAAGTCATTCTCTTTTACAAAGTTATCTATTGGCCATGCTGCAATTCCCCACCAGATAGGATAGCCAATGTATACCGTATCATATGAATCCCAGTTATCAACTGTTGTAGACACCAGTTCCACATCTCTTAAGCTCTCATCATCATGTTCTCTTGACACCCGGCTGTCATCATCTGTCCAGTCAAGGTCATCATCTGTATATGGCTCCACAGGCTCTATTTCAAACAGATCTGCCTCTGTAATTTTTGCTATCTTTTCAGCAACATCTTTTGTATTTCCTGAAGCTGAATAATATACAACCAATGTTTTTCCATTTCCTGTTGATGTATTTTCTGTTGTATCTGTGGTGTTTTCGGAATTTGTATCCGCTTCTTCATTTCCAGACTGGTTTGTACTTGTAGACTGGCTGTCATTATTAGAATCAGACTGGTTTGTATTGCTTGCTCCACATCCTGCCATCAAACCGATTGCCATGATGAATGTTAAGAGTACTGCTGCTATTTTCTTTGTTTTCATTCTAAGGTTACCTCCTGTCGTATAAAATGTTTGTCACGCTAATTTCTATCGGATGAAATTGGTAAATACAAAATCCGGTGCCTTTGGTATTTCAATTCCCATTTTTGTCGCAACATTTTTACAGTTAATGAAATATGCCATATTGTTTCCAAGGATCTGCATAACCTGCATTCCTTCGAGATCCTGTTTTACTTCATCCGGATTCGTCCCATGTACCATATTCCAATATCTCGATGTAATGATCGGCATCTGCATCAGACCAAAATATTTATTTACCTGGTCCCATGTGGCCGTTGTTCCGGCCCTTCTTGCTGAAATTACCACAGCGGCAGGTTTCAGGCGGAATCTGTCGCCGCCACCGTTTAAATCGGCATAAAAGACTCTGTCCATAAAGGATGTGATTGCACCGCCTGCACCACCCCAGTGTACCGGAGTTCCAAATACGAATCCGTCATAATCCCCTGCTATTTCCAGAAATTCATTCACGATATCATCCAGGATGCATTTATTTTTTTCCTGACATTTTCTGCAGGCAATACATCCTGAAATCGGCTTGTTTCCAATCCAAAAAATATCTGTACTTATGCCATTTTCATTTAATGCACTGGATACTTCACAAAGAGCTGTATAAGTACAGCCATTTTTGTGTGGACTGCCATTGACAAGTAATACTTTCATTGATTTTTCCTCTTATGCTTACCAGTTCTTTTTTTCTTTTGAACTGTCATTATTCTTTTTTCTTTCCTCAACCATCTTCACGAACCATTCCACCATATTCGGATCCTGATGCGAGAAGAAGGAGCTTGTCTTCTTGTCCAGTTCTGCAATAGTCTTCATATCTTCATCAGAAAGTGTGAAATCAAAAACATTAAAGTTTTCTTCCATTCTCTCAATGTGTGTTGATTTCGGAATAACCACTACCCCTCTCTGAATATACCAGCGAAGCATAACCTGTGCCGGAGTCTTCTGATATTTTTCTGCAATCTCTGCGATGACAGGATTCTCAAAGGTGCCTCCTCTGCCCTCACCGAATGGTGCCCATGCTTCTAACCGGATGTCATATTTGTCTGCCCATTCCTTCATCTCTTTCTGCTGATTGAAGATGTGGGTTTCCACCTGATTTACCATAGGTTTAATGCGGTTGAAGGATGCAAAATCAACCATTCTGTCTACATAAAAGTTGGAAATTCCGATTGCTCTGATTTTTCCCTCATCGTACAGATCTTCCAATGCATGGTAAGCACCGTAAGCATCTGAAAATGGCTGGTGAAGCAATACCAGATCCAGATAATCTGTCTTTAACTTTTTCATGGATTCAAGAACTGATTTCTTTGCTTCTTCATATCCATAATGTTCAATCCACACCTTTGTTGTAAGGAAGATTTCTTCTCTTGGAATGCCTGACTTTTGGATTGCATTCCCAACCTCTTCCTCATTAAAATAACTCTGTGCTGTATCAATCGCCCGGTATCCAACTTTTAAAGCATCAAGCACACATCTTTCACATTCCTCTTTTGTTACCTGATATACGCCATATCCCAGTATTGGCATTTTTACACCATTATTTAATGAAACATATTCCATTGTCGTATCCTCCTTGTTTTCTTTCATTCATCTTACATTCATACTATAAAACTGATAGATTCCTTTGAGAAGTTTCGATAAGTTTTTCAGTCTTAACCTTTCGGTTTATTCTGGTTCTTACTGATTGAACAGCCATCCCATAATTTCTTTGTCACGACAAAACAGATAGCCACCGCCATGCTGATAAGTGACCGGTGTTCCTTCAAAGTAATCTTTATCTTTTACATCCAGTACCACCAGTTTATCAATCTCTGATTCCGATAATCCCTGTTCTTTGTAAAGCTCATGTATCTGCTGGTATGCCTCTTTAAAAGGTTCTGATCCATAGTATTCGTCGCTTTCGCCAATCACAAAATATACCGGCGTTTTCATCTCCACAATCGGCTCATATGCACCATCCCACTGAGAGCTGCACATAAGTGCCGCTGTATATAATTCCGGCTGCTTTGCCAATACCAGTGACAGGGTTTCTCCTCCTCCGGAATAACCATTAATATATACTTTCGATGGATTAATAATATAATGCGTCAGAAAATACTGTGTCAGTTCAATTGTCTGATCTGCTGATGTCTGTCCCCAGTCATTTAACTGTGGAGCTACAATAATCATATCGGTAATATACTTCTGTGCTTCAAATCCAAAATCTTCTGTCCGGATATTTTCTCCCACGCCCTGAAAATATAATCCCTGATATCCGGATAATGTTACATATAGTGCATATTCCTTTGTCCCGTCATATGCATCCGGAATATATACATTGTAATGAATGTCCCCTTCATTTGGAGAATGAAGAACATTATCCAGGAGGAAGCCCCGGTATTCTTCGCTTCCCGGCGTAACATTTTCCAATTCATCTCCGGATGTATTTTTTTCTGTATTTTCTTTTTTCTCATCTGTCTTCTGCTGTACGGTCTGTACCTGGTTTATTATTTGTTGATTCTTCTTTTCATCCCTGCCAGGTTTTGAAAAGTAGATATATACCATGATTACCATTGCTAAAATAACAACTCCAATAATTGTAAGTACTAATTTCCGCTTTTCCATAAATACACCACCTTCTTTCAGTATGAACCTTTTCGTTTTCTCTTACCTGTTTTCTTTAGAAACACTCCACTATAATATCCAATAAATGCAATCAATATCATTACTGCCAGATAATCCAGCAGAAAAGGAAAGATTCCCTTTTCATAATCATAAAATACAAAATGCATCCTCATAATCAGATAATCTCCTATCTGTCTCCTGTAAAATGCATATAAACCATAACCTGCAATTGTGGTTGCGACAGATCTTGCTGCCCATGTTCTGATGACGGATGGATGTTCCCATAATCGTCCTGCCATTGCTACCGCTATATTCCAATGAAATCCGAGATGTAATGACATCACCACCAGTCCCCAGTATGCACAAAACATATGTATCTGTCTGGCTATCACATATGTTCCGGAAATCTTTATCCATTTGAATATATAATTAGATAACAATATTCCACTTATCATAGAACCCATCATCAGAATAAACATGATGATAACCAGTACGGTCTGAATAACTCTGAATGCGTTATATTTTCCTTTTCCTATAGATAACAGCCATTTACGATTCAGCATGTGATGTGCGATAAAAAGCATAAGCATCGCCATACCAATCCACTCATGTGCAGTCTCGCTGAGGAGACTATATGGCATAAGAAGAAGCAAACATATCGTCATTCCTATATCTATCAATATTTTTACTGTAAATCGTTTATTTTTCATATTCTACCTCTCATCTGAAGCGTTCATATTATCTTCCCAGAAAGATATCGCATGATCAATCCAACCTTCTGCTACAGTCCTCTCTCCCAGTCCAAATCCATGAGAAAGACCTTTAAATACTTCTATTTTCGCATTTGTACCATTTTGTTCTATCTGGGAAATATAATTTTCCATACTTCTGTATGATGCAATTCCGTCACTTGTTCCAACACAGGCATAGGTTGCCGGCTCCATTCCTGTCACCTGGGAAAGTCCTGTGTACTGCATAATCGCTGCAGCCGGTGCAGGATAATCTTTTTCTCCAAAGTAAGCTGTTCCATAAGAGCCAAGCCAGGCTGCCATCCTGGCTCCCGCCGAACCGCCCCAGAGAGAATAATCTGTCATATCAATCTGTAGTTTCTCTGCATTTTCATGTAAAAACGCAATTGCCCTGGCAAGATCCTCACAGGCAGTCTGTGCTCCCGGACGATAAATAAGAGCAAATGCATTATAGCCTTTCTTTGACAATTCTAAGGCATGAGGAAAGCTATCATGTATTCCGGCTACATATACAAAGCCTCCTCCTGCATTGATAATCGTTGTTTTTGCTCCTGCATTTCCCCGAAAGAAAAATAAACCTGTATCCTTTTTATCCGCATCTGCCTGCATTTCTTCTTCACTGTATATTGGATAAAAAATCTGCTCACCATTCATTGCCTGATTTTTCATATAATTTACGATTTCTACTGTTTTATCGGTGTTGACTTCGCTGTACCACGGCAAAATAGAGCTGACGTCTTTTAATTTCAGATTGTCCTCTATTTCCATATCTACCGGAAATATGAGTCTGCCATAATCATCGAAAGCTGAATCATGGATAACATCATTTATATTACTCTCTGCATTAAAACTTTCTTTTTCATTCATATTGATATTCTTCTCTGTCACGCTCTCTTGCTCTGTTTTTCCTGTTTCCAGCGTTTTTTCTTCCCCGGTTGCCAGGTTCTGGACTATTGTGCTACACCCACTGAACATGATAACAGTCATGATGATTCCTCCAAGAGCTATCCTCTTTATCTGCATATAGTATCCTCCATTTTCACTTCAGCTAAAGTATAACAAAACGAGACTCCATTAGAAGTCTCGTTTTGTTATTCAGTATTAACCTTTAGGTTTCTACTCGCATGTATTCAATTTTTATTTTACCTTGTTAATAGCATTTATCAGCCGCTTAACCTTAATGGACGGTTTTTTCGAATGAAGAATTCCAAACGGCATAGTATAATCCCACTCTACTGGAATGATTCTGATCAGTGGATGAACACTTTCCCAGCTCTTGAATGCCAGTAATACCTCATTATTGTTTTCGCATCGGTTAAATGCTTCTACATTGTACAGATTAAAGTCTACAATATTGATTTCAGGATGATTTTTCATCATATCATCCCTTAGCATATCGCCATAATAACTCCATCCTCTTTGCATGAGCATAAGAGTTTCTCCAGCCAGATCATCAAGTGTAATTTTTTCTTTTTTTGCCAGCCTGTGATGAATTGATACCGCCACACAAAATGGTTCTCTTGAAATCTCAGTACCATCACAGCCTCTGAGTTCAAGCATTGTTTCATCAAAGATTCCAGCTATCACATCAATATTCTTTCCCATATTAGCCAGTATCTCTCTTGCATTCTCTGGTGTATTTTCAAATGTAATCAATTTAAACTTCATCTCCGGATATATTTTCTGTATCTTAGGCCAAAGTTCCACAAAAACTTCCGGTGGCGTCATCGGAGATATTCCAACACGAATGATTTCTTCATTATGATTCATTGCTTCCTGCGCCCGTATCAACGATTCTTTTGAATATTGAATCAGATATTTTGCATCCTGATAGAGCGATTTACCAGCTTCCGTAATAATAAGACCTCTGTGTGTTCTTTCAAATAATTGCAAATCTAAGCTGTTTTCCAAAGAATTTATCTGTTTAATAACCGCAGGTGCACTTATATATAATTCTTCTGCTGCTTTACTAAAGCTTCCAGCTTCGACAACGCAGATAAATGTATCAAGTTGTGGATTATACATCATGTAATTCACTCCTTTGTTCTTATATACACGTTAGCAATAACGTTTTTTATTTCTATTGGCTTACACTTGATATTATACTTCAACTCAAAAAATATTGCATCTTTTTCTCAATTCCAGCTCAATTTCCCCTCAATTCCTTTTTCCTCCGATTTTCGTATGCTTATCTCACAGCAAAGCAGTACCACACCGGTACGACCTGCTGAATCAATCAATACGAAAAAAGGAGGGGATAAACCATGCAGAACAATATCCGCAACACAAACCTGCGCTTTAATCTGAACAAAGAACAGCAGCGGAGAGCCTGGGAATATTTACAAACGATGGACAGGCAGAATTTTAAATCTTACAGTCAGGTAATCTCTCTTGCACTGGTAGATTATTTTGACCGCTACTACCGCACACAGACTGATCCTTATCTGGAAACAAGAGAACGTGAAGAACTTTTTGTGAAACAGATAGTAGATGCAGTAGAACACAGCCTGAAACAGTCATTGCCACTTTTTCTTTCCGGACTGACTGCAGGCATGGTGCAAAGGGAGCCCCAAATCAGGGCGTCCTTTCCAGCACCTGAAAATTCACTGCCAGATAGTGATGTAGACTGGGATTTTCTTGGCGAATAACTGATTGGAGGTGAACACATGACGGACTTTCTGACAGCAGACACTAACCTGCCATCTTATATGATGTTTCCCCGTTTCCTTCTGGACATGGAAATAAACGAAACTGCCAAAATGCTTTATATTATCCTGCTCGACCGGGCAAGGCTTTCCCAGAAAAATGAGGGCTGGTCAGATACAGATGGTCATGTGTTCATTTACTTTACGATTGAAGCACTGGCAGAAGTTCTCCACAAAAGCCAGATGACGGTTAAAACTGCTCTGGCAGTACTGGAAAAACAGGAGCTTATCTTCCGAAAACGGCAGGGTCCCGGACAGCCCAATCGGATTTATGTAAAACTCCCAAAAGAAACCATCCACTATACAGACAGATTTCTTTCCCTAAGACAGACAGAAAACTGTCCTATTGACAGACAGGATTCTTTCCCTGATACAGACAGAAAACTGTCTGGTAATAAGAAAGAGATAAAAAAGAACAATTTAGCAATAAGAGGGAGTAAGGATCCACTCTCACCCTATGGAAAATTTCAAAATGTTTTTCTGTCAGAGAAAGAGCTGGAAGATATCCGGCAGACAATCCCTGACTGGAAGGATTATATTGAACGCTTATCCGGTTATATGGCTTCTACCGGAAAGCAATATCAGAACCATGCAGCTACCATCATCAGTTGGGCAAGACAGGATCATCCTGCTTCCCGACAAAGAAATTACGAAAGTGAGGAATACGAAACACTATGACAAGATTTACAGAAAAAGCAACCGCTATAACACCAAACAGAGAGCTTCAGCCTGATGAATATTTTAACGAAACAGACCACCTGATCTACTGTTCCAAATGCAATACGCCAAGACAATGCCGGCATGAATTACAGGGAAAGGTTCTTATTCCTTCCATCCGCTGTAAATGCCAGCAGGAAATCTATGAGCAGGAAGAAGCCCAGAGAAAACTTCATGAAAAACAAATGGAAATAAAGCATCTTAAAACCAGCGGCTTACAGGACAAAGCACTCTATGACTACACTTTTGCCAGGGATAACGGCATCAATCCGGAAATAAAACTGGCACACAATTATGTAAGCAACTGGGAAGAGATGAAAGCAAACGCTTCCGGACTTCTTATCTGGGGTGATGTCGGTACTGGAAAATCTTTTTTTGCAGGCTGCATTGCCAATGCCCTTCTGGAAAAAGGCGTTCCTGTACTGATGACCAACTTTTCCCGGATTCTGAATACCCTTACCGGAATGCATTTTGAAGACAGAAACCAGTTCATCAACAGCTTAAACCGCTACAGTCTTCTGATTATTGATGATCTCGGAATTGAGCGGAACTCTGACTTTGCACTGGAACAGGTATTCAATGTGATCGACAGTCGTTACCGCAGTAAAAAGCCCCTGATCATAACGACTAATCTCACTTTATCAGAGCTGAATAACGCCGCTGATATCGCACACAAACGAATTTATGACCGTATTCTGGAGAGATGTATTCCTGTCCGTATCAATAACCGGAATATCCGTCAGGACAATGCAACAGCTAATTTAAAACAAGCGAAAAAAATCCTGTTGAACAATCATGCTCCGAACCAGAATTGACTCGAAGAAGTATAACGCAATGATTATTTTTCACTGACAGTGGTACTACTTTCTTTCCTCATTTATTACCAGAAATATGTCACTGTCAGTTATCTAAAACCATAGTACCAAAGCATAAGATTTTAAAGCCAAAACCGCCCGGATACGGGCATAAAAAGGAGGTGCCAGATATGGCAGATAAAAGAATCATGACACCGGAAGAAAAAGCACTTTTACAGGCAAGACACCGCCAGGAAGAAGCCGAAGCAAGAAATCGCAAAAAAGAACGTGTTGCCAGAACACACCGATTAGTCCAGGAAGGAGCCATTCTGGAAAGTATTGTTCCCCATATTAAAGAAATGGATTTAGATTCCCTGAAACGGGAGCTGATGATCCGGCTACGGGGAATGTAAACGCACAAGTTCTACTCCCGAAGGGCGCACTTACTCACCACCTGATAAATCAGGCAGTGGTATCCCCTTCGGGGCTCGTGCGCTCTGCCGAGGGCTTTATCCGCTGTTGCAGGCAACATCGAAAGGAGGTGCCAGATATGGCAATTTATCATATGCAAGCCAAAGTCGTCAGCCGTGGTTCCGGTCGGTCTGCTGTTGCTGCTTCTGCTTATATGAGTTGTAGCCGGATGTACAATGATTATGATGGTATCCAGCATGACTATACCAGAAAGCATGGGCTAATCTATCAGGAAGTGATGCTTCCTCCAATTGCTCCATCCAAATGGATTGACCGGGAACAACTCTGGAACGCTGTGGAAGAAACCGAAAAGACCAAAGACAGCCGACTGGCAAGAGAATTTGTTGTCGCACTCCCTGTTGAGTTGGATAAAGACAGCAATATTTCTCTTCTTCAGGATTTTATTAAAAAGAATTTTGTAGATATGGGGATGTGTGCCGATTTTGCCATTCACGATACAGATGGTCACAATCCCCACGCACACATTCTTCTTACTGTCCGACCACTAAATGAAAATGGAACATGGCAGTATAAAACAGAAAAAGAATATCTCTGTATCAAAGATGGAGAAGAAAAAGGATTTACTGCTTCTGAATTTAAAACTGCTCAGAAACAGGGATGGGAAAAGCAATATTGCTATAAAGTTGGGAAAAAGAAAGAATATCTGACTTCCTCTGCCGCACAGGAAAAAGGATATGAACGGATTGATAAACATCCTAAGAGCAGCCGATATGGCAGACAGAATCCTATTTCCGAACAATGGAACAGTGATGAACAACTCCATATCTGGAGAGCAAACTGGGCAGATGCCGTAAATAAAATGCTTGCACGTAATCAGATAAATGCCACCATTGATCACCGCAGCTTTGCAGATCAGGGAATCACCGAACAGCCAACCATCCATGAAGGCTACATTGCCCAAAATATGGAAAAGAAAGGCATGATAGCAGACCGCTGTGAAATCAACCGTCAGATTCGTGCGGATAACAAAATGCTCCGAGAATTAAAAGCAAAAGTAGCAAAACTGGCTGAAGCTGTAGAAAAGTCTATTCCAATAATTGCAGAAACATTGGAAGCAATCCGAAATCACATGATTTTTACACAATATCATCTGCTCCACAATGAGATGCAAAAAGAAGTGATCCATGACTGGATGAATCATTTTAATCCAATACTGAATAAATACAACACCGTTAAAAAGAAACTCAAAACTAAAGTTACAGAACGGAAAGAACTGAATGTGAAAAAAGAGAAAACCAGTATTTTGAATCCCATCCAGCATATAAAATTGAATCAGCAGCTTATCACTATTACCGAAGAAATCGAAGAACTGAAATCAAGGAAAGAGCAGCTAATCTTCCAGGCAGAATGCTCTACCGATAAAGATATGACGAATCTATCCAAGAAATACGACCAGATGAATAACAATCTTGATATCCTGGATTCTCAGGACATCTCGCTCAAAAAAAGCTTGAAAAAGATGCCGCCGCTTTCCGGGAAGAAAAATTTCGTCCTGAACCTGAACAGTATACAGAATTGCTGGACACCAGAATCCAGATACGTCCTGATTTTCGGGATAAGCTGATCGAACAGCTCAAAGGTACTTTCGGTAAATATTATGACTATCACCGACGTGATATTGCAGCCAATGAGGTGGATTATCTCAATGTGGAGGATCCTGATGTTTTCTCCCATCGTGCATGGGAACTTGAATATCAGAGGAAACAGGAGATGCGGCGAAATCAGCCTGCCAGAGCTAAGAAAAGGTCATATGATATAGAATTATAACCGTCTTTGAATAGATAATATGTTCTTACAAATCTCTTGTTCAAAAATGAGTTTTTCCAAAAAAAGCGTATGGATTTAAAACTTCCATACGCCCAAACTGTAGACAAAACCCTGCTTTTGCAAGGTTTTATCAACAGCCTGAAGGGACTTTAATGTCCCTTATGCTTTTCTCTTTTCTTTCGTTGTTTCAGTTCAAACATTCGCTGTTCTTCTGCCTCTTTTTTCTTGCGGCCTTTCTCTTTGCGTTCCTGCTTGTTCTGTTCCTGCTGTAGTTTCAGCGCCTGTTGCGATTTTGTACCAATGCCTATTTCCAGCATCTGCTTTTTTGCTTCCCGCTGCATCCGTTTCGGATTTCTTTTGATATCCTTTACAACAGTTTCAACAACCGGACTGAATTTCAAACTGAAATAGCACTTTTGAATATATTCCTGTACTTCATAATCTTTTGGTTCTGCACCAAATGTTACCTTTGCCACAGATAGTTTACCATCTTCGATGCGTTCAAAGATTCCCACCCAAAACGGCTCTTCAAAAAATACTGTCAGCTTTCCATTTACTTTGTCCATAAGAATCCCTCCTAAAATTGATTGAACAAAGAATGGACAACCCGGAGGGGCAGGTTACTTACCCTATTTATATAGGACGGCCGGGCTACCTACCGGCTCTGGTACATCAAAGATGTGCGTTGCGTTTTTATCTTTGCTTTTATAATCAAGCCATATGGCATGATTAACTTAATTCTGTAACTTCTGTTCAAATCATATCATATGATTAATGCATTTTCTATATACTTTCTTTATAATCGAAAAAAAGCTCCCAAAAGAGCTTTTTCCACTTTAAATATACACTAATTCTTTCGACACTGTCTCTTCCACTACATTCTGAAAATTATTTACCGCCCTGATCCATTCCATCTGCTTCCAGTGTGTAGGTTCCACCCATTTTTTCAAATGTGATTTTCATGTGTTATTTCTCCTTGAAATCAGCGATATCCTTAGACCATCACATAATATTTCAGGGTAGCCTTGGTAGCATCTTCTTTCTCTTTCGGGCATTGTGACACTCTTTCTTTTTCTAATTTTGGAAGATTATAGTTTTCTCCCACTTCAATTCCATATTTGCTTTTTACCTGAGAAATATATAGATTTGAAACCTTCAATCCAAATTCTTTCGGCACATAATTTTTGATTTTCTCATACAACTGTCCCGACGTGCGGTGAAAATTACTTCTTAATACTAAATAGCAAAACTGTCACCTTTTGCAAAAAGTTTTAGCTCCTCTCGAGGGAATAAATTAACCAACACACTATTGATAGTATTGCTTTATTTCTGCTAACATCTTTTCCGCGTCTTCACATTGCTCATAATAATCAACATCATACCTTTGCCCTGTGCGTAAATGATGTAACCAACCATCAAGCATAGCCAGATAAATCTCACTTACATCATCCAAATTCGCATATTGCCCAACATAATTATTTCGAGCATCATAACTTTCCTGAGACACAGGATAACGATAATATTCATAATGCAAATCACTATCTATTAAGTGGACATATCCTTCTTCATCAATAACCAACCGATTATTCCTAAAATCATTTCCTGCTCTTAATACTTCTTTAATTTCTTCTTCAGTAAACACATGTGATGGAGGTTTTATCCGAAACAGTTTTATTGTAAAATAAATACCCATTTCCTGCCATACTATCCCTGATTCATTACATAATTTTTTAATATAATCTTTCACTTCTCCAATAGTCTTAACTGCTCCGTTAAAATCTGTAAATATATATTTCCCATCCCTGCTTACTGGATATGGGATAACATCTTCTTCACAAATATATCCGTTCTCCGCCACATATTTTCTTGTGCCAAAAGTTCCACCATTTATATGAAACATAATAGCAAATTCCAATTTACCATCATTTTTATTATTATTTTTATCACAAATATCTTTTAAACACCACTTATCCCAATTTTCTTCAATAAATTTGTCAAACTTGCAACTTTCCTCTATTCTCCTCTGAATTTCTTCCTCTTCTTTTTCTTCTTTAGTAATAAATGGATTCTTCTGGTAAATGCTCAAAAATTTAGTGAAATCTTTCATCATATAATATGATTGTCTCATACTTCCAATATAATGTTGAAATTCTATACTGCTCATTTTATTATGCCTTGCATCATAAGTTCCAGAAATATGATTATATACAGACTGTTTTGAAAAGATAACAAATGAGCCCTTCAAAAATCTATCAACTTGTCTATACCCTTTAGGAAACTCTGTTCCATCATTGTATCTTCCATAATTTGCCAAATTGCTCTCTATATAATGTCCTGGAAAATCTTCTATCAATGACTCATGACAATCCTCATATATCACATTAGAAATAGGTTCTATTGGTTCTAATTGTAATCTGAAATAACTCCATCTATAATCATTTTTTCCATAATTTTCTAATTCCATCCTATACGGTTTAAATATATAATTACAGCCTCCGGCTACCAAACAGATACATCCTTCTTCGTTTGCACATTTTGCCGTTTCAATATCATGTCCTCCTCCAGTTGGCAAAAACATATGATTTAGTCCAGGCATACTTCCTATATCATTTAAAATTTTTATAATGGAATCTATATCTCTCCACTCAGTATGTGATGGTACAGTTTTAGGAAACAACCTATTCTGTAAATATTTCCACTCACTATAATTGCTTTTTTGAAAATTGCTTACTATCTCTAACCATTTTTCAAGTGTTTTCACAAAAATTTCCATACTAGGTCTCAATGATGGATCGTACTCTGTTGCCTGTTTTAATAATATTTCCAATTCTACTAAATGTTCTTTTTTATACCGCTTATCATTACGCAGTCCAATTATCGCATCATCTTCCTCATATCTACCTTCAAATCCATGATCTACTCCAGTCAATACAATCCACAATGTTTTTGCAAGAGAATACACATCTGCCTTTTTACCATCAGCATTTTTTGCATTATATCTCATTTCAGGAGCCATTGTAGCCTTTGGACCAACCGCTTCTTGAAACGACGTCAAATCTCTCTTTTCAGGATAGTCAACTAGTCCAAAATCTCCAAGGCAATACTTACCATTGTAAAAATATATATTTTTCGGCTTTATATCTCGATGAACAATATCTTTTTTATGCAACGCTTCTAAAGTTCTTGCCAATTCCAAAACACAATTCACTTTATCTTCAAGACTTTTTACTTCCTTTAATCTATCTTCAAGGGGAATAGCAATTGGCATTGCGTACCAATATTTTTTTGTTCTTTTATCAGGTAAACCGTAAGAAAAAATAGGAATTACCCCTTCAATTTCATCCTGAATCCCAACTACCATTTCCGTTTCAATCTTAAAACGTATTCTCTTTTTTCTATTCCTTTTTTCCCTCCTTTTCCCATTACCACTTTCTTCTCGAAGAATTTTGATAGCTACCGCTTCACCTCTCACATTCTCCGCAACAAAAACATTGGCATTTCCACCACCGTCCATCTTTCTTATTATTTTATATTCACCCATATACTCTGCCATATCTAAACCACTCTCTCCTGTCTGCTACTCTGTTTCAATATTTTTACCTTCAATTCTTCTTTATACCTTTAGAAACACCAAAGCTGAACAAATAGGTTCTTTCTTCCTACCTGTTCAGCCCTTTATTTACCTGTAAATCAATTCTTTCAACACAATCTCTTCTGCAGCATTTCGGATATTATTTACCGCCCTGACCCATTTCATCTGATCACAAGCTTTCAATTCTTCCGTAATGCCCTGCCTCTCCATCATCTGACGTACCAGAATAACCATTCTCTCCTGTGCTTCATCGTCCACAGTATTCAGATGTTCTGTCAGTCTGTCTTCCAATATATACAGTGAATACATTGCCGGACGATGCTCTTTCAGATATGTTTTCCGCATCATTCCATATTTTCCATAATGCGGTTCTTCATCTGTACTGACAAGATTCGGATAGTAAATTCCGTCTGCGCCAAGTGTGTAGGTTCCACCCATTTTTTCAAATGTGCTTTTCATGTGTTATTCCTCCTTGAAATCAGCGATGTCCTTAGATCATCGCAAAATATTTCAGGGCAGCCTTGATAGCATCTTCTTTCTCTTTCGGGCATTGTGGAACTCTTGCATTTTCTGATTTTGGAAGATTATAGTTTTCTCCCACTTCAATTCCACATTTGCGTTTTACCTGAGAAATATATAAATTTGAAACCTTCAAGCCAAATTCTTTCAGCACATAATCTTTGATTTCCTGATAGGTTGCTTTCAACTCGGCACTGGTGGCATCCAGCTCGTCCAGGTCTAAGTCGATCTCTATCGTGTCATCTGGTTTTTGTTGGGACAAAAGAACAACCGTTTCCACATGCACCGTCATGGGAAACATATCCACCGGGCACACCTTCTCCACCTGATATCCTCTCTGGCACAGATATTTCAGATCCCTTGCCAGGGTGGCGGAATCGCAGCTTACGTACACAACTCTGTCCGGCTGCATTTCTACGATCGTGTCAAGCAGTATCTCGTCGCAGCCTTTTCTCGGGGGATCTACAACGATCACATCGGCCCGGGCGTTTTCGCCCGGATGACGGGCAGCATAATCTGCATAGTAATCAGGAAGGACTTCTTCAGCTTTTCCTACATAGAATTCTGCATTCTTTATACCATTCAGCCGTGCATTGCGGCGGGCATCTTCAATAGCGGCAGGAACAATTTCCACGCCGCGGACAAATTTTGCTTTCTGGGCAAGGAAAAGAGAGATGGTTCCAATGCCACAGTAAAGATCCCACACTGTTTCCTCTCCGTGAAGATCTGCATATTCCAGAGCCTTGGAATACAGTTCCCATGTCTGCTGTGGATTTACCTGATAAAAAGACAATGGAGAAATCTGATAAGAAATATCTCCGATTTTATCTGTAATATATTCCTGTCCCCAGAGAACCTGGATTTTTTCTCCCAGGATTACATTATTACGATTTTTATTAATATTCAGAGTAATGCTGGTCATACCCGGGATTTCTCTCAGAGCTTTCACCAGCTCCTGCTGATGCGGAAGCCTGCTGCCATTGGCAACAATACAGACCATGATCTCTCCTGTATGGTAACCGTAACGGGTAAAAATATGGCGAATCAGGCCTTTTCCGGTAACCTCATCGTACGGGGAGATATCATAGGTTTCCATATAGTCAATTACACGGTCCAGAATCTCTCTGTTCTGCGGAACGCCAAGGACACAGTCCCTGTTTTCGATAATGCTGTGGGTGCGTCCTGCATAGAATCCTGTTACGATTTTTCCATCCCTGTTCCGTCCTACCGGAAACTGTGCTTTGTTGCGGTAATGGAACGGGTCCTTCATACCGATAATGGGTTCCATGGGCAGATTGGCAAAGCCGCCAATCCGTTCCAGATGCCCGCGAACCTTGTCAGCTTTAAATTCCAGCTGTTTTTCATAGGAAAGCGCCTGAAGCTGGCATCCGCCGCACTGACGGGCAGAAGGACATACCGGCTCCGCACGGTCAGGAGAAGGCGTCAGGATTTCCATAAGTCTTCCATACCCATAGTTCTTTTTTGCTTTCATGATCTTGGCTGTAACTCTGTCTCCAATGACTGCGTCCTTTACAAAAACAGTGAAGCCATCAGCTTTGCCAATGCCTTCACCATTTGTACCGCAATCCACAATATCTAACGTAACCATATCATTTTTACGATATTCCATGAGGATCACACTTCTCCTGTTCTTCTTAAATTTGACTCAAAAAGTCTGTTATATCCAAGCCAGTCTTTTTTTCCTTTATCTGCTGCAAAAATCTCAGTCAGCGTCTCCATTCTGGCATCTGTATTGTCCGCCAGGTTCAGAGCAACTGCCTCTGCAAGCGCAGGTTTTTTCGGAGATCCATACTCCAGTTCCCCGTGATGGGCGAGAATACAGTGGATCAGTTCATTTTCCAGCACTTCCGGAAAGTCCGGAATTTCCTTTGCCAGATCATGAATCATCTGAGAGCCGATGATGATGTGCCCCAGAAGCTGTCCTTCGTCTGTATAATCGTTCTGAGGAAAAGCAGAAAGTTCTTTTGTTTTTCCAATATCATGCAGCAGCGCCGCTGTGATCAGAAGATCTCTTTTCAGAAGAGGATAAGCGCCTGCCATATAATCACAGAGCCTTGCCACGCTTAACGTATGCTCCATAAGCCCTCCGATAAATCCATGGTGAACTGTTTTGGCTGCAGAATGTCCCTGGAAAGCTTTGATAAACTCCTGATCTTCCACAAACAGTTTCCTGAGAACTGTGTTCAGATATGGATTTTTTACTGTGCTGATCATATCGCAAAGCTGACGATACATATCGTCTGCACTGTTTTCGCTGACAGGAAGGTAATCTGCTGGATCATATTCTCCCTCTCCGGCTTTGCGCACACGCTTGATATTTACCTGCATGGCTCCTGCAAAGCTTGTCACATCGCCCATTACATCTATGTAGTCCAGTGCATCAAATTCATCAATTCCCAATGAGTTTGGATCCCAGATCTTTCCGTCCAGCACTCCTGTCTTATCCTGTAAAATAATGCTGTCATAAGGTTTCCCGTTTTTGGTCACCGCTGACTGTTTCTGTTTACACAGATAAATTCCGCTGATTCTGTCGCCTTCGTGTAATTCATTAATAAAACGCATTTCTTTTTCTGCCTCTCTATTTTTGTTTTATCAGTACATCTAATTCTACGTCCACATATTCTCCTGATGGATTTTTGCGATATACTGTAAGTTCTGCCTGCTGTCCCGGTTTCATACTCTGAAGCCGGATACTGTATTCCCGCATTGTGGTAATTTCTTCTCCGTTAATCCGGTGAAGAATATCTCCGCTCTGAACGCCTGCAACCATAGCCGGAGAATTACTTTCTACCCGGTCAATATAAACCCCTCCCGGAATATCTCTGCTCTCAGACTGTATTTGAGAAATCGTTGTCCCGATCAGTCCTGCATAGCAGATGGGTTCTCCGTTGGAAAGCTTTTCCAAAAGAGTTCCAAGCTGTGCCACCGATACAGCACGGATCACGCAGCTTTTTTCTTCCTCATGATCCAGAATAATACCAATCATCTTTCCGTCCATATCCAGAAGCACACCGCCTCCGTCATTACCGGCGGCCATATTCGTTGTGATCAGTGTATATTCTGCATCCGGAATAGTAAGCTTTCCGGAAATGGCGGTAATATTTCCGTAAATAAGGGAATTGGTATCTCCATTTGGACTTCCGATTGCAATCACCGGCTCCGTCTGCTGACGGTCGTCCTGCGGAGCCAGAGTCACTGCAGTAATCTCATCCCTGTATTCCTCTTCTACATTTTTTACCGGAACCCTGACGACTACCAGCTTTGTCCGGGGATCTGCTCCGCACAGAGTTCCCTCTGCCATCACTCCATTAGAAAATGTAATTTTGAATTTCTCCGCTTTTTCCAGCTCATCCGATGTAGTCAGAATATAAAACGCATCTTTGTTTTTCAGAAAAACAATACCTTCTTCATCCCCATAAGTGAGGAGGGAATCGTTCAGTAAATCCTCTGTGTCCGTAAGTCCGGTCACCTGAACCAGAGCCTTGCGCGGTTCCTCTGCAATATCCCAGATGGTTTTATACACATTTTTCAAATGGTCTGCTGAATCTGCATCTTCCTCCTCTTCCGGCTGAACACTTTCCGCCGTCTGTGTATCCGTTCCTCTGGCGAATTCTGAGCCGGCAGGCGGTGATAACTGTACCGTCTCCGGTTTTTTCGCTTCTTTTTCAAACTGTCTGAATATATAGGGCACAAAAGCCATTACCGTTACAACTGCACAAATTCCGAATACAATTCCACAGGATGCAGCCATTGCCAGCCTGCGGAGCACTGTCTTTTTATCTATGGGCCGTTCTTTTATTGTCTCTTTTATAAATGGATAGTCCTGATCCTTTTTATCAACCATAACCATTCTCCCATAAACCAGATAATTTAGGTGTATTTTAGCAAAAATTTATGAACTTTTTATTAACAAAAATATACTTTTTCCTTTTCATTATGAAACAAATCATGTATGATAAGATTATAAGAAGAATTTTCTTTCCTGATTCTGTGTTTCATCTGGAAAAAAACATCAGAATCTGTTATGATAAAAGACTAAATACTATCAGAATTTACAGGAGATGCTGCTTCTGGCAGCGAAAAAAGTTATGAATCAAAAAGCATTATCTTCACTTGAGTATCCAAAAATTATAGAACGGCTTACAGAAAAGGCTTCCTCTCCTATGGGAAAAGAGCTGTGCCGGAAACTTCAGCCTTCTACTGATATAAATAGGATCCGTCTCATGCAGACTCAGACAAAAGATGCCCTGACCCGTCTTTTTCAGAAGGGTTCCGTCTCTTTTGGAAGTGTAAAGGATATCCGCGGCTCACTGAAGCGACTGGAGATTGGAAGTTCTCTGGGTATTATGGAAATTCTTTCTGTCTGCGCGCTTCTGGAAAACACCTCCAGAGTAAAAGCCTATTCCCGAGGCGACCGGAGCGACCTTCCCTCTGATTCTCTTGACAGCATGTTTGAACAGCTTGCTCCTCTGACCCCTCTGTCTTCAGAGATCAGAAGATGCATTCTCTCTGAAGATGAGATCAGTGATGATGCCAGTCCTGCGCTGCGCCAGGTACGAAGAAATATGAAAGTAACCAATGACAGGATCCATACGCAGCTTTCCGGACTGGTAAACGGAAACGCCCGTACCTACCTTCAGGATTCTGTGATCACCATGAGAAACGGCCGGTACTGTATTCCGGTCAAAGCCGAATATAAAGGACAGGTTCCGGGCATGATCCACGATCAGTCTTCCACCGGTTCCACTCTGTTTATTGAGCCTATGGCTGTGGTAAAGCTGAATAATGACATGCGGGAGCTTGAGCTTCAGGAACAAAAAGAAATTGAGATCATTCTTGCCGGTTTAAGTGAACAGATTGCAGAAGAACGGGAAGCCATTGCCCTGAATCTGGAACTGATGGTACAGCTTGACTTTATTTTTGCCAGAGCCGGTCTTGCCATGGATATGAACGGAAGCGAACCTGTTTTTAACGAGGAAGGCCGTGTGCTCCTGAAAAAAGCCCGCCATCCTCTGATTCCAAAAAAGAAAGTAGTTCCCATTGATATCCGTCTGGGAGATGATTTTGACCTTCTGATTATCACAGGTCCTAATACCGGAGGAAAAACAGTTTCTCTGAAAACCGTTGGTCTGCTTACTCTTATGGGTCAGGCAGGACTTCACATTCCGGCTCTTGACCGCAGTGAGCTGGCTCTTTTTCATGAGATTTATGCAGATATCGGGGATGAGCAGAGCATTGAACAGTCTCTGAGTACTTTTTCCTCTCATATGACTAATATTGTATCCTTCCTGGAAAAAGCAGATTCCCGTTCTCTTGTTCTTTTTGACGAGCTGGGTGCTGGAACCGACCCTACGGAGGGTGCTGCCCTTGCCATTTCCATCCTTTCCTATCTTCATGATAAAGGAATAAGGACCATGGCAACCACCCATTACAGCGAGCTTAAGGTATACGCACTTTCTACACCGGGTGTGGAAAATGCCTGCTGCGAATTCAGCGTAGAAACCCTGCGTCCTACCTACCGCCTTCTGATCGGTATTCCCGGAAAAAGTAATGCCTTTGCCATCTCTTCCAAACTTGGACTTTCCGATCAGATCATTGAAAGAGCTAAGGAACAGATCAGCGAACAGGACGAATCCTTTGAGGATGTTCTTTCTTCTCTGGAAGAAAACCGCGTTACCATTGAAAATGAAAGACTGGAGATCGCGCGTTATAAAGAAGAGATCAAAACTCTCAAAGCCCAGCTGGAATCCCGCCAGGAAAAACTGGATGCCCAGCGGGACCGTATTCTCCGCCAGGCAAATGAAGAGGCTCACAAGGTTCTGGAGGAAGCAAAAGAATATGCTGACCAGACCATGAAGCTGTTCCATAAATTCCAGAAAAATAATGTGGATACCTCGGCTGTGGAAAGAGAGCGCCAGGAACTCCGCAAACGGATGAATAAAGCAGAAAAAAACATGTCTGACAGACAGGAAACAAAAAAACCGAAGAAGCTGCTTACGGCCAAAGATATCCGTCCGGGAGACTCTGTTAAGGTTCTCAGCATGAACCTGAAAGGGACTGTGGGAAGCCGTCCGGATTCCAAAGGTTTCCTCTTTGTGCAGATGGGAATTATCCGTTCCAAAGTACATCTCTCTGATCTGGAGCTTGTGGATGAGCCTGTGATCACCACCCCTTCTCTTCAGAAAACAGGAGCCGGAAAAATACGTATGTCCAAGTCTGCCAGTGTTTCCACAGAAATCAATCTTCTCGGGCGCACAGTAGACGAAGCCATTGCCGAGCTTGATAAGTATCTGGACGACGCCTATATTGCCCACCTGAAAAGCGTCCGTATTGTCCATGGAAAGGGAACCGGAGCTCTGAGGAAAGGAATCCATGATTATCTGCGCCGCCAGAAGCATGTTTCCTCTTTCCGTCTGGGCGAATTCGGCGAGGGCGATGCAGGCGTGACTATTGTAGATTTTAAATAACAGAGGGAGGATTTCCTAATGACATCCAAACAGAAAATTCTTATCGTTGATGATGATAACAACATTGCAGAACTGATTTCTCTGTATCTTACAAAGGAATGTTTTGAGACAAAAATCGTAAATGACGGAGAACAGGCGCTGAGAGAATTTGACTCTTTTCATCCGGATCTTCTGCTCCTTGATCTGATGCTGCCCGGAATCGACGGATATCAGGTGTGCAGAGAACTGCGTCATACCTCAGATGTTCCCATTATCATGCTCTCTGCAAAGGGTGAAACTTTTGACAAGGTTCTGGGGCTTGAACTGGGAGCAGATGATTACATTATTAAACCCTTTGATGCAAAAGAACTGGTAGCACGTGTCCGCGCTGTGCTCCGCCGCTTTAAGGTCAGACAGCCGTCTGCCCCTTCCGGCGAAAAATCAGTGTCCTACCCTGACCTTACCATCAACCTTACCAACTACTCAGTCACCTATATGGGAAAACAGGTAGACATGCCCCCCAAGGAGCTGGAACTGCTTTATTTTCTGGCTTCTTCTCCCAATCAGGTATTTACAAGAGAGCAGCTCCTTGATCATATCTGGGGCTATGAATATATCGGGGATACAAGAACTGTGGATGTCCACATTAAAAGACTCCGGGAAAAAATCAAAGATAATCCCAGTTGGAGCATTGCAACTGTGTGGGGCATCGGATACAAATTCGAGGTAAAAAACAGATGAAAAAAAAGCTGTCCAGGAAATTCATGGAGGTTTATCTTTTTGTAGGGCTCCTTGGTTTTCTGCTGGTTACGCTGCTGGGTTCCCATATGATCGAATCTCAGCTGGAAAAAGATATCAGCGCAGATCTTTATCAGAGTGCCTACCGGATCTCAGAAAATGAGGATATCCGGTACAATATTTCCGCTTCCAGTCTTGACAGCATCCGAGAAAAACTCACTATGGTTGCAGACTATCCCAATACCATCATCTGGATCATTAATGAAAGAGGAGAGGTTGTTCTGAGTACCCGGAAGGATATTTCTCCGGGAGATTCCATTCCTCTTGCAGGTTTTGATCCTTCCATCTGGGGAAGCACCTATTATCAGGTAGGCTATTTCTACGGGTACTTTGAAGATGATGCGCGCCTCAGCGTAATCGCTCCCATTACAGACAACATGACTATCAAAGGCTATGTTGCCATTCACTATATGATGAGCCGCCTTTACCAGCAAAGAGGCAGATATCTTTTTATCCTTCAGTTTCTGTTCCTGCTTGTCTATATACTGATGTCCCTGCTCCTGCTTGTGTTCCGTCAGTATGTTCACAAACCGCTTACCGAAATAAAAAAAGGAGTTACCGAATATGCAGGAGGCAACCTTAACTATAAAATCCCTGTTTATACAGACGATGAGCTTGGATATCTGGCAAACAATCTGAACTATATGGCAGATAAAATGAACCGGAACGGAGAATATCAGAGACAGTTTATCTCCAATATCTCCCATGACTTCCGCTCACCGCTTACCTCCATAAAAGGCTATGTGGAAGCAATGATGGACGGTACGATTCCCGTGGAAATGCAGGATAAATACCTGAAGATCATTGCCTATGAGGCTGACCGTCTGGAAAAGCTCACAAAAGGCCTCCTCACCCTGAATGAACTGGATATCCAAAAACGTCTCCTGAACATTCAGACCTTTGATATCAACGAGGCCATAAAAAAAGCTGCCGCCACTTATGAGGGAGACTGCACCAGACGTCATATTCTCCTTGAACTGATTCTTTCCGGAAAAGAGCTGTACGCCAGGGCAGATGTGGAACAGATCCAGCAGGTGCTCCATAATCTGCTGAACAATGCCATTAAATTCAGCCCGGATCATTCAACCATCATTATTGAGACAACAGAAAAAAATGAAAAGATTTTTGTTTCTGTCAAAGACCACGGAATCGGCATTCCAAAGGAAAGCCTTTCCAAAATCTGGGAACGCTTTTATAAAACAGATATTTCCAGAGGAAAAGACCAGAAAGGTACCGGTCTTGGTCTGTCTATTGTAAAAGAGATCATCCATGCTCATGATCAGCACATTAATGTGATCAGTACCGAGGGCATTGGAACAGAATTTATTTTCACTCTGGAAAAAGCACGATAGGATTTGTCTCCTGCCGTGCTTTTCATTTACCTGAAATATTTCTCTTTCCATTCCGGGTAATAACATTATGCTTCAAAAGGACTGGAAAGAATTCTGTCCTCTTTTACAAGATAGATTCCTCTTGGAGTCACCCGGATTTCAGGAATAACCGGAAGCGCCATAAAGGACAACGTGATAAAAGGATCAAACCCTTTTTTGATTCCCATTTCATATGCCCTGGGGATCATTTTTCCCAGAAGTGCATTTACATTTTCATACCCTGCATCACTCATCAGCCCCATAACCGGAAGCGGCAGTGTATCGTAAACTTTTCCGTTCTGCATCAGCGTGTACCCGCCCTGGGTGCGCAAAAGTTCCTGCACTGCCAGATACATGTCTCTGTCATTGTCTCCGATCACAATCAGATTGTGAGAATCGTGAGAAACACTTGACGCGATGGCTCCTCCTGTGATCCCGAACCCTTTTACAATGCCGACTCCTGTTTTTCCTGTATTCTTATGGCGCTCAATCACTGCAATTTTCTGATAAATGCCATCTGCGGCAAAAATCCTCTCTCCTGCTTCTTCTCTGAAAGGAACCTCCTCCACAAGATCTTCTGTTACGATCTGTCCCTCTACCATCTGAAGTACATGGGCTTTTTCTCCTGTATGTACAAGCCTCAGATCCTTTTCACTGAAATTCTTTAAATGAACGGTATTTTTAAGATAAGGGGAGCAGGGGCGGATTTCTGTTTTTTCATCTTTCTGGATTTTTATGCCTTTATGATAAACTTCCAGCACGTTCATGTCTCTGAGATTATCCAGAACCACCAGATCAGCCTGATAGCCAGGAGCAATGGCACCCAGATGCTTCAGTCCATAACACCGGGCGGCCTGGATCGTTGCCATTTTAAGAGCCTTTTCCGGAGCCAGTCCAAGCTGTACCGCGCGTTTTACATTGTAATTAATATGTCCCTCTCTCCGTATCTCTTCAATGTGTTTATCATCTGTACAAAAGCAGAATCCTGAAGTATCTGTATGATTTTTTACGATACCATTTATAATAGCTTCCAGATTGCGCGCCGCACTGCCTTCCCGGATCAGCACCTGCAGACCGTTTCGGCATTCCTCCATAGCATATTCATAGTCCACACACTCATGATCCGTTGCAATTCCCGCCAGCGCATAAGCTGCCAATTCTCCCTCTTCCAGAAACGGCGCATGTCCGTCCCGGATACGATCCTGAAACAATCCCAGTTTTTCATGCATGGAAACACTGCCATTGATCACGGAAACGGCGTCCATCACCTCTCCAAGTCCCAGAATTCTCGGGTTATTCAGATAACTCTTCATTTTTCCTGCTGTCAGAGTGCATCCATTGTCATCTACATGGGTTGCAGGCACACAGGAAGGCATCATCACATACACATTGGCAGGAACATCCTCTGTCTGCTCCAGAATATAATCAATGCCGTCTGTTCCTGACACATTGGCAGATTCATGAGGATCCACAATAAATGTAGTAGTTCCGCACTGGGCAGCCTGACGAATCAGCTCTCCCGGAGTCACAAGAGTAGATTCCAGGTGAAGGTGACTGTCAATAAAGCCAGGGCAGAGATACTTTCCGGAAAGATCTGTTTCCCTCTCACCGCTGTAGCTTCCTGTTCCAAGAATCAGTCCGTCTGCAACAGCCACGTCGCCTTTGCGGAACTCACCTGAATGTGCATAAAAAATATTCGCATTTTTCAAAACAAGAGGGGCCTTTCGAATTCCTCTTGCCATTTCAGAATATATACGATACTGTTCAAGCTCCATATCCCTGCCTCCTTTTTGATATCTGAGAATATTCCGGCTTTATATTCTCATAAATTTTTGTTTTTATCTGTACATACAGATTTTTCTTTATATTAAAGTTATATTTCAATTATATTATCATTTTTCTTACATATTTTCAATTATAATTTGTGTGTTTTTAATAAATCGCAGCGTTTTTGTTTTCTTATTTTGGTTTTTATCCATAAATATTCTAAAAACTATTCCATCTCTTTCTGGCTCTGATCCTGTATGTTGAGCATACAGAACTTATTTATTTTTTATATCTGTATGATACATACTGCAGCAGATTCACTCTTACTCTTTTGCTCATCCTTTTATGACAGATAAAATAACCACTCCTTATAGACCAGAACAGCCTTATATCTAAAAAATTCCTTTATTAAAGAGATGCTGCCAGTATCATTTGCTGCAAAACAAAAACTCTGAGAGCTTCCATACTCGGAATGTATCTCAAAGTTTCTCTTTTTATTCAGTACAGAACCGCCCCTCAGACAATGCTCTGCCTGGTTTCTTTTATTTCCAGTGATATTTTGTAAGCTGACCCTCCAGCTGCATATGGCTGAAATTATGCTGTCTCAGAGCCTCATAAAGAATTACTGCCACAGAATTGCTGAGATTCAGAGAACGGATATCGTTGATCATGGGAATCCTTACACAGTGTTCCTGATTTTTAAGAAGAATTTCCTCCGGTATGCCTGCGCTTTCCTTGCCAAACATAATAAAGCAGTCCTCCTCATAGCTGATATCTGCATAGGTCTGAGGTGCTTTTGTACTGGCATAGTAAATTTTTGCCCCCGGATTTCTGTTCAGAAAATCCTCATAATCAAGATAAGTAGTTACATCCAGATCCTTCCAGTAATCCATTCCGGCTCTTTTTAATGCCTTTTCGCTGAGACTGAAGCCAAGAGGCTCGATCAAATGAAGCCTGGTTCCTGTTGCCACACAGGTTCTTCCGATATTTCCGGTATTTGCCGGAATCTCCGGCTGGTGAAGTACAATATTCAACATATCTGTTTCTCCTTGTGTTTTTCTGGAAGTATACTGCCATTTTCCTTGTCTGTATTGTGCATATACAGCCTTTTGTTTCTCCCTTTACAGAAACGTCACATTTATGTTCTGTTTTATATTCTGCTTTCCTGTTTCCGTAAATGCCATGTCTTTAGTTCTGTATATCTCTCATTTATGGCTTTTCTGATTTTTATCTTTGCCCGGAAGCAGGCCTTTATTTTTCCAGGAGCTTCCCCAGGAAAATTTTGTAAGCTCATCTTCAGCAGGACGTTCCAGATATCTGCAGTTTTCTCCGCTGTACAGTAATCTGTCATTGCCCTTTACAGCCTTTCCGATCACAGCCGCCGGAATTCCTTTCTGTCTGCAGAAAAGCTCAAGCTCCGCCCCATTTTGCGTGCCGATCAAAAGCGCCCCTTCCGAAAAAAGCCTGTAAGGATTCAGATCAAACCTCTCACAGATTTCTATGGTTTCCTGACGCACAGGTATTTTGCGGAGATCTGCCTGAATTCCTGTTTCTCCGGCCTCTGCCATTTTCCACAGGCCGGCAAGCACACCGCCTGTTCCCAGAACATAAAGCGCATCTGCTCCCATATTCCGTGCAGCTTCCCATACAGAGGATTTTTCTGCACAGGCTCTTTTTCTCCCGTTCATCTGCTCACAGGTAAGATTTTCCCGGTCTCCTAAAAGAACCTCCGCGTCATATGCTCCATAAAGAGAGGGGCTTCTCTGCGCATCCCAGAGAAAGCCTTCTGAAAAATAGCTTTTAAGGGTTTCTTTTTCCTTTTCTGTGATCAGAGCTGTCCCTGACAGGGCGATATCTCCTGCAACAACCAGATCATCCCCTGCCTTCAGTTCACCTGTGATCTCAGCTCTTAATGCTTCCATTGCTTTCTGTCCAAGTTTCATGTATCGTTTCCTCTGTCAGACAAGAATGGACAGGATACTTGGAACCACCATGGCAAGCACAAGGATCACAGCGATCACTGCTGTAATTATTTTACGTTTTTTCGGATTAAACATTCCCATATTTGTCACCTCTTTTATATTACGGATCACGCTTCTGTTTCTATATCATTTACCGGGTTCCGTTCCAAAAAAATCTGTTCTGCCCGGGCATTGTTTGTAAGAGGGTCACGCGCTTCATAATCAAACAGAACCGCGCTTCCGTCACCAAATACTTCAATGTGAGCTGTTTTTGGAATTTTATTTGCTTTCCTGTAATTTCTCACAGATGCTTCATAAGGCTTCTGATCCATAGCAAAAACCGGACGTTTTTTCAGCTTTTCTCTCAGATAAAGATCATATACCATATGCTGAGATGCTGTATTTACAGGAAGCTGTGTCTTCTCTTTCAGAAATTCCAGGAGAATCTCATAACGCCTGAGCCTGGAATGAGAGATCTCTTCATATCCTTTTTCCTCATAATAGGCTCCCAGACTTTCATAAAAAGAAAACATCTCCTGATAAAACGTCTCGATCCAGGAAAGCGTTTTCCGGAACTGACCACTATTATAATACACTTCCACCATACTTTCCACCATTTTCAGCTTCAAAATATCCTCATAAGAAAGCCAGGCTGTAGACAGAACCTCATAAGGCTCTTTTTCCTTGTACAGAATTTCATATTTTTGCGCCTCATGATACATGGAAGAGCCTTTCAGCACCTTCAGAAATCCCAGCTGAAGCTGATCCGGCTTCATGCGGTAAACCTGTTCAAAGGAACGCCGGAAGCTTTCATAATCCTCACAGGGAAGTCCGGCGATCAGATCCAGATGCTGATGGATATTTCCAAAGCTCTTTACACGGGCCACAGATGCTTCCAGCTTTTTCAGATCCATGTTCCTGTGGATCGCACGGATGGTATCCGGATTTGTGGACTGAACTCCAATCTCAAGCTGGATCAGTCCGGGGCGCATTCTGCTCATCAGCTCCAGCGCTTCCTCACGAAGCAGATCAGCGGATATTTCAAAGTGGAAATTCGTCACTCCGTTGTCGTGCTCCAGAATATACTTCCAGATTTCCATTGCATGATCGTGTTTACAGTTAAAGGTCCTGTCCACAAACTTTACCTGAGGAACCTTTTTATCCAGGAAAAACTGAAGTTCTTTTTTTACAAGCTCCAGATTACGGAACCGAAGCTTTTTATCAATGGAAGAAAGGCAGTAGCTGCAGGAAAAAGGACAGCCTCTGCTGCTTTCATAATAAATGATCCTGTTTGCAAAATCCTCTGTCTGCTCATAGGCAAAGGGAACTCTGCTTAAATCCATTACTTCCCGCCATCCGTTGTGAAAGATCTCGCCGTTTTCCCGGAACGCAATTCCCCTGATATCTGCCAGCGTCCCTTTTTTTTCTATGTAATAACGGGCAAGCTCCAGAAAGGTTTCTTCTCCTTCCCCCACCATAACGCCTGTTACCTGAGGCATTTCCTTTAAAAAATTTTCCGCATCAAAAGAAACCTCCGGGCCTCCGACCCAGAAGGCCGTACCCGGAAGTATTTTTTTAAGGTCAAAGATCAGTTCCCGGACAAAGGAAATATTCCAGATATAGCAGGAAAAACAAACTACCTCTGCGCCGCTTCTGTAAATCTCCTTCAGGATCTCATCCTTTGTCTGATTAATGGTATACTCCCCAAGAAGTATGTGTTCTTTATATTCAGATGCAAACGCTCTGAGATCATACACTGCCGGATTGGAGTGGATGTATTTTGCGTTGCATGCTGCCAGCAAAATTTTCATATGTCAGACTCCCCGATGCCCGGCTCAGTCATTAAGAAGAGCAAGCAGATCATTCTTGGAGGTAAGTCCTACGACACGGTTTGCTTCTTTTCCGTTCTTAAATACCAGAAGAGTGGGAATACTCATAATCCGAAACTGCTGGGCAAGAGCAGGTTCCTGGTCCACATCCACCTTCCCTACTGTATATCCCTCAGCTGCGATCTCTTCTACAATAGGCGCCTGCCGCATACACGGGCCGCACCAGGTTGCCCAGAAATCCACCAGAACCGGCTTTTCTGACTGAAGTACCTCTGTTTCAAAATTCTGTGATGTTAAAGTAATTTCCATAATCAATCGCTCCTTTATTTTTTGAATTTTCTTCGGATATATTTTCCTGCGCTGATTCCTGCCGCGCAGCCTTCTGAGACGGCTGTCGCTACCTGAAGCAGGCCGCCTGTACAGTCTCCTGCTGCAAAAAGTCCCGGAATCGTTGTTTCCATTTCCTGATTTACTCTGATATTTCCTTTTTCTGTAAGTTCAGCTCCCATCTGCCGGGCAATCTCCGTACTTCCCGCTGTTCCAAGAGCTACGAATATCCCGTCAGCCGGATAAAAAGACTCCTTCTGACCATCACTTTCCAGGGTACTCATATCCTGTTCCATCCGAAGGCCGGAAACAGTATTCTCACCTTCTACTGACTGGATTTTCATGGTATTCACCTGAATATCATGTTCTCTTGAAAATTCAGGCTTTTCCCCATTGGTATAAATCGTCACGGAAGGAGTCACATTTTTCAGCTGCTCTGCCTCATGAAGGGCAAAATCACTGTTTCCCAGAACTGCAACCTGTTTTCCCCTGTAAAAAAAGGCATCGCAGATAGCGCAGTAGCTGACTCCTTTTCCTTCGTATTCTCTGATTCCCGGAATAGAGGACGCTGCCCGTTTACTTCCTGTAGCAAGGATCACACTTTCTGTTTCTATGTCTCCGTCTGTTGTTCTGATTGTAAAAGTATCAAATCCGCTGATCCCCAGAACCTGGGTTTCCATGACTCTGACTCCCAGAGCCTTTGCCTGGGCAATTCCTCTGTCAAAAAGCTCCTGCCCGGAAAGAGGCTTCTCCAGGCCATAATAATTTTCTATTTTTTCTGCTTTTTCAAGGGCTCCGATCCCTGTGTGGATCACAAGAGGATCCAGATTTCCTCTGGCTGTATAAAGAGCTGCGGAAATCCCTGCCGGACCTGCGCCAATGATCACTACATGTTCCATTTCCATTCACCTGCCTTTTTCTATAGTATACTGTTTTCCTGAAAAGATTTCTGTGATTTTATCACAGAATAAAAATTTCTGTTTTGGACAAAGCATACAAGTCCGATTCAAACTTCTTGGAAAATAAGAATCACGACCACCGGCTTGCTCTAACAATAAGTAAGACAGAACCGTCCAGAAGTTCTGAACTGATTCTGTCTTATTTTATTCACATTTATACAATCCTGTCAAGGGCACAGATCTCCACGCCCTCATCGGTCAGAGCTCTGCGGATTTTTTCCACAAACGCAAGGGCCTTGGCCCCGTCTCCGTGAACGCACACAGAATCTGCCTGAATAGGAATATCCTTTCCGGTAATTGCCATAACCTTTTTCTCTTTTACCATCCGCACTACACGGGAAACCGCAAGCTCCTCGTCTGTGATCATTGCGCCTTCTTTACGGCGGTTTACAAGAGAACCGTCCTCCTCATAGGCACGGTCCGCAAAAACCTCCAGCGCGGTGCGAAGTCCCAGGTCTTTTGCCGCCCGGGCAAGCTCGCCGCCGGAAAGAGCCAGAACAATAAGCTCCGGATCAAAGTCTTTGATCCCCTGACAGATTGCAAGAGACAGCTCATAGTCTTTGGCAGCCATATTGTAAAGGGCTCCATGAGGCTTCACATGCTGCATTTTCATATGATGGACTCTGCAGAAGGCTTCCAGCGCTCCAAGCTGATACAGAACATAAGCCTTTGCCTCGTCAGGGCTGACGCTTAAATTCCTTCTGCCAAATCCCATCAGATCCGGCAAGCCCGGATGCGCCCCCACACGAATGCCGGCTTCTTTTGCCATGCCAAGAGTCTTATCCATCACAACGGGATCAGAAGCATGATAGCCGCAGGCTACATTGGCTGATGTGATCAGAGGGATCACCTTATCGTCATTTCCAATGGTATAATTGCCAAAGCTTTCTCCCAGGTCACTGTTTAAATCTACTTTGTACATAAATCCTGTCACTCCTATTTAATATGCATCAGATTTTCAATAAATCCTGTATCTGCCTTTCCTTCACAGAATACCGGATGTCTCATGATCTGATACTGAAAATCAAGATTTGTTTCCACTCCTACGATCAGCATCTCATCCAGCGCAGAACGCATTTTCTGGAGAGCAGCCTCACGGTCCGGAGCATGGACGATCACCTTGGCGATCATGGAATCATATTCAGAGGGGATCCGGTACCCTGTATAAAGTCCGGTATCCACCCGCACTCCGTTTCCTGCCGGAAGATGAAGATGCTGAACCACACCGGGACTTGGCATAAAATTCTTTTCCGGTATCTCTGCGTTGATCCTGCATTCAATAGCGTGGCCGCGCAGCTTCACATCCTCCTGTTTAAAGCTCAGCGGAAGTCCCATGGCAACTCTGATCTGCTCAATGATCAGATCCGTGCCTGTAACCATTTCTGTAACGCCATGCTCTACCTGGATCCGGGTATTCATTTCCATAAAAAAGAATTCACCCTTCGGGCTTACAATAAACTCAATGGTTCCTGCATTGATGTAGTTTACTGTTTTGGCAGCCAGTACCGCATACTGGTTCATTTTTTCTCTGGTTTCCTCTGTGATAGCCGGAGACGGAGATTCTTCGATCAGCTTCTGATGATTTCTCTGAACAGAGCAGTCTCTTTCTCCAAGAGCCACAACATTTCCGAATTTATCTGCCATGATCTGAATTTCCACATGACGGGGATTTTCCACAAACCGCTCAATATACATGGTGTCGTCGCCAAAAGCGTTTGCCGATTCTCTCTGAGCCACATTAAACTGAAATTCAAATTCATCCTCTGAAGCAGCTACTCTCATTCCTTTTCCGCCGCCTCCGGAGGATGCCTTGATCATAACCGGATATCCGATCTCTCCGGCAAGCTTCAGTCCTGTTTCCGCATCATAAACAGGTTCCTTTGTTCCCGGTACTACAGGAACTCCGGCTTCCATCATGGTTTTTCTTGCCTGAGATTTATTTCCCATTTTATCGATCACGTCTGCGTCCGGACCTATGAAGGTAATCCCGTTTTCCTGACATCTGCGGACAAATTCACTGTTTTCAGATAAAAATCCAAATCCGGGATGAATGGCGTCCGCTCCCATATTTCTGGCAGCCTGGATGATCCTGTCCATATTCAGATAACTGTTTCTGGCAGGGCCCTCTCCAATACAGATTCTCTGGTCTGCCAGCTGTACATGAAGGCTTTTGGCATCCTCTTTGGAATAGACAGCCACACTGCGTATGCCTAAATTTCTGCAGGCGCGGATAATTCGGACAGCAATTTCTCCCCGGTTGGCAATCAAAATTTTGTTAAACAATATTCAGGCCTCCCTCCGGCTTTTATAATTTTTTTACACGGAACAGAGGCTGTCCGTATTCTACCTTCTGCTCATTGCTTACAAGAACTGCTTCGATCTCACAGTGAAAATCGCTCTGGATCTCATTCATCAGCTTCATCGCTTCCAGAATACATACTGTCTGTCCATTTTTTACCTGGTCTCCCACCTTTACAAAAGCCGGGGCATCCGGCGCCGGAGCTGAATAAAAGGTTCCCACAATGGGAGAAGTGATAAAGAGCTTCTCATCTTCCTGATCCGCTTCTTCCACAGCCGGCTCCGGTGCACCCGCAGCCGCTGCTGCCGGCACTCCGGCTGCCACTACAGGAAGATGATCCAGCTTGCTCATTGTGATCTTCATATCGCCCTCTTTCAGAGTAAATTCTGTCAGAGAAGAATTTTCGATTATTTTTACCAGTCCTTCAATTTTTTCTAAATCCATTCGTATCTCTCCTTTTCTGCTGCATTTTCTATTGATACCTGAAGGTACAGGCTGCTGCTCTCACAGCACTGTCCTGTACAAAACTTTATTCGAATAATTTCCTCAGTCTTTTTGCAACCAGTCTGCAGTCCAGAACCTCTTTGCAGGGCTGATGTATGATCTTTCTCATGGCATCCAGCTCTTCGATTTCTTTCAGGTAAAGAGCCTGGGCTTCCTGCACGGAAATTGCGCGGAACCGGAGCTTCTGGTCTGTTTTTCTCTGGACTACTGCCGGAATATCTACAGACGCCACTGTGGCGATCTTTCCGTATCCTCCTGTTGTCTGTCTGTCAGAAAGAAGAATGATCGGTTTTCCGTGAGAGGGAACCTGCACAGAGCCAAAAGCAATTCCGTCGGAAATGATATCTGAGGTTTCCTTTGGAGCGATAAACGGTCCCTCCAGTCTGCAGCCCATTCTGTCAAAATCACTTGTTACTGTATACTCGCTGCCTAGAAATGTCTCGATTCCCTGTCTGCTGAAAAGCTCTTCCTGAGGTCCCATGACCACGCGGATCTCTGCCTGGTCCTGATCAAAATTTTCCGGCTCCAGCTTTCTGGAAAGGAAAAACGGAAGGTATCTTCTCTTTATACGGAAATTCATGTAATCTCCCGCCTGAAGCTTCCTTCCCTTAAAGCCTCCGATTCCGCTTTTCATATTGGTGCATCGGCTTCCCATAACCACCGGAATATCCAGATAACTGGAAAAGGCAATGTATCCTCTGCTTCCTGTTCTTGCGCTTCCGAATTTCAGAATATCTCCCTTATTCATATAGAGAGCCGTGTACATAGGTACCGGTTCTCCATTGACCTGAGGCTGAAAATCTCCTCCGGTAATGGCAATAATGGTTGCTGATGTAAATTCCAATGTGGGACCGATCAGCGTCATTTCCAGTACCGCCTCGTTTTCCGGATTGTCCAGAAGAAGATTGGCGATTTTAAAGGAACGCACATCCATGACGCCTGCCACGGAAAAACCCTGACTCTGATATCCGGTTCGGCCAAGATCCTGAACTGTTGTCAACATTCCGCCTTTTAATACACGAATTCCCATTTTACACCTCTTCCTCGTGGATCACGCACTGATATTCTCCACGTTCCACAGCATCCTTGATACGCAGATATTCTTCCTCGTCCACCGGGACAAACCTGATATAATCTCCGGCTTCTACCAGAATCGGCACTTTCCGGTCCGGATCATAGGTTTTTACCGGAGTCATGCCCATAAGCTGCCAGCCTCCCGGAGAATCCAGTGGATAAATACCTGTCTGAGAACCTCCGATTCCCACACTGCCTGCACTGATCCGTATTCTCGGATTGGCAAGTCTTGGGGTATGGAGCCGTTCATCCAGTCCCCCCAGATAGGTAAAGCCCGGCAAAAAGCCCAGCATATAGATCAGATAGTCTTTTGAGGAATGAATGCGGATCACCTCTTCCTCTGTCAGACCTGCATGCTCTGCAATGTTCGCAATATCCGGTCCATATTCGCCGCCATAGCATACCGGAATCTCAAAAATCCTTTTACAGGTCTCTCCGGCTTTTACTTCCACCTTTACCAGTGCCTGCATTCTTTCCCGGATCTCATCATAGGAGATCACTCGGGGATCATAATTGATCAGAAGAGAACAGAATGCAGGAATCATGTCCACCACGCCCTCAATGTGCTGTTCCTTCATAAGCTGAATAGTAGCAGAAATCTTCCTGTTGATCTCCGGACTGATCTCCTTTCCGAATTCAATCAAAATAGAAGAATCCCCTGCTGTTAAAATTCTGATATTCTGCATGTTTTTCTCCTTGATTCATAAATATCAGAAAAAGGTGTAAGCCTCTGCGACCACACCTTTCCCCGTTCTCACTATGCTCAGAATAAACTTCCCAGATTTGATACAAAGGTTGTGATTCCAAGATAAGCAGAAATAATAACTACAATAATTCCAAGTACCAGAAGCCATGCGGGATGATGATAATTTTCTCCCATAATAGCCTTTTTCTTTGATGCGATCAGACAGATTCCCAGAGTGATCGGAAGAATCAGTCCGTTCAGAGCGCCTGCAACCACAAGAAGAGTTGCCGGATTTCCAAGAATCAGCATGATCAGCGTAGATGCTGCGATAAAACCGATAATCACACCATTCTCGTGCTTTTCGATAGCCGGATGGAAGGTCTTTAAAAAGGATACGGAAGTATAGGCTGCACCAATGATAGAAGTAATTGCCGCACACAAAAGAACAAGTCCTGCAAAACGGTATCCGATCTCTCCCGCGCCTTTTCTGAACGCATCTGCTGCCGGGTTGGCAGGATCAAGAGCCACACCCTTTACTACTACGCCAAGCACTGCCAGAAACAGGAAAATACGTACGATCGTTGCAATACCGATTCCCATTACAGAGCTTTTGTTGATCTCTTTTAAATTCTTTTCACCTGTAATACCTGCATCGATCAGACGGTGAGCTCCGGCAAAGGTAATGTATCCTCCCACTGTTCCGCCCAGAAGTGTGATGATCGCAGGCACAAGAGCCTGTACCCCTGCATCCGGAACAAACGTATTCTTAATGGCTGATCCTACCGGAGGCTTTACAACTACGATCACAATAAAGATAACAACGATCATAATTGCTCCGAGAACCTTTGTCAGTGTGTCCATGGCGCCCTTTGCATTTCTGGAAAGAAATACCAGGATTGCCAGTACTCCTGCAAGTACATATCCCACCTTGGTCGGAATTCCCAGAAGGGTATTAAAGCCCAGCGCACCTCCGCCAACGTTTCCGATATTAAATACCAGACCGCCTAAGACCACCATAAAAGCTACCAGATATCCAAGTCCCGGAAGCACTTTATTTGCAACCTCCTGTCCTCTCAGTCCTGTCACGCACAGTACTCTCCAGATATTCATCTGCGCCACTGCTGACAGTAGAATGGAGATCAGGATTACAAATCCGAAGCTTGCCTGAAAATCACTGGTGAATTTAGATGTCTGAGTGAGAAATCCAGGTCCGATCGCTGAGGTTGCCATCAGAAAGGCTGCACCCAGAAGCGCACCTCCGTTCTTCTTTTTTTCGCTCATGCTCTTTCCTCCTTTTCGTTTTTGATAGAAAAAGACACTCTGCGTTGCGCAGAGTGCCTGCTTCAAACTCTTTGTTTATTATATCATAATTTACAGTATCCAACAAGAATTTTTTGATTAACCCACAAGCGGATATTTATCTGTCAGTGTTTTTACAAGGGCCTTTGCCTGTTCTCTGTTATCACGGCTTTTCAGCATCAGAGAAATGGCTTCCGCGATCACATCCATATCTTCCGGCTTCATTCCTCTGGAGGTTACTGCCGGTGTTCCCAGACGTACGCCGCTTGTTACAAACGGAGACTGAGGATCATTTGGAATGGTGTTTTTATTGCAGGTAATGTTTGCCTCGTCAAGAAGATTTTCCATTTCTTTTCCTGTTACCCCAAGGTTTTTCAGATCTACCAGCATCAGATGATTATCGGTTCCTCCGGATACAATATCAACGCCTCTGTTCTGAAGTCCTTTGCAGAGCGCCTGAGCATTTTCCACTACCATGCGGGCATACTCTTTAAATTCCGGCTGCAGAGCTTCTTTCAGGCATACCGCCTTGGCAGCGATCACATGCATCAGAGGGCCTCCCTGGATTCCCGGGAAAACAGCTTTGTTAAAGTTAAATTTCTTTGCATTTTCTGCGCTGCTCATGATCAGTCCGCCTCTTGGTCCTCTCAGTGTCTTATGTGTGGTTGTTGTTACAACGTCAGCATAAGGGACAGGGCTTGGATGCTGTCCGCCTGCCACAAGACCGGCAATATGAGCCATATCCACCATAAGATATGCTCCCGCCTCGTCTGCAATCTCACGGAACTTCTTAAAATCAATGGTGCGGGCATAGGCGCTGGCACCTGCGACGATCATTTTGGGCTTACATTCCAGCGCAATCCTGCGAACCTCGTCATAGTCCAAGATGCCGTCATCATTTACTCCATAGGAAACCGCATGGAAATAAGTACCTGACATATTTGCCGGACTTCCATGTGTCAGATGGCCTCCGTGGGCAAGATCCATGCCCAGCACGGTATCCCCCGGCTTCAGCATTGCAAAAAATACTGCCATGTTTGCCTGGGCTCCGGAATGAGGCTGAACATTTACATATTCGCAGCCAAAAAGCTCTTTCGCCCTGTCGATCGCAAGCTGCTCGACTTCATCCACACAGGCGCACCCGCCGTAAAATCGTTTGCCCGGATATCCCTCTGCATATTTATTTGTCAGCGGACTTCCCATTGCTGCCATAACAGCCCTGCTCACCCAGTTTTCGGATGCTATCAGCTCGATATGAGAATTCTGACGCTGCACCTCCGCCTGAATCAGATCCGCGATCTCTTTATCTGTCTGCTGAATTTCTTCTAATGAATACATGCTCATCCTCCTTGTAAATATCCTTTTTTCTCTCCAAAACCAGCCGGTCAGATCCGCTTCGGACTCTCTGCCCCCTCAGGCTCTCAGAGTTTTAAACTGTTACTGCTCTCCGCAACACTAGAATTGATTATACCTGAATCCCCTATCTATGTCAACGAGAAAAAGACATTTGTCCGTCATGCAAAAATTTTTTGTATTCTTTTTCAATTTTATTAAGTTTTTTTTGACTATTTATGATATCTTTTTTATAATAGAGTGAAGTATTAACATAAAAGGAGCATTTGCTATGAGAGGCTTTGAATATTACACCCCCACAAGGGTGATTTTTGGAAAAGATACACACATGAAGGCCGGCGAACTTCTGAAAGAATACGGCTGCAAAAAAGTTCTGATCCATTACGGCAGCGGAAGCGCTGTTTCTTCCGGACTTCTGGATCAGATCAAATCCAGCCTTGCCGAAGCCGGGGTGGATTTTGTCACGCTGGGAGGCGTTGTGTCCAATCCCAGACTCAGCAAGGTTTGCGAAGGAATTGAGCTGTGTAAAAAAGAGCAGGTGGATTTTCTTCTTGCCGTAGGAGGCGGAAGCGTCATTGATTCCTGCAAGGCTATCGGCTACGGCGTTGCCAACCCCTGGACAGATGTATGGAATTTCTTCCTGAAAACAGAAGTGCCCAAAGACTGCCTTCCCATTGGCGCCATTCCCACTATTGCCGCATCAGGAAGTGAAATGAGCGGTTCCTGTGTGATCACCAACGAGGACGGATGGCTGAAGCGGGGAAGCACCAGAAGCGATCTCTGCCGTCCGAAATTCGCTCTTTTAAATCCCAGACTTACTTATACACTGCCCCAGTACCAGACTGAGAGCGGATGTGTGGATATTCTCATGCATACCATGGAACGATACTTTGTCAATCTGGAAACTATGGAGATCACTGACAGTATCAGCGAGTCCCTGATGCAGACTGTGATCTACAATGCCAGAATACTTATGAAAGAGCCGGGCAACTACAATGCAAGGGCCGAAGTGATGTGGGCCGGAAGCCTGTCCCACAACGGGCTTACAGGCTGCGGAACAGGTGGCGGCGACTGGGCCTGCCATCAGCTTGAGCATGAGCTGGGTGGTCTGTATGATGTGGCGCACGGCGCCGGACTTGCCGCTATCTGGGGAAGCTGGGCACGATATGTATATCTGGAAAACCCGGAGCGCTTCGCCCAGTTTGCAACAAATGTATTTGATATTCCCTGCTATGTGGATTTTGAAAAAACAGCGCTGGCCGGCATTGAAGCCATGGAAGATTTTTTCCGCTCCATAAAAATGCCCACCAGCCTCCGGGAGCTCGGTCTTGATCTGAACGAAAAACAGATTCATGAGCTTGCCTTTAAATGCAGTTTTGAAGACACCCGTACCATCGGCGTCTTCAAACAGCTGAATATGAAAGACATGGAAAAAATCTATCTTATGGCCCGCTGACCCTTCCGGTCTGCCTACCTGATAACTGTCTTTTCTATCGAAATAAAGTTTTTGTCAGTATCCTGAAATTTCACCGCAGATTCCTGATCTGTTTCAGAAATAAAGGTGAATTTCAGGATTCTTTTTTATTTATGCAGAACAGCACTTTCAGAGATTAGAAAACTTAATCAGCCGGAAGCACACCTGTTCTCTTACAGAGAAATACGTCTCTCCTTTCCGTCATATACAAAACGTTTCTCCACCTTATCTCCTTCCAGGATCACGCGGCATTCACGTCCCTTCAGCCCCTGTGCAAAGGTATGCTCTGCTGCGCCGATTGTCAGGCAGCACTCATCATCCTTCCAGGTAAGAGAAATCTGGTTATATTTGCCCTGCTCATATGCATATCCGTCTCCGTCATCCTCATACAGAACAAAGCTTCCGTCAGCGCCCGGATAAATATGGATCTCAAAGGGTGTATCCACCGCCTCGTCCGCATAGCGCATTTTCTGCTCCATGGGAATGACAGCTCCGGCCTTTACAAATACCGGAATATGGTCAAGGGAAGCGTCCGCTTCCACCTCTGTGCCCCCCTCATATTCTTTCAGCGTATGGAAATCATACCATTTCGTTCCCGCCGGAAGATAGCAGTTCCAGAGCTTCTCACGGTCAATGGCGCGGCTTTCCCTCTCATAATACATAGGTTCTGTTACCGGGCATACCAGAAGGCTGTCGCCAAACATATACTCATCTCCCAGCGCCGCTGCGCGTTTATCCTGTGCAAAATCAAAAAGCAGGCTTCTCATCATTGTATAATCATCTGTCCAGATTCTTGCTGCATTGGAGTAAATATAAGGCATCAGTCTGTATCTCAGCTCAATATTCTTTACAAGCGCATCATAGAAAGGCTCGCCTGGCCTGCCGAAATCCCACACCTCCCTGGGGGTGTCCGTGCCGTGTGAACGGAACATGGGAAGAAAAACTCCCTGCTCAAACCAGCGCACATACAGTTCTCTGTAACCGTAATCCTCCACACCTTCCTCGTAATCCCCTCTCCAGAACCACTTTGGCGTTGGATCCTTGCTGCAGGAGCAGCCTCTGTGCTGCCAGTTTTCGTTTACGGTAAAGAAACCGCCGATATCAAGAGTCCAGTAGGGCATACCGCTCATACACATATTCAGCCCCTCATGGATCTGTTTTTTCATGGTATCCCAGGAGGCAAAAATATCTCCTGACCACAGGACAGTTCCGAATTTCTGACTGGATGCATAACCGGAGCGTGTCAGGTTCAGAACACGTTTGTCCGGATTGGACTTTCTCTGATTTTCATAAATCCCCTGAGCATGTGCAGCCGCATAAAGGTTTGCCCTCTCTGCCCCAAGGAATCTGCGGTGCTCGTCTCCTACCAGGCGGAAACGCTCCCATGGCTCTCTTTTAAACTCACCATTCCAGTCCGGGCCGGAAAAGGGCTCTGTAGAATCACACCACCAGGAATCAAAGCCGCCGGAAAACAGCTCCCTCTCCGCCTGTTTCCAGTAAAGTTCTCTTGCTTCCTCAGAAAAAGCATTGTAGGTGGCATAATCATAAAAAAGATGTCCTGCCGCCTTCATCTCCTCGTAATCCTCTGTTCCGGAATTCATATTCGGCCATACCGATACCATGGAATGCACATGCATATCGTGAAGCTTCTGATTCATTTCTGTCAGGCTTGGATAGCGTTCTCTGTCCACACGCTTGTTTCCCCATTTGCCCGGCTCCCAGGTATTCCAGTCCTGTACCACACAGTCCAGAGGAATGTCAAGATCACGGTATTTCTTTGCAATACCAACTACCTCGTCCTGAGTTTTGTAGGCTTCTTTGGACTGCACATAGCCAAAGGACCATTTGGGCAGCATCACGGCCCGTCCTGTAAGAAAACGGAAGCCTTTGATGATCTCATCCAGGTTCTCTCCTCTGATAAAATAATAATCCAGCTGCTCGATCATATCCAGATACAGCCAGGAGCCTCTGCAGTCGTCGTTAAAGGTCATCAGGGAGCCGCAGTCCACCAGGATTCCATATCCCCTGTCCGATACCAGGAAGGGGATCGGGATGCGCATATTATGCTGATAAAGGTACTGAATGTTTCCACGATAATCATAAATGCCTTCCTCCCCCTGTCCAAGACCATGGATATGCTCGTCCGGCTGCCAGCAGAAGTTCAGTTTTCCGTGAAAGGCCATGTGATCCTCCACAGCCTTCAGATTCTGCACAAAATTTCTCTCGCCGTCTACGGTCTGAACTCTTTTGATAACAGGCTCCTCGCCCCCTGTAGAATAAACCATAAGAGGAGCCTCTGTCAGTTCCTTGCGGCCCTCCTTCAAAAGTACACGGCCGTCATCAGCATTCCGCCATACAAAGCCTCCGTTTTTGCTGTCAGCCTCCAAAACCACTCTCTCTGTCCGGAAAACAGTTTTTTCTCCGTCCTCACTGACACTAAAAGAGCTTTCCGGACATACCTTAATGCCAACAGGTGACTTTTGCTCCCAGTTCTCTCTTTTTGTGTAAGAACATCTGATAATATTGTCACGTACTGCCTGAACCCTGCAGTTTCCGTCCTTTAATCGAAATTCCCACTCATGTTTCTGCATAATACCCATAATACTTCTCCTTTATTTTCAGATTAAGCAGAAAAAGGGCATCAGCCCTTTACTGCTCCGGCGGTCTGTCCGCCTACGATATGCTTCTGGCACACCAGATACATAATGATAACCGGCAGACAGGTCAGAAGAATGTCCGCACAGATCAGGTTCCAGCTCTTTGAATACTGTCCGAAGAAATTGTATACAGCCAGTGTCATCGGCCATTTTTCGGAAGAATTCAGGAAATACAGAGGCATTACGAACTCATTCCATGTATTCAGGAAGCAGAGAACTGCCGCTGTCACCATACTTGATTTCATCATCGGCATGACGATATTAAAGAAAAGTCTCCAGGGTCCGCAGCCGTCCAGCACTGCCGCCTCATCCAGATCCACCGGAACCTTTGACACAAAGCCGTACAAAAGGAATACAGAAAACGGAAGCTGCATTGCCACATACAGAAGAATGATACCCAGCCTTGTATCATTTAACTGTGTCACCTGCATCACTTTCATCAGAGATACATAGTTAATGGGGATCACAATACCCAGAACCATGTACATATACAGTCTGTTGTCAGCTTTTCCCCGTCTTCTGGCAAGTACATAGGCTGCCATGGATGCAAGGATTACAGTAATGACCGTTGCGCAGCCTGCATACAGAAGACTGTTCAGGAAGCTGGTTCCCAGCTTTCCTTTTTCAATCACAACTGCAAAATTACTGAACTCCCAAATCTTTGGAAGCGTCAGAGACAAGGTAAGGGCCTCAGAATCCGGTTTAAATGCATTGATCACGATCAGAAGAAGAGGGATCAGCATGATCAGAGAAAAAATCCATGCAAGGATATTTTTTAATATTGTCAGAATGATTTTCTTGGTTTTCGCATTCATTACTCGATCACCTCATCTTTCGTCAGAATCTTAATCATAAAGTAGCCTACGATCACCATAAAAATGAACATAACGGAACTGATAGTGGTGCCCTGTGCATACAGGCCCTGGGAAAACTGCTTAAATACTGCAGTGTACATAACCTCTGTTCTGTGTCCCGGTCCTCCGTTTGTCAGGGCATATACCATATCAAATACCTTCAGGCCATAAAGCACGTTCAGTACGATAGTTACTGCCAGAGTCTGCTTCAGCATGGGAAGAGTAATGTAGCTGAATTTTTTAAATCCGTTTGCTCCGTCAATACTTGCGGCCTCATAATAAACATTGGGGATGGCAAGAATGCCCACGATCAGAATTGTCATAATGTATCCGGTTCCACGCCAGATATCAACCCCCATAACAGACCAGAATGCGATCTGCGGATCGGTAAGCCATCTCTGTGTAAGACTTTCCAGACCGATCATCCGAAGTCCCTCATTAAGAAGACCGTTTTTCGGATTCAGAATGGAAGTAAATACAAGGCCAATGATCAGAATAGAAAGAACTGACGGCATGTACATTACGCCTCTGTGGAAATTCTTTGCCTTAATATTCCTGCTGAGGGCAAGGGCGAACAAAAGTCCCAGTCCTGTTTTTGCAGCAGTGGTCACCACAGTAAATAAAAGTGTGTTCAGTATGTACTGCAGATAATCCTGGTCGCCGCTGAATACATCAATAAAATTTTGAAAGCCAACAAAATTCAGCTCCTTTGAATATGCAGACCAGTCTGTAAAAGAATAGCCGATTCCAATGATCCCGGGAATAACGGACAGGGCCGTATAGATAAAAATAGCGCCTGCTGCAAAATACCAGGGATAAATCTTTGATTTGTTCACAAAATCCTCCTCCATTTCTCTTTGTTTCTCTCTGTTTTTCTTTATTTTAGGGTAAAACGCATAATTTTCCCATGCACTCGCCTGTTTTATTTATGTATTTTTTTAACCAGATGTGGTACAATATGAACACTTAATGAATCCAAGTCAAAGACGCAGGATGAATTTAGTGAGAATATATGCCTGGACACTTAACGAGGTCGAGCGATGCGAACACCAAGTTTAGTGACCATGGTGCAATGGCAAAAGATAAAATCGGAGGTGTGTCTTATGTTTGCCAGACATGGAAAAAAGAGTATTCAGACCATTCTGTTTTACCGTTTTTTATCGGTAACCGCAGCGCTGCTGATCATAGTCTCAGCCATTGTCTATCTGATCCAGTACACAAAAATGTACAAAAATATGGAGAATGACATTATCCGCACAAGCTCCAGTATTGGCGATGCCATTGACCTTCAGATCAGCCAGATGGATAATATATGTCTTAATGTGATCAACTCCACCTCCGTAAAAGACACCTTTGCTGAGTGGAGCCAGAACAAAAATGCCTCCGCCTATGAGCGGCGTCAGCAGCAGAATCAGCTGAACAACTCTCTTGTTTCCATACGAGGAATTGACACCTCCATCCGCCAGGTGAATCTTTATTCCATGGAGTCAGGCGGATATGGAGTGGGAAACTATTACGGCAGACTGTCCAAAAGTACAGCCGATCTTCCCTGGTATAAGGGAGCGGTAGAAAAGGACGGCTACCGTTTTTTTCAGGCTGACAGCCATCCTCTTCTCTCCCGGCACTCAGGAACTGAGACTGACAGGTTTTATTTTTCCCTTTACCGTATGTACTTTGACAACTACCATAATCCTGCCGGCTTTGTGGAAGTGTCCAAATACTATGATGAGCTTTTTGAGGAAGCGCTTTCGCCCACCACTTCTTCCAGTATTGATATCACCGTGTATGATGAGGACGGCAGGCAGATTTATCCGGATACTGCCTCTGGCGGTGAAAAACGCTTTGATTATTTCACGGAACTTAACTCCCGTGATCTTTCTTCAGACAGCGCCCGGATATATAATGATCTGAAGCAGCAAAAAGAGTTTGTCACTGTGTGCCCTCTGGACTACAGCGGATTTACTGTAACTGCATCCATTAATAACACAGGCTTTTATACTCCCATCCTTGCCAGCCTCATGTGGATTCCCCTGCTGGCTCTCAGTCTGTTTGTAGTCTGCTATTTTGTGGCAGGATTTTTAAGCCGCAGGCTTGCCCAGCCACTGACAGAAATGCACCAGTTCCTGTCACAGTCTGATTCCGCCGGAAAGTTCCGGCAGATCAGTCTGAAAGATTCCGGAGTCATAGAGATCGACCGGCTGCGCGACTCTCTGAACAGCTCCATCCGCGCCCAGGAGGCTGCAACGGAATCCCTTCTTGTGATGAAGGAATCTGAGATACAGGCCCAGATGCTTGCTTTACAGGCACAGATGAATCCTCATTTTCTCTACAATTCCCTGAATACCATCGGAGCTATGGCCGAAGAGGGAATGACGGAGGAGGTCACCTCCATGTGCCAGGATATCACCTCCATTCTCCGATACATATCTTCAGACAAAGAATCAGTTTCCACAGTGGAGGAGGAACTGGAGCACTGTTCTCTTTATTTAAACTGTATGAAAATGCGCTTTAAGGACAAATTCACTTATGAGTTTGACATTGGCGATGATCTTCTGGATCTGAAGATCCCCAAGCTGTGCATCCAGCTTCTGATTGAAAATTCGGTAAAATTTGTATCAAAAATAGCGCCGCCCTGGCATATCCGCATTGAGGGCTACATTGATGCCGGACAGTGGCTGATCTCCGTAAAGGACAACGGCCCCGGCTTTGACCCGGAGGTAGACAGACATCTCCGATCTCAGATGGATGAAATCCTGAAATACAGCCGGCTTCCCAGCCTGGAGCTGGACGGCATGGGTATTCTCAATATTTTTATCCGCTTTTATCTTCTGTTCGGAAGCTCTTTTTTGTTCCAGTTCGGAAATCTGCCCGAAGGAGGCGCTTTTGTAATTGTAGGAGGACGTTTTCATGAAAAAGATCAAACATTATAACATCATGCTGGTTGAAGACGAAGAACTGCTCCGCCAGTCTCTTGCCAGACACATCGACGCTCTGGACAACGGCTACAAGGTAGTCTGTCAGGCAATGGACGGACAGGAAGCTCTGGATGCCCTGAAGCAGGAGGATATCCACCTGATCATCACAGATATCCGTATGCCTGTTATGGATGGACTGACTCTTGCCCGTAACATCCACCAGCAGTATCCCCATATTCTTACTGTGATCCTGTCCGGCTATGCAGACTTCCAGTACGCTCAGGAGGCTCTGCGCCAGGGTGTATTTGACTATCTCCTGAAGCCTGTGACCCGTGAAAGTCTGGAAAGCACTCTTGGAAAGGCAAGCCTTGCTCTGCAGAAATATTACGAGCTGGAGGAGGACACCTCCATGGCGGGAAAGGATTCCCAGGAAATCGTAGACTACGTGGTTCTTTATATCCGCAATCACTACATGGACGATATTGACTTCTCGGATATTTCTTCCCGTATGGGTTTCAGCTCTGCGTATCTCACAAAGCTGTTCAACAGATACGTGGGAAACACACCGTTAAAGTATCTTACAGACGTACGCATCCACGAAGCCAAGCATCTTTTGTTAAATACCACTCTTCCCATCCGTGAGGTGGGTGAAAAAGTCGGCTACCCGGATCAGTTCCATTTCAGCAAAACCTTCCGCAAGCTTACCGGAATAAATCCTACTGCGTACCGCCAGAAACCGCAGATGGAAGAATAATTTGCAGCAATAAAAATAAGTGCAGGTATCAGAGTTAATTACTCTCTGACAACTACACTTTTTTGGTACTGAAAAGACCTGTTATCGGTTTACAGAACTGATTACAGGTCCTCATTTATTCTGCTGGTCTTTATGCATTGCTGTTTTTCCTGTACAAAGCTTAAAAAAGTGTACAAATCCTTTATTGATCTGTCTTTGTGCCATACATAATCCCGCTTAATATTTCTTCTACGCTCGAGTATTTCCTTCGAGTATTGCAGATCCTGTTGTGAAAAATTTAATATTTGCTTATTTATATTTTCATTTTAAAAGAACCTTAAAAAGAACGACATAGCTTTCGCTATGCCGCCCTTTATGCTTTAAAATTACTTATGATTTATTTCCAGGCTTCGTCGCCGACTGCCTCTGCCTGCGTTGCACGTCTCTCATCAATTGCGTTGAGAACATCTTCTGAAGTCATGTCGCCGATAAACATGGATACGATATCCTGTGTCAGCTCTGTCCACTGAGGATTCAGGTATTTAATAGTATCCTGGAATACAGTTCCCTGCTTCTCAGCAGAATCGATAAACTCTTTTGTTTCATCGCTGTAGGAAGGTGTCTGACCAACCTCGAAAGGAAGGTTCTCGATCTTGTCACAGTTGTCAATCATGTACTGTACACTGTCAGCAGAAGCAATGTACTCAAGGTACTGTTTTGCTTCTTCCTGATGCTCAGAACCGGAATAAATAAATCTGGACGGTCCAACCGGATGTACGTTCAGAATGTCGTTGTCAAGAAGCGGAATCTTGAACATACCGAAATCTTCCTCTGTGTATGCGCCTTCGGAAGCTGCTGCGATTGCCGGAATCTGACCGGGTTTCTCAAGAGCCATTGCGTACTCGCCTGTTCCAAGATACATAAGAAGATCTGTGTACTCGTCAGACAGGTAGTTGTCGCCGAAATAGCCTTTCTGGGCCATATCGTTCAGCTGGTCAAGTGCCTGTTTCAGTTCAGGAACATCTGCAAATTTGATCTTGTTATTGTTCAGATCATCTACAATATTCGGAACAAGATCCTCATATTTTCCGCCGATCTCAGTGAACCACATGGTCTGATGCCAGCCGTCTGCACATGGCTCATAGATTGGAGTTACCTCATTGTCAAGAAGTGTCTGACATACTTCCTCAAACTCTGCAAATGTAGTTGGAACTTCCAGCTTATTCTCTTCAAAAATCTTCTTGTTGTAAATTACATAATAATCTGTGGAAACGTCGAAATAAGTCATTCCGTAAACCTTATCGCCTACAGAAGTCTGCTCTTTTGCAAACTCATCATAGGTCTCTACCCATGGCTGATCGGAAAGATCTACTGCGTTTTCTTCTACGTTATACTGGGAAACAATATCAAAGGCTCCGGCCTGTCCGCCAAAGATATCCGGACCCTCACCACTGTTCAGTTTTGTCATCAGCATATTGTAATACTGATCAGCCGGGACAATCTGATAATCAATCTTGATTCCGGTCTCTTCCTCAAATTTTTTGCCAAGCTCCATCTCCGCGTCATACACCCAGTCCTGACTTGCCATTACAGTAATGGTTGTATCGCCCTCCGCATGAACTGTCTCTGCATATACAGTGATAGATCCTGCTGCCATTGCACCACAAAGAAGTGCAGCCACTAATTTTTTCTTCATCGTAAAAACCCTCCTGTTTTCTTGATGGTTTTATCATACCAGCACATTCACCAAAAGAACATGGAAATTGCACAGCTCTTTTTGTCATTTTTTAACTTATCTGTGATCTCAGATGTCATAATTTTTGTTCATACACTGAAATACTGCTTTTCCCCGAAAAATTTATGCCATACAGATTTTACTTTTTCTCATCCCTTGGCGGCTTTCCCACCTGTTTTTTGTACAGACGGTAAAAATTGGAGATATTATGAAATCCACATTCCATGGCGATTTCCGTAACACTTTTGTCCGTATCTCTTAAAAGTTCTCTGGCGTGGCTGATACGAATGCGGGTCACATATTCACTGAAGCTGATACCGGTTACCTTCCTGAAATAAGAGGAAAAATAATTGGAACTCATATAAGCCGCTGCCGCCACTTCATCCAGGGTGATTTTTTCACTGTAATGATGATCTATATAGGAAATCGCCTGCTCCAGACGCTTCATGGCAGACTTTTTTTCCTTCAGCATCTCTCCTGATTTACTTTCATCCTGATAGGTGCGGATCAGCATGGTAAGTATACGAAGGATATTTGCCTTGATCATCAGAGGATATCCCTCTTTCTGCTGCTGCCACTCTGCATAAATCTCCCTGATTCCTTTGCGGATCTCATGACTTACCGGCTCTTCACTTCCGATCCTGTTTTTAAAATTACTTCCCCGCTCTACAAAAGGCTTCAGATATTCAGAGTCAAAAACACTGAGCTTTTCTGCCACAAATTCCGGGGAAAAAATCATTACCAGAAGCTTCATATCTTCTCCCATCAGCTTCCAGCCATGGGCTTCCACATTATTAAAAATAATAATATCCCCCGGTTTCATCATATACTCCTGTCCGTTGACAGAATAATTTCCCTGTCCTTCCTGTACGTAAGTGATCTCAAAATAACTGTGCCAGTGAAAGGTATCCGGTCGGCTGTTTTTATGATTCAGCACCACCTCTGATATCTGAAAGGGAAAATCCTTATCCAGCGCAATATTATCTCTGATAAGCTTCATCTTATAATGTCCTTTCTGCCGCTGTGTAATGGCGTGATTCTTCAGACATTATAACAAATGCCGGTTTTAAGCGCAATTATTGTCAGAAATAATCATAAAACAGACTTTTAAGGGATTATTTATAAACTATTCTGTTTTTCTGTGTTGACAAATTCTTCAATTTTTTCAAGATACTCCTGGTGTTTTCCATGTACTGCTATGCGAAAATAGTTGTTTCCCTCTATTCCTTTTATCATATAATAATCATTTTCAATTTTGAAAAACGGCTGTCTGAGCATATCCAGATACACAAATCCCCCCAGAGGTTTCAGACTTAAAATAAACTCCCTGTTTATTTTATGATCCATAAGACAGTCCCAGGCAAACCATCCGGCTTCTGCGCACTTTTCTCTTGATTCTGTTTTTTCCACAATCTTCATTTCCAATTTCTCCTGATCTGTAAACAAAGCTTTTTCTGATAAAACCTTCAAAAAACTCCTGTCAGAGATTCTGCAATTTCTTCTGCCGCCTTTATAAAGCTTCGTATTTCCTCCTCGGTTGTGAACCAGGAAACACTGACCCTTACAGTTCCCCTTGCCCCGGTTCCCATTGCCTGATGGATCAGCGGCGAACAGTGAAGCCCTGCCCTGACTGTTATTCCATAGGTATCCCCAAGAATATAAGCACTGTCCGATGGAGAAAGCCCTGTAAAATTCATGCTCAGCACCGGGCCTCTGCATGTCTCCTTATTTCCATAAACCTGAATTCCGGGAATCCTTTCAAGTTCCTCATACAAAATCTCCATCAGATTTCTTTCTTTTTTATGGATTGTCTCCACACCTGTCTCAAGAATAAATCCCACTCCGGCATAAAGGGCTGTGATCCCGGGAAGATTATGGGTTCCCGGCTCATATTCATAATCGTCATTCTCATAAACAAGTTTTGCGCTGTCTGTTCCTGTTCCCCCAAATTTCAACGGGATCAGCCTCAGTCCCGGCCGTATATAAAAGCCTCCTGTTCCCTGAATTCCCATAAGGCTTTTATGTCCTGTAAAAACAAGGGCATCTGCTCCCCATTTCTCTGCATCTATGGGAATACAGCCTGCACTCTGAGAAACATCTGCAATGAAGATCAGTCCGTGTTTTTCTGCAAATCTTCCCACCATATTCATATCCTGAATACACCCGGTCACATTGGAACAGTGATTTACTACAATTGCTCTGGTCCGGGAAGTCACAGAACTTTCCAGTGCTGCCAGTGTGATCCTGCCGTCTTTTTCACAGGGAATCACTTTCATTTCCAGTTTCTGTGCTGACAGAAGATTTCTGACAGGTCGCAGAACACTGTTATGCTCTGTCTGAGTAACCAGAATCTCCCCATCCAGCAGTAATCCTCCCAGCACTGTATTCAGGGCTTCTGTGGCACCTGAAGTAAAATATATCCTGGAATACTCAGAAATACCCAAAAGCCTGCCCAGACGCTCTCTGCAGGCTTCTTCAATATCCTTTTTTCCAATCTGCATTCCTCCCCGAAACTGAGAAGCAGGCACGTCTTCCAGACATGCCTGCACTGCTTCTTTTACACAGGATGGTTTCGGATATGAGGTTGCTGCATTGTTCAGATAGATCAAACCTCTCCCTCCTCCCCGGCTGATTCCCGTCAGCCTTCCAGTATATTAAAATTCATAACTTTTGCGATTTTTTTCAGAATTTTTCTATAGTCGCCAAACACCAGTACCTGATGATGGCCAAAGCCTGCCAGATTATGCATATACTCTCTTGCGTCATCCATTTTAATATAATAATAAGGACTGCAGTAAGTCTCTGCATACTCGGAACGGATGACTTCCCCTACCTTTACGCACATGGTATCGCCTGCCGGATTAAATCGTCCCAGAGTTACATAATCCTCATTATTCTCTGTAAAATCAACCTGAAGCTTGCCACCGAATCCCTGACCGGTAAATGCCCAAAGTTTATATTCCAGAGGTTTGGTTCCGTAACCATTCATGCACAGCGCCGGAACTGCATGATGAATACGAAGCAGTTCATCTGTTTCATGATTGGGATTTCCCATAAATGCAGGCCGGTGAGCTGCATACTGCAGAATCACCATTGCCATCAGTGCATTGAGATCCTCTTCACATCCACTTGGAATCCCTTCATCTTTTAAAATAGAGTGGCACATACACGGGGTAAATTTTCTCTGCTGCGGAATTTCTGTGGTGCAAAGCTCATGGCAGGCCGTAGAAAATGCATTACAGTCATAAATATCCATCATTTTTTTTGCTGCCAGATAATATTTGATATCATTCAGGAACCATTCTGTATTTACCTGGGTATCTGAAGAACCATTGATGATCTTTTCTGCAATTGGTCTTGCTTCTTCGTCTGTGATCTCATCCATGTATTTAAAAATAGATGTAAAAGGAAGCTTCACAACTTCCAGGCCATAACGCTGTCTTAAAATCTCAGGATCACGGATCAGGCTCTGGATCCCAAAAGTCGGCTGAGATCCTGCAGTCAGCACAAGGGCTCTTGTATTCCGAACTGCTTTTCTTACCCAGAGAATATGCGCGATCTCATTCACATCCTGAAGATCCATACAGACATAAGCCTCTATTCCAAGTGAACGGCAATAAGCTGCAAAATCAATTCCCTCATTTCCGTTCTGCCAGATGATCACCGGTTTATTATAACGTTCAAGCTTTGGGATTCTCCAGCCCATGCACAGAAAACAGTCTACTTTGTCAAGATCTTCTCCTATTTTTGCAAAAAGCTCTTTCTCAACAGTGAAAGATTCATTATAGCGAACATCCAGAGGCTCCAGAAATTCAACCTCATCAATGACCTGTTTTAATCCCTCTACAGAACTTTTAAAAACTTCGTCTGCAGCTTTGGCCTCTGCTTCCTCAGTCATATCCTCTCTTCGTCCGGCTCTGCACGGTCCCTCCCAGAAATGTGTGTGAGTAAGGCATCCCACCAGCGGTCTTACAACCAGTTTTGTTTCCATAGCTTTCTGTTTCATTTGTCTGTTTCCTCTCTTTTTATTTTATAAGTTTACGTTTTCCTATTTCTGATAAACCTATTATATAAAGGAAATATAGAATTTTCGTCCTGTATCTTGTGATATCACTGTACTTTTTTCCTGTTTTTGCAGGAAAAAGTCTACCGATCATAAATCTGCCGATCATAATGATCTGATCCATTTATTTCTTCTTTACCAGCCTGACAGCCCCCGTCACCAAAGGATAAAATATTCATCAGAACAAAACCGCAGCCCGGGCCGTGGAACCCTTTTGCTGCGGTTTTTCTGTGTTACAGAATATATTTTATTGGAATTCAAAAGTAAACTTTATTTATCTTCCCAGTGACTCACAGAAAGTGCCTTTGACATCGCTCCAGTTCTTTTCTGCATAATCCAGAAGATATACTGCCTGCTCCATGGACATTTCCGGGAACAGAAGGAAGAGGCTGTGAGAACCGTATTTTTTTACAAGACGGTCTACGTTTCTGATCCAGTCCTCAAACTCTCCGGAATAAACCTTTACCCAGATGGATTTTCCTGCTGCAATAGCTTTGTCATAAATCACATCCCAGTCCGGAAGAGTTCCGTCCGGGCCGGCATCGCCGCTGGTCCACTGCAGAGCATCAATTCCGTCAATTTCCATCAGAGCATCCATGTGCTTGATCGCCTGCGGTCCGTCCAGATGATAAAGAACATGATCCACATTTTCAGACTGTGTTCTCAGTGAAGGCTGGATGTATTTCCGGAAATCCTCCGGTGACATCATGGCTGAGAAATCACACTGCAGCTTCACGGTTCTTCCCGGTCCCCAGATCTGGAACACAGTGTATGCGTTGCCGCCTTCCTCGTCTTTGATGGCATCGTAGAAACAGTCATAATAATCATAGTAAACATCAGTTACTTCCTGTATACGCTCGCCTACCTTTTCCGGCTCATCCAGAAGGTCGAACAAGGTTTCCTGGGCTCCGCGAAGGGATGCCAGAACATCAATATTCTCCATCAGGTCAGGCATATCTACATAAAAATCATTTCCAGCCAGTTCACGGCAGCTTTTCACAAGATTGATATGTTTCTTAAACCATTTATTTTCCGGATCAAACTGAAGCTTCGGAACACCATCCCAGCCGTCCAGACACTTGTTAAACCATACGGTGTCTTCTTTAAAGCCGATCTCGGATCCAAGGTAGGCTGCCAGAGATCCCGGTCCAAAGTCAACATTCAGGTTCGGGAAACTCTCGCCAAGGAATGCGTGAGTGTCACAGAAGAAACGATAACGGTCTACGATTCTCTGAGGATCCTGATATTTATCCTCCATATCCTTCCACATCAGCTCATCCGGCATATTGTAGTATTTGCCCTGGCAGATCTGCCCCAGATATCCGCCGTCTACAGGAGTTCCGTCAGAATACTGTTCAATCTCCGGTCTTCTTGCGATCACGCACATCAGCGGACGGCCTGTGTTCTTGTGAGCCCAGTAATTACGGAATTTCTCTTTTGTTTCTTCCCAGTTCAGCTTATAGCCTTCTCCCGGACCGGGAAGACGTACTTTGCTGATATCTACTTTTGTTTTGTCAAAATTCACCTGAACTGCAGCTTCTTTTACAGGCGCAGCTTTCTCTTTTGATGCTGCTTCTGTTTTTTCTGCCGCTCTTTTTTCTTCAAAAGCTTTCAGTTCTTCCTCAGTAAGGTCAAATTCTCCGGCTGCGGCCTTTGCACAGAAACCGGAATCCGCATATTTTTTTGCCTGCTCTGCTGCAGATGCCGCATCCTCGGTATATGCGTCTGCGCCGATCTCATCAGCAAACTCCTGAGTGATCGGAGCTCCTCCTACCATAATTTTAATTCTTGGACGGAAAGGCTGCTCCAGAAGAGCTGCAACTGTGTCGCGCAGAGACGGCATGGTTGTAGTAAGAAGCGCGGATAGGGCAACGATCGTTGCATCCTTATGTTCATTTACTGTATCAATAAAGGTCTGGATGGGAACGTCCACGCCAAGATCAAGAACCTCAAATCCGGCGCTCTCAAACATCATGCCCACCAGATTTTTTCCGATGTCGTGAAGGTCGCCTGCCACAGTACCGAGAATGATCTTTCCTGCGCTTCCCGCCTCTCCTGTTGCAAGATACGGCTTCAGCACCTCAACACCGGCCTTCATAGCGCGGGCTGCAGCCAGCATCTGCGGAACAAAGATGATCTCTTTTTTGAAGTTCTCACCTACCACAGCCATAGCTCCGATCATACCGTCATTGAGAATTGCTGTAGGATCGCAGCCTGCGTCAATGGCATCCTGCACACATTTTCCGATTTCTTTGTTTTTACCGTCCTGAGTTGCCTTAAAGACTGCCAGCATCTTCTCGTCTGCCGGTGTCTGCGGTGCCGCTTCTGCTTCTGACTCCTGAGGTCTGTCCTGGAATTTCCCGATATAATTCAGGCAGTATTCATCTCTTTCCAGAAGAGCGTCTGTGGCATAGATCATTCCGATCATATTTTTGTTGGTTGGATCTACGATAGCGCTATCCATACCTGCATTCATGGCAAGAACCATAAATGCCTGATTGATATTTTTTCTTACAGGCAGACCAAATGAAATGTTGGAAAGACCGCTGGTAATATGGATTTCCGGATATTCCGCCTTAATCTGACGGCAGCAGTCTGCAAATACAGTAAGTGCAGTCTCATCTGTTGACAAAGTTACTACCAACGGGTCAATATGTAATCTTGACGGAGCAATTCCGTACTCTTTTGCCTTTTCCATGATTCCATGGAAAACCTTCATCCTGCGTTCTACAGAATCCGGGATTCCGTCATTGTCGCAGAGAAGAGCAACACATTCCCAGTCTGTATCCGCAATGACCGGGAAAATCCTGTCAATTTTGTCTCCTTCCAGGGAAACAGAGTTTACTAGTCCCGGTCTTTTACAGAACGGGATCGCTGCTACGCAGGATTTTGCACTTGGACTGTCTACACAAATCGGCGTATCTGTTACCTCCTGTACAAGATCAATCATCCATTTTAAAGTTTCTACTTCCACGTCCTCCTCAACAGAAGCACACACGTCCAGAAATGTGGCGCCCGCTTCTGCCTGTTTTCTGGCTCTCTCTTTGATAAGTTCCGCATCCTTATCTGCAATGGCCTTAGCAACTGACGGAATGGAACCGTTCAGTTTTTCTCCAATGATTATCATGGCATACCCTCCTGTATGTTATTACTGAGTTTATTTTACCCCAGGAGAGCTTGTATTTTCTTCTGCTATTTTTTTATTTATGTGTACTATTTTAATTTTCTCAGTTACATATTACAGGCATTTAAAAGAAATCCCTCTGCACTGCTGAAATTTTCAAGCTTTGTAACCAGAATATGACATATTTTTCTGACTGCAAATGATACAATACAGTTGCTGCCGAACCTCCAGCAGAAAGGAGGTGAATGCTGATGTCAGAACTTATCATGACGTTTTTTGTTTCTGTCGCAGCAGGTATAGTTAGCTACTATATCTGCAAATGGCTGGACAAAAACAACAGGCAGTAACAGCCTCAAGGTCTAAGCCTCCTTACATAAAAGGAATAGAAAACCCCGGAAGTGTAGCAGACTTCCGGGGTTTTCGTTTTCGCTAATGTCAGAATCATAACGTTTTTAGCTACTATCAGTATATGCTCCTCCTGCCTGAAAGTCAACAAAATCTCATCGACACCATTCGACAACAGTAACCCTCTGACAATATTTTATTCATTTTCATCTGCTGATGATGATACAAAACCATTTTCTGACTCTTCAGATTTTACTGCATCAAGATAAATCTCCATCATAGCCTCCTGATAGGCAGCTCTTTTCTTCTTTTTCATGCACTCCCGGATTTCCAGAAGCTCGTCTATATATACCTGTTCCAGCTTTTTAAGCCGTCTGGGATTCAGTTCCACTTCGGACAGAAACTGCAGATACCATTTTTTATCATATTTCCAGAGATGAAGACTTTCACCATATCGTTCTTTCAGCCTCTGAGCAATCAGGATACCTTCCGGGTCAAAATCCCCTGCATAAAAGAATCTGTGACTGCCCTTCAGGCTGTCCAGCAGAAGCAGAGCGGCAAGCCTTGGCTGTCCATTGATACACACAGCCGCACATTCCGGATATCGGGCTGTCAGAACAGAAAATACTGCCGGATTTTCTACTACATAAACCTGTTTCCGCTGCGCCCTGATAACCTCAATACTGCCCATGGTGTGCAGCGTCAGACGCATGGGTTCCTTCTCAAGAAAAAATCCTTCTATTCCCCTGTGAAGACTTCCATCTCTTTTCCAGCCCCGGATACCATAAGCCAGAACCTCATTAGACAAATCGTCTCTCAAAAGCCCGCACTGATAAAAAAGGCGGTTCTTTTCCTCTGCACCTGTCATTTTCTCTGAGTCTGTGTCCGACAACTGCCATGAAAAAAATGCAGTCAGTAATTTTTCGGCAGCAGTACCTGCGTCAAAATAATGAGGATTGCCTGTGACCTTTGCAGAAAATACAGGAAGCAGTTCTCTGCAGCCGTTTCCTTCTCTAAACATTTCTGTAAGTCTCTGAACTGCAGCCATAAAATTCTCCAGCACACTGCGAAATGTCTCCGGATCACCTCCATACTGCTGAATCAGAATTTCATAACCTGGAAGGTGATTTGCCAGAACCAGCTTCAGCCATACAGAAGCCGTATTTCCCTGAGATTTTTTTATAATATCATTGAAATAAAAAGCTCTTTTTTCCAGTTCCTTCTGTTTTTCTTCTTTTTTTATTACCAATGGCTGTTCAAAATATGCTTTCAGCAGCTCTTCTCCCGAAATTCCTGCAAAACGGCTGTTCTGAAGCCTTTTTTCAAACACCTGCGCAGAAATTGTCACAGTCCTGCTTTCTGTATAATCCTTTTGAAAAAAGCCACTGAGCTGAGCCTTCTCCTCCTGATCCAATCCGGTCAGCGTTATCTTACCGCCCAGATATCCCAGTCCGGCATATTTCTCTCGCCATTTTGAGAAAAACTTTTTATAAACCGGACGCTCACGAAAATATTCCAGACATTCCTTCAGGTTTTTATTTTTCTCTCCTTCTGTCATTTCCTATGACCTCTGTTCCGTACTTCCTGTTGTCATGATCTTTTTCTTTCCATTCCAGATATAGCGGATCACAGAAACAAACTTTGCATTTTCCGGTCGGATCAGCTGATAAATTGCCAGTCCCGGAACCGTATCATAATCGCCCCACAAAATCTGAGAATTGATCATAAAATTAAATTCAAATTCCACCATCAGACGGAACATATCCCGGATATTGGTTTCATCTACACCGGCAAAAGCCTCGTCAAGAGAAATCAGCCTTGGCGCATCCTCATTGGCTCCTGCATATTTTGCCACCACTGCTGAAAATAAAGGAACATACATGGACATGGCTTTTTCTCCTCCGCTGAAGGTAAAAAATACTCTGTCTGTCAGCTCCCGCTTCTTCTCTCCTGTTTTCTGGCACTCCAATTGAAATTCAAACCACTTTCTGTAGTCCAGTACCTCCCGCATAGTTGCATGGAAGGACTGAACTGCGCCGGTTTCTCCTGAAATTTTACGGGCTTCCTCAATTTTTGACCGAAAATGACGGGAAAGGCTCTCAACCTCTTCCTCCCTCATAATCTCCGCATCCTTCTGAAGCAGCTCCACCAGAGATCTGGTATCCAGCTGATCTTCTCTTTGAGCCTGCTTATTCTTCCAGCGAAGACTTAATTTCAATCCGCTTGAGGTCTGCATGGATTCCATAAGTGTATTCATTTTTTCTATCCAGCGCCTGCTTGCCTGGATCTTTATCCTGATTTTTTTACTGATCGTGTTTGCAAGTATATCCTCAAACAGCTCCCGGTCTCTTTCATTTAAAAGAGCAGACAATGATTCCGCATCTTCTGTCAATTTCCGGATCAGTTCCTTAAAAGTCACTGATATTCCCCGATATTTTGCCGAAATATCAATTCGCTTTACACTTTTTTCATAAAACAGACTGTCCTCATCCAGATCACCAAACAGAGACAACAGAGTAATCTGATAATCCAGAAGATATCCCCGGTTCTGATGATAAATCTCCTGAAGATTTCCAAACAGGTCGCTCTGTTTCTTATTTCCAAAGCCTCCTGCAAACATCCTGCACACCTTCCGCGCCTGATCATCCATATCCTCTGTAATTACAAAATTTTTTTCCACATACCCTAAATTATATTCTTTCTGGAAAATATACTGATACTTTTCCTGTTTTTTCAGAAATTCCTGTTTCTTTATACCGTTTTCCTTGATTTTTTCTTCAAGCGTCTGGATTTCACCTTCCAGGGCTTCCTGTTCCCTTACACTGTTTTCCCGTTCTTTCGGAAGCTGCAAGAGACGCTTCATGCAGAAATCCAGGCGTTCCTGTATCTGCTCATAATCCGTAAGCTCCAGCTGTTTTCTCACAGAATCCAAAAGCCCCTCCAATTCCCGTATTTTCTGCTGAATCCGAATTCTTTCATACCGTATTTCGTCCAGATCCTGTTCCAGCTCCTCCAGATACGCTTCCTGACTTTCCACAAATCGGAGACCATTCTGATAATTTCCCCATAAAACCTGGAGACTAGCCAAAAGCTCCTTATAATTTCTCAGCCCATCCAGCGTCTGTACAAACAGCTCCAGACGAGGCGTTAAATATGCTTTTGAACAAAGCTCCCTGACCTTAATCCGAATCTGATCCAGATTTTTTCTTTCTTTTTCCGTAATGATCTGCTGTTCTCCCAGCTGTCTTACCGAAATTTCCAACTTATATTCACACTCTGCCAGGGCCTTTGCCGCTGTTTTCAGATCATCCTCTTTTGGAAACTCCAACCATTCTCTCTGAAGCCTGTTCCTTCTTTCTTCATTTTGCACTATAGCTTCTTCCAGCATCCGGATTTCTTTTTCTTCCTGTTCACAAAGGACTGTCAGCTCTTCTATCTTACTTTTCCTGTATTCTTCCCGTGCACGGGCACCAATAAAACGCGCTTTATACTCCTTTGTAACCGTACCCTCCAGCACTCCAATCCGGTAATTTCCCTCTCTGTCAATCCAGGAATGACCGCTCTGCTCCTCCCGGCTTCCAAATCCTATTGCTGAAAGAATATTGGAGATGCTATGATATAAAAGAATATCCTGCTCTCCATTATCCACGTCCAGGACCTGAGTCAGATTCTCTTTCACATGGGAAACGTCACTGAAAATATATTTGTCGCAGACGCCTGGGTCCAGAGAATACACCTGTTCCCGATATTCCTCTGAGATAATCAGGGCATCCAGAACTCCCATATTCATAAGAGCCTCTTCTATGCGGTCTGCCTGTTCTCTAGTTAATCCTGTGTCAAACTCTATGATTTTATAAAACTGCTGATAGGGTATTCCCTGTTCCTTCAGTCTTCTTCGATTTTGTCTTACACATTCTGGCTGCTCCGGTTCCGGATCTTTTTTATTATTCCAGCTTTCAAGTTCTGCATTTAATTCTTCAAAGGATTCCTGTGCTTTGCCATGAGCCTGTTCCAGTTGCAGCTTTTCCCGGTTCAATTCACTTTCCTTACTGAACAGAATGCCTTTTACAGAATCACGGATTTCCAGAAAGTCCTCCCCTAATTCATACTCCTGAATTTTTCGGGTCATTTCCCTCAGTGCATCCGGTTCTGGTTTTAACTCCTGATTTTCGTGAGCCCAGATATAAATTTTTTCTGTCAGCTCTGCCTTTGTCTCCTGAAACAGTTTTTCATACTGCTGGACTGATCTTTCCGCCTGATCCCGCTGCTGCTGACAGACATCCAGCTCTTTCAGGTATCTGTCATATCGATCCTGACAGTTTTTTTCCTCCGTAAGCCCCTCTTTTCCTTCTTCCACCTTGTCTGTATATTTTTTTAATAAAGCATTATGAGAGGAAAACGAATAAGAAGGATTCCTGTCTTCCAGAAGTTCTTTCCTTAAAAAAGAAAACTCATCAAAGGGGATATCTTCCATTTCCTCTTCCATTTCATCCAGACAGCCTTCCATGTCAGCCCAGATAGTTTCATTTCTCTCATTTTCCTGTCTGAGCCTTTCCTTTGCATCCAGGTGTTTTTCTTTTTTCTCCTGTTCCTGAGCCTCTTTTTTTCTCTCTTCCTTCCGCTTTTCATCCAGATCCTGCGTCAGCTTTATTTCCTGATCTTTCAACTTTGCCGCATCACTTTCCGCAAGAGAACTGCTTTCTTCTTTTAATACCGTCTCCTCACATGCCAGAGCTTCATAATGCTGCTTCTCCTGAATCAAAAGCTCCTCCCTGTTCATAAGACTCTCTGAGAGCTCCTTTTCTGTTTTTTCACAATCCTCAAGATTTTTCAGAGCCTCCGTCAGCATCAGAGCCTTGTCGTACAGAACAATCTGATTATACTGATCATACACCTTTTCAATCTGTCTGGCAGCATTTATGCTCTCATTCAAAGAATCCAGATTTGTTTTCAGGCTGTCCATGTTTTCAATTGCTTCTGACATAGGGCGCAGATCATCTTCCGACAGAGTCTGCAGAGAACTGCTGAGGATTTCATTGATTACTGTAGGCTTAAAATCCTTTGATAATTTAGGCGTACGAAGCTGGATCAGAAGCTCCAGAAACTCCCTGTACTCCTCCTGAGTCTCAAACCCAAACAGAAGACGGTTCACACAGGCCGCATATTCTCCCTGGGTTTCCATTACCTTTCCGCCGTCGCCAATACGATTTTTCAGTTCTGCCTTTGAGCAGGTAATACGGTTGTCCACATCCTTATACAGAAAAACATCTTTTCCAACCCGTCGGTTGTCTGTAATACAAAAATACCAGGATTCCAGCTTTTTATTCTTTCTGGCGCGGATTCCTAGTCCAAGGGTCATGTATTCCTCACTTTTCATGCGTTTAAATTCCATATAAAGATAGCCGGTCCGTTCTTCCCGGTCATCACCCTCTTCCAGAAGATAATTTTCCATTTTTCTTGCCCTGGAGCCAAAGGGATCCAGACGTTCCGGTCTCATATTTCCGTCCAAAAGAAGCGGAATAAAGCTCTGCATGGTAACAGATTTTCCTGAACCATTTGCTCCCCTTAGCAGCATACGGCCGTCCAGAAAATCAAATTCTTCTTCATCATAATACCAGAAATCAATCAGCCCCACCTTGCTGATCTGCCACTTACTGTTATTCATTCTGTCCTCCTTCTAATGAGAAATCTGCCGGATAAACTCCCATGATCTTTCCTGCTGCCTGTCTTATAACAATCTCATCCTGTTTTTCTTCTATAAGCATTAATTCTTTCATATAGTCAGCCATCTCCCGATAGATTTCTCCAAAAGTCATTTCCCGATATGTTTTATTCCAGGCTGCTCCAAATCTCTCTCTGCATTCTTCTGCAAGTCTCTGAAAGGCTTCCCTTGGAATACTGATCTGCTCATTCAGAGGAACCTGAATTTCTCCTGTCTGAAGCTTTTCCTGCAGAATTCGGTTAAACAGAAGAACAATATCTGACAATGTATTCTCCTCCGGAAAACATCTGCCAAGATGGCTGTTTTCATTCAGAATCAAAAACGCACTGTTTCTGTGAACCTGAAGCTCGCAGTCAAACAGCTCGGAGAGTTCTCCCTGTATCATATTTCTGTAATTTCTCACATAGGCGAAATCTTCTTCTGAATCTGAATCCTTATACATGCCCATAGACATCAAAAGTCTCCGGTAAACTCTCTGTCTCCGCACAATTCCCCTGTCCTCATTGACGTCGATCCACTCTTCCTTTTCAAAGTCCTCCGGTGAATGGTATCCCATAATATCCTGAGTGAAATTTTTCATAAAATATCTGGAAGCACCTGTATTTTCATACAGAACCTCCCCTGTATAGTCCCGGGCAAATCCCTCTTCGCTTCCATCGTCTATATTCAGAAGCCCGCAGGCAGTACAGTATTTCATCACCTTGATCATATGACGACGGTACCGATAAACCGTCCAGTCAATCTGCTCCCCTTCATACTGACTCTGTACATACTCTGTAAGCTCAGACAGCACAAACTGTTCTTCTGCTTCCTTCTCCTCCAAAAACATAAGTACAAGGCAAAAAAACACATACTCCACAGGCTCTTTAAAGTCCAAAATCCCCATCCAGTTTTCCGGCACAGCAGGCATTTTTTCTACCTTGATCAAATAGGGATTTACAATCACCTGATACCCCAGCTTTTCTCTCAAAAATTTCTTTTCCTCACCGGAAGCCAGCTTCTCTTTTACCTGATAATAAAGTTCCCGATCTCTCGACTTCAGGATCCATCTCCGGTTCAGCAAAATCTCCAGTACATTCATCTTAGTCCTTCTCTTCCTCAAATATCATGGTATAGGCAGGCATCTGAAAAGTGCCGTCCGTACAATTCAGAGTACAGTATTCCTGCACATCCGCCTGTTCAATGTAATAAATCTGGCCTTCTTCCGTCTTTGCCCTGTGCTCCTTCCTTTCCAGTGCTTTTGACAGCCATAAAAGAAAAATATCTCTTACCTGAGGCTCAATTTCCGGAAGAGAGGCAAACTCCAGACGATTATCTTTGATATAGCTTTTCAGCAGTTTTCTTTCCTGCTCCAGTCTTTTTATTTCTGACGCACGCATTTCTTCTTTTTCTTTTGAATGATCACGAATTCCTGTTCTCTTTGCCTTTTCCCGATAGGTACGGATTCTTGGAGTCAGTGTGATCACACCGGGAGCTTCTTCGTATACGCCGCTGTTAATGCTGTCTGTTTCTCTTTGTAAATTCCCTTTTAAATGAAAAGGCTTCTCTATGCCAAATACAACAGCAGCCAGTCTGTGGGCCTGCTGAATATCCCTGCACTCATGAAAAATACGGGCTACTTTTTTGTATTCTTCCCTGCGGTTGGAGCCCTGACTGCTCATCTCACTGATTCGCGCAGCATATCTGGTGATTTTACGGATAATTTCATTTGTGGTATCAAATACCTTCCCAGCCTCAGACTCCGCCCCGTCTTTTCCGGAAAACCATTCCACGATACTCTCCCAGCGACCCTGATTCTTATCAAAAATCATCTGATCATCTATCTCAACATCCATCCGGGGAATAGAAAGCTCATAGGCCGTAGCTTTTTCCAAAATCTGATGCACAGTTTCTCTGTCCATATTCCGAAGCTTCTGTTCAATTGCAGATACGTTTGCCTGAAGCCCTTTTACAAATGACCTCAGATACTCGATCAGCCTGTCCTTAAACAGAAGAAATTCCCTGGTCTTCATCATTTCCTCTGCTTTAACACTGTTCAGTTCACGCATATAGTCCTGATAATTCTGATTCAGACGGATAAAATCATTATTCAGATCATTCCACCATCCATAAAGCTTTTCCTCATTCCGGGAAGCCATTTCTTCCATTTTCTCAAGACTGATCCGCAGTCTCTCCAACAGAGTTGGTTCCAGAGAAGAACCTTCAATGAACAGGTTTTCCACCCGTATTACCATTCGTTCTACTTCTACTGCTGTCTCTGAAAGCTGATAACGAAATTTTTTATTTTTGAACTCCTCAATACTGCTGACCTTTCTGGTATCCTGAATTGTTACCAGGTTTCCCCATGATGCCAAAGCCGCCAGATCCTGCTGACACTGTATCATTGTATATTCTGCAAAAGAAGGATCCTCTTTCAGCTCTTCGAATACCTCCTCCTGATACAGCCAGTATTTCAGTTTTTCGTATTTTAAATAAAAAAGCCGGATGATCGGGCGATATCTTTCTGTGTTTTCTACATTCAGATATTTTGCCTCCATCATCGGCTTTCTCATTTTTTCCTGAATTTTCATTATATTTTCCTCGGGTGTGTCATTTCAATTTTCCCACTTTTGTTACCTTTTTATGATAGCATACAGACAACAGAGGTTCAAGAATTTTTCTAAAATCCTTTTTCATATAATCTCAGTTTGGATACTGCTAAAAACCAGCGCTTCCTTGACAATTCCTGTTACTTTTCAGTATAATTTAGTGTAGTAAACTACAAGAGAATTAAACTAATAAACAAGCGAGGTTTTACATATGAGCGCCACTTCCTCAAAAACACTTCTCACAGAAGGACCGATCTGGAAAAGGATGACTGCTTTTGCCATTCCTATTTTTCTGGGCAATCTTTTTCAGCAGCTTTACAATACTGCTGATTCTCTGATTGTAGGAAATTTTCTGGGCAGCAATGCCCTGGCCGCTGTCAGTTCCTCCGGAAGTCTTATTTTTCTTCTGGTAGGATTTTTTAATGGAATCGCCATTGGAGCCGGAGTAGTAATTGCCCGTTACTTTGGGGCAAGACAGACAAAGGATCTGCAGAAAGCCATCCACACCACCATAGGCTTTGGGCTGATCTCAGGGGTTCTCCTGACGATTCTGGGTATTCTTCTTGCGCCAAAAATCCTGGTTCTGATGAAGACTCCCACAGACGTACTCCCCAATTCCATCCGGTATTTCCGGATCTATTTCCTGGGCTCTGTAGCTTTTGTCCTCTATAATAATTTTGTGGGTATCCTGCAGTCTGTAGGCGACAGCAAACATCCTCTGTATTATCTGATATTTTCCTCACTGGTAAATATCTGCCTGGATCTTTTATTTGTAGGCGTTTTCCACATGGGTGTAGGAGCTGCAGCCGCTGCCACGATCATTTCCCAGTTTGTCAGCGCCTTCCTCTGCCTGAACCGACTGACAAGGAAAAGCCCGGAAGAATACCGGGTGTCTCTGCGAAAGATCCAGCTGAACCCGGTTATGCTCCGCCAAATCATTTCCAACGGACTGCCGGCAGGCATTCAGAATTCCATTATTTCACTGGCAAATGTAGTAGTTCAGTCCAATATCAACAGCTTTGGCAAGCTGGCGGTAGCCGGATGCGGCTCCTATTCCAAAGTAGAAGGATTTGGTTTTCTTCCAATCACCTGTTTTTCTATGTCCCTGACTACCTTTATCAGTCAGAATCTTGGGGCAAAAAAATATGACAGAGCAAAAAAAGGCGCCCGCTTTGGTATTACCTGCAGCCTTATTATGGCAGAATGCATAGGAATCATTATTTATTTCGCTTCCCCTGTGCTGATTGCAGCCTTTAACAGTGATCCGGATGTGGTAGCCTTTGGAGTACAGCAAGCCCGCACCGTTACCCTGTTCTATTTCCTGCTGGCATTTTCTCATTGTCTGGCAGGACTTCTCCGGGGAGCCGGAAAATCCATCATCCCCATGTTTGTCATGATGATCTGTTGGTGCATCATCCGGGTAAGCTATATTACCATTATCGTAAAGCTGATCCCCTCTATTCAGGTGATCTTCTGGGCTTATCCTCTGACCTGGACACTAAGCTCCATTGTATTTCTGATTTTTTATCTGAAATCAGACTGGCTGCATTTTAATTCCCGTGGGTAAAAAGCAGCTGCCGCACGAATATTTCGTACAGCAGCTGCTTTTTCAAACCATTCTCCTGCGACATGCACGTTTCTTAAAGTAACTGCTGCCTGTCCCAAGTACACATAAAAGAACTAGATATATCCCCATTGCAGCGGTGATCATCTGTTCCTCCGGCATCCGAAGCAGCAGCTCCGGAAGGATCAGCGACCAGATATTTGCTCCCATATGAAGCAGAACACTTGCCCACAGGCTTCCTGTGATCTCCAGGAAATACGCAAATACAAATCCCAGGATTCCTGCATAAACAGCCTGGGTAAGATTCATGTGATAAACACCAAAAAATACTCCTGATATCACTGCCGCCGTTGCCACCCTGGTATAATCTCTCAGCCGCAGATAGATCAGCCAGCGAAAAACAATCTCCTCTGCAAGCGGCGCGATCACTCCCATCCAGAAGATGAGCATAAACAAGCTTTTTCCATTTGTGATCTGTGCCATATTTTCCTGATATTCCTGTACATTCAGAACATTTTGCAACAAAGCCACCAGCATATTGGCAAATGTGGCAAGTGACGCTCCCACCAGAAGTAAAAGGATTCCTTCTCCAGGCTTCAGCTTCTTTCCCGGCTGCTCCGGAATCAATCCCCTGACAATTCTTGCGCTTTTATCCTTCTGATAAAACCAGATACAGGGAATCATTGTCAAAAGCGCAGTAATTCCTGTCATCAGAATAGTCTGAGACTGATAAAACTCCAAGCCGTATCCCATGCTGTAGCATATTACTGCCAGAGCTGCATACCCTACGATCTGACTGATAAGAAAATGGATTCCGCAGGGGTAGAGTACCCTCCACACTTTTTTTAAAATACTCTGTTTATGCAGAGGGGTCAGCAGAAAAAATCAACAATTCCCTGTACGGAATCTACAATTTTTAAGGGCTGAGCCTGTTTCAGCTCCTGCTCCGTACCGTATCCATAGGCCACTGCAACACATTCAATCCCGGCCTTTCTGGCTCCGAACACATCATGCTCCTTGTCGCCTACCATGATTACTTCATCCCGGTGATTCTGCATATTCAGACGGGCAAGAACCTCCTCGATCACCTCTGCCTTTCCGGTTCTTTTTCCGCTCATTTCGCTTCCCACAATTTCACTGAAATATCCGGTCAGTCCGAAATGATCCAGGATTTTTTTTACAAAATACTCCGGCTTAGAGGAAGCGACTGCAAGAGTATATCCTTTTTGACACAATGTATCCAGCATTTCTTCCACTCCAGGATAAGGCTGATTTTCGAAAATTCCAACTGTAGAATATCGCTCTCTGTAATATTCTACTGCTTTTATTCCGGTTTCCTCATCCAGTCCGGCATACTCCATAAACTGCTGCAAAAGAGGCGGCCCTACAAACACCTCCAGCTTTTTCAGATCATCCTCAGGTTTTCCCAGTTTCTCCAGCGCATACTGTACAGATTTGGTGATTCCCTCGCCTGATTCTGTCAGTGTACCATCCAGATCAAATAAAATTACTTTATACATAAATGCCTCCGACTTTCAGAATTTTTGTTTACTGCTATAAATGAGCAAATATCGAATTTTGCATAATAGAATCCGTAATATACGCACATAAAAGAAAGATTAAGCTCTATATATGCATCTTATAAAGATAAATTCATGATGATTTTGCGCACTTTTTCAAATTTACTCATTTATAGTTTACTGATTATCGGATAGTATATCATGATTTTCCCGGAACGTCCACGTAAATTCCGGCTTCTGTTCCATTATAAGAAAGAAACGCCAGCTCTGTCTGAAATACCTTTTCCGATATCTTCTGTTCCTCTGGAATCTTCGGATAAATCCTGTTTTCCTCCTGAATCCATGCCGTTTCCTTTCCATTTACTCTCAATGACAAAATCTGAACGTTCCCGTTCCGTTTTATATTCAGAACCGGCTCTCCTGTCTTTTTTATTTTGCCTTTCCAGTAAATAATTTCCGGTACAGCATGAAGCCGATTCCTGAGTGGTTCTGTCTCCTTGCCGCTGTCATCTTTTCTCATTTTCTCTGCCTGATATAAATCTGAGCCTGGACCTGATACAATATCAGCGGCAGCAGTTGGAGAAACTATCGTCACTGGTAACCGCTCTCTGTCAGACGGCATATCCTGCAAATCTTCTGTTCCATCCCGGTTTGTCCCCCCTGTCTCGGACAGATTTTTCTGCTGTTCCGCTCCACTTTGATTCCTTATTTCCTCCAAGTATTCCTCATCTGTTTCTTCCATATTTTCCATGCTGTTTTCCCAGTCAGACACGTTCCCGCTTTCGGGCACAGTTTCCGGCTCTTCATAAATCTCCCCCTGCCAGCTTTCTTCTCCTGACCCAAACATATCCTCATATCCATTTTCCTCAGACTGCTGTTGTTCCCCAAAATCCTGGTCCCCGTCTCCCACTTCCCAGTCAGAGGGAATACCTGTGCTTTCTCCCGGAAACGTCTCCACATGAAACCCTCCAAGATCCTGAGCAGCGCTTGTCTGTCTAATTGCTGTTACAAGTACAAGAACTGAGATTACTGACAGAAACTTTCTGTTTCCCGAGAAATCAGCCAGATATTTTTCCCCGACATGTTCTTTTTTCCTTAGGATATGTCTTTTTCTCTTTAGCGTATATTTATTCTTCATTCTATTTGAGATCATATTTCGTTTCCTCTCCTTTTAATACGGATAATTGTTTCAGATATTCTTTCCAGTGTTCTACGTCTTTTGCGTAATCAGAATCACTTTTTAAATCTTTTCTGTTTTTCATCAGCTTATATAATTCCACGCTTTCTTTTTCCCTTCCCTGTCTAATCAGAAATAACCCGTACAGAGAATATTCTTTACTGCCTGCCTTTTCCCGGAGCATCTGTCTGTAATACCCTTCTGCCTTTGCCATATTTCCTTCCAGTTCACTGTTTCGAGCCAGAAGTATAAGCACCTGTTTCTGTTGTTCCAAAGCATCATAAATCCTCAGGAATCTCTGCCCGGATTTTTCTATCTGACCTGTAATCACTTTTCTGATTGCCTTTCCCCCTGACCGAAAATCCATGGAATAATACCAGGCAGTGACCGGAGATATAGCAGTTTCCAATTCCTGCATTTCCAGTCTTTGCATTGTTTCTGTTGTCAGCGTCCCCATTATGACTGCAGTACAAAGAAAGCAACACAGTCCGACAGCCGCTCCCTTCCATACTTTCCAGGACAGAGGTTTTATTTTCTGCAATGCATTTTCTGCTTCCTCTGCTGATCTCCAGCGTTTTTCCGGCTGACTGAAGCAGCATTTTCTGATAAAAAATCCAAGCCCCGGAAACTGAAAAAAATATTGAAGCCTGCGCTTCTGGCACAGCTCATCTACAGTTTTTCCCAAAGCATAAAAGTCACTGGCAGGAACAATCCTCCCCTGATACTGCTCCGGAGCCGCATACCCCTCTGTTCCCAGACAATAAAAGCTCTGTCTTTCATATCCCAAAACTGCGCTTCCAAAGTCAACCAGATAAAGCCTTCCTGATTCCGTCAGCATCAGATTGTCCGGCTTCAAATCTCCGTAATAAACCGCCGGCTTTCTGGAATGCAGATATTTCAAAATTTGCAGCACCGTACCTGCAATGGACAGAATCTCCTCTCCGGAAAATATTCTTCCCTCGTTCAGATACTGTCCCAGAGATTTTCCCCTGATATACTCCATTACAAGATAACAATGATCATTCTGTTCTGTATAATCAATCATCTTCGGAAGAGAAGGATGCTCCAAAAGCCGAAAAAGCCCTGCCTCACGTTTTTTCTCAGCAGGAAGTTCCTTTACCGCCCGGTATATGCCAAGCTCCAGATCTCTTGCAAGATAAAGATCCCCCTCTCCACCCCTGCCGATCCTTTCCATAATACAATAACGCCCTTTTAAAATAATTCCGGTTAATTCGATACGATCTCCTCCTCTTTCCATGCGCACAAATTACATGTCTGATCTTTTCATATATCTTAATAAACAACTTTGAAAAAGTGCACAAAAATACTCACGAATCTGTCTTTATAACATACACATATACAGCCTGATCTTTCTTTTATGTCCGTATATTACGGATTCTATTGTGTAGAATTTGATATTTACTCATTTATAAAAAATAAAATGGGAACTTACCGGATGAACTCCGGAAAAAGAAATGTTGATGTTTGTATTATAGCACAAATTGTTCTTTTCAATTCTTAAATTTCTATAAAACATACACCAAAACTCCAGTCAGTGAAATGTTATCACTGACCGGAGAAATGATTGTACCTGATTTTTTACAGAAACAGCCGGACATCAGCAGGATTCATTCCCCGCCTTATAGTATTCCGGAATTTTTTACTTTTCTTGATCAGACAGATATTTCCCTTTCAATATCCATTAAATAAATTCTTGCATTCAGATGATGGGGATCAAGTTTTAAGGTATCTTTGAAATACTGAGCTGCCTTTTCCATATTTTTCAGCCCCAGATTTCCAAGCCCCATAAGGTAATAGCAGTGAGCCTGATTCTTTCTGGTAAGATCCTCCTCAAAAATCTGAAGGTCCGGATAGGATACTGCAAAGTAATCCATTTTTACTTCATCATAAATATGAGCCTCTCCATAACTGATCAGCTTCTGGAACCTTGATTTTGAGGGTGTGCTTTTTTTCAGTTTTTCCAGAGCCATTCCCTGATACATGATCATATCTGCAGGCTGGTCATAGTAGAACATCATTCCCGCAGGTTCATCTGTTCCTGTTGTTGCTTTTTCCAGAAGTTCCTCTGCGCATGCCTCCTTACCAAGAGCCGCCTTTGCCACAGCCAGATAATAATTGATATGGTTGTCCTTTGTTCCCTCAAGCTTTCCTTCTCCCAGATTCTCCGGATAAACAAGGGCTTTTTCCAAAAGCTCTTCTGCTTCCTCGTAATTTTTCTCTGCAAGGGCTCTTTTCGCCATTCCTACAAGAGCTGTCGTATACTGAGTGGTTGCTTTTCCTTCTCCGCCTTCCCACGGATGGAATTTTCTTCCCATAAGCAGTTCATATGCTTTTTCATGCTCACCCACAAAGTTTTTCATAGTAATATACTCAATAAACACATCGTCCCGTTTCACAAACGTATCTGCATATTTCTCATAAAAAGCAATCCTGTCCTCTGTTGACATACCAAGTTTTTTGTATAACTGATCAAGTTCAAGGAAAACTCTGGCATCTGATGTGTCAAGGCCAAACGCCTTTTCCAGTACCTCACGGGCCTTCTCCGGTTCATTTGATTTATTGTAATAAACAAGAGCAAGGTTTCTGAATACAGTCGGATACTGTGGATCCAGTTTGGCTGCCATTTCCCAGTTTTCCTTTGCTTCTTTATACTGGCGTTTGTCATACCAAATGTTTCCAAGATAATAGTAAGCTTTCGGGCATTCAGGCTGATCTTCCACTGCCATTTTAAGAACATTGATGTCTTCCAGGCGGTTGGGGAAGCAGTAAGACGGATCCGCTTTATCTGCAAGACGAAACATTTCCGCAGCCTTTTCCTCTTCTCCCAGTTTTTTCAGCGCTGCCCCGCGATAGTAATAAAGCATAGGCCACTGTACATCGCAGATATTCAGAAGATCCAGCGCCTCCTGCCAGAAGCCGCCTTCCATATAGTCAATGGCTGCCTGAATAAAGTTCTGGTGGAAGTTTCTCATTTTTGCTTTCAGAAGCTGTTTTCTGTTATTCTGTTCTTCCGGCTGTGACAAAAGAATTTCCTCATAGGAAGATACAAAATCAAAGCAGTCTATTTCAAGATTTTCTGCGATCCATTTTTCTGCCTGTTCTGTGCATCCCAGTTTTCGAAGAATTGATGCCTTCAGCCCTCTTGCCTTAATGTTATGACTGTTTTTGACCAGTCCTTTTTCCACAAGTTCCAGCGCAGAAAGATAGTCTTTTTTCATGGATGCAATGGCTGCCAGGAAATAGAATGACATTTCCTGCTGCTCATTTGTCCATGTTGCTTTAAAGAACGCATCATAGGCTTCCTCATATCTTCCCTGATAGAAAAGTGTAAGTCCCAGGTCATAATATGCTTCACTGTTATACGGATTTGGATTTTTCCAGGTCATGCGCTCCAGAGCTTTGCGGAAATATTTTTCACTTTCTTTCAGTTGTCCCCGTCTGAACAGAAGCATTCCGTACGCAGTATTCAGACGAATGTCTCCTGCATCCCGTTTCAGCCCCTCCAGATAGTATGGATCAGGAAGATATGTTGCATGTCTGTACTGTTCAATATGCAGACCTGTCAGATACAGTTCTTCGCAGGTAAGGATCTCCTCCGGGGTCTTTGCCGCCTCAGCAGGTTTCGGAAGCTCCGGTATATTTTCTTCCAGAGGTGTAAATTCTACCAGAACTCTTCCCTGTGCATTTAAAACACGGACAGTCAGTTCTGTTTTATCTTCTGCATCAACGGAAACCTCTTTTTCGTAAATCTTTACCGGAGAAATATCAGCAGTATCGGCAAAAATTTCTTTTCCGCATTTTTCAAGTACAATACGGGCATCTTTTTCCTCGCCTGTTGTATAAACACAGAGAGATACCTTTCCATCCTCAATTTCCATGTTTACCATGGCGTCGATGGAGGCATTCTTTACATAACCGACTTTTTTATATGGCATAAAGTACTGCTTAAAGGTTTTCTCCTCAAAAGGCTTCAGCCAGGTAAAATCGGGCTGGTTATCTGTATAAACGCCAGTCATCAGCTCTATGTACGGCCCGTCCTCATCTGTAAGATTTCGGTCCCATGCTTTTCCAAAGTCGCCGCAGCCCCAGGTCCACTGTTTTTTACCCGGAGAGATATGATGATCCGCCACATGAAGGATACCTGCTTCTTTCCCGTAGTCATAGCCTCCCACAAAATCAAACTCTGACTTTTCCGCCATGTAGGAAGTCGGTACCGGGATATTTTTATATCTGGAAATATCTACGCCTTCACTGTAATCATGTTTATAATAAACTCCTGTGGCAATCGGGAATTTCGATACGTCTCTCTTGCCATGATCCATCACTGCATGGACATCCGGCGGAAATACAGACTGTGTATTGTCATTTACCGGAACTGCCGGATTTGCCCACCAGAGGAAAGTCTGAGGCATCGGAGTCCGGTTGTAAAGCTGTCCGCGGATTTCAATATAGGCCTTGTCCGGATAAAGAGTAAAGGATGCAATTCCCTTTGTTCCGTACATCTGATCCACATCATTGACCATAACAGTTTTGCTTCCGTCCTCGTGCTCAGAAACTGCATAATCTACAGGGAGATATGTAGTCGGTCTGTGATGCTGCGGCCAGTTAAACTCAATACCGCCGGAGATCCAGGGTCCGGTGAGTCCCACCAGAGCCGGTTTGATCACATGATTGTAGTATACAAAATCATAATCATTTGTTTTGTCATAGGCTCTTAAAATCCTTCCTCCAAGCTGGGGCAGGATTGTAACACGAATATACTGATTCTCCAGGATCACAGCCTTCCATGCTTTGTCAATCTTTTCGTCCCGGATCTTTTCTGTAACAGGATACGGATAAACTCTTCCTGAACTTCCCTGATAAACACGTTTTTCAGAAAAAATAGGATTTTTTTCTGCTTCTCCTATTTCATATGTTGGAAGAATCAACTCTTCTTCCCAAACCTTTACCTCGTTCATAGTTACCTCCCATACATTTTTATTGCTTTGACTTTATGTTTTTGATATTATAATTATACCAGTCTTTTTCCTGTGAATCATTCATTTAACTTGCTTTAAAGTTTCAAAAAATTGCTCTATAATCTTATAAAATAAAAAGCAGAAAGGTGATCACCATGCGTTCAAAAGAAGCGAAAGTAAAAGAACACTCTCACTATTATCTCTATCAGCCCAGCGCTACGGCTTCCAGGCTTTATCTTTATCCCATAGCTCTTGGATATTTTGAATACGAGACCGGATACTCTCTCTGGCGGAACAGCTACGACAGTTTTCTTCTTATGTATCTGATCAAAGGTTCCTGCCTGATCCAGTATCAGAATGAAGAACTTCGTGTCTCTTCCGGAAATTTTATACTCCTGGACTGCTATCAGCCTCATGGATATCGTTTTGATGAAGATTCGGATGTTCTCTGGCTTCATTTTGACGGTCCTCTTGCCCGTTCCTACTATGAACTGCTCTCTGTGCAGGGAATTGTTTTTTCCCCCTCCAATCCGTCTCCGGTTATCCACAATATGGAAAAACTTGTTGACCTTTTCAAAAAAGCAATGCCCATTAAAGAGTATATGGTATCAGACCGCATTACCCAGATCCTCAATGCGCTCCTGAATTCCCGTTCTCAGGCAAAAACCACCTTTTCCCATTCTGAGGTGATTGAAAATTCTCTGATCTACATCAGCAAACATTTCAGCGAACATCTGACCATGGAGGCACTGGCTGCTAATTCCAATATGAGCCTGTTTCATTTTACCCGGATCTTTTCTGCCGAAACCGGCTATACTCCATATCAGTATCTCATTGCAACACGGATCAATTCCGCCAAGTATCTTTTGCGCACACCGGATCTCCCCATAAAGGATATCGCTTTTTCCTCCGGTTTCAGCAGTGAAAGCAGTTTCTGCTCTACCTTTAAAAAATGGGAGCATATGACTCCCAGCCAGTTCCGTTCCAGTATTTTTTCAGATTCTTCTCTTTAAGCATAAAAAACCGACGGCAAAGACCATAAAGAGTCTCAGCCATCGGTTTTTTTCTTATCTGGTATAATATTCCTTTACGGCGTCAAAGAATGCCTGAATATTTTCAAGAGGTGCAGCCGGAGGAATATCGCATCCGCTGGAGATCACAAAGTTCGGATACTTTCTTATAATCTGCCCTGCGGTATATCTCTTTATTCCGCGTAGCTTCCCATCTCTTCCTTGTAGTTTTCCGGTGTTACAACAACTGCGTCAACTGCTGTTTCCATCTCCGGCTCATTGCCTTCAATCATATCAAGAAGAACTTCTACAGAGCCTGCTCCAACCTGATCTGCAGAGAAGTATGCAGATGCTTTCACACAGGTACCGTCTGCACCTTTGTTGTTCCACTCGTCTTTTGCCATATAAGCGCCAAGGCCTACTACACATGCATCTGCATCAAGTCCTGCACTCTCCAGCGCACGTGCCGCACCAATACAGCCTTCTTCGTTGGCTCCTGTTACCAGCCATGTCTTGATCTGTGGATTTGCTGTGATAACTGCTGCTGCAGCGGTATTTCCTTTATCAGTTGTTCCGTCATAATCTGCTTTAAATATGTTTGCCTCCGGGAAATCCGGGCACAGCTCTGTAAATTTATCAAGCTCGCCTTCTGCACGAGGAACACAGCTGGAAACCGTATCCATAGTCATAAGAAGAAGTCCTACGTCTTCTTTTCCTACAAGTTCATTTTCATTTGCATAGTTTGCCAGCCATTCACCGTTTGCAGCGCCAATGTTATAAGCGTCGATTCCTACCCATGGAGCAAGCTTATTTCCTTCTGCATCCTGAAGAGCATCATCTGCTGCTACGATCGGGATTCCAGCTTCTTCTGCTTTGTCAATCGCTGCCTGAGACATTGTCTGATCCGGGATACAGGTTACGATACCGGAAGCCTTGTTTGCAATGGCATTGTCAATCGCTTTCAGGTATTCTTCCGGATTCATCTTTGCGTCTACATATACAAATTCTCCGCCTGCTTCTTCGACTGCCTTCTGAGCTGCTGCACCCTCGTCGATAAACCATGTCTGATCGCCGGCTTTATAGATACCATAAACCACCAGTTTATCCTCAGCGCTTACAGTCACTGCACCTCCTGCCAGAACACCTGCTGTCATTGCTGCACATAATGCCACGCTCACCATTTTTCGTTTCATGTTTGTTCCTCCTTGCATTTTTTCATTTTTATTTCCATCACACAGTTCGTGTGAAAGAGTTCCATTTCTCATTTCACATTCCTCATGCTTGCTTCCAGAAGTTCTTTTTCTCTTCTCTGCTTACGGATATAGTCGGATGTAAGAGCGAACAGAAGAAGGGCTCCTCTTGCCACATACTGCCAGAAAGTAGGCACGTTTACCATAATAAGTCCTGTGTTGAACGCCTGGATCAGAATTACTCCGAGTACCGTACCGAACATACTTCCCACGCCTCCGGCAAATGAAACACCGCCAAGAATAACTGCAGTAATAGCGTCAAACTCCAGGTTGATATTGGCTGCCGGCTGACCTGAATTCATACGGGCTGCAAAAATGATACCACCTAAAGAGGTCAGAACACCAATCAGGATAAAGCACAGTGTAATGATTCTCTGTGGGTTCAGTCCGGCAAGACGTGCGGCTTCTGAACTGCCGCCAATGGCATATACGCTTCTTCCGAATTTTGTTCTTGCAAGAATAAATCCAAAAATCACAAATGCCAGAATCATCAGCCACACAGTAAGAGGAAGTCCCAGAAATCTCGCTTTTCCAAGAGCAATAAAGGTTTTGTTACTGATGGCAATGGGTTTTCCATCACAGATAATATAGGCAAAGCCTCTGATTACTGACTGTGTTACCAAGGTGGCGATAAACGCTTCCAGTTTAATCTTATTTACCATCCAGGCATTGAAAAGACCTACTGCAACACCTGCAAGTAAAGTAATCACAATAGAAACTCCTGCAGGCATCCCAAAGGAAAGAAGGAGAGCAGCCAGAGTTCCGCTGAAAGCTGCCAGAGAGCCTGGTGACAAGTCGTTCTGTCCTGCAATAATCAAATATGTATGTCCTACGGCAACAATTCCTACCAGAGATGCCGCTACAAGAAGGTTCACCAAATTCTGCCAGGTAAGGAAATTCCTGTTCAGACAGGTAAACAATGCAAATACTACTACAATTGCTGCCAGCAGGATCAGTTTATCTCCGCCGATCAGATTTAACAGTTTATGTTCTTTTTTATTCTTCTGGTTGCTCATGTGTATCCTCCCCCATCATTCCAAGCTGCAGCAGCCGGTCTTCCGTTGCCTCTTCTCTCATTACCTCACCGGAAATCCTCAAAGATTTCATAACAATGATCCTGTCTGAAAGTCCGATAACCTCCGGAAGTTCCGATGAAATCAGGATCACGCCAAGCCCCTGTTTTGCAAACTGACAGATCATATTATAAAACTCCGATTTTGCACCTACGTCAATTCCCTTGGTCGGTTCATCCAGTATCAGTACCTTGGGATTTGTGGCAATTCCCCGGGCAACAATGCACTTCTGCTGATTTCCGCCAGAAAGCTCTACTATTTTTTTGTCCGGAGACGGTGTCTTAACCTTGAAATCACGAATCCCCTTATCTGCCGCTTCGTTTTCCTTTACAGGATTTATGATCCCTAACCGATTGGCATTCTGATCCATCAGTGCAATGTTGATGTTTCCGCTGACACTTAAATTGCTCAGGATTCCCTGCATTTTCCGGTCTTCCGGAACCAGGACGATACCATTGTCCATGGCTTCCTTAGGAGAACGGTTTTCGATTTTTTTGCCCTCCAGGAATATTTCTCCTGTTTTCCTCTTGTCTGCGCCAATAATTGCCCGCATCACTTCTGTACGGCCTGCACCTACCAGACCGGAAAATCCCAGAACCTCTCCTTTATGAAGAGTAAAGGATACTTCTTTTACATAGTCAGAAGAAACGTTTCTGACATCAAGAAGAACATCTCCGATTTCCTTTTCACGATCCAGATTATTAAAAATATCTCCCAGGTCACGGCCAACCATCATTTTGATCAGCTGCTGCTCCGGCACTTCTTTTGTCACTACCGTATCTATGTAGCGTCCATCCTTAAAAATCGCCACCTTATCTGCAATCTGTTGGATTTCCTTCATACGATGGGAGACGTAAATAATAATCTTTCCCTGTTCTTTCAGCTTCTGGATCACTTCAAACAAACAGTCAATTTCTGCGTCGCTGAGGCTTGCCGTAGGCTCATCAAAACAGATTACTTTCAGGTTTTCCCTGCTGTATGCCTTCATGATCTCCACCATCTGCCGATAGGCAATGCTCAGATCCTTTACCTTTGTAGTCGGCTGGATCGGAAGTCCAAAATCCCGAATAATCTCAGCAGCCATCTTATTCGCCTTGCCTGTGTCGATCACGCCAAACCTGTTTGCCGGCATACGTCCCAGATAAATGTTTTCTGCCACACTCAGTTCCAGAAGAATCTGTCTCTCCTGATAGATTACGCTGATCCCTTCCTGAATTGCCTCATGGGGAGAGTGAAAATGTTTCTGGACTCCGTCCAGCAGATATTCTCCCTTTGTAGGCTGATAATCACCATTCAGCACTTTCAAAAGTGTGGATTTTCCGGCTCCGTTCTCACCTAAAAATGCCAGGACTTCACCGCCATATGCTTTAAAACAGATATTGTCCAATGCCTTTACACCCGGGAAATACTTGGAGATACCTTTAAATTCCAATACACTGTTCATATCTCTTTCCTCCCTTGCTTTTCTCTGATATTGATTATAACCTTTCTCTTTTTCTTTTTCATTACCTTAAATTGCTATGGAGTTTTAAATTCTTGCTATTTTATACATATTTACAGATTTCTCACAAGTTATTTTTCCTATACTTGTTATTATACACAAATAATCTCCTGTCTTCTTATATGTTTCGGAAATACTTCCAATATTTATTACATAATTCGGAATTTTTCTTCCTTTTCTTCAGCATTTTGCACATTCCTCCTTGATTTTAAATTGAAATTACGTTATATTTAGTGAAAACAAACAAGGAGTATTTATCATGAACATTACTTTTTTGCATCAGTCTGCACAGTATACTCTCTTATCGCTCACCTGCAAAGATTCTTTTCAGGTAACGCTTAATTCCATCGGCGCTTCTATTCGTTCCATCGGATATACAGATTCCGCAGAAAAATTTAAAAATATTGCTTTGTCTTTTGCCTCTGATTCTGATTATACTGGAAACACTCTGTATGCGGGAGCTACTCTTGGCCCCTGTGCCGGAAGAATTTCCAACGGATGGCTTTCTTTACCTGCAAAAAAATATCACCTTACCAGAAACGAAAAAAACAGGCATTGCCTGCATAGCGGTATTCATAGTGTTTCCTTTATAAACTGGACTCTTGTTTCTGTCCGGGAAGAAGATACTTGTGCGGAAGCGCTCTTTCAATGTACACTTCCGGACTGCTGTGACGGTTTTCCGGGAAATCGGACTTTTTCTGTTTCTTACCTGTTAAATGAAGCCCATGAACTTACAGTCAGATATCGTGCTGTCTCTGATAAAACAACTTATTTTAATATGAGCAATCATTCTTATTTTAATTTATCCGGGAATTTTGAAGAAAGTGTTTATGACCATCTGCTTCAGATCCATGCACATTCCTATATATATAATGATGATGAATTTATTCCTGAAGGCATTGCTCCTGTAGAAAACAGTCCTTTTGATTTTCGTAAACCTGTTTCTCTGACCCGGCAAATGAAAGCTTTTTCGGATAATGCGCAGCTTACAGTCAGCCATGGATATAATCACGCCTTTCTTTTAAATAAAAACAATGAGCTTCCTCAACTGGTCTTTACCAGTCCTGACAGCGCCAAAAAGCTTTTCATCTCTTCGGATGCTCCCTGCGTAGTTGTATATTCCGGAGGTTTTATCGAAAGCGCACTCCCTCTTTCCGGAAATCAGATTTCCTGTCCCGGTTGTGCTGCTGCCTTTGAATTTCAGGATTATCCCGATGCTCCCGGCAATCACGGCTTTCCTTTTCACTATACAGAAGCCGGAAAAGAATGGACGAGATACATCAAATATTCTTTTGTTTTTTCATGTTCTACAGAAAATAAATAAAAAAATAATTTTTTTAAAAAATTTCAAAAAAACATTTGACAACTACAATTCTATATGCTATCATATGTTTTGTTGATGAGGGAAACACCTCAGAAATTAATATAGGGTATGCGATAGTGGCGTAGTTGGTAACGCGCGACCTTGCCAAGGTCGAGACCGCGGGTTCGAGCCCCGTCTATCGCTCTTGAAACCAGAACAGATATTGTTCTGGTTTTTTTATTTCCACAGAACCTCAAAACTGCCCTGCGGCCAGATTTCACATCCGGACCGCAGAGCAGTTTTTTATATATGTATCATGGCAAAAATTTTCATTACGGAATCTGTTATCATCCCAGTGTCATAAACGCATATCTGAGAACAAATACAATGGAAATAATCCATGTAAGGCCCTTCACTTCTTTCGCTTTTCCTGTAAAAAGTTTTATCAGGCAATACATGATCAGGCCTACTGCAACACCGTTTGCAATTGAATATGTAAACGGCATAAACACAACTGTACAGAATGCAGGAAGCGCATTTGTCATATCACTGAAGTCCACATCCTTAATGTTGCTGAGCATAAGAATACCCACAAAGATCAGAGCCGGAGCTGTTGCCGCTCCAGGGACAATCCCCACAACCGGAGCAAAGATAATGGAGCCAAGAAACAGAAGAGCTGTCACCAGGCTGGTCATTCCCGTTCTTCCCCCTGCAGCAATATCTGCGCTGGATTCTACTACTGTTGTTACCGTGGAGGTTCGAGGTTCCTACCATTGCTCCTGCAGCAGTTGAAATGGCATCGGACATCAGAGCTTCTTTCATGTGAATGATTTCACCGTCTTTATCAATCATTCCCGACTGCTTTGCCGCACCCATCAAAGTTCCGATTGAATCAAACATGTTTACAAGAGAAAAGCTTACCACCAGCATTGCCACTGTAAGACATGTATCTACAGGATTTTTTCCTGAGAACATGCCGCCGAAATCCATGTTCAGGAAAGAAACCTCTGCAAAGTCACTGAATTTTGCCCCAATATTCATATCAAATGCAGACAGTTTCGTAACCCCCAGAGGGATTCCCGCAATTGTAGCAGCCGCAATTCCAAACAATATGGAGCCTTTTACATTGCGTGAATGAAGAACTCCGATTACAATCAATCCAATCAGCGCTACCAGCGCCCCACAGATCATAGTAACATTTCCATCCTCGCTTCTCCACTGCGCAAAATCAACCATGCTTACCAGAGTAGACGGATTACTTACTACCAGTCCTGCATTTTTCAGCCCGATAATAGTAATAAACAGTCCTATACCCGGGGTAATTGCAAGCTTCACTGCATCCGGTATCGAACGGATAATCGCCTCTCTCAATCCCACTGCTGTAATCACAATAAAGAAAATTCCAGAGATAAATACGATTACAAGCGCCTCATTGTAGGAATATCCCATTCCCAGCACAACCGTATATGCAAAAAATGCATTCAGTCCCATACCAAGCGCCTGGGCAAATGGAACCTTTGCATATAACGAACATAAAATCGTACCAATAAATGCGCCGATACAGGTTCCGATAAATACACCATTTGAAATTTTTTCTGCCATTGCCCCATCGCCCATAATCATATACGGATCTGCCAGGATCTGCGGATTCAGGATAAGAATATATGCAATTGTAATAAAAGTCGTTACTCCTGCAAGTATTTCAATCCGCATCGTAGAGCCATTTTTTGAAATCCCAAAAAACGTTCAAAAAAACCATCCTTTTTTTCCATTACTACATAGTCCTCTCTTTCAAAAAATTTCTGTTGCCTTGTGTCTTTGAATACTTCTGCCTGCAACAGTCATATCATACGCCAAGCCCGGCCGCGGCTTTTTTGAGGCTGCTCTTTTTCTGATCTCTTTATCCGGATGAGGATTTTCGGCAATAAAAAAAGAGCGACCACACAAGATTATGTAGTCAACTCTTTACGGTAGTTGGTAGAAACACTGGGCCAATCCCCAGCATATACATAATTAGCAGTGCTATATTCAGCTAAAAATATTATAGCATCCTAAATATTTTTGGTCTATTGATAAACTACACAATTTTCTCGTTGTGTTTTATGCACTTTTACCAACTATTATCATTTATTCTTTTTATTTTGCATATTTTATACAAAATCATTTTATATTTTTCTATGCTATTTTCTTGTTTTTTTGTTTTGACATAATATTTTCCAAAAACAGCCGATTAATGATGGAACAGTCTGATTCCGGTAAATGCCATTGCCATGCCATATTTATCGCAGGTTGCAATTACATCCTCATCTCTTACAGATCCGCCTGGCTGTGCAATATATTTCACGCCGCTCTTATGAGCCCTTTCAATATTGTCGCTGAACGGGAAGAACGCATCAGATCCCAGAGTTACATCAGTCAGCTGATCCAGCCACTCACGTTTTGCCTCTCTTGTAAATACTTCCGGCTTCTCAGTAAAAATTCTCTCCCATGCGCCGTCAGCAAGCACATCCATATATTCCTCGCCAATATAAACGTCAATGGCATTATCTCTCTCTGCACGGCTGATTCCCTCTTTAAACGGAAGGTTCAAAACCTGAGGGCTCTGACGGAGGAACCAGTTATCCGCCTTCTGTCCTGCCAGTCTGGTACAGTGTACACGGGACTGCTGTCCTGCTCCTACACCGATAGCCTGTCCGTCCTTTACAAAGCATACAGAGTTGGACTGAGTGTATTTCAGAACGATCAAAGAAATTTTCAGATCACGTTTTGCCTCTTCGCTGAGTTCTTTATTTTCTGTGACAATATTGGCGATTAGCTCATCGTTGATCTCAAGCTCCTGTCTTCCCTGCTCAAAAGTTACCCCGAACACTTCCTTGTGTTCCAGTGGGGCCGGTACAAAATCAGGATCGATCTCAATAACATTGTAGTTGCCTTTTTTCTTGGCTTTCAGGATTTCCAGGGCTTCCTCTGTATATCCCGGAGCAATCACGCCGTCTGAAACCTCTCTTTTAATAAGAAGCGCTGTATCTTTGTCACAGACATCAGAAAGGGAAATAAAATCTCCAAAGGAGGACATACGGTCAGCTCCTCTTGCTCTTGCATAGGCGCAGGCAATTGGTGAGAACTCTTTCCAGTTCATGTCGTCCACCCAGTAGATCTTTGCCAGTGTCTCTGTAAGAGGAAGTCCCACAGAAGCGCCTGCCGGGGAAACATGCTTAAAGGAAGTTGCTGCGGCAAGTCCGGTTGCTTTTTTCAGATCTCTTACAAGCTGCCAGCCGTTAAAAGCGTCCAGGAAATTAATATATCCGGGTTTTCCGGAAAGAACCTTAATAGGAAGCTCACTTCCGTCATTCATATAGATTCTGGAAGGTTTCTGGTTTGGATTGCATCCGTATTTTAACTGTAATTCATTCATTACTGCATCCTCCTTATTTGTTCTTATTTACAATAGTTGTTTCATATTTACCTGTTGCAATGTCAATATAGCGCACGAACAGTGAAACCTTATTTTCTTCATTAAGACTGTTCCAGAGAAGATCTGTAAACTCTTTCATATCATTTGGAATCTGAACCAGCTTCGGCTCTCCCTCAAAGCTTGGAAGGGGATTTCCGTCACATTTATATGTGTGAATAAACCGTCCTTCTCCCGGAATTGCTTTTTCGTAGGCAAAGGTATAACGAAGACATGCATCCGGATTTCCGTTATCGCTTTTCAGAATAGACATTGCATAGCTGTAATTGCCGTTTTCAATATGCATCACACCGGAAATACGAGGTGTATAGTTAGGTCCGTCCGGCTCAAATTCGCGGCATCTTAAGGACTGTTCAAAGGTCATCTGTCTGTCCATGCCATCATAAATAGTATCTGTCTGATCTCCGTTAGTAACAATGGTCTTGTTTCCAAGAACACGTACCGGAGCATAAATGATCAGGCTTGGATCTGTAAGCTTGGACGGATCAAATGCCTGTGTACGGATTCCCTCTCCTTCTGTGACAAACACGCGGTTTCTGCTGTTCTCGCTTCTTCCCATAATAAAGTATGCTGCCACTGCTTTTGTTCCGTCAAGAGAACGGCCGAGGATGATTCCTCTTCCCGGATAAGAATTATTTTTCAGTTCATTTTCCAGTGATATCATTTCCATAGTCTGATCTCCTTTTTTCTAAAAAATCATTATATAAACGCGCTGTCCTGGCTTCATGCTGCGTTTTCTGTTAAAAATAAAACAAACCGCCCAGGTAGTCTGTATTTCAGGCTGCCCAGGCGGTCGGCTTATCACTTACTGCACTCCCCACAGGTAATTCCTGTTTTCCGCCAGTCATGCAGTCGTTATTATTATCATATCATATTTTTTATTTTTTTCAAGAACAAAAATTCCTGATTATTCGTCTACACTGTAGTTCGGAGCCTCTTTTGTGATGTGGATATCATGAGGATGAGACTCTTTTAAGGAAGCTGCTGAAATCTTAATAAACTTGCCTGTTGTCTTCAGCGCTTCGATATTCTCAGCTCCGCAATATCCCATACCTGCACGAAGTCCGCCGATCAACTGGTAAACAGTGTCTTCCACATGGCCCTTGTAAGCTACACGACCCTCTACGCCTTCCGGAACAAGCTTCTTAGCATCCTGCTGGAAGTAACGGTCCTTGCTGCCGTTCTCCATTGCTGCAATGGAGCCCATTCCACGGTATACCTTGAATTTACGTCCCTGATACAGCTCAAATGTTCCCGGGCTCTCGTCACATCCGGCAAACATGCTTCCCATCATACATACGTTGGCGCCTGCTGCAATGGATTTGGTGATATCTCCGGAATATTTGATTCCGCCGTCTGCAATGATCGGCACTCCATAACGATTTGCAACCTCATAGCAGTCCATAACAGCTGTGATCTGAGGAACACCAATACCTGCAACCACACGGGTAGTACAGATAGAACCAGGTCCGATACCAACCTTAACTGCGTCAACACCAGCCTCTATCAGAGCCTTGGTGGCAGCTCCTGTGGCAACGTTTCCTGCAATTACCTGAAGATCCGGATACGCCTCTTTCATTTCGCGTACGGCCCTTAAAATATTCTCAGAATGACCGTGAGCAGAATCAACTACGATCACGTCTACGCTTGCTTTTACAAGAGCCTCAACTCTTGCAAGAACATTGGATGTGATACCAACTGCCGCACCGCAGAGAAGACGTCCCTGCTCATCCTTTGCAGCCAGAGGATATTTGATCTGTTTTTCAATATCCTTAATGGTGATCAGGCCTTTTAAGTTGAAGTTATCATCTACAATGGGTAATTTTTCTTTACGGGATTTTGCGAGGATCTTTTTTGCTTCCTCCAGAGTAATTCCTTCTTTGGCAGTGATCAGACCTTCAGAAGTCATGCACTCGCCGATCTTTCTTGAGAAATCTGTCTCAAATTTCAGATCTCGGTTGGTAATGATACCTACCAGTTTCTTTCCTTCTGTGATCGGAACACCGGAAATACGGTATTTTGCCATAAGATCATTGGCATCTTTCAGAGTATGCTCTGCGGATAAATAAAATGGATCTGTAATAACGCCGTTTTCAGAACGTTTTACCTTATCTACCTCATCTGCCTGCGCCTCGATAGACATATTTTTGTGAATGATACCGATACCGCCCTGTCTTGCCATAGCGATAGCCATGCGGTGCTCGGTAACTGTATCCATTCCCGCGCTCATAAGCGGAATGTTCAGCTTCACCTTTTTAGTCAGCCAGGTTGTTACATCCACCTGATTCGGAATCACCTTTGAATACGCAGGAACTAACAGTACATCGTCAAATGTAATGCCTTCACCGATAATTGTACCCATTGTATTTTTTCCTCCCTTGTATGTAATTTTTACAGGATGTGCTTATTCACACCTGCATGATATTTTGAGTTTGGTTCATAGTGTAGCAAAAAAAAAATACGGTGTCAATCCAAAAAAACTTTGCTGGGCGCTGAATTTTTTATAGCATTTGCCATGGCATCGTCCGGCTCTACGATCACCTTACAGGCTTCGCCTCCGTCACGAATGATGATGCCGAATCTTTTGTGGTCCGGATTTCCTGAAGAATAGTCCAGAACCTTCATTTTCTGGTTGCCGTTATAATAATCCATTCTGTGAGAATTCAGAGGAGCAATCAGGTCTGCCTCTGTAAGATTCAAAGATTTTACTCTTTTTCTTTTTGATTTTGCCATGATCTTATCAATATCCAGTTCCCCGTTTACAAACAGATATTCATACTCAAGATCTGTTTTTGGGATAATAAAATAACATGCCACGCCCAGACCAATGGCAACGATCAAAAGCAGCGGATTCAGAAAAAGTCCTGCTGCCACAGCCACTACAGTCAGTCCGATCATTCCGAATTTAATCAGGGCATCCTTAAATGTGGATTCCTTTTTCACAAGGAATTCCGAGTACAGTTCACTCATAATTCACTCTCCTTACGAGACACGGCTCGTGCTTGTATAATGATATTTTTATTCTAACATAAAAAGGAATCAGCGTCTATGACGCCGATTCCTTTTTATAAAATATTTCTGTTACATCATTCCCATTCCAGGATTTCCTGCCGGCATTGCAGGAGTATCTTCCTTAATGGTTGCAACAACAGACTCTGTTGTCAGTAAAGTAGATGCAACACTTGTTGCGTTCTGAAGAGCGCTTCTTGTAACCTTTGCAGGATCCAGGATTCCGGACTCTACCATGTTTACATATTCTTCATTCAGAGCGTCAAATCCAACTCCCGGCTCAGACTCTCTTACTTTGTTGATGATCACAGAGCCTTCCAGTCCTGCATTTGCAGAAATGTGGAATAAAGGAGCCTCCAGAGCTTTCAGGATAATGTTTGCACCAGTCTTCTCATCGCCTTCAAGAGTAGCCGCAAGCTCTGCAACCTTCTTGGATGCATGAATGTATGCAGAACCGCCTCCTGCGATGATACCTTCCTCAACAGCTGCTCTTGTAGCTGCAAGAGCATCCTCAAGACGGAGTTTTGCCTCTTTCATCTCTGTCTCAGTTGCTGCGCCTACACGGATAACTGCTACGCCGCCTGCCAGTTTTGCAAGTCTTTCCTGTAATTTTTCTTTATCAAATTCAGAGGTTGTTTCCTCAATCTGTCCGCGGATCTGAGCAACACGGTCAGCAATCGCTTTTTTGTCGCCGCAGCCGTCAACGATAACAGTATTTTCTTTTGCAACTTTAACGGATTTTGCACGTCCAAGCTGCTCCATAGTAGCCTCTTTCAGATCCAGACCAAGCTCGTCGGAGATTACCTGACCGCCTGTAAGGATAGCGATATCCTGAAGCATTTCTTTTCTTCTGTCGCCATATCCCGGAGCCTTAACAGCAACTACCTGGAAGGTTCCTCTTAATTTGTTTACAATAAGAGTTGTAAGAGCCTCGCCCTCTACGTCCTCTGCGATAATAAGCAGTTTTGCGCCTGCCTGAACGATCTGCTCCAGAAGTGGAAGGATCTCCTGAATGTTGCTGATCTTCTTGTCTGTGATCAGGATGTACGGATCTTCAAGGTTTGCTTCCATTTTTTCCATATCTGTGGACATGTAAGCGGAAATATATCCACGGTCAAACTGCATACCTTCTACAAGGTCAAGCTCTGTATGCATGGTCTTGGACTCTTCTACTGTGATAACGCCGTCTTTGGAAACTTTTTCCATAGCGTCTGCAACAAGCTGGCCAACTTCCTCGTCACTTGCAGAAATTGCAGCTACGTTTGCAATCTGTTTCTTTCCGCTGATTGTCTGGCTCATTTCCTGAATTGCTTTTACTGCTGTATCAGTTGCTTTTTTCATTCCTTTACGAAGGATGATCGGGTTTGCTCCTGCTGCAAGGTTCTTCATACCTTCATGAACCATAGCCTGTGCCAGAACAGTAGCTGTTGTAGTACCGTCGCCTGCAACATCGTTTGTTTTGGAAGCAACTTCTTTAATCAGCTGTGCTCCCATGTTCTCAAATCCGTCCTCAAGCTCGATCTCTTTTGCAATAGTCACACCGTCGTTTGTGATAAGCGGAGCGCCGAAAGATTTGTCAAGTACAACGTTTCTTCCTTTCGGTCCAAGTGTTACTCTTACTGTATTTGCAAGCTGGTTTACACCATTTTCAAGTGCGGCTCTTGCTTCTGCACCAAATTTGATTTCTTTTGCCATGATGAAAATTCCTCCTAGTCTTTTATAAGATACAAAACTTTTAAAGAAACACCATTTTCACTGGTTTCGCCCTTCTCTGTATGGGGATTCATCCAGTATTCCTGTCTGTGTTTTATTTAACAACTGCTAAAATATCGCTCTGTTTTACAATGATGTACTCTTCGCCGTCAAGCTTAACTTCTGTTCCTGCATATTTGGAATAAATAACCTGATCTCCTGCAGCAACTTCCATTTTTACTTCTTTGCCGTCTACCATTCCGCCAGGACCTACTGCAATAACTTCTGCCTGCTGCGGTTTTTCCTGAGCCTGACCCGGAAGCACGATGCCGGATTTTGTTGTCTCTTCTGCTTCTAACTGTTTTAATACAACTCTGTCACCTAAAGGTACTAATTTCATGATCTATTTCCTCCTTTTATTTGTCGCAATCTGTTGCTAGCACTCATTTCATTCGAGTGCTAATCACTGTCCTTATATTATTGAATTGCCTCCCATTTCGCAACTCTTTTCACGGTCATATAAATAGATATATACTTTTATTATCTCTTATTTACTCTTATTTTCTTGTTTTTTCTTATCTTCTTATTTTTTTACAAATCTGCTGCCGTGTCTGTTCCATATTCTGAGTTACTAACTGCCCACATTGATGTCTATGGAACTGACTGCATATTGTTCAGTATTCAGATACCTTCAAATTTTCAGACAATTTAAAGTTACAGCTTCTGATTTCTGTTGCCCAATGCTTTATATTCTGAACTATCCGGATATCTCAGACAATCCATTTCCGGTAAAACTGCTCTGTTTCCCCACAGCAGAAATTCAACAACTGTCGAACTTTCCTGTAAGGTCAGTATTTTACCCTGACTCTTGACAAAGTGCAAAAAAACAGGAGCTTCCGCTCCTGTTTTATAAATATCGTTTATTCACACTGTTTTATGATTTTTTGTTTCGCTGTGCTTTGATCTCTTCCAGCTCATCAAAAATCACTTCATTCAGAACCTTGATATAGGTTCCCTTCATTCCTGAAGAACGGGACTCGATCACGCCTGCGCTCTCAAATTTACGCAGCGCATTAACGATCACTGATCTGGTGATCCCCACTCTGTCTGCAATCTTGCTGGCTACAAGAATACCCTCTTCTCCGTCCAGCTCATCGAAAATATGGATGATCGCTTCCAGCTCTGAGAAGGATAAGGTATTAAATGCTGATTTTACTACCTGCTGCTTTCTGTCTTCTTCTGCATTCTCTTCATGGACTGCGCGCATCATTTCCAGACCAACCACAGTTGTTCCGTATTCACTGACAATAATGTCCTCAATATCATATGGCTTGTCATCCCTGTACATAAACACAGTTCCAAGGCGCTCTCCGGCAATATCAATAGGATTGATGATGCCCTGACACCGGCTGTCCACATGCTCAAAACCAAGTGTCTGAAGATTTACATTCTCTTTTGTTGATAAAACTCCTAAAAATCTTTCATTCAAAAGAGTGTCTACATGTCCGCCGACTTTATCCTCTATCAGCTCTGTGATCTCCTGTACACCCGGGCATAAGCTGACGCCCAGCACCTTGCCCTTTTTGCTCAACACCAGTATATTAGAACTTAAAGTCTCCATCAGTACCTGGCAGATATCATTAAACACTACCTTGCTGGAGCTGCTGTTGTGCAAAAGTTTATTGATCTTTCTTGTTCTGTCTAACAACTGAACGCTCATACTGGCCTCCTTTTCTCATCTCTCCTGTATTTTCTACATAAATGTCCTGATGAGTTTATATTACACGCTTTTTTCCAAAATTACAAGACATTTTTATGTTTTTTCAATTTTGCCTGCCTATTCTGAAAATATTTCCTTTTTAAATTTATTGTGAAATTTTTCAATCTTCCTGCTTTGTTTTCTGCTCCACATAACCGCAGGTCTCCTGGCTGCACACCAGCTTGTTTCCTTTTTCTACCATATAGCTGCCGCATACCGGACATTTTTTGTCAGACGGTTTCTGCCAGGACATGAAATCACATTCCGGATTATCCTCACAGCCGTAATATTTTCGTCCCTTCTGCGTTTTTTTCAGAACAACATCCCTGCCGCATTTCGGACATGCAACACCAATTTTCTCATAATAAGGTTTGGTGTTTCTGCAGTCCGGAAATCCCGGACAGGCAAGAAATCTTCCATGAGGACCATATTTGATCACCATATTCCGCCCGCAGAGGTCACATACCACATCTGTCACCTCATCCTGGATATCTACCTTTTCCAGTTCCTGCTCCGCTGCATCCACGTCCTTTTTCAGATCCGGGTAGAAATTACGCACAACAGTTTTCCACTGAACGGTTCCTGCTTCCACACAGTCCAGAAGGCCTTCCATCATGGCTGTAAAATGAACGTCCACAATACTTGGAAATGCCTGCTTCATAATATTATTCACTACCTCGCCCAGCTCTGTCATATACAGGTTTTTCTGCTCCTTTGACACATAGCGGCGGCTGATGATGGTGGTAATGGTAGGGGCATAGGTACTTGGACGGCCAATTCCCTGCTCCTCCAGAGCCTTTACAAGAGAGGCCTCTGTATAGTGAGCCGGCGGCTGGGTAAAGTGCTGTTCCGATTTCAGTTCCAGCAATTCAAGCTCCATGCCTTTTTCCAGACTCTGACTGAGGACATTTCCCTTCTTATTGTCATCATCCTGCACATACACGGACATAAAGCCGTCAAATACAACCTTTGATGCGGCAACGGTAAATGTATATTCACCGGCTCCGATCTTCACAGAAGTAGTCTCATAACGCGCCGGCGCCATTCTGCTTGCAGTAAAACGCTTCCATATAAGCTGATAAAGACGGAACTGGTCTCTTGAAAGAGATTCCTTCAGCATTGCCGGAGTTCTTGAAATATCTGTGGGACGGATTGCCTCATGGGCATCCTGGATCTTCTGATCCTTCTTTACTGCCTTTCCGCCCTCTTCCACATAGCTTTCTCCATACTGTTCTCCAATGTATGCTCTTGCCGCCTCATCGGCCTCCTGGGAAATTCTTGTAGAATCCGTACGCAGATAGGTGATGATACCTACTGTGCCATTTCCCTTGATATCAATACCCTCGTAAAGCTGCTGGGCAAGACGCATGGTTTTCTGAGTGGAAAAGTTAAGTGTCTTGGCCGCCTCCTGCTGCAGTGTACTGGTGGTAAACGGAAGGGGAGCGTTTTTGATTCTCTCTCCTTTTTTTACTTCTGTCACCTGATATTCTGCGTTTTCCAGCTTTTTCAGGATCTCGTCCATTTCTGCCTTATTGTGAATCGGAAGCTTTTTGTCTGTTCCATAGAATTTTGCCTGAAGAGGCTTCTTTTCCCCATGGATCTTAAATGCGCCGTCAAGGCTCCAGTATTCTTCCGGAATAAAGGAATTGATCTCTTCCTCTCTGTCGCATATGATCCGAAGCGCCACAGACTGCACGCGCCCTGCGCTCAGGCCTCTTTTTACCTTTGCCCAGAGCAGCGGACTGATGCTGTAGCCTACCATACGGTCCAGCATTCTTCTGGCCTGCTGTGCATCCACAAGATTCATGTCCAGCTCTCTTGGCTGTTTGATTGAATTTTTGACTGCTGTTTTGGTGATCTCATTAAAGGTAATCCTGCGCATTTTTTTCGGATCTTCCTTTAACGCCTGCATCAGATGCCAGGAAATAGCTTCTCCCTCACGGTCAGGGTCAGTTGCCAGAAAAATTTTGTCAGCCTTTTTTGCCGCCTTGCGCAGCCCTGCCAGAAGCTCTCCCTTTCCGCGGATGGTTATATATTTGGGCTCAAAGTCATTTTCCACATCAATTCCAAACTGACTTTTCGGAAAATCTCTTACATGTCCGTTAGATGCCTGTACGTCATAATTACTCCCCAGAAACTTCTTAATTGTTTTTACCTTTGCAGGTGACTCCACGATCACCAGATATTTTGCCATGCTACCTCTCCTATTTATCAAAATCACTTATGTCTGAATTTTCACATAATAATGTCTGCTGATTTCTCTGATCAGTCCCAGGATACTTAATTCTACAAGAATACTCCCTGTTTTTTCAGCAGAAAGCCCTGTTTCCTGCATAATACTGTCCCTGGATTTTGGTCGTAAATCGAGACAACTATACACCATATTCAAATCACTTGCAAGTCCTAAGTTCTTTTTTTCAGATGATTTTACGGTATTTTTACAATTTATCCCAAGTTCTTCCAGAAGCACTTCCGGCTTGTATGCCAGCCCTGCGCCGTCATAGATCAGCCTGTGACAGCCCCTGCTCAGTTCTTCATTTACAGGACCCGGAAGGGCAAAAACCGCCTTTCCCTGTTCCAGCGCCCACTGGGCTGTAATAAGGGAACCGCTCTTTTCTTTTGCCTCCACTACAAGAACAAGATCTGACAGCGCACTTAAAATTCTGTTCCTTGCAGGAAAATGATAATTTCTCGGCTGAGTGCCCGGAGGATATTCACTGATGATTCCTCCCTTTTCTCTCAAAATCCTTTCATAAAGATTCCGGTTGGTTGCCGGATAACAGACATCCGGTCCGCTTCCCAGAACTGCCCAGGTGGGCATCCCTCCTGCAAGCGCTCCTCTGTGTCCTTCCGAGTCGATTCCTGTTGCCATTCCGCTTATGATCTGCACTCCTGCTTCTGCCAGCGTCTTTGCATACTGAAACGCCTGGATTCTTCCGTAGGGACTGCACATTCTTGCCCCCACAACTGCGGCACAGGGTCTTTCCGGATCCGGCAGCCTTCCTTTTATATAAAGCTTTTCCGGCATGTGGTCATAGGCTTTCAGTTTTTCCGGATATTCCGGCTGACCTTTTTCGATACATCTGATATTGTCTGAGTGATTTCTTTCCATATAAAATACCCCTTCTCCCGTTTTTTTATGACTTTTTATTTTTCTGTTCACGACCAGTATTTTTTGTCAAAGGCACGGTAGGACAGCGCTTCTCCTATATGCTCTTTTTTTATCAGCTCCGAGCCTTCCATGTCGGCAATGGTTCGGGAAACCTTCAGTATCCTGTGGTATGCTCTGGCGCTGAAATCCATTCTGTCAAAGGCTGCTTCCAGAAGCGCTTTCCCCTGAGCATCCGTCCGGCAATAAGCTTCAATCATGTTTCCTTTCAGTTCCCCGTTGAACTGAATGTTTTCTTTCTGATAGCGATTTCTCTGGATTTCATGAACCTTTTCCACTCGTTTCCTGATCCGGTCCGATGCTTCCCCCTGTCTTCCATTCAGACTGGAAAAGCTTACCGGTTCTGCTTCTGCACAGAGATCCAGACGGTCAAGAAGCGGCTGACTGATCTTATTCAGATACCGGCTTACCTGCCCGGACGTGCACCGGCATCGGTTCATATCCGGATAATACCCGCAGGGACAGGGATTCATAGCTGCGCACAGGATAAAATCAGCAGGAAAGGTATAGGTTCCGTATACTCTTGAAATCCGTATTACCCGGTCCTCCAGAGGCTGCCGCAGGATCTCCAGGGTTCTTCTGGAAAATTCCGGCATCTCATCCAGAAACAGAACGCCCCTGTGAGCCAGCGTGATCTCCCCCGGTCTTGGATTACGCCCGCCACCGGCAAGGGCAGGAGCAGGACTGGAGTGATGAGGACTTCGGAAAGGCCGCTGCCTTACCAGAGGATCTGTGGGAGAAAGAAGCCCTGCAATACTGTAGATTTTAGTCAGCTCCAGGCTTTCATCAAAGGTCAGAGGAGGCATGATTCCCGGTATCCGTCTTGCCACCATGGTTTTTCCTGCTCCCGGCGGTCCGATCATCAGAAGATTATGGAATCCGCTTACAGAAATTTCCACTGCTCTTCTTAAAGATTCCTGTCCCCGGATCTCACTGAAATCCAGTTCCTGTCCCAGCTGCTCTGTTTCCTGTCTGATACAGGGCTGTCTGTACTTTCCGGGAGCTTTCAGAAAAATGATCAGCTCTTTTAAATTTTTTACCCCTATGATTTTCATATCCGGCACCAGACAGGCTTCTCTCATATTCCCCCAGGGAACAATGCACAGCCGGCACTTTTCTTCTCTTGCCCTTATAACAATAGGAAGAATTCCGGGAATCGCATGAATTTCCCCATTGAGGCTTAATTCTCCCGCAAACATGACTCCCTTTAAAACTTCCGGCTCCAGAATGCCGGAAGCAGCCAGTACGGCTGCCGCTACCGGAACATCAAATCCTGCTCCTTCTTTTTTTATGTCAGCCGGGGCAAAATTAACTGTGATCCTTTTTGGCGGAAGCGCGATCTCATTGTTTTTAAAAGCTGTTCTCACTCTGTCCTGAGCCTCCTTCACCTGAGCAGAGGGAAAACCTACCATAGTAAAGGACGGCAGTCCATCGCTTACATCGGCCTCCACCTGTACCGGATGTACTTCCATACCGAGGATCACTGCAGATAATACTGCTGCAAACATAACACTCCTTTCTGCGAAAATCAGTCCCCGATCCTGTTTTTCACGAAAAAATAAAGCTGTACTTTTAAAGAATAACTATAAATGGAAATTCCAGCAGAACTGCTGTCTAAGAAATAGAAATTGAAAAGATGATTTGTCTGTTCTTTTATTATAGGGCTGAAGCCCTGGAAACACAAGCCCCAGCCACGGAAATGTGGCGATATTCCAAATCCCGCCTGATAGCAAAAAAAGGCACCTATGGTTTTCCATACATGCCTTTTTGTTTCATGATATGATTTATGATCAGTTTCCTGCTGCCCTTTTCAGCATTTCCCATTCCTCAATTTTCTGGATATTTGCAATCTCATATTCATTAAAAATGGAGCCCTGCTGAGCGTCAAAGGTATCCGGATCAACAGTTCCCTGATACCAGGATTTGCTGTTAAAATAATCTACAATACTCTGGGTCACAAAGATCCTTCCGTGGCGGGCATAGATCTCATTTTTTGCAAGCTCAAGCTGAGCCGACGAATACACAGATACCTCATCATCTGTCAGATACCTGCTGTTGCTTTCCGGAAAGAAATATTCTCCAGTCTGGCTGATCTGCTGATTCTGAGGCATCGGCGTTGGCGTTGCCGTAGGATCCGGTACAAGCTGAACCTGATTCCGGCTCATAATACAGTCCACACTTGGGAAAACAGCAGATACCGGTTCGCTGGTTACGATCTTTACATAAAGCTGTCCATTGTCAAAAATCAGATTCCCTGATGAACTGTTTCCGGCTGAATCGGAAAAATAAAATTTCGCCGCATTGCCGGCAACCTCAGCGGTTACATCTGCCGTCACTGTCTGGGTCTGATTGCGGTCCGTCTGAGAAAAACTGAAGGATACGGTATCCAGACTGATATTATAAATATTCATTGTCACAGTTCCGTCTGTACTGTACCATTCATTCCAGAAATCATCCGGATTAAAGGCAGCCACCACTGTCGGAATCGGTGTAGGCGTTGCCGTGGGTCTCGGTGTGGGAGAAGGCGTTACGGATACCGCAAGGGTAGGGGCAACGGTAGGCCTGTTTTCCAGTGCTTCCAGCGCCTCCCGTTTTTTCTGCTCCTTCTGTGCGCTGGTCCGAAGGCCTACAAGAAGCAGCGCTGCGGCGCTTACCATTATAAAAACCGCAGTCAGTACACAGAGCAGTATTTTCAGTATCTCTCGTTTTCTTCTCATTCTGTTTCACCTCTGTTCTGCACGTACCCTTCATAACTGATTTCTTATGGCAGTTCTTTATTCCTTGCCGCTCCAGCAATAAGTACAAAGCTTGCACGGCTCAATATCAATAGAAGCCACAAGATCGTCAAGACGATGGTATTTCAGGGTCGTAAAGTTCAGCTCTTTGCGGATATCCTCCAGCATTCCCTTATAATTCTCAGAATCCGGATTTGCATAGTCCGCAAGAATTTTTTCATCCACATTGTCACCTTCCCGCTTTGCGATCACTCTTCTTGTGATCAGATCCATCTCGGATTTTGAGCGGGAAAAATTCAGATATTTACATCCGTACAAAAGCGGCGGGCAGGCCGGACGGATATGTACCTCTTTAGCTCCGTTGCTGTAAAGGAAATCTGAAGTTTCGCGAAGCTGGGTTCCCCTTACAATGGAATCATCGATCATCAGAAGGCTTTTATCCTTGATCAGTCTGTGAACAGGGATCAGCTTCATTCTGGCGATCAGATTTCTCTGGCTCTGCTGGGTTGGCATAAAGGAACGCGGCCAGGTAGGGGTGTATTTAATAAACGGGCGGGCAAACGGCACTCCGGAGCGGTTTGCATAACCAATGGCATGGGCAATTCCGGAATCCGGAACACCTGCCACAATATCAGGTTTTACCTCTCCAAAATCACGCTCTGCCAGCATATCGCCGCATTTATAGCGCATTTCCTCTACATTTACCCCCTCATAGGTGGAAGTAGGATATCCATAGTATACCCAGAGGAAAGAACAGATACGCATTTTGTCTCCAGGCTTCTGCAGAGTTTCAATTCCTTCCGGAGTCACTGCCACGATCTCGCCCGGTCCCAGAGACTTTTCATCTTCATAGCCCAGGTTGATGTACGCATGGCTTTCAAAGGAAACACACCGAGCACCGTCTTTTTTTCCAATAATAAGAGGAGTTCTTCCAAGACGATCTCTGGCTGCAAAAAGTGCCTTTGGAGTCAGGATCAGCATGGTCATAGATCCGTCTATCATTTCCTGTGCATAGCGGATTCCCTCTACCATAGTTGACTTCTGATTGATCAGAGATGCAACCATTTCTGTAGGATTCACATTTCCGCCGCTCATTTCCAGAAAATGTGTGCTGCCGTTTTTAAAAGAATGCTCCACAAGCTCTTCCATATTATTGATCTTACCTACTGTTGTAATGGCAAAATTCCCAAGATGAGAACGTACCAGCAGAGGCTGAGGCTCATTGTCAGAAATGCATCCAATTCCAAGATTGCCCTGAAGCTCTGATACGTCTCTGTCAAACTTTGTACGGAACGGGGAATTCTCAATATTATGAATGGCTCTGTCAAATCCCTTTGCCGGATCATATACAGCCATTCCTCCCCTTCTTGTTCCCAAATGAGAATGATAGTCAATTCCGAAAAACAGATCCAGCACACAGCTGGACTTTGAAGCTACTCCAAAAATTCCGCCCATAATTCTGTTCTCTCCTTATTATGTTTTTTCGCTACGTGAAGCTGAGTAATCGACAGTCTGTCTCAGACCGGCAATCCCTAGTTTGATCTTCCGTATTTACTGCAAGCATCATTATATAAAAACAGGAAAAATAAGTAAAGCCTTTATTTTGTTTCTTTTATAATACCTTTCCTGTAGGCTTCAAGAAGACGGGTAAGTTCCTGTATCCTTTCCCGCAAAGCTTTCCCGTTGTCTGTATCCCCTACAAGACGCCTTTTTGAAGAATAATGCACAGCCATCTGGCTGGATACAATGTCATTCCCTTTGGAAACCGCCTCCTCCGCAGAGGTAAACGGCTCATGGGCTGCAAGAAACAGGCCGTAAGAGTTATAGATCAGAGTGTAGCCTGCGATTCCGGTTACCTTCTGATACGCCTTGCACAGACCGCCGTCAATGACGATCACCTTGCCTCCGCATTTTACCGGGCTTTCCCCCTCGATCTGATGCACCGGAACATGACCGTTGATAATGTGGCTTTTTGCCGGATCCAGACCAAACTCCAAAAGCATGCGATCCACTACCTCCTCCTTTTCCAGAAGCTGGTAGTAGGCTCCCTTTTTCTCTTTTGCAATTTCTTTATCCTCTATAAAGTACCGCTCAAAGGTTGTCATTTTGTCCTTGCCGAACAGAGGGGAATTTGGTCCCGCCCAGATATACCACAGGATATCCTTTCCCTTTTTCTGTTCCTCTGCATCCACGGAAAAGAACGCCCTGCGCACATAGCTTTCCAGAATATCGTAAAGAGCCCTGCCACTGTAAGTTTCCCCGTAAACCTCTACTTCTTTCATGCTTCCGTCCTCATTAAGAGGAATGCAGCCATGAAAAAGCAGATTTCCGTTATAGATCTTGTACAGGCCTCCCACGTCAAGAAGAAGGCGCATATGATTCTGAAGCTTTTCACAGTTCCGGAAGGCTGCTTCCAGCCGCTCCATAACTTCCAGTTCTCCTGCAGTAAGCTCATAGGGATGTTCCCAGTCAATGGTGGGAAACAGATTGTCCCTGAGCGCATATTCCTTTCCGTCCGGCATGACAATGCTTCCCTTTTCCGGATCAATTCTGTGAAGAAGGCAGCGATCCTCCATATGAAATTCCCTGCGTTCCCTTAAAAGCTGACCCTCCAGCTTAAACTGGATCATGGCAATGGCCTTGTGCATTTTGCGCCCAAGCTCCTGTTCCAGAGAATGGTAGTCAGAAACACCCTTGATCCCGAACACTGTGCATGGGTCATCCTTATAGGTTTCCATGGCATAGGTGGCCAGCGGAAGCATGTTGATCCCATAGCCGTCCTCCAGAATATCCAGGTTTCCATAGCGGATACTGTTTCTTACTACTGTGGCAATGCAGGCTCTCTGTCCCACTGCCGCCCCCATCCACACAACATCATGGTTTCCCCACTGAATATCAAGAGAATGGTATTCCATCAGCCGGTCCATAATAAAATGCGGCCCCGGGCCTCTGTCAAAAATATCTCCCAGAATGTGAAGATGATCCACAACCAGCCGCTGGATCAGTTCAGCCAGGGCAACGATAAAATTTTCTGCCCTGCGGATCTCTATGATAGTATTGACAATGGAATTATAATAAGCTTCCTTGTCAAGAACCTCCGCTTTCTCTGTGATCAGCTCCTCTATCACATAGGCGTAATCCGGCGGAAGGGCCTTTCTCACCTTGGATCTGGTATATTTGGATGCGGTTGTCTTGCACACCTCGATCAGACGGTACAGAGTGATCTTGTACCAGTTTTCCATATCCTCCTCTGTTTTTTTCACCAGGCGTATTTTTTCTCTTGGATAATAGATCAGGGTGGCAAGGTCTCTTTTGTCATGATTGCTTAAGGTATGGCCGAATACATCGTCTATTTTTTTTCGCACAGCGCCGGAACCGTTCCTGAGAACATGAGAAAATGCCTCGTACTCTCCATGAAGATCCGACATAAAATGTTCTGTTCCTTTTGGAAGATTTAAAATAGACTGAAGATTAATGATCTCTGTAGAAGCTCTCCCAATAGTGGGGTACAGTTCTGCCAGACGCTGTAAATAGCGAAGTTCATCTTTTTTCATAATTGTCTCCTGTTGGAAAATTGTTTTGTAATATTTCCGTAATATATTATAACATGCTGCAGAAACTTCCTGTAATTCCGGATATCTTAAGGTTCTTTCTCGAGATGGCATATACATGCCAAAACACCTCCCAGGACAGCGACCTGTAAACAGTATCCGTCAGGTGATCACAGTAGCCTCACAGGACAATACCGTGTAAACAGCAGCGTCAGGCAGTCACACCACATCAAACAGGGAGAACTGATTGGACTGGGGAATATCTCCGAACAGCCCCAGATCGTCCATAAGATCAATGACTGTCTTACTGACCTTGGTGCGGTCACGGAAATCATCCTTGGACAGGAATTTTCCCTGCTTTGCAGCCTCCACCACCGCCTCCGCAGCCTTGTCTCCCATTCCGTCAATGCTGTTCAGAGGAGGAAGCAGCTTGCCGTCAATGATCTGGAAGCGGTTTGCATGGGAACGGTAAATATCAATAGGAAGAAACTCGAAGCCTCTGGCGTACATCTCCTGGACGATACGCATGTCCCTGATGGAATCCTGTTCTTTTTTTGACGCCTCGTCGCCTTTTTTTCGAAGCTCTGCCAGATAATATTCCAGCCTGTCCCGTCCCATACACATGGTCTCATAGGAAAAAGCAGTTGCGCGGATACTGAAAAACGCAGCATAGTATGCCAGGGGAATAAACACCTTAAACCAGGCAATACGCCATGCCATCATAACATAGGCTGCCGCATGAGCTTTGGGGAACATGTACTTGATCTTTTTGCAGGACCAGATATACCATTCCGGAACATTATGCTCCCGCATAGTAGCCTCCCACTCGTCCCGGAGCCCCTTTCCTTTTCGCACGCTCTCCATGATCGTAAATGCAAGGCTGCTCTCCACTCCCATACTGATCAGATAGATCATAATATCGTCTCGGGTACAGATTGCTGTGGAAATGGTAGCCTTTCCTTCCTGGATCAAAGTCTGGGCATTTCCCAGCCACACGTCCGTACCATGAGCAAGTCCCGCGATCCGGACCAGATCCGAAAAATACTTTGGCTGGGTATCAATAAGCATCTGCATGGCAAAGTCTGTACCAAACTCCGGCACACCCAGACAGCCAAGCTTGCACCCTCCAATATCCTCCGGAGTGATACCCAGGGCTTTTGTGCCGGCAAAAAGGGACATAACCTCTTTGCTGTCAAGAGGGATCTCCTGGGCATTCTTTCCGGTCAGATCCTCCAGCATACGGATCATGGTTGGATCATCGTGTCCCAGAATATCAAGCTTCAGAAGGTTTCCGTCAATAGAATGATAATCAAAATGAGTGGTAATGATGTCGCTGTTTTCATCATTTGCCGGATGCTGCACCGGCGTGAATTTTTCGATTTCCTCGCCTTTTGGCAGAACAATGATTCCTCCCGGGTGCTGGCCTGTGGTACGACGGATGCCTGTGCATCCCTGAACGATCCTGTTGATCTCGCAGTACCGCTTGTGCTGACCATGCTCTTCAAAATAATTTTTCACATAGCCGAAAGCTGTTTTTTCCGCAAGAGTACCGATGGTTCCCGCCTTAAAGGTCTGTCCTTTTCCAAAAATAACCTCTGTGTATTTATGGGCGTTTGCCTGATATTCACCGGAAAAGTTAAGGTCAATATCCGGCTCCTTGTCTCCCTTAAAGCCCAGGAAGGTTTCAAATGGAATGTCAAAGCCTTCTTTGATCATTTTTGTGCCGCAGTGAGGGCAGTTTTTGTCAGGCATATCACAGCCTGCCATTCCGCCGAATTTTTTTACCTCCGGGGAATCAAAATCGCTGTATTTACAATTTGGACAGATATAGTGCGGCGGCAGAGGATTGACCTCCGTAATACCTGACATGGTAGCTGCCAGAGAAGATCCTACCGATCCTCTGGAGCCTACCAGATAACCGTCGTCATTTGATTTCCACACAAGCTTCTGGGCTATGATATACATAACCGCATATCCGTTGGAAATAATGGAATTCAGTTCTTTTTCCAGACGCTCCTCCACAATTCCCGGAAGCTTCTCTCCATAGATCTCGTGGGCTTTTTTAAAGCAGATATCCCGGAGATCCTGATCGGAGTTTGGGATCACCGGCGGAAATTTATCCGGATGGATAGGCGATATTTTTTCAATCATGTCAGCAATCTTATTGGTGTTGGTAATCACAACCTCTTCTGCCTTTTCACTTCCCAGATAGGAAAATTCCTCCAGCATCTCTTCTGTGGTACGAAGATAAAGAGGGGCCTGATTATCCGCATCAGAAAATCCGTTTCCCGCCATGATAATGCGCCGGTAAATCTCGTCCTGAGGATCCATAAAATGAACGTCGCAGGTTGCCACCACAGGCTTTTTAAACTGCTCGCCCAGCTTTACGATTTTTTTGTTCAGCTCAATCAGGTCTGCCTCTGAATTTACGGTATCATTTTTGTCACTGGCGATCATAAAGGCATTGTTTCCAAGAGGCTGGATTTCCAGGTAATCGTAAAAATCCACCAGTCTGGCAATTTCCTGATCCGGCGCGTTCCGAAGAAGAGCCTGATAAAGCTCTCCTGCCTCACAGGCACTTCCGATGATCAGTCCATCCCTGTACTCCAGAAAAACACTTTTGGGAACTCTTGGCCTTCTCCTGTAATATTTCAGGTGGGACTGGCTTACAAGCTTATAAAGATTAATGCGTCCAGTCTCATTTCTGGCAAAAATAACCGCATGGTAAGTGGGAAGCTTTTTGATGGTATCCACAGATACATTTCCCTGGCTGTTCAGGGCATCCACATCAAAAATATCCCTTTCTCTCAGCATTTCCACAAATTTTACAAAAATATCCGCAGTGCAGGCAGCGTCATCTACTGCTCTGTGGTGATGGGCAAGGGAAACTCCCACTGCTTTTGCCACCGTATCCAGCTTGAACCGGTTCAGCGCCGGCAGAAGGAAACGGGCCATTCCCACGGTATCAATGTAGGTAAAATCATCGCTGATGCCCTGCCGCTTGCAGTTTTCTATAATAAAGCTCATATCAAAATCAGCATTGTGGGCAACCATCACCGCACCCTGACAAAATTCCAGAAACTTCGGAAGAATGGTTTCAATATCCGGAGCGTCCATAACCATTGCATCATTGATACTGGTAAGCTGCTCGATCCGGTAGGGAATGGGAACCTTCGGGTTCACAAAGGTGGAAAACCTGTCTGTGATCACGCCTTTTTCCACCCGGACAGCTCCGATCTCAATGATCCTGCAGGTCAGAGGGGAAAATCCCGTTGTCTCTATATCAAATACCACAAAGCTTCCGTCCATGGACTGCCCCTTACTGTTAGTGACAATTCCCTTCAGATCGTCTACCAGATATGCTTCCATGCCGTAAAGCACCTTAAAATCAGAATCCTTTGGCACACAGCCTCCCCAGGCGTCAAAGCAGTGGTTTGCCTCGGGGAACGCCTGAACCACACCGTGATCGGTAATGGCAATGGCCTTATGTCCCCACTCATAGGCCCGCTTTACCAGAGCCTTTGCCTCGGTAACGCCGTCCATATCGCTCATTTTTGTATGGCAGTGAAGCTCCACTCTTTTCTGAGGACTGGTATCCATTCTTGTACTGGTAAAGTCTGCGATTTTTTTAATTCCGGCAATGGAGCCAATGGTCAGCTCACTGTCAAAACGGTCAATGGTGGTAACTCCCTTCAGCTTCAGAAAGGCTCCCTTTTTTATCTCTTCTTTTACTTCCGGAACCTGCTCGTTCCGAAGGAACATTTTGATCACAATAGAGTCTGTAAAATCCGTAACCGGAAAAATAAGAATGGTTTTTTCATTCCGGATCTCTCTTGCCTCTACATCCAGAACCTGACCTCGTATAATGACTTCTCCCATTTCCCCTGTAATGTTTTCCAGAGGAATGGTTTCACCCTCAAAATCTCTTCCATATATAACATCCGGATTGCTGTCTCTTCGGAATCCACCCCGGAAGTCGCCTCCATGTCCCTTTTTGTCAAAGGATTTTTTCTCCTGCTTTCCTTTTCCGGAAGCTTTTTTATTCTCTTTTTTGTCAGAACCGGAAGAGGATTCCTCCTGTTTCGGCGTTTCTTCCTCTTTATCCAGCTTTGCATGTTTCAGGACATTTTCCACTTCCTGCTCAATCTGAAGAACTGCATTTTTCCGGTACTTGCTTTCCTGAGCCTCTTCAAACTGAAGCTCGATCTTCAGATTCATTCCGCAGCGTTCACAGAATACCTTATGAAGATATTCCACAAGGATTTCACTTTTTTCCCGGGCGATCACAGAATCCGGAAGCACTAGATTCATTTCCTCTGTGCCGGAAAAAGTAATTCTGGACCGTTTAAAAAGATTATATTCCAGCATATTGTAATTCCGCAGCTCCAGTTCCATGCTGGACCGGTACACCTCAAGAAAATTATCCGGCGTATACTGTCTGGACAGACGGAACTTTTCGATCACCGTTACCTGCATCTGGATTCCCGGAAAGCACTGTCTTTCAATCTGCTGCTGCAGCTCTATGATATATTTTTTGTGGATCCACCGTTCACTGCTGATATAAACCCACAATCTGGTCTTATCCGGATTGCAGGACACCCTGGTGACAGCTACCATATCCAGAAGCTCCTGCAGCGGATCCTTGATCTTCAGATTTGGAAATACGTCAAAAAAATCTTTTTCCATTTTTTCCTCTTTCTTATTCTTCCCAGTGAAGAAGCTCTTCTCTTAGGGTATCCAGAAGCTGATCCTCCGGAACCTTTTTTATGATCTCTCCCTTTTTGATCAGAAGCCCTACGCCCACTCCCCCGGCAATTCCTATATCAGCTTCCTTTGCTTCTCCCGGTCCGTTTACCACGCAGCCCATAACAGCCACCTTAATATCAAGAGGGATGTCCTGGACCATTGTCTCCACCTGATTTGCAAGACCGATCAGGTCAATCCTGGTACGTCCGCAGGTAGGACAGGACACCACCTCGATCCCTCCTTTTCGAAGTCCCAGAGTTTTCAGGATCCGTTTTGCAGATTTGATCTCCTCCAGAGGCGCTCCGGTAAGAGAAACCCGGATAGTATCTCCGATTCCCTGAGAAAGAATGATCCCAAGCCCTACTGCAGACTTAATGTTTCCGGAATATAAAGTTCCTGCCTCTGTAATTCCCACATGAAGAGGGTACTTTGTCTTTTCTGCGATCAGCTCATGGGCTCTGGCACACATCATCACATCTGAAGATTTAATACTGATCACCAGATTGTCATATCCCATATCCTCAATGATCTTCACCTTGTCAAGAGCGCTTTCTACCAGCCCCTCTGCAGTGACACCGTGATATTTTTCCACCAGGTCCTTTTCCAGAGAACCGCTGTTTACGCCCACCCGGATAGGAATATTTCTTTCCCTGGCCACATCTACAACCGCTTTTATTCTCTCCCGGCTTCCGATATTTCCGGGGTTAATGCGGATTTTGTCTGCTCCGTTTTCCATTGCCGCAATAGCCAGCCTGTAATCAAAATGAATATCTGCCACCAGAGGAATGTGAATCTGCTTTTTGATCTCAGAAAGAGCCTCTGCCGCCGCCATATCCGGAACCGCGCACCGGATGATCTCACATCCTGCAGCCTCCAGCTCCAGGATCTGCTTTACGGTTGCCTCCACATCATCTGTCCTTGTATTTGTCATAGACTGAATAAGAACAGGATTTCCTCCCCCGATTTTTTTATTTCCGATTTTTATAACCTTTGTATGTTCCCGATACATAATCTTCCTCCTGAAAAATTTATTATGAAACACAAAGAACTGCCACAGCTTTTCCGGAATTTCCGGCTGTGTGACAGCCCTTTTTTCTTTATCTCTGGATTTCCAGAAGCTTTGCTTTCAGATCGTTTTCCATCCGCGCCATCTCCGCTTCGGCAGCCTGACGCTTTGCTCTGCCTTCCTTCTGTATCCGCATCACATCGTCCAGGGTCTGGATCAGTTCTGCATTTGTCTGCTTCAGAGTTTCCAGATCCACAATTCCCCGCTCAGACTCTTTTGCAGTTTCTGCAGATGCCATATGAAGTGTTTCCGCATTTTTACGCAAAAGCTCATTTGTCACATCAGATACCTGTCTCTGAGCCTGCGCCGCCTGGGTAGAATGAGCGATTCCAAGAGCCAGCACCATCTGGCTTTTCCACAGAGGAATGGTATTTACAATAGTTGTCTGGATCTTCTCTGCCATAACTGTATTATTATTCTGCACAAGGCGGATCTGAGGCGCTGTCTGAAGCGAGATCATCCGCGTCAGCTCCAGGTCATGGAGCTTTTTCTCAAAACGGATACACTGACTGTCCAGATCCCTGGCTTTCTGCGCATCCTCCGGCAGTCCGCTTAATCCGGCCTTTTCGGAAAGCTCTTTTAATTTTCCGTTTCTGACAGCGGAAAGCTGTTTTTTTCCTGCCAGGATATACATGGAAAGCTCCCTGAAATAAAGGAGATTCTGTTCATACATCTTATCCATCAACGCAGAATCCTTCAGAAGGCGTACCTGATGCTTCTGAAGCACGTCTGTGATCCGTTCTACATTTGCCTCTGCCTTGTCATACTTGTTTTTCAGATTTTCAATTTTATTTGCCTGTTTTTTAAAAAATCCGAAAAATCCCTTTTCTTCTTCCGTATCAAAATCCTTCAGCTGACTTACCACGTCTGTGAGAAGTTCCCCCACTTCCCCAAGATCCTGAGTTCTTACATTTTTCAGCGCCTCATCCGAAAAATCCGCCATTTTTTTCTGGGTTCCGGCTCCGTACTGAAGAATCTGCGCCGTATTTTCCACATCAATCTTTTCTGCAAAGGAATCCACCATCTTCTGTTCCTCAGAAGTCAGTTCCATCCGGGCCATTTCCTTCTGTACCGGATCCATATCCGGAGTCTCCTCCATAAGAGCGGCAGGATTTTCCGGCTGTTCCGGAACTTCCGGTTCCAGCTGCGGCTCCAGTGTGAGAAAAGGCATTGACGCTTCTGTTTTGTTTAATTCTTCGCTCATTTTGTTCTCCTTTATGATCAATGCTGTATTTTAAAATCACTGTCCTTCAGCCCTTCCTGGGCAAGTAACGTATGAAGAACGGAAATATCACTGGAAACATCCCAGGCTGTATCCTGAAAAACAGAATCTAGAAGCTTTGCAAAAGCATCGTTCAGAGTATCCAGAGTATCTTCGATCTCTTTTTTGGAGGAACGGATGGTTTCTCCCTGAACAGGCTGACTGTCCATATCCTCATAAGCCTCCAGAAGCTTTACGGTCATGGGAAGATAATAATCCATCATCCGCTTCAGATCCGGAATGATCTCCGGATGAGCCTTGGCCCTCTGAAAAATCTGCTCCACGATTTTTTCCATTTTAAAGATCATGGCAGAAATTTCCTCCCCCGGAATGGCATCGTTGCTTTTTCTCAGTCTGTCCAGATAATTCCTTCCCTTTTCAAGCACCTCTTTTACCTCAGGGGAAAGCTCTGACTCCTCCTGTGCGCGGAGAGCCTCCTGTTTCTTTTTTTCCTCCAGAGCTTTTTCCATTTCCTGATACTGGCAAAAGGTTTCCCGGCTGGTGATCAGGCAGGTTTCGCTGCCGTCAAAACAGCCTTCCGTAAACCAGCCCTTTCCGATCATTTTTTTCAGATCTTTTTTTACAAATTTCACAGGCTTTCCGACTGCCTGCGCAAGCTTTGTAAGATCACAGTAGGTTCTTTTTTCCAGAGTTTTCTGATATTTTTTGAATCTCCTGAGCTTCCCCAGTCCAAGGATACCTGTTCCCAGCATAAAGGCTCCTGCCGCCATTCCTGTCAGCATAACTGCCGCCGCTCCGCTGCTTCCGGAATCTGTCAGAAGCCGTACCATCTGGACTGCCAGAAGTCCACATGCCGTACTTCCTGTAAGAATTCCTCCAAATACAGCAAGGAGAATACTTCTTACTTTCTCTCCGGTCGGCTTCATATAAAGCATCTGAAGCTTCTCACCATTGGCTGCGCTTCCCGATTCCCGGTCACTGCGATGATCAGCCTGCGGCTTCTCTCTGGTTTTTCCCATTTCCGGATGCTCTTTTCTATACTGATCCAGGGTTTTATTTACCATCTGTGTCACTGACTGGCTCATTTCCTGAAAATCTTTAGATTTTACAGCCTTTTCGATGATGTTCTGAACCTGCTGTATTTTATCTTCCACAACAGAAAAATCAAAATCCTGACTGTTGTTTTTTTGATTTTTTTCCATATTCTGTCTCCATCAGACTGCTTCTGCTTTTTGGGATCTGCTCCCGTGCAGACTGTATATTTATTATAGCGAAGTACCGTTCAAAATACAAGTTTTCATTGAAGTTCACCGGCAAAAGTGCTACACTGATTATATCTCACAGTAACGTGGCAAAGTATTTAAAAAGCTGTTGTCACAGGATAACAGGAGGATGATATTATGGAAAAAAAGAACATTGACTGGGGAAATCTGGGTTTTGGCTATGTCCAGACTGATTATCGCTTTGTCTCAGACTTTAAAAACGGTTCCTGGGACGAAGGAAAGCTGACAGAAGACGCAACTGTTGTGATCAATGAATGTGCCGGCGTTCTTCAGTATGCTCAGACTGTTTTTGAGGGAATGAAAGCATACACAACAGAAGACGGACGAATCGTAACCTTCCGCCCTGATCTGAATGCAGAACGTATGGAAAACTCTGCAAAAAGACTGGAAATGCCGGTATTTCCAAAAGACCGGTTCATCCAGGCCGTTGTGGACACCGTAAAAGCCAACGCCGCTTACGTTCCGCCTTTTGGTTCCGGAGCTACCCTTTATATCCGTCCCTATATGTTTGGGACAAATCCGGTCATCGGTGTAAAACCTGCTGACGAATATCAATTCCGGGTATTTACCACCCCGGTTGGTCCGTACTTCAAGGGAGGCGTGAAGCCTCTTACTATCCGTGTCACAGATTTTGACCGGGCTGCTCCTCATGGTACAGGTCATATCAAGGCCGGACTAAATTACGCTATGAGTATGCATGCGATCATGGACGCTCACCGCCAGGGCTACGACGAAAACATGTACCTGGATGCAGCTACCAGAACAAAGGTAGAGGAGACCGGCGGAGCCAACTTCCTTTTTGTTACAAAAGACGGAAAAGTGGTTACTCCGAAATCCGACAGTATCCTGCCTTCCATTACCCGCCGTTCTCTTATCTATGTAGCTCAGCACTGCCTTGGTCTGGAAGCAGAGGAACGCGAGGTTACACTGGAGGAGGTAAAAGATTTTGCTGAGTGCGGCCTTTGCGGTACTGCAGCAGTTATTTCTCCTGTAGGAAAAATTGTGGACCACGGAAAAGAAATCTGCTTCCCCTCCGGCATGACAGAGATGGGGCCTGTAACCAAAAAGCTTTATGAAGCTCTTACCGGTATCCAGATGGGACGTCTGGAAGCTCCGGAAGGCTGGCTTCAGGTAATCGAATAATACCTTCCAAAAAGTCAAACGCTGCAGAAAATATAAACTCTGCAGCGCTTTCTTTTCCGGAACATGTCTGTTCCTGTGTCATATTTTTATTTTACTCTTTCGTATTTCACAAACTCATATTCCAGATCAAAATAAGTCTGCTCTTCGCTCCTGGCTGTAATCTCCCATTCCGGAGACTCGTCCAGATTTGGGAAATAGCGGTCTGCCTCATATCCAAAGTCGATCTTTGTCACATGAGCTGTGTCACAATAAGGAAGAAGCTGTTTGTATACGCTGTCTCCACCCACACAGTAAACCTGATCGGACGGATATTTTTTTATTTCTTCCAGAAGCTCTTCGATACTGTGAACCACGGTTGCATCCTTTACCTTAAAGTCTTTATTTGTGGTAAGGATAATGTTGGTTCTGTTTTTCAGAGGAAGTCCTCCTGGAAATGTTTCCAGTGTTTTTCTTCCCAGTACGATCACCTTTCCGGTTGTCTCCTGACGAAACATTTTCATATCTGCCGGAATGGCTACAAGAAGCTTGTTGTCCTTTCCGATGGCCCAGTTTTTGTCAACTGCTACAATGATATTCATGGTATTTTTCCTTTCTGTTTTTAGATTGCAATAGGAATATTTTTAATCTGTGGCCAGGTCTGATAATTTTCCACAATCAGATCATCCACTGTAAAATCATAAAAGTTCTTAATCTCCGGATTCAGTCTCACAGAAGGCGCCGGATACGGGGTTCTGCTGATCAGCTCTTTTATTACCGGAATGTGCCTGTCGTAAATATGACAGTCTGAGATCACATGAACAAGCTCTCCTGCCTCCATGTCGCACACCTGGGCAAACATCATAAGAAGAATGGAATACTGGCACACATTCCAGTTGTTTGCTGCCAGAATATCCTGAGATCTCTGATTCAGGATCGCATTTAAAGTCAGCTTGTCTTTTCCCGGTTCCTTTGTCACATTAAAGGTCATGGAATATGCGCAGGGATAAAGATTCATTTCATGAAGATCCTGATGCACATAAATATTCGTCATGATCCTGCGGCTGTAAGGATTGTGTTTCAGGTCATAGAGAACACGGTCTACCTGATCCATCATTCCTTCTTTATATTCATGCTTCACCTGCATCTGATATCCGTAGGCCTTACCGATAGAGCCTGTCTCATCCGCCCAGCTGTCCCAGATATGACTGTTCAGGTCATGAATGTTATTTGACTTTTTCTGCCAGATCCAGAGGATCTCATCCATCGCGCTTTTCAGTGCAGTCTTACGAAGAGTCAGAGCCGGAAATTCCTTTCTGAGATCATACCGGTTTACCACTCCGAATTTTTTTATTGTATAAGCAGGCGTTCCGTCCTCCCATACCGGACGTACCTTTTCCCCCTCTGTGCTGGTGCCGTTTTCAATCACATCTCTGCACATATTAATAAATATTGTATCTGCAACACTCATGTCCGCGCCTCCTTTTTGCTTTTGTTTCCTGGGCCTTTCCGGAAAATCTGCTGCTTCAAAAGTCGTTTTCCCGGCAGGCCGGATTCTGCCTGTTATTATACCATACCAGAGCCGTGATTGCCAGAGTGCTTTACAAACCAATGCCGCCGTGCTATATTAAAACTCATGAAAAAAATACTCATAACACTTTTAAAACCACTTTCGTTTCTGCCAGCGCTGCTGATGATGTATATTATTTTTTCATTTTCTGCCCAGACCGGGGAGGTGTCCGGGAATCTCAGCTACAAAATCAGCTACCAGATCGTAGAAACCAAAAACGAACTTCTCAATACCGGAAAAAGCTATGAAGAGCTTGCATACGAGGCAGAGCAGATTCATTACTATGTCCGCAAGGCCGCACACATGACAGAATACTGCCTGCTTGCCGTTGCTGTTTCTTTTCCATTTTATGTATATCGCATCAGAGGACTGCGGCTGTTTCTTCTTGCCGGGATCATCTGCGTGGGATTTGCCGGGCTGGATGAATATCATCAGTCCTTTGTGGCCGGCCGTTCTCCCGGGATCCGGGACGTAGGCTTTGACAGCCTGGGCGCTCTGATCGGGATCCTTCTGGTTCAGCTCTTTTGCTGGTCCACCCTCCACGCGCCTTCTTCCGGAAACAAAAAGCGCCGTAAAAGGCGGTAACACACAGGCCGGGGGAACATGGATTTTCATGTTCCCCCGGCCTTTTTACAATATTCTGATTTCTCCCGGAGCTTATTCCTGATCTTCGTCCTTATCCTTCTCCTCTTCTGTATCAGAATTCTGCGCTTCCTGCGCCTCTTTCTCCGCTACATTTCCCGCCAGTTTCGCACGCTCTGCAATAGTCATTCTCTTAGGCTCCTGAACCGGCTCAACCGGATGTTCCTTTTCCTCTTCCGCCGCTGCGGCCTTTTTGGCATCGCTTCTCTGTTTCGCAGTCTTTGCTGCCACAAAAAGCATTCCTGCGCCAATGATCAGAAAAGCGGCTCCCGCGATGAAGAAGCCCCAGCTTGCCCCCTCTTCGCCTTTCAGCACGTTTGCGCAGAGCTTATAACCTGTATAGAGAAGGTATACTCCGGCAAGAAGCAGAAGGCCGAAATTTGCCGCAGGTCTTTCCTTTTTTTCAGGCTCTGAATCTGCTGAAGCCTTCTCGCTGTTTTCAGATGTCTGAATCTCAGTTTCTTTTTTTAACTCTGTATCAGCAGACATTTCCAGTTCTTCATTTCTTTCTTCCATATAAATGTCCCTTTCGTATGTTTTTTCATTTTCCTGCATTTATGTTTTCCGTTACAGATCTTAAAGCTTCCGTGTATCTGTCAGAGATGTACTGTTCAGCATTTTGTATCCTGCGCTTCTTCCTCTGACAGCTTCTCTTCAGCTGACTGCTCTTCTGTTTCCGATACCGGTTCTTCCTTCTTCAGACGTCCGTAGATCCGGTTCAGTTCTCCCATTGTATAAATGGTAATATCAGAAAGCTGTCCCTTTCGCATTCTCCATCTCCAGTTCAGCCCCAGGGTTGCAGGCGCATTCAGTCTTGCTTCGTTTCCCAGGCACAGATAGTCCTGAACAGGAATCACAGCCAGATCTGCCACACTGGCCAGGGCTGTGCGGATCAGTCCCCACACGCAGTCGTTCACAGGCCTGTCATAACAGTTGATATATGCCCGTACAAACTCATTGTCATGTCCCTGCAGACCTTCCAGCCATCCTTTTGTCGTCTCATTATCATGAGTTCCTGTATAGACCACACAGTTTTTATCATATTTATGAGGAAGATATTCACTGTCCTCGCTTCCGTCAAATGCAAACTGCAACACTTTCATTCCCGGAAATCCGGTGTCCTTTACAAGCTTCACCACGCTGTCTGTCAAAAATCCCAGATCTTCTGCGATCACCTGAAGCTTTTGTACATTCTTTTTTAACACCTCAAATAATTCCAGCCCCGGTCCCTTTTCCCAGCGGCCGTTTTCTGCAGTAGCATCTCCGTAAGGTATGGAATAATATTCGTCAAATCCTCTGAAGTGATCGATTCTTGCCACATCATACCGCTCCATACAATAGGTCATTCTCTGTATCCACCAGGCATAGCCGGTAGCCTTATGCTTTTTCCAGTCATAAAGAGGATTTCCCCACAGCTGGCCCGTAGCAGAAAATGCATCCGGCGGACAGCCTGCAACAGCCTTTGGACTGCATTCCTCATCAATCTGAAACAGTTCCGGATTCGCCCACACATCCGCACTGTCAAGGGCAACGTAAATCGGCACATCACCTATGATCTTAATTCCTTTTTTGTTGGCATAGGCTTTCAGCTTTTTCCACTGTTTTTCAAAAAGATACTGCTGGAAGCAATAAAAGCCCACTTCCTCTGACAGCTCGCTTTCCGCTCTTTTTACATATCCGGAGCTGCGGTCTTTCAGTTCCTTCGGCCAGTCCAGCCAGCTCTCTCCGTTTCTGCTGTTTTTGATTGCCATATAAAGAGCATAATCTTTCAGCCAGATCTGATACTCCCTTACAAAAGCCTGATATTCACTGTCATTTTCCAGATCCGCTCTTTCATAGGCTTTTTTCAGAAGTGGAAATCTGCTGTTATATATTTTTTCATAATCCACATAGCCGGGGTCATCTCCCCAGCTGCAGGAAGTACATTCTTCTTTTGTAAGAAGCCCTTCCCGGACCAGTTCATCCAGATCAATAAAATATGGATTTCCCGCAAAGGTAGAACAGGACTGATACGGAGAATCTCCATATCCTGTCGGACCAAGAGGAAGAATCTGCCAGTACTGCTGGCCTGCTTTTTCCAGCTGATCTACAAACTCATATGCCTCTCTGGAAAAGCATCCGATCCCATATTCTGACGGAAGGCTTGAAACAGCCATTAAAACACCGCTTGCTCTCATTTATTCTTCTCCTTCGTGTTTCGCACTAAATGAATCCGGCTTCTCAGGTCCATACATTATAAAGTCTTAGTTTTTGCCGGTCACCCGGAGAACATTATACCAATCCATATGCTTATGGTCAAGGAAAAAGCCGGGGACATCTCCCCGGCTTTCGCACCTTGTTACTGTTTACCGCCTTCACAGCAACCTGGTCAGAATACATACCAAATCACCTTTGATGATCACATTTTGCCCTGTATATCCCCTGAGCATCAGCTCCGCCTTTCAAAACAGTGCTGTGCGGACACTAACACAAGCTCTCCATTGTCCTCTGCCTGTTTTTCGGTTCTTCCGCAGCCTGCCAGACAGAAAGCGCATAAAATACCTATAAAAATTATTTTCCGTGTTCTTTTCACCGGGTTCTCTCCTTTATCCATACAGATATTCATTCATAGTATGGACAGAAAAGTATCTTCTATTCGGAAAGCTTATAATACTCAGAAACCTTTTTTCCTGATATATACAGAAATATCTCTGAATACCCGCTCCCGGTCTTTTTCGTTCAGAATTTCATGGCGCATTCCCGGATAAAGTTTCCCTTTTACATCCCTGTAGCCTGCGTCTCTCATTTTCTGAACTGCCGCTGCAAACTGCCGCACATTGCCCAGGCACGGATCGTCTGCGCCGCTGATGAAAAGAACAGGCAGCTCCGGCTTCGTACAGTTCCAGTGCTTCACATCATAAGCTCTTTTCATCAGCTGAAACAGAGCCAGATAAGCATCGTCCGTAAACGTAAATCCGCAAAGTTCTGAGTCCGTATAAGCCTGATATACCTCCGGATCCGAACAGATCCATGCGTTTCTGTTTTTTTCCCCGCTGAACCTAGCTGCATAATTCCCAAAGGACAGTATTTCCAGAAGACGGCTTCTGTGCCTCATTCCAAAGAGTTTTCCTTCCAGTTTCGCGATCACGCTCCCTGCGATCCGCGCCCTCCGGTTGCTGGGTGAGCCGCAGACGATCAGCATATCCATGCAGTCATCATGCTCTGCCGCAAAAGCTCTCACTGCCAGGGAACCCATGCTGTGCCCCATCAGTATCAGAGGAAGATCCGGAAATTTCTCTCTGATCTGCCGGTTGACACTGGCAATATCCGCCAGCATGGCATCTGCTCCTCCGCCGTACATGTAGCCCAGGTCATCCCCGGAGCGGACGCTCTGCCCGTGTCCTCTGTGGTCGTGGATCACTGCCACATACCCAAGAGAAGCCATGTACTCCATAAACGGCTCATACCGTTCCTTGTGTTCGCTCATTCCGTGTACCAGCTGTATTACACCTTTGTACGGCATTTCCTCCGGACAGATACTGAGAGCTGAGATTCTCAGTCCGTCCGCATCTGATCTGAAAAACTGTCTGTATCTTTTTACCATATCTATTTTCCTCCTGCCCTGTCATTCTGTCAGTTATCTTTTTATTGATTATCTTTTTATTTTATCCTCTTTTTCTTTCCCTCCTGTAATTTATACGTAACCGCTGTCACACAAAAGATCACCGGTCAGCCCGGCCTGGTTAAAATGCCCCCTGAACAGTAGCAGTCAAAAAGCAACATTTATTCCTGAGACACAGGATAACCTTGTCAACCAGCCGTATGCTCTGGTATAATAAATCATGTAACACTTACACAGATACTGTCAAAAGACTATTTATAAAAACAAGGAGGAACTATGGATCAACAAACTCAGGAGAGCAGCCAGGAGCAGGTCACTGCTTCCGAAAACATCTCTCCCATCAAAAAGAAAAAGAAGAAAAAAGGGCTGATCATTTTTCTTGTAGTCCTGCTGATTGCCGCTGCCGCAGGCGCAGGCTGTTACTTTATGGAACGCCAGAAGCCTGTCTCCACAGTCAAATCATTCCTGGAGCATGTGCGCACTATGAATTTTGAGGGAATGAAATCCCTGCTTCAGAGTAATGACATGTCCGCTCTCGACAACGCAGATATTACAAATGAAGCTTATCATGCATTTTTCCAGGGCGTCAATCAGAAAATGACCTATGAGATCAAAAAAACAGATTTCAGCCTTGCCAATGGAACTGCCACTGTCACAGCAAAAATCAAATACATTGACGGTTCTGATATTTACAAGGAAACCATTACCGAATTTTTAAAGCAGATCGTCTCCACTGCCTTTTCCGGTCAGGAGCTTACAGAGGAACAGACCCAGCAGAAGCTTGCCGCTCTTCTGGAAGAAAAATCAGCAACTGTGAAAGACAAGTTTGCAGAAGCAGAAATTTCCTATCCTCTTATTAAAGCAGGAGGACAGTGGAAGATCGTATCTCTGGATACAGAAACCGTTCGCATAATGTCCGCAAACTTTACGAATGTACAGGACGAGATCAATCAGTCTCTGGAAGAAATGGAAACTTCCGAAACACAGCCTGAGCAGGAAGCGCCTCAGGCATCTGCAGACGGCAAGATTGATATGAGCAATGACAAATTTACCATTCACTATAAACAGCACCGGGTGACAACTGATTTTGCCGGAGCTCCATGTCTTCTTGTATATTATGATTACAGCAATAACGGCTCTTCCGCTTCCAGCGCCATGGTTGATGTCAATCTCCAGGCTTACCAGAACGGCAATCTCCTGGAACCTGCAATTCCGGAATCAGATGACGAAGCCATTGATCAGTTTATGACTGAGGTGCAGCCGGGACAGGCAGTTACTGTATGTCAGGCCTTTACACTTCAGGATGAATCCGACGTAACGCTTCAGGCAGGTGAGGCATTCAGCTTCGGCGGAGGAACCGTTGTCTCTCAGGTACTGAAAATCAAATAATTTTTTCAAGATATTCGCAGCTGAAAATGCTGCGAATATTTTTTTGTTTTTTCGGAATACTATCTGCATGAAAGGATGGTGACTTATGGATAATAAATTTTTGCAGTATTTTGCTCTGACCATTACTATTATAGGTGCAGTCAACTGGGGGCTGATCGGCTTCTTTAATCTGAATCTGGTGGCTCTGATCTTCGGAAGCATGAGCTGGCTGTCAAGGATCGTTTATGGGCTTGTCGGTCTCTGTGGTCTTTATCTTCTTTCTTTATATGGAGTGATTGGACAGGAAAGGCAGGAAATGTAATGGCAGCAGATACTGAAAACAAAACCACGATGTCTCATTGTACTGCAGTTCCTGCAGAGCTTCCGGAAAACTGCCTGGAAAAAATCCGGGATTTCGAAAGAGAGCTGAACAAACAGGGATATTGGAATATTGCTCTTGTGGCCTATCAGATAAAAGAATAAAAGAAAAAAGAGTCAGGAACCAATTCCTGACTCTTAAGAGCGATAGACGGGGCTCGAACCCGCGGTCTCGACCTTGGCAAGGTCGCGCGTTACCAACTACGCCACTATCGCACAAGAGCGGGTGATGGGAATCGAACCCACGTATCCAGCTTGGAAGGCTGGTGTTCTACCATTGAACTACACCCGCAAGTGTTTGTCTTGTGAGAGTTTTTTGTGTTTCCCTCAACCGACTTCGTTAGTATATAACACATATATCTAAATGTCAACACTTTTTTTAAAAAAATTTATTTTTATTTTTTTGGTGAGAAATGTAAAAGTAACTTCCGGTTCTTCTTCACACTTCCGGAAGTTACTTTTACATTCCGGCTTTATTTTTTAATTACAGGAGCTGCTGTTCTGCAGGCTGATACAGCAGCTCCTGTTTCCTGTTGATTTCTTTCCGGATCAGATTAGTTTTCCCAGTCCCATACATCCGCTTTGGAAACTGTGTTCCTTGGCTTTTTGATCACAAGCTCCGGGCTTTTAGCGCTTACCTTAGTATTGGCAGGAATAGAGGAAGTAATAAATGTATTTCCACCTATGATCGTATTCTCGCCGATCACTGTTTCTCCGCCAAGAACAGTAGAATTAGAATAAATCGTCACATTATCCCCGATAGTAGGATGACGTTTCACATCTGCAAGCTGCTGTCCCTGTCTGGTAGAAAGAGCTCCCAGGGTTACTCCCTGATACAGTTTTACATTTTTGCCGATTTCCGTTGTCTCGCCAATAACAACTCCGGTACCATGGTCAATAAAAAAGTAATCTCCAATAGTTGCTCCGGGATTGATGTCGATTCCGGTTTTTCCATGAGCATATTCTGTCATGATACGTGGAATATACGGAACCTTTTCCATATAAAGAATATGAGCCAGACGATATACATAAATAGCAAACAGCCCAGGATAAGAAAATATAATCTCTTCCTTGCTTTTTGCCGCCGGGTCTCCGTCAAATCCCGCCTGTACATCCTTCAGAAGTTTTTTCTGTACTTCCGGAAGCTTTTCAAAAAAATCATCACAAATGGCTTCTGCCCTGGCGCAGGCTTCTTCCTTCTGTATATCCTGGTCAGCGTAAAGAAATGCAATTTCCACCTGACTTTTCAGTCTGTCATAAAAATCATTCAGAAGAAATGCTGTAAACTGCTCCGGAAACAGCCTTGCCGCCGTATCCTCACCAAAATATCCCGGAAATATCACAGACCGGAGATCTCTCACCAGATCAATGATCACAGATCTGTTAGGAAGGCTTCTTCCGTTTTTCGGCATAAACAGCTCTTCCCTGTCATAATTTTCTGTAAGACTTTCTGCAGCTTTTAAAACTGCTTCTTTTTTTCTGCTCATAATTCCTCCTGTCTGCTGAAATCTTTTTATCTTATAATATAGTATAGCTTTTTCTGTGCGTCAAGGAACAGAAACAGATTCCAAAAATAATTTGACTTTCCCCGGGCCAGCCGATATAATAAAATCTGTCATGGAGATGTACCCAAGTGGCTGAAGGGTCCGCACTCGAAATGCGGTAGGCCGGGCAACCGGCGCGAGGGTTCAAATCCCTCCATCTCCGTCTTGACAAACAGATTTTTTCATAGTATAATAATTTTTGTTTGATGCACATATAGGGGATTGGTCAAATGGTATGATAGGGGTCTCCAAAACCTTTGGTGGGAGTTCGATTCTCTCATCCCCTGCTTTTACGGATATCCGGAATTCTGACATGAATTCCGGATATTTTATTTCTTTATCGGACTGTTTATGGTAGATTCTCAATATCAGCACACTGGCACTGGCTCGCGAATCATTACAGAAATTATCCTTTATCTGAAAAAATCAAATTATAATAAAATACGACTGGGTGTTGATAAAAATAATCCCCAAAGCTATGGATTTTGGAAAAAGAACGGTTTTCTTCCAGTGGATACTCAAAAATATATTATCATGGAACGAAATCTGTAGCATTTATCTGTTTTCAATCAGGAGGAAACATATGGAACGTTTTCTTACCTTTACTGTAAATAAAAATTCCGGCTTCCACACAGTGGGTCAGGTTCTGCGCTCACAGGGAGGCCTGACAAAAAATCAGATTTCCCGGGCAAAATTCCGCCCACAGGGAATTCTCAAAAACGGGGTCCGCTGCCGGGTCACAGAATCTGTTTATCCGGGAGATATGATTACTGTATGTCTGGAAGAATCCGGTTTAAGCTCCGGGCATCTGGCCTCCCCTCCAGAGGCTGCTCTGCCGCCTCTGGAAATTCTGTATGAAGACCAGGATCTGTTGGCGGTAAACAAGCCTGCCGGAATTGTCACCCATCCTTCCGGCTGTCATTATCGTGACAGTCTTTCCAATCAGGTTTCCTGGTACTTCCGTTCCAAAAAAGAAAAGATCGTCATCCGCCCTGTAGGAAGACTGGACCGGGAAACCTCGGGAATCGTAATTTTTGCCAAAAATCAGACGGCTGCTGCCAGACTGCAGGCCCAGCGCTGCCACAATCATCTGAAAAAGCAGTATCTGGCAGTGGTATCCGGATGCCTGCCTATTGATTCCTGTGCTGAAAAAACTGTGCCTCCGTCCTCTTCTGCGCTTTTGTCACAGGGACACACCATCAGTCTTCCCATTGGCCCGGATCCTGATGATCCCCGGAAAATGACCGTATTGCTGTCAGACAGCTTTACCTTTGGTAACCTTCCTGTGGATCTTGAAAAAAATTCTTCACACCAACATCCTCTGTCACCTCCGGGTAGAAATTTTAAAACTGCCGTCACCCATTATCAGGTACTTCACAGTACTGCTGACTGGTCTCTCGTTTCCCTCTTCCTGGATACCGGACGGACTCACCAGGTCCGTGTACACATGAAATCCACAGGACATCCCCTTCTGGGAGATACCTTATACGGAAACACCGGAGAATCCCCTGTGTCTCTTCCATTTACAAGAGCTGCCCTTCATGCCTGGAAGCTTTTTCTGGAACATCCTTTTGAGGGCAAAAATCTTATATTGGAGGCTCCCCTGCCGGAGGATTTTTCTTCCCTGGCAAAATATCTTCCATAAGCCTTCTCCGCACAAACACGACAGGAAAATCTTGCCTGCCGTGTTTGTGTGACTTTAACTTTTTTTGCCGGTAACACCTGTACACAGGGCTGCCGCAGCAAAAACCTTTTTCATGTATCCACAGTTTCCTGCCATCTGCACTTTATCATTTTGAAGCTGTTCCAGAAACTGACACAGATACAGAAACTTATCATTATGACATTTCTTACTGCTGCATTTTCATTTATCTCATATAAACCTTTATATCACCTGATACTCTTCCACATCTTATCCGCATCCCTCCAGAATACTTTTTCTCCTGTAAAATCTCTTTGTTTTCTGCCATTATAACAAAATTCCCCATGTTGTAATTGTATTACATCTGTATTTCGGATAATTTTCATCTGATTTTATCTCAGAAGTATTTTTCTTGCATTTTTACATTGTTAAAAAATTATTTTTCCGGTTGATTTTGTCCCGCATTTATGTATAATATATAGAGGAAAGCTATAGTTCCACTTCTTTCACAAGATAACATAAGGTCTGACAGTCAGGCTGTTATCCTATTACTATTTTAAGAAAAGAGGTAAATGTAAGATGGCAAAAATTGATTTAACCAAGTACGGCATTACCGGAACCACAGAAATCGTACACAATCCTTCTTATGAAATGTTATTCGAAGAGGAAACAAAACCGGAGCTTGAAGGCTTTGAAAAAGGTCAGGAAAGTGAACTTGGCGCAGTCAACGTTATGACTGGTATCTATACAGGCCGTTCACCTAAAGACAAATTCATCGTTATGGATGAAAACTCCAAAGATACTGTATGGTGGACTTCCGATGAGTACAAAAACGACAACCATCCGGCTTCCCAGGAAGCATGGGACAGCTGTAAAGATCTTGCTCTGAAAGAACTCTCCAATAAGAGACTTTTCGTAGTAGATGCTTTCTGCGGCGCTAACCACGACACACGTATGGCTATCCGTTTCATCGTTGAAGTGGCTTGGCAGGCACATTTTGTAAAGAACATGTTCATCGTTCCTACAGAGGAAGAGCTTGAGAACTTTGAGCCGGATTTCGTTGTATACAACGCTTCCAAAGCTAAAGTAGAAAACTACAAAGAACTTGGTCTTAACTCTGAGACAGCAGTTCTTTTCAATATCACAAGCCGTGAGCAGGTTATCCTGAACACATGGTACGGCGGAGAAATGAAAAAAGGTATGTTCTCTATGATGAACTACTATCTGCCGCTTAAGGGCATCGCTTCCATGCACTGCTCCGCAAACACAGATATGAACGGTGAAAACACAGCTATCTTCTTCGGTCTTTCCGGAACAGGTAAAACAACTCTTTCCACAGACCCGAAACGTCTCCTGATCGGTGATGACGAGCATGGCTGGGATGACAACGGTATCTTCAACTTCGAGGGCGGATGCTACGCAAAGGTTATCAACCTTGACAAAGAGTCCGAGCCGGACATCTACAATGCGATCAGACGCAACGCTCTTCTTGAGAACGTTACTCTTGACAAAGACGGAAAGATTGACTTCAATGACAAGAGCGTAACAGAGAACACTCGTGTTTCCTATCCGATCGACCATATCGACAATATCGTTCGTCCGGTTTCCGCAGCTCCTGCAGCTAAGAACGTAATCTTCCTTTCCGCAGATGCTTTCGGCGTACTGCCTCCAGTATCTGTTCTTACACCGGAGCAGACTCAGTACTACTTCCTGTCTGGCTTCACAGCTAAACTTGCCGGTACAGAGCGAGGAATCACTGAGCCTACACCTACCTTCTCCGCTTGCTTCGGACAGGCTTTCCTTGAGCTTCATCCGACAAAATATGCTGAGGAGCTTGTTAAGAAGATGGAAGCAAACGGCGCTAAAGCTTATCTTGTAAATACAGGATGGAACGGCTCCGGAAAACGTATCTCCATCAAAGATACCCGTGGTATCATCGATGCAATCCTTAATGGAGACATCAACAACGCACCGACCAAGACTATCCCGCACTTCAACTTCGAAGTTCCGACAGAGCTTCCGGGCGTTGATACAAACATTCTTGATCCTCGTGACACCTACGCAGACGCTTCTGAGTGGGAAGTAAAAGCAAAAGACCTTGCACAGAGATTCGTTAAGAACTTCGCTAAATACGAAGGAAACGAGGCTGGCAAAGCTCTTGTTTCAGCAGGTCCTCAGGAATAATTCTTATAACTGACAAAAAAGGATGTGATTGCTCACATCCTTTTTTGTTACTGCGCAAATCTCTTTAAAATTCCCAGCATCACATGAACGGCTGTATCCATTCCCTCTGCTGTGATATGCTCATAAGGGCCGTGGAAAGCATAGCCGCCTGTTCCAAGATTCGGACAGGGAAGTCCCCGGAAACTAAGCTGAGCTCCGTCTGTACCTCCGCGGATCGGATCTGTATTGGGCTCCATTCCCAGTTCTCTGATTGCATCCTTTGCATAATCCACAAGCTGCATACATGGCGCTACTTTTTCTATCATGTTGCGGTACTGCTCATGAATTTCAAGTTTTACTGTTCCTTGACCATATTTTTCATTCATGATTTTTTCAATATGTCTCAGAGTATTTTCTCTTGCCTCAAAAGAGGCTGCACTGTGATCACGGATAATATACTGAAGCGTTGCATTCTCCACAGTGCCTTCCATCTCACAGAGATGGAAAAAGCCTTCATACAGCTCTGTATGTGCAGGTGTTTCCAGATTTGGAAGCATACTGTTGATCTCCATTCCCACAAGAGCCGCATTTATCATTTTGTTCCTGGCTTCGCCTGGATGAATATTAAATCCTCTGATTTTAAACACTGCCTCGCTGGCATTAAAATTCTCGTATACAATCTCATTTTCACAGCCGCCGTCTGCAGTATAGGCATACTGGGCTCCAAATGCCGGAATATCCAATTTATCTGCGCCGCTTCCCACCTCTTCATCCGGTGTAAAAGCAATACATATCTTTCCGTGAGGCATGGTTCCCTTCAGCAGCTCTTCTGCAACTGTCATGATCTCTGCGATTCCGGCTTTGTCATCTGCCCCCAGAAGAGTGGTTCCATCCGTAGTGATCAGTGTTCTTCCCTTCAGCTCTTTCAGATGAGGAAAGGTCTTAACAGAAAGCACCTTTCCGCTGTCTCCAAGCGTTACGTCCTCTCCATTATAATTTCTGTATATCTGAGGATTTACATGTTCTCCGCAAAAATCCGGAGCAGTATCCAGATGAGCGATCAGGCCGATGGCAGGTTTGTCTTCATATCCCGGGGTTGCCGGAATCGCCCCGTATACATAACAGTTTTCATCCACTCTGACATCTTTCACTCCAAGTTTTTTCATTTCCTCTGCAAGAATCTCTGCAAGATCAAACTGGCGTCTGGTGCTTGGCGTTGTATTGCTGTTTTCGTCACTTGTCGTGTGGATTTTTACATAATTCAAAAATCTCTCATATGCTCTCATGTCATTCTCCTGTTCTGATGCTTGATTTACAGTGAAGCCTTCCGGATAAAGGCCGCAGCTGTTTTCTGAATAAACTCATTATAATATAAGAATGTTTAAAATACAACGAATCCTTGCTCTATTCCAATCCATTGGTTCCCGGTCAGCCTTTTTCTCTGTTTGTCATTCCCTTCTTCATATGGTATACTTGCATCAGTGGGAAATCCTACAATTATCCATATCGGAGGTACAAAATGACAAAAAAGAATCTGATCGTCGGACAGTCCGGCGGCCCTACAGCAGTGATCAACAGCAGTCTTTACGGAGTGGTTTCCGAGGGAATTGCTCATTCTGATGAGATTGGCGAAGTTTACGGTATGGTAAACGGAATCGAAGGCTTTCTTGAGGACAGGATTCTGAATTTCCGTGAAGCTCTGCCAGGTGAACAGCTGGATTATCTGAAACACACACCAGGCGCTTATCTTGGTTCCTGCCGTTACAAACTGCCGGAATCTCTGGAAGATCCGGTTTACCCTCTTCTTTTCGAAAAATTCGAGGAAATGAATATCGGCTGGTTCTTCTATATCGGGGGCAATGACTCCATGGACACTGTAAGTAAGCTCTCCAGATACGCTGCTCAGACAGGCAGCTCTATTCGCGTGATCGGCGAGCCTAAAACCATTGACAATGACCTTGTACATACCGATCATACTCCGGGATACGGAAGCGCCGCAAAATATGTGGCATCAACAGTACGCGAGATCACTCTGGATGCCAGCGTTTATGAAAAAAAATCCGTAACCATTATTGAGATCATGGGACGTCACGCCGGCTGGCTTACTGCTGCCTCTGCCCTTGCCCGCAAGTACAAAGGCGACAATCCTTTCTTTATTTATCTCCCGGAAAGCGCTTTTGATACAGAAAAATTCCTCAAAGATGTAGAAAGTGCTTTTGAAAAAAACTGCAATGTAGTTGTGTGTGTTTCCGAAGGAATCCATGATGCGGACGGTACCTTTATCTGTGAGTATGACAGTTCTGTGGGGACAGATACCTTTGGTCACAAAATGCTTGCAGGCTGCGGAAAATATCTGGAAAATCTGGTTCGTGACCGTCTTGGAGTAAAAGCCCGTTCTGTAGAGCTGAATGTAAGCCAGCGCTGCTCTGCTTCTCTTATCTCCGCCGCTGACCAAAAAGAGGCGGTTTCCGCCGGACGTTTCGGTATTCAGGCTGCTTTAAATGGCGAAACAGGCAAAATGGTCTCTTTTGTCCGCCGTCAGGCTGAAGACGGATCCTATCAAATGGAATGTGGACTGGAAGATGTAAATCTGATCTGCAATGAAGAAAAAGAAGTTCCGGCTGAATGGATCACAGAAAACGGTTCTGATGTATCTGATGAATTTATAAAATATGTGACTCCCCTTGTTCAGGGCAGTGTCAATGTACCTCTGGGCGAAGACGGTCTTCCGGTATTTGTTTACAGAAAATAAAATATACGAAAAATCAAGAAAGAAGCTGACATATAAGCAGCTTCTTTCTTGATTTTATTATTCTGAAAATTCTTTATGATCTCTTTCTAATTGTTCTTCTACTTCTTTTTGTTTTCTCTCTTCTTCTTTTTTCTCATCCCTGCTTTTGGGAAGGATCACATTCAGCAGTACAGCGATTATTGTTGCAAGCACTACCGGAGATTTTCCGAATATTGTAGTAACCCATGCCGGAAACGTAGAAAGCGCTGCCGTTGCCTGAGAAACGCCTACTCCCAGAGCTGCGGCAAGACCTACGATCGAGGAATTGCGGTAATCCATTTCCGCAGAAGCCACCAGCTTCATTCCGGTCATTGCTATAGAGGCAAAAACAGAAACCGTTGCTCCACCCAGTACACACTGAGGAATCGTAGTGAGCAGGGCTGAAAACTTCGGAACAATTCCCGCTACTGCAAGAATCACTGCTGCCAGCCCCAGAACACAGCGGTTAATAACTTTTGTTGTGGTGACAATACCGACATTCTGGCTGTAGGTCGCTGTTGGCAGGCATCCAAAGCATGCGCTTAAAATATTCGTCAGTCCATAGGCCACAATACCGCTTTGAAGCTCTCCGTCCTTAGGTGTCCGGTTCATTGCTCCGATGGTGGTTGCAGAATAATCGCCGATCGCCTGAACAGAATTAATTGCAAACAAAAGCCCTATAGCCACGCAGGAAGAGATCTCAAATTCTATCCCAAAATGCATAAATTCCGGAACCTGGAACATGCCCGCCTCACCTACGCTGGAAAGATTCACCATTCCAAACGGAATCGACACAATGTAACCTGCAATAATTCCAATAAGAATAGAAGCCAGTTTCCAGATTCCTTTTCCAAAATGGTTCAGAGCAGTCACTACTGCAAGAGTAAAAAACGCAACCAGCCAGTTCTGCCATGCTCCATAGTTTTCACTTCCCACTCCTCCTGCCATATAGTTAATGGCCGTAGGATAAAGAGACAGACCTATGGTGAACACAACGGTTCCTGTGATCAGAGGCGGGAAAAATACACGGATTTTTTTTACCAGAAGTCCCATAATAAGGGCCACGATACCACCTACGATCTGTGCTCCAAAAATCGTAGCAATCCCATAGCCTTCTGCAATAGCCTGCATACTCGGCACATAGGCAAAGCTTACTCCCATGATCATGGGAAGGCCTGAACCAATTGCAAATTTCCCTCGTTTTCCAATAGGAAAAAGCTGAATCAGCGTAGCAAGCCCGGACATAAGCAGAGAAGCCTGTATCAAAATTACACGGTCCTGGGAATTCAGACCGCCTGCTGCGGCTCCTGCCACGATAATTGCCGGCGTAACACAGCCAACGATCATTGCAACTACATGCTGGAGAGCAAGGGGACAGGCTTCCCGCAGCCTGGGTACCCCATCCAGCTCAAAAATACTCCCTCGTTTCATAAAAATCTCCCCTTCCTTTTCTTATATGAATAATACTGCTTTGCTTATTATACCAGACAAAATGCATAAAAACAATTAGGTGAACTAAAAGTTTTTGTATGAAATATCACCAAAAAACAGGAGGGATTTTTGTGTACTTTTTTAGTAAATATTCATTTCCCGTTTATCATCACTGAGTGATCTGTTTCATTAAGTAAGGAGCTCAAAGGTGTGATACAGATCTATTCTTCCATACCCCCATTCCGGATTTGGATACTGCATATCTTCTTCTCTGACTGCCCCTCTTCTCAGATAATTTTTTACACTGTTACCGGAAAAAAAAGGCTCGTTGCCACGGATAATGGCCCACTCAAATAAAAGAGCTGCAATACCTGATGTCTGCGCCGCTGCAAGACTTGTTCCCGATGACTGTGTGTACGTTCCTGCCGGTCTTGAAGCTGCAGCTTTCATATCCACCCCGGGTGCTGCAAAATCAGGCTTTACCACATTATCTGTGTTGTAGCCTCTGCTGGCTTTGCTGTAAAGGCTGTCGTCTCTGTACTGATAGGCTGTCACAGTCATTCCATTTACCGCGTCTCCCGGCGCAGTAACCGTATACTCCGGAGATGACTCCAGAAAATACGTCTCCTCTGAGATCATCCCCTGTACAGGAAGCCATACATGAAATCTTGCAGAACTGTTCAGCCTTCCTGAAGTTTCCAGTTTCCAGATTCCCTCTGCCGGATGGAGAAAACGAAAAAAAATCAGCGTATTTCCTGATCTCCTTTCAATTGGAACATAATTTACCATCACCTTTGTTTCCACAAACACAAACGACAGCTCCTGAGTCCCGTATTTCAGAGCGCTGCTTACCTCCAGCCTTTCCCCAGTCGGAGACTGAATGGTTACATGATAAAAATCCGATGCCTCTCCCCAGAATTCCATAGAAAATCCATGTACCGCTTCCTTTGCCCCCACTCTCAGCTCCAGAATATCAGAAGTGGTTTTTTCGTCCAGAAGCCCCATATAATGACGTCTTGCCAGTCCCTCGTTTCCAGCTGCCACAGATACACAGTTCTGGGTAAAATCAGCAATACTGCTGATATACTGGCTTAAAGGACCGTCGCCTCTGTGAGATCCCTGGCTGCTTCCCAGACCCACGCACACAGACAGAGGTTTCTGATAACGCAGGGCGCATTTTATTGCATAGGAAATCCCAAGCATAATATCATCCTCCTGAAACACCTCAGCCTCAGGAGGGATCAGATACAGCTCTCTGAGATATTCCTTGGCAGGCTTCAGCTTTACAATTACCAGCTCCGCCTCCGGCGCTGCCCCGGAAACGCCCTCTTCCAGATTCCTGTTTCCCGCTGCTATGGAAGCAAGCCGTGTCCCGTGTCCGTTAATGTCTGCAGAAGGAACGATTTCCTGCGGATTTTCGGACTGCAGGGCTCTATTGATCTCCTGCCGGGTAAAAACCTGTCCATAAGGCACTTCCTCTGACTCCCCTGAAGGAAGGCTCTGATCCCAGATGCTTACAATCCGGCTCTGGTTTCCATTTCGAAATGCCGAATGAGTATAGTCGATCCCGGAATCAATAATCGCAATCAAAGTTCCGGCTCCCCTCAGCCTCAAATAAGGATGTTCATGAAGCCGATTGATGCCTGAGGCATTCAGGCCGCCCTGATCCATATATGTATAACACTTGGGAACGGAAGAGTAAGAATAGCTGTTGATCACAGATTCCGGTACCTGAGAAGCCGGTATATAGATGACTCCAAAAAGCTCATTGATAATCTGAAAGCTCCTGTCCGACTCATAGTTGACAGCTCCGTCAACATTGCGGCTATACCGGATAATAAAGTTCTGATAGCTTTCATTCTGGGCAGGAACTACCTGTATTCCATCAGGTATTTCCCTGTTTTCTTCCGGATGAGGAATCACACCTGCCAGTTCCTCTGTAAAAGGCAGTCTTGTTTCCTCCACAGTCAGATTTTTCTCTTCTGTCCATAATCCGGGCTCATAGTCTTCTTTTTTCAGCATATCTTCTCCAGAACACTTTTTATCAGCCTATGCCGTTCTTCTTACAATATGTGTAAAAAAAGCTCCCGCAGATCTTTCTGCGGAAGCCTTTTTACACATGCTGTCAGCCCTGATTTAACACAGAACGGACATGTTCTACTTCTTCTCTGGTTGCCTTTGCAGCCGGTACATAATAGCCCTTTGTCCTGGCAATTCTGTAAATCTCTTCCTGAGACATCTCGCACTGGTTACGGATCTGCTTCAGAGTCTGCTTCAGTTCCGGATTCTCTGTCTGAGGAATCATTTCACCATAACGGACAAGCTCTCCGTTAATACCTGCCAGCGTATCTGCTACCATTGTTTTTTCGTTCATCTGTGCCACCTCCTACTGTAAAAACTGCATAAGCTGCTGCTTTGTCTGCTGTGCGGACTGCGCAGATTTCTGGAAAAACTGTTTTACTTCCATATCCTCTGCTTTCTGTGCATAGTCCTGCATTTTACAGTGTGTGGTGTCAAATCCGCCGATCAGGTGACGCAGATTCTGTAAATCAAGTTCTGAAATCTCTGTCATGATACTACCTCCTCAATATTATGTTACAAAAGATAGTATCTCAGAAAATCAGATTTTTATTCGCCGATGAGCCAGTTGTACATTTCCTCATACTGGCTTGCAGAATGACCCCAGGAGAAATCCGCCGCCATAGCGCGGTCTACCAGCTTGTTCCATTCTCTCTTGTTGTCATAGAATACTCTCTCTGCATTTCTCACAGTGTCCATCATCTCATGGGCATTATAGTTTCGGAAGCTGAATCCGGTTCCTGTTCCCTCAAACTCATTGTAAGGCTGAACCGTATCCTTAAGCCCGCCTGTTTCGCGAACGATCGGCAGTGTTCCGTAACGAAGACTCATCAGCTGACTGAGGCCGCAGGGCTCAAACAGAGACGGCATCAGGAACGCATCGGATGCTGCATAAATGCGGTGGGACATCGGCTCGTCATAATAGATCTGAGCAGAAACCTTTCCGTGGTACTTCCAGTCAAAATGACGAAACATATTTTCGTAGCGCTCGTCTCCGGTTCCGAGGATCACAAACTGAACGGCATCCTGGCACATTTCATCCATCACATAGGCAATAAGATCAAAGCCCTTCTGGTCTGTGAGACGGGATACGATTCCGATCATCATTACCTTTGGATCAACCTCAAGTCCCAGGTCTTTCTGAAGCTGAAGTTTATTTTTTATTTTTTCCTTGCGGAAATTACGGGCGTTGTAATTCTGAGTGATAAAAGGATCTGTTTCAGGATTAAATACATCATAGTCAATTCCGTTTACAATTCCTCTCAGGCTGTTGGATCGGGCGCACATCAGCCCATCCAGGCCCTCTCCGTAAAACGGCGTTTTAATTTCTTCTGCGTATGTATTACTTACAGTAGTTACCGCATCCGCAAAAACAATTCCGCCCTTCAGGAAATTGGCGTCTCTGTATGCTTCCAGTTTATCTGGAGCAAAATAATAATCAGAAAGACCTGTGATCTCCCTTACTGTTTTTACATCCCATACTCCCTGGAATTTCAGGTTATGGATAGTCATAACTGTGCGGATCCCTCTGAAAAATTCATTCTGCTGGAAAGAATCATGAAGATACACAGGAACAAGACCTGTCTGCCAGTCATGACAATGGATCACATCCGGGCGAAAACCGATCACAGGAAGTACGGAAAGAACCGCTTTTGAGAAAAATGCAAATTTTTCCAGATCCCACGGAGCGCTGTCATAAGGCTTTGGACCGCTGAAATAATATTCATTGTCAATAAAGTAAAACTGAATTCCATCATACTGCATCTGCATAATGCCCACATAGCAGTTCTTAAAACCAAGATCCATATAAAAATGGGTCACGTATTCCATTTTATCTTTCCATTCCTGCTTCATGCAGGCATATTTCGGAAGGATGACACGGATATCAAAATAGCGTTTATCAAAATATTTCGGAAGTGCTCCCGCTACATCTGCCAAACCTCCTGTTTTAATAAACGGTACTGCCTCTGATGTTGCAAATAAAATCCTTTTCATCTGTAAATACCCCTCCTTAGTGGCTTGAAGTTATTTTTATTATACCCCAATTCACTTTTATTTAAAAGAGTGTTTTTTGTATTCCAGCCGAATCTTGTCTGCGATCAGGGCAATAAATTCTGAGTTCGTAGGCTTGCCTTTGCCTGTGCTTACCGTATATCCAAACAGCTCGTCAATGGTGTCCATCTTGCCTCTGCTCCACGCCACTTCTATGGCATGACGGATGGCACGTTCCACCCTGCTTGGGGTTGTCTGATGTTTCTTGGCAATGGTAGGATACAGAACCTTGGTAATAGAATTCAGCATTTCCATATCATTGACTGCCAGGATAATGGCATCTCTCAGATACTGATATCCCTTGATATGCGCAGGAACTCCGATCTCATGGATGATATTTGTCACATCTCCCTCCAGATTATGCGTTCCGTAATCCGCCTTTTCTTCCTGCACTGCCTGACGCAGAAGCGGCTCACGGTTTCTTCTGTCTCCAAAGCGGCGCAGATGTTTGATCCGGTTCAGAAGCACCTGATTGTCAAAAGGCTTCAGCATATAATAATCTGCTCCCAGATTAAAGGCATCCTCTGTGATCCTTTCCTGCCCCACTGCCGAAACCACAATAAAAGACGGTAGTTTCTTTACCGTCTGATCATGGCTGCACTGTTCCATAACTGTAAGTCCGTCCATCTTCGGCATGATAATATCCAGGATGACTACATCCGGTTCTTTTTCTCTGATAATATTACAAATTTCTTCTCCGTTGTGCGCTTTCCCCACCAGTTTCAGATCATGATCCTCTTCAATCATTCGCCCCAGTACTTCTACCATTTTCTCGTTATCATCTGCAACTGCTACATTTAGTTTCTCCATAAGACCAATTCCCTCCTCATTTTTCACAGCCAACCTTCCACAGCTGTGGTGAATTTTCGTTTACTCTTTCATGTCACAGCTATTATAGTAGAACATCACAGGCGAAATCAAGCCGAAACTGGGTGAAATGCCGGTTTTTCTTTCGCCTTCTTTCGAGATTTAAGTACATTTTACCCCATAAAACCACATTCCCGCCTGGTTTTAATTCCTGGTTTTGTGCAGTTTTATGAGGGTTTCCGCTGTTTTGACCTGTTCTTCTATTTTTCTACATTTCCCACAAAAACAGGTTTTCTGTCCTGTTTCCTGTATCTGTTTTTTCTGAAGCGTTACTTGTTTTTTATATTTTCCAGCATGGTCTCTGCAAAAATACCATATCCGCTTGTTGAATCCTGTACAAATACATGTGTCACTGCTCCGGCAAATTTCCCCTTCTGAAGTATGGGACTTCCGCTCATTCCCTGAACAATGCCGCCTGTGATCTCCAGAAGCTCAGGATCTGTCACATGGATCACAAAGCTTTTGTTTGTATCTTCATGGTTCATGTCAATCCTGGTAATTTCCGCGTCATATTCCTTTACGCTTCCATCCACACAGCAGAGAATGGACGCCGGTCCGACTTCCAGTTCCTGTTTATAAGCCACTTCTGTTTTTTTCACCGGAATTCCGGCTCTTCTGTCATAAAAAGAACCGTAAATACCATTTTTGCTGTTCGTGTCAACAGCGCCTATAATCTGGCCGGGTTCATAGCGTATGAGCCCGGAAAGTTCTCCCGGACTTCCGCTCTTTCCTTTCTGGATACCCAGGATCTCCGCCTGATATAACGCCCCTTTGCTGATATGAAGAAGCTCCCCTGTATCCACATCACTGATTCCATGACCCAGGGCGCCGTAACGGCCTTTTTCGTCCACGAAGGTGAGGGTTCCGATGCCCTGGGTATTGTCCCGTACCCAGATACCCAGCTTGTATTCTCCTCCGGCATCCTTTACAGGAGTCAGTGACACAGGAATTTTTTCTCCGTTTCTTATAACATCCAGAATCACATCCTCTCCGTCCAGAATTTCCAGATCCTCCATCAGTTCCTTTTTGTTGCTTACCTTCTGTTCATTAAATGCCACAATATAATCTCCGGGTCTGACAATATTTTTTGCCGGCTCCCTTGCAGTTCCTCCTTCACACAGGATCTCTCCTGTATCAATGATCAAAACGCCCTCTGTTTCCATATAAATTCCCACTGTACTTCCGCTTACATACACAGAACCGGCCTCTGCGGGAGTCACTTTGATATCCTTAAATGGTATCATTCCCAGAAGTCTGCAGGGCAGCAGATAACTGCCTTCTCCGGACACAGTGATCGCATCCTCAAATTCCAGCAGAGGATGCTCCAGAAGCTCCTGCACCTCATGGGCACTGCTCTCTGACACATGTATCTCATCAGGAACCTTGCGGTCCATATAACGGTATCCCAGCCAGCTCATAGCAAGTACATCCAGCCCGAGACACCAGAAAAGAAATTTTCTGTATCTTCCTCTTCTGTTCATTCTGTCACATCCTTTCGCATAATAAAAAAGAGAGAATAACCTCTTCTGTCATCCTCTCTTATTATGCGGTGAATATTTCTATTTCACTCTTGTATTTTTATGTACTTGTGCCAATTCTTTCATTTCCATTGCATTTTTGAGAACGGCCTCCGTGATCTCCGCTCCGCCCAGAAGTCTGGCAAGCTCACGAACCGATTCCCTTTCACCAAGGGGATGGATCTCTGTGATCGTCTCGCTTCCCTTCTGATGTTTTTCGATCTCAAAATGAGTGTCTGCCATTGCCGCGATCTGGGGAAGGTGCGTGATGCACAGAACCTGATGGCAGCTTCCGATGACAGCCATTTTTTCGGATACCTTCTGAGCCGTCCTTCCACTGATTCCTGTATCAATCTCATCAAAGATCAGTGTTTCAATCTGATCTCTGTCTGCAAGAATCGCTTTTATCGCCAGCATGATCCTGGACAGCTCACCGCCGGAAACGATCCTTCCCAGAGGCTTCACACTCTCGCCGGGATTTGTGGAGATTTCATATTCAATGCTGTCATAGCCGTTATCTGTAAACTCCTGCTTTCTCTGAAAGTCAATCCGGAATTTTACATCAAGAAAGTTCAGATCCCTCAGACCTTCAATAATCTTTTCTGTTAATGTCTTACTGTAGTCTTTCCTGATTTCTGATAAAACATACGAATCTTTTTCCAGCTGCTCTTCTGCTTTTTTCAGATTTTGCCGGGCTTCCAGGAAATTTTCTTCATACCTGGCAAGCTTTTCCAGTTTTTGCTGCTGTGTATTCTGATATTCCAGGATTTCCTCTATGGTACGTCCGTATTTTGCTTTCAGCCCGTTGATCTGATCCAGACGTTTTTCTGTCTCATAAAAGGTTTCATCATCAAAGCTTAAATCCTCCACATAGGAAGAAAGCTCTCTGTTAAAATCATTGAGAAGCCCGTCGATCTCCTGAAGAGTCTCTGCCATAGATTCCAGCTGCGTATCGTACTCTGTCACCCTTAAAAGCTCCCGTACTCCGGTTCCGACCGCCTCTCCGGCCCCCTGTCCGGAATCATACCCGGTAAGGCTGTGAACGCTCTGCAGGGTTTCCAGAATCAGCTTTCCATTGTTCAGCCTGCGGTAAAGCGTTTCCAGCTCCTCGTCTTCACCCGGCACTAAATGAGCCTTCTCGATCTCACTGATCTCAAATTCCAGAAATGCCTTTTCACGGTTTCTCTGTTCTTCATCTGTATCCAGTTCCTTCAGAGCCCGCATATATTTGCGGTATTCCTCATAGGACTGTCTGACCGCTTCCTTTGCCGGACGTATCTTTTCTCTTCCATATGCGTCCAGGATCTCCAGCTGTTTCTCCTGATACAAAAGAGACTGATGTTCATGCTGGCCGTGTATATCCAGAAGACATTCTGCCGCCGCCTTCATCTGGCCTACGGTACAGGTTTCACCATTGATCTTATTAATGCTTCTTCCATCCATAATCTTCCGTGAAAGAAGAACCTGTCCCTCTTCTGTAAAAATTCCAAGAGAATTGAGCGCCTGCTCTGCCTTTTTGTTTTCTACCTGGAACAAAAGCTCTACCAATGCACAGGAAGCTCCTGTGCGGATCATATCTCTGGCGGTACGTCCGCCAAGGATCAGCTGCATGGAACCAAGAAGAACCGACTTTCCTGCTCCTGTCTCTCCTGTAAGAATGTTAAGCCCCGGACCGAACTCTACCTCAATGTCCTCGATCAGAGCAAGATTTTTTACATGCAGATGAATTAACATTTTCTCGCCTTCCTATTTCTGCAATATACTTTTTAAACGTTCTGCCACACTGGAAGCCTCTTCCAGTGTTCTGGCCACGCACATGACCGTATCGTCGCCTGCAATACTTCCAAGAATTTCCTCCCAGTTCAGGGCATCCAGAGCAGCCGCTACCCCCATTGCCATGCCGGGAACCGTACGGATCACCAGAATGTTCTGGCCCTGATCAATGGTGAGAAGAGCGTCATGGAGCACTCTGGTGTATTTTTCTCCCATCTCTGTAGGAAGCTCCTGCAGGATCACATAGCGGGATTTTCCGTCTTTGCCTGTTACTTTCATCATTTTAAGGGCACGGATATCTCTTGACACCGTTGCCTGTGTGACCTTGAACCCTGCCTCGTTAAGGCGGGACGCAAGCTCTTCCTGCGTATCAATATCATACTGCTGGATCAGTTCTTTGATTTTTTCATGTCTTGCTACCTTCACAATATCCCTCCGTCCGGTGCCTTAGTTATCGCGCATTTTCTGCCTCAGCACTTCTACAAAGCTTAAATGGTTCAGCTTCAGTATCCTGCAGCTTACTGAAGCCTTTTTTATGATAATTTTATCCCCTGTTACCATTGGGATCACCGTGTCTCCGTCAAAAGAAGCCAGACCTTTTTCCTCATTCTGCCTTCTTCCCTCACCAATCTCCACTGTGATCACATCCTCTGCCGGGAAAATAATACTTCTTGTATTCATGGTATGAGGCGCTATGGGTGTCATCAGAGTCATCGATGCATCCGGAGACACCACCGGTCCGCCGCAGGACAGACTGTAGCCCGTAGATCCCGTAGGCGTGGAAATAATGATACCGTCTGCATTATAAGAATTCAGATATTCATTATTTACATAATTTTTAAACCGGACCACCCTTAAGGGTCCCTCTCTGCAGATCACAATGTCATTAAGAGCAACATCCTCGCCAATAAGCTTTCCGTCTCTCCACACGCTTCCGGTAAGCATCATACGCTCTTCGATCTCATAATCATCTGCCATCAGCTGATCCAGAGACGGATAAATGGAATTTTTGTCCACCTCTGCCAGAAATCCCAGAGTTCCCAGATTCATTCCCAGAAGCGGGATCTCTCTGTGGACCACATCTCTCGCCGCCTGAAGAAGGGTTCCGTCTCCGCCCAGTACAAGAATACACTGAGTTCCCTCAGGAATCAGATCCGGATCCGTGTAGTGGAATTTTCCTCTCTGCCTGCGTTCTGCCTGCTGTACCCTGCATTCTTTTCCATGAGAAGTAAGATAGGTCTCTATTTCTTCCGTCAGCTTAAAATCCCTGTCCTTGGCATCGTTTGTAATAATATAAAACCTGTCCATAGCATCCCTTCCCTAATCCAGCTGATCGTGAGCCTGGCGCACGATGTTCTCAGGCTCCACTTCCGGTGAGGAACCTGTAATAGTTCCCTCAGGCTGCTTTTTCAGATGAAGAAGATATTCAATATTCCCTTCCGGTCCCTTGATCGGTGAAAAAGAAAGGTGACGCGGTTCAAGGGCAATGGACTGCGCATATGCGATTACTTTTTCAATCACCTCAAGGTGTACTGCCGGATCCCGGACAACACCTTTTTTCCCCACCTTTTCTCTGCCCGCCTCAAACTGCGGCTTGATCAGGCACACGATCTCTCCATTCTCTGTAAGAAGATTTCTTACAGGAAGAAGAACCTTGGTAAGGGAAATAAAGGACACGTCAATGGAAGAAAAGTCCGCCGGCTCCTGAAGGTCTTCCGGAACCACATACCTGATGTTTGTTTTTTCCATACATACCACACGGGGATCATTGCGAAGCTTCCAGTCAAGCTGTCCATATCCCACATCAATAGAATAGACCTTTACTGCGCCGTTCTGAAGCATACAGTCTGTAAATCCTCCGGTGGAAGCTCCCACATCCATGCAGACCTTTCCGTCAAGAGTCACCTCAAAATGATTCATGGCTTTTTCCAGTTTCAGCCCTCCTCGGCTTACATAAGGAAGGGTATTTCCCCTTACCTCGATCTTAACCGTCTCCTGAAACATGGTTCCTGCCTTGTCTTCTTTCTGTCCGTCCACATACACATCCCCGGACATAATATATGCCTTTGCTTTTTCTCTGGATGGCGCCAGGGCCCGCTCCACCATCAAAAGGTCAAGTCGTTTCTTCATTTCTGCTCCTTATACCCGTCCTCTGCTGTTTTTTCTTCCTCTAATTCATTTTCTATGGCGCTGAAGATTTCTGCCGGAGACAGACCGATCTTAGCTCTCAGGCTGTCCACCTCTCCATGCTCCACAAAGCGGTTCCAGATGGCAATGGGAAGTACCCGCGTTTCCGGATGGCAGGCTTCCATATAAGCTGCCACATGTTCGCCAAAACCGCCGCTTTTTACATTTTCCTCTACTGTTACAAAAAGGCTGTGATCCTTTGCCAGCTCATCCAGAAGCCCGGTATCCAGAGGCTTGACAAACCTTGCGTTTACAAACGTTGGATTCTCTCCCTTGGCTTTCATTTCTCTGTACACCTGCTCACATACTTCAGTCATGCTTCCCACTGATAAAATCGCTGTTTTTTCTCCCCGGTAAAGAATCTCGCTTTTGCCATACTGGACAGGACTCTGAAACTCTTCCAGCCCCTGATATGCGCCTCCCCGGGGATAACGGATTGCGCAGGGACCTGCCATATATGCGGAAAACTCCAGCATTTTTGACAGTTCCCAGGCATTTTTCGGAGCCATCACTGTCATATTGGGTATCATGGTCAGATAAGACAGATCAAAGCATCCCTGATGGGTTTCCCCGTCAGCTCCTACAAGTCCCGCCCGGTCAATGGCAAAAATCACGTGCAGGTTCTGCATGCACACATCATGCACGATCTGATCCACTGCTCTCTGCAAAAAGGAGGAATAAATAGCCACTACCGGAATCATTCCGCCCAGAGCAAGACCTGCTGCAAATGACACTGCATGCTCCTCTGCAATTCCCACATCAAAAAACCGGTCCGGAAATTCCTTTGCAAATCTTTTAAGCCCGGTCCCTTCCCGCATAGCCGCAGTAATACAAACCAGCTTTTTCTGCTCTTTGCCAAGAGCTGTCACTGTATCCGAAAAAACATCTGTATAGGTAAGGCTTTTCTTTGCTGACAAAGACTTTCCTGTTTTTATGTCAAAAGGACCTGTACCGTGAAAACGGTCCGGATGAACACAGGCGGGCGTATAACCTCTGCCTTTTTCTGTAAGTACATGAACGATCACCGGTCCTTCTACCCGTTTTGCCTCATTAAACAGACGCATCATCTGGCGCATATTATGTCCGTCAACCGGCCCCAGATAAGTGATTCCCATATTTTCAAACAACATGCCCGGAATGATCAGCTGCTTGATGCTGCTTTTTGTTTTCCGCATGGTGTCCACAATAGCCGGTCCTATTTTCGGCACTTTTTTCAGTGTTTTTGTCACATTGATCTTCATTCCGGTATAGGACTCTGCTGTGCGCAGCGCACTTAAATAGGAAGACATTCCTCCTACGTTTTTTGATATGGACATATTATTGTCATTGAGCACAATAATAAAATTCGTTTTCAGCCCTGCCGCATTGTTCATGGCCTCATAAGCCATTCCGCCTGTCAGAGCGCCGTCGCCGATCACAGATACTACCCGGTAATTCTGTCCCAGAAGATCTCTGGCTCTTACGTATCCCAGACCTGCAGAAATAGAATTGGAGCTGTGACCTGCGTCAAAAGCGTCACAGTCGCTTTCTTTTCTTTTTGGAAAACCGCTCATGCCGCCTTCCTGCCTGAGTTTTGCAAAGCCGTCCTTTCTTCCGGTCAGGATCTTATGGGTATATGCCTGATGTCCCACATCCCAGATGATCCGGTCCTGAGGAAGATCCAGCACATTATGAAGGGCAAGCGTCAGCTCCACAGCTCCCAGATTTGACGCAAGATGTCCTCCTGTACGGCTGACCGATTCTATTAAAAACTGTCTGATCTCTTCTGCCAGAAGCGGAAAATCCGCCAGCGCGATCTTGTGAATATCATTGGGCTTATTGATCTTTTCCAACATCCTTCGTGTCCCTCTCTTACTTCCTGCGCCCTGCCATTTCCCTGACCAGAGCCGTCAGGAATTCATTTTTTCTGTTCAGCTTTTCCAGAGAAGAAACCGCGCTTTCAGAAAGCGCTTCTACCTGTCGGGACGCCTCCTCTGTACCGAAAAGTGTCACATATGTAATCTTATTGTTCTTTTCGTCACTGTGAACCGGCTTGCCAAGCTCTTCGCTTGTAGATGTCACATCAAGAATATCATCCCGGATCTGAAAAGCCAGTCCGATATCTGACGCAGCGCTTTCTACAAGAGCAAGCTCCTGTTCATCTGCGCCGCCCAGAACTGCTCCTGCCATCATGGAGGCTTCCAGAAGAGCTGAGGTTTTGTGTTTGTAAATATAATCCAGCATTTCCTTGCTTAAAGGCTTGCCGTCATTTTCCACATCCACACTCTGGCCGCCCAGCATACCGAAAATCCCAGTCTTTTCTGCCATAATCCGAAGAGCCTGTATCACACGCGCATCTCCCGGAGCATGATCAAAAGCCCGGAACATGGTTTCATAGCCATAATTTAAAAGAGCTGCCCCTCCCAGGATCCCCATGGCTTCCCCATATACCCTGTGAGCAGTCAGACGCCCTCTCCTGTAATCATCATTATCAATTGCCGGAAGATCATCATGGATCAGAGAATGCGTATGAATCATCTCGATTCCTGCCATAAAAGGCTCTGCCAGAGCCTCGTCTCCGTCAAAAAGCCGGCAGCACTCCAGAAGAAGTACCGGGCGCAGACGCTTGCCTCCTGCACACATACTGTAATTCATTGTCTCTGCCATGGTTCTGGCAAAACCTTTTTCTTCTGGAAGCCAGCGGCGGATCACTTCTTCCGCATGATCCGTCCGTTTTTTCAGTTCATCCTTAAAATTCCCGTAATGTTCCATCTTCATCCATCTGGAGCATTTTTTTTTCTACTGTGTCCAGCTTTTCGCTGCAGTATTTTAAAAGCTCCATTCCTTCTTTATAAAAGCGGAACGAATCTTCCAGAGAGGTCTCGCTGTCCTCCAGCCTTTCTGCCAGTTCTCCCAGCTTTTCAAAGGCTTCCTCCAGGGTCTTCTCTTTTTGGAGATCCGTTTCCTGGTTAATCGTCTCTGTCATGTTTCCCATGTTTCCTTTCTGATTCCTGTAACCTCAACTTCGATCACACCGTCTGTCACAGAAATTTCCATCCGGTCTCCCGGCTTTATGCCTACCGTTGTTTTGACTGCCCTGCCCCGGCTGTCCGCCACAAAAGCGTAGCCCTGGCTGAGCTTGCCAAGGGGCGAAAGTCCTTTATAACGTTCCAGATAAAGCCCCAGCACATGGCGTTTTTCCTGAAGCTTCCACTTCATCCCGTCTCTGAGGGCATACTCATAATCCAGAAGAAGCTGTCTTCTTTCCCTCAGCCTGCTTTCCGGACTTAAATACTGAAATCTCATCTGAAGCTGATCCAGACGTAAACGCTCCAGATTCAGCTTTGCATTCATCCCCCGGTTCAGACGCTCACGGAAACTGGCGGTATTCTCAACCAGCTTCCCATACTGAGCCACAGCCAGCTCTGCTGCCGCTGACGGTGTAGGCGCTCTCAGATCCGCCACAAAATCCGCAATGGTAAAATCTGTTTCATGTCCTACCGCGGAGATCACAGGCGTTCTGCAGTCAAAAATAGCGCGGGCTACTTTTTCTTCATTAAAGGCCCAGAGATCCTCTATGGAACCTCCGCCTCTTCCAACGATCATTACATCCACACCGGCTTCATCCAGCATACGGATACCCTTTACAATACTGTCCGCAGCTCCTTCTCCCTGTACCAGTGCCGGATAGAGGATGATCTGGACATACGGATTTCTTCTCAGAGAAATATTGCGGATATCCTGTATGGCCGCTCCTGCAGGCGCAGTTACCACACCCAGTCTTCGGATAAATTCCGGAATGGGCTGTTTATATTCCTGGGCAAACATTCCCATTTCTTCCAGTTCTCTTTTCAAAGCAAGAAAACGTTCGTACAGAACGCCTTCTCCTTCCTGGGTGATCTCCTTTGCATAAAGCTGATAACGTCCGTCCCTCTCGTAAACGTCCACAGCTCCGCCCACTACCACCTGATCTCCGTCTTTCATGCGGAATGCCAGTCCGCGCCTGTGTCCGGCAAACATCACGCAGGAAAGAACTCCTGTCTCATCTTTCAGAGAAAAATAAATATGTCCGCTTGGGTGATATTTACAGTTGGAAACCTCACCCTTTACATATACCTTTTTCAGGACAAAATCCTGAAGGAACATATTTTTTACATAGCGGTTGACCTGACCTACGGAATAAACTCTTTTCATTTTCAGTTCTTGCTTTCTTCCGATGACGGCTGTTCCTTTTTTTTCTGATTTTTGCTGGATCTGATAATGATCTTTGCCTGGTGGGAAGGACGATGTGTTCTGCGCACAGGACCGCCCTCTTTCTTTCCGCTTGCGATCTTTCCAAGGATTCCGTTTACAAAGGAACCGGAATCTTCTCCGCCGAAAAGCTTGGCAAGCTCTACTGCCTCGTTGATGGCAACTCCTACCGGAATCTCCTCATCAAATTTCATCTCATAAAAAGCAAGACGGAGAGCAGTCAGGTCAACCCTGTTCATTCTGCTTGTTTTCCATCCCTGGCTGTATTCATTTAATTCCTGATCGATTTCTTCAATATACGCAAGAATATCATCGTATTTCTTCTTCATGACAGCCTGCTCTTCTTCTGTCAGCTCCTCCAGACTGTCAAAGTAAAGAGAAAGCTGCTCCGGCATTTCTCCCTCTTCATTAAACTGTGTCATAAACAGCAGTTTAAAAATATGTTCTCTCTGTTCGTGTCTTCGCATAATTCCTCCTCATATAGAAAAAAGGAAAGGGTTACTTTCCTTTTTCGTTCTCCATATCTACACCAGCAATGCGGATATTTACATCTGCAACCTCAAGGCCTGTCATATTCTCAATAGATGTCTTTACCTTGTCCTGAACCTTCCGGCTGACGTCCAGAATATTTTTTCCGAAATCAATATTCAGTGTCAGATCCACTGTGACAACGCCCTCCAGAACAGTAACCTTTACGCCCTTGGACAGGTTCTTCATTCCAAGCTTGCTTACCAGTTCATTTGTGATGTTTCCGCCCATGGATGCAACGCCCTCAACTTCTGTAGCCGCAAGTGCCGCAATGATCGTCACCACTTCATCTGCGATCTTTACTTCACCGATACCTCCTACATCCTGTATTTTATAGGTTGTTCTTTTTTCTGCCATAATAACTCCTCCTAAGGATTCAGAATCAGATACTCCGGTTAAGGAACAGACTTTTTCATGTTTCCTCTGTCCCTGTTAATAAGCTTAGTATATCAAATTTTTACAGAAAATAAAAGCATTTATTATTTATTTCATTTTGTATCGGTTCTTCTGATAAAGTTTTTATTTACTGAACTCTGTCAGTACAAGATCCGGATTCCGGTCCTGAGTCATGCCCACGCTCCATGCATTTACAAACAGAAGCAGAGGATTTCCTTTCAGGTCTGTTACCTTTTTCATATCTGAGGTTCCTGTGATCTTTGCCACATCCACTTCATCCTTATTGGCGATCCACCGGATATGCTCATAAGGAAGATTTTCCAGACGGATCTCTACATTATATTCATTTTCCAGGCGGTATTTCAGAACATCAAACTGCAGGACACCCACAACGCCCACAATGATCTCTTCCATTCCTGTATTAAACTCCTGGAAGATCTGAATGGCACCCTCCTGGGCAATCTGATTGATTCCTTTTACAAACTGCTTTCTTTTCATGGTATCAATCTGACGGACACGGGCAAAATGTTCCGGCGCAAAGGTAGGGATTCCCTCAAAGGCAAACTTTCTTCCCGGTGAACAGATGGTATCTCCAATGGAAAAAATGCCCGGGTCAAATACGCCGATAATATCTCCTGCATATGCCTCGTCAACCACATGACGGGATTCTGCCATCATCTGCTGTGGCTGCAGAAGGCGCATTTTTTTGTCTCCCTGTACATGATATACCTCCTGGGAAGCGTCAAACTTGCCGGAACAGATACGCATAAAGGCAATTCTGTCACGATGAGCCTTGTTCATATTTGCCTGGATCTTAAACACAAAAGCAGAAAAATCGTCAGACATAGGATCAATCTCTTCCTCATCTGCAATACGCGGAAGTGGAGAGGTTGTCATGGACAGGAAGTGCTCCAGAAAAGTCTCCACACCAAAGTTTGTCAGCGCAGATCCGAAAAATACCGGAGTCAGCTCACCTTTACTTACCAGCTCCTGATCAAAATCTGCGCTTGCTCCGTCAAGAAGCTCGATTTCTTCCATTAGCTGTTCCTTCTGATCAGGATCTACGATTTCATCAAGACGGGAGTCATCGATGTCGATCTCCTCAATGATTCCCTCTTTTGTTCCTTTTTGTGTATCGGAAAAGGTCAGCACCTTATGGGTGTTTCTGTCATAAACGCCGCGGAATTTTTTTCCGGAACCAATAGGCCAGTTAATAGGGCAGGTCGCAATTCCCAGTTCCTTTTCGATCTCATCCAGAAGATCAAAGGTATCGTTTGCGTCTCTGTCCATTTTGTTGATAAATGTAAAAATCGGAATGTGGCGCATTACACAGACCTTGAATAGCTTTCTTGTCTGCGCCTCCACGCCCTTGCTTCCGTCAATGACCATGACAGCGGAATCTGCTGCCATCAGGGTACGGTAGGTATCCTCCGAGAAATCCTGATGTCCCGGTGTATCCAGAATATTGATACAGTAGCCGTCATAATGGAACTGAAGCACAGAGGAGGTTACGGAAATACCTCTCTCCTTCTCGATCTCCATCCAGTCAGATACCGCATGGCGGGCAGTTGCCTTTCCCTTTACGCTTCCTGCCAGATTGATGGCGCCTCCATAAAGAAGGAATTTTTCTGTCAGTGTTGTCTTACCGGCATCCGGGTGGGAAATAATGGCAAAGGTTCTTCTCTTTTCTATCTCTTTCGCATACTTGGACACGTTTAAGCCTCCTGTTTTCTATTCATACAAACTCATAACATACTCACACATTCTAGTATACAAAAGCCTGCACTGTCAAGAGCAATCGGACAGGAAAAATCCCCTCTCCCTGCCGGAAGAGGGGCGCCTTTTTCTATTCATCCGGATACCGGTCAGTCATAAATCCCTTCTGTCTGTATTACATACTCGTCTGAAGCCTCTGCCGAGGTTTCCTGCTCCTCATAATCCTCTCCGGATCCCGATGCTTCTCCTGAATCTTCTGTTTCACCGATCTCCTCAGCCTCTCCGTTTGTTTCCTCCAGCTCTTCTTCACCTTCCGGGACAGCTTCTGCTTCATCGCTGCTCTGACTCAGAGGTGTGATCACAATATTTTCTGCTGCGATGCCGGTCTTTCTTTTTACAATATCCTCGATCTGCGCCCTCTGCGCATCCTCCAGAGCGCTGTCCGGCACTACAATATCCGCTGTCTCCCCGGTCAGATTCACAACCACATTCTCAAATCCTTTTGCTTCCAGAAGAAGCTCTGCCGCCGCTTCTTTTTCCGCAAGCTCAGTCATGGATACCATGGTATTGATGGCTTCCTGCTTTTTCTCCTCACTGATATCGATATTTCCAATGATCTCCTGAAGCTCTGCCTTGTTCTGAGAGCGCACCTGCTCTCTGGAAAGCTTTGCCTGGGCTGCAAAATCAGAAGCTCCTGTAAGTACGGCTTCTCCGGGAGTTCCTGTAGTTGAAAGATCTCCCTGGCCATCTGCCCCGTTCTCATCCAGAAGGGCTGTTTCATCTGTCAGATCATACTCTACCTCCTCCAGAATACTGCTGCTGTCTGTACTGGCCTCTTTATCCTTAAATCCCAGATCTACATCCGCAAAATTCAGGTATCCGGCTACTGCGATCAGAATTGCCAGCGAGGTGATGATCACCTGATTCTTTTTCATGATTTTTTTCACTTTACTCTCCTCATTTCATTTTCATTATTTTTATTTTATGGGCTTCAATCTGAAATAATGCCATTACAGCCTGCTGAATATTCTGCACGGTAACAGAATTATCCGCCCCCTCTGCCGCAATCAGCACACCTGTCACTTCCGTGTTTTCCGTTCCGTAAAATCCCTGTTTTCCCTCTCCGGTCATCAGAAGTACCTGCACCTTTCCCACACCTTCTGTATTTTCCAGAATGGATTCCAGCTTTGCCTCCAGAAGTGTTCTGTCCCCCTCACAGCTTTCTGTATTTTCCGTAAGATCCTGCTTTTCCTCTGTCTGTTCCTTACTGTCTGATACCGGAAGCGCGATTACTGTCAGAAGCATTCCCAGAAGCAGAAGAACCATCCACTGCTGCCCCGTCATTTCTGTCAGTAAGGATCTTACAGTCCTTTTCTTCGATTCCGAAGCTCTTCCTGAGGTCATCCCGAATCCCCCTTTCCTGTTCCCGGGTCAGCTCCTGTTTTACAGTCAGTACTGCGGATATCCGCTCTCCTTCTATATGTACGGCAGTCTCAGAAGGATTTATTCCTGATTCTTTTAACAATTCTTCAATTTTAGAAGAAATCTCATTTTCGTATCCCTGTTTCAGATAAAAAGTCTGAAGCTCTTCTGCTTCCATCCTGTCCATCCTTTTCTGTTCCTGATAAAAGGTATCTGCAAAGCCTTCCAGAAGCTGCCCGCTTTTTCCAAATACAGCAAACACAGGCGTGCAGAGCATGTAGATCAGAAGAAGTCCCATAAACGAACGCACATAGCGTTCATATTTACGATCAGGAACCAGCTGAAGAACTGCTGTAAAAAACAGATAAAAAACTGCAAGACTTTTCATCCACTGGTAAATGTCCTCTCTCATACGCCGCCTCCCTGTATTCCTGCCATAATGATCAGAAAAGTCAGAATACAAAGAACCTCTGCTGTAAAAAGGATTTTCAGCAGGATCTCAAAGCCTTCTCCCATGGTAGACAGACATTCCACCATCCGCTTATCCGATACCGGCTGAGATACTGCTGCCAGAAACCGGTAAGTTAAAGACAGCATCCCATAATGGATCACAGGTCCTGCCCCGGCAGCCACTGTTGCCAGAAGGATAAGAACTCCAAGGCAGTTGCGTACAAGGACCGCACTGGTGATCACCAGCTCTGTTACCATGTTCACAGCATTTCCAACTCCCGGCAATGCTCCTGCCGCTTTTCCGATCACACTTCTTTTCAGAGAATCCATAACCGGAGCCACCAGCCCCCGGACAACCTGAAGCCCTGCCACAAGGCCCAGAAGAGTTTTTAGCGCCCAGCTGACCACTGTTTTTAAAAATTCTGCAAATTTTCCCAGCATTTCTTCTCTGGACAGATGATTTACCAGACGCAGAAGAACATAAATCTCCGCCGCAGGTAAAAGAACATTCAGAAGAATCCACTGGATCAGCCACACCAGAAGAAGAACTCCTTCATAAAACACAGCTGCTGACAGAGCTCCGGAAGATGCCGCCACTGTCATAAAATATGCCGGAGACAGCGCCTTCATAAATTCCACGATCCATGAGATCGTATGATGCAGCGAACGTGTTTTTTCATAAAAAGAATCCATCAGAAGCGTAAACAGAAGAATATACACCACATAAAAACTGACATCTCCCACCTGTCCGTTTTCAAACACAGAAGCAAAATTTGTAAACACTGCCGCAAGAATCACCAGCACCAGAATTTTTGCAAACAGCTCCCTCTCTCTCTCAAAACCGGAAAAAAAAAGACCGCGCAGAAATTCCTGCACTGTCTCTTTTGAAATCGCTTCTTCCCCGTTTATTAATTTCTTCAGAGCTTCCTGAAAAGAAAAGCTTTCTGTCCCCAAAAGCTCGTCCAGCATCCTCTGAACCTGACCGAAATCAAGCTCCGAAAGAAGCTCCCCCTGGATCTGCTCTGCCGTATCAGCCTCTTCTGCCCCTTGTACGACTTTTGTTCCGCAAAAGATGATAAATGCGGTGCATAAAACAAAAATCCCAGTTTTATAAAGCCTCTTCATACAAAAAACTTCTGGATCGTATCCAGAAGCGCCATCAGCACAGGAATACTGAGGACCATAATAGACAGCTTACAGAACAGCTCGATCTGTCCTGCCGTTGCCTGATGCCCTGCATCTCTGCATATTCCTGCAGAAAACTGTCCGATGTAGGTAATACCGATCATTTTTATCAGCGTTGCCAGATAGCCTTCATCCAGAGGAAGGCTGTCTTTCAGCCGATCCACCGCTGAAAATATATACTCTATCTTTCCTGCTGCAAGCCCCAGGATCATAATCCCGATTCCCACAGTTACAAAAACAGCGTATTCCGGCTTTGTTCCTTTCAGAAAAAATCCAAGCATTACGCCGCATACACCAAGAAGAGAAATCTTTATAATATCCATGCTCCGCTCCTTCCGCATCTGCTCCGTCTACATAACAAAAAGAGTCTGTATACTTTCAAACAGATCGTATATATAGGGAACGATCCAGAAGAGAACCACCAGAAGTCCGGCAAGACTTACCAGAAACGCCTGCTCATCTCTGCCACTGTGTTTCAGTATCTGAGAAAGAACAGAAACAAGGATTCCCACTGCCGCTATTTTAAAAATAATACCGACTTCCAAATCGTCCTCCTTTCCCAAGCTCTGCACAGTTTTCTTCCTACCACAAAAGCACTCCCAGAAAAATCCCTCCCAGAATCCCCAGATTCCGGCATAGTTTCTTTTTTTCCGGAAGCTGGCAGGCCAGAAAATCCAGCCTCCTGCACAGCTCTTCCTCAAAAACATCCAGCTGCCTTAGCTGCATTTCTCTGTCCAGATAGCCAAGCCTGTCTCCAAGAGAAGCGATCAGTTCCATTTCTTCTGCAGAAAAACCTGCGGTCCGGAACTCTTTTTTTGCACAGTCCCGGAAAATCTGTCCAAGGGTCTGGCCTTCCTGACCTTTCAGCCTGTCCGCAAGACTCTGAAGGAACTCCTGGTACATACCGTCAAACTTTTCTGAAATTTCCAGAAACGCCTCAGGAAAACAGCTATTGCCGCAGCGCACTGTCCCCTTTAAACATGAGGTCAGCCACAGGAATTTTTTCAGATTCCGCTCTCTTTTTGTAAGCTCCATACTCTTTGCAGTCCCCATGCCGGTCCCTGCAATAAAAATCATGAGAATGCCTGCAAATTTCAGCATGGAACTCCCCTTCCGTCAAAAATCCCCCTGATAATGCCGGCTCTTTTTTCTTTTCCCAGAACAATATATCTGTCAAATACTCGCATTTTTTTCAGCTCTGCAAAAAAGGGTGTGGCAAGCACAGCTTCCACATTCTCTCCATGGGCAGTGGCGATCAGTCTGCACCCACTGTGGATCACCGCTTCCACTGCGCGGAAGTCCTCTTCCTTTCCAAGCTCATCCACTGCCACTACCGCCGGGGACATGGCTCGTATCAGCATCTGCATTCCCTGGGCTTTCGGACAGCAGTCCAGCACATCCGTTCTCATTCCCAGGTCATTCTGGGGGATGCCCTGATAGCAGCCTGCCAGCTCGCTTCTCTCATCCACCACGCCAACCGTAACACCCGGAATCTTTCCGAAGCCATTGCTGAGCTGTCGGATCACATCCCTTAAAAGTGTGGTTTTTCCACATCTGGGCGGTGAGATGATCAGTGTATGGGCTGTCCATTTTTCTTTTCGGATATAGGGCATTACAGCGTCCGCGCATCCTGGTATCTGATGAGCCAGACGCACATTGATACAGGAAATATATTTCATTCCCCTGATCCGGTCGCCATCCAGGATCACTTTTCCGGTAACCCCTACCCTGTGGCCTCCCTGTACGCTCATATATCCCTGGCGAAGTTCATCCTCATAGGCGTACAGAGAATACCCGCTTACGTATTCCAGTGTCTCTTTCAGATCCTCTCTTGTTACCACATACGGCTCCCTGCCCTTTGTTCTTAAAAAACATTCGCCTTTATCATAAGTGAGAAACAGCGGCCTTCCTGCCCGGAGACGGATCTCGTACAATCTGTCGTAATCGATCTCCGTCTGGACAAGAAGCCGCCGGATATTTCCGGCAAACAGATTCTGGATCTGACTGGCCTCCATTGTCCTCCCCCCTCTTTACACATAATATATGAGGACAATCTCTGTTTCATTACCGGATTTTACGGAATGCTTATTTCCAGATGTTCCCATCTGAGCTCCAGAGGGTTTTCTGACCACACAGCTCCGCTGTATCCCGGCTCCATTTCCAGCAGCACAGAATTTCCTCTGTCCATTGGGATGGTACGGGGATCTCTGGAAAATCCCTCGCCGGTCCATTTCATATATGCTTCACGAAGCACCCACTGGTTATAGAAAGCTTCCTTTATGTGATCAGATTCCAGTATTTCGTGAAGCAGGGATACCGGCACCAGTTTCTGCAGGCCTTTTTCATAATCCAGTTCTCTGTGTTCCTGAATATCAATCCCCACTTCCTCGCCTGCAAGAACACAGACCACATACTTTCCGGAATGGCTGATGTTATAATGAATTTTCGGCTGTAATGTAAAAAACGGTTTCCCATGCTCTCCTTTTGCCCTCGGCTCAAAAGCAAGCTTCCGTCCATACTCTTTCAGAAGCGCCTCTTCCAGAAGCTTTTCTCCTGTCATATGTCCCATGTTTTTGTGCTCATACTGTGGGGGAATCTCGGTAAAATAAATGACTGCTTTCATACTCCTGCCTCCTTTAAAAATCTGGACGGTTCTCTGTCCTTTTCGTACTGCCGTTTCACATAGCATAACGTGAGTTTTTTCTTTGCCCGGGTCATTCCGACATAAAACAGTCTTCTCTCTTCTTCCAGAGCCGGCTCAAGAACTGCTTTTTTATAAGGGATGCTGCCTTCATTTACATTCAGTATATAAACCCGGTCAAATTCCATCCCCTTTACCCCGTGCATGGTGGAGATCAGAACTCCTTCTGTCTCTTTTTCCTGCTTCTTTGCCTGTTCATTCAGTCTCTTCGTATAATCTTCTATGTAAGTCTCCCATTCTTCCAGACTGTTTATTCCTTTTGCGCTTTCCAGAAGGCGGTCCAGGATCTCACTTAATTCCTCTGGTTTTATTTTACGATAACGTGCATATTCATGCAAGTATTCTTCATATCCCATACCTTTTCTGATAAAATTTATAGCCGCATAAGGGGGCAGTCCCTTCAGAATCCTGAGATGGGTTTCCAGGGTGGTGATCCTGTCGCACATCCAGTCCTTATTCTTATAAAATTCCTTCAGCTGCTCAAAAGACAGTTCATTTGAAATCGCCAGAGCCTCCCGTGAAAGATAACGGTTGGGACGGTTCATGATCTCCAGAAAATTCTTTCTGCAGTTCTGCCCGGCTGCCAGTCTCATATATGCCATCATATTTCTGCATATCCAGTGATGAAAAAGATTTGGCAGAGTTTCTTTCATGGCAAAAGGTACCTGGCGCTCCATCAGAGCTCCCACAAGGCCTTCTGCCTCCTGATTTGTCCGGAGAAGTATTGCCGTATCTTTCAGATCATCGCCTGCATCCAGTCTCCTGCGCAGCTCACCGGTAATCTCCATATATTCTTCTCTGGGATTGGGAAATTCCAGTATCCTTACCGGTTCGCCCTCCGGATTGGGAGTGGACAGCTCTTTTTTAAAACGTGTTTTATTTTCTCCGATCACATTCATGGCTGATCCAAGGATTCTTTTTGTACACCGGTAGTTTACATTTAAGACCACCGTTTCTGCTTCCGGATAATCCTTTGTGAAATTCAGCATGATCTCCGGTCTTGCCCCCCGGAAGTGATAAATGGACTGGTCATCATCCCCTACAATAAACAGATTGTTTTCCGGCTTTGCCAGAAGCCTGACGATATCATACTGAAGCTGGTTGATATCCTGAAACTCATCCACAAGAATATACTGAAATTTATTCTGCCAGGCTTTCAGAATGTCCTGTCTCTGCTGAAAAAGCTCATAGCAGTACAAAAGCATATCGTCAAAATCCAGCTTTCGCCTTGCGGTACATTCTTTCCTATATCCCTGATATATCTGGCGGAACACCTCATCCGGACAGCAGGAAGAATAATAATGCTCCAGAGAAATCCGGTTTCCTTTTACCACACTGATCTCTTTTGCCAGTTCTCCGGTAAAATCTCCCTCTTCTGCAAGCTCTCCTGCCAGCTCCAGGGTAAGTTCTTTTAAAATACTATTCTTTTCTTCCTCTGACAGAATATTTGCCGCAGTAAATCCATATGCCTGTTTTAAAATAGCATAAAATACCCCGTGAAAGGTTCCAAACGTCACCGGGCTGTGCTCCTGTCCGGTAAATTTTAAAAACCGTTCCTTCATTTCCTTTGCCGCGGCCCTGGAAAATGTCACAACAAGAATGGAAGCCGGGGATATCCCACATTCTTTTGTCATATATGCAATTCGTTCTACTGTTACGGAGGTTTTCCCCGATCCGGGGCCTGCCAGAACCATCATGGGTCCTGACAGGTGGGCGATTGCCCGTTTCTGAGATGGATTACGTTTCATATAAGTCCGTTCTTAGCTGAGTTTTTCAATGGCTGCTTTTATGCGCTTCAGAGTTTCTTCCTTGCCAATGATCTCCATGATCTCAGTTGCTCCGGCAGGTGTCATCTGCTTGCCGGAAACTGCAGTACGGAGCGGCCACATAACATATCCGTTCTTGTAGCCCTTTTCTTTTACAAATTCGCTTAAAGAAGCAAACAGAGGATCATTTGTATAGTCCTCCTGAGCTTCAAGTACAGGAAGAACCTCTTTTAATACAGTAAGAGCAGTCTCTTCTGTTGTTTTCATTTTTTTGTGGCAGTACATGGAGGAATCATACTCCGGAACTTCCTCAAAGAAGTCGATCAGAGCCGGAATATCCGGGAATACCTCGATTCGTGTCTGCACCATTCCTGCAATTTTATGGAAATTATAATCTTTTTTCAGTACTTCCTTCATATAAGGCAGGGCTTTTTCATAAAAAGCTTCCGGATCCATTTTTTTGATATATTCGCCGTTCATCCAGCGCAGCTTCTGGATATCAAAAACAGCCGGTGATTTGCTGATGTGGTGATAGTCAAAGGCTTCCACAAGCTCCGGAAGAGAATAGATCTCTCTGTTTTCCTGAGGGCTCCAGCCAAGAAGAGCCACAAAGTTTACAATCGCCTCTGTCAGGAATCCCTGATCTACCAGATCCTCATAGGAGGAATGACCGGAACGCTTGCTGAGCTTCTGATGCTCCTCATTTGTAATAAGAGGGCAATGTACATAAACCGGGATTTCCCAGCCAAAGGCCTCGTAAATACGATTGTATTTCGGCGCGGAAGAAAGATATTCGTTTCCACGGACTACATGGGTGATTCCCATCAGATGATCGTCCACTACGTTTGCAAAATTATAGGTAGGATAGCCGTCAGACTTGATCAGGATCAGATCTTCCATTTCCTCATTATTTACTGTGATATCTCCGTAAATCACATCATGGAAGGTAGTGGTTCCCTCTGTGGGCATATTAAACCGGATCACATGAGGCTCTCCTGCTGCAAGACGTCTTTCCACTTCTTCCTTTGGAAGCTTCAGGCAGCGCTTGTCATAAATGGAAATTTCCTTTCCTGCCACCATGCGCTTCATGGATTCCAGTTCTTCCTGTCCGCAGAAGCAGTAGTAAGCGTCGCCCTGATCCACAAGCTTTCTGGCATATTCCAGATAAAGACCGGATGCCTGACGCTCACTCTGCACATAAGGTCCTACGCCGCCGTCTTTGTCCGGACCCTCATCATGAAGCAGTCCTGTCTTTTCCATGGTGCGGTAAATAATATCAACCGCCCCTTCCATATAACGCTCCTGATCTGTATCCTCAATGCGGAGAATAAAATCACCGCCCTCATGTTTGGTGATCAGATATGCGTATAATGCCGTACGCAGATTTCCCACATGCATTCTTCCTGTGGGGCTTGGCGCAAATCTTGTCCTTAACTTTGTCATAATCTCTCTCCTGTTTTCTTTATACTATGAAATTCCCTGAGACATCTCTGCCTCAGGGAATTTAGCGCCGCCGCCTGATACACGGCAACCGTTTAACTCAATTATGCTTCGATGCCTCTGTTCTTCAGATATTCGATCACATCTCCTACGGTAGCAAGATCTGCAAGCTCCTCCGCAGGAATCTCGATGTTATACTCATCCTCCAGTGCCATTACAAGCTCAAAAAGATCCAGTGAATCTGCCCCCAGGTCATCCTTAAAAGAAGTTTCCAAATTAATCTCATTTTCATCACAGCTTAACTGTTCTGCGATCATTTTTTTCATTTCTTCTAACATTACTATCTTCTCCTTTATCAAATATGCTACTTTGATGTGGAAAGTATATATTCTGTACATCTATTTGTCAATAGATTTCCACGATTTTCTCTTTTTCCGGGCTTCGTCTGCCGGTTATTCCTTACATGTCTTGAAATTTTATCTGCCGGGCCACACTTAACGCCAGACCCATTTCTGCCATCAAAAACATGATGGAGGTTCCTCCGTAGCTGATAAACGGAAGGGTAACTCCTGTATTGGGCATAAGATTCAGCACAACCGCAACATTAAAGATCACCTGTAGCGCAATATGGATAAAAATTCCGGTTACCATCAGGCTTCCCAGCAAGTCGGAAGCATTCTGTGCAATAAAGAACAACCGGTACAGAAGGTAGGCAAACATAAGAAGCAGCATCACGCCTCCCGCTATTCCCAGTTCCTCACACACAATGGAAAAGATCATATCGTTCTGCGCCTCTGGAACACTTCCCAGCTTCTGGATACTGTTTCCCAGTCCTCTTCCCAGAAGTCCGCCGGAGCCTATGGCATACAGAGCCTGAAGAGTCTGATATCCCATTCCGTCTGCAAACTCTTCCGGCCGGAGCCATACAAGGATTCGCCCGATTCGAAAGTTTTCGTTTGTTTCCGGGTCTACCGTAAGATACAAAAATATTACGATTCCCGCCACAAGAACCACACCCACCGCCGCAATACTGAGAAACAGCTTTGTGTTTGGATGAGCCATAAAAATAAGGCCTGCAGTAATACCGAAAATAATGATAGCCGTACTGAGGTTTTCTGTTAAAATATAAGCGCCGGCAGCAAGAAGTCCTCCTGATCCTGCCAATCTCATACAGCCCTTCAGCGTTTTTACCTGCCGCCCCATGTTTATGATCATATAAGGCAGACATACAATCACCGCAATTTTGGCAATCTCCGCAGGCTGAAACTGAATCCCCAGCTTCAGCCAGCGTCTCGCTCCGTTTACCTCCTGACCCAGTGGAGTAATCTTTACCAGAGCCATCAGAAACAGAGCAGATACATATAAGATTGTGGTAAATCTGCCAAGGATATGGTAATCAATTTTTGATATTACAACTGCCGCAACAATACAGACAGCGCTGATCAGCGCCTGTTTCTTAAAAAAATACATGTCATCGCCGTACTTGACCTCTGCCATGTAGGAACTGGTACTGTACAGCATAATCAGACCAAAGCAGGTAAGAAGAATGATCACTGCCAGAAGGCTGTAATCATAATAATCCACTCGTTTCCGTCTTACGGATCTTTTCCTGCCGTGGCCTGACAGCTTTTTCTGCTGTGCTGGTCTTGCCATGAAAACACCTGTCTCTTTCTGTTTCAAACAAAAAATATGTATCAAGTGTTCCTATTATAGCAGAATCCTTTCTCCTGTGCAAGTTTTCCGGCTTTCTCTGCCAGACAGCAAAGCTGCCTGTTTTTCTCGTTCACTGGTCCGAACTCATTTACACAGCAGATCACCTGAGCACATTGTTCCATCGTCTTCACAGCTTTCTGATAGACTTCCTCCCGGATCAGAGAAAAGGGCTGTTCTTCTATCACCTCTGCCGCCAGAGCTCTGGCAACCTCACAGTCCACATCATTTCCGTGGAGAATACCTGCTGCAAAAGGAATTCCAGCCCTCTGAAGCTTCCTGTATACCGGAATACCTGTCCCGTTTCCTCCGATCACAAATACCTCCGGCTTTCCTTTTGGTCTTTCCATTTCCAGACACCCGAACGCAGCATTGTAGCTCCCTGTTGTAATCCCATAAAGATGATGCACATATTCAGAACTGAAGATTTCCTCCGGAGACCCGTATTTTTCTATTTTATCTCCATGAACACAGATCACGCAGTCAGAAATCTTCTGAGCCAGATCCAGTTCATGAAGAGACATCAGAACCGCTGTTTTTTTCCGAACTACCATATCTTTAAGAATTGCCAGCAGCTCAAGCTTGTGTCTGATATCAAGAAATGAAGTAGGCTCGTCCAGTACAATTACCTCCGGCTCCTGGCAGATAGCTCTTGCAAGAAGAATCCTCTGTCTCTGGCCGTCACTGACGGCGGTAAAATCCCTGTCCTTAAAATCCAGTGCATGAACCAGTTCCATTGCCTCATGAACCTTTTCCCAGTCTTCTTCTCCCAGAATTCCCAGTGTTCCCGTATAGGGATAACGTCCTGTTGCCACAATATCCTCACATGTCATAAGCTCCGGCCGGATACGTTCTGTCATTACAACCGCCAGTCTTTTTGCCACATCCTTTCCGGACATGCGGCTCATCATTTCACCGTCCAGGTATACTGCCCCGCCAACCAGTTTCAGCTGCCGGGTCATACTTTTTAAAATCGTGGACTTTCCTGCTCCGTTAGGGCCGATCAGAGTAAGTATCTCCCCTTTTTTCAGACGGATCTCAATATCTTTGATCAGAGGCTTCCCGTCATAACCTACTGTCAGCTGCTCTGTTTGAATAAAATACTCTTCCATTATGCGGACCTCTTTCTCCGAATCATAATATAAATAACAACAGGTGCGCCAAACACCGCAGTTACCGAACTGATACTGAGTTCCGTAGGCGCAAAGGCTGTTCTTGCGATCAGATCACAGAAAAGACAGAATACTGCTCCTCCCAGAAAACAGGCCGGGATCACCAGAAGGGGCCGGGCTGTTTTTAATAAACTTTTTACCAGATGAGGCACCGCAATTCCTACAAAGGATATGGGTCCTGCAAATGCAGTGACGCATGCTGATAAAATACTTGACAGAAGAATCAGAGCCACACGGAAAAGTTTAATATTTACGCCCATGTTCTGTGCATAGCCTTCCCCAAGCTGATAAGCGCTGATAGGTTTTGACATCAGAAATACCATCAGTACCGTAACTGCTGTCACAACTGCCATCATCCGCACATTTTCCCAGTTCATGCCGGAAAAGCTTCCCATGGACCAGTTATGAAGGTTTACAATATTGGAATCATCTGCAAATGTGATCACAAAATCCGTAACTGCAGAACAGATATATCCGATCATAATACCGCTGATAATAAGAGCTGACATCTGTTTTACTTTTTTCGCAACAAGAAGCACAAAGCCCATGGAGATCATGGAGCCCACAAAGGCGGCCAGAATCAGAACTGCCGAGGAGGCAACCATGGATTTTCCCAGAAGGAAGATCATCACAAGAGAAACGACCAGCTTTGCCCCGGATGAAATTCCAAGAACAAAAGGACTGGCTATGGGATTACCGAAAAAAGTCTGTAAAAGGAAACCGGATACAGATAAAGCGCCTCCCAGGATAATGGCTGCCAGTATTCTGGGAAGCCTGATCTCCCAGATGATATTAAGTGCTGTGTCCTCTCCCTTTCCCAAAAACAGGATTTCCATAATCTCTCTTACAGAAATCTCAATACTTCCGGAATTAATATTCCACACTATAAAGCTCATCAGAAGCAAAGCCAGAAAGCCAAAGGCGATCCAGTATCTAAGATGTAGTTTCTTCCGCATGTTTCTATCCTTCCTGTTTATTCATCAGAACCTGCCCTCTTATCTGCCGGCCTATTTCAGCCGGTGCATATAAGTCAGAGTGTCCAGACTGCCATCTTCTGTTGTCAGCATGGTATGGATATCTTCGATCATGGTTCCCAGCCCCATAGTATCCTGAAAAAGATTCTGTTCCGTACACCATACATTTCCATTTTTTACTGCCTTAAAATCATTGAGAAGAGAGCTTTTTGCCAGAAGCTGATCGATGGTCGTCAGCTCACCGTCAATGGTGCTGTTATAAATAATATAATCCGCATCCTTTGCCCCGGCGTAAAATTCTTCCATCTGCATGTTCATGGTGGAAAGTGCGCTGTCATCCTCTCCAAGCTCATCAAAAATATATTTTCCTCCTGCCAGCTCAATCATTTTCGCCACATAGTCATTGGATTTTCGCACATTTGCAGCTCCTATAGAATTAATATAAAAAAATGCCACTGTCTTTCCTGTATTTTTGCTGTTTTCCAGATTTTTCACCTTATCTGCCTGCTTTTCAAAAAGCTCCTGAGCCGGTTCTTCCTTATCCAGAAGCACTCCATACAGTTTCAGCCACTCTGTTCTTCCCAGGGGATGAGGCTCATAGCTGGAATGCTCCACAAGAACCGGAATTCCAAACTGTTCCAGCTTTTCCTTCACTTCAGGCATATGGTAGATCATGGTAGATTCCACAGCAAGCCCACAGTTTTTGCTTAGAATCAGTTCATAATCAGGAGCGCTGTATTTTCCTGCAAAAGAAATACTTCCATCCTCCAAAGCTTTTTTTGCCTCTTCAATATACCAGCCGTCTGCATCTGTGCCGGAAAGACTGATGTGATCAAGCCCGTCCAGCGCGCAGAACAGATTCATGGCAGAGGTTGCCACAAGGTAAATATTCTGCACCGGCTGTTGAATAACTGCAATGGTTTCATCCAGGGATTCCGGCGCCTTTTTCCCTTCCGGCACAACCAGAAATCTGTCCTTATCTGCAATTGTGATCAGAGCATAGCCATCTTTATAATAATCTACAGAAAACTGTTCTGCATAATCAAGTTCCATACTGTGATCGTAAACAAGTCCTGAAATTTCCAGCGGTTCCTTCTGGCCTTGAGATGCCTGGACCGGAAGAATACCTTCCATAAAAAGCATAATACTTACAATAAAACAGATTAAAATCCTTTTCATATTTATTCAGCCTTTTTCACAGATTCAGAATCAAACTGCAGGGTATAGTCGATCTCATGGGGTTCACTCATGGCTACGGTATCGGCCTTTACCTCAAGGGCCGTATCAAAGGCTGCAACCGGAATATCAAATACAGAATTTCCTTCTGTATTTACCATCTCATACTTCTCCCCGTCCACGATCATATAATCGTAATTGGGACTGCTCCAGGTAATGGTTGCCATGGCCTTTCCATCTGAAATCTTCATTTCCGCCGGGCTCTCTACCGTTGCCTTTCCGGATCCGCCCTCCAGAGCCACTTCCACTGTGTAATCTCCATCCTCAAGCTTCAGCTCCTCTGCTGTCTTTCCTTCTGATGAACCGCCTGTCTCTTCACTGTTCTCCGCCGGCTGAGGATTGGAAACACTTACTTTATGATCGTACCACTTGCCTTTTTTGCCAAGAAGTGCTACGTCAAATTCTTCCTCAAGAGACGGAACCGGAATGTCAAAGCCATACACGGTTTCTTTATAGCCATCGCTGTATGTAACCTCATCCTCTGTAGGCTCCAGAACCTTCGCGCCTTCTTTCTGTGCATCCTCCGCTTTTCCTGAAAACAGATTTATGATGCTCTTGGAAACAAGACTGACATGAATGGTCATTTCCCCATTCTTTACTGTCAGTGTTCCCTTGCCGTCTTTTGCCTCATTCACATGAAACATGTTGCTGTCTGTATCAAAATCAGCTGTGTAAATACCGTCTTTCAGCTCATTCTCTATGGCTTCTTTACTTTCAGCAGCGGCTTCTGCAGATGTTTTTTCCTCTGCCATAACAGAACTGTAGCTTCCCATAGTTGCTGCTATACTCAGCATACAGAGGGCAATTACTGTTTTTCGTTTCATTTTATCAATCTCCTTTCAAAATAACTGCCCGGAAGTTCTGTAACATTCCGGGCAGATTTTTTATCCATATGGTTCTTATTCTTCTGCAGCTTCCGTTTCTGCCTCTGCTGTTTCAGCTTCTGCCGCCTCATCCTCTGTAGCTGCTTCTGTTCCAAGGGAATCAATTGCTGCTTTTGTATGATCCACATAAAGCTGTTTTACTGCATCGATTCTTCCCAGGCCGGCAATCTGAGCATCCACACTGTCAAAGCTGCCGGATGCTTCAAACATGGATTTCCAGGAATCTTCTTCACTTCCTGCCATATCATTATTTGCATGATCTCCGGCAACTACCATAAGCGGACGAAGGATTACTTTTTTATATCCTGCTTCTTTTACCTTTTCGATCACTGCTTCGCAGGCAGTATCTTCCGGCTCACCTTCTACAGTGCCGATAAATGCATTCTTAAATCCAAGCTCCTCCATCTGGGTCTGCATCTGGCTGTAGCTTACCTTTGCTGTATGGGAAGTTCCGTGGCCAAGAAATACAAATGCTGTGCCATCCTCTGCAGCTGCTTCCATACTGTCAAATCCTGCTTCCTGAACTGCCGCATCTGCAACTGCCTGAGCAACTGCTGCTTTATCTTCATTAATCACAGTTGCATCATCCCCAACCTCGCCAAGCATAGGCTCTGCAATTGCAACGGATTCAAATTTGTCCTGATACTGTTCAAGAACCTCTGCCATCTCGTCATATTCAGCTCCATGCATGAGATGTGTAGGCTGCACCACAAGATTCTTTACTCCATTTTCCACTGCGCGGTCAAGAGCCTGCTGCATATTGTCAATCACTTCCCCGTCTCTTGCCTGAACGTGGTTGATGATGATCTGAGCAGTAAATGCTCTTCTTACGGCCCAGTCCGGATAAGCTTCCTGCAAAGCGTCTTCAATTCCTTTAATGTCCTCAACACGGCTGTCGTTATAGGAGGTTCCAAAGCTTACTACCAGAAGCTCGTTCTCGCCAATCTCATCTGCATTGCGTGCATCATCTTTGGCAGCGTCTCCGGTGTCCAGTCCAAAGTAATCCGGGCTGGCATTCTCGCCTTCCACCAGCTCTTTCTGTGCATCGGTAAGGGCATCCCAGGCTTCTTTTGCAGCTTTACAGTCATCATCTGTTGTTTCTGTTCTTTCCTGAACATAAATTTTGTCGATCAGCGCTGCCACATTGTCTGCTGCCTGCTGATCTGCATCTGCGCTTTCTTCTCCTGCAGCTTCAGTTTCCTCAGCCGCAGCTTCTGTTGTTGTTTCTGTATCGGAAGCATAAATGCTGGAGGCTCCCATCATAGAAACAGTTGTTACAGTCATCAGTAATGCCAGTGCTTTTACAGTTTTGTTTTTCATGTTTTTATCCTCCTTTTTTACACTGTGCCGGAATCTGTCCGCTGTATGACAGTTTTCCGAAAAATGAATAAAAATGTACGGAGAAAAACTCTTCTGCAAAACACCGTGCCATTACCTGAATTTTTATATAAAAATAAAAAAACCCCTTACTCATGGTAAAAGGGCTGCTGACACAATTCGGTACAACCAATTACTCGTGATTTGGGACCCTCGTCCCCGTACCAATATCAGGCAGGTTTCCTGGCTTATAATTCCACATACAAAGCAGCCTTCCCAGTTTCCCAGTGGCTGTAAAAATACAAAATGCTTTGTACTCCTTAAATACAGTGACGAGATCGTGCAGGATTCTCACCTGCTTCCCTTTTAACCGGATAAAAATCCAGCACCTGATATTCTTTTTATTCAATTTTCTAAATTATACCACTCTTTTTTGCCAAATACAACCATCCGTTCAGAAAAATACGATAAAACAGAGCAATGAGGAAGCTGTTTTTCCATCACTGCTCTGCCGTAAATATTTTATTTCATATATTTATTCAACCAGGTATATACCTTATTCTGGCGTGTTCTGTAAGCGCCAACCTGATTTCCTGTATCTGTTCTTAACGCAGCAAGAATATTATCCAGATTTACCGGTCTTTTGGTTTTTGCAAGAACACGGGTTACAGCTCCATATCCTCCCTGATGACGGATATTAATAAACATTCCGACTGATTTCGGTTCCGTAATACCCAGACTTCTTACCTCTTTTTCCATTTCCTCAATTTGTGTGTACATTAACTGATCCTGACATTTAATGCCTGCCGGTGAGCTGATAATTTTTTCGATTCTTCCTAAATATGCTTTGTCAGAATATGTATTCCAGTTTTTATTTGCTACATCTTTCCACAGTTTGCCGTCCTTATCATACTTGTTCCATGTTGCAGGACTTGAACTGTGAATTAGTTTTAACAGTCGCTGTGCTTCTGTTGCATACCATTGACCTGCTCCAATTGTAATTGCATGTTCCGCACCACTATTTGTATATGGAAGAGTCACATCTGTATAGTCCTGATTCCCATAAACATTTCCACCTGTCTCCACACCATAAAGAATTTTTTTCATAACTTCCTTCTGTGCAGAATTATATGCAGGATATTCTTTTCCCGGTGTTGTTACCAGATTACTTTCTATTACTTTATTATTAATTTTGTAGGATGCAAGATATTTTACATTGCCACCGCCCAGTTTATATGGACGAACCGTATAAACATATTTGGTATCCGGCAATACCGTTTTGTCCACATAGGAAGAGTGATCTTTTGATAAAGTTATCATTGTCTTCCACTTTTCCCCGGAAGCCTTTCGATACACACTGTAGCCATCTGCTCTGGAGACATGATTCCAAGATACGGTAATCTGTCTGCTGGAATTTGCCTTAGCCTGAATTTTCGGCATTTCCGGACGTGTAGCGCCTAAAACTGCATTGTACTGGCTGTATACTTCCTTGCCGTTTTCTTTGCGGTAGGCACGGACTGCATATTGATACTGCGTTGCAGATACACGCTTCTGATCCAAATAGCTGGAAACATTTTTTCCCACAGTAGCTATTCTTTTGTAAGACTGACCATTCTCTTTTCTGTATATAGCATAACCACTGGCAAGACGCGACATATCCCACTGAATCCTGATTGAATATCTCCCGACTTCCTGTATTTTAGTAGTAACCCTGCTGTTGGCAATCGTTGCCTTTAACGTTAACGCACTTACCGGAACTTCTGTGCAAAAAACAGTTGTAGCCAACATGACTGCTGCCAGAAACAATACCGCGCATTTTTTTCCTATTGTTTTCATTCAATCCTTCCTTTCTCAAGATGAATTTCGAACTTGTTTCCTACCGGCAGCTCTGATGCCCCGGCCCTTCTTTTCTATTTTAAGGAAGGATTGAAAAAAAAGCAAGCTTTTTTTACAAAATATTATGATTTTGTTACATTTTTATTACTTCAGTAGCGTTGTTTCTAACAGGTTCCTGGTGTTTTTATCTTTCATCACCAACAAAGAACAAAGCCATTGTGCCCGGGCCGGAGTGAGCTCCGATCACTGCTCCTACATAATTAATAATCTCTGTCTTTACCTGATATTTTTCTTTTATTTTGCGGGACAAAAACTGAGCCTCCTCCAGACAGTCTCCGTGACTGATAAATACTGTGTCACAGGAAGAAGCGCAGGAGCCGATTTTTTTATCCATCAGATCAGCCAGTTCCAGAAGAGATTTTTTGCGGCCCCGTACCTTTCCTATGGGGATGAGTTTCCCCTCTTCGTCCACGTGAAGAATCGGCTTAATGTTCAGCATACCGCCCAGAACCGCTGTCGTCTTTGACACACGGCCGCCTCTGTACAGATGGTTCAGATCGTCTACTGTAAAAAGATGAACGATATTTTGCTTATGCTGCTCCGCCCATTCTGCCACGGCATCCAGATCCTGCCCCTCTTCCTTTTTCTTCTGTGCCAGATACACCAGAAGTCCCTGTCCCAGAGAAGCGCTGAGAGAATCTACAATAACGATCTTTCGCTCCGGATACTCTTCCATAAGCTCTTCTGCTGCAATCCGGCAGCTGTTGCAGGTTCCGCTCAGCCCGGAAGAAAAAGCAATATGCAAAATATCCTTTTCCTCTTTCAGATATGGTTCAAACAGTTCTTTTGCCTCTTCCGGGTTCACCTGCGCAGTGGTGGGCATGGAGCCTGTCCGCATTTTTTCATAAAATTCAGGTTCATCCATAAAGTTCTCATGAGTATAATCAACTCCATCTATTGTATAACTGAGATACATGCAGCCCACCCCATGTTCTCTGTAATAGCTCTCCGGCAGGTCTGCATTATTGTCTGTTGTGATCACATACTTTTTCATATTTTCCCCTCCATTTTTTTAATCATAACACCAGGCTATCTCTGTATACTCCGAAGTTTCCGGTGCTGCTTTCTGTTTTATCATACCATTACAGTTCGATATGTGCAACAAAAATGGAAAAGAACTGACAATACTTCCATATCATAGCAGACAAGTCCGCTTCAGACTCCCTCAATCCTCTGTCTCCGTTTACAGCAATATGGTCAAAGCACCTTCCGTAATAGCCTTTTGGGTAAATATCAGTTATCTGTTTCCAGTACCTTCAGAGCTTCCTGAAGCTGATTATCCTCCTGGTGAGTGATTTCCTCCTGATTGAGAAGCTCTGGATCCAGCTTTACCTCCACGTCCGGTTTTATTCCCACCTCATTGATGGAATTTCCCTTCGGAGTGTAATAATCAGAGACTGTAAGCTTTACCGCGCTTCCGTCACTAAGGGGGCGAAGCTCCTGAACCACGCCTTTTCCGTAAGTAACAGTACCCACGATGGTGCCGATTCCATAATCCTGAACCGCTCCGGCAAAAATCTCCGAGGCGCTGGCGCTGTTTTCATTTACCAGTACTGCAAAAGGCATATCCAACGGTGTTTTTCCTTCTGATCTTTCCTCGCTACGGTTTCCGTATTTATCTTCCGTATATACGATCAGACCTTCCGGAAGAATACTGTTTAATATTGCACATACAGAAGTCAGAAGACCTCCCGGATTTCCTCTGAGATCTACCACCAGCTGCTCCATTCCCTGATCTTTCAGATCAGAAAACGCTTTTTCATACTGATCCGGAGTAACGTCTGTAAACTGAGATATTCTGATATATCCTGTCTGATTCTCCAGCATCTCACTGAATACAGAGGGGAGCTCCACATCTGTGATCTCCACAGTCACCTCCATGGCATTCTCCACATTCTGTCTGTGAACGGTCAGCACCACTTTTTCCTTCCCGCTTCCCCGTATCATATCCACAACCTCCGAGACATCCTTTTCCGTAATGTCTGTACCGTCAATACCGCTGATAATATCTCCGGCCTTCAGACCGGCTTTGTCTCCCGGACCTTCTTCGTAGCATTCCACAATCCGGACGCCCCCCTCTTCATTTTTCTGCATCGCAATACCAATTCCCACATAGGCGCCCATAGTGGACGAATTTTCCTGCTGATATTCCTCTGCTGTATAATATCTGGAATACACATCTCCCAGTCCATATACAAGACCTGTATAAAGCCCCTCTGCAAGTTTTTCCTGATCGACTTCACCTAAATATTCTTCCTCGATCAGATGCTCCAGATACTTCAGCTTTCCCACATGCTCCGATTCAGAAAGAACTCCGTCATACTGAGACCGGTATCCCAGGTATCCGCCTGCCCCCACTGCCAGAGAAAGTGCAACTCCTGTGGCAATTCCTTTTATATATTCCTTATTTTTCATTGATATCTCCGCCCCCCTGTAAAAATAAACGGCACAATGCTCTCTTTCTTCTGAAAGACAAAGCCTTATGCCGCTTGTTCATTTCTCTTTATTTTCAAAACTCATTTCCGGATGCTGTCCGGACTTTTTATGTATACTGAATATTCCTGAATGCGTTTCCTTATACACGAAGATGTTTTCTCGTTGTCAGGAAGCTTCCGATCAGACCAATTCCGATTCCCAGTGCAAGGCCAATAGGAAGAAGCGTCATATAAATGTCTGTTACCGGAATAAACGCAACCACACCTGTCAGAACATTGAATTTTGTCAGTACATATTCGACTGCCGTGTTATATAAGAAATACAGCGCAACCAGAGGAATCGCCGCTCCCACGATTCCAAGTACCATACCTTCCATTACAAACGGCGCCCGGACAAATCCATCTGTAGCTCCGATATATTTCATAATTCCGATTTCTTCCTTGCGGACAGAGATACCAACGGAAACCGTATTGCTGATCAGGAAAACAGAAATCAGCAGAAGCACTGCGATAATCGCCATAGAAGCGTAAGATACCAGACGGTTAAAGCTTCCCAGAGTCTTTGCCGCTTCCTCTGACTGATTTACCTCACGTACATGATCCAGTCCCTGGATAAAGGCAGACAGCTCATTCTGTTTTTCAATCTGATTCATATAAACAGCATAGTTGGCAGAGTTTACAAGCGGGTTGTCGTCCCGGAATCCCTCTGCTGCCTCAGATCCCTGGAAATACTGATCTTTAAACTCGTTCCAGGCATCGTCTGCAGAAGTAAATACAATTTCCTGCACTTCCGGTCGCTGCCTGATCTGCTCTCCGATCGCATCAATCTGTTCCTGAGTTGTTCCCTCATCAAAAAATACCGTGATCGGCACTTCCTGCTCTACTTTATGAGCAATGTGATCCACATTATTTACAATAGAATAAAAAATACCTACAAGAAAGATGCATGCTGCCATTGTCAGAATTGACGCAATGGAAAACATCCAGTTTCTTTTTATATTTTTAACACCCTGCTTCAGGGTAAACCATATGGTACTAGGCCTCATGATATCCTCCTTCTTTCTCATCGCTGACAATGACGCCCTCATGCATGGTAACAACACGTTTTTTCATGGAGTTTACAATTTCTTTGTTATGTGTTACCACCAGCACAGTTGTTCCGCGCTCGTTGATCTCTGCCAGAAGATTCATGATCTCCTCAGCAGTCTGGGGATCAAGGTTTCCGGTAGGCTCATCTGCAAGGAGAATGTCCGGACGGTTTACAAGAGCTCTGGCAAGAGCCACTCTCTGCTGTTCTCCGCCGGAAAGCTCATCAGGATAGGATTTGTACTTTCCTGCAAGTCCAACCTCCATAAGCACCTCAGGAACACGTTTACGGATCACCTTTCCCGGTCTTCCGATAACGCGCTGGGCAAAAGCGACATTTTCATATACATTTCTGTCTTTCAGCAGACGGAAATCCTGGAATACAACACCAAGCTTTCTGCGGTACTTGGCAACTCTGCTGTGTTTCATTGTTTCCAGACGCTCACCGCTGACGATCAACTGACCGCTTGTGCTGTCAAGCTCTTTCATCAAAAGCTTGATCAGTGTGGACTTGCCGGAGCCACTGCTTCCTACTACAAACACGAACTCTCCTTTATCCACATGTAAGTTCGCATGGTTGACAGCCGGAAGGCCCTTTCCGTATGACTTACTTACATCAATCAGATCTATCATATGTTCCTCCTTTTAGAACAAACCACTGCTTTCTCTTCACAGAAAAATACTGCCATGGGATTCCGGCAGTATCAGTTTGCATCCCGCAAATAAGCATTTTAATGTTTTTGTAACAATGTTGTAACATACTTCCAGCTGAATTTCAAGTGTTTTTTTGAAATCCAAAAGATTTTCATAAAAATTTTACATTCATAGCAGCTATGAAAATTTTGAATATATTGTGAATGATAGAAACACCAGGCGTTTCTTCAGGGGATTATTGTACAGGAAAGAATAAATGAATTCAAGGTTTTCTTTCTATTTTATCTCTGTTTTCCTCCTGCCATAGATTCCATTGTACAGAATCCCGTATCTGCCCATTTATGATTCCTAATTAAAAAGAGGGAGAATTCCGAAGAATCCTCCCCAACTGTTGACATAAAACCAAATAGCAGCTGTTCACATTCTACTATTCTGCAGCGAAATGAACAGTAACACCAAACACATCTGCAGCATCAGTATTCCAGTGTCTCCATATACTTCATATATCTTACAACCATCAGCGCAATTTTAAATGTGATAGCATCCTCAAACACTCTCAGATCAAGTCCTGTGCTTTTCTGAAGCTTATCAAGACGGTATACCAGAGTATTTCTGTGAATATAAAGCTGTCTTGATGTCTCTGACACGTTCAGGCTGTTCTCAAAGAATTTGTCAATTGTGACAAGTGTCTCTTCATCAAAATCATCCGGAGATTTGTTTTCAAAGATCTCTTTGATGAACATTTTACACAGCGGTATCGGAAGCTGATAGATCAGTCTGCCGATTCCCAGGGAGCTGTATGCGATTACGTCCCTGTCGCCGAAAAAGATTTTTCCCACGTCAAGAGCCATTCTTGCCTCTTTATAAGATCTGGAAACCTCTTTTAGCTCACTGACAATCGTTCCATATGCAATATGAGTATCATTTTCCAGCCCGAAGCCCAGGGTATCAAGAATCGCATGAGCCAGCTTATCCATATCGCTGTAATCCTCTCCGTCCTCAAGCTGCTTTACAATAATGATGCTTCTCTCGTCTACTGCTGTGATAAAATCCTTTGTTTTTCCGCCGAAAAAGCTCTTTACTGCTTCCATTGCATTGTGGTCTTTTTCCTGCTGAAGCTCCATGATCATAACAACACGGCGCACATCCGCATCAATGTGAAGCTTCTTGGCGCGGTTGTAGATGTCCACCAGCAAAAGATTATCAAGAAGAAGATTTTTGATAAAGCTGTCTTTATCAAACCGCTCTTTATAAGCAACGATCAGATTCTGTACCTGAAACGCTGCCAGCTTGCCAACCATATAAGTGTCCTCATCGTCACCATGGGCAACCAGAATATATTCCAGCTGATAATCGTCACACACCTTAAAATACTGAAATCCTTTTACAAGCTGACTGTCAGCCTGAGATTCTACAAATGCCTGCACATCCTGCGCCTGAACTGAAAAATCCGAAAATGTAGATGCCAGAACCTTTCCTTCTGTGTCTATAATACAAAACTCGATTCTGGATATTTCTTTTAACCCTTCCAGAGTATTCTGAAGTACCTGATTTGATATCATCTGCAAACATCCCTTCTCATGCATTCTGCATGTCTCTTCTTTTTCCCATAAAGAAACCTGTACATAAAGATATTTTAATACAATATCACCAAAAATAAAAGAGGAAATCGTAAATTTGTTACAAATTTTCAGGTGATTTTTGTGTGTTTTTCCGATCTTTCTATAAATCCTTCTCCATGAACCTCTCTTGCATCGCCTACGATCACGAATGCTTTAGGATCGATTTCGTCAATTTTTTCCTTCAGCTGAACCAGTTCCTTCTTGCCCACCACACAGTAAAGCATCAGCTTTTCCTGCCCGGAGTACATTCCTTTTGCAGAAATTCCTGTTACTCCACGGTCAAGATCGTGAATGATCATTCTTGCAATGGCTTCCGGCTTATCTGTAATAATATGCACTGCCTTTGAAAATTTCAGGCCTTCGATCAGGCCGTCCGATACTTTTGTCACAAGATAAACGGCAATGATAGCGTAAAGTCCCTTGCGGATTCCGAACACGTACATACCCACCAGGACAATGGAGCCGTCAATAAACTGCATGATCTGGGCAATGGTATAATGTCTCATATATTTCTGGATAATGGCGGCAAGCATGTCCGTTCCTCCGGTTGTTCCTCCGCCCAGAAATACCAGTCCGATTCCCACACCAAGGATGATCCCTCCATAAACAGAAGAAAGAAGAAGGTCATCAGAAAGCTTCCACTCCGGAAGAACAGCCAACCACATGGTAAGAGTCATATCTCCCACCAGCGCTTTTTTTACGAAGGAAAATCCTTTCAGTTTTGTTGCCAGAATAAAAAGAGGAATATTCAGACTCAGATTTGTCACCCACAGTGGGACTCCGTTTTCTACAATTCCTCTGGTCCACTCCTTTACCAGAATGGCTGCTCCGGAAAATCCTCCTGTGACCAGTCCGCATGCATCAAAGCATGCCTTGATCGCAGTTGCCATCAGTCCTGTACCCAGAAAAATAACCAGATACTCAAGCCATACAGATCTTTTTCCTGCCAGTTTCATATAAAAGCCTCCTCCTGTAGTGATATAACTCTAACGCGATAAAGCGTCCCTTATCCTAAAAGAACGGGAGACGGCCCATGCCGCTTCCCGCTCTTAGTCTGCCCTATTTCTGAGGCATATTTACAAATTTAATAAAATGATAGCTTTCAACAATCTGGAAATACTTGATAATTCTGGGATACAGAGGTTCGGCTGCCTCCCCGAATTCATCTTTTACCAGAAGCGCAATGTCTGTCACTGTACGTTTTCCGTCGACCAGGGGCCAGATAAAGCTTCCCTGAGCATCCAGATGGACCTTGGTAAAGCGCGGTTTGTTAAACACTGTCTGCGCGATCTTGTTCATGATCCCTGTGTTTTCCACTTCAAGGATCACTCTGTCCTTCAGATCTGTATGCCACTTCAGCGACTGATTTTTTTCCGGGATAAGATCCAGATAGTTGATCTGCATACCTTTATCTTTCTTTTTTCTCATCAGGCTTTTCTTTTATTCCATAAGGAGAATTTCAGAAGACCAAGGATCATCAGCGCCATGATCACAACGCCGCCGATATTTCCCAGGTTGATAAATGCAGGAATACTGATTCCGGCAACCGCAAGAATAGCCAGGAAAATACCTACAAGTCCTTCTCCGGCAATCATACCAGCGCAGTACAGGGTACCGTTGGTAACCTGAGATTCTTTTGTCTTGCTGTCAACTTTTTTACGTCCGTCCATAAACATACGAACAACGCCGCCGATCATAATGGTTGTGTTCAGATAAATCGGAAGGTAGAGACCAATTGCAAAAGGCATTACCGGAATTCTTAAGATTTCCAGGCCCAGCGCAAGGAATACACCTACAAATACAAGAGTCCATGGAAGATCTCCGCCCATGATACCCTCAACGATCATCTTCATAAGACCAGCCTGAGGAGCCGGAACCTCTGCAGTACCGTATCCCCATGCAGCGTCAAGAAGATAAAGAACGCCGCCGATTGCAAGCCCGGAAACAACAACACCGAGAAGCTCGCCGATCTGCTGTGTCTTCGGTGTTGCGCCAAGGAGGTATCCTGTTTTAAGGTCCTGAGAAGTATCACCTGCAATAGCAGCAACGATACAGATAACGGATCCGATAGCGATCGCACCCTTCATTCCGTCGATACCTGTCTCACCTGTTGCCTTGATGGCAAAGGTAGCAAGAAGCAGTGTGGCAATTGCCATACCGGATACCGGGTTGTTGGAGGAACCGATCATACCAACCATACGGGAGGAAACGGTTGCAAAGAAAAAACCGAATACTACGATCATCAGCGCACCCAGGAAGTTTACCGGGATTGCAGGAACAAACCAGATAATAAATACCATGGCAACGATTCCTGCAAGAATAACGCCCATTGGAAGATCTTTGTCTGTTCTTAAAGTACCGCCGTTCTGGGATCCTTTCATACTCTTCATGGAATCACGGAAAGTAGAAATGATCAGAGGCAGGGACTTAATAAGAGAAATGATACCGCCGGTTGCGATAGCGCCTGCACCGATGTATTTTACATAGTTTGACCAGATTGCTGAAGCGCCGCCCTCTGCAAAAAGCTGGGAAATTGTCACGCCAGCCTCTGCCGGATACAGAGAAATATCAGGTCCGAACAGACAGATCAGCGGAATGATCACCAGCCATCCTACGATGGACCCTACAAACATGAAGGAAGCAATTCTCGGACCAACGATATAGCCAACACCAAGAAGAGCCGGATATACTTCCATACCGATCTCACCCTTAAAGGATTTAAAAGCAACTGCAACGTCTGCCGGGATTACCTTCAGGCCGTCTACAATAAATTTGAATGCAGCGGCAATTCCCATACCGGAGAATACAGTAGCTGCATTGGAGCCACCCTCTTCACCTGCAAGAAGTACGTTTGCACAAGCAGTTCCTTCCGGATAAAGAAGAGTTGCATGCTCTTTTACGATCAGAGCATTACGAAGGGGTACCATGAAAAGTACGCCAAGTACACCGCCGCAAAGCGCGATCATTGTAATTTCTACAAGTCCCGGTTTTTCAGTAAGGCCTTCTTCTGCCCACAGGAACAGGGCAGGCATTGTGAAGATTGCTCCTGCTGCAAGAGACTCACCTGCAGAACCGATGGTCTGAACCAGGTTGCTCTCCAGAATGGAGTTTTTCTTCATAATCACGCGTATAACACCCATGGAAATAACTGCTGCCGGAATAGAAGCAGATACGGTCATACCAACGCGAAGACCAAGATAAGCATTGGCTGCGCCGAATACAACTGCGAGGATCATACCCATGATTACGGATGTCACCGTCATTTCCGGTGTGACTTTTTCAGCCGGAACATACGGTTTGAACTCTTTGTTGTTCATTGATTTCCTCTCCCTTTATTTTTTATTGCGAACCTTTTTTCATTATACTAATTTACGACAGCATATGCAAGTTGTTTTTATACGATAAATATTCAAGTTTATTCTATAAATATACAGGTTTACCTCATTTCACACCTGCATCTGTAAACAATAAAAGCTCCTCTTCTGCTACATTTATTTACGGGATACAGAATCTTCCTGTTTGTCCGGACGGATGCATATACAATAAAAGCGCTGCAAAGCAGATAAGTTCCTTACCTGCTTTGCAGCGCTTTATATTTGCTTATTTCAGCGAAAAATCTTTCTCAGATATGCTTATCTACCGAACTGCATATCGTTGTTTCCGGACTCTGTCTCCCACATTTCAAGCATGTTGATCGGGTCATTGTAGTCTGCCAACCAACCTTCACGACAGAAGTCGAATTTACCCTGTTTTCTTTCATCAAGGAATACAGACCACTCACGAGTCTCAACTGTTACGTTGATGCCCAGAGCTGCAAAATCCTGCTGAATGGACTCGCCGATTTTAACATTACCCTCTGCGTCGTTTGTCAGATATGTCATATTGATCGGAGTATCAGCGGAAAGCATTCCGTTCTCATCGAATTTATAGCCTGCACCTTCAAGAAGCTTTCTTGCTTCTTCCAGGTTCTCCTCGTATGCATTTGGATCAAAGTATCCAACAACGTCTTCCATCGGATATGTGTAAGCATCGTCATTTACACGGAATTCTCCGCCGTTGCCGTCTGCCATACCTGTAGGAATAAAGGTATTTGCAACTTCCTGATCAGCCTGGGCGATTGTGTCAACAATATACTGACGGTCAATGATAAGGTTCATAGCCTTTCTCATGTCAGCAGCCTGCTGTACAGTTTTGCCTTTGAACAGATCGCTGTTTACGTTAAATCCTGCATAGTAGGTTCCAAGGTTCGGAATGTTGTGGTATTCTTCTTTTTCTTTTGCTGTTGCCATCATGTCTGTTGCGATTGTGTCGATAAACTGCAGGGAACCATCTTCAAATGCGTTCCAGATTGCTGTATCATCTGCACTTAACATGACCTGAACTTTTTCAAGAGAAACTTCATCTGCTCTGAAGTAGTTCGGGTTTTTCTCATAAGTCATGGACTCATTGTGTTTCCACTCTGTACATGTCATCGGACCGGAAGTAACAAATCCAGACTCAACACACCATGCGCCAGGGTTTTCGTCAGCGCCTTCTGCCGCTTCCACGCACTGCTGCGGAACCGGATAGAATGCCGGGAATGCACACAGATCAAGGAAGTATGCACACGGAGCTTTCAGTTTTACAGTAAATGTATTGCCTGATCCTGCAATATCAAGTGTATCATCATCTTTTCTTGCAATAATATCAGCAAGATAGGAATAGTCAGCACCTGTCTCAGGTGTAACGAGACGGTTCCAGCTGTATACAACGTCCTCTGCATTCAGCTCTTCTCCGTCAGACCATTTCAGACCCTCTTTTAAGGTAAATGTGTAAGTAAGACCGTCCTCGCTCATCTCATAGCTGTCTGCAAGCTCAGGAACCAGTTCTCCGTCTGCGTTGTAGCTGTACAGACCTGAAAATGCCAGAATTGCAAGGCAGGCACCGTCTACTGTAGAGTTCAGAGCCGGGTCAAGTTTGTTCGGCTCAGATGCGATCTGAAGACTTAAAGTGTTGTCCGGAGTTTTTGCAAATCCGAAATACTTGAAGCCGAACAGGTTAGAGTAAATGTTCTCTACATCTGTTTTCTGCATGTACACGTCATTGTAGTAGTACAGCGGAATGATTGCCCATGTGTTCATAAGCTCATCCTCTGCCTCATGCATCAGAGCTTCACGTTTAACCAGGTCTGTCTCTGTTCTGATTTCTGCGATACGTGCGTCATAGTTCTCCCATGCCGGTGCCGCTTCGCTGGATGGTCCGTGCTCTTCAGAAGCATATACAGTTGCCCCCCCTACGGTGGTCACTGCCATAGCTGCTGCAAGAGCAAATGCTACGTGTTTCTTCTTCATAAAAATTTCCTCCTGTCTGGATTTTTTATTTACAGCTTTCACTGCAGTTTATACAAACACCACACAAATCCTGCACGGTAATTGTATTCCTATAAATTGTATGTCCCGATATCTGCTTTTATTTGTTAAAGCAGGCCACCATATGTCCGTTTCCTCTGTCTGTCAGTGTCGGGCATTCCTTTGCACAGCGCTCTGTTGCATATTTGCAGCGGGTACGGAACGCGCATCCGGTAGGCATGTTCAGAGGACTTGGCACATCACCCTCAAGAATGATACGCTGACGCTCCTTGGCCATCTTCGGATCCGGATAAGGCACTGCACTTAACAGGGACTGAGTATATGGGTGGATAGGAGATTCATTGAGATCATCTGCATCTGCAATCTCCACGATTCTTCCCAGGTACATAACTGCGATACGGTCAGAAATATGATGAACAACCAGAAGGTCGTGGGCAATAAAAAGATAAGCAACACCCAGCTTCTCCTGAAGCTCTTCAAACATATTTATCACCTGCGCCTGGATGGAAACATCAAGGGCGCTGACCGCCTCATCACATACGATAAATCTCGGTTTTGTTGCAAGGGCTCTGGCAATACCGATACGCTGGCGCTGTCCGCCGCTGAACTCATGAGCGTAGCGGGTTGCATGCTCTGCATTCAGTCCAACCAGCTCCATCAGCTCCAGGATACGGTCGCGGCGCTCGCCTTTGCCGGAGTACAGCTTATGTACGTCCAGAGGCTCTCCGATAATATCCTCTACAGTCATACGGGGATTCAGAGAAGAATAAGGATCCTGGAATACCATCTGCATCTCTTTACGCATATGGCCAATGCTGTTTTTGTCTACTCTTTCTCCGTCAAAAAACACATCGCCGGAGGTAGGTGTATATAATCTCAGAAGAGAACGTCCTACCGTTGTTTTTCCACATCCGGACTCTCCTACCAGTCCCAGTGTTTCACCTGGTTTAATGTTAAAGGATACGCCGTCTACTGCTTTCAGAGGTGTATTTTTCATAAAACCTGTTTTAACAGGAAAATACTGTTTCAGGTTGTTGACCTCAACCAGATATTCTCTTTTATTTGTCACATTACTCATTGTTCTTTCCCTCCTGCTGTGCCTCCATCTGCTCCTTCACACTCATCCAGCAGGAAGCAAAATGTCCGTCAGGCATCTGGATTTCCGGCGGAACCTCCTCGATACAGATTTTCATTGCATTCTCACATCTTGGGCAGAATGCACAGCCCTTCGGCATATTCAGAAGGTTGATGGGGGTTCCCGGAATCGGGATCAGCTTCTCTCCCATACGATCCACGCTTGGAATAGACTTCAGAAGTCCTTTTGTATATTCATGGGCCGGACGGTAGAAGATATCCTCAGCGGTTCCCCTTTCGCAGACACGGCCGCCGTACATAACAATGATCTCATCACACATATCTGCAATGACGCCAAGGTCATGAGTTACCATGATGATGGCCATACCCAGTTTTTTCTGAAGACTCTGCATCAGCTCCAGGATCTGCGCCTGAATGGTTACGTCAAGCGCTGTTGTAGGCTCATCAGCGATCAGGATATCCGGCTCGCATGCCAGAGCCATGGCGATCATAACACGCTGGCGCATACCGCCGGACAGCTCATAAGGATACTGTTTTACACGCTTCTCCGGCTCGTTGACTCCAACCAGAGTCAGCATCTCGATAGCGCGGTCCATTGCCACCTTGCCTTTACGGTCTGTATGAAGCTCAATCGCTTCTTTTAACTGGTTTCCAATAGTAAATACAGGGTTCAGGCTGGTCATAGGATCCTGGAAAATGATAGAACAGCATTTTCCGCGGAATTCTCTCATCTGTTTTTCTGAAAACTTTGTAATGTCCTGTCCTTTGTAAAGAACCTGGCCCTTTTTAATGCTTCCGTTCTTTTCCAGAATCTGCATAATGGAATATGCGGTAACACTTTTTCCGGAACCGGACTCTCCTACGATTCCCAGGATCTTGCCTCTGTCCAGATTAAAGGAAACACCGTTTACCGCCATAACCTCTCCTCTGTCAGTGCGAAAAGAGGTATTTAAGTCTACGACTGAAAGTATATTCTCACTCATCTTAATCCCTCCTCAGTTTCGGGTCAAAGGCATCGCGAAGGCCGTCGCCCAGTAAGTTAAATGCAAGTGTGATAAGACAGATCATAATAGCAGGGAAGATCAGCTTATAAGGATAAGCAGTCAGACCCGCACGTCCTGCATTTGCCAGAGATCCAAGAGAAGGCATCGGAGCCTGTACGCCAAGTCCGATAAAGCTCAGGAAACTCTCTGTAAAAATTGCTGACGGAATCTGAAGAGCGCCTGCTACAATAATTACGCTGACACAGTTGGGAAGAATATGTCTGCGGATGATCCTTCCTGATTTTGCGCCGCTGATCTTGGCTGCCAGTACGTATTCGTTCTGTTTAATGGTAAGAATCTGTCCACGGACCATACGTGCCATACCTGTCCAGTACAGAAGTCCGAAAACAATGAACATGGAGATCATATTCGGTCCCAGCTTCTGAAGGAAAGGAATCGCATCTACGTTCAGCGTTTCCCTCAGCACCACAGAAAGCAGGATCACCATAAGCATATCCGGAAGCGAATATATGATATCTACAATTCGCATCATGATCAGGTCCACCTTGCCTCCGAAGTATCCTGAAATACTTCCGTACAGAACGCCGATGATCAGGACAATGATGCTGGCAAAAAGTCCGACTGCCAGAGATACTCTTGTTCCGTAAATAACACGGACAAAGTAGTCACGTCCCATTTCATCTGTTCCCATAATATGAGGGAATACCTTACCGCCCTCCTCTATGTACTGCTGCTCCAGTTGTGAGTACTGGAAGGGAGCCATATTGGAGGCTGTCTTGTCTCTTCTGCCATTTACAGTAATGATCTGAGAATAGGAATAGGGCACTACATGAGGTACGATCAGGATCATTCCAATGATCAGGATCAGAACGATCAGACTGCCCATAGCCAGCGGATTTCTTCTCAGCTTGCGGAATCCGTCCTTCCAGAAAGAAGTGGACTCGCTCATAACATCCTGCTGTCTTTTCTCTTCATCAGTTGCTTTTTCAAATTTTTTCAAATCAATCTGGAAGCTCAATGGCGACTTCTTCGGCATCTCATCCAGATTTTTACTGGTGTTATCCACGTAGTTTCCTCCTTAATCCAGTTTAATTCTCGGGTCGATCATCTTATATACAATATCAGTGATCAGGTTCATTGTTACCATCAGTACTGCCAGGAAAATCGTAGTTCCCATGATCAGAGGATAATCTCTGTTCGTAATGGCCTCTACAAATTTTGCGCCCAGACCGCCGATAGTAAAGATTTTTTCCACAACAAGGCTTCCTGTAAGAATAGATGCCGTCATGGGACCTACATAGGTGATAACCGGAATCAGAGAATTCCTGAGCGTATGTTTAAAAATAGTTTTCAGCTGGGACACACCCTTTGCTCTGGCTGTACGGACATAGTCCTGTCCCAGAACATCCAGCATACTGCTCTTGGTCAAACGTGTGATATACGCCATGGGGTAAGCTGCCAGGGCAATTACCGGAAGAAGATAATTCTGATTGTCCGGACTCCACACAGGAACCCATTTCAGAGTCACACAGAATACCAGAAGCAGCAACGATCCGAACACGAAGCTTGGCAGCGACGTAAACAGGGTGGAAAAGAAAATGATCAGCCGGTCAGGAAGATGATTTCTTGTAAGCGCTGCAAGACTTCCGAAGATCAGACCCAGCACAAGCGCAGTAAGGATTGCCATTCCGCCAAGCTTTGCTGAAACTTTAAAGGATTCAAAAATTGTTGTCTTGATGTCTCGGCCTGTTTTTGCGGAAACACCGAAATCTCCATGAGCCAGGTTCTTCATATAGAGAACAAACTGCTCGCCTACCGGTTTGTCCAGATTAAATCTCTTCTCCAGTGCTTCTTTTACTTCCGGAGAAAGTGCTTTTTCACCGTCAAAAGGTCCGCCCGGAATGGCGTTCATGGCAAAGAATGTGATACCACAGACAATAAAAACGGTGACAATAGCGAGAAGAACTCGCTTTGTAACGTATTTTCCCACGTAAATACACTCCTTTTTGTTTTTTCTGACAATATTGAAGGGATGCGCTTTCATTTGTATAATTCAGGATTTCCTTATAAAAAAGTTCCTCTGTTTTCATTTTTTATCACTTTAGTGTAAACATCTGTCCTCAGTTAGCGGACATTCATGGTAAAAAAAATAGAACTCTTTCAGGTTCCTCTCTATCCCTTTATTGCATTTACACATTATATCTGATTTTACAGGATTATTCAACTGTTTTTTTGATGTTAGAATAAAAAATACGCAAAAAAATTACAGTTTTTTCCTCCATTCTATATATTTCCCACAAAAAACAACAGTCTAATACCTGTTATTATGCAGGATATCAGACTGTTACTCTGTTTCAAGCTGCTTCTTCAGATACCTTCCGACGATTCTGGAGAAGTTGCGGATGTCCCGGATATAGGCAAAATCCTTACCAAAGATCTTCTTTTCCGTAGAAAGATCCTTTTCTTCCCCGGCAAACACTCCCAGCACACTGACGTCAAGATTCCTCAGTCTGCGGACTTCTGTGGCTGTATCTGAAATCGCGGTGTTTCCCCGGTAGGGCTGAGGATTTTTAGCATTGGGCCTGTTGACGATCACATCATAGGGCCGCCCGTCGCTGAGTACAATAAGGATCTTCTTTTCTTCCTGCCTCTGAAGAAGACTATGGCCCGCTGTTTTTATGGCAAGGCCGTCCCTGTTATTGGAAGAGGTCACGTAATTAAAAATATTCTCGTTTTCTGTTCTGGGATCATCATACTTACGGAATCTGTGCAGGATCGTATAATCCCAGAAGGTACAGAAGCTCATAACCCTGTGAGGAATTTCCACATTGCTCAGAGCCTCGCTGATAATATAAGCCTGGATCGCCACCTCGCCCTGACGGCTCATCTGGGAACCGCTGGCATCGATCAGCACGTCCACCACAAAATCTGCTGCGTCTGCCTTCAGCTCTCTCTGAAAGATTTTGGCATCACTGCTTCTCCCGATCCTCCACAGTCTTGAGGGAACGATCATTCCTCTGTCGGAGAGCACAGTCTGGGTTTCCGCTCTCAGGGTAAGAGATTTACGAAGGGTGTCTGTCAGCTCTGCGATATTGTGTTTTACAATTCTGTGTTTATCATGATACAGCCAGATATTTTTGTTTCTCAGACGGACTGCATATTCATACTGATAATTTCTTTTTACCGGATTTTTCAGGATTCCCTCTGTAAAATAAAGGCTGCAGTCTCCGTGGATGCCCCGGCACATAAGATGATTGATCCGTTTTTCTTCTGTTTCCGTCAGATAGGTTTTTCCGTAATTCAGCTCCACGTATGTATGGGCCTTTTCCAGTACCTCCGGTGGAAGAACCGTGATCTTGTGCTTTTTTCTGCGTTCCTCTTCCATGGATTCTGTCACAGCTCTGTCTTCAAGCCCCGTCATATTTCCGGTAAGCTGCTCCATATAGCTTTCCAAAGCTTCCTCATACAGCTCTTCCGTGAGATAATCCTCCCAGGGATATTCTGTAAGCTCCTTTATGCTGACCGCAAGTACCTTTTCCAGATTCCCGTGAACAGCTTCAAAGGACGGGTCCACCAGCCGGTTATAGAGCTTATCCACAAGCCGGATCAGGTCCATGGTGTTCTCTGCACCGGCTGCGCCTGCCACTGTGTCCGTAAGCTCCTGAATCTTTTTTTCCGCCCGGTAGGAGCTGCCCTCCAGCCGTCTTCTTAAAACTGCTGCTCTCAGCTTTCCAAACACATTTCCCGGAGCACACATCTGTTCAAATTCCTGATTCAGAATATCCTCGCAGGCCTTTCTCTGAATAGAACAAATCCCCGGTCTCTCCTGACAGATCTTTTCTCCCACAGCTTCTTCAATACAAAGCTGGGCAAGCTGCGTCAGACACTGTTCATCCGCCTGAAGAAATACTTTTTTTACCAGGTACATTCCCATCATGTCCCTGTCGTAAAATCTGGCAAAAGCCCCCTGTTTGATGCCGTCATAAAGGGCGATTGCCTCTGACCTTAAAAACAGCGATACATCCGGTTTCATGTCCAGGCCATAGTCTCCGCTGACTGTCCAGAGAAGATTTTTTACTCTGTTTTCCAGTTCAAACCGGCTGTCATCCAGCTCCATTGGGACTTCTTTATTCATAGACATCCTCTTTTGTCCATTCACGTGGAATGCGGGTTCTCACCACATCCTCCACGATCTCTTTTTCAAAAACATCAAAGGTTTTATTGATCACGCCCATCTGCACTGCCTGCCAGGGTGAAAGTCCTGTATCCACAATCTTCATGGCAGCCAGAAGTCCTCTGAGATCCAGAGGCTTTGTGGAAATCTCACTGTTCAGAGCTTTTTTCTGAAGATCCAGAAATACTCCTGTAAACTGTTCTACTGCTTCTTCTCTGGCACCGGGGAACATCTGATGAAAGATAAATTTCAGAGATTCTTCAGTCTGCGCCGGCATGTCGATCACCAGAAAACGGGAAACAAGGGCTTCGTTCAGTTCCTTTGTTCCTGCATATCCGTAATTCATGGTTCCGATAAATCTGGCCGCAGGGTGGAGATCGATTCTGTCATACCCCGGAACATCAATGGAGCGACGGTAATCAAGGGTGGCATGAAGTACAGATACCGCGTCATTTTTCGCCATATTGATCTCATCCAGAATCCCGAAGCCGCCATATTCCGCGCACTGATAAATACTGCCTTTGCGGAGCTTTACCTCATTGTCAGAAAACGTATCGGTTCCGATCAGGTCGCCACTGTTGGTATTTACGTGAAATGATACATTATAAGAAGGTCTGCCGAAAATATAGGCAAGATTCTCTGCCAGAATATTTTTGCCCGTAGCCTTCGGTCCTGTCAGAAGCAGATTTTCTCCCCGGAGAAGGCCTGCAATAGCCATCTCCAGGATATCTTTTCCATAAAAGGGGATCGAGGGCTTCACAATTCTGTGAACAGCAGCCTCATCTGTGGTATATGTATTTCGAAATTCCTCTGCCTGACGGATCAGCTCCGGAGAAACCTGCTGCTCCTCCAGAAATTTCATTTCTTCCATATTACACCTCAAAAATCAGATCGCCGTAGGAAGGCATTGGCCACATTTCCTTATCCACCAGCATTTCCAGCTCATCTACCGGTCTGCGAAGCTCTTCCATGGCTGTCACTACTTTTTCTCTGCAGTATACAGCGCGCTCTCTGCCTTCCGGATACTCTCCGATGTGAGATACCACCTCGGCCAGAGCCTCCATGGCTTCGTTTGTCTTTGCAAGACGCTCAGAGCATTTGGTAAGAAGTCCAAGCTGTACGCTGACATCCACTGCCGCTGCTGCGCGGACTGCGTTTACAGACTGGGCAAGTACCGTTGTATATTTGATCACTGCCGGAATGATCTGCTTGGTAACAATATCCAGCATTGTCTTTGCCTCAATGTTAATGGCTTTTGCATAAATCTCATACTGGATCTCCACACGGGATTCCAGCTCTGCCTTAGTAAATACATGGAAAGTTTCAAAAAGCTCTACTGCCTTCTCTGTGGTAAGAGCCGGAATGGCATCAACCATGGACGGAAGAATCGGAAGTCCCCGGCGTTTTGCCTCTTCCTCCCATTCCGGAGCGTAGCCGTTTCCGTTAAATACGATCCTCTGATGCTCTGTTGCATATTCCTTGATCAGATCATGGACAGCCAGATCAAAATCAGGAGCCGCCTCCAGACGGTCACAGGCCTCTTTAAATGCCTGAGCTGCAATGGTATTTAAAACCACATTACATTCAGAAATAGAATCTCTGGAACCAACCATACGGAACTCAAATTTATTTCCTGTAAAGGCAAACGGTGAAGTTCTATTTCTGTCTGTGGCGTCTTTCATAAAATCAGGAAGCGTTTTTACACCTGTGTGAAGCTTACTGCCTTTTTTGCTGTGAGTTGCCATTCCTGTGCTGATCAGCTGATCCAGCACATCCTCCAGCTGCTCTCCCAGAAATACGGAAATAACAGCAGGCGGCGCTTCGTTTCCTCCCAGACGGTGATCATTTCCCACATCTGCCGCAGATTCACGAAGAAGGTCTGCATGAATATCCACTGCTTTCAGAATACAGGTAAGAACAAGAAGGAACTGGATATTCTCATGAGGAGTTTTGCCCGGCTCCAGAAGGTTGATCCCGTCATCTGTGGTCAGAGACCAGTTGTTATGCTTACCGGAACCATTTACGCCTGCAAAGGGCTTCTCATGAAGCAGGCAGCGCATACCATGACGGCTTGCCACCTTTTTCAGAATGCGCATCATCATCTGATTGTGGTCGGCTGCAATGTTGGCCGGTGCGTAGATTGGAGCAAGCTCATGCTGAGCCGGAGCAACTTCGTTGTGCTGGGTTTTTGCAGTGATTCCCAGCTTCCAGCACTCTTCATTGACTTCCTTCATATATGCGGAAACTCTCTGACGGATAGTTCCCAGATAATGATCGTCCATCTCCTGTCCCTTTGGCGGCATTGCGCCAAACAGAGTTCTGCCTGTGTAAGTCAGGTCTTTTCTCTGAAGCCACTTTTCTTTATCTATAAGGAAATATTCCTGCTCTGCTCCTACAGACGGAGTTACTTTTTTGGATGTGGTATTTCCAAAAAGACGGATCAGTCTTAAAGCCTGTTTATTTACTGCCTCCATGGAACGGAGAAGAGGAGTTTTCTGATCCAGAGCCTCTCCTGTATAAGAACAGAAAGCAGTTGGTATACACAGTGTGCCGCCTGCTGCGTCATGACGCACAAACGCAGGTGAGGTACAATCCCAGGCTGTATAACCTCTTGCCTCAAACGTAGCTCTCAGACCGCCGGAAGGAAAAGAAGACGCATCCGGCTCTCCTTTAATAAGCTCTTTGCCGGAAAAGCTTAAAAGAACCTTTCCGTTTTCCATGGGAGCAGTGATAAAAGCATCATGCTTTTCTGCAGTTACTCCTGTCAGCGGCTGAAACCAGTGGCTGTAATGGGTTGCCCCCTTTTCAATTGCCCATTCCTTCATCTCATGAGCAACTACATCCGCAATCTCCATAGACAGTTCTTTGCCTTCTTCTATGGTTTTTTTCAGCTCTTTATAGACTTTTTTCGGAAGTCTCTCCTGCATAACGGAATCATTGAACACATCGCATCCAAAGAGTTCTTTTACGTTAGTATAGTCTGACATTAGCTTTCTCCTTTATGTTTTCTGTTTTATTGGCTTAATTCTTTTTTGTGCTTTTTAAATACAGATTCAGTGCTTTATGCATATTTTCTATTTCTACGGACGTGTGATTTCCTCCGAATTCACCGTCCAGCGTCCACGGAACTGCTTCCTCTGCCTCTATGGTGATCTTTCCTGTTTTAAATGAATGAACAAGATCCGTATTATCCTCAGCCATAACAAGAGCTGTCATGATCTCCTGAAGCTCCAGAGGGTTCTTGGGCTTTACGATCAGTGTCACTTCAAAAAGGCCGTCATTCATATCCACATTCTTGCCTGTAAGATTTTTAAAGCCTCCCACAGATCTGGAATTTGTGATCATTCCTACCATAAAATCATCTTCTACTTCAATTTCCTCTGATTTTACTTTCATATGATAGGATTTGATATCAAAAAGTCTTTTGACTCCTTCCAGAATATAAGCCACATGACCCAGAACATTTTTCAGATCCTGATCCGTCTCATAGGATACGTCTGTAAAAAGTCCGAAGGCTGCCACATAGGCAAAGGTCTGGCTGTTAAACCTTCCGATATCGCAGTGATACAGTTCTTCCTCCATGATCATGGAAGCAGCCTCTGTCATATTCTTCGGCATAAACAGGCTGTTGGCAAAATCATTGGTACTTCCGGCAGGGATATACCCGATGGGGACATCACTTTTTTTCTCCATAATCCCGGTCACAACCTCATCCAGCGTTCCGTCTCCTCCGCTGCATACGATCAGGTCCACCTCATCAGCGTACTCCCTGGCCTGCTCGTAGGCGTCCTTTGCCTTCTGAGTAGAACGGATGATCACCTCATAATCATTCTTATTAAAAATATCAATAATATCCAGCAGATGGGTTTTGATCTTTCCCTTGCCTGCCTTGGGGTTAAAAACAAAGAGCATTTTCTTTCCCACAGTCCCATTCCCCTTTCGATTATTGTACTTGCCTGTAAAATCAGGCATATTCGTTTATTATGATACAACAAAATGGAAAAAATGCCTAGAGGAAATTTTATGCGGACGCCCTGTGACGGCTTCCCCGCCATCGTCGGAAGCCATACCTGTCCTTTTGTTTTCAGCCTTTCTGATGGCCGGAAAAATAATCCCTCAGAACACAGATGCTTTCTTCCCGCATAACGCCGGCTGTCACTTCCGGTCTCCAGTGAGATCTTTCAAATACCAGTTCCGCACAGTCGTTCCCCTGCTCGCCCAGGATTTCGCAGAGATCTCTGTCGCTCGCCCCATATACCAGTCTTCCAAGCTTTACCCATACCATGGCTCCGCAGCACATAAAACAAGGCTCGCAGCTTGAGTACAGAGTATAATCGCTTAAATCCGTAATCCCTGTTTCTTTACAAAAACGCCGGATCAGTCCTGCCTCCGCATGAAAAGTAGGATCTGTGGCTGTATAGATCTGATTTTCATTGGTGTATACAGCTTCTCCGTCCTTTACAAGAACTGCGCCAAAAGGTTCGTTGCCGTGTTCCACTGCAAGCGCTGCAAGCTCAATGGCCTTTTTCATAAATACTTCATCTGTTGTCATAATGTCTCCCCTTCTCTGTTCTCATTCTAACCATCAGTATTTTACCATAGCAGGAAAAAAGTTACTATAAAAAAACTTTTTTAGTATCTCTAAAAGCCTTTGTATATCACATAAATTTCCGAAAAAAATAAAAATAAATTTTTTTAAAAAAAGTGTTGACATTTGGATATATGTGTTATATACTAACGAAGTCGGTTGAGGGAAACGAAAAAAACTTCCACTGAACAGACATCTGATATGGGGTCTTAGCTCAGCTGGGAGAGCATCTGCCTTACAAGCAGAGGGTCATAGGTTCGAGCCCTATAGGCCCCATAACAACCGAATAAACAGACATGGCGAGATAGCTCAGTTGGCTAGAGCATACGGTTCATACCCGTAGTGTCGAGGGTTCGAATCCCCCTCTCGCTACTGAAAATCCGGAACATAAAGTTCCGGATTTTTTGTTATTATGCTAACCCTGGTTCTGTTCTTCCATTTTTTCGCTTTCACCACTATCCAATCCCAATATTTTTATGCTAATCATATTCTTTTTTAGTTTTTTCTATCTATTTTTTGTGCATTTTGCACAAGTATCCCTCTGTTTTTTCTACAAAACCGATTCTTTTCTATCTACATAAAATATGCTAAAATAAATATAGATTTTACTTCAGGTACACACAGAAAAGGAAACACCAATGATATTACATAAATATCTGCGGAACATACAGAGTTCTCTGTTTCCCGTATTCCGCATTTCTTGAGACATTTCTTTTTCCTATTGCCAAAGATAAAGTAAAATCTAAAAAAGGACATTACAAAGCACATTTCTTCTGAAGTGTATTTTGTAATGTCCCGTTTTTATTTATACAGTTCTACAAACGCACAGTCTCCCGCTTTCTGTTTATTTCCCGGAAGGCTCTTGGTGTCACATGATACTTTTCCCGGAAGACCCGGTGAAAATAACTGCCGTTCTCATATCCCACTGCCGCAATGATATCACTGATCGGAAGCTCTGTCTCACACATCAGTTCTATCGCCTTATTCATGCGCTTCCGCTGAAGCAGCTCCTTAAAATTAAATCCTGTGTTTTTTTTAATCATTTTGCTGAGTACATGCATGGGAAGATGAAGCCTGACGCACAGCTCCGTCAGGGTAGCTGTCTTATAATTCTGCTCAATATAATCCAGAGTTGTCATGGATATCATATTTTCATATTGATTAGGCACTCTCATCTCTGCATACTGGACAGAATCCAGAAGATACAGAAAAATCAGTCCCATGGTCGTCTGATTGATCCGGTTCTGATCCCCTCTGCCTGTTACCAGAGAATAGATCATATTTTCCAGAAGATTCTGGATCTGCAGCACCTCTGCCACACGAAAGTGAAGATACTCTCCCTTTTCTTCATTCTGCCGTAATACATTAACAAGAAAATCCGCCAGTACATTATTGCTTCCTGCCATGGTATAGGCCACATCAAAAAACTCCGGAAGAATCATAAAATTAATGGCAATATCATTTTTTCCCGCAGGCAGGATCTCATGTCTGGTAAACTGGTTCAGAAACAGAAGCTCTCCTGCCTCAATAACCACCTGCTTTCCTCCTATGATATTGATAAGCGAGCCTTCGCACACATAAAGCACCTCGATAAAATTATGCCTGTGAGACGGAAAATGCACAAATCTGGTGTGGGTCCGCACTGCGATCAGCTTTCCCTCCTCCAGCATTTTTGCACTGTCCACAGTAAAGTCCTTTCCTGATGTATACAGCCCCTGATCCACTTCTGACGCTCCATCAAGAATACGTTGCTCTTCCTCTGTTATTTTTCTTAAATGGTCCAAAAGTGCCTGCTGCATGTTTCTACCGCCTTCTTACTGATTTTTTCTTATCATAGCACAAATAAGAAAGAGACGCCAGCTTCCCGGCGTCCCTCTTCAAAAAGGATTCTTAAATGGTATGAAAAAACTTCTTATTTTTATTGCTTTATTTTAGTACAGCTCTGCGTACTCTTCAATGTTCTCAGGTGTGAACTGAAGCGGCTCTCCAAGAACAATCTCTGTTCCTTTGTCATCAGCCTCTGTAATTGTATAATCGCCAAGATCGCCTGCTGTAAATGTCTCGTCAAGCGCGCCTGTGATATCGCCCTTTACAAGTGCCATGGTTGTGTAAGCGCTGAGCTTTCCAAGGCCCTGCATATCCCACAGATAGAAGTACGGGCAGGAATGAGCATCGTCATCGCCTGTGTACTCAAGCATTTCAGAAGGAAGGCCAAGACCTGTCAGTTTACATGTGGATTCATTATCCTGAAGATATTTTGCAGCTGCTGCAATACCGACAGTTGTAGGTGCGCAGATAACCTTCAGATCCGGGTAGTTCTGAAGAAGCGCCGCTGTCTGGTCTGTAGATTTCTGAGGCTCATCATCACCATAAGCAACTTCTACAAGCTCCAGTTTGCTGTATTTCTCATCTTCTTCCATAATTTTCTTCATAGCGTCGATCCATGCGTTCTGGTTTGCAGCCTGGGATGTGGCAGAAAGAATTGCAAACTGGCCTTCTCCGCCGGAAATATCAAGGACTGCATCCATAAGAGCCTGTCCTACAGCCACAGTACCTGCCTGATTTACAAATACCTGACGGCTGTCTTTATTGGGTGCAGAGTCAAAAGAGGATACCTTGATCCCTGCATCCATAGCTTCTGTCAGTTTTGCCTGAAGAGCATTTACATCGTTTGCTGCAATGCAGATTGCATCAAAATCCTGGGAAATCAGGTTGTCAAGAACTTTGATCTGAGCATCAGCAGTTGCTGTCTCCGGATATACAACCTCCACTGTTCCGCCTTCTGCTTCCACTGTTTCCTTAAAGGAAGCTGCTGCGATCTCAAAGAACGCGTTGCCTGCTGATTTGCCAACAAGTGCGATCTTCTGTCCGTCTCCTGCGCCCTCAGCCATAACCGGGGTAGCTGCTCCGAGAACCATTGCTCCACAAAGAAGTGCGCTGATAACTTTTTTGTTCATTTTGTTTTCCTCCCTTGGAATAATATAGTTTTTAGTTACTGAGATCAGTAACTTTTCTGCTGCATAAGCTGCAGCATTTTTATCTGGAACTGCTCTCCTCTCAGAAAAAGCAGCACCTTTCATTTTAAAAAATATCACATGATTTTACAATTATTTATTTACTTTTTACAGTTCTTCTTACCTGTCCGATAATATTCGGAAGAGCAACTGCCGCGATCAGAAGCGCTCCGATAATAAGAAGGATCACCTGCGCATGGACGTTCTGCTGTCCCAGTCCTACGCGGAGACATACGATAATAAATGCCGCAATCACGCCTCCTGCAATATTTCCTTTGCCGCCTGTGGAAGAGATTCCTCCAAACACTGCCATGGCGATGGCGTCCATCTCAAAACCGTTTCCTGTTGTGGTATTGGCTCCGAAGGATGAGGACAGAAGAAAAATAGCGCAAAGGCCGGAAACCGTTCCCATCACTGTATAAATGATCATGCGGATCTTCTGCACATGAATGCCGGAATAATATGCGGTCAGACGGTTTGTTCCGATGGCATATACTCTTCTTCCAAACGTGCTTTTTCCAAGAACAAGGGCAAAGATCACAGCCAGGATCACAACCAGAAACAGAATATAGGGAACCTGTCCCACCTTTCCTGCAATGGCAGTGAAGCCGTCCAGATTTGACATGGTAATACTTCCGCCGCTTCCCAGAATGATCTCCGCAATACCGCGGAAAATAATCTGAGTTGCCAGAGTGACGATCATCGGAGGCAGCTCTGTAAATTTTGTAAGGATCAGTCCGTTAATGGCACCGCATACAGTTCCCACAGCAAGACCGGTAAGGACAACTACGATAAACGGAGCGTTCATGTTGCACACAATACAGCACATGGTGGCTGACAGACACACAATAGAACCAACAGAAATATCAATCTCGCCAAGGACCAGGATATATGCCATGGGGAGCATGAGAAATACCTCTGCAAGATAAACCGGCATCTGACGGAGCAGACTGCTGATATTGTAAAACTCAGAAAACATTGCGCAGAAAATATTCACTGCAATAAAGATCAGAACCAGGATTCCTTCCCAGGAGAAGATCATCCGCTTTACCGAACTTTCTGGTACATTATTTATACTTCTTCCGGATTTTCCAGCCATGATTACATCTCCCTTCCTTTCAGTGCATTTTTGTCTGCCACACGCTGCAGCACTACGTTCATTACAACTACGATCAGAATGATCAGTCCTTTGATGGTATTCAGCCAGAGCTGGTCAAAGAACGGAATCAGAGGAAGCGCCTTTGCGATAGTCGCAAGGATCAGAGAGCCGAACAAAGCGCCCAGAACACTTCCGCGGCCGCCGCTCATGCTGACACCGCCGATTACGCAGGCCGCAATAACGTCCATTTCGCCGCCATACTGCATGTCAGGCATTGCGGATGCATAAACGGAAACCTGAAGAGCGCCGCCAAGACCTGCCAGAAGTCCCATGATCACATAAACAAGAAGCTTGATGTTCTTTACATTGATACCGGAAACCTCTGCCGCGCTGGCATTGCTTCCTACCGCATAAATCATTCTTCCTGTTCTGGTCCATTTCATAAACCAGAAAAAGAATGCATAGCACAGGATCACAACCCAGATCACACAGTTGATACCAAGGAATTTTGTTGTTGCAAAATCCTTAAAGCTGCCCAGAGCCGCTGCACCGGCCCACTCACCGCCGTTGGAAACCAGGTAGCCCATTGCCCGGAACACATACATAAATCCCATTGTGGCAATGATGGGAGGCACATCTGCTCTGGAGATCACAAGACCAACCACCAGACCGCAAACAATACCGATTCCCACTGCAATGAGAAATGCCAGCGGTGTGCTTACAATCACATCATTTTTCAGAAGCATTCCTATGGACATACCGGACAGCGCCAGAGTAGACATAATAGAAATATCAATTCCGCCTACCAGCATAACGCACAGCATCCCCAGAGCCATCACCATTGTTACCGCATTGTTTTTCAGCATATCCATCAGGGATTTCGGAGTCAGGAAAGACGGATTAATGGCTGTTATGACAATAAAAAGGACGATCAGAACAACTGCAAGCAGAGCTTCACGAGATCCTGTAAGTTTTTTTACCAATGATTTCTTTTCCATTATTTTGAAGCCCCCTTTTCCATGGCAAGCTCAAGGATCCTCTCCTGAGTCGCTTCCTCTCTTCCAAGCTCGCCGGTCTTTCTTCCGTTGCACATTACAATAATACGGTCCGCCATACCGAGAATCTCAGGCATTTCCGAAGAGATCAGAATAATGGCATAGCCTTTCTTTGCCAGATCTCCCATAATCCCGTAGATTTCTGCCTTGGCTCCGACGTCAACGCCTTTAGTGGGCTCATCCATGATCACAACCTTCATCTCCTGGCTTAACGCCTTGGCAACCACTACCTTCTGCTGGTTTCCTCCGGACAGCGAGCTTGCAGGCTGGAAAATATCAACCGCCTTGGTATCTACCTCTTCCAGAAGCTTCTTTGCCAGATCTCTCTCTGTTTTTTCATCATTGATTCCGGCCTTTGCATATTTGCTGATAGTGGGAAGGGTTACGTTTCTTCCCAGCCCCCAGCTCATGATAAGCCCTTCCTTCTGACGGTCTTCAGGAAGAAGAATAATGCCTTTTTCCATTGCATCTGAGGGCTGCTTGATATGAACCTCCTTCCCTTCCAGATAAACCTTTCCGGAATCCGGACGGGTGATTCCGCACACAGCTTCCACCACCTCGGTACGGCCTGCGCCTACCAGCCCGGTAAGACCAAGGATTTCTCCGGCTCTTATCTCAAAGGAAACGTCCTTAAAATATCCGGTTCTGGAAAGCTTTTCTACCTTCAGGATCTCCTCTCCCGGCTGAACCTCTGGCTTCGGGAAAAGATCCGTGATCTCACGTCCCACCATTGCCTTGATCAGATCTGCATTGGTAATTCCGTTTACATCATAGGTTCCGATATACTGGGAATCACGGAATACCGTAACTCTGGAAGCCAGACGGTACATATCCTCAAAACGATGAGAAATAAAAATAATGGAAACTCCCTCTGACTTTAATTTGTCCACAAGTGTATAAAGCTTTTCCGATTCAGATCTTGTCAGTGCGGCAGTAGGCTCGTCCAGAATAATGATTTTTGCATTGGTAGACATTGCTTTTGCAATTTCCACCATCTGCTGCTGTGCCACACTTAAAGTTCCCATTTCCGCTGTGGCGTCAAAGTCTGCATCCAGCTGCGCAAGAAGTTTATTTGCTTCTGTATTCATTGCCTTCCACTGGATCATTCTGTTTTTAATGATCTCATGACCCATAAAAATATTTTCTGCAACTGTCAGATGCGGGTAAGATGTTGGATGCTGATATACGGCTGCGATTCCCGCTGCCTGAGCGTCCTTCGGTCCTCTGAACTCCACTTTTTTACCGTTCAGGAACATTTCACCTTCTTCTGCTTTATGTACACCGGTAATTACCTTAATAAACGTACTTTTTCCGGCACCGTTTTCACCCATGAGCGCATGAACCTCGCCGGGTTTCAGCTGAAACTGTACATTATTCAACGCTTTCACACCCGGAAAAATCTTTGTAATTCCTTTTAGTTCAAGAACATATTCAGACACGGCTCTTCCCCTCCTTTTTCATATCTGTTTACTGATTCTATTTTACCATTGGTGATTTTTTTATAAAATGGGAATATCTTTTGAATCCGGGTAATATATTTTCATTTATTTGCACAAAACCCGCTGTTTTTTCTCTCGTATTCCTGTTAAAAATATGATAGACTATACCTGACTTTTACTTATAACAAGGAGAATCCTATGAAATTACTGATCGTAGACGATGAAGAGCTTACCCGTACAGGGCTGATCAGCGCCATTGACTGGAAATCCCTTGGCATTGATCAGATCATTCAGGCTGACGACGGTATTCACGGTCTGGAACAGGCCCGTCTTTACAAACCCGAAATCATTTTGTGTGATGTACGTATGCCTCGCATGAACGGAATCACCATGCTGGAACGGCTGGAAAAGCTTCTTCCGGATTCTGTTCCTGTTTTTATGAGCGGCTATTCGGATAAAGAATATCTCAAAGCTGCCATTCGCCTGAAAGCTGTCAGCTATATCGAAAAGCCCCTGAATCCTTCCGAAGTCTCCCAGGCAGTCCGGGAAGCCGCTGATCTTTACATACAGAAACGCCACTCACGAAGAGGAAAGGTCCTGAAATCCATGGAAACCGCCTCCCGTCTGGCGCTGCTTCTGACACTTCCAGCTTTACCTGATATTCAGACTGCCCGCAGACTTTTCGGAGAACTTGGTTTTACTGTAAACAGCTCCACTTTTTTTATTTCCTTTATTATAAGAATGAATACCTTTCCGGAGCTGTCTGCTCTGGAGATGTTTTATCAGGAGCTGTCTGACTTTCTGGAAAAAAGAAAGATCAATTTTATTTACACAGACAAAAAGCATCAGAATCTCCTGTGTTTCCTGTTTGGACAGACAGAACCTTCCATCCGGTGCTTTCATGAAATCAGCGACTTTATCTGTCAGCGCCTTTCTGTTCTGGGAAGATTTTCCATTGCAGCAGGAGAAACTGTATACGGAATGGCAAAAGCCTATCAGTCCTATGCCTCCGCTGTGATTCTTTTGCAGAGCAGTTTCTTTTTTCCGGAAAATACACTGCTGACCCCTGACAGACTGAACCAGAGCACAAAGTCCTCCCCTGAGCTCGTTTCTGCATCACCGGAAAGCGAGTTTGCAGACTCACTTTCTTCCGGGCTTCCTGAATCTGCCTTTGTTCTTCTGGATCAGCTTCAGGAATATTTTACTGAAAATACAAAAGTGTTCCAGAATGCTGTAAAGGATCTCTATTATAAACTGTTCCTGACCCTTGATAAGGCTCGGAAACAGAACCTTCAGACAGACGATGTGTACGCAGAACCTATTGCAGAGATCATTGACAGATGTTTTACCTTTTCCGAGCTCCATCAGACGCTTCGCCGGCAGACTGAAGACTTTTTGGAACATGCGGGAAATCAGACACATGAGAATCCAACCATCCATATGATCAAAAGCTACATTGGAAAACATTACATGGATGAGACACTTTCTGTCAAAGATATCAGTGAACACGTTTTTCTTTCTGCCTCCTATGTATGTACCTTTTTCAAAAACGAAACCGGGCATACCTTAAATCAATATCTTACAGAGTACAGGATGGAAAAGGCCAAACAGCTGTTAAAGGATTCCAGATACCGGATTTCAGACATTTCATCCAGAGTTGGCTACAGCGACGGCAATTACTTTGGAAAAAGCTTTCGTAAATACAGCGGGCTTTCTCCGTCTGAGTACAGGGAGAAAAATCTGAAATGACAAGATTATTAAAAAAAATACGTCAGATTTACGGAGATATGAATCTGCAATCAAAATTTACCATTGTACTGAGTATTGCCGTCACGATTCCGGTACTTATTGTGGGAATCTTTTTCTACACCCGGCTGTATGACATGGTTGTCTCTGATACCATCCGAAAAGAACAGGATGCATCCTCCGAGGCCGCGCCTCTGATAGAGGCCCGTATCCAGAAAATCCTGGATGCCTATGAGGAGATCACAGAGCTTGGATTCTATGAAACATTGTTTCACCAGCCAGTCAATTCCCCTTTCCAGATGCTTCTGGATCCCCGGGATGCAGAAGCATTTCAGAAAAAAGCCCAGGAGCTTATTGACGGTCAGACCATTACCGGACTTCAGATCTACATGGATTTTCCAACAGAATCCGTGAAGCTTTTTCACGATGAGCTGACACAGAACTATTTTGTGCCAATGAGTCTGGCACAGGGGACCTATTGGTATGGTATTTTTCAGGGAACAGGAAAATCCGAGCTCTACTGTCCGGAATTTTATCTGGGAGAACGGGAAAAATGTACCTTCGGAGATATGGCGTACATTGTTTCCACTACTTTTTATTATCAGGGAAATGCCCATCAGGCTTACATTGCCCTTTATTCCTCCTCAGATCAGCTGACGCAAATGCTGAAAAGGAATCTGACTCTGGACGGCAGCGTTTCTTACATTATCAATGAAAGAAATGCCATTGTGGCATCTTCTGATAAATCCGGGACGGGTATCTATCTTCTGGATTACCAGACTGTTGAAGATTCCTTTATGGCTTCCAACGGTTTCATTGAAAGGACGATCCTCGACCAGAAGATTTATGCAGGATTTTACAATATCCGCCAGCCCGGCTGGTTCATGGTAACTGTCCTGCCCTCTTCTTCTCTTTTAAAACAAAGCAATTTTATCATGTTCCAGTATATCCTTATGTACCTTGCAGTGCTGGTGCTTGCCTCAGTTATGGCTCATTTTCTGGCCCGGTCTGTAAGCAGCCGGATCTCCTCTGTGATCCGGCAGATGAGCAAGGTCCGTCAGGGATCTCCGGTTCCCATGGAAAGCCCTGTTTATCATGACGAGATTGGTGATCTGGTAGATACCTATAACTATATGACTCGAAAAATACAGCAGCTTATGGACGAGCAGATGAAAGCGGCAGAAGAACTTCGGATCGCAGAATTTAATTCTCTGCAGGCTCAGATCAATCCGCATTTTCTGTATAATACTATGGATATGATCAACTGGATGGCGCTGCAGGGACAAACCTCAGAGATTTCCAGCGCTGTACAAAGCCTTTCCCGGTTTTATAAGCTGACACTGAGCCGCAAAAAAAGCATCAGCACCATAGGAGAAGAGGAAGAGCATGTTTCTATTTACCTGAAAATCCAGAACATGCGCTATCATGACAATATTTCCTTTATCTCTGATATTCCGGATGAGCTGACAGATTATCAGATACCAAAGCTTACCTTACAGCCTGTGATAGAAAACTGCGTTCTTCACGGCATTCTGGAAAAGGATACCAAGGCCGGAACAATCGTTCTCACCGGCTGGATGGAGCAGGAAGATATTGTGCTTCTGATCTCAGACGATGGCGTTGGAATCCCTCCAGAAAAGCTTTCCACAATCATTTCCGGAAACAGCGCAGGTTCTTCCTCCGGCGGCACAAACATTGCTGTATACAACACACATCAGAGACTTCAGATCCTGTACGGCAGGGCTTATGGACTTACCTATACCAGCAGGCAGGGGCAGGGTACAGAGGTGCAGATCCGCATCCCGGCCCGCAGGCAGACACAGGAACCGGTGTGACATGATAATTATCTGAGATAATATCTTATGGAGAAAAACCTCTTCTATTCTGTAGTATAGAAACCTGTAAACTCAGCAGACATTTTTGACTGCGCCATTATTCTACCAGGAGGCATTTTTTTTGAACACATTTGATTTTCACAACATGAACTTATCCACACTGGACAGGGATCCTGCCCCCAAACCGCAGATTCTTCTTTATCATTTTTCGCAGGATGAACGCACCAGACAGATCAGACGATATCTGAGAAGAGCTGGCGTTGACGTCCGTGAAGTGCCTGCTTCTGATTTGTTTCATCCTCTGGGATACCTTTTTGAAATTCCGGGATTTTCTCCCTGTTCCAGGTTTCCCATGGGAGAAAACTTCAGCGAAGAAATGCTGGTTATGAAAGATTTCTCCAACAGTCAGATGGACGCTTTTCTTCAGTTTTTCCGGGACAATCAGCTGAAAAACGTTGATCTGAAAGCAGTCCTCACTCCTGTTACCGTACACTGGAATTCCATGGAACTTTACCGTGAACTGAAAAAAGAACACCAGGAGCTGAGATAGCTGTCTCAGCTCCTGGCAAAATCACATGTGCAGCAAAAGTTTTTATGTAATGGATTCCCATGCTGACAAAAACAACATCCCCCAGAACCATGACCGGTCTGCGGGATGTTGTTTTTGAATATGTGTAAATATCAGATACTCTCTCAAAACGAAAAATCGATTTTATCTTGTAACGATCTCAACCGGAACGTTAAAGATTTTTGCAACCTTGAGAATCGTGTCAATGTGTCTTCCGGTTGCTGCTGCCATATGATGCGTGGGACCGGCTTCACTCCAGCGGTTTACAAACTCTCTTGCACCGCAGGTAAAGCGTGTTCTCATGTTGGTATCACCAAAGGAAAGGATCGGCCCGTCTTCATTTACGCCTTCTGCCACAACGAACTTGAAGTTTCCGTCCTTATCCTGGGTAATGGCAAGATAAGTAACCGGTCCAAGATACGGATAGAACTGTGTCAGATATCCGCCGCCTGTTTTGCCGTGGAATACCTTCACGATCTTCATGGTAGGCTTCTTGTCAGAAATATCAGCATCTCCGCTACCGGAATGACCGATGATACAGATGTCATCATTAAAGTCAATGGAATACATCTCAGAAAGCTGTCCGGTTCCGGAAATTGTTTTCAGGATACTCATTGCCATGGCAACCTTCATATCTCCCTCAACCGCACATGCAGTTCCCTGCTTGATCAGCATAGAAAATGCCGGAATCAGCATACTGTCAAGAACGCCTGCCTTGCCCTGAGCAAATCCGTCATAATGGGAAGCGATCATGCCAAGATGCTCGTCTTTTACCCACTGCTCAAAGGCAACCACATATTTTGCCATATCCCATACTTTTTCGATTGTGCCGCCGCCTTCGATCTCAAAAGTATCCAGAATGTCCTGAGCTTTTGCACGGATTGCGTCTTCATCTGTGATATCGTCTGCAATCGCCCACATCTTTTCCCAGTCAAACTGCTTGGTATAAAGGAACATTCTGTTATAGAGGTTTGTCTCATCAATGTACAGATCCATCATTCCCGGATATGGTCTGCCGATCTGCGCAATGTTAGTCTCACGAAATCTTCTTCTCACCTGAGCAGCCTTGCACCAGTCTTCAATCTCTGCCTGAACAGCAGGATCTCCGCCTTCTACCACACCTGTGATCACCGCATGTCTTTTGCCTGCTCTCTCAAGGTCTGCAACAGCTTCGCCTACAGCTCCGCAGGCATAGCCTTCTCCCAGCCAGGAAGCAATATCTGTATGCTCATAATCCAGAGCTTTCAGCTTCTGGACGTTTACCAGCACTACAGGAACATCCAGATCACGGATTGCCGGAAGCATATTATAAGATGTAGCATAAGTCAGCATCTGAAGGAATACAAGATCAACGTCTGCAGCGCGGAATCTGTCCCCTGCCTCCATTGCCTGTTCCTTGGTTGTCACCATTCCTCCGTCAATGATCTCTACCGTATCCGGAATTGTTTTTTTGAATGCAGCATACTGTGCCTCAAACTCCGGTACCAGTGACGGGAACTGTGGAAGGTAAGCTCCCAGTGCGATTGAAAATACGCCGACTTTTGCTTTCGTATTAACTAACATAATGAACTCTCCTCTTCATATAAAACTATAAAGCTGTTTATGCGTTATAAATTTTGATATTAAAGGACTCGTGAATTACTGTTCTTGCTTCTTCAATAGATTTGAATTCCTCTGCCTTTAACATCTGGGCAGTGATATTACCGATTGCAGTTGCCTCTCCCGGACCTGCATGAACCTCTTTGCCTGTAGCTTTTGCTGTCAGTTCATTCAGATATCCTGCATTGGAACCGCCGCCTACAACATGGATACGGCTGTAGGTTCTTCCTGTGATCTCTTCCAGTTCTTTTGCTGTTTTTGCATAACATTCTGCAAGGCTGGTATAAATCACAGTAGCGATCTCACCGAGAGTCTCCGGAACCTTCTGTCCGGTTCTGCGGCAGTAATCCTTCACTTCCTCTGTCATATTTGCCGGTGCCAGGAAGCACTCGTCATTTGCGTCTACTCTGGACGGGAAATCCTTTGCTTCTTCTGCCATAGCACAGATTTCAGCAAAACCGTATTTATCATTGATCTCATGACGTACAGACTGGATCATCCACAGGCCCATGATATTTTTCAGATAGCGGAAACGTCCTGCATATCCGCCTTCGTTTGTCAGATTCAGAGCACAGCTCTCTTTGGAGCAGTCTGCAGTCTCTCTCTCAAGCCCCATCAGTGACCATGTTCCGGAACTGATATAAATAAAGTCATCGTCATTTGCAGGTACTGCAAGCACAGCAGAACCAGTGTCGTGAGTTGCTGGAGCAACTACTTCCAGATCAAAACCAACCTCGTTCTTCACTGCTTCAGAAAAATGTCCGATGCTTGTTCCCGGCATGATCAGCTTCTGGAAAATCTTTCTCGGATATCCCAGCTTGTCGATCAGTTCAAAATCCCAGTCCTTTGTAACAGGGCTTACCAGCTGGCTGGTAGTAGCCTCTGTATATTCGCAGGATTTTACTCCTGTGAGAAGATAATGGAAGTAATCCGGTACATGAAGAAGGGTTTCTGCCTGCTCCAGATACTCCGGATGCTTTGTCTTTACTGACATAAGCTGGTAGATGGTATTGTAAATTGCTTTCTGGATACCAGTTCTCTCATACAGTTCTTCCTGGGAGATCACTTTGTACACTTCCTGGTCCATGCCTTCTGTACGGCTGTCACGATATCCAACAGTGTTTCCAAGAACATTTCCGTCTTTGTCCAGAAGAACAAAGTCAACGCCCCAGGTATCAACACCCATGCTTACCGGAATCTTGCCGATTTCTTTACATTTTTTCAGTCCGTTGATCACCTCTTTAAACAGGCGGTCAAATTCCCAGCAAAGTTCGTCGCCTTTTTTTACCATACCGTTTTCAAAACGATATACTTCCTCCAGGATCATTTTTCCATTTTCCATATGTCCCAGAATATGACGTCCGCTGGACGCACCAATGTCTACTGCAAGATAATATGTTGCCATGATTAAAACCTCCTAAATATGTAAGATATACACAGAAGAATTTTTTATTGTCTGCTGTGTTTTTTAGTTCTTCCATATTTGATAACATCATATTACATGAAAATACTTCAAATCGGAAGAACCTGGTTTGTCTGAAAAAGTGTCCTTATTTGTCACTGTCCACTCTGTTTCCGGTAATCTGTGGACAGTTCCCTTTGTTTGTCAGCTTTCCTGACAGATATGTGTTAATTTAAAATATCCCCAGAGAATCCTCTGGGGATATGGTGAATATTGTGTAAAACTCAGAGACTAGAAATTAGTCATAAAGGTTCGGAGCGATTTCTTCGTCTTCCATGTTTGTTGCATCATACCAGTAACCAGCTGTCGGAACATCAGAAACTTCATCTCCGTTTGCTGCTGCTGTCAGAGCGTAGATTGCATAGTATCCCATCATAAGAGGAGACTGTGTAACAGCACCAAGGAATGTGCCATCCTGTACAGCTGCTTTGATGATAGAACCAGCGTCGAAACCAACACCGATAACATCGCCTGCTGCTGCGTCAGAACCAAGAACGTTCAGGTTAGCGTTAGCTGCAAGAACACCCTCTGCTGCAACCTGGTTGGAACCAAAGATTGCGATACAGTTTTCTTTGGAAAGGATAGCCTGAGCCTCTGTGGAGCAAAGCTCTACAGTTGTCTGTGCCGGAACTGCAACCTGGATAACAACGTCTGCGTCAGCTTCTTTTGCGTCAGCGCCTTCTGCTGCGTTTACATAGAACTCGTTACCTGCAACTGCAACAGTTTTTCCGTCTGCCTGGATAAGCTCGATCATTTTGTTGATGAATCCAGCGCCACGAAGCTGAATGTTCTGAGCTGTAGCATCCTGGTTTACTTCACCGATGATAACCTGACCTTCAGCGTTTGCGATAACGTCTTTGATTGCTGCATACATATTCTCAGCTGCTACTGCACCAGCCTGAGCGTTGTCTGTAACAACCTCTGCTACTACAGATCCTTCCGGAGCATCTGCAACACCTGTATCAAATGTTACAACCGGGATTCCGTCTGCTGCGCATTTCTTAAGAGCATCTGTTACAGAAGATGTATCGCATGCTGCAAGACCCATACCAACCGGTTTTGCTGCGATAGCTGTATTGATCATGTTAACCTGGTCTGCGATATCGGACTCACTGTTCGGTCCCTGTGCTGTGAAAGTAACGCCCAGCTCATCAGCTGCTTTCTGCATACCTTCAACTGCTGCCTGCCAGTATGTAGACTGGAAAGATTTAACCATCATCGGGAATTCATATGCTTCGTTTGCTTTCAGTCCCTCAAACTGAGCTGCCGGATCAGCAGCGTCTTCTGTTGTTGCTTCTTCCTCAGCAGCTGCGTCTTCTGTTTCAGCTGCGTCTTCTGTTGCTTCTTCTGCTGCAAATACCGGAGCAACTGTCATACCGGATACCATTGCTGCACAAAGGCCTAATGCGATGAGTTTTTTAATTTTCATTGTTCTACATCCTCCTTAAAAATTATATAGTTTTTAGTTTTTATGATGATCCGTCAGGCGTTTTCACCTGACGGTTCACATACGTGATTAAAATTGAAAACTGTATTCTTTATAATGCTGCAGCTTTCTTTTCTTTGATGATATCGATCAGTACCGCAACGATCAGTACAAGACCTGTGATGATCTGCTGCCAGTTTGCCTGTAGTCCCACATATGGAAGACCGGTTTTCAGAAGCATGATGACAAAGATACCAACAAAGGTTCCAAGTACAGATCCATAACCACCTGTAGCTGCCACACCACCGACAAATACGCCACCAATGGCATCCATCTCAAGACCGGCGCCAGTACCTGGCTGTACGGTAGGAGTTACTGCTGCGTATGCGATTGCTGCAAGACCTGTAAACAGACCGCAGACAACATATACCATAACATGGTAGAATTTAACATTGATTCCTGAAAGAGCTGCTGCTTCTTTATTGGAACCGATAGCGATGGTGTAACGTCCGAATTTCGTATGGTTCAGAACAAATTCCATCAGAAGAACCAGAATAACCATCCACAGGAAACCGATCGGATAACGGTCAGCGCTTCTTCCTGTACCGATTGTAAGTTTAAAGATAGAATGGAACCATCCACCTTCCTGTGTAAGACCCGGCCACGGTGTAGCGGTACAGAGAGATCCGGCACCGCGGGTAATCATACAGGTACAAAGAGTTGCAAGAAACGGCGGCAGATTCATTACGCCGATAAGAACACCGTTCAGTGTTCCGATCAGAACTCCAAGAAGCACACAAACCAGCATAGCAACAACAACAGGTACGCCATGGCTTCTTATCAGAGTTCCGCCGATCAGTGCGTAACATACCATACCTGTTCCGATGGAAAGGTCTACGCCTCCGGTAATAAGAGGGAAAGTAACACCGATTGCCATCAGAAGATCATAGTATGAAAAATCCAGCAAACTCAGCAATGTGTTGTACTGTCTGAACTCTTTACTCATAATGGAGAATACAGCTGTCAGAGCAATAACAACAATTAAAACGATAAATCTCTGATCACTTAATATACTTTTTTTCTTCTTAGTCATGACTGTCCTCCTTAATCAATACTACGTGTAGCCTTATCCATGATGTTTTCCTGGGTAGCTTCAGAAATATCAATATTACCTGTTACTTTACCCTCACACATGATAATGATACGGTCACTCATTCGGAGAACTTCTGTCATTTCAGAAGAGATCATGATGATTGATTTACCTTCTGCTGCCAGTCTGTTCATCAGTTTATAAATTTCATTCTTGGCACCAACGTCAATACCTCTTGTAGGCTCGTCGAAGATCAGGATTTCACTGTCTCTTGTAAGCCATTTTGCAATAACCACCTTCTGCTGGTTACCACCGGAAAGGTTTACAACAAGCTGGTCTGCGGTAGGAGTCTTGGTTGCAAGCTCTTTGATATATTTCTCAGTTACTTCTTTTTCTTTCGCTGAGTCAATCAGGAAGCCCTTTGTAAACTGTTCCATTGTTGCCAGAGTTGTGTTCTCAATACAGGACTTCTGTACAACACATCCATATCTTCTTCTGTCCTCTGACAGATAACCGATACCATATTTAACAGCATCCTGCGGACTGTTGATGGTAACTTCACGAAGCTGTCCATCTTTGCCCATGATAGAAATCTTTCCGCTCTGCTTCGGATCTGCACCAAACAGTGCTCTTGCTGTCTCGGTACGACCTGCGCCCATCAGTCCGGAGAAACCAAGGATTTCGCCTTTGCGAAGTTCAAAGCTTACATCCTGAACCATCTTACCTGCATTCAGATGTTCTACTTTAAGAACAACAGGCGCATCCGGCGCAACCATACTGTGCTGCTTCGGATCCTCATAAATAACACGTCCCACCATCATGTTGATGATATCTTCTTTTGTACTGTCTTTGGTGATAAGAGTTCCAACATAACCGCCGTCACGCATAACAGTAACACGGTCTGTAATAACCTTGATCTCATCCATACGGTGAGAAATATAGACAATACCCAGACCTTTTTCACGAAGATCACGAATGATGACAAACAGATCCGCAATCTCTTTTTCAGTAAGAGCTGCTGAAGGCTCGTCAAAGATGATAACCTCTGCTTTGTGGGAAATCGCTTTTGCGATCTCACACATCTGCTGTTTACCAACTGTCAGATTATGCATTTTTTCTTTTGGATCAATATCAATATTCAGATCCTGGAACAGTTTTTTGGAATCCTCGATCATTTTTTTGTCATCGATGCGGAAACCTTTTTTTGGCTCACGGCCGATAAAAATGTTCTGGGCAACTGTCAGGTCGCCTACCATGTTCAGCTCCTGGTGCACGATTACCACACCGGCATCCTGAGCTTCCTTTGTGTTATGAAATTCTGTTTCCTTGCCTTTATAGACAATGGATCCTGAATCTTTCTGATAAATACCGGTAAGAACCTTCATAAGTGTGGACTTTCCGGCACCGTTTTCTCCCATAAGCGCATGTACTTCGCCGCGTTTCACTTCAAAATTAACGTGATCCAGAGCATGAACTCCAGGAAAGGACTTATCAATGTCCTTCATAGTTAAAATAACTTCACCCATTGTTACATCCTCCCTTCCGATCAGTTCTTTCTGCGTCTTGCAGAAACGTCAGCGTAAACTGCAACGATTACAATAATACCGGTGATGATCATCTGCTGTCCTTTACCAAGACCAAATGCCATGATTCCCTGCTGAAGAAGAGAAATGATGAACACACCGATCACAGTACCACCGATGGAAGCAAGTCCGCCAACCATGGACGTACCACCCATTACGCAACCTGCAATCGCCTCGTTGTTGTACTGATCGCCGTAACCTGGCTGAACAGTTGTATATGTAGCTACAAAGAACAGTGCGGCAATACCTACCAGAGTTCCGCAGATCATGTATGAAAGCATACGCCATTTTCTGGTGTTTACACCGGAAAGGCGAACCGCCTCACTGTTAGAACCAAGGCAGAGAATATAACGTCCCGGTTTTGTACGGTAAAGGATAATTCCGCAGATCACTGCTACTGCCAGGAAGATCACAATACCTACAGGAAAATCGTTATAGGAAACAATGTTTCTGAACCATCCGTTTTCCGGATCGCTGCCCATAGGCCAGCTTACAGACTGTGTTTTTGTAAATACAGAAGCAAGACCTTTGGCAATATTCATAGATGCCATAGATACGATAAACGGCGGTACAGACATGTAAGATACCAGCCATCCGTTAAAGGTACCAAAGCAAAGACCGATCAGTACACATAATACCATAGCTGCTGCACATGGAACACCATAGCTTGTCATGCAGTAACCGGAAACCAGTGCACAGCAGAACATAACCGGTCCGATGGAGAAATCAATTCCTCCTGTAGCGATTACAAAAGTAACGCCCAGTGACAAAAAGCCCAGGAAATAAACATAGTTCAATGTGGATCTGATACTGTCTCCTACCGGAAACTTATCTCCAAGAACCACTTTGAAGACTACGAACATAAGAATCAGGATCCCAACAAGCAGAATCCTGTTCAGGCCGAGCTTTTTTATGATTGGATTTTGTTTCAGCTTTTCCAATTTCTTCACCCTCCTACTGTTTTTCACACTCTCTGTGTTTTCTTAACTTATAATAACGTGAAAACCTGATAATTGTAATAGAATATCTTACAAAAAAAGGTAAAATATTTACGGTCATGTAAATATTTTACCTTTTTTCTTGACTGGTATCCCCAAATTTTACTGTGGATTGCCGTCTGTTTTTGTTGTTTTTAGTGTATTAAACGGAAAAAGCAGTTTTTCAATTTCACTTGTGTACATATTTTCCGGCGTCACCAGCTGACAGCCGGAATTAATTTCTGACTCATAAGTTTCGCCTTTCAGAAGCCTGGCTGTTTCCTGTACCCCCAGATATCCCATTTTAAAAGCCTTTTGAACAACGATTCCCTGAAAGATCCCATGCTCCATCAGCTGAACGGCTTCCTGGGAACTGTCCACCCCTACTACCTGTATCTTTTTTTCAGCTCCAGCCGCCTTCACTGCTCTGGCAGCTCCCACTGAAGAATATTCATTCATCCCGGCGATCATTTTAAGACCGGGATACTGTCTGATCAGTTCCATAGTAAGGTCATAGGATTTGTCATACCTGGAATCACAGTACACCACATCTACAATGTTTTTTTCAAATTTTCCAAGGCCTTCCCGGAATCCTTTTTCTCTTTCCACAGCAGTAGAAACGCCTTTTACATGGGCAACAATGGCGATCTGATCCTCCGGTTTCAGCAGAGAAGCCGCAAATTCCCCAAGTTTTTTTCCTGCCTCCACATTGTCTGTGGCAACTGTGATCTCCTGAATACTTTCTTCTGTATAAGAGTCAATAAATGTGATCCGTATCCCCTGATCTCTTGCCTCCTGAAGAAGACTGTTGGATTCTGTAAAACTGGAGGGAGAAATAAGAATGGCATCAGGATTTTTAAGAATTGCCTGTTTCAGTATCCGGTTCTGTCCCTCCACATCATTCTCTTCCTCCGGAGCCATGATTTCAATATCCACATTTGCCTCCTGCGCCGACATCTGAACGCCCTGGATCAGAGACGTCCAGAAATCATTTCTGCTGTCCACCACTTTTGGAATGTAAATCAAGGAAAGACGATTCTGTCTTTCTGCTCCGTTTTTATGATAATTTACCGCTACCGCAGAAAATACCAGGCTGAGAAGCAATGCCACAGCAATCCATTTTCCATACTTTTTCATCACAGCCCCTCCTGTTGTCCCGGTATTGTAATTGTGGCAGTAGTTCCTTCACCTGGTTTGCTTTCATAAACAATTCCATACTCGTTCCCATAATAAAGCTGAAGTCTTTTCTGGACATTATATATCCCAACACCGTTGGAGTGATAATCCACCTTATGTCTTTCGTAAATGTGATCCAGAGTTTCCTGATCCATGCCCACGCCGTCATCAATTACCTGAAGTACCGCATTTCCGTTTTTCATAAATCCTTTTACCAGAAGAAGTCCCCTGCTCTCTTTATATTTCAGGCCATGATAAATGGCATTTTCAATGACAGGCTGTAAAACCAGTTTTATGAGACGTATATTTAATATAGAAGGTTCTACTTCAATCCAGAACTCCAGTTTGTCCTTATAACGCATTTTCTGGATAGTCAGATAGCCTCGGGCATACTCAATTTCCTGGCCTATGGATACCAGTTCATCCTCATTACTGATACTCTGTCTTAAAAGACGGGCAAGAGAAGCTGTCATCAGTACAACCTCTTCGTTTTTTTTACCTTCTGCCATCCAGATAATGGAATCCAGCGTATTATACAGAAAATGAGGATTGATCTGGGACTGAAGAGCCTTCAGCTCGCTCTTTCTCTTTGCTTCCTGTTCCCGGATATTCTGTGCCATAAGCTCATGTATCCTCTGAGTCATAACATTAAAAGATTTTGTGAGGCTGCCGATTTCATTTTCAGAATCCACTACAATATCGGAAACACTGAAATCTCCTTCCTGAACCCGTTCCATGGAATCACACAGCCGCTGAATAGGAAGCGTAATACTTTTTGCCACAAAACGGGAAAAAAACAAAGCTACTGCCATCAGCCCAATTGCCACCAGAACATAAATACTCTGAGCTTCATTGCTTCTTCGCAAAAGCTCTTCCACTCTTACACAGTCCACAACTGTCCATCCTGTTTTTTCCGATCTGGAAATAGAATACATTTTTTTGTTGATCCCATCCCCCCAGGTTACAATATCCGATCCTGCGTTCATGACAAGGTCAATATTCTCTGTCTGAAGCTCATTGTAAAGCTGCTGCTGCTGAGGATGATACACAATATTTCCATCTGCATCCACAATAAAAGCATATCCCTGATTTCCCACCATACTCTGGTCACACAGCTCGCTGATAGCGCTGTAATTCAGATCGATAAAGAATACCCCTTCTTTTTCCTGTCCTGTTCCCATTTCTTTGTTACGGATTCCCCGGCTCAGCGTGATCACCCAGGGACGTTCTCCGCTGATAATGTGCTGAACATGAGAGGAAGTAAGATAAACGCTCTCCCTGCCTTCCAGCGCATTGGTATACCATTCCTGGGAATGAATATCCAGGTCCTGATTTGTAAGACGCTGCCCATTGTTGATCAGCATTCTTCCGTTTTCTGCAATAATTCCCAGGTTCAGAATATCACTCCGGCTGTCCAGAATTGTCTCAAACTGACTGAGAATACGGTCTCTTGCCTCAGGATCTGCAGTATCCCCAAAAAGATACTTCTGTACGTCTTCATTACTGGAAACCAGATAAGAGGTATTTTCCATATAATCAATATAAGAATCGATATTCTGATTCATCTGCTGGATAATGGTCTGTGTATACAAAGATGAATTTTCAAATACAGACTGTCTGGTATAGCTTAAAGAAATTACAGTTATAATAATCACTGCCCCCAGAAGAAGCACTGACAGCACTGCAAAAATAACGCTCTGAATACTTTTAAATTTTTTAATCATAAGATTGCCCGGCTGGATTTCTCTCATCTTCTCCGCTCCCTGGCATATTCTGTAGGTGTGACTCCTGTCATCTTTTTAAAGGAAATACCAAAATAGTGAGGGTCAGAAAATCCTACTTTTTCTGCAATCTCATAATTTTTCATAGTAGTGTTTTCCAGAAGTTCCTTTGCCTTTTCCATTCGTGTCCTGATCAGAACCTCTGTGAAAGTCTCCCCGGTCATTTCTTTAAATATTGTACTGAAGTAACTGGTGCTGATATTCAGATAAGAACAGATGTCATTCAGGCTGAGATCCGGATCCATATAATTTTTCTGGATATAATTCATGGCCAGCCTTGCCTGCCTCTGTCCGGTAGAGCTGTTCATATCGGAAAGCAGTTTAAAGATTTTCATAATATAATCTTCCACAATCCTGCAGGCACTGTCAAAAGATTTCTGCTTCGTAATACTGTGGAGAAGCTCATCCCTTCCACTGAGGATTCTCTTCATATCCACTGACACATCCTCGCATACCCGGTCAATGGTTCTTACGATCTGCTGTAAATACATACAGGCACGGCTTTTTTCTACCAGAGCCTGACGAATAGAATCTCTCATCTCCTGAAACGTACTTTCCACCTGCTCTTTTTTTCCTGTTTTTAAGGCTTCAGTCAGTTCCTCCAGAAGCCGGTCAAGAGGAACAATCTTTACAGACCGCTGTTCCGCCATATCGATCAGCAGATCCCCCCCCAGAAGATACCGGTACTGCATCACCTGCTCAGCCATATCATGAGACAGAATCAGTTCCCCGGGATTCTTTACCCAGTCGCCGATTCCCATTGATACGTCTATCCCCATTACTTCTTTCATCTTATCCTTGATCTCTCTGCATATCTCTTTTGTCTTTGCAGTAAAATCACGGCTCCATTTTTCCTGAAACAGAATACACACCCTGTTTCCGCCTTCCTGATAAACAATGCCGGCCTGTTCTCTTTTTACGATCTCATCACTGATGTTATAAAGTACAAAAGCCATCAACGCACTTTCCTGGCGTTTCTCCATATCCAGCTGATACATGTCAGAATAAATATCAATATCAAACATGGCCACCCTGTATCTCACCGCCGATAGATCAATTCCCATATTTCTCAGACGTTCCAGACTTTCCTCCACATTAGTGGTACAGTTTACCAGCGCTTCTATGGCCTTTGAGCGTATAACCTGGGCATTTTTCCGGTAACTCTCAGAAGCCTTTGTAAGCTTTTCCATTTTCTGCTTTTCCTGTCGCTTCTGGTCCACCTTTTCCTTCATTTTATTGATCACACCAGTAAGCTCCATAGCTGTCACTGGTTTTAAAAGATATTCACTGACATTATACTGGATTGCCTTTTTGGCATATTCAAATTCCCCGAATCCACTGAATATCACGATCACAATATCAGGATAATTGTCGTGAAGAAAATGACTCAGCTCCATTCCGTCCATATAAGGCATCAGAATATCTGTCAGTACAATATCTACCGGGTGCTCCTTTACAAATTCTGCTGCCTGCTGACCGTTCTCACAGTCTCCTACCAGCTGGCATCCGATTCCTTCCCAGTCTATATTTTCCTTTATGGCATCCCTTACCAAAATCTCATCATCTACAAGTAATATACGATACATAAACTATAAAAACTCTCCCGTTCTGAACATATAGAATAATTACTTATGATGTATCTTACCACAAACCATGGGAATATGGAATATGGCAAAGTTTTGTTTTTCATGTCCGTTTTAAAATCGGCAGGCATATATTCCAAAAGAAAAGCCACTGTCCATTTTGCAGAAACAGTGACTTTTTCTCTGATAGAATTATAAATTTGTCTCAACCCGGTTCATCTGATTTTAATAGCTGAATACAGTTTCTACTGTTCCTGTGTCCAGATCTTTGCTCAGCATTGCGCTGTTTACCCGGGCATATCCGGTTCTCCAGCCTACACGGCTTGTCTCATCGATTACTCCATGATCCAGAAGCATGTAAACCTTATTTCCGATTTTTTCAGCAAATTGGATAGTAACTGCCTCATTATCATTGAACTGTCCGCAGGCCACATTTCCCACCGATGCGTAGTCTGCCTGAGTAACCAGCTCCGCTGGTTCTCCGTTTTCATTCATAAAATAAATACTTCCGTTACGTGTAAAATATTTATCCATAGAGTTAATATAATCATACATTTCGTCTATACTCTGGCTCACAACCGTTCCATCTTCACTGACAGAAAAAGCAGGTGCCCGAAGTCCGTCCATTCCTGCAACAACCTCTGCTTCCGTTCCGTCTTTTTTTACCTTCATAATCTTTCCGCCTGCGTATACTGACCCGGTTCCTGCATAGGAACCATAGGAAAAGTAAATATATTCATCTTTAAAAACCATGGACACAATTGAAGCTGTTCCCTGAAAATCATCTGCATATAAATCCGGTTCTGTGGTACACAGCGTTTTCTGCTGTCCTCCCTGTGCGTCCACTACAGCAAAAGATACCTTTCCTTTTGTAGCTGCCCCTGAATCGGCTTCTACAGGCTGATAATAGATCAGTCCGTCATGACTGGCAAGAAAGCTGCCGTCAACAAGCTTCGTTCTCTCTCCTGTTTCTGCGTCAATACTGTCAATGCAATAATTTGTACTATCTGAACAGATAATCTTCTTTCCATCTGATGCTTCAATCCGCCCCAGACCATATGTCTGTGTCTGTCCACTGTTCTGATCAATACTGCAGATTTCGTATCCTCCGATCTGATCTACAGGCTTTTCATAAAAGATCCGGCTGCTGTCCGTAAGAACCAGCGAACCGCCGCCTTCCATATCCCCAATCATGACTTTTTCTCCGGAAAGGCTTTGCATCATAAGCTTATTTGTTTCTCCGACAATCGGCTTATAATATCCTAATGCTGCACTTCCCTCAAAACTGGCGCTGTCATACTCCCAGTAATAAACAGTTCCATCTTCTTTTTGTGCAACATTACCAGCCTCATATACAGAAGCAGTTTCTCCCCCGGTTTCCTGATTTTCTGCTGCCTGGACGATCGTTCCGCTGTATTCTCCTGCCGACACTGCCATAAGCATTGCCATACATACACCGACTGCCTGTTTCACATACTTTTTCATCTGATTTCCTCCAGTTTTGTAAATATCAGTTATAGCAATAACGTCCTAATGCTTTTAGTATCAAATCATCAATAAGTTTACAAATAATATCACGATTAAAAAAATATTTTTTCGCTCTGATACATTCCTTCTCAACATCATCCAATGATTTTACTGCATTTCTTTTCATTTCCTCTTGTACCTGTTTAATATTTTGACGTAATTCACTCTGTTTTACTCTCAGTTTTCTTTCTTTACGGTATCTTTTTATATTCAAACACAACTCTACAGCCATAATCAATGCAGGCACTCCTATTATCAGATATACAAAATTACCATCAATTTTAACATTAAACTGAGCCGATAACCAAGCTCCTCCAAACACTATAGCACCAAGCAATAACAGTGGAGACAGAAAAAACATAATTACCCTGGTAATATCCTCAGAATAGCTCATACGATTCACAGAAATGTCTATGCCAAAGCATACAAGTTCAACGAGCATAGCTATTCCCACTGTCGTGTTATAGTTCGAATTGCTGAGCAATGTCAGTGCTGCAACAATCAGTGCTATTAACGCACTTACGATACCAGTACGTCCGCCTTCTACCTTCCAGATCTCACTCTTCAATGTATTTTCCTGAGTTACTAATTTATCTAGTTTCTTATAAAAAGTATCTGACTGTGTCCTCTTACTGTAAGTCCAATCCCTATATGTAAGCCACAGATTATTAAATACTGTTCTATATTTCACCAGATCCATATACTCTTCTCTAATATCTGCTTTTCCCTCTTCATAGGTGCTGTTCTGAATTTTTTTATAAATCTTTTCATACTCCCCCATGCTCTTCTGCAGGTCATTCTCTGACATATTCCTCTTCCCAGAAGACAATATGTTTTTTTCTTGCGTATAATGTTGTTCCAACTCTGCACGATATTTAGGTGTAACTAAATTGCTAACACCCTTTTCATAATTGATAAGAACTTTTCTATATGTAGCAACTTCTGCAGGAGATGCGTATTTAATCACCTGTGCTTTACTTTCTAATACCTCTGGCGTATACATAGGCTCCCAGGGTCCAACTTTAAAATTCCCTGTTTGTACCTTCAATTTTCCCCACCATGCCTGAGCACAGGTGTGATCTACCGCAATGGCATTATTATACATTTCCATTGCCCCTGCGTTATCTCCCTCCTGAAATCTTGCATCACCCTGGGCAACATATCTCATTGCCTCGCTTCTCGCTGCACCTGTATCAACCTGATATACCTCAGCTTTTCCATTTTCCTTCCGTCCGATAATTTTTCTAACAGCATCTGAGATATCCTGAATATAACCCATTGTTTCCAAATTATATGCCTGAAGCCTTTTTAAATCCGGTGGAATATCTATTGCAGGATTAAGATGCTTATATAAAACAATCAATGTTTTGTTTTCTCCAGCATGGATAAATTCTAAATATCTTGACCATTCATTTTTTACCCATGTGGCCTCCATATATTCCTGCTTTGTTCCAATTACAAACATTAATTTCGCACTTCTCAGAGCTGCAAAGATCACCGGCTCATAAGCCTGTCCTAATTCAATGGATTTTGGGGCAAAAAACACCTTATACCCTTGTCTTTCCAGTTCATTATAAACCTCATAAGCTAATACACTATCTTCTGTCCGTCTCCCTCTCTGATCAGTTTCTTTATAGCATATAAAAACATCAAAATCATTCTGTTTTCTGGCTTCAATAAGTACTTCATTAAGAATCTGATCTAGGTTCTTCGCTTCTTCCTCCCATATCTCCTTTTTAGAAGAAGTGGCGAATTTAATTGCTTGTTTATAATCTGTATCTTCCAAGATAGATCTATTATCTGCTCTATGGCAGGTTGGAATTTTTTTCCCAGTTTTTGGATCTGTTACATACTCAATTCCATATTTGCACAAAAGGATTCCCCAATATGCATCTGCTTCTTTTTCATTTTCCATTCGAAGATTTTCATAAATACTTCTGGCCCTTTCAAATTCACAATTTTGTCTGAGCTCATTTGCCTCGTTATACCATCTTATTTTTTTCGATTCAATCGTAGGAACAGAAACTTTCTTACCACAATATAAGCATTGTCCAATACTTTGCCCTTTAAATAATTCGACTGCACCGCCGCATGCCGGGCACTTTAATGTCTCCATAACTATTCTCCTTCTTCTGACGATTTTATTTTAATTTTTTTGCTTTCTCATTTCTCTTTTCTATTAATTGAAATATTTGTTTTATTACAATTTTCGTTTCTGCAATATTTCCCGTTTTTATATTTTTTTCTAAGTCATCCAGCCCTTGTAATATTTCTTTGTTAATATCCGAAATTCTTATATCTGAAGATGGAATACTAAACCGTATTTCCTCTGAAAGTTTTATTAATTTTTTTTGTACTTCTGAGTCATCTGATAAATTCACCATTGTTTTTACACGATATTCCATATCCCGTAAATACCCTGTCATTCTTTCAATTTGTTCATCCTGTTGTTTTAAAGAATTCCTTTGTAAAATCCCGGATATAAATAAAATGATAAAAATAGTCAGGAGAATACTCTGAATAACAAAACATACTGTTTCTGTTGCTCCAATCCCCATAAGAACTGATGCTGCTATCATCTCCACTAATAAATAAAAAGCACTAATATAAATAACCGGAAAATCAAAAAAATAGTCCTTTAAATTCATCTGATGTATCAATAATTTGTAATCTATACTCCACTGTATTACAGTTGCAATACTTACAAATCCACAACATATCCAAAAAGTTATATCATGATTTTGTTTTAGCAAAGTGGCTACGACTATATATGTACTCCAAATAACCCCCAGCACAACCGATATCCCTATTAATTCTTTTTTATCTCTCATATACTACCTATTCCTTTATACGCATTCCACACATCGGGCAATATTTTCCTGCTCCTACTTTTTGCCCACAATTAGGACACTCTGCAATCTTTTGTATAGGCTGCCCGCACTGTTCACAAAATTTCGCTCCTTCTCTAACTTTTGCGCCGCAATTATCACATTGTCTCTCAGCCTGTGGGCTCTCCTGAAATGATTCTGTTTTTGTAAAAGTTTGCATATTTTTTTGCACCATTCCGCCTACTGAGTCCAAAACCCCGAATCCTGCACCAAGTCTTACAAGTTCTCCTGTTAAACTTCCCATTCCTGAATTTTCATTTTCTACTGCAGCCTTTAATATATCGTATTTGCGTTCTTCCTGATAATTATATCCTTCTATCTTTCTTTTATAGGCCTCTGCTTCTGCTAAAATTTTAGTTTTTTCTGCTTCTGTCTGCTGACGTATTATTTCTGCCTGTTGTTCAAGAGTCAACTCACTTCTCATCATGGACTGATCTGCCCGTAACTTTTTCAGACGAATATATTGCTCATCTTCTTCTGGAACTTGAATTCCTAAAATTCTAAACTGCGCCGCCTGAAAACCATAATCTTTAAAAATTTCAGAAATTCTCTCTTGTAATATTTCAGATAAGGTTCTTAAATGTCTAGTCACACATGTAATAGAAATATTATTTTCCGTCATTGTGTTTACCAGTGAATGCATAACCTCTGAAGTAATAATTCCTCGGAATTTATCTACAAGTTGCGTTTTCGTCAGGATTTTTTCTATGCCAGAAAGTTTTTCTACCAGCATTCGGGAATTCGTAACAGAAATATTCACTTCTCCATGTACCCCAAATTGAAACACAGGACCTGCCGGATCTTCATAGACTATATCTCCAACTCCCCAGTTTATTGGAGTTTCCACCTTGTTTACATAATATATATCCGCATGAAAGATATACTTATATCTTGTTATCCAATTTATCAGTCTGCCAAGCCATGGAAGTGTATCTGTTTCAAGAATATGTCGCCCTGCTCCTAAACTCCCAACACATTCTCCATTTAAGTAGAACAATGCCTCCTGAGTCTCTCCCACTGTTACCACAGATCCCGTACCGAAATCCGAGCAATCACTTTTCCACACAAGAATATCATTTGTATTATATGCACTACTATTTCCATCTAAAAATGTAATATCTTCTATCTGTTTTCTCATATGTCACCTCTAATTTTAAGTTTATCCTGATTATTTAAATATGAAATATATTTTCTCATTCTCTTTTAAAAGCACTTCTCTGAAAATTTTTATTTGATAATTCATGTCATTTTTTGTCTATATGTAATAATTTAATTAATATCCCGCAGTACCTCAATATGTGGCAGTTTCTGTGGTTCTCATTTTTATATACATGACCGGAATCTGTATGCTATTTTATGTCATTCCCCTCCCCTGCTTTTCTCCGCCAAAAAACCCGCCGGTTCCTGCCCAAAAGAGCAGGAGCCGACGGGTTCCATTTTTCTTCTTTATTTATTGTTTTATATTATTTTACGATCACACCATCTTCATCCCAGAGGTCATGCCAGTCGTTTGCGCCCTCCCAGAGGAATACCTGACCTTTTACAAGGCGATTGTTCTTTTCCAGAGTAGCAATTTTTTTCATCTCTTCCTCTGTAAGCGGATCTTCTGTCATGCATTTCAGGTTGCTTACATATTCCATCTCATGTACAGAGAACGGAATCGGGATCTGTCCTCTCTGATGAGCCCATTTCAGAGCGATCAAAGCAGGATGAACACCGTGAGCCGCTGCAATTTCTTTCATTTCCGGTGTCTGAAGATCAGCCACATCCTCCGGACACATATCTCTCTCCGGTCTCTGCGGAGAACCAAGAGGCATAAATCCTACCGGCTGAATATCATGTGCTACCAGATAATCAAACAGTTCCTGCTGCTGGAAGCATACATGAAGTTCCAGTTCACAGGCTGCTGGTTTGATCTTCATAAGAGGAAGAACAGCCTCAAGCTTCGGAATTGTCATATTGGAAATACCAATGTAACGGATTACACCTTTTTCCACAAGCTCCTCACACTGACGGTATGTGTCCATAAATTCTTCTACACTGAACGGTCTGGAATCAGGATTTCTGGAATCTACGTCGCATCCCGGTGCATGATAGTTTGGGAATGGCCAGTGGATAAAGTACAGGTCCACATAATCGCACTGAAGATCCTGGATGCTCTTTCTGCAGGCTTTTTCTACTTCTCTGTGCATATCGTTCCATACCTTTGTCATGATAAAGAGATCTTTTCTCTCCACAACACCCTCATCAAAAGCAGCTTTGAAAACCTCTCCGATCTGATCCTCGTTCTGATAGCATGCAGCGCAGTCGAACATACGATATCCGCAGCGGATAGCGCCTGCTACGGCATTGGAAACCTGCTCTGCTGTAAAGCGGTCAGAACCGAAGGTTCCCATTCCCACGCAGGGAATCTCTTCACCTGAGGAAAGTTTGATTTTTGGAATTAATGTCTGATTAATTACTTCTGCCATTTTCTTTTCTCCTTTTTTATATTTTCCCGCATTGCGCGGAATTTTTATAATTTAGTGACTGTAATCTGAGGAAGAAGTTTTTCCATATCTTCCATACAGAAAAATCCTGTTTCCTCCCGCATAGCTGCCGCCGCAGAAATGGCGCTTGCCTTTTTCAGGGTTTCCGGAAGGGACAGCCCCTCCTTCAGTCCGATGGCGAAGCCTGCGATCATGGAATCGCCGCAGCCTACTGTATTGACAGCATCGATTTTCGGTACTTCCGCCCGGAAGATTCCCTCGTCACTTACTGCAAGGGAGCCGTCTGCTCCAAGGGAAACAGCTACGATCTCCACGCCGTTTCTGTGAATTTCCTTTGCCGCCGCAATGATATCATTAATATCATCGCAGTTCTTTCCGGTAAGCATCCTGATCTCGTCAATATTGGGCTTGATCAGCGTGGGAGCTGCCTGAATCCCCATTTCCAGAAGCTTTCCGCTTGTGTCAAGGATCACCTTTTTTCCGGCGTCCTTTACAATTTTTACAAGACGCTGATATGCGGTTCCGTCTAAGCCTTTTGGAACGCTTCCGGACATTGCCACAACCTCTGCGTCAGCAACCAGCGTGCGGAATTTTTCTTCAAAGCCTTCAAAATCCTTTTCTGTAAGAGTAAAGCCCGGCTCCAGAAATTCTGTCTGCACATGGTTTGTCTCGTCCCAGATATTAATGCAGGAGCGGCTTTCCGCATCCACATGATAAAATTCACTTTTGATGCCAAAGGGCTTCAGGGCATCCTCGATGTAATTTCCCGCATGGCCGCCTACAAATCCGGTTGCCACAATCTCTGCCCCGTAAATAAAGGCCGGCTTGGAAACGTTCAGTCCTTTTCCCCCAGGAACATAACTGCATTCCTTTACACGATTGACTTCTCCCACCTGAAAGTTTTCTACTACATACCGCTTGTCAATAGCGGCGTTTAAAGTTACTGTCAGTATCATTTTAGTTTTCCTCATTTGATAAAAGAATCTTTCCTTTTACAAGGCCCGGTGTCTTAAAGAGCTGGAAGGCTTCCTGAGCCTGGCTCATAGGAATTTTCTTATAAATGAAGCCCGGATCAAATTTCAGCTGTCCGGTTGCAAAATAATGAGCGGTAAGCTCCCATTCTTTTCCCGGGAACGGAGCGCTGTAGGACATCCAGGAGCCTGTCAGTTTAAACTCCTTACGGTTCATGTTTTCCCACTGGGCAGGTGTAAAGGAAAGGTCTACATGAGGAGTACCGATAAAGCATACATGAGCCTTATTTGCAGCCAGCTCAAAGGCCATATGCATGGTTGGAACCTGTCCTGCTGTCTCAAATACATAGCCGTAGCCCTTATTTCCGGTAAGCTCCATAGCTGTTTTCATGTAATCCTCTTTTGTGGTGTTTACCACCTCGTCTGCCCCAAGGCGTTTTGCCAGCTCCAGACGCTCATCGCTGATATCAAAAACCACAACCTTTTTGGAGCCGAAGATCTTTGCCCACTGCATGGTAAACATACCAATGGTTCCGCCGCCAAGGATTGCCACGCACTGACCTCCCTGATAATCATTCTGCAGAAGTCCGTGAAGGGCTACTGTAGAGGGCTCGAACATTGCGCCCTGCTCATAGGGAACTGATGCGTCAAAAGGAACTGCGTTCTGCTCCGGAACCACCACATAATCTGCATTGCTTCCCTGCTCTCTGGAGCCGATAAAGCTGTAATGCTTACAAAGGGAATAATTGCCTTTCTGGCAGTCCTCACATTTCATGCAGGGTACAAGAGGAGCGCCGGAAACACGGTCGCCTGCCTTTACCTTTGTAACACCCTCTCCGATTTCCACCACATCGCCGGAGAACTCATGTCCCAGAACGATCGGATAAAAGTGTACGCCATTATGAAGTACACGTGGAATATCAGAGCCGCAGATACCGGAATAGTGAACCTTGATCTTTACATACCCCGGTTTTACCTCCGGCTCCGGAATTTCCAGATACTGCACGTCCTCATTTGCTACAACTACTGCTGCTTTCATAATAAGAATACTCCTCCTTTTATTCATGTTTTGTCATCATACCGGCCAGAGACCGGTACAATTCCAAATAGGTTTCATAAGTTTTGTCGTAAATCTCTTTCACCCTGAGATCAGGCTCATGGGTTCTTGTTACACTGACGGTTTCCTTTACTGCCTCCTCATAGTCCTGATAGAAGCCTGTTCCTACTCCGGCCAGAAGGGCTGCTCCCAGAGTAGTGGCTGTATCAGAAGCCGGAACTACGATCTTTTTGCCTGTAATATCTGCCTTGATCTGGGTCCAGAGAAGTGAGTTTGCAGATCCGCCCATAGCGCGGAGAACGTTTGCCCGGGCACCTGCACTTTCCGCCACTTCCAGATTATGGCGGAGAGAAAGAGCCACACCTTCCATACAGGCACGGACCATATGTCCCTTTGTTTTGGAAAAATCAAGTCCGTAAAATACGCCCTTTGCATAAGGATTCCAGACAGGTGACCGTTCGCCGGCCATGTACGGAAGAAATACCAGTCCATCGCTTCCGGCAGCTATTTTTTCTGCGATCTCATTAAGCTGATTCAAAGATGAAACTCCTGTTTCCTTTTTCATCATCCGCTCATAGTCCGCAAATTCCCGCTCAAACCAGCGCATAACACCGCCGCCTCCGGTAGTACCTCCCTGGAGAAGCCATTTACCCGGAACTACATGGAAGCCAAGGATCAGACGGGGATCAGCCTTATACTCGTCAAGACAGATACTCATACCGCCTGCCTGTCCGCCCTGCTCCTGAGTCTCGCCGGGATTGATCACCCCCGCCCCCAGAGTTCCGCAGGCTGCATCCAGACCTCCTGCCACAACAGGAGTCCCCTCTGCAAGTCCGCATTCCTCTGCAGCTTTTTTTGTTACTGTTCCCACAACATGGTCACATGGGACGATTTCCGGCAAAAATTCTACAGGGATCCCCAGCTTTTCACACATAGCCTCATTCCACTTGCCTGTCCGCATATCAAAGCAGTGAAGTCCGTACCCCTGGGAAAGATCCTGGCTTACCGCTCCTGTAAGCTTAAAAGCAATAAAGCTGTTGGACTGAAGGATTTTGTCAATTTTGGCATACACCTCCGGAAGGTTTTCTTTATACCAGAGAATCTTCGCTGTAGCATAAGATGGCTGAAGGGAGTTTCCTGCCACCTCAAAGATTGCCTCTGCACCGATTTCCTCGTTGAGACGGTCGCAGATAGACTGCGCTCTTGTGTCCATCCAGATCGGTGTATTGGTCAGTACATGTCCGTTCCGGTCAATGGCAATGGCTGACCAGCTCTGACCGTCAATCCCCACTCCCGCAATCTCTTCCGGAGCAACAGACGCCTCTTCGATCACCTGACGGACAGCCCCGCATACAGCACTCCACCATTCTTCCGGGTTCTGCTCTGCCCAGCCCTCCTTTGGGTAATACACCGGATAATCCCCGTTGGCTGCTGCCAGCACACAGCCGCTCCGGTCAAAAAGGGCAACCTTACAGGCGCTTGTTCCAATATCAATTCCAATTAAATATGACTGGTTCATCTTTTTTTCCTCATTATTTTATAGTGTTCTGCTTTCCCATGATTCTGTATCCTTAAAGCTGTGCAATGGATTTTCCATGGATAATGGTTGTCCCCAGCTTTTCTGTACGGCATCCGGATTCATTTCCTGCATGTTCCAGACGTTCCAGCATAATCCCTGCCGTAGCCTCTGCGATTTTTTCTGTGGGCTGAGAAACAATGGTCAGCTTGGGATTACAGGCTCTGGCAAAGGGAAGATTGTCAAAGCCCACCAGAGAGATTTCCTCCGGAATCCGGATTCCCAGCTCATTAAGCCCGATCACAGCTCCCATAGTCATCTCGTAGTTGGTGATAAAAACCGCTGTCATATCCGGGTTTTTCTGCACCAGTGTTTCCATTGCCTTAACGCCGCCCTGAATAGTGTAATCACCGTGGACGATCAGCGACTCCCGCACAGGAAGGTTCAACTCCTCCATGGTTTTGCAATAGCCTTTCATTCGTTCCTGCGCTGTGGAGATTTCCTCCGGACCGCCGATGATCCCGATATTCCGATGGCCTTTTTCATAAAGAAGCTTTAAGGCATCCGAAGCAGCCTGCTCATTGTCTACCAGAACACTGTCACAGACAACACCCTGGATTTTTCGGTCAATAAGAACAATCGGCTTTCCTGTTTTCTGAAAAGCTTTCAGATGACCACCCTCGGTGTCTACCGGCATATTGATGATGCCGTCAACCCTTTTCCGGCATAAAAACTCCACAGCCTCCTGCTCCAGCTTCTTATCTGTACGGCAGTCACAGATCATTGTCGCATATCCGTGATTTCTTAAAATATCTTCCATACCGGTAATGATCTCAGCACAAAAGGTATTGTTCAGCTCCGGGATTACCACGCCAATGGTTTTTGTTGCATTTGTCTTAAGATTCCTGGCAACCTCGTTGACCTCATAGTGAAGTTCTTCAATAGCTTCCTCGATTTTTTTTCTGTTTTTTTCTCTGACATTTCCTCCGTTGAAATAAGAAGAAATGGTTGCAAGGCCCAGTCCTGTTCGCTTTGCAAGATCTTTCATGGTTGCTGCCATATGAATCCCCCTGTCAGCTATTTGTCAATATTTCAGTTTCAGGCTTTTCCGTCGCATCCGCAGACCTTCATGCGATACATAACAAGCTCCTTGACTGCCTTGATCGCAGCTTTACCGTAAGCTTTCGGATCAATGGTGTTTTCATTTTCTGCAAAGGTTTCTTTTACTGCTTTGGAATAAGCGTCACGTAGCTCTGTAGCAAAGTTTACTTTACACATACCGCGTTTTACACACTCTCTTACCTGATCGTCGCTTAATCCGGATGCTCCGTGAAGTACAAGCGGAACCTCTACCATCTGACGGATCTCGCTGACGCGCTCAGTGTCAAGAACCGGTGTGCCTGCATAGAAACCATGGGCTGTTCCGATAGCTACTGCAAGAGAGGTAACGCCTGTACGCTCTGCAAATTCTTTTGCTTCCTGAGGATCTGTATTTGTATCTGCCTCTGCTTCCAGGTCATCTTCTTTGCCGCCAACCTTGCCAAGCTCTGCCTCGCAGGGAATATCAAGGGCGCGGGCTACGTCTGCAACTTTTTTTGTCAAAGCTATGTTTTCCTCAAAATCAAACTTGGAGCCGTCGATCATCACAGAGGTATAGCCTGCGTGGATTGCCTGCATTGCAAGTTCAAAGCTGCTGCCATGATCCAGGTGAAGGCATACCGGCACACTGGCTTTTTTTGCTTCCGCCGCAACAAGAGCTGCATAGGTCTCAACTGTTCCATATTTTACTGTAGATGGTGTCGTCTGAATCATAACCGGAGCCTTCAGCTCTTCCGCAGCTTCTATGATTGCTTTTACCATCTCCATATTTTCCGCATTAAAAGCGCCTACTGCGTATCCTTCCTTCTGAGCCTTTAACAGCATTTCCTTTGATGTAACAAGTGGCATGATAATTTCCTCCTTAGGGTAAAATGTAATGTATAACCTGCAGTTTTTCAGTATTTGTGTGTTTCAGTTTTTAAAACCGAAACGTTTCTGTTTGAGCTTATCATACATCACCGAAACGTTTCTGTCAACAGTAAAATATTCATCTTTTACAGGAAAATATTCTATTGTCAACAACGAAAGATACAGGTAAATTTTATATTAGAAAAATCTTATTCTTAATAAATGGAGGTATTATTATGTTAAAAGGAATTCCTGAAATCTTATCACCAGAATTATTAAAAGTATTATGCGAAATGGGACACAGCGACCGTCTCGTTATTGCTGACGGAAACTTTCCTGTAGAATCCATGGGAAAAAATGCAATTACGATTCGCTGTGACGGACATGGCGTACCGGAAATTCTGGAAGCTATCCTGAAAGTTTTCCCACTGGATACTTATGTAGAGCATCCTGTAAATCTTATGGAAGTTATGCCGGGAGATACTGTAGAAACTCCGATCTGGGATACATACAAAGAAATCATCCGTAAATACGATGACAGAGGAGATGCTGTTGTAGGAAATATTGAGCGTTTTGCTTTTTATGATGAGGCAAAAACTGCTTACTGCATTATTTCCACAAGTGAAAAAGCTCTGTATGCAAATGTTATGCTTCAGAAAGGCGTTGTGATCAACGACTGATTCTGTAATCATTCTGCAAAATCCAGTAAAACATAAGAAAATCCCATAAATTCGGGATTTCCTATAAAGTGAAAATCAAATTTTCCTGATTATATAAAAAGTACAGGTTCCTTTCTCCTGATATCCCCTTCTGCCTCATATCTGGTAAAGGGGGAACATATCACTTCAAGGTTCCTGTACTTTTATTTTTTATCGCTTTTTAAAATGATAGATCAGAACTCCGGCAGCTGCGCCTACTGCTATGGCTGCAATCCAGAGAAAAGGTGCGGGAATTCCGGAAGACGTTTTTACAGTCTGAGCCGATGTTTCCTGCGCATTTTCCCCTGCGCTGTTTTCCGTTTTTTTGACCGAAGACTCTTCTTTCTCTTTGCTTTTTTCGGTTTCTTTATTGCCTGCCCCGGTTACTTCCGCAGATTCAGACTTTTCGGAAACTGCAGGGGTACCCTCGGCTTCCTTTTTCCCGGAAACGGTATCGGCTGTCCCGGAAGCCTTTTCTGGTACAGCTTTCGATGCGGAAGCCTCTTCAGAACTCTCTGCTGCATCCGGAGTTATGGAAAGAGCCGCAACTGATATTTCCGGCTTCTCTTCTGTCTCCGATATTGCAGAAGGTGTTGTTCCCGGTTCTCCGGCGGTTTTTGAAACTTCTGCAGAAGGTGTTTCCGGTTTCTCTGTACTTACAGAAACAGCTGTATCAGAAGTTTCCGCATCTTCTGATGACAAGGCGCTGTCTGTCTTTCCAGGAGTCTTTCCATTTTCTGTGCTATCTGACATTTCTCCTGATTCAGTACCTTCCTGTTGGTCAGGATTGTTCACTTCATCCAGATTGACCCATCCCTGTTTTCCGTCTATGGTGGTCACACCCCAATAGCTTCCGTCATTCATATGGGCATCCTGAGTAATATGTAATGTTTCGCCGCTTTTGATATCACGGACTCCCGGAACTGTCCCGTATTTTTCGCCCGGACCCTGATATAGTTTCATATCATCCTCTTCCGATACAGTAATATCATAGTCCGCCTGATAGTTTACATTATCTCTTCCTGCCAGATACAGTTCTGAATCAATAGCCTCCTGTCGGGATGCTGCCGGGCGGCAGTCATCCAACGGTACAAAACCATTCATTCCGTGATACTGTACATATCCCCAGGTACGTTTATGAGTCTCGTCTTCCACCTCACCCTCAATATGCAAAGCTGTGCCATTGGGAATCATTTCCTCGCTCAGCTTCGCAGCTTCCAGATCCGGGTTTGCATAGATATCAATGCCTCCGGCTTTTGATTCCACAATCATATAGTAATCTGTCTTATAATCCGGTTCGGTTTGTTTGTTCTGGACGTCTGCTGAAACTGTCACTGAAATAATCATACACAATATCGCCGCAAACCAGATTCCTGTTGTTTTCTTCATCTTTCTTTTCCCCTTGCCTTATGCATTTCCCCGAATCACATGCCTTTGTGCTGTTTCCCTGCAGACTCATGGATTCTTCTGTTACTATAAACAATCATAGCACAGTTTTTGTGGTTTGATAATCCCTTTTCGTTCTCATTTTTCTGATAAATAACGACAAAAATGCCGTCCGATTCATTCACATCAACATGCCCGGAGCACAGCTGCTGACAAAAATATATTATCAATATGCCACTGCCCTGCCAATGCTTTTTACTTAACCTCAAATCATTCTTTCTGATCTGGGATTCTTTCTGGCCTGGTTCTCGGGAAGAAAACCTCAAAAAATCATACCCCCGGATTCCACCAGGGAAATCTGCGGTTCAGCCATTTTTCACAAAGCGAACTCCATTCTTCACAGCCACGGATAATTCCTCTTCCGTCTTCATTTGCTGTCAGCTCGTTTCCAAGTCCGATTCCATGATACCCCTCCGGAAACAGATGATATTCTGCCGGTATCCCATATTTTGCCAGAGCCTGAACAAAACATATGGAATTATACGGAAGAACTGTCGTATCCTCCATGGTATGCCAGATAAAGGTTTCCGGTGTGTCTCTGCTTACCTGATTTTCCAGCGACATTTGATCCCTCAGTTCCTCATACCTGTCTCCCAGCAGGTTTCGGAAGCTTTCCTCGTGCCCCTCTTTCCCTGAGGTGATCACCGGATAGCTGAGGATCAGGCCATTTGGACGGATATCCTCTGCCTCCAGGCCCAGAAGTTCTGCAAGCTCTCCATTATTCCAGAGGGTTCCGAGTGACGCCGCCAGATGTCCTCCTGCGGAAAATCCCATTACAAGTATCTTGTCCTGGTCGATCAGCCATTCCCCGCTTCTTTTTCTCAGAATATTTACTGCCTTTGCAAGCTGGCAGAGAGCTGTTGGATAAACAGCCGGAGCCACACTGTATCTGAGAACCGCTGTATGGTATCCCATGCTCATAAAACGAATGGCAATGGCTTCCGCTTCCCTGTCTGAGGTCATTCTGTAGGCTCCTCCCGGACAGATCAGAATCACCGGGCGAACCTGTCCCGGATACAGTTCTTTAGACTCTTCCCAGAAATAAGTAGTCATCCAGGCTTCATAATCTTCATAGCAGATTCTTATTTTTTCATGTAACATTTGCATTCCCCTTCACTTATCCAAAATTTCTCATGCTTCCCTGATTTTACCACACTGACAGAAAAATGGACAGAAGTACCGCAGATTTTACTCCAGGTAATAATGGATGTTCTGCACATTTTATTGCTTTCCGGACAAAAAAATCCTCCGGAGAGCTCCGGAGGATTTTTCATCTGGCATTTAACTGCCGATATAAGTCTTATTTGTAAAGAGGTCCGTAGTTCTTGCAAGCGCGGAAGTCTGCGCCCTCTTTGTCCATTCCAAATGCATTCCATGCAGCCGGACGGAAGATCTTTTCTTCCGGAACGTTGTGCATGCAAACCGGGATTCTCAGCATAGAAGCCATTGTGATAAGGTCTGCGCCGATATGTCCATAGGAGATTGCACCATGGTTAGCGCCCCAGTTATTCATTACATTGTAAGCATCCTTGAATGCGCCTTCTTTTCCGTCGCATCTTGGAGCAAACCATGTGCATGGCCATGTGTAGTCTGTACGTTTCCAGAGAGTATCAGATACTTCCTCCGGAAGAGCTACAGTCCAGCCCTCTGCGATCTGAAGAACCGGTCCAAGTCCTTTTACAAGGTTCAGACGGATCATAGTTGCAGGCATCTGATCCTTTGTTTCAAATCTGGAGGAGAATCCGCCTCCACGGAAGTATCCATTGTCTGCTGCATTCCATGTAGTGGCATCCATAATTGCCTTCTGATCTTCTTCTGTTACATTCCACCATTCTTTCATAACAGCATTGCCATTTTCGTCTTTAGCACCGCCGTTAGCATCAAGGCAGCATGCGCCGGAGTTGATCAGATGAATGATACCGCCGTTCTCTTTCGCAACACCTTCAATATCATATCCTGTTACTCTCTTAACTGCATCCGGGCTCCAGTATGTACGAACATCTGCGAACATCTGTGCACGGTTGGTAAGAAGTTTCATAAACAGCATTCCAAGACCGTTGAGAACGTCGTTCTCTGTAGCAAGGATATACGGCTCTCTTGCTCCTTCCCAGTCAAAGGAAGTATTCAGAACTGCCTCTGCAAAGTCGCCGTTCGGATAGAAGTCTGTCCACTGTCTCTGTCCCTGGAAACCTGCTGCAATAGCATTGTGGCCGATTGCTTCCTCTGAGAATTTCGGATCAAGATTATCACAGCCGTTCATCAGCTCTTTGATGATAACTGCCATCTTAACAACAAACTCAAACTGCTCTTCTTTCTTCTCTTCGGACATCTGAAGCTCTTCCGGGTTCTTGTCAAATCCGATCGTGCATGTTTTCTTTGCCCATGCAAGAGCTCTCTCAAATTCATCATGATCATAGATGCCCTCTGTCATACGACGGATGATCTCTACCTCGTCAACAGATTCTACGCGCATTCCAAGATAAGACTCAATAAAGTCGGAGTCAACGATGGATCCGCCGATACCCATGCAGATGGAACCGATCTGCAGCCAGGATTTTCCTCTCATGGAAGCTGCTGCAACTGCTGCACGGCCGAATCTTAAGATTTTTTCTTTTACATCTTCCGGAATTGTTGTGTCGTCAGCGTCCTGAACCTCATGTCCGTAGATACCGAATGCCGGAAGTCCTTTCTGTGCATGTGTAGCCAGAACGGATGCAAGGTAAACTGCACCAGGTCTTTCTGTAGCGTTGAAGCCCCATACAGCCTTGATTGTCTGAGGATCCATATCCATGGTCTCAGATCCGTAGCACCAGCATGGTGTAACAGTCAGAGTGATATCAACACCCTCTCTTCTGAATTTATCCGCACATGCAGCAGTCTCTCCAACACGTCCGATTGTTGTATCTGCAATAACAACCTTAACCGGCTCTCCGTTGGAATATCTTAAATTCTCTTCCAGTAATTTTGCTGCAGACTTAGCCATGTTCATTGTCTGCTCTTCCAGAGATCCTCTTACGTCAAGAGCGCCTCTGCGGCCATCAATTGTAGGTCTGATTCCGATTACAGGATAGCTTCCGATTAATCTGCTTTTAGCCATAATGTTTATTACCTCCATATTTAAGTTCGTTTGTTCCGGAAAAATCTGCTGCTGTTCCTTCCATTCACGGTAGTAAACTAAATTTCACTGTAACTTGCCCTTGGCAGCAAAATTCAGTTTTGTATATCTCAGGATTTTTGTATGTTCATATCAAAACATCCCGGACAACGGTACCATGTAAACATCAGACAGAATTTCTCCCGTGTTTATATGCTTATTATACAATTGCAATATTATAATTACTTGTGTTATAATGGCAAAAAATAGTATAATATTCACCTTTTTAGAATTATGTATAAAATTTCTATAAACTGTCGGAAGGAGGCTCACCGTCTTGCATGATCTTGACCGGAATGAAAACAGAAAACGAGGGACTTATGAGTTCCCATTTGAATTTCATCACATTGATTCCACTCATCCCCGCTATGTGATGTCTTACCACTGGCATGTAGAATATGAACTGATGCGGATACTCAAAGGAACTCTTACCGTCACTTTAGACGAAAAAAGTTTCACAGCCACAGCCGGAGATATCATTTTTGTACACAGCGGAATCCTTCACAGCGGAATGCCTGATGATTGTGTCTATCAGTGTCTTGTTTTTGACGGAAACGCATTTTTAAAGCACAACTCTGTATGTGCCGGTTATATGCAGAAAATCATCCATCAGGAAATCCTGGTATATCATCATTTTACAGATGAATCAAAAGATATCTGTGAAACTGTAAACAGTATTTTTGACTCCATGTGGCAGAATCAGCCTGGTTATGAACTTACTGTTCTTGGACAATTTTACCACTTTTTTGGTATCGTTTTTGGTAAACATTACTATTTGGAAAATGTGCAAAAGGCACGAAAAGACTATAAGAGGATTCTCCAGCTGAAACAGGTACTGGAATTTATTGAACATAATTATGCATCGCCGCTGACTCTTCAGGAGCTTTCTGCCTCTGTGTCCATGTCACCCAAATATTTCTGCAGATTCTTTTCGGAAATGACACACCAGACGCCTATGGATTATCTGAACAGGCAGCGAATCGAACAGTCCTGCTACGAGCTTTCAACCACCGATGACTCTATTACGGAAATTGCCTACAGGAATGGTTTCAATGATCTCAGCTATTTTATCCGTACTTTTAAAAAATATAAGGGAATCACTCCGGGAAAATATAAAAGATCTTAAATTACTCTGCTGCAAATACAAAGGAGCGCCAAAGCGCTCCTTTTCCATCCATCTCTTTTTCCTATAAAACCTCATTGAGAACTGACAGTCCGTATTCTGCCAGACTGTGGTCTTCCTCACCGGTTCCTCCGCTGACGCCAAGGCCTCCGATGATGGTATCGCCCACCTTCAGCGGTACGCCGCCTCCAAAGATTACAATCTTGCCATTGTCCATTTTATCCACACCGTAGAAGGTTCCCCCCGGCTGAGCAAGAACGCTCAGCTCCTTTGTGGACATTTTCACCGCAACAGAAGTATATGCTTTCTTGGTCGCCACATCAAAGCTTACCAGAAAAGCGCCGTCCATTACGTGAACTGCAATGGGATTTCCTTCCGGTCCGCAGACTGCGATCACTGCTTTTTTGCCCCGGCGTTCTGCTTCTTTTTCAATTTTTTCAATCAGACGCTTGGCGCTGTCCAGAGTAATTCTGCCCTGGATTCCCATTCTTTTTAATACTTCCTGGATTACAGCTTCGCTTGGCTGAGTTCCCTGATTTTCTGCCATGGGTCTCTCCTTTTTATCACCGGATACCTGTGTGTTTTCGGATTTTTCCACCTTGTCTGCCTGAATGGCATCGATATATCTGGCAAGAACATAAAGGTAATCTGCCAGGCGGTTCATATATTTTTTTGTTCCGTTATCTGCTCCGAACTTTACACTGACCGCAGCCAGCGCACGCTCTGCCCTTCTTGCCACTGTCCGGGCAATATCAAGCTCTGCCGATAATCTGTTGGCTCCGGGAAGAATAAATTCCTTCGGTCTCTGAAACAACCCCTCCAGACGATCGATTTCCTGTTCCAGCGTTTCCACCGGAGCATCTTCTATTTTATAATCTCTGTTATAAGGATCTGCCACACCTGCCATAATTGTGATCAGCCTGCGCTGAATCTTTTCCAGAACAGCAATTGCGTCTTCGTCCTCCATCATTGTCTTTACCAGCCCCAGATGGCTTGTCAGCTCATCAATCGTTCCCACAAGCTGAATACGGTCGTCTGACTTGGATACATTTTTTGTGCGTACAAGGTCTGTTGTTCCCTTATCACCGCTTTTTGTATAAATGTTCATAACGACATCTCCCTGTTTTCCCCGTAAATAGCCTTAAACGGCATTTTTTTTACCGCTCTCGCGCTGTTTGCCCCAAGATTTCTGCACTGCCAGAAACGTGGATCATTTAACTCAAATACATTTTTTCCTTTGGGAAGCTTTGCCATCTGCATGGCAATCCTGCGCTCTGCAATACCAATTCCTGAACCAAGCATGGAATCTTTTGCAGCTTCAAATGCAAGCTCATCCATGTCGGCATCTCTGGAATGTATCTCATAAAGAACGCCCTCTTCTTCAATTCCCGCACAGATCTCCCTTAAAAAATCTTCATCCGGATCTCTGGTGTATATAATAACAGTTGGTTTTCTGACGATCATGCTTCCTCCTGAAACTCTGCCGTCTGTCTGACCGGTACGGTCAGCTGCTTAAATATGACATTAACAAACCTGTGGCCACTGCGTTTCTCGGCCCCTCTGTTCCCCGGATATTTCCACGTCCACAGACGATCCGGTATTCTGCAAGGGCTTCTGTAAGCATTTCCGGAATCTCAAAGTCCTCAGCGGAACCGCCAACCAGCACTACGTTTGATATTTTTCGTAAATCATGTTCAGGAGCCACGATTTTCAGCGCACGAACAGCATTTCTTACAAATACCTTCCGCTTTGCCTCTCTTCTGACCTCAAGAATCTTTTCCATGGGAATGTCTTCTTCCACCTTCAGCATTTCGCCGGGTGCCAGAAGTACCACATGTCCATAATATCCCGGGTCTATAGACTCCTCAAAAAACTGCATGGAACCATTTTCCAGTCTCATATGAAAAAGGCTTTCCACCTTTCCCATAGGATATTTTTTTATCTGCTCCGCCGTAGTGCGGCTTCCCAATCCGAGTTCTGTCTGTATCAGCATGGTAACAAGCTCTCCCGCTCCTGCCTGATGGGTCGTCCGGACTGTGCCGTTTTCTTCCAGCACCGCCGCATCTGTGGACCCGCCCCCCATATCAAGAATTGCAAGGGGAAGTCTTGTTCCCGGTGTGGTCAGCGCTCCAAGAGATGCCATAACTGCTTCCACGCCTGCAACTACAGCCTTCACTTTAAGTTCCTGTTCCAGTTTTTCTGCAATTTTCTGCATGGGAAGGTGCTTTGTCTTCACCATGGCAGCGATTCCCACTGCCTTTTCCATGCAGGTTTCTCCGGCAAGTGAGCCGGATATCTCAACAGGGGCCAGAGTATCTACTGCAAGAATGTCTGTGATCCTTACCTCCTGATCCCGGTCTGAAGCAACATCCGTCATACTTTTTTTGATACGGTCCAGCATATTTCCCACGTTGGTATTCTGCTGCCCGCTGATATCACGGATCTGGCCTGCTTTTTGGAGCGTTTCCATAATAGAATCTGCTCCTGTATCAATATTTACACTTAATTCTCTGCTTCCGTGGAAGTGGATCTCACCTGCAGGAAGAACATTCTCTCTGATGTTTCCGTTTGGGGTGCGGATCACAACCGCGCTCCTTTTTCCGATCAGGCTCTTTGCAATAGGAGTGACTGCTCTTGTTTCCTCCGGATTCAGTCCCAGGAGAGTGGCAATGCCGTAAGGATTGCTCAGCATCCTTATTCCGGTTCCCGGCAGAGCTACCTCAATAGCGGCCAGCTTATCTTCCGGAACCCGGCTGATATGCCTGACTTCATCAATAATGGGAATCTGCTTGTTCAGACGGTTTTCCACAAGTACTGCCTCATCAGCCTGAAGGATCAGCCCCCGGATATCAAGTTCCGGAATATGCTGGTTCAGCCTTGCCGCAACCTCCTCATAGGAGAACTTATTTGCTGCCACTACAATATAGGGAACTCCCGTTTTCCCCTTCCAGATATTTTCCAGATGAAGAAGATAACCGGATGCCTCACCTGCTCCTGCCGGAGTGGAAGGATTGTGCCCGATCATGGAAGATTCGGTAATAATGGTTTCGGTAATGGTCTCCATTGCCGTATCTCCGATCACAGGGGCTGCCTCATTAAGGCGCACAAGATCAAGGGCGCTTAAAGGCTGCCTGATTTTATCCAGAGCCTCAAGAAGCGCGGACTTTATCCCGTGAACATTTGGCAGTGTCCCTTTTGTTCCGGTTGTCATCCTGGAAGCCCCGGAGAGGAAATGGAAACTTCCATCCTCTCCCACACTTCCAATGCATACTTCAGTTGTGGAATTTCCTATATCAACACCCGCAATCAGTTTCAAAGAAGAATTCCCCTTTTTTCATAAATCTCTGCTGCTTCCAGAACCAGCTTTGCACAGTGCGGCGCACTGTATTTTTCCAGAAGCTCCTGTGCCATAAGTACAAGCTCTGTTTTAGTAGAACGGTTCGGACGCAGTTTGTTGTACATGTTCAGTATTACCTCGTCAGGTACGTTGGCAAGCTCAGAAGCTCTCTGAAAATTTGCTTCCATCTGAGGATTGTCCGCTTCCTTTGCCACCTGTCCCTGGCGTTTCAGCATTTCCGGAGATATCTTAATATCCTCCGCCTGTACATTACCTCTTTTTACTTCGTCCAGAGTAATGTCAGAAAGCTTTTTTCCTGTTTTGGAGGTAATGGTATCTGCTTCATTCTGTCCTAACGGATAGCTGCTCATCTTATTCCCTCCCATTCGATCATTCCTTTTTCCGGATCCAGCTGCTCTGTTTCCACAATGTGCATCAGCGCTGCCTTTACCTGGTATTTCGCACGTACCATAGGGTCGTTGGTACACTCAACAGGCGTAACCTTTTCTCCCTTTACATACTTTGCGGCATTCTGTCCGATCTTACGGTAGGTTTCCAGATCCATAAGAGGCGCCTGTGGAAAAAGCTCCAGATTGGAAAGAGGATACAGATCCTTCTGATGAATGACTGTAGTTCCCTTTGACTGGATTCCGATGCCAATGCCGGAGCCGGAAAGCTTAGCAGCCTGAAGCGCCATAAAGCATACGTCCGAAGTATCCAGAACCTTTACCACACGGGAGGTCATTCCCTCTTCCTCAATTCCTGCTTTTACGTTACGGAGAACCTCATCAAGAGGAATTCCGCCCATAGTCTTATGGATTTCTGTCTGAAAGGCTGCCCCAACACCGATCACAATCTCTCGGGGATCTGTTCCCTGAGCCGCCCTGGCTGCATTGTCATAAGAATGTTTCGAACGCATCCGTGTTCTTCCGGCAAGGCTTCCGGATCCGGATGTTTCCGGTGTCTGAACTTCTTTTTCCGGCTGTGCGCCATTCTGATGAAGCTGCTCCACAACCGCCTGAGTGATCGCACGGATCAGTTGTTCATTTACTTCCATAGCGCACCTCCTAAAATTCGTTTACATTGATTCTGTGAGGAATTGCCTTGATCTCCTCCCAGCGTTTTCCGGAAACACGATATCCGGTTCCCGGCCCCATATAATCATTCGGAGTATTTACACCGGACATTACCTGGAAATGTTCATCCAGAATAGCTGCCGTATGCATATAATCTCCGATAACTCTCTGTTTCAGCATGTTCAGGATATTTTCTGCAAGTTCCGTATAACCGCTTTCAGCAAGAGCCTTTACCACATCAACGCCTGTAATGCCGCGCTTCATCATTTCATCCGCAGACATCAGGTCTGCCGCAGCGTCACGCTTCAGAGTATCCCTGCTTCCATGAGCATAGGTAACTGCTTCCACCTGCTCGTCTGTTATCTCAGTTAAACCAAGATATTTGAATACGGCCTGAACCGCCTTGCCTGCAGTGCGGCGCACACGGATCACATCTTCCTCTGTAACAGGTCGAAGACCTCCGTCCACCTGCATATCTCTCTGCATTACGTTATAATCGTCAAAATCCTCGGCGTCAAAATTGGAGCCTGCGAACATATTGTCATAATTTGGCTCTGCAGCATATCCGGAAAAAATAAAATCTGTTCCCGGCATAAACTGAAGCATGGTTCTTGCTGTTCTTCTCATGTCAGAATTGGAAAAACTCTGATCATTGGAGGATGCACATTCCAGTCCTAGAAGGGCTGCAACAAGGTTCTCGCCAATGACCTCACGGATTCCTGCCGGAACGCCTGCAGCAACACCAATGCAGCTTACAGAACCATTCTGGATTCCCTGGCTTCCTGCTCCCTTTGTCACATAAAGGCAGCGGCACTCCAGATACAGCATGGACTTCATCTCACTGCTTCCCATCAGCACTTCGCTTCCGGCGCCGGAAGTAAAGCGGACTTTCAGTCCTCTGGATGCATAAGCTGAATTCAGAAACGCCTTGGAATACGGAGTATCGTCTCCGTCAATAAATACCTTTTCCGTGCCATAAACAGAAAGGGTCTCCGCATAAGTGGTAAGCCCGCGGATCCCAAGTTCCAGTTCTGTAGCTTCCTCAGCCGAACACTGAGTCAGTACTCCCGGACGTCCTGCCTGGGAACCGATCAGAAGAGCCATTGCGCTGAACGGCGCATAACGTGCCACACCCATGGTAGTCTCTTCTTCACTGAAACCTCTCAGGGCGCCTTCTGCAGCGTCTGCTGCGATCTGAACCGGATCATCCTTCAGGTTTGTAATGTGAGCCTGATTTCCCGGAATTTTTCTGGCGCGCATTTTCTGCATTCCCATCATCATTTCCACCACATTCAGGCAGTTGATAACTTCCGCCATCTTTGCAGGAGTAATACCGGATACGATCTCCAGTATCTCCTTACGGGAAACATTGATATCTACGATCTTTCTGGCAATTTCCAGAGAGGGAACCGCCATAGACGCCTCTGCTCTGTCTGTGCGGATCGCGTAATCCGCAATGAACTGATCCAGGAAGTCAAAGTCTTCTCTCTTCTTTCCGTCCAGTTCTGTAATTATATTATTTTCTATTTTTACAGAAGGCTTCGGATCATAGGGACTGTGCATTGCCACAAATCCCATTTCCGGCCATTCGTCAATAAATCCGTCTTTATTTACTGCCCGGCGATCCAAAGCCTCGATTCTTTTCGATCTTTTCATATCGTCTACCTTTTCAGAAAAGTCTGTCTCAGATTATATCTGCCTTCCCTTTTAAAAGGACCACAGCTTTGTATAAATTTTTATAATATCTTCTTTTGTCGGCACTCGTGGATTGGTAGGTGTGCAGGCATCTGCAAGAGCCGCCTCTGCCATCTTGTCTATTGCCGCAAAGTAAGCATCCGGTGTAATGGTTCCGATTTCCTGAATGGTAAGCGGGATATTCATTTCTTTCAGCATGAACTGGATCCAGTTTACAAGTGAACGGACACTCATTACTTTATTATAATTGCTCAGCCCCAGAATATGGGCAATATTTGCATAACGCTTCACTGCCGGAAGGTATTCTTTCTGGCTTCTGCTGTGCTTATTGATGTTTGCATTAAATTCCACAATATGAGGAAGCAGCATTGCATTGGCTCTTCCGTGGGGAATATGGAACATTGCTCCCAGCTGATGCGCCATACTGTGAGTGATTCCCAGACCTGCAGTGTTAAAGGAAAGGCCTGCAAGACAGGAAGCCACATGCATTTTCTGACGGGCATGCATATCACTGCCGTCCAGATAGGCTCTGAGAAGAAATACGCCGCAGATCTCAATAGATTTTTCTGCCAGAGCAGAAGAAAATTCATTATGATCTATGCTGACATAGGATTCCAGCGCATGTGTAAATACATCCATTCCCGTGTCTGCCGTAATAGACGGAGGAACACTTTTTACCAGCTCTGCATCCAGAATCGCCTCGTCTGCTGTCAGGCTGTCTGAAACAAGCGGATATTTTACTTTTGCCTCTGTATCGTTGACAACTGCAAAAGAAGTTACTTCTGATCCTGTCCCGCTTGTTGTTGGAATTGCGATCAGCCCCACTTCTGCATAGTGGTTGATCTTTAATGCAAACTCACGGATGGCTTTTGAGGAATCAATAGCGGAACCTCCGCCTACTGCCACAACAACCTCCGGCTGGAAACTCAGGAATTTCTTTACGCCGTCTGCAATTTTATCTACAGGCGCATCCGGTACTACATTGTGGAAAATATCATATTCTTTTCCGCCTCTTGTAAGCGGCTCTGTTATCAGGTCGATCATTTTGCTCTGAACAACAAAGGGATCTGTAATGATCAGGACTCTTTTATAAGGAATATCCTTCAGTCTTTCCAGCGCGTTCTCCCCAAAATGGATCACTGTTTTCATCTCAAAAGTATTCATGTCTGATGCTCCTTTTTTATGGCTGCTTCGGATACCGGCATTCAATTTCGGCATTGGTAAAACGTGCAAGCCATTTTTCAGACGGCCTTTTGTCTGTTACCACTACGTCTAAATCACGCAGCTTTCCTGCCACAGAAAAAGCAGTCTGATCAAATTTGGTACTGTCAACTACCAGAATTTTTTTGCGTCCGGAAGCGATCATGGCTTTTTTCGTTGTGCCAAAAGACTCCTGGGATTCCATGATTCCCCATTCCTGATCAAGTGCCTTACAGGAAAAAAACACCTTGTCCACATAATAGGAACGGATAACTTCCTCTGTCCTGGATCCCAGAAACGCAAGATATCCTTCTTTCATGACACCGCCTGTGGAAATGATATTCCATCCGGATACATCCGAAAGCTCTATCAGGATTTCCATGGAATTGGTGATCACTGTAAGTCTTTCTTTATCCTTTAATGCCTTTGCAATAAAAACTGCGGTGGTGCTTGCATCCAGAAAAATGTGATCCCCGTCCTGCACCATTTCTGCCACAATCTCCGCCATTTTCTGCTTTCCGCCTACATTCTGGTTTTTGCGAATATTAAAGGGCAGGTCAATACTTACATTTTCATTAATAACGGCTCCGCCATAGCTTTTTGTGGCAAGCCCTTCTTTTTCAAGCTTGTCAAGATCCCGGCGTATTGTTTCTTCTGAGACTTCATAGAGCTGGCTGAGTTCACTTACTACAACCCGTCTTTCTGTCTGAAGTTTCTCGAGGATCAGATTCCGTCTTTCTAATGCCAGCATTTTCCTTGCCCCCTTTTTGAGAACTTTTTATAAAATAGAATCAATCATGCGTCTGTCTGGATGAGCAATTACAGAAGAGTCAAGGTACATGCCTTTTTCGGCAACAAGCTCTTTCGCTCTCTGAATGGACGCTTCTACTGCGGATACCTCTCCGGTAATCATCATATAAGATTTTCCGCACATACCCTTTGCAATACGAAGCTCGATCACATCTACAATGGCTGTTTTGGCAGCCTGGTCAGCTGCTTCGATAATAGATACCGCATCATAGGTTTCCAGAATTCCAAGCGCGCTGATATCCTCGATCACAGTGGTTCCGTACATAGCCGGAAAAAGTGATTCATGAGGATTTCCAAGCACAAAACTGTCAATACATTTATCTTCGTAAGTGGTAACTGCCGCGTCAACAGCCGCTTTTACCGCACTTAAATCACCGGTGATAATTGCAATATATTTTCCCGGACATACGGTCTGCGCCTCAACGATTTCTACGTCAGAGGTCTTTACCATGGCATCCGCTGCTGTGACACCTGTGGCAGTAGTTTTAAATTCAATCATTCCGATTGCTTTACTCATGTTCTGCACGTCCTTTCTACTTTGCTGCAATTATGATGTAGCGGTCTGTTACTTCAGTTACTTTTCCGCAGATACTTGCATGAATGCCGACGCTTAATCCGTCAGCAGGCTTTGCAATCATCTGACCTCTTGTTACTTCATCGCCTGCTTTCACAATTGCCTGTGCCGGAGCGCCGATATGCTGACTCAGAAGGATCTTAACCTTCGGAACAGCTACCAGAGTCTCATCCATCGGTGCATCCTTATCATATTTTGTCAGTCCAAGCCGTGCCATCAGACGTTCCTCAGGAACTTTGCGGTATTCTCTGGACTGCTGCACCGGTACCGGCTGTACACCCTGCGCAGGTCTGATTCCTGCTTTTCTGAGTCCGCCCTTCATATCCGCCAGCAGAGTTCTGGGAGCCAGGCTCTGAGGGCAGGCATACATCTCGCAGACACCGCAGGAACTGCAGAAATGAGAATCCAGATAAGGATTCAGATCTCTGAAATCACCGTTTGCTGCCGCTCTCATGAAACGCGCCGGATCAATAGGATGTCCCAGATTGTTTCTCGGGCAGAGATCTGTACAGGTATTACACTGGCAGCAGATAGACGCTGCACGTTTTAAATCTATGGAAGAAGTTCTCTGCTTCTTCATAACGATCAGATGATCCTTCGGAAGGACCAGAATCGCATTCGTTGTCTTTGTTACCGGGTCGGAACCGCTGCCGATCCGCCCCATCATAGGTCCGCCTACAAAATATACGGCGTCCTTTGTTGTAATTTCACCGGCCTGCTCCACAACCTCATCCAGCGTACATCCGATAGGAACACGGACAGTTACAGGCCTGCTTACTTCTGCCACAACAGATACATATTTGTCTGTTACAGGCATCTGTTTTTCCAGTGCGCGGTATACGTTGTAGATCGTCTCAACATTAAAAACGATAACTCCCTGTTCAATAGGCAGTCCCCCGGGTCTTACCACGCGTCCGGTTGCTTCATAGATCAGAACAACTTCATCTCCCATAGGATAAACTTCCTCAAGAAGATGTATCCTGATTCTCGGGAATTCCTCAATATGCTGCTGAAGCGCTTTTACTGTCTGCACATAAGATTTTTTAATGCCGATGATCGCTTCTGATGCGCCGACTGTCTCTGCTACAAGATTGAAAGTTTTCATGATCTCATAGGCATGCTTTTCCAGCAGCTGTCTGTGCAGTTTAAGCAACGGCTCGCACTCTGCACAGTTCATGAGAATGGTATCCGCCTTATCCGTAAGCTTGGCATAAGTCGGAAATCCGGCGCCGCCGGCGCCTGCCACACCGCTGTCCTGCATTATTTTCTGTAATTCTTTGATTTCCATGGCGTTACTCCAATCCCGCACCGTCATCAATGATTCCGACTATCGCCGCATCAATAGGTGCTGTTTCTTCGCCGCAGCCGATTCGTGCTGCGCTACCTTGTGCCACCAATACATACTCTCCGATTCCCGCGCCGATCATGTCGATCGCAACAATCTGGCTGAGTTCTGATTTCATATGATGCACCGGCTCTACAATCATAAATTTCTGTCCGATCAGCTTCTCACTTTTCCGGGTGGAAACCACGCTTCCAACTACTTTTCCTACAATCATGTGAGCCTCCGCATAAATATTCTTCTTAAATCCTCCTATGGGGATGCGGCGCATATATCCCAAAGGATCTTTTCCTGTGCTGCATCCCCTGCTTTTCGGAGGAACCTTATTTTATAATTGTAACGGTATTGCCTGTGGCGATCTTCGCCGCATTGGCCTCATCCGTATCAATATGCATTTCCAGTGTAAAGCTGTCGTCTACACGGATCTTTACCTGATTAAAGATTGTTCCGCGCTCGTTGTCTGCTTTTACAGAAACAATATCGCCGTCCTTTACACCTGCTGCCTGAGCATCTTTCGGTGACATATGAATGTGACGCATAGCCACAATACAGCCCTCGTTCAGATAAATAGCACCCTTTGGTCCCACAATGGCAATGGGAGCACTTCCCTCGACATCTCCTGATTCGCGAACCGGAACCTTCATTCCCAGTTTAATGGCATCTGTGGCTGATACTTCCACCTGTGATGCTTTGCGGACAGGTCCTAAAATCCTGACGTTCTCAATAGCACGAAGCTTGAGACCTACGATAGTAACCGTCTCATTTGATGCAAACTGTCCGCCCATCAGCTCTTTTTTCTTTGTAAGCTGATATCCCGGTCCGAACAAAGCCTCTACATGCTCCTGTGTCAGGTGGATATGCCTTGCGGAAACTCCAATGGGAACCATGAAGCCCTGGCCTCTGCTCTCATTTTTATTAATGGCGTCTATCACCATTTTGGTGATCAGCTCTATGTTCTTTGTTTCCAAGAATACACCTGCTTTCCGAATAAAAATTCAGCCATGAGCCAGACAGCCGGATCAGGGAACCCCTGTCTGCACAAAAGTCTCTGACCCTTTTACCCGGCCTGTAATAAGTCTGGATACATGACTGAACTGCTTACTCTGATTTATTTAAGAACCGGAAGAATCTTCTCAACGTCTGTATGAGGTCTTGGAATTACATGTGTAGCTACAAGCTCTCCAAGTCTGGATGCTGCTGCGCTTCCGCTTTCTACTGCTGATTTCACAGCGCCTACATCACCGCGAACCATAACTGTTACAAGTCCGGAACCGATTTTCTCTGTTCCTACAAGCGCAACGTTTGCTGCCTTGCACATCTGGTCAGCTGCTTCGATAGCTGCTGTAAGTCCTCTGGTTTCAACCATTCCTAATGCTTCCTGTGTCATGATTTTTCCTCCTTATCAATGATCCATTATCAGGAAAGTTTCCTGAATTATTTTTCCGGCTGTTCAGCCTCTTCTTCTGTCTGCTCTTCAGACTGTTTCTTCCATCGGCTTGCGCTGAGTTCCACAAGCTTGACAATTTCCTCATGTGGCCGCGCGATCACTGCATAACTTGCCGGTTTCTTAATTGCCTTGGCTGCCGCTGTTTCAACAGCTTCGGTGACAGCCGATACATCACCCTGTACAATAAGAGTTACCAGGCGTCCGCCCAGCTTACGTTCCCATGACGCCAGCTCAACGTCTGCAGTTTTACACATAATGTCCAGCGCATCCATCGCCGCTACGACACCTGTGATTTCAATAAAACCATATGCTTTATTCACGAGCGAACTCCTTTACGCCTGTATGTTTGTATCTGTTATTTAAACAGTAGGCAGAATTTTTTCTACGTCTGTATGAGGTCTCGGAATTACGTGAGTTGCTACAAGCTCTCCAAGTCTGGATGCTGCTGCGCTTCCGCTTTCTACTGCTGCCTTAACAGCTCCAACATCACCGCGAACCATAACAGTTACAAGACCGGAACCGATTTTTTCTGTTCCCACAAGAGCAACCTCTGCCGCTTTTGTCATTGCATCTGCTGCCTCGATTGCAGCGGTAAGTCCTCTTGTTTCTACCATTCCTAATGCTTCCTGTGCCATTTTATTTCTCCTCCTGAATCAAGTTTATATATTTGGGGACTATGTTCTGTCAGCTTTTATCAAGTGCGCTGATCTTTAACATTTTTTCCGTTCCCTCTTCAGGGTTCGGAATAATATAGTGCTGTACCACACCAGTCATCCGGTTCGCTACTTCCATTCCTGTTTCAACGGCTGCTGTCACATCCGTCACACTTCCGCGGAATTTGATGCATACCAGAAGCGGTACTGGCAGGCTGTCTGCATTTGCAGGCTTATTCTTATCGAATACCTCCAGTCGGACATTTGCTGCCTTACATCCGGCATCTGCCGCTACAAAGGCTGTGGCCAGCCCAAACACTTCCAGAATTCCTACAGCTTCTGCCATTTTGCTTCTCCTCTATTCTCCGGATTATTCATTAACGATGGCGATCTTCAGACCTGTCATTGCAAGGTTGGTCTCAAGAGCCTCATTGATCTGCTCAAGCGGGAACTTATGAGTGATAAGTTCAGACATCGGAAGTCCGATCGCCTTTGCTCTCTTGAGGAAATCAAAGGTAGTTGCATAATCTCTCAGGTTGTATACCCAGGAGCCAACCAGATTGATCTCTTTGGAGCAGAGATCAAAATGAGGATTGATCACTGCGTCTCCGCCGTTGATAAAGAAGCCAAGCTCACAGAGGCCGCCGCCGTTGCGGATGAATTTATAAATGTTTGCATGTGCCTTCGGGTTTCCTGTGCACTGGAATGCAAAATCTGCAAGATGTCCGCCCTGAGCCTCTTCAACTGCTGCTGCAAGAGCTTCCACACCCTGATAATTCATAAAGTTTACAGTTGTGTTTGCGCCCATTCTCTTAGCAAACTCAAGACGCTGCTCATTTCCGTCTACTGCGCAGATGTTTTCAACACCCATGGTACGGAGAACGGCAATGCAGATCAGACCGATCGGTCCGCAGCCCTGAACAACAACTCTGCTGTTGAACTTCAGGATTCCTGTTGTTTTTGCTCTCTCAACTGCGTGAACAAGAACTGCACATGGCTCGATCAGAATACGGGAATCCAGATCCAGATCACTTACATTAAAGAAAGTAGAACCGAAATTTCCGCCTCTGATTAAGATGTAGTCCGCAAACCATCCATTGAATTTTACATCATCATCCGGAAGAAGTCCATATACATCTGCTCCGCCCACGTTTTTCTTATTCAGGTCAAACATTGTGATCTCCGGATCATCCTTGAAGATCATACAGGTAACAACCTTGTCTCCTACTTTCACAGCTTTTCCTGCTGTATCAACGGTTACGTTTTTACCCATGGCAACGATCTCGCCGGTTCCCTCATGTCCGAGAACTACCGGAATCAGGCCAAACGGGTCGTTTTTATATTCATGAGCATCAGTTCCGCATACGCCGCATCCCTCAACTTTAACAAGGATATCGTCATCTCCCAGTTCCGGAATCGGATACTCCTGAAGCTCAAAATGTTTTTTCTCGGTCATCATTGCAACTCTTGCAGTTTTCGGAATTCCGCCGTTTGCTGCCGGAGCTGCCGGTGCGGAAGCTGCTGCCGGAGCCGCTCCCTTTCCTGTCATACCGGAAAGAACCTGTTTTACAATTTCCTCAATATTTACATTGTTCATATCCATTGTTCTATTCCTCCTGATTAACGAATGCAAAGGCTGTCAGACATTACGCAGCGTCTTCTCTTTGTAAAAGTGCTTGCGCTTGTAAGTCCCTCTCCTGTACGGCTGGCAATAGTAAAGGTACAGAAGCCTTCTCCTCCGAATCCCAGCGCAGAATAGGACGGGCCGTTCTTTACAAGGATTGCGGTATCGATCGCTCTTGCATATTTTGTGATATTGTCAACATTTTTGGAGTGGATATGTGCGGAGTGGCGGTTGCCGTGCTCCAGCCATACAGCCTGCTCTACTGCATCGTCAAAGTCTCTTGCTCTTACCATACCGAGAATCGGCATCATAAGCTCTTCGGCGATCAGCGGGTGTTCCTTCGGTCCTTCGAATACGATGCAGCGGATATTTGCCGGCGCATCCACTCCGATCATGGACAGAAGTGTTCTCGCATCACGACCAACACATTTACGATTCAGCTTGCCGCCTGCCAGAACAACCTCTGTAAGCTTGTCCTGTTCTTCCTTGGAAGCCAGGTAGCAGTCATTTTCTGTAATAAGATAATGCATCAGCTCATCTGCAATGGAAGACACTGCAACAATTTCTTTCTCTGCAATACAGGGAAGATTGTTGTCAAAGGTACATCCGTTTACAATATCCTGAGCTGCTTTGCGGATATCAGCAGTTTCATCAACAAGTGCCGGAGGATTTCCTGCGCCTGCTCCGATTCCTCGTTTTCCGGAGGAAAGAACTGCTGTTACCACACCAGGGCCGCCTGTTGCGGCGATCAGGTGAATGTCTTTATGTTTCATCATAATATCGCTGGTTTCCAGCGTCGGTTTCTCGACTGTTACAGCAATATTATCCGGTCCTCCGCTTTCCAGGGAAGCCTCATTTAAAAGATTGATTGCATAGATAGATGTTTTGATCGCTGCCGGATGAGGGTTGAATACAACTGTATTTCCGCCTGCCAGCATACCCATAGTATTACACAGAACTGTCTCACTTGGGTTTGTACACGGAGTGATCGCTCCGATCACACCAAACGGTCCCATTTCGATCAGAGTAAGTCCTCTGTCTCCTGACCATGCTGTTGTGGTAATATCTTCTGTACCCGGTGTCTTATCAGCTACAAGATGATGCTTCAGAATCTTGTCTCCGACATTTCCCATTCCGGTTTCTTCTACACCCATGCGGGCCAATACTTCTGCATTTTCTTTAATTTTTTTGCGAATGCAGGTAATGATCTTTTCTCTCTGGTCCATGGACATTCTCTTTACGATCAGTTCCGCCTTCTTGGCAGCCTCGATCGCATCATTCATATCCTTGAAAATCCCATGTTTTCCGGCCGGAGCTTCCGCAATCTGCATTTTTGCCATAACTTCCTGTACAATTTCCTGTACCATGTTCTCACTGATTGGCATGAGATTGTCCTCCTTACTTATTCCGTCAGAATTATTTCATTCCAAGCTGTGCCATTACCTGTTTTGTGATGTTTGCGATCAGTTCTGCATCTGCTTCCTGAGCTCCTGACTCCTGAGAATGAGCAACCATGCAGCCGCCGCAGTTATGACAGTTGATGCCGTCTTTGTTCTGACAGAGATCTGCCGGATGTTTGCCTGGAAGTCCCATTTTTCTTCTGATCTCATAAAGCTTTTCGATTGTCTCTTTATCGAATTCCTTCGGGCCACCCAGAAGTTTGCTCTGGTACAGAAGCTGTGCGTAGAATTCAACAGACTCCATTTTCATGTATGCAGCGTTCAGATCTGTGGACCATGTAAGTGCTCCGTGGCTCTCAAGAAGAACTGCGTCAAAATATGGAAGATATTTTTCCAGTCTGTCCGGAATCTCGTTTGTGGAAGGTGTGCCGTACTCAGCGATCGGAACACATCCAAGAGCGATAACTGCCTCAGGCATGATCGGCTGTGTCAGCGGAATACCTGCGATTGCAAAAGAAGTTGCATATACAGGATGAGCATGTACAACAGATCCAACGTCTGGTCTCTTCTTATATACTCTCATGTGCATTTTGATCTCAGAAGAAGGTTTGAATCCCGGGTTAGCCTGAATCACATTACCCTCTGCATCTACCTTACAGATGTACTCCGGTGTCATAAATCCTTTGGATACGCCAGTTGGTGTGCAGAGAAACTCATTGTCATTCAGTTTTACGGAAATATTTCCGTCGTTTGCTGCTACCATGTTGCGGTTGTAGATACGTCTTCCGATGTCACAAATCTGTTTTTTGATTTCAAACTCGTTTACCATGCTTTTTTCCTCCTTAAGCAATTAGGTGTCTTATTTTATTTCTAAGGAGATTTTACTCCTTAAAACCAAAGTTGTCAAGGAATTCTTGTTGATTCCTGTTGTTTTTATCGGTATTATGTTGTTGTTTTTGTTGTGTTTCTATTTTTTGTCATTTTCCGAAAAAACATACAATTGCATATTTTCTTTTATCTCCGGATCCTGATTTCTTCTGTTATCATCCGTTATAATGCCGATCTTTTATCCGCCGATCTGAACATGCAGGGAAGTGATACTTTCTGCAGCCCGCTTCAGGGTTTTCATTTTTTCTCCGTCAGGAGGCAGTATCCCATCCATCAGATACGCTCTTCCCAGACCTTCATATTTATCCTGCCCCAGTCTGTGATAAGGCAGAAGATGAAGTTCTTTCACTCCGGGAAGAGAATCTGCAAAAGCGGCAATTCCGCGGATTTCCTCCACAGTATCATTAAAGGCGGGGATCACCGGTACCCGTATGATCAGCCTTGTTTTTCCGGAGAGGGCAACCTTTCTGGCATTTTCCATCATCAGCTCATTGGTTTTTCCCGTAAACTGCCTGTGCTTTTCGGGATCTGTATGTTTGATATCCATCAGATAAAGATCCAGATACGGCAGTATCTCCTGAATGCTTTCAAAAGACGCACACGCCATACTTTCGATTGCCGTATTAATGCCCCGCTCCTTCGCTGCCCTGAGAAGATCTCTGGCAAACTCAGGCTGGCAGAGACATTCTCCTCCGGAAAGAGTCATTCCTCCCCCGGAGCGATAATAATAAGGCCTGTCTTTTTCCACCTCGTCGATCATTTCCGCCACTGTGGTGTCTTTCCCGATCACCTTATCCTCTCCAAGTACCTTCATGGTCTGTATCCTGTATTCCTGAGATTCCGGATTACAGCACCAGCGGCACCGCAGGACGCAGCCTTTGAGAAAAACAATGGTGCGGATTCCCGGCCCGTCGTGAACAGAGTATCTCTGAATATCAAAAATCCTGCCCCTGGTATCTAAATAACTCATATTATGCCTTTCCGTTCATACTCTCTCATATTCTGATTCATTGTCCTGCTCCTGTTATATTTCGCCCGGCCACCTTCCCGCGATCAGAATCCCTGTTCTGTTCTCCGGATAATATCATCCTGAAGAGATCTTGACAGAGTGGTAAACAGTGCGCTGTAGCCGGCAACCCGGACAACCAGATGTTTATATTTCTCAGGATTTTTCTGAGCGTCCAGAAGCGTATCTCTGTCAACCACATTAAACTGCATGTGCATGCCCTTCTGATCAAAATAAGAACGGATCAGTGCGGTAAATTTCTCAAGGCCCTCTCTTCCAGCCAGCGCAGAAGGATGGAATTTCTGATTAAACAGAGTTCCGTTAGATACAATAAAATGATCCAGTCTGGCAACGGAATTTGCAGCCGCAGTAGGGCCGTTTACATCCTTTCCTGCCGAAGGCGATACGCCGTCTGCCACAGGAGTGTGGGCATAGCGTCCGTCCGGCGTGGCTCCCGTCTGTCCCCCAAGAGGAACATTCGCAGAAACCGGATAAAGCCCTGCCTGGAACTGACCCCCTCTGGGATTCTTATAGTTCTGAAGAGGCCTTGTATAGGTATAAGCCACATCTCTTGCAAAGTAGTCAACCTCTGGGATATCATTTCCAAACTTCGGAACCTCATCGATCATATGATGAATTTCCTCAAAACGCGCCTTCTGGTCTTCTGAAAGCTTCATGGTCATCACTGTTTCCAGCACGGATTTCACAGCGCTTTCATCAATGGCGCGACCCTGACGCTCCATCTCTTTCAGGATAGATGCTGTCATATCCGCTGCTGTCTCACTGTCGATTCCTTTTCCGTAATTCCATAAAAGGGCTTCTTTATATTCCTCCATGGAAACTTTTTTGTCTCTGTATACAAGCTGACGCACTGCATAAAGAGAATCTGCCATATTGGCGATTCCGAATCCCTGAGGGCCGGTAAAGTTATATACCGCTCCGCCTTCCTGAACAGAAATCCCTCTTTTTATACAGTCATCCACCATACAGGACAGAAACGGCAGCGGACATCTTTCTGCGTGAGCCACATCAATGGCATTATCAGCGTTTACAAGAAGAGAAATAAAGTAATCCATCTGTTTTTTATAGGCATCATAGAATTCTTCAAAGGTGGTCATCTCTGTCACATCACCTGTAGCGATTCCCACCTGCTCCCCTTTGTCCATTCCATTGGAAAACACAAGCTCCAGAGGACGGCACATGTTAAAGAACGCCGCGTCATGCCAGCCGTCTGTTTTTCCGGCCTTCTGAGGCTCCACACATCCGATGATATTGTACTCTCTGGCATCTTCAAGAGAAAGTCCTCTGTTCTGAAGAGCCGGAATGATCACTTCGTCATTATAATAGGCCGGAAGTCCGATTCCCGTTCTGGTCAGTTCCGCCGCTTTGATCAGAAACTCATGAGGGCTTCCGTTCCATACTCTTACAGAAAGAGACGGCTGGGGCAGATGTACATGCATGGATGCCTGAATACACATGATTGAAAGATCATTTGTCACATCCTCCCCGTCTTTGTTCTGTCCGCCTGCAATGAGATTCTGAAACAGACTGTAGCCTGCAAAGCCTTCTGCCGAGGCGGCGTCACGGCATTTATTCAGATCGTTCAGTTTTACCCAGATGCAGTCCATCAGCTCCTGCGCAAACTCTCTGGTGATATTTCCGTTTTCCAGATCCTTTTTATAGTAAGGATACATATACTGGTCAAAGCGTCCCGGTGAGATGGAATGACCGCTGGATTCCAGCTGAATAAGCTGCTGAACAAACCAGAAAGACTGACATGCCTCATAAAAGCTTCCCGCCCCCTTTGCCGGGACACGGCTGCAGTTAAGGGCAATCACCTCAAGCTCATTTCTTCTGACAGGATCACTGCATTCAGCAGCCATTTTTTCTGCCAGCGCCGCATAACGCTGTGCATATTCCATCACTGCCTGACAGCTCAGGATCACTGCATTTAAAAAGTGGGATCTTCTTGCATAATCGCCGTCGCCCACCTGACATCTGTCCAGCTCCGCCTGGGCTTTTGCCATGATTCCTTCATATCCGATAGCAAGAACTTCCTCGTATTTTACTGTTACATGGCCTACACCGTTATAAAAATAATTTCCCGGCGTAAAAATATTATGTTCAATGGCCTTTATTGCTTCCGGAGCCATATATGAGGTTGCCAGCTCACTGGTGGTCTTCCCCTTCCAGTATTTATGTACCTCTCTTAACTCCTGTTTTGTTTCTTCGGCAATATAAAACGGGTCCGCGCTCCTCGTTTCAACCGTATCCAGTTCATCCTCCAGCCACTGGTAAGAAAATTCCGGATAAGTCTGACAGCCTCTCGGTGCTATGGTACTGCTGCCTACGATCAGTTCCTCATCACGGATAATGATGGGAATATGACGCAGAATATGAGCAAATGCCTCCGCACGCCTGGTAATCATGGGTTCGCCTTCGGTTGCCTGATAAGATTCTGTAATCAGTTTCGCTCTGGCAGATTCGATCACCGGCATTTTCTCATACAGATGGTCAACCAGTCTTGTAATTCTGGCTGATTTTGGAATATCTGTGGTATTAAACATTTCCACGCTTCTCCTTTCTCACAGCTTTTCCGGACAGAATCCGGCTGCCGTGTATCATATACATCCATTATACGCCATCCTTCCCTGTGCGTCAACAAAAAGCAACACATACCGTTCCGTTTTGATGAGGTTTTTATTGTATTTGATATGTGTTTTTTGTTGTTTTTTATTTATTGTATTTTTCCATGAACATTTCAAAATCCCTGTGTCATAATCCTTTCGGCTAAATTTCCGAAAAAACCAACTTATATCCGCAACAACAGAATATCCATACTGGCTCCTGACAACAAGCTTAAAGACTTTAAATATCTCTTTCTGAAACCATTGTTTTCTCCTGAAACTTTGATATAAAAAAAGAGACTTCCGCTCCTGTACCATTTCTGCCAATAGTACAAAACCTTCCAGTCCCTTTTCACTTGTCTGTTATTCGGTTTTCTTTTTGATTTTAACCTGTAAAAACGATATTGTTGTTTACAGCAGCGAGAATATCAGTATCTTCTCTCTCATATTATTCCCCGGGAATAAATCCATACAATTAACAGCTCCCTCATACTGCAGCTCATCCAGGCCATTGAGATACACCTCATATTCCTGAGAGGGATAATAAAAATACAGCCTGAGCTCCCGTTGATTTTCATACCAGGATTCCAGTATTCTTGCCATTGCCTGTTTGAGAATCTCCAGACAGAATGGATTAAAGAAAAAGCATCTGTCCACCTGTGCAGGAACCTGATAAGCTGCCGCATCCTGCTGCACAAAACATACTTTTTCGGAAGAAACTGCTTTTTTCTGATTCCGAAGAGCAGTCTGGTAAAACCGCTCATTATATTCAATTCCTATAGAATTACACCCGGTCTGATAGGACAAAAAGAAATCCACACGCCCTTTTCCACAGCCATAATCAAGAACCGTGTTTTTCTTTCCGATCTCTCCACTGTTTCCAAGCCTTTCCAATACTGAATAAGGCGTGGGCTCATAAGGATATTTGTACCGATCCGAGCCTGTATCATCCCGCCCTGATGTGCGGATCTTTAACAGCCTGTCCCAGGAATCTTCATTCATACCAAGCACTTCCTCCTGCTATTTCTGAGTTTCATTTTCCAGATGCTCCTCCAGTGTAGGATGCATATGGCGGATGACCATAAGAGTTGCCACCATCAGCACAATTCCCACCGGAAGGGCAATCCAGGCAGTTTTTACAAATCCTGCCACCAGATAGGTAACAAAGGATACTGCTGCCGCCAGCATCGCATAAGGAAGCTGCGTAGACACATGGTTCACATGATCGCACTGTGCTCCTGCAGACGCCATGATCGTTGTATCTGAGATTGGGGAACAATGATCTCCGCATACCGCTCCTGCCATACATGCGGAAATGGAAATAATCATAAGCTCCGGATCAGAGCCCTCAAATACAGCTACTACAATAGGAATAAGAATTCCAAAGGTTCCCCATGAGGTTCCCGTTGCAAAAGCCAGACCACAGCCAACCAGAAAAATAATTGCAGGAAGAATGTTCATCAGCCCGCCTGCCGCAGAACGCATTGCATTTTCTACAAAAGCTGCTGCTCCAAGGCTGTCTGTCATAGATTTTAAGGACCAGGCAAATACCAGGATCAGAATTGCCGGAACCATTGCCTTAAATCCCTCCGGAATGGAATCCATGCAATCCTTAAAAGAAAGAACTTTGCGCACCATATAAAAAGCCACAGTAAGAACCAGTGCAAATGAGCTTCCCAGAGTCAGGCCTACAGATGCGTCGCTCTGAGAAAACGAAGTGACAAAATCTGTTCCGCTGAAAAATCCTCCTGTATAGATCATACCGATCACACAGCAGACTACAAGGCACACAATAGGAATCACAAGATCAATCACTCTTCCCCTTGGATTTACTCTGCCTTCCTTTTCTGCATCCGCATAAGGACGTCCCTCTGTTGTATAAAGATCTCCTTTCAGAGCATTCACCTCATGAACTCTCATACTTCCAAATTCTGTTTTGATCAGCACCATACCTACCATCATCACAATAGTAAGCAGGGCATAAAAGTTATAGGGAATTGCTCTGACAAAAATAGAAAGTCCGTCCTCGCCCTCTACAAATCCGCTGACTGCTGCCGCCCAGGATGAAATCGGAGCGATAATACACACCGGAGCTGCAGTTGCGTCAATCAGATAAGCAAGTTTTGCCCTGGATACATGATGCTTATCCGTTACCGGACGCATAACGCTTCCAACAGTCAGACAGTTAAAATAATCGTCAATAAAAATCAGAACTCCCAGAACGATCGTAGCAAGCTCTGCCCCCACTCTTGTTTTGATCCGTTTGCTGGCCCATCGTCCAAAAGCCGCAGAACCTCCGGCCTTATTCATCATGCATACCATAGCTCCAAGGATCACAAGAAAAATCAGGATTCCCACATTATAGCTGTCAGACAGAACACTGATGATCCCACCCTGAAAAATATGGGTCACGGTTCCCTCAAAGGAAAATCCGGAATACAGAAGACCTCCTACCAGAATTCCCAGAAACAGAGAGCTGTATACCTCCTTTGTGATCAATGCCAGCGCAATGGCTACTACAGGCGGAATCAGCGCCCAGAATGTAGCATAAAGCGCAGGCTGCGCCGTCTCCTCTGCTTCTGCCGCAAATACAGACAGCGGACTTGCCAGAATTCCCAGAAGTATCATTGTAAGAACAGCCAGGAATACTTTTCTTTTATTTTGCATATCTTTCCTCCCTCTGATATGAAAAGAGCCATGGATGTGTCTCCAAGCGGAGTTCTCCATGGCAGCTGATCCCTGTCTGATATTTTTATCTGATCCTGTCAGTCCCTGATAGCGCTCCACATTCGTGACAGTCTGCAGAATCTTATTCTGCAGCCCAGGGCCTCGCCTCCTGGCGGTCAAAACCCTTCGGCGGTTTTTCCTTTCGCCGGAAACTGCCTGCCATGGCATGACGCAACTTCCCTGTAGGTATGTTTGCATCTGTTTCCGGGTACTGATAAAACCCGCACCTCTATCCTGTACTCTTTTATCTAATTTATTTTTATTTACTGTAACAGCTTTTAAGAAAAATAGCAACTGATTTCTGTGTTTTTTGCAGATTTTTAAAATAAGAAATGTGCTATTCCCATATTTACTAATATAGAATTCCCCTGTTAATAATCTTGATTGAAAGTTTATTGAATCAATAAGACGCTCTTCTATATAAGAGCTTTGCAGACCCCTGACGCCGCCAATGGCACAGGGGCAGACTTGTTTTCCGGCAATGCAGAATCATCGCCGATCTTTCACTCTTTATCTTCTGAATTAAAATACTCTTCCGCTTTTTCTTCAAATGTATGAAGAGAATCCGCTCTGGCAGCCAGTTTAAGCAAAACCTTCAAAGTTTCAAGGTTTTCAAGATTCCGGATCTTCTCCTGCAACTCACAGGGAATTTCGCCTGATTCCTCAAGCAGTTCCAAAACAGCTTCCTGTGTTGCCTCAAGTCTGCCTTCCTCTCTGCCTTCCTGTTTTTCCTCTCGCAGCATTTCTTCAAAAATCATATAGCGCTCTCCCATTTCCCGGTCGGTCTTAATTGATCGTCAGGTCCTGTAATGTTTTTCGTTTCTTCATCCTTCCTCCAGTTCTACAGAGGAATCCTATAAGGTGATTATATCATACGCCTGCAGAAAGTTCTATGTTTTTTCATTGACTTCTCACTGTATTCCTGCCATACTTAAAGTATATTTTATATCATCCCCTGGAAATACAGGGTATTTTATGTTTACTATACAAGGAGCAGCCTATGTATCTTTCTGATATGCATACACATTCTATTGCAAGCGGTCACGGAACCGGCTGTACGATTTCTGAAATGGCAAAAGCCGCTTCCGCAAAGGGCCTGAAGCTTCTGGGTATTACGGATCACGGTCCGGCCACACTGGCAGCCGGAACTCCTTCGTACTTCCGCAGCCTGACCTTTTCTCCCAGAAAACGTTTTGGTCTGGAAATGTTCTATGGAATTGAACTTAATATTCTTGATAAAGAAGGACATACCGATCTGGACGAAGAACTTCTGTCCAGGTTGGATTATGCCATTGCCAGTATCCATGCCCAGAATTACAAAAATGCTTCCTGTGAAGAAAACACGGAAGCTTACATAAACGCTATGAAAAATCCCCATGTAAAGATTCTGGGACACTGTGACAATCCCCGGTTTCCTGCTGATTATGAAAAACTGGCCTTTGAAGCTCGAAAACAGAATGTAATTTTTGAGATCAATGAAGCCTCTCTGGCGCCTTACAGCTACCGCGGTGATACTCGGTCCAACAACCGGGAAATTCTCCGCTGCTGCCGAAAATATGATCTTCCTGTTCTTCTTTCCAGCGACAGCCACGGCAAAGAACATGTGGGGGATTTTACTTATGCCGCTGATTTTGTACACCAGGAAATGTTTCCCGAAAATCTGATCCTGAATAATCAGCTTCCCAGACTGAAAGTGTTTCTGCAGACCCGTTAATGAACAGAACATTTTCCCTGCAGCCATATCATTCTGCCGATAAAGCCCTGACGTACGGCTGAAATCTGTGTATTCACAGTTTTTCAGCCTGTCCTGTCAGGGTTTCTTTTGATTCTTACTCTGTTTTTTGAACTTCTGCCCATACATACCGGACAGATTTTCTTCTTTTACTCAGAATCCTTTATTTTTTTCATCATTTCCGCCAGCTCTGCGTATTTTCCGGTTATATATCCATAATTTTTTCTCTTATGAGGAAGGTGACAATTTGTACAATCCTTAATTCCTTTATCCGTATAACGAAAATTACCTCCACATTTATCTCCAAGCGCATAAAGCGGGCAATAGCAGAACAGACAGTTAAAGTTTTCCGGATCTGCTCCCTGATGGCAGGGGAAATACTCACATTCTTTATTGCTGAAAAATGAATAGTGCTTACCTTCCCAATATGGTTTTTCCATGGTGTTCTCCTTTTATTTCCTGTTTCATTTTTACATTTTCTATACAAGGCTTACCGACTCTGCCGACGTTTAACAATATAACTGTAAATGAACAAATTTAAAAAAGCACACAAAATCATCACAAATTTGTCTTTATAAAATGCACATATAGAGCTTAATCTTTCCTTTATGTCTGTGTATTACGGATTCTATTGTGCAATATTCGATATTTGCTCATTTATAGAATATTACTGTAAATAAGTAAATTTAAAACACATAAATTTATCAGATTCTGATCTTTCATTGATTCCCAAACAGGGCTTTGCCTTTTTTCATATCCGCACACAGCAGATTCTATTGTCTGAAATTCTATATTTTCTCTTTCATAAAATATAATATAAAATAAGCAGGTTAAAAACGCGCAACGTCATAAGGGCAGATACGTCCGCTTCAAACTCCCTGAATTTCCGGTAAATGAAAAAATCGGCGTCATAAACGCCGATATCCAAATTCTTCTGAGGTTGCGATCTACTCCGGGGTAGACCATGGATTCGTTCAAAATATGCGGAGGGAACGAACGCATCCGGAGTAGTATCGCCTGCCATTTAATCATCACCCTTTAAGGGTAAGTATAATTCATACGAACAGGCGGATTCCATAAAAAATGCCTGCTTCCATCAAGCAGACAACGCCTGAAACTGCGGATTTTTCAGGTTGGCTGTTACACTTTACACGGAAGTTTAACCTCGCCATACAAAGCAGGTTTCCTGGCTCCAGAATCAATGTTCTCTTTCCCCTTCTCATACATATGTACAATGGTTTCTGAAAGATTGCTCCTCTGTTACAGTGACCGGATCGCTCAGGACTTTCACCTGATTCCCTTTTCTGACTGCTTCGCGGAAAACAGCCAGCACTTTATATGTTCAATATGGAATTATACTGATGTTATCTTACCACATCTTTATATAAATGTCAAGGAATTTCAAACAAAATTCCTCCACTTTTTAAATTTTAGCTACTGTTCACACAGAACTATTTAGCGAGGTATTTTGACGTATTTTACAGACTTACAGGCATGTACAGAAATGAAAAAGCTGTGTATTCAAAAATGGATAAACAACTACGGATTCCTCTTAATGATTTAGTTCCGTACGAAAAACTGTAAATATTATTAACTTTTCGTCACTGGGTGCAGAAAGAAATCAGAATAGCGCCTTTTACACTTCTCTTACTTTTTCCTGCGGCTGAAATCATAATCCCTGTATTATGGCTGTAAAATCAAAGGTTCCCCATAATCTTATCCTTGATAACAGCCAGAATCTCCCTGGGAATATAGATCAGAAGTCTCCAGGAATGATATCTGGATGGAATTCCACAGATATCTCTGCATCCGCATTTCTTTCCGATCGCCACTCCCCGAAATACATGGAAGTTATTGGTAACAACTCCTACTGATTTATTCAGATCCCCTATTTTTTCCAGGCTGAAATCCAGATTTTCTTTTGTATTGGTAGATCTTTCCTCCAGAATCAGCCGCTCTCTGCTGATTCCATGACCGGTCAGATAATCGTACATGGCCTTTGCCTCACTGACTGCTTCCCCCCTGCCCTGTCCGCCGGAGAGAACTGCTTTGGTGTCAGGATTATTTTCCAGATACTGCAAAGCCCTTCTGGTGCGTTCCAGAAGGGCCATACTCAGTCGTGTTCCGTCCACATGGGCGCCAAGCACGATAATGTAATCAAGATTATTTTTTATTTTCATTATTTGCCGCAGCAGAATTTGTATTTCTTTCCGCTTCCGCACGGACAGGGATCGTTACGTCCGATCTTGTGCGGTTTTACAACAGTACCGGATTTTTTCTGCTCTTTGTACAGCTCTTTACGTTTTTCCTCTGTAAAAATATTATTCCACTGAGGAAGCTCATACAGCCAGTCAGCCTTTGCGTCAACCATGTTTTTGTAAAGAAGCTCTTTGTCAAAAGCAAGGTTTACTTTTGTGTTCTCGTCCATTGTCTCAATAGGGTTCGGAACCTTAAGGCTGTCGTTAATGCCGTCCAGGAAACCAACCATGGTCAGAACATCCTGTCCGTATTTTTCGGCAAGCTCTTTTACTGTACCGCTTACAACTTCATCCGGATTGGAAAGAAGCTGCTCATAAATGCCTTTTTCAATATTAAAATAAGCTGCCCAGAACTGCTGAAGCTTATTGCGGTCTGCCTGCTGGTCATAAGCCATTGCACGCCACTGCTCTAAAATTGTTTTATCACTCATGTTATTTCATCCTCTTTTCAATGTATTATCAAATTTTCATCAATGTTCATATTATAGCACTTTTATCCAAAAAAAACAAACCCTATTTTATCCCGGTTCCCATTGGTTTAAACAAAAATCCCTCTGTTTTCTTCGTTCACAGCAGGCTGGTCAGCATACCCTTCAAACCATCTCAGGCAATCATACTTTATCCCTGTTACTCTCACGGAAAAAATATAATTATCCAATTTTATGCTTCATGTATAAGACACTGAGATCATGGCCATACTGTTACTGTTCACTTCATCCACGGCCACAGGCAAAGATTCATTCCACATTGCCTGTGGCAATGGAACAGTGAACGGACACACCCGAAAACATTTGCTGCTGTAAACAGAGTATACAGCAGCAGCTTCGGAAATACTTATATCCTCCCCTTTAAAGGTTCCGGAACTGACGTTCTGACGCGGTTCCGGGATTTTTTATTTTACTCCCAGAGCCTCCAGGTCTGCTGCAGCCTGTTTAAAGTCATGGAAACGCACTGCATGCATTCCCAGTTTACGTGCTCCCCGGCAGTTTTCTTCCCGGTCGTCAATAAATACACACTCCTCAGGCTTCAGGCCGTAATCCTCCAGAAGGATCTTGTAAATTGCCGGTTCCGGCTTCACTTCTTTTACATCACAGGAAAATACTGCTCCGTCCATATATTTCAGGAAATTCATTTTAGCCTTTGTGCGCTCCAGCATATATTCACTGTAATTTGAGAGAATATAAAGACGATATCCCCGTTTTTTCAGATACTGTACCCAGGTCTGAGCATAGTCCTTTGTACCGATCGTCTTAGGTGTTTCTCTCAGAACTCTGCGGATATCTTTTTTGTATTCAGGAGCCTTTTCTATAAACCGGCGAATATATTCTTCCTCATCATAAAGCCCCTTATCTCTCTCATTCCAGATATCGCTCTGGAAAATTTCCTTTGCAAGCTTTTTCTCCTCTTCCTCCGGGAAATGAAAGCCCTTCAGGTAAGTTTTCCAGTCGTAGTCTACCAGAACATTACCTACGTCAAAAATAACATTTTTGATCCTGCGTCCGTCTTTTTCCAGTCTTTTTCTGTTAAGAAGCCTGTACATAAGCCACATTGCATAAGCCATCACTGCTGCAAACAGCGCCCCTGCAAGAGAGGCCATAAATTTTCCCATTGAAAATGTTCCGGTAAGAGCAAAGTACATGGGAAGGCAGAAGATCACCAGAAGAAAAACTGCTCCTGCAAGGGCCAGTCCCCTTTTCCATTTACTCATTTATACTGTACACATCCTTTCTGCTGTCAGCGGCGTCTTCATATCTGTCCGCCGTATTTTTATTTACCGGAAATATCAGTACAAAAAGTACGGATTTCCCGGTAATAAAACGCCGGAGATACTTCCCCGGCGTTTTGTTGATTTATTTTCTGTAAATAATATCGTTTCTTCCCGGTCCGTTAGAAACCATTGTGATTGGGAATCCGATCTGTTTTTCCACAAACTCTATATATTTGCGGCAGTTTTCCGGCAGATCTTCATATTTTCTGATTCCGCGGATATCGCATTTCCATCCCGGAAGCACTTCCAGAACCGGTTTTGCTTTTTCCAGAAGTCCTGTTGTGGGGAATTCTGTTGTAACTTTTCCGTCAATCTCATAGCCTGTACAAACAGGAATTTCATCCAGATATCCCAGAACATCAAGCACAGTAAATGCAACATCAGTTGTTCCCTGCATACGGCAGCCGTATTTGGAAGCCACGCAGTCAAACCATCCCATACGTCTCGGACGTCCGGTGGTCGCACCATATTCTCCGCCGTCTCCGCCTCTTCTTCTGAGCTCGTCAGCTTCTTCGCCAAAAATTTCAGAAACAAAGGCGCCCGCTCCTACTGCGCTGGAATAAGCCTTGCATACAGTAATGATCTTCTTGATCTCATACGGCGGAACGCCTGCGCCGATGGCGCCGTAAGCTGCCAGAGTAGAAGAAGAAGTAACCATCGGATAAATTCCGTGATCCGGATCCTTCAGAGACCCCAGCTGACCCTCCAGAAGAATTTCTTTTCCTTCTTTCAGCGCATTCCACAGGAACAGAGAAACATCTCCCACATAAGGAGCTACCATCTCTTTATATTTCATCAGCTCTTCCATGATCTCATCCGGATTCAGAAGCGGTTTGTGATACAGATGCTCAAGAAGAACATTTTTTGTCTCACATACACGTTCTACTTTTTCTCTGAGAGCTTCCTCATCAAACAGTTCCGCTACCTGGAAGCCGATTTTTGCATATTTATCAGAATAAAAAGGCGCAATACCGGATTTTGTGGATCCAAAGGACTTACCGCCCAGACGCTCCTCTTCATACTGGTCAAACAGAATATGATACGGCATTACGATCTGCGCTCTGTCAGAGATCATAATCTTCGGAGCCGGAACTCCTCTGTCCACAACCTCCTGATATTCCTTGAAAAACACCGGAATATTCAGTGCCACGCCATTGCCGATAATACTGGTGGTGTGATCATAAAATACACCTGACGGAAGTGTGTGAAGCGCAAATTTACCATAATCATTCACGATTGTATGACCTGCGTTGGCACCTCCCTGAAATCTTACGATAATATCCGCTTCCTGGGCAAGCATGTCAGTGATCTTACCTTTTCCCTCATCTCCCCAGTTTGCTCCAACTACTGCTTTGATCATAACACTATTTCCTCCTCGTGTCGTTCTTTGATCTCATTATACATTAATTTCTGCGGTTACTCCCAGAAGTTCTTTATGTGCGTCCAGAACAGGCTGTACGGTCTTTGCAAGAAATACCTCTGTCTGCTCTTTTGCTCTTCCTACATATCTGGAAGGCTCCATTGTCTTTTCCAGTTCTTCTAAAGTCAGGTTAAAGGCCGGATCTGCTGCGATCAGTTCCAGAAGATTGTTATCCTTTCCTTCTACCTTTACAGTACGTCCTGCTTCCATGGAAAGCTCTCTGATGCGCTCGTGAAGTTCCTGACGGTCTCCGCCTGCCTTCACTGCATCCATCATAATATTTTCAGTTGCCATAAACGGAAGCTCAGAACGAAGGCGTTTTTCAATTACCTTCGGATAAACAACCAGTCCGTCTACCACGTTCAGGCACAGATCGAGGATTCCGTCAATGGCAAGGAAGCCTTCCGGAACACTCAGTCTCTTGTTTGCAGAATCATCCAGAGTTCTCTCGAACCACTGAGTTGCTGATGTGATTGCCGGATTCAGGGCGTCCACCATCACATATCTGGAAAGTGACGCAATACGCTCACTTCTCATAGGATTTCTCTTGTATGCCATTGCGGAAGAACCGATCTGAGACTTCTCAAAAGGTTCCTCTACTTCCTTCAGATGCTGAAGAAGTCTGATATCATTGGACATCTTATGGGCGCTTGCGGCAATTCCGGCAAGAATATTGAGAACTCTCGTATCCACCTTACGGGAATAGGTCTGTCCGGATACCGGATAGCAGTTCTCAAATCCCATTTTTTCTGCGATCATCGGATCGATCTTGTCAATTGTTTCCTGATCTCCGTCAAAAAGCTCAAGGAAACTTGCCTGGGTTCCTGTTGTTCCCTTTGAGCCCAGAAGCTTCAGTGTGCTTAAAACATACTCAAGGTCTTCCAGATCCATAAGGAATTCCTGAGTCCAAAGTGTGGCACGTTTTCCTACTGTTGTAGGCTGTGCCGGCTGGAAATGTGTAAACGCCAGAGTTGGCTGATCTTTATATTTATCTGCAAATTTAGACAGCTCTGCGATCACATTGACCAGTTTCTTGCGAACCAGCTTCAGAGCCTCTGCCATAACGATAATATCTGTATTGTCACCTACATAACAGGAAGTAGCGCCCAGATGAATGATTCCCTTTGCTTTCGGGCACTGTACACCATATGCATAAACATGGGACATAACGTCATGGCGGACCTGACGTTCTCTTTCTTTTGCCACATCATAGTTAATATCGTCTGCGTGAGCCTTCAGCTCATCGATCTGCTCCTGCGTAATATTCAGGCCAAGTTCTTTTTCTGTCTCTGCAAGGGCGATCCATAATCTTCTCCATGTGCGGAATTTCATATCCGGTGAGAAAATATACTGCATTTCTTTGCTTGCATAGCGCTCTGAAAGCGGACTTACATATCTGTCTGTACTCATTCCGTTTCTCCTATCATTTGAAAAATTCCTGCCGTGATCTGCCGGTGCCAGACAGAACCACAGTCTCTGTTTCTGCCTTTTCCTGACAGTCATATCATACGAGGAAAATTATATAACATCCCACATTTAAAAGCAACCTCTTTTCTCAGGCTCCCTGGTGGAATTTGCCCAGAAATTCGCGCATACGGGCATTCTCAGAGGAAAATACCTGCTGAGGAGTTCCTTCTACAGCAATTACTCCCTGATCCATAAAGATCACCCTGTCTGAAATATCCTTTGCAAAATTCATTTCATGGGTAACGATCACCATGGTGATATGAAGATCTGCAAGTGAACGGATCACCCGAAGCACTTCTCCGGTAAGCTCAGGATCAAGAGCTGAGGTTGGTTCGTCAAAAAACAGAATTTTAGGGTTCAGCGCAAGAGCCCGGGCAATAGCCACACGCTGACACTGACCTCCGGAAAGCTGACAGGGATAGGCGTTTTCTTTGTCAGAAAGTCCCATCTTTGCAAGAAGCTCCCTGGCTTCCCTGTAAACTTCCTCTTTTTTTCTTTTCTGAACATGGATCGGCGCATCTGTGATATTTTTTATTACAGAATAGTGGGGAAACAGATTAAAATTCTGAAACACCAGCCCAAAACAGGAACGTATTTCTTTTAACTGTTTTCCGGAAGGAACCACTGTCTTTCCGTTTTCCATCCACACGGATCTTTTTCCCATATAGGAAATTTCTCCGCTGTCAATGTCTGTCAGCATGGTAGCACACCTTAAAAGAGTTGATTTCCCGGAACCGGAAGGACCGATAATGGAAACAATCTCTCCTTCTTTTACCTGAAGGGAAATATCTTTCAGAACACTTTGTCCGTTAAATTCTTTTTTTATATTTTTCATTTCCAGAAGATTCATTTCCGTCTCCTCCTAATGATAGTAATTCAGTTTTTTCTCAAACCATTCCATAACCCAGGCAACTACAAAATTAAATATGTAGTAGAACACGCCTGCAATAAAGAACGGCATAACGGTTGTCTCCGCAGCGGCGATCTGTTTTGCCAGAGCAAACATCTCAATATAAGATACCGAATAGACAAGGGAAGTATCTTTTACCAGTGTGATCACCTCGTTCGTTACAGAAGGAAGTACGTTTTTTATCATCTGTGGCAGAATGATCTTCATAAATGTCTGCTGTCTGTTGTAGCCCAGAAGCTGCGCAGCCTCATACTGTCCCGCCGGAATGGACTCTATTCCGGATCGGTAGATCTCAGCAAAATAAGCTGCATAGTTCAAAGAACAGCCCAGGATAATCGCTGTAAATTTATAATTTCCAATATTCATTCCCCAGAGATAAAAGGGTCCGAAATACCACAGAAGAAGCTGCAGCATAAGCGGCGTTCCTCTCATAACAGAAATATAACATTTTACCACCAGACTGAGGGGTTTGAACCTGGAAACCCTCCCAAAATATATCACCAGTCCCAGAGGCAGGGAAAACAGAAGGGTCAGACAGAAGATCATAAGCGTTGACCCGAAGCCTCTGGAAAGCTGTTGGAGCATTACCTGAAAACTCATATTTTTTCCTCCGTTATCAGGCAGAAAAGCTTTTCCTGCCGTAATAAAGCTGCTGTACATTTCTGATTTTCAGCACAGCAGCTTTTTCTTATCTTTTTATTCCGGGTTCTGATTTCTGCCCGGTTCTGATTTTATCCGTTACTGTTTCCGGCAGCTTTTATTCTGCCGCTTCTTCAGAATCAGTTTCTCCTGTTTCTTTTTCTGCAGCCTCCTCGCTTTCCTCTTCGGAAGCTTTCAGACTTACCATATCTGCAATTTCATACTTCTCTGCAAGCTCCTGCACTGTCCCGTCTTCCGCAAGCTTCTGAAGATCTGCATTTACAATTTCACAGAGTTCGTCGTTTCCTTTTTTGAATCCAATTGCATACTGCTCTGTATTCAGACTTTCATCCAGGATCATAAAGCCTTCCCCCCTGGAATTGATCTGATATTTTGCAACGCCGATATCAATAGCCAGCGCATCAAGGGCTCCTGCCTGAAGTTCTGTAAATGCAGTGTTGTAATCCGCAAATTCATTCAGCGCTGCAAAGGTATCTGACAGCGCCTTCTGGCCGCCTTCTTCCTCGCTTTTCAGTACGTCCAGCGCTGCGGATGCCGCCTGAACACCTACGGTTTTGCCTGCCAGATCCGTAAGCTTCTCAATGCCGGAATCCTCTGCCACAACGATCACCTGGCTGTTGTCCACATAAGGAACAGAAAATGTATACTCATCTTCTCTTCCGTTCATGGTAAAACCGTTCCAGATACAGTCAATGGATCCGGAATTCAGCTCCATGTCCTTGGAGTCCCAGTTCAGAGGTTTCTTCTCAAGCTCCCAGCCCTCCAGCTCGCACACTGCCTGAGCAAGCTCCAGGTCAAAACCTGTATACTCTCCGTTTTCATCCATATATCCATAAGGAGGATACTCTGCGTCAAAACCTACGATCAGTGTTTTATCCTCAATCCCTGCCTGAACATTTACCGCAGACATCATGCCTGCTACCATCAGAGCCGCCATCATCACCACAACTGTTTTTTTCTTCATACTGTCTGTCTCCTCTCGCTTCACTCTTCTATGTTATCACGTAGTCACTCTACCATGTGAAAGTATTGATATCGTAACATACCTGTACCTGCCTGTCAAGACAGTTTTTATATATTTACAGACAGTAAAAAAGCCAGCGGGATAAGCTGGCTTTTTTGGAGAAGGTATTTCTTCTTATGGGGTGTAGCAAAAACTATATAATGTATTGGGGGGTTTTTACGATATATATAATACCATGGGTCAACAAATAAGTGTGCACAAATTTCACAAAAATGCATATTTGTTTTTGGATATATTGTACATGCATATTTTTACCACTATGATTTTATGCTGTAAAAAGTGCCTCAAACTCGTCTCTCTGCACCTTTTCCTTCTCTAACAGAAGAGCTGCGCATTTATGGAGCACATCTTCATGCTCAAGAATAATCTCCCTGGCTTTCTTATGACATCCGTCAATGATCCCATGGATCTCCTGATCAATATCTTTTGCAACCTCTTCACTGTAGCTTCTCGTATGAGCAAGATCTCTTCCGATAAATACTTCATCCCCTTCATCACCGTAAGCGATCAGTCCCATTTTTTCAGACATGCCATACTGCATGACCATTGCCCGGGCTGTTGCAGTTGCCCGCTTAATATCATTGGATGCTCCTGTGGTGATATCTCCGAAAATAATCTCTTCTGCCACACGGCCTCCAAGGAGAGTAGTGATATCCTGAAGCATTTTTCCTTTTGTATTAAACATCTCGTCATTTTCCGGAAGAGGCATGGTATAACCTGCAGCGCCTACTCCTGTGGGAATAATGGAAATCGTATATACCGGATCCATATCAGGGAGCACATGGAACAGGATCGCATGGCCTGCCTCATGATAAGCAGTGATCTTTTTCTCTTTTTCGGAAATAACCTTGCTTCTCTTCTCTGCTCCGATGCCAACTTTAATAAAGGCATGCTTGATGTCCTGCTGCATAATATAGCTGCGGCTGTCTCTGGCAGCCATGATCGCCGCCTCGTTCAGGAGGTTTTCCAGGTCTGCGCCTGTAAATCCGGCTGTGGTCTGAGCGATCTGAGCAAGATCCACATCCTCGCCAAGAGGCTTATCCTTGGCATGAACCCGAAGGATCTCCTCACGTCCCTTCACATCCGGACGTCCAACTGCCACCTTACGGTCAAAACGTCCCGGACGGAGAATCGCCGGATCCAGAATATCCACACGGTTTGTGGCAGCCATTACAATAATTCCCTCATTAACGCCAAATCCGTCCATTTCCACAAGAAGCTGGTTCAGAGTCTGCTCGCGCTCATCATGACCGCCTCCCATGCCGGTTCCCCGCTGTCTTGCGACCGCATCGATCTCGTCTATAAAAATAATACAGGGCGCATGGCGTTTTCCTTCTTCAAACAGATCTCGGACACGGGAAGCTCCCACACCTACGAACATCTCCACAAAATCTGATCCGGAAATAGAGAAAAAGGGCACTCCTGCTTCTCCGGCAACCGCTTTTGCCAGGAGAGTTTTACCGGTTCCCGGAGGTCCTACAAGAAGAACACCTTTTGGGATCCTTGCTCCTACATTCGTATATTTCTGAGGAGCTTTTAAAAAATCTACAACCTCGACCAGATCTTCTTTTTCTTCCTGAAGTCCGGCTACATTCTGAAATGTTACTTTTTTGTCGTCCGGAAGCATCATTCTTGCACGGCTTTTACCAAAGTTCATCATTTTGGCATTTCCTCCGCCTCCTGACATCTGTCTGTTCATCATCAGGAAGAGGAACAGAATCAGTCCTCCTGTAAGAAGCAGAGGAAGAAGTGTGGTAAGGAACACATTCTGCTGAGGAACATCTTTGACCAGAGGAGCAATATTGTTTTCCTCCAGCATTTCCTGCGCCTCCTTGACATCTGTTACATAGACACGCTTCTGTCCTTCGTTCTCAATATCTGCAGCCACCGAACCGGTAGGTACTTCCCTGTTCTGATAAATCACCGCATCATTTACTCTTCCTTCTTCTGCTGCCTGCTCCAATGCTTCTATGGTATAGTCATTCTGACCTGACACCTGGCTGTTCAGATAAAAATATCCGCCCACCAGCAATGCGATCAAAATCAGATACAGGCCAATTCTGCTTGGCTGTTTATTCACTTAACTGAATCTCCTTTCATTCTTCTGTGTCCAGTTCTACCACGCCGATAAACGGGAGATTACGATATTTCTGGGCATAGTCCAGACCATATCCCACAACAAATTCATCCGGGATATTGAAGCAGCAGTAATCTACTTTTACATCCCTCACTCGTCTCTCCGGTTTGTCCAGCAGTGTACAGAGGCGGACACTGTTTGGATTACGTCCTTTGAGGATTTCGATCAGATAGCTGAGAGTTCTTCCTGAGTCGATGATATCCTCCACGATCAGCACGTCCTTGCCGATCAGAGGCTGATCCAGATCTTTGACGATTCTTACCACACCGCTTGATTTTGTGTCATCTCCATAGCTGGACACAGACATAAAGTCAAGAGATACCGGAACAGTGATCCTTTTTGCAAGTTCACAGGTAAAAAATACTCCACCCTTTAAAACACAGATCAGATGAATCTCTTTTCCTGCATAATCTTTGCTGATCTTTGCGGCAATCTGTCTGATTCTTGCCTCCACTTCTTCCTCGCTGAGTAATACTCTGATTTTTTCACTCATGATATTTTCCTCCTTGGTATTTGATTTCCAGCACATTCTTTGTCTCTGATGTGATCTTATACCTTTCATTCATTCTTCCGCCCACGATCCAGAGAACCTGGCTGCCTTCTGTGATCAGAGGAATCTTATCCCTCTGTTCGCGGGGGATTTTTTCATCGATCATACACCGCGTCAGTTTTTTGCGATGCCCCTGACTGTTTACAGTAAGGTAATCTCCTGTTTTTCTGGTACGGACAGATATATCGTATTTTATTCTATCATAATCCAGCCATTTCGTATACTTTTTTTCACAAATCTTCTGGTCTGACCAGGAAAAGATTTTTGTTTCAAAATTTCCCAGACTACAGGCAAGGCTTCCGTTTAAAGGAAGCTGATATTCCCGGGATTCCCTGTCCGGATTCTCAGGATTTTTCTTCCTTATGATAATTCCTTCATATGTTTTCGCTGCCTCCAGATTATATGGAAGCTTTACTGACGCTCCGGTACGAAGTTCAAAAAGCTCCAGCACTGCACGCACATGTATCAGAGAAATATCCTTTCTTTTGCCTGCAAGCTTTTCAACAGCATTTCTCACCGCATACTTCCGGATAATTTCAGGATATTTCAGGAAACTTTTTTCAAAAAGGATCTCTCCCTTTTCGGTTCGGCATTTTTCTGCCAGTGAAGCGCCTTTTTCCTGAAAGTAAGCCTCCGCCTGTCCAATCAGCTCAGATGTCTCTGCCATATGAGCCACTGTCTTTTCATTGATTTCACTTTCCAGAACAGGAAGTACATGGTGCCGGATCCTGTTTCTGGTATATTCGTCCTGAAGATTTGTGCTGTCTGTTACATAGGGCAGATTTCTTTCTCTGAGATATTCATTAATTTCCTTCCGTTCCAGACAGAGAACCGGACGAATGATTCCATCCTCTGCCGCTTTCATGGAAGAAAGTCCCCTGAGACCGGTTCCTCTGCAGAGATGATGAAGCATAGTCTCTGCCAGATCGTTTCTGTTGTGCGCAAGAGCGATTACCTTCTTTTTTTCCCCTGAAACCGGTACTCCGGCAAGCGCTTCTTCAAAAGCCTGCCTCCGGACTGTTCTTCCTGCTTCCTCCAGCCCGGTTTTCCACTGTGCGGCAAGCTTTGGAACATCAAAACAGTATACTCTGCAGGGAATTCCCATTTTTCTGCACAGTTTCTCTGCAGCCTCCTGATCTCTTTGCGCCTCTGCGCCCCGGATCCCGTGATTTACATGAACGGCTGTGATCTGAAATCCGTATTCTTCTTTCAGTCTGTTCAGAATATCCAGCATGGTCACGGAATCGCCTCCGCCGGATACTCCGGCAGCCACCGCGCCGCACTGATCGAACATCCTGTTTTTTTCTGCAAAAGCACGAACCTTTGCATAAATCTGCTCCTGCATGTCTGCTTTTCTCCTCTTTTGTTTCTACTTGCGCAGCACACTGGCCACCAGCACAGTCATATCGTCTCTGGCCCGGTAATCGCTGTATCCCAGCACCCGTTCCAGAATCCCTCTGCTGACCTCTCTGGGATTTTCCTCCTGCACGTCCATAATGATTTCCTTCATGGTTTCCTCTTCTCTGTCCAGAGGAAGAGCATCCAGAACTCCATCCGTCATCATGATCAGGTAATCTCCATGATAAAGTTTCCGGGAAGCGGTATCAAAATCAATCTGCTGAACCAGTCCTGCTGCAAGACTTTCCGAAGAAATTACCTCTACCCAGTGATCCCGTTTAATAAAGGTAGATGCAGCTCCCGCCTTCAGGAAACTGCAGATTCCCGTATAAAGATCCAAAGCACAGATATCCACTGTGGAAAACATTCCCTCCCGTCCCTTCAGCACCAGAGCAGAATTTACCATTCTGGCAGCTGTTTCCTGGGTAAAACCAGATTCCAGAAACTGCTCCAGAAGCTCCACCACGATCTCACTTTCTCTGCAGGCGTCCATGCCGGAACCCATTCCATCAGAAAGACACATCACAAACTTTCCGCCTTCTTCCTGTCTGCAGATATAGTTGTCCCCGGAAATCTTTTCTTCCTCTCTTGTAAGCTTTGCCACTCCGTACATCACCTGATAGCTGACGTCTTCCACAAAATGTACCGTATGGTATTCGCCGTTTACAATGCCTCTGCTGTCAGCGGCAGAGGTCATAGCGCACTCGCACAGACCTGAAAGGAGCTGAGAAACCTCTGTCACAGATACACACTGGCCGCTTCTGGCTTTCATAGTAAGGAACATCTGCCTGCGCCCCTCTACCTTATCCATAACCCAGGCATTTTTCAGCACAATATGACGTTTTTTCAGAATCCGGCGAATACTCTCCTGAAACTTCGGGTCTGCCGGAGAAATATCATAAATATCTTCTGCCACCATTCCCATGATCCGGGATATCTCTGTCAGCTGCTGTGCCACTGCCAGCCTGCTTTCGATCATGCGGTTGCTCCATACCAGATTCTGTTTTTCCTTCTGAAAACGCTCTCTGACTGTTTCCAGATACTGTATGGATTTGCCGCAGATCTCCGCCCACTCCTGACGGATCATTTCTACAGCCTCCTCATCCCCCTCTTCCATGGCGCGGATCATTGCCTCTCCGCCCTGCTTCAGAGAACCGGAATTTTCTCCCCAGCATATTTCTCTGTGATAGCATCTGCTGCACATTTCCTCATTGGTATCCTTCAATATCGCGTCAATCTGACCGGAGCTTAAATATTCTTTCCGGTAGGGCATCCCGTAAAAGGTATCTGCCAGCTTCTGGAAAGAAGCCGCATACCGCTCCACCTTCTCCTTCTGAGGATGGCTTTCTCCGGGAGCAAAGGGTTCCTCCTTTTTCGACATTTGCCCCGTCAAAATAGTTTTTGCCATGTCCCGGAAAATCAGCAGTAGGCTGATCACGAGCATGGCAATAATCCATTCCTGCATATTTCCCCTCCCCTTTACACACTTCATCAAGTGCCATTATAAAGGACAGGTTCCAAAATATCTGTCAAACACAGGCGAAAGCAATTAAAAACTTTTCGCCAAAATCCGTGTTATTTTTCTTCTTCAAACACTATCTCATTATCTTTTACAAGCCCCAGTCTGTCTCTGGCAACCTCTGCCGCATACTCATCTGTCTGCATATACTCTGTGCGCTTGTCAATTTCCTTTGTCCGCTCTTTTTCATCAGAAATCTGCTGTTTCAGCTCTGCTGCCTGGGCGTCATAATAGGCAATCCTGTTTCTGAGGCTGTGACTTTTCATTGCCAGGCCGCCAAGAAGCAGAAGAACAACAACTGAAATAACAGCCATTCCCAGATAGTTATTCGTTATTCTTTTTTTGCTTTTCTTTCTTTTTGACTTTTTCAACCTGACTGATCCTCTTTGTTTTAAAACCTTTTCTTTTTTGCATAGTTTGATACTTATACAATAAAATACTACATCTTTTAAAGAGAAATAGCAACCTCTTTGTTGAAAATTTTACAAAATTCACCGGAATCCCGCACAGAAACACAAGAATCCGCTCAAACAGATCTGCCACCGTCCCCCGGCACAGAACAGCTCCCAGAATACTTCCTGCAAAAAGAAAACATCTGAGGGTTCCCTGATTGAACCTGTATATCACAGAAAACATAAAAATCCCTGCTGCAGTCCAGTAAAAAAGGTCTTCCACATCCACTGCCCAGGACGGATGGGAAATCACTTTTCTCAGGGCAGTCAGAATCTTATAAAAGAGAAACAGAGCCGCCCCCATCACCACAGACAGAAGAAACAGTACTGCCTCATACTCCATATAACCGCTCATATTTTACCGGAACATCCGCTTCAGCAGAGATTCTTCTTTGTTTTCTGTCTTTTTTGAAAGATAGGTTAAGCTGTTTATTTTTCCTTCAATATCGGCCTCTCCCTTTTCCAGATTCAGTCTCCGCACATGGAGCAGTTCTCCTTTTACAGAAAGTCTTCCGGCCTCTGTTTCCAGCAAAATCTCGCTTTCATTAAAGGAATGAATGTCCCGGACGCCTGTAACCGTGCCCTCCTGTCGGTTATCAAGGGACAGTCTGTGGGCGCACATTGTTTTTTTCTCTTCCAAGGGTCAGCCTCCCATTGTTTCTTTCCATAAACAATGTATGAAACAGCCCTTATAAATAGACGTAAAAACTACAGATAGCGGAACATACTTTCCGCCTCTTCCTTGCGGACTGTCTCTTTTACATCAAGAACTTCCACCTTAACGCTTTTTCCGCCAAACTGGATCTCCACAATGTCTCCGGCCTTTACTGTCGCAGAAGCTCTGGCAGGTTTATCATTAAGCAAAACTCTTCCCGCATCACAGGCTTCGTTTGCCACTGTTCTTCTTTTAATAAGACGGGAAACCTTCAGATATTTATCAAGACGCATACAAAATCTCCTGTTCTTTTTTTCTGTATTCTATAGAAAAAGGGGGAACACGCTGTTCCCCCTCTGCTGAACTTTATTATTTATCGTTTACAAGATCCTTTAAAGCCTTACCAGCTTTGAATTTCGGTGCTTTGGAAGCTTCGATTTTCATGGTTTCACCAGTATGAGGATTTCTTCCTTCTCTTGCAGCTCTCTCGCTTACCTCAAAGGTACCAAATCCTACAAGCTGAATTTTTCCGCCTTTTTTGAGCTCGGATGCTACAACATCGGTGAAAGATTTCAGGACTGCTTCTACATCTTTCCTGGAAAGATTTGTCTCTTTCGCCATTGCTGCTACTAATTCTGTTTTATTCATGGTGTTTCCTCCTATAAATGCTCTCTTTCTTTATTATCGCGTTATGCTTCCTGTCGATCACACGCTATTTACTATTTATATACCTTTTCCTGTAGATTGTCAAGGTTTTTTGTGGCAAATCCCCGTAAACCGGGGCTTTCAGGTTACTGTGAACGGAGTAAAAAGCAACGCTTCCGGCTAATGCTTCTGAAATACTTTTCAGAGCTTTTTCGTCTTCCTGCTCTTTTCGATTTCTTTCAGCTGATCCCAGGAAAGAGAGGTCATTGTCTCATCCTCCGGAACAAAGATTTTCGGATGACGAAACTGCATTTTTGAAGAAATACCATCGATCACATCCTCAATAGTAAACAGCCCCTCTTCCTGGGCGATCACACTGTGGAGCGCAACCTGAAACAGCACGTCTCCCAGCTCCTCACAGAGATTTTCACTGTCATTGTGTGTTTTCAGACGATCAATTCCCTCCAGAAGCTCATTTGTCTCACTGATCAGATAAGGTTTCAAACTTTCATGAGTCTGCACCTTATCCCAGGGACAGCTTTTGCGGATTTTTCGCACCACTTCCATAAATTCATCAAAATTCTGCATCTTCTCACCGCATTACATCATTGTATTGACCATATCAAGAACAGCCTTGCCCATGACTGCAGACTTTTCATCTGCATCCTCAAGGGAAGTTCCTTTTACTCCATAGTAGAATTTTACTTTTGGTTCTGTACCGGACGGGCGGACACATACCCATGCATCATCTGTCAGGTCATAGTACAGAACATTGGAATTCGGAAGTCCGGTAGGCTTCACCTCTCCGGTTGCCAGATCTGTAATGGTATCCTTTTTATAATCTCTTGCAGAAACTACCTTATGTCCTGCAAATTCTGCCGGAGGATTCTTACGAAGAGTATCCATGATCTCCTGGATCTTCTGAAGTCCCTCAATTCCTTTCAGAGTAATGGATTTGATATCATCCTTATAATATCCGTACTGGTCATACATCTCGATCATTGCATCCCAGAGAGTTTTTCCCTGAGTCTTATAGTAAGCGGCAGCCTCGCACAGCGCCATTGTAGCCACAATCGCATCCTTATCTCTTGCGTATGTACCGATCAGGCAGCCATAGCTCTCTTCAAAGCCGAAAAGATAAGTTCCCTTTCCGCTGTTCTCAAAGCCCAGAATCTGCTGACCGATAAACTTAAATCCTGTCAGAACCTCAATGAGATCAACGCCATAGCCTTTTGCAATGGCATCTGCCAGATTGCTGGTAACAATTGTCTTGATCAGAGCGCCGTCCTCCGGAAGACTTCCGTTTACTGCTCTGCGCTGTCCGATCTCATAGTTTGCAAGAAGACAGCCGGACATATTTCCTGTCAGGTCATGGTATTCGCCGTTTTTATCTTTTACGCGCACACCCAGACGGTCTGCATCCGGATCCGTGGCAAGAACAAGATCCGCATCCACTTCTTTTGCAAGCTTCAGGCCAAGTTCAAAGGCTTCGGCTGCTTCAGGATTCGGATAGCTTACTGTAGGGAACGCGCCGTCCGGAAGCTCCTGCTCCTTAACAACATATACGTTTTCAAAGCCCAGCTCCTTCAGGATCCTTCTTGCAGGAATATTTCCGGTTCCGTGAAGAGGTGTATAAACGATCTTCAGGTTTTTGCCCTCTGCCTCAATGGCATCCTGATGGATCACCTGTTTTTTCAGCTCTTCCATATAGGCATCGTCAATCTTCTGGCCGATCACTTCATAAAGGCCTGCTTTTTCTGCCTGGGCCTTGTCCATGGTTTTTACAGTATTCCAGTCGGAGATTGCCTTTACCTCTCCCATGATTCCGGTATCATGAGGCGGAGTGATCTGAGCGCCGTCCTCCCAGTATACCTTGTATCCATTGTATTCCGGCGGGTTATGGCTGGCAGTGATATTAATTCCCGCAACACAGCCAAGGTGGCGGACTGCAAAAGAAAGCTCCGGTGTAGGTCTTAAAGACTCAAAAATATATGCCTTAATTCCGTTTGCCGCAAGACAGAGAGCTGCTTCCTGGGCAAACTCCGGTGACATATGACGGGAATCATAGGCAATTGCAACACCCTGAGACTGTTTACCCACTTTCGCAATATAATTTGCAAGCCCCTGGGTTGCTCTTCTTACTACATAAATATTCATACGGTTTGTACCTGCACCGATGATTCCGCGCAGGCCCGCCGTACCAAATTCCAGATCCATATAAAAACGTTCTTTGATTTCATTCTCTTCTTCTGCGATGTTCTTCAGTTCCTCTTTTGTTGCATCATCGAAGTATGGGTTCGCAAGCCACTGCTCATATACTTCTCTGTAATCCATACCGCTGTACCTCCCTATATCTTTTTTAAACTGCGCTCTGCGAAGTTTATGATTTCTAATTATACACCTGTTTTCTGAAAAAGGGAAGTCTGAACAGTTTCTCCTTCATAAAATTTCAGGCTCCGGTGATCCCCAAATCTAAAATTCCCCGGAAACATGCTGTGTAAACAGTATATAAAGTTCCTTCTGTCTGTATTTTAAAAATTATATTCTTTAAAACATTGTTCTCCGAAAGCTTCCCATTTTTCTTTCTGTCTGATCAGCGCCTGAAGCTTTTCCGTATTTTTTTCAGAAATCCAGGCTTTGTTGTGGGTATAATAGTAGTTGGACAATTTCCAGAATTTTTCCGGATAAGTAAACCGGATCTTCAGGTTTTCCCACTCTTCTGCGGAAATCGGGCGGATTCTGTGGTATGTTTTTAGCATTTCTTCTGCTAAATTTATATTCCAGCCTGATTTTTCCAGTATTTTTCTCATAAAGTGGTAAAGATCTCCGATCTGGATTCCAAAACACCAGTGTGAGAACCCTGTTACTGCCGTCTTTGTTTTCAGTATCAGAACGTTATGCTGATTGTATTCCCCGTGGCAGACTGTGCCTTCTTCTTTTGCCTTTTCCCGAAGGTCTGCATAGGAAGACGCCCTGAGCATATTTACAGCCAGCTCTCCTCTCGCCAGAAACCATTCCACAGATTTTAAATATTCCTTTTCAAAAGCACACGCAGGACCTTTTTTTCTGATAAATCTGCGAATTTTCCTCAGTTCCTGATTATGGCGCTGATACTCGTCATTCAGATTTTCTTCCATATAAGAAAGGTCTGTCGGAAGTTTCATTTCTTTATGGATCCCGGCAAGCATCCCCACTGCCTGCAGAATCTGTTCTCTGGATCTTGTATCACATTCCCGCCCTTCATACCAGCGCTGAAGAGTATAGGAAATTCCATCCCGGTCAGTTGAAATAAGCTCTCCTTCTTTATTTTCCAGAAAGGTATCTACCAGACAACCATTTTCCTCCAGCTTTAAAAGAAGCTCCTGCTGCTTCTGAAGTTTTTTTCCCGAGCCTCTCTGTTCACGTAATACTGCCGGACCTCTGTCAGTCTGACAGAGAAGTCCTCCTCTGGTACGGGCTGTACTTTTTACAGTCAGCTCGTACTGTTCCAGAACGCTGAATCCATAATCATACAAATCTGCTTCCCCCTCATTTTTTGTACTTTCTATACTTATGTACAGAGGAGCGGAAATTATGCGTAGCTGTTCACACGGTACTGTCCCGCCAGGTGTTTTATCATGTTCTTTGATTTCTGATCCTATTTGCAGAAAAAATCCCTCCACAGAAAATTTCTGTGAAGGGACCTCTCCTATACGTTTCATGCTTTCTGAAATTTTAATCCTGGTATTCTTTCACCAGCTGCATCAGCGTTTCCTTCTGATTGTCTTCCGGATACTCCAGAACATGCTCCAGAAGCTGATCCAGAATTTCTCCCAGATAAGGGCCCGGCTTATAACCGGCCTGAATAAGATCTCTGCCTGTAACTGCCAGACTTTTCAGGGAAACACACTGTTTTTTCTCCACGATCTGCTCATAACAGGATTTCACACCTTCCAGCCGCTCTTCCTTTTCCCGGCGCTGATAAGTGCTTTGCGCCAGCATATCTGCTCTCTGAACCTCCAGATAAAGTGGAAAAATATCTTCCCCGATTTTGTTGACAGAGCGGCGTACATTTGGCATCTGGGCTGCCGGTCTGGCGTCATGCCACTTTACAAGCCGACAAACCTTATGAATGGTGTCATTATCAAATTTCAGCCGGCGCAGAATGGCTTTTGCCATCTGCTCACTTTCCGGTCCGTGCATTTTAAAATGATCGCGGCCATTTTCGTCCGTTGTTTTTACCACCGGCTTACCAATGTCATGAAGAAGCATGGTCAGGCGAAGAACCTTGTCCGCTCTGACGTGCAAAAGACTTTTCAGAATATGTTCGCCTACTGTATAACAGTGATGGGGAGTATTCTGATCAGTTTTCATGCACACATCAAACTCCGGCAAAAACTCTGCTGTCACCCCTGTTTCATATGCAGCACGGAGGTAGTCCGGATTGGGGGAAACAAGAAGCTTTACAAGCTCCACCTGAATCCTCTCGGCGCTGACCAGTTTAAGATTGGGAGCCAGAGCTCCTATGGCTTCCTTTGTACTCGCTTCTATGGTAAAGCCCAGCTGGGCGGAAAAGCGGACAGCTCTCAGAATCCTCAGCGCATCCTCCTGAAACCGCTCCATGGGATCACCCACGCAGCGGATCACCTTTTTTTCCATGTCATTCACTCCGCCAAAAAGATCTACAAGTCCCCTCTCAGGATGATATGCCATGGCATTAATGGTAAAATCTCTCCGTTTCAGATCCTCTTTAAGATTTGAGGTAAACCTTACTTCTTTGGGATGACGGCCATCCTCATAGTCGCCGTCCACCCGGTAAGTAGTTACCTCAAAGCCTTCTTTTTCTATGAGAACAGTTACTGTTCCATGCTGAAGTCCGGTATCTACAGTTCTTCTGAAAAGCGCTTTTACCTGCTCCGGAGATGCAGATGTGGTAATGTCCCAGTCATCGGGACAGCGTCCCAGAATGGAATCCCGGACACAGCCGCCCACTACATAGGCCTCATATCCGTGCTGTTCCAGCGTATTCAGAATAATTTCCGCACCGGAAGGTATATTCAGCTTCATCTTAGTATGCTCTTCCCCAGTAAACCATTTTTTTCGCAGGTTTTCCGCAGCATACGCACACATCGCTTAAATGCTCCTGCTCAAACGGCATACATCTGGAAGTTGCCTGTACGTCTTCCTTGATCTTGTCCTCGCAGGCCTGATCGCCGCACCACATTGCTTTTACAAAGCCCGGTTTCGTGTTGATGGTCTCTTTAAACTCTTCATAATCCGTTGCAACATAGGTATGAGCTTCCCGGTGAGCGCGGGCTCTTTCCAGCATATCCTTCTGCATGGTGTCAAGAACTTCCTGAACCTTTCCTGCCAGCTCCTCAAAAGTTACCACATATTTTTCCCGTGTATCACGGCGGCAGATCACAGCCTGTCCGTTTTCGATATCCTTGGGACCGCACTCAATACGAACCGGAATACCGCGCATTTCCTGCTCGGAGAATTTATATCCCGGACTTCTGTCTGTATCGTCCACCTTCACGCGGATTCCTGCAGCTTTCAGAGTCTCAAACAGCTCATCTGCTTTTTCCAGAACACCCTCTTTACGCTGCTGGATCGGAATGATCACAGCCTGTACCGGAGCGATTCTCGGAGGAAGCACAAGACCGCTGTTGTCACCGTGAACCATAATGATAGCTCCGATCATACGGGTTGTCATTCCCCAGGATGTCTGATGAACATACTGAAGCTTGTTTTCTTTGTCTGTATATTGAATACCGAAAGCTTTTGCAAAGCCGTCGCCGAAGTTATGGCTGGTTCCGGACTGCAGAGCTTTTCCATCGTGCATCAGAGACTCGATTGTATAAGTCGCCTCTGCGCCTGCAAATTTTTCTTTGTCTGTTTTCTGGCCTTTTACAACCGGGATTGCAAGAACTTCCTCACAGAAGTCTGCATATACATTCAGCATCTGAATGGTTCTCTCTTCCGCCTCTTCAGCTGTTGCATGAGCAGTATGGCCTTCCTGCCACAGAAATTCTCTGGAACGCAGGAACGGACGGGTTGTTTTTTCCCAGCGGACTACAGAACACCACTGATTGTAAACCTTCGGAAGATCTCTGTGGGACTGGATCTCCTTCTGATAAAAATCGCAGAACAGAGTCTCAGAGGTCGGACGCACACAGAGACGCTCCTGAAGAGGATCCAGTCCGCCGTGAGTTACCCATGCAACCTCCGGCGCAAAGCCCTCTACGTGATCCTTTTCTTTCTGAAGAAGAGACTCCGGAATAAACATAGGCATGTAAACATTCTGAACGCCTGTTTCTTTGAATCTTCTGTCCAGCTCATTCTGGATGTTTTCCCAGATGGCATAGCCGGCCGGCTTGATCACCATGCAGCCCTTTACGCTTGTGTAATCGCAAAGCTCTGCCTTTTTTACTACGTCAGTATACCACTGCGCAAAATCTTCCTCCATGGAAGTGATGGCTTCTACTAATTTTTTCTCTTTTGCCATGATCATTCTCCTTTTTTCAATACTGTTATTTCCTGTTTCCGGGACTGGGAAGGACAGAATGCACTACTTTCCCGGTAAATAAAAAAAGCCCTTCCAATCCCTGCAAAGGGACCGAAGGACTTCGGCGGTACCACCCTGATTAGCAGTACCTCCATAAACAGCTGCCTCACGGACAGTCTGTATTTATACTGCTCTCTCCTGTTTCTTTAACGCAGAAATACGCCGTACTTCAATTGCACGGAGCTCTGAGGCCGGTTCCACGGTTCGCGCACAAAATCCTCACACCACCGCCTGACAGCTGAACAGGCTTCGGGATTTCTCTCTGAGATTGCTCTGCGTGTACTATTCTCTTCTTCGCCGTTTTCTGTTTTCAGTTGTGTTTCCACGAACTTTTACTCATTGTATGCGAAAAAATCTCCTGTGTCAAGCCTCCTGAACGGAAAACCCGGAACAAATCCCGCACTTTTATGGCTGCCCCGTAAAAATCTGACAGAATTTTCTGGGCAGACAGCATTTTTACCTTTTCAGACAGTAATCCTGATCTCTCTTCCGGTACGGTTGTATTTATAGTATCTGACGCCGGCTGCATCCAGCATACGCTTGGACGCGATCACGGACGGAGTATTTTCATATTTGTCACAGTCATATACAATGGTTTTGATCCCGGACTGAATAATGGCCTTGGCGCACTCATTACAGGGAAAAAGTGAAACGTAAAGCTTCGCGCCCTCCAGGCTTCCGCCTCTGTAATTCAGGATTGCGTTCAGCTCACTGTGAGTCACATAAAGATACTTTGTGTCCAGGGCATCGCCTTCTCTTGCCCACGGAAACTTATCATCCGAGCATCCCATAGGAAATCCGTTGTATCCCATGGAAAGAATCTTGTTGTCCTCACTTACAATACAGGCTCCCACCTGTGAATGAGGATCCTTGGACCGCATCCCGGAAAGCATTGCCACCCCCATAAAATACTCATCCCAGGAAATATAGTCCATTCTTTTTTCTTTCTCCATTGTAAAACCCTCCCCATAATACTTTATAAACTGCCTGTTGTCTGAGATCAACAGGCTTTGTGATTCAGGTAAACAGGACAACCCCTTTACAGATCGTCCTGTCCCCTTTATCTTCTTTATATCAGTCTGTCTCTATCTGGCTGATTCTGCGAATATGTCTTTCGTCATTGGAAAACGGTGTGTTTAAGAAAGTATCCACGATCTTAAGCGCAAGGCCTGCGCCTACAACTCTTCCTCCCATTGCCAGAACATTGGCATCATTGTGAAGTCTTGTTGCCTCTGCACTGAAGCAGTCTGTACAAAGTGCTGCGCGGATTCCCTTAAATTTATTTGCTGTAATGGAAATTCCAATACCTGTTCCGCAGATCAGGATTCCCTTTTCACATTCACCATTCTGGATCGCTCTTGCCACTTTTTTTGCATAAACCGGATAATCAACAGCCTCCTGACTGTCGCATCCATAGTCAATATACTCTATATTCTGCTGATCCAGATGCTTTTTAATCTCCTGTTTCAGTTCAAATCCACCGTGGTCACATCCTAATGCTATCATTCCTGTTCCTCCTGTACGTTTATAATCTTATGTCCTGCAGCTTTTAAAAGCCGGTTCATAATAGCCTGTCCCATTCTGGGCGTATAAAATGCCTCTGAGTAAATAGCGCTGACGCCATCCCCGTCAAAATCCCGAAGCACCTCGTAAAGATGATGGGCGATCGTCTCCTCATCCTCCCTGCTTCCGATACTCCGCACAACTCCGTTTTTGTACAAAGCCGATGTTTCGTCTGTGGCAATGATCCCCACACGTCTGCCCTGACTTACCGCTTCTTCTGTCATACGGTTTATATAGGCAGTTACCTGCTCTGTATTTCCTTCCACAACAGCAAGATCCGCCTTTGGCGCATAATGACGGTATTTCATTCCCGGAGCTTTTGGATGAACACTGCTGTCTGTGATCAGAAGCCCTCTGTCCATTCGTACCTCACCCAGAATCTCCTGAAGCATTTCCAGAGAAATATACCCTGGTCTCAATACTACCGGAACATCCTCTGTAAAATCTACAATCGTAGATTCCAGGCCGATGCCAACCTGTCCTCCATCCAGGATCATATCAATGGCATCTCCCAGATCTTCTTCCACATGCTCAGCTCTGGTAGGACTTGGACGGCCCGATGTGTTTGCGCTTGGAGCCGCAACAAAGCCTCCCGCCGCCCGGATAAGCTCCTGAGCGATCAGATCACTTGGAAAACGGACTGCAACGCTGTCAAGACCGCCGGTTGTCTCCCCGGGAACAATCTCTGCTTTTGGAAGAATCATGGTCAGAGGCCCCGGCCAGAATTTCTCTGCCAGAAGCTGTGCCTTTTCCGGAATTTCCGACACAATCTCTTTCAGGCTGTCCATATCTGCAATGTGAATGATCAGAGGATTGTCTGACGGACGTCCCTTTGCAGCATAAATTTTCATGGATGCCCGGGAATCCAGGGCATTTCCTCCCAGTCCGTATACTGTTTCCGTTGGAAAAGCCACCAGCCCTCCGTTTTTCAGTATCTGTCCTGCTCTTTTTATTGCCTCTTTATCCGGATGCTTCGCATCCATGCTCACAACCTCTGCTCTCATCTTCTGCAACTCCCTGTCTTTATTGGTATATACCTGCAGTTTTTATACGACTGCAGGTCATTCCCGGCATGTATTGATTTTACTCAGCCCATTCAGACTGTCTGTTCAGATGTTTATTATAGTTTATTTTTCAAAAATATACAACCTGCAGTTGTACCTGCCGGATCTGTTCCCCTGTACAGCTTCCGGATTCTGCTGTCCTGCCTGGGGACAGCCCATAGGATCTGCATGCAGCTTAACAGGGACATACCTTGTCTCTCACATAGCGTCTGAAAAATATCCCTTTATTTCTTTTATTCCGGTCTTACCAGCTCCAGCCTTTTCAGAACAGGATAAAGATAGCTGGCGCCGAATACCCCCAGTTTTTTCGGTCCCTGTACGGGAAGGGGAAATTCCTCTCCTCCCTGCCGCCTCTCCTGCAGTTTCCTAAAAACCATTTCCACACTGCTTCTGGTAATACTTTTACTGTTTACCTTTCTGTCCACAAAAATCTCATTTCCCCGGATTTTATAATGAAACTCAAGTCCCCGCGCCGTATAAAACCTTTCGCCCTGCATCAGGCACAGAACAGCCCAGAGCTTATCCATCGTAAAATCATTTTTCAGTTCCTCTGATATTTTCTTCCCTGTATCTTCTGTCATAATTCTGCCACCCCATATAAAAACCGTTCATTTTTCTTTTTATTTTATCATCTGAGAACTGCCAAAACAAGCAGGAAGCATGCATTCCTATGCTCCTTTTAACCACTGACACCTTGCTCCTTTCCCGGAAATATGCTAATCTGAGCATATATAATTTCCGGAGAAAGGAGCCTTTTTTATGAGTATTATGAACACCTGTACCGGCAGGAAATTTGATCCCATGCATATAAAGCCGGAAAATATCTGTCTGGAAGATATTGCTCATGCCCTGAGCTTTCTTTGCCGGGGCGGAGGACAGACTCTGATCTTTTACTCTGTAGCCCAGCACTGCCTCAACTGCGCAAAAGAAGCCCGGGCCAGAGGATGGTCTGAACGCATGGTTCTTGCCTGCCTCCTTCACGATGCCAGCGAAGCCTATATCTCAGACATCATCCGCCCGGTAAAGGCGCATCTGTCTAATTATCTTGAAATTGAAGAAATGATCATGAATGTGATCTGGGAAAAATTTAATCTGAATGACCTGTCTTCTGAAGAACATATGATGTGGAAACAGATTGACAACGATATTCTTTCTGCGGAGCTTCCGGTTCTGTTCCCGGGTGAAAAAAATCATCCCACCGTACCCCTTCAGTCTGCGCCTGATCTGGAAGAGCATCCCTTCCGGGATATGGAAAAACAGTTCCTGGCTTTCGCACATCAGCTGGGAATACAGTAAAAGCAGTTCGATATATCCTCTTCCTTTGCAGGACACACAAAAAGAGACTGCCCGAACCTGATATTTTCAAGTTCAGACAGTCCTACTTGTATTTCAAATCATATTCAAATACCCAATGATTCCTTCTGCTACGAATTTTGCTTCTTCCGGTTTTAAATTGTATGCATTCACAAACATAACATTTTCCGGCATTTGAAATTCACTGCTGTAAACTCCTACGTCAATGGGCTGCGGTAAGCTTCTGGTATAAGTATTACAGTCCTGTGCTGTTTTCCCAGCAGGCAAAGTAATCAGCAGCAATGGCTGATAAGTTCCCAGCCGCCCCTGAGCAAGCATTTCTGTTTGTACATCCGCTCCAGCAATCAACAAACTCTCTATTTTTCTGAGAATAGCCTCCTGCCGTTTAAAACCAGTCTCCGGCTCTTCATTAACAAATATCTCAAGAGCTGTAATAAATCCTGCCAGTTCTTCTTTTCCCGTTTTAAAAGCTCGTCCAATACGAGCATTTGGGCTGGCCGCCATCCGGCAGGCCTCAATCAGATCCGGGCGTCCAACAATCACCCCCGTACTCTGCGGTCCCTTGATATGTTTTCCGCCGCTAAATATGCACAAATCCGCTCCCAGTTCTTTTGTATAATACCAGAGATTTGATTTTGGCGGAAGCTGTGCCGCCGCGTCTACTACCACCGTCACCCCTTTACTCTTTAAAACCGGAATAATTTCTTCACAGGAAGGAATCCCTTCCTCATACAAAGTAGAGGGAAAAAGAAATACTGCGGCAGTACGTTCGTTTACCGCTTTATCCATAGCCTCTGCCGTAGGTTCCACTGCAATTATCTTTGCGCCTGTTAACCCGATCAATTTCCAATAAGGAATCTGCTGTCTGAACTTTCCATCAAATAGCAAGATCTCATTTTTTGTTATATCCTCTACATGCGGAATCCTGTCCAATTTTTCGCCTTCATTTCCGCAGATGCAGGCTGCAGCTGAAAGAATCACACCTCCAGCAGCACCAGTCGTAATAAATGCCGCGTCATTATTTGTAAGCTTTGCAGCCCGTTCACAAACCACATCCAGCAGGTGCAGATAATCTACAAATCCACTTCCCGCTTCCTGCATTGCCTGAAATGTTCTCGGATCCATTAAAGACCCGCCCAGATTGGTATACGTTTCGCTGGCATTAATAAGCGGAGTAATGCCCATTCTTTCATAGAAACTCATACTGTTCTCCTATATCATTTCATTTCCAAAATATTATCACTCAGTTTTTCACTCATCTTTTCCCCTGCGCAGAGCATGGCCTGCAAGAATCCCCGTAATTGTTCCTTCCTCCATGGCCGGCAGTCCGTTTACATACAGTGAACGGATTCCCTCCGGTTTTCTCCTTGAAGAAGAAAAATCTGCGCAGTCTCTTACATTTTTATAATCCATAATGCATATGTCAGCTTTCATACCAGGCTTCAGCTCTCCCCGGCCTTCCAGATGATACATTTTTGCAGGCATGGAGGTAAGTTTCTTTATTATATATTCCACCGGCACTCCACGTTCCCGCATCATACAGATTATTTTTGAAAAAGCCCCAAATCCTCTTGGATGGCACAGAATACCTGCAGGAATCGTATCGCTTCCAATGGTATACCGGTCATCCAGAAAAAGATGATACTGATCCTCATATAATTTTTCCCGCATTGCCTCTGTGTGATTGTCCACTCCGGCAAACCCAACCTCCAGCTCATTTTCTACCAATAAGCGGATCACGGTCTCTGAAAAACTTTCATTATTTTCTCGAGCAATTTCATCAAAAGTTTTTCCAAGCCTTTCACTGTACGGATCTTTTGTTAATATAACTCTTGCAGTCTGCCCTTTTCCAAAAAAGTAAGAGTGGCGCTTATCCATTGCTTTTAACAGGTCTGGCCGTAATTTCTCAGAAGTGAGCCTGTCCATAATCTGTTCATAGCCATCTGCCTGTGCCCATCCCGGCAGCAGTGCCAGAACCAGTCCTGCTCCTACCAGATAAGGATAATATTCATAATATACCGTATTTCCTGCTGCTTCTATCTCTTTAAACGGTTCGAACACAGAATGATAATCTTCTTCCCCTCCGGTTCTGTAATGAAGCATATTCAGACGGACTCCTGTTATCTTTGCCACTTCTGCTGCCTCAGCTCTGGGATTCAGCGGAATTTGTCCGTCATCCAGCCGCTGATGGACACAAAACAGACCGTCATATTCCTTTACAACCTTGCACAATTCTATTAATTCTCTGGTATCACTGTAGCCGCCAGGATAGTAAGAAAGACCTACTGAAAATCCCACAGCGCCTTCTTCCATCGCCTGTCGCATAATCCGCCTGGCTTTGGACAGTTCTTTTTCGTCCATAGCAGTTTCTTCAAATCCACATACCATTTGACGCACTGCATTATGCGAAACATTTGCAGCTACATTCACAGCCGATCCGTCCAACTGATCCAAAAATTCCCCGAAGGAACGCCACTCTTTAAAGTAATGGCGGTAATCTCCAAAAATACCTGAATTAATACGAATAGAATCAAAAAGCTGTTCCGGCATCATCGGGGCAAATCCCAACCCACACTGACCTGTCACTACCGTTGAAATTCCCTGATAAACCGCATTGGGATGCTGGCGATTTTTTAAAATACTCAGTTCAGAATGTGTATGTCCATCTATAAGTCCCGGTGTTACATATAACCCTGAAGCATCTACTACTTTCCGAGCTCCAGACGTATCCAGATTCTGTCCTATTTGTGATATTCTATCCCGGACTACAGCGATATCTCCATAACACGGTTTTCCGCCGGTACCGTCTACAATCAGTCCACCTTTAATTAACAGATCCATAAAATCGCCTCTTTTCTCTATCTGTTATGGCTCTATTTCCACAATTCCTTCAATTTCAACCGGTGTATTTCCTGGAAGGGCATTTGTGCCAATAGCAGAACGGGAGGGCGCGCCAATCTTCTCTCCGAAAAGTTCCACTAAAAATCTGGTTGCTCCGTCAGCCACTTTGGGCTGTTCATAAAAATCTGGTTCGCTCTGTACAAAGATCAAAACCTTTACAAATGATTTAATCCTATCCAAACTTCCTATATGTGCTTTAATTACAGACAAATAATTTAGAATTGTCCGACAGGCTGCTTCCTGTCCCTGTTCTACGGTCAGATCTTTCCCCAGCTTTCCCTGTGGGCCGTCTCCATTTATGTACGCGCCGCAGCCTGAAATATAATAAAGATTCTTTCCTAACGGTTTAACACTGGAATAAATACCCCCTTTTCCTGGTGCAGGCGGAAGTTCATACCCCATTGCTTTGATTTTATCCTCTATTGTCATATTGTTTTCCTCATCTTTCTTTTATGGCCGCACAGCAGTACCATCCTCCAGACGGCTGAAAAGCCAGCTGAAGTCCATCTCCACCGGCGGATATTTTGCGGCTGCCTTTTCATCAAAATCAACGCCAATGCCAGGCGCATCATCTAAATATGCATAACCTTTTCGTACCTGCGGACATCCAGGGAACACTTCCTCTTCTGCCTCATTAAAGCCTGCAAACTCCTGAATGCCGAAGTTAGGAGACGCAAGATCCAAGTGCATCTGAGCTGCCATTCCAACAGGACTCAGATCATTCGGTCCATGCCATGCAGTCCGCACATGATATTGTTCACAAAAAGCAGCCAGCTTTCTCGCAGGTGTCAAACCACCAATATCACTTAAGTGGCACCGAATAAAATCAATCCACTGGTTCTGTACAAGAGTTTTCCACTCAACCGGATGGGTAAATAATTCACCCATAGCCAGAGGAACCGCCGTTTGCTTTCTTAAATATTCAAAATAATGAACCTCTTCTGGCGGCAAAGCATCCTCAATAAAAAACGGCTTAAATTGTTCTAATTCCTTTACAAAGTTCAGTGTATCTGCCAGAGATAAGCGTTCATGAATATCATGCATAATCTCCAGATCCCATCCAATATCTGAACGGATTCGATCAAAAAGCCGTATCACACTCTGCATATAAGTTCTGGAGGAATAGTAAGCACCTGCGGGAGCATTTTCCGGGTGAGACATTTTCTGGATCGTACCGTCAAAATTGCCTCCGTACGTTCCCATATGACAGCGGATATACCGATATCCCTCCTCCATATACTGATGGATTTTCTCCTCTACTTCTTCCGGACTGTTTCCGTCCGCATGGCGGTAAACCGCGATTCCTTCTCTGCATTTTCCACCAAACAAGCTGTAAATCGGCATATTTGCTAACTTTCCCTTAATATCCCAAAGAGCTTCATCCACACCGGAAATCGCATTATTTAATACCGGACCATTTCTCCAATAGGAGCTTCCCATCATAGACTGCCATAAATCTTCAATATCATGTACAGACCTGCCAATAAACATGGGACGCAGATACTCTTCAATAGCAGTAACGACTGCTTTATAGCGCCATGTAAACGTAGCGCAGCCCAAACCGTACAGCCCCGGTTCTGAAGTTTCTACTTTTACAACCACTAAATTAATTTCATGTGGAGCTGTTACAAATACTTTAATATCACGAATTGTAATTGGTTTCATAAAATCCTCCTTCCGGTGTCAGCTCTTCACTGCGCCGCTTGTCATTCCTGCAATAAAATATTTCTGGAAACACATAAACAATATGATCAGCGGAATACAGGACATGGTAGACGCTGCCATCATATCGTTCCAGTGCACCTGGTTCTGTGTATTCAGGGAAACGATTCCCACTGTCAGGGTTTTTAATGAGTCCTTGGAAATTAAAACGGAAGAATACATGTACTCATTCCAGCCGTTAATCAGAACAAAGATTGCTACGGCTGCAATACCCGGAATAACCAGAGGCAATATTATTTTGCGGAAAATCGTAAAACTGCTTGCCCCGTCTACCCGGGCAGCCTCATCCAGCTCCACTGGTATTGTCTTAAAGTAAGAAGTCATCATCCATGTACTGAACGCAATATTCGTGGCCGCATATACAATAATCAGACCTAACAAAGAATTTGTCAGATGATATTTCGTCAGCACTGAATAAAAAGGCACTACCAGCATAACGCTGGGGAACATCTGGGTTACTAACAAAAATCCCATAAATGTCTTTTTTCCACGGAATTTAAAACGTGTTACACCATAGCCTGCCAGACAGGAAAAGGCTGTACAGATTAGCACAGAACCAATACATGTAATCAAACTGTTCCAGGTCATTGTCCCAAAATTATACAGGCCAAAAAACTTTTTAAAGGATTCCAGGGAAATTGTGCTTGGAATCCAGATAGGATTCGGCGAATAGGTCTCGGCCTCTGTTTTAAACGCTGTAGAAACCATCCAGAGAACAGGAACAAGAATAAACAGGGACAGGGTAATTAAAAATACATATCGGAGGATTCCTCCCGCAACTTTTTTCTTAGTCATCTTTCAACACCATCCTATAAAGTTTGCTGATCAGATAGCAAATAGCAAATACAACAATTCCCCATGCGGCAGCCTTACCAAACCGCAGATCATTAAACGCAGTTCCGTAAATATTCAAACTGATAAGATTTGTCGCTGTACCTGGTCCGCCTCCTGTCATGGTATAAACCAGGGTATACTGTTTAAACCACCATACACTGTCCAGAATGATCGTTGTTGTCATTACTGGTTTCAATCCCGGCACAGTCACATGAAGAAATTGCTGCCATTTATTAGCTCCGTCGATCATAGCCGCCTCGTAAAGATCACTTGAAATACTCTGCAAGCCTGAAAGGATCATTGTCATTACCAACGGATATCCTTTCCAGATACATACCGCCACTACTGCCGGAAAAGCCAAACTTGCTGATCCTAACCAGGATATATTAGAAGAGATAATTCCCAGCGATTTAAGGATACTATTCAAAATACCATACATTGGATTCATGATCCATGTAAATAATAAGGCAATGACTGTTTCAGGGAACAGCCATGGGAGCATAAAAATCACACGGAATATAGTTCGTCCGGGAAAGCTCTTGTTTAGCACTGACGCCAGAATAAATCCAATAAGAAAATGTCCTGCCACCACCAGGATCATAAATAAAAATGTAAGCAGAACAGAAGTATAAAATTCCGGTTTTGTAAATGCTTCGATGTAATATTTTAAGCCAACAAACTTCCATTTATTTACCAGATTTGTATTATAAAAGCTCAAATACACTCCATACAGCATAGGATAAACAATAAGCAATACCATTACCAGTAAGCTGGGAGATATGAATTTATATCCTGTATGCTGATATTTATCGAATTGTCCAGGGTGAGGCTGTTTTTTTCTGCTGGCTATTCTTCCCATTCCAATACACCTCTCTCTTTTCTTATAAATTAAGGTAAAAAAATGCCGAGGGGGGATTTTGTCCTCCCCTCAGCTATTAATTTTTTGAGTTTCTTTTAGTTATAATCTTCCAAAAGAGTATCCAGCTCTTCCTCTAAGGTTTTTACGGCCTCCTCATTGGTAGACTCTTCACTGAATACAGAAGCATATGCATCCCCAAGAAGACTCTTCAAACCGCTGATTCCAGCAAAATTCACCGGAGGAATGCATCCTGCTTCAATAGTTTCCAGATATCCCTTATAATCCTCGCCTGTAATATATTCTGCCTTTTGTCCCTCTACAGTTGCCGGAATCTTACCGCTGGACTGCCAGAACATTAACTCAGAATCATTATTAGTAAAGAATTTAAGGAAATCAACTGCCGCTTTCTTCTCTTCCTCTTCTGCATAACTGCAAAGCGCATATCCCTCTGCATTCAGCATAGTTCCAGAGTGTTCTCCCGGAATCGGGAAGGAGCCGATCTTACCTTTTAATTCTGGATTGTTTGCATAAGCTACACCAATGGCATTGCTGCCGGTAAGCATCATGCTTGTATAGCCCATGGCAAAATAATTTGCTGCTGTGGCGTAATCCACTTCTGTAATTCCTGTAGGAACTACGCCATACTCATTATTCATGTCTGTCCAGAAGGAAACTAAATCCAGGATATTATCACCCAAATCAGCTTTCCAAGTTTCGCTGTCTTCATCATAACTTACACAGTTACAGCCATTGCTCCAGAGATATGACATAAACCGGCTCTGACCAGAGCTGTTATTGGAACCTACCATAGAGAATCCCCACTGATCGATCTCACCGTCACCGTCAGAATCTGTTGTCAACGCCTTTGAACATTCCAGAAACTCATCCCAGGTAGTTGGAACATCCAGTCCGGCCTCTTCAAACCGATCTGTACGGTACAACATTGCCAACGGTTGTACATCAATGGGATAAAATGCAAGAGTATCATCTAATGTACACGCTTCTGTTACACCATTGGCAAATGTACCTAAAGTCTCTTCATCCAGATAATTATTCAAATCATCCATAAGCCCCAGATCATAAAGAGTAGGCGCCTGGTCTGCGCTGGTAAAGAACAGTGTGGGCAGATCATCCGGAGATGTAACCATTGCAGCAAGTTTTGTATAAATATCATTTGAGCTGATTGCCTGAATCTCAATATTCACATTGGGATTTTCTTCCATAAACTTATCTGCATACTGGTATACATACTGTCCATGAGGATCTTCACTGGCATATGCGCACATAATGGTAATATCTACTTTATCACCACTTTCTTCCGCAGATACCTGCAAAGGAAAAGCTGACACAGCCATAAGGCCTGCTAATGCAACAGCCATTGTTTTTTTAAGCATAATATTTATCCTCCTAACCTTACTATTTCGTTTACATTCTCGACAAAATCAACCTTATTTTTCCATTTTTTCCAATCATTTCACTGCAGTTTTTTGATTTTCTGTTGTTTGTCTTTGTAGCTTTAGTATAACATCCACTATAAAATTATTCTCACCATTTTTCATTTTAAAATCACCATTTTTTGGATATGTATTGTCAGGAGTTTTTTAATCTGATTCTTCATTTGTTCTCCAGTGTAATTTTATACCCCTGCTTTACGAAAAAGATATTCTCTTTTTTCCTCCGAATCATTCCACATGGTATGCATAGTACCGGAATCCGTTTTATACTGTTCCATCTGCTTTTTATATTGGAGTGGAGAAATCCCCATAATATCCCTGAACTGCCGCAGAAAGGTATTCATACTCGAATACCCTACAGCTCCCGCAAGTTCTGTAATACTGATATGGGATTCTTCCAGTATTCTCACTGCATTGGCAATGCGTACTGAATTAATATAGTTGACAACATTTTTTCCAAATATCTTTTTAAAATTTTTACTTATTGTATTTGGCTGGATATAAAAATTGCGGCTCAAAACTGTCAAATTCAGATTCTCCGCATAATGCAGATCAATGTAATTCTTTATGTCGCTCATAGCCTTATATGTGCCGCTGATATCCTGCTTTTCCAGATTTAAATAGCGCTTTAAGATAATCGTCATCTCAAGAAGCAAGGCATAAACCATATCGCCCCGGCCTTCTCCGTTTTCTCTTGTCTCTTCCCGAAGAAGCCTTATAATCTGAATAATTCTCTGAAAATCAGCCGGATCAAGATTCTGCAGCTTCCTGGCTTCTTTTACCGAATGCGTCTGATAAACCTGCATATAACTATTTATAATGGGCAGGTTCTGAAGAAAAGAGGGCATTACTGTCAGGCCATAGCGAATGCAGGGGGTACGGGTAAATTTCCGAAAATGAGGATCTGCTCCCCCTATGATCAGAATACTGTTTTTCCCAACCTCGTAGTCTACATCTTTAATTTTATATAATCCTGCCCCTTCCTCAAAAAACAAAAGCTCGCAGGAGTTATGCACATGAAATATAGGATTTGCTTTATAATCTCCACTGTAGCTTACATATACATTCTGATTATTCAACGCAACATTATGCGCTTCCTCCTCATATGCATTTAAATATTGCTCTGTCCTGCTCACCTTTCATTCCTCCCTCTTTTCTCTTCTCTGCGGCTGCCAAAAAAATCCCGATTCTCCGTTAAACTCTTATTTTTCTTTTTATACTGAAGAGGAGATACATCCATTTTTTCCTTAAACTGCCTGAGAAAAGTATTTACATTGTCATATCCCACCCGTTCTGATAATTCTGTAATACTTATATCTTCCATATCCAGAATCCTCACCGCATTTGTGATTCGTACAGAATTAATATAATAATTAATGTTCTTTCCCCATATCTTCCGAAAGTTCTTACTGATTGTATTGGGTTGAAGAAAGAATTGTTTACTTAATTTTGAAAGACTTAATTCTTCATGATAGTGCAGATCAATATATGCCTTGATCTCATTCATAGAATTATAAATGCTGTTATTTTCCTGGCTTTCTACCTGAAGCAGGCGTTTCAGCAAAATCGTCATTTCCATCAAAAGTGCATAAACCATATTTCCACTGTCACCACTTTTATTTTCTGTTTCCTCTCTCAGCTCCCAAAGAATTTTAATCATACGTTGGAACACCGCGGAATCTATGCCGGATAATTTACAGTGCTGCTCCGGTGATTGTGTCTGAAAAATACTCATATACCCATTGACAATAGGAAGTGACGACAGAAATGACGGCATCAACGTCAGTCCATAGCGCACATATGGAACCTTGGTAAAATGAAAATGATGCCTGTCTGTAGCCCCAATGATCAATACAGTATTGGGCATTACAGAATACACCTTATCATTAATCTGATAATCCGCCCCACCTTCCTCCACAAATAATAATTCACAGGAGTTATGCACCTGAGTCAACGTACCCTTCTGATAATCCCCACTGTAACTTACACATACATCCTGACTGTCAAAAGCAGCAAGAAGCTCTTCTTTTATATAATTATTCAGGTATGATTTTGGAGTTTTCATTATATTGTAGTCCTTTCCTAGAAAATACCCTTTTAGATTCCATGTCATTGTACCATACAAAGCTAGTTATTGTCCTCTTATGGTTTAAATATCCATTAACTGTGTATACAATAAATAATCGTTTTATTCATGTTATGTATTATTTGAATGCACCAAAAAAAGTTCTTCTATGATTTTTGTATCATCACAGAAGAACTTTAAAACACTCAAAATTATTCTATTTATTACTAAATATTCCCTCTTAGGCACTAATCATTCCTTACTCATTATCTTCCCCTATCCGACTTTTACAATATAGGTTGCTGAGCTTCCGTCCCGGAACACAATCTCTCCCAGGCTGCGAAGAAGCTCATGGTTCAGATTTTCTCCATATTTGTTTTTCTCACAGGAACCTACAAAAATATAGGAAACATCATATTTTTCCACAAGCTCCTTTACCTGTTTTTCATCCTGTGAGGTGTAGATCAGCTCAATATCTCCGCTCTTTGTATTCAGATCCGCCACATCATTCCGCCACAGCCATTCATGGACATACCATCCAAGGACTGTGGGCAGTCCGGTCATTGCAGACACACGCTCGTACTCTGTATAGCTGTCCCCGTTGGCCTCCAGCACAACCGGAGAGCCTGTAACGTTCTTTTTCAGCCAGCGGATTGCCCCTGCATCCTCAGGAAAATCGGTTTCCAGAAAAGCAGTTGCATTCAGGCCCATGTACTGAGAAGGATCCTGCACGTTTCCAAACCATGAATTGACACTGTTTCCAAAATATCCCCATGTCCACACAAGAAGAACCAGGGCCACCCCTGCGGCTGCCTTTAATATCTTTTTGTAAGAAATCACCATCAGCCGGAAAATCACATAAGCCATTGTCATTCCAAACATAATGTATGCCTGATATGTGAGCTTGAACATGGTATTGGCACGGGCATTTCCGTTTTCGTAAATATCCCGTACATACACAAGCTCCGGGATCAGTACCAGTCCAATGGCACACAGCCCCATGATCATTGCAAAAAGATCCGGAAGCTTCAGAGATTCCATAAAATGAAAAATCGTCTTATGCTTTGCGCCGCTGAGCTTTTCCACCAGAAGAACGATCACAAAAATCACAGTCAGAATCGCCGGAAGCCCCCACAGGATCAAAAGCTGATGAGGAAGGGAATGATACTGAGCCACCGCCACACCCTGGACCATTGTCTCAAAATTCAGGGTAAAAGGAAGAATCACCACGGTTCCCACAGCCAGAACCTCTGCTGCCTGAGCCGCCGTAACTCCAAGGATCCATTTGGTCTGACCTTTCATCAGAACAATATTGGTAAAAAGTACAACTCCTCCTGTTACCACAAAGTAAATAACAAAATCCCAGAAATTCGTCCAGTGGAACATACCGAGAAGCACTGCCGCCAGAAGGATCTGAGGCATGAAAAGCTGTTTTCCCCAGAATTCCCCTGTCCCCGGCTGTCCCAGAACAAAATCTTTTTTCCGTACCATTTTTATCCAGGCATATAAAAGTCCCAATAACAGAAGGACGAACATAATATTGACCACGTGGGCATGAAGATCTCCCAGAACAAACGAATAGCAGGGAAATTCATGAATTGTCTTATCCGGAACATCCGGGTTAAAACCAATATATCTTGTCGCGTCAGGAAACCAGTAGCTGTCCGGCTCCTGTCCTGTCAGTTTCTGAAGAAAAGGAAGCACCTGTCCATAAACCACATAGTGCATATTTCCGGCAATGGAAACAGAAATTCCCGCCACCACGCCTGTGATCTGAGGAAAATATCTTCTCCATCCCACTGCGCCTGCAGCTCTTTTTCCCATTCTGTCCCTGGTCATCTGGTATATAAGAGAAAACGGAAGGGAGAAGGCAAGTCCTGCCACAAAGGTGCGCATCAGGTTATAGGTCAACTCCACGCTGGTTCCGGAAAGCTTTGTAAGGAATACTGCAAAATACTGGCCGCCATAATAATAGTTGATATTTCCCTCTGAATACCACAGGTCAACTGCCGGAAGAGTGGTGCTTCGCATCATGGCTTCCATAAACCCATAATCCATAAATTTTTCTGTTCCGTATGCCGCAGGATGAAATCCTGCCAGATAAGTCCACAGAAGGAAAAAAACAAAAAACAGGATTTCCTCCCAGTACACCAGATCCAGATGATTTACCGGAAGACACTCGATCCCTTTTTTATGCTGCACTTTTCCAAGCAAAAGACAGCCGGCCCCACAGGCCAAAGTCACCCCGATACAGGTCAGTGAAGTGAATTTCAAAAGTTTGACCGCAACGAGAAACCAGGTTCCGAATCCTGTGACAACCACTGCCAGAACCTTGGAAAACATCCAGCCCTTATCGTCAAATTCCCGGAAAAGCCTTCCTGTCAGAGGCATGGTCACAATTCCCAGAACCATTGCAAGAAGATACCAGGTCCAGAAAGTCCATACATCCCCTTTCAGAAGGTATGCAGACAGAGCCACAAGAATTGCTGCCGGAACTGCTCTTATTGTTACTTTTTTTATTGTATCAGGTTTCATAAATTCTGATTCTCCTATCTTCTGACTGATATACCAGCCTGTATACTGATTTAATCGTAGTCTCTATGCAGGTTTCTCCCTCAAAAGTCATGCCCTCTTCAAAAAGTATATAGGTGATTCCCTCCTGCCTAACAAGGCTCTTTACCCTCTCCGGCTCCTGGGAAGTATAAATTTCCTTTGCCTTTTCCGCCCGGTCATAGGTATCATATCCTGCCGACCATGCATAATAAGGCCAGCCCAGATACATCATTACTCCGGCCATTGTCACTTCACTGATGCTGTATTCCGGCGTCAGGATCAGATCCCGGCTGTCCAGATTTTGTGCCAGCCAGTCTGTAAGACTACTGTTGGTATTTACCGTTACTCTGTGTCCCGGCCCGTTATCTCTTACTATGATCACAAAATCATAAATTCCCGTGATCGTCAGACACACTGTAAGCACTGCTGCAAGAATACGGCCCTGCCATTTTTTCCGGAACAGAAGGCACACGGCTCCTGCCCAGAACATTGCCAGAAATGCGTAAGAAATCATAATATATTTATGATTTACAGTGATATCCGGCGTCAAAGAGAAGCAGAAGGCAAATACAAGAGGAAACAGGCAGCTTACAAGAACTGCCCTCTGAAGTCTTTTTTTATAGAAAAAGAATAAAATCAACGCTCCCGTAAAAAAGATGCCGCTCATCTGGATCAGATACCACAAGACACCCCCGGCGCTTTTATCCTCTGAAATGAATCCCCACTGGAAGGCAGCCTCCACAGAAGAACCATTCATAAAAAGTCTGGTCTGAAGAACCGAAAATCCAACCGCTGTTACAGCTGTGATCAGATAATCCAGTTTCCCGTCTGAGCACACAGCAAAGCCCATCAGAATAAGAAGGCCTCCAATAACAGCCGCTCCGTTCCAGAAGGACGTCATGCCTATGAGAAGGCCTGCTGCCAGTGCATTTTCCACATACCTGCATTTCCATGCATCCTTTGAAAAAATCCGGTTTCTGAACCACACAAGTCCTTTCTCCTTATGGCGGCATCCCTGTTCTGCCCAGTCCAGATACATCCACACAGCAAGAGCCACGATCAGAAGTCCAAAGGCAAGATGTCTCTGATTCAGATATACGTTAAAATTCCACAGTCCCCAGTCTTCATTTGTTGTATATCCGATAAATGAAGTGTTTTCCTGCAGTACCTGGAGCAGATTTCCGGCGCGCAGATGCTCCCACAGAAACTGAAAAAAAGTCAGCGCGCTGCGGAAAAAGAAAAAGAGAACCGTCAGCACTCCTGCCTTTCCACTTCCCACAACACGTCTGGCAATACTGTAAAGCAACATAAGAAATCCCAGAAGCGCCAGAATACTTGCGGCGTTGTAAGCAATGTCAAGCCGGAGTCCCAGAAACTCCAGATTTCCCACAAGAAACTGAAACATAAAATGATATTTTACGTCCTGTCCTCCAAAATGAGGATACTGGGTAGGAAAATTATTCTGCAAAGAAAAAGACCGCATCATTGCCGTATGGGGCGCATAATCGCCGAACACGGTAAATCCTGAATACAGAATCCCGTCCTTTATGTAAAATACATAGAATATGATCCAGGTAAGAAATACAAACAGCACAGAAAAAAATATCAGTTCCTTCCAAAACAGCTGTTTATCCTCAACCAGACCCTTATCTGTAAAAATCCTTTTGTTTTTCCTGTATCTCTGAATATAGATGCCCAAAAGAAAAACAGCTCCTGCAGCCATTGTCAGCAGGTTTCCGTATATCAGCGGTTTGTCTGCTCCTGCGGCGCTGGCAGCCCAGGCAATGAGATACGTTACCCAGCCAAAAGCAAGCATTCCAACTCCAAATGCTCCTGGCAGAACCAGCCAGATCCTGTTATTTTTTCCGGTCTTCTTCTGTCCCACAAAAATCTCTGCAAGCTCTTTTCCGCAGAGACTTCCCAGGATCAGATACAAAATCCCAGTCATACATACTCCTCTGTTTTTATTTTTCTGTTAATTTGATCATTAACAGTATACCAAAGTATCCTGATTCTGAAAATACAAAAATCGCCGTCTCCTCTGGTAAATTTAAAGGATACAGCGATTTTCTTTTTTATTTCCTGCTACTGAGGTACGACTCTATACCATCCGCAACTGCCTGAGCAACCTTTTGCTGGTATTCTTCCTTCTGAAGAAGAGCAGCCTCCTCCGGGTTTGTCAGGAAACCACATTCTGCAATGATCAGTGTTCCCTTACTTCTTTTCAAAAGGTAATAGCTGGTATTTCCCTTTATGGTACGCGGTTTTTGAGGATTCAGTTTCCGGTTCATACTCTCCTGTACTTCCTGTGCCAGTCTTTTTCCTTCCTGGGAGCTTTCATAATAAAAGACCTGCGGTCCCCTGACATCCGGGTCAGAATAGCTGTTCTGATGAATACTGACAGTCAGCACAGGAGAAGCATTTTCCAGAAAGGCGATCCGCCTCTGCATATCCTGAGATTTTTTATTTGGCGCAGAAGCATCATAAAGCCCCTGATCTTTCTTTCGTGTCATTACCACCTGATACCCCTTATCTGTAAGTACGCGTTCCAGTTTACAGGCTATCTTCAGATTGATTTCCTTTTCCTCCAGTCCGTTAAGCCCCACCATTCCCGGATCCGCTCCCCCGTGTCCGGGATCGACCGCAATGATTTCCTTACGGTTTTCCTGTTCTTTCATGGTTCCGGAAACCTGGGCTGCCTGTCTGGACAAAAGCAAAAAGCACACCAGCAGAAGCCCGGACATCACAAGCTCCATCACATATTTTTTCAAGTAAATACATCCTTAAACCACTTCTCTCTAAATATATATTTACTTTTGTCTACAAATACGCCTTCAGCTCTTCAATATTTCTTTCCTCGAACTTTTTCAGTTCCTCCATCAGCTTTCTGATATCCTTCTCTGTTTCTCCTTCATACCGGTTCAGCTTCTGCAGGGCTTCTGTGATCCCCATACTGCTTCCCTGTATCAGCATCGCAGCTATATTGGATGCGGAATGATCCTTCATAGTCTGTATATTGACCATAAGATACGTACGGATTTTTTCAAAAGCACTCAGGCCTTTTTCATCATAACCATTTTCATTCAGCATCCGCCATGCCTTTTCGTGGACTTTCTGGTATCCCTCCAGATGTTCACTGAGAAGCTTCTGAAAATCTGCGTTCTCAGTAATATCCATAAGCTGCCTTACGGTATCCACTCCCATCTGTGAATTCTGATAAATAAAATTCAAAAGCTCTGTATTTGCGTTCATGCCACACTCTCCTTTTTCTTTCAGTATGCACGGATCCCCCAAAAATATACAGAGTCCTGTGAACCTTTACCTTCACTGACAGACCTTATTCATATTTTACAATTTCCTTTTTCAGTCTTTTCATAATTCTTTTTTCCAGCCTTGAAATATATGACTGGGAAATCCCCAGAAGATCAGCCACTTCCTTCTGAGTTTTTTCCTTTCCCTCGGCACTGTTCAGTCCAAATCTGAGACGGATGATCGTCTGCTCCCGGGGCGTCAGCTTGTTAATTGCTTTTCCCAGAAGTGTGATCTCCACTTCATCCTCCAGCCTGCGGGAGATAACGTCCTCATCCGTTCCCAGAATATCAGACAGCAGCAATTCATTCCCGTCCCAGTCAACATTCAGCGGTTCATCAATAGAAACCTCCAGCTTTGTCTTGCTGTTCCTGCGCAGATACATCAGGATCTCATTTTCAATGCATCGCGAAGCATAGGTTGCCAGCTTGATCTTTTTTACAGGATTAAAGGTATTAATTGCTTTAATAAGCCCAATGGTCCCAATGGAGATCAGATCCTCCACCCCAACTCCTGTATTGTCAAATTTTTTGGCAATATACACCACCAGTCTTAGATTGTGCTCAATAAGAAGCGCTTTTGCATCTTTATCCTGTTCTGTTCCCAGCTTACTGATGACATAGGCTTCCCTCTGCGGCTCCAGCGGTGCCGGAAGAATATCATTTCCACCAATGTAGTACAGCTCTCTCGGTCTTGAAAGAACCATCCTCTGAATCATCTGAAACGGGTAATAACTGACGCCTGCTGCTGATCTGTTCATAATTATATGCCCCTCCTAATGCAATAATCTGGAATTCAACAGTACCTTGTATTCCTTTCCCAAAGCGGAGGGTTCAAAAGCCAGGGCCAGCACAGGCCTTGATATGCGAACCTCTTCTGCGGGAGTATGGATACAAAGATTCTCCAATGTAACCGCCAGCATCAGCTTTTCTGCCTGTCCTACCGTACGGCAGGACAGATAGTGGGGCTTCAGTCCGGCAATCTCTGTACTTTTCAGCTCCCCCGGATTCTCGTAAAGGTTCTTCAGTCTGTCTATCAGGTCCTCTGACAGCATGGTCTCCAGAATTTCAGGTTTCACAACCGAAACCGGTTCTCCGCTTACCGGATCACTGAGCAGATTTCCTGTGTCATAAAACCCGTAAGCAGACTGTTCTTTTCCCTGATAGCTCAGGGTTACAGGGTAGATATTCTTCCTCAGACTTCTGGCAGAATCTGCCGCGCAGACCAGCGCCCCGATGCCCATATAGGTGGCAAAAGCAAAAATCAGAAATGCAGGAAGCGTAATTCCGTTTTCTGACACTGCCTCCCAGAATCCTCCTGCAAGAAACGCAGTCAGATACAGCATGACCATTGCTTTTGCCAGCAGACTTCCCTTCCTGATGCAGAAAGCGATCCTGAGCATAAGAAAAGCGCAGGCGCCGTGCAGAAAAATTCCCATGAGCAGATTTTTCTCAAAAGGAAGATATAGAATCAGGCAGGAAAAAAAAGCTCCCGCCGCGCCTCCTGCCAGATATCTCCACCGGTTTGTCCTGAGTCTCAGAAGTCTTCCTGTAATCCGCAGAACAATATAGTCCATCAGAAGATTCGTCACAAAGACAACATCTATGTATATTTCTCCATACATAAAAAAGCCCCCTATGACCTGTCATTCCCTCACTTTGGTAAGTGAGTTCATTATAGGTTACAGGGGGTGCGTAATTTGTCAAAACCGGGAAACAGATTCCCATAATTTCTCGTTGAGGTTCGACATAAGCCGAGATAATTCTGATTAATCCTCTACGTTCTTTTTGTGAAAAGCATTCATCATCATCCGAAGCTCTTCCACCGGAAACTGTCCCGGCGCAGACGCCTTTCCTACTGTGGCAAAGGTTACGGAAGAACCGAAATTTTCTCCTGCAATGCGGCTCATGGAACCCAGATTTCCCATGGACATGGCGATCACAGGCTTTTCTGTATACTCTTCTGTGACCTCGCTGGTCACCTGCATAAGATCAGCGACATCTTCAAATCTCTGCGGCATCACTGCCATTTTCAGAATGTCTGCCCCGGATGCGTCCATGTCGATAAATCGGTTTTTCAGCGTTTTACTGTCATCCGTTTTTTCAAAATCATGAGTGGAGGCAATCACTTTCGCTCCGGTCATCTGAATCCTGCGGATCAGCTCTGAAACATTTTCATGAGAAAAATACTCTATATCGATCAGGTCTGCATTTCCGCTTTCTGCTGCTGTCAGTGTATATTTTTCATATTCCTTTTCAGAAATTTCCGCATTTCCGCCTTCTGAAACAGTGCGGATGGTAAAAATAAGCGGTATCTCTCCCAATGCATTTCTAATCTCTCTGAGCATGTCCGGAAGGCTTTCCTCATGAGAAAGCCCTTCATAAAAGTCAGCTCTCCATTCCGCCAGATCCGCTTTTATATCCCTGATTCTGCCTGCCTCCTCAAGCAGCGCTGACCGGTCTTTTCCGGTCATTGGCACACATATTTTCGGCTGACCGCTTCCGATACGTACTTCTCTGATCTGAATTTCTTTTGTCATTGCCCATCTTCCTTTCTGCTTCCATGAACAGTAAGAATATACTGCTCTTTTCATATGGAAAAAGACTGCTGATTCCTTTTTACGGAATTTCAGCAGTCCTGTTCTTTTTATTCTGTTACTTCAACTTTTCTGTTCTCGCGGTTTTTGATCTCTTCTTTTACAGAATCAATAAACTCATTGAGATCTTTTGCTCCTTCATCGCCCATGAAACGGCTGCGGACAGAAACTTTTCCTTCTTCCTCTTCCTTTGCGCCTACCACAAGCATGTACGGAATCTTCTGAAGACGTGCCTCACGGATCTTATATCCGATCTTTTCTGCACGGTCGTCGATCTCTGTACGGATACCTGCATCCTTCAGATCATTCATAACCTTGTTTGCATAATCCATATATTTCTCAGAGATCGGAAGAACTTTTACCTGTACAGGAGCAAGCCATGTTGGGAATGCGCCTGCAAAATGCTCGATCAGAATACCGATAAATCTTTCAATAGAACCAAAAGCAACACGATGGATCATGATCGGACGATGCTTCTCGCCGTCAGCTCCGATATATTCACATTCAAAGCGCAGCGGAAGCTGGAAGTCAAGCTGAATAGTACCGCACTGCCATGTTCTTCCAATGGAATCCTCCAGATGGAAGTCGATCTTCGGACCATAGAATGCGCCGTCGCCTTCATTTACCACATAGTCAAGTCCCAGATCGTCAAGAGCTCCTCTTAAGCCCTCTGTTGCGATCTCCCAGTCCTCATCGCTTCCCATGGAGTCCTCCGGACGGGTGGACAGCTCAACATGATATTTGAAGCCGAAAAGCTGATATACACTGTCGATCAGTCTGGCAACGCCCTTGATCTCGTCACGGATCTGCTCCGGTGTCATAAAGATATGAGCATCATCCTGAGTAAAGCAGCGCACACGCATCAGGCCGTGAAGCTGACCGGATTTTTCGTGACGGTGAACCAGTCCCAGCTCTCCCATTCTCAGAGGAAGATCTCTGTAGGAACGTGGTTCAGATTTGTATACAAGAATACCTCCCGGGCAGTTCATTGGCTTAATGGCAAAATCAGTCTCGTCAATTACAGTTGTATACATATTTTCTTTGTAATGATCCCAGTGGCCTGAAGTCTCCCAGAGATGGCGGCTCAGCATGATCGGTGTGGAAATCTCCACATATCCTGCCTTATTATGGATCTCTCTCCAGTAGTCAAGCAGAGTATTTTTCAGAACCATACCCTTTGGAAGGAAGAACGGGAAGCCCGGTCCCTCTTCTTTCATCATAAACAGGCCAAGCTCTTTTCCAAGCTTTCTGTGGTCACGTTTCTTTGCTTCCTCCATACGGGTGATGTACTCTTCAAGATCTGCCTTTTTGGTATAGGAAGTTCCGTAGATTCTGGTAAGCATTTTGTTCTTTTCGCTGCCTCTCCAGTAGGCTCCTGCAAGGCTGGTAAGCTTAAATGCTTTTACCGGCTTTGTTGTCATCAGATGAGGACCTGCGCAGAGATCCACAAACTCTCCCTGCTGATAGAAGCTGATCTCAGAATCTTCAGGAAGATCCTCAATAAGCTCTACCTTATAGGGCTCATTTTTTTCTTTGAAAAATTCAATGGCCTCTGCTCTCGGTTTTGTAAATCTGGTGATCGCCAGGTTTTCTTTTACGATTTTTTTCATCTCAGCCTCGATCTTCGGAAGATCTTCTGCTGTGATCGGCTCGTCACTGTCAATATCATAATAGAAGCCATCCTCAATAGACGGTCCAATTGCAAGCTTCACCTCAGGGAAAAGGCGTTTGATAGCCTGAGCCATAATATGGGAAGTGGTATGACGGAATGCGCCTTTGCCGCCCTCACTGTCAAAGGTGAGGATATTCAGCTCACAGTCTCTGTCAACAACTGTACGAAGATCTACAACCTCTCCGTCCACTTCACCTGCACATGCTACGCGTGCAAGACCTTCACTGATATCGGAAGCAATCTCAATAACTGATTTTGCTTCAGCATACTCTTTTGTTGATCCGTCTTTTAAAGTAATGATCATGATTTTTCTCCTTTTCTTTTTATTTTCAACCACTGTTACGGGACTTTCTTCGCTTTTATACTATTATAAAAGTCGATTACTCCGTGCCGCTGTACGGGACTTTTTATAATAAAAAACGCCCCTTACAATGCCTGCGCACTGTAAGGGACGAGATTCTCTGCCCGTGGTTCCACCCTGATTGCCAAATCACCGGGATTTCTTCATGAATAAAATAATTCCGGGGACTCAGCCTCTTTTTTGATGATAACGGTATCACCGGACCGGATTAGGGTCACTCAGAGGTGGTCTTCAACTGATTCCTGTTAAAGCACTTTCACCAAATGTGCTTCTCTCTGCAGCAGTCCACAGTTTACTCTTCTCGTCAGCGTGTTAAATCTATTCAACTAAGTTCTTTTTCATTATAGCCACTGGATTTCCGTTTGTCAACGTACTTTACACAGATTTTTTTACAAAGCTGATAGCCGCACAGGCCGGACCTACATGAGTACCGATAATTCCGCCTACCGGATACAGCCGATAATTTTTCAGTCCGTATTTTTCAACGGTATCCTTCATAAACTTTTCCCCAAGCTCACGGTCTGAAGTGTAACCAAAATACACCGGCTCGTTTTCATCAATCTCATAGGATTCAAATTCCTTCCAGAGATACTTGATCCCTCCGCTTCTTCCTCTTGCTTTTCCCAGCATGGTCAGGGTTTTGTCCTTCAGCTCTATAACAGGCTTAATATGAAGCATATTTCCCAGAACTGCCAGGGCTGCCGGTATTCTTCCACCCTTTTTCAGATAGGTCAGAGTATCCAGCATTCCGCATACGGTCACACGCTTTTTCAGATCTTCAATGGTTTCTACAATCTCTGAAACAGTTTTTCCTGCCTCTCGCATTTCCACAGCTCTCTGAACCAGAAAACGCTGAGTAATGATCGCCTGTTCTGAATCTATGATATGGATCCTGTCATACTCGCTCATCTGCTTTGCCACATTGGCCGCATTTACAGTTCCGCTGAGGCCGCTGGAAAGGGTGATAACAAGAACCTCTTCCGAGTTTTCCTTTGCTTCCTCATAAAGAGCCAGATATTCCTCCGGTGACGGCTGGCTTGTAACAGGCAGTTCTTTTTCTGCGGCAAGCTTTTCAAAAAAGCGTGTAAAATCCTCTTCTGTCTCCAAAGGAAAATCACCGTCAGAAAATTTTGTTTTCAGCCAGACAATACGGATATTCATTTCCTCAGCTTCCTGTCTGGTTATATCAGAAGCAGAGTCCGTTATGATCATCATAATATGTTTTCCTCCTTCAGCGGATTGACAAGTTTCCGCTGTTTCTCTAAAATATATGTTACAAATGTATCAGTGGAACATACTATATCATATTCCGTCGAAAAATCAATGAACCTGCTTATAAATGAAACAAAACGGAGGAAATTGTATCAATGGGACGCAAAAAAAATTCCAGTGACTTTCTGAAAGAATGCATTGCAGACGCTCTTTTTATTCTGCTCCGCACAAAATCCATCGAATCCATTACAGTCCGGGAGATCACAGAGCTTGCCAATGTAAGCCGGATCACCTACTACAGAAATTTTACTTCAAAGGAAAATGTCATTGAATTTAAGCTGGACAAACTGATGACTGAATGGATCGAAAAACAGCCCCAAAAAGAAAGCGTTTCCGCCCATGAGCTTTCCATTCGTTTTTTCCAGTTCTTTTATTCTATTCGGGATATTGTACAGACTCTGATCCGGGCAAACCTTTCCCTTCTGCTTTTAAATCGTCTGATCCTGAAATTCAACGATATCAATACCGCAGACAGCAGCGAATACTACCGTCAGATTTTTATTTCTTTTGGTCTGTGCGGCATCATTCTCTCATGGATGGACACCGGAATGAAGGAATCCCCGGAAGAAATGGGACGGATCATTTCCCGTAAATTTTTTCCGGCGCCGGAATCAGAGCTGTGAACAGAACAGGGGCCCGGCTCAGTCACGCATATGAATGACTGAGCCGGATCAGAGTATGAGCAAGACGGCCGCTGGGCCCGGGCCCCTGTATTTATTTTGCCGCTTTATCAGCTGTCAAAATTTATTTAAAATATTCTACACCAGACTCGAAGATTCTGATATCCTGCTCTCCGTAGATGTTTACAGCCACACCATTGTCACGGCGCTCACTGTGAGCCATCTTACCAAGAACACGTCCGTCCGGACTTGTAATACCCTCGATATTCATGTAAGAGCCGTTTACGTTCCATTCCTCGGAGCTGCTCAGCTCGCCGTCTGCAGTTACGTACTGAGTAGCGATCTGTCCGTTTGCCAGAAGCTTCGCAAGCCACTCGTCATTTGCAACAAAACGTCCCTCTCCGTGAGATGCAGGGTTGCAGTAAACTCCGCCAAGCTTTGCTTTCTGCAGCCATGGGGATTTATTGCTTACAACCTTTGTGTAAACCATCTTGGAAATATGGCGTCCGATGGTATTATAGGTCAGTGTCGGTGAATCTGCTTTCTGTCCGCAGATCTCGCCGTAAGGAACAAGTCCCAGCTTGATCAGAGCCTGGAAACCATTGCAGATACCAAGCGCAAGACCGTCTCTCTCATTGAGAAGCTTCATAACCGCTTCTTTGATCTTTGCATTCTGGAAAGCAGTTGCAAAGAATTTTGCGGAGCCGTCCGGCTCATCGCCTGCTGAGAATCCGCCCGGGAACATGATCATCTGTGCCTGGCTGATAGCTTTCTCAAAAATTTCTACTGAATCATGGATATCGGCTGCTGTCAGATTTTTAAATACCTTCACGTCAACCTCTGCTCCGGCTCTTTCAAAAGCGCGGGTACTGTCATACTCGCAGTTTGTTCCCGGGAATACCGGAATAAACACACGGGGCTTTGCAATCTTATGATTGCAGATATAAACTCTGTTTGTATGGAACAGTCCGTTTTCATCAACGGTTCCCTCTTCATGATCCTTCGCTGCTGTAAAATATGCAGTAGCTCCGTCATTTTCACCGGAATCTGTTTTAAACACTTTTTCCAGAGTTCCTGTCCATGCCTTCACAGCCTCTTCCAGAGAAATTTCAGCATTTCCGTAAGAGAACTTCGCATCAGCAGTAACTTCACCGATCACTGTATAGGTAATGGAAAGACTTCCCACTTTGTCAGCCGGAACCTCAAGTACCAGATCACCAAATCCAGGAGCAAAGAAGTCTCTTGGGTCAAGATTGTGCTCGATCTTAACGCCAAAGCCGTTTCCAAATGCCATTTTTGCAACTGCAGCAGCCAGTCCGTGACGGTCAAGAGCATATGCGGAAAGAACGCGTCCCTCCTTCATATCCTCGTGAAGTTTTCCGTACTGGTCCATAATGCCCTCATAATCAGGAAGCTGATATGCATCCTTTGGCGCACGAAGCCATACAAGCCTGCTTCCTGCTTTTTTAAACTCCGGAGTCACAACATCCTGAAGCTTTCCGGTGTCTACTGCAAAGGAAACCAGTGTCGGCGGAACATCGATCTCATTAAAGGAACCGGACATACTGTCCTTTCCTCCGATAGACGGAAGACCGAATCCCATCTGTGCCGCATAAGCGCCCAGAAGTGCTGCAAAAGGCTGGCTCCAGCGCTTGGGATCTTCTGTCATACGACGGAAATATTCCTGGAAGGTAAAGCGGATCTTTCTGTAGTCACCGCCTGTAGCCACGATTCTTGCCACGGATTCTGTTACTGCGTAAGCAGCTCCGTGATACGGGCTCCAGGAAGAAAGATATGGATCAAAACCATAGCTCATCATGGTCACAGTGTTTGTATTACCCTTCTGAACAGGAACCTTTGCTACCATTGCCTGAGTTTCTGTCAGCTGATATTTGCCGCCGTGGGGCATAAGTACGCTTCCCGCTCCGATGGAACCGTCAAACATTTCCACAAGCCCCTTCTGGGAGCATACGTTAAGGTCAGAAAGAGTTTCCAGCCATTTTTCTTTTATGTCCGCTACTTCCTGACGGTCAGTAAGGAGGCATCCTTCTTTATTTGGAATTTCCACTTCAACTGTGGTTTCCTGATGCGCTCCGTTTGTATCAAGGAAAGCACGGGAAATATTTACGATTTCTTTGTCTCTCCAGGTAAGTACAAGTCTCGGCTCTTCTGTAACAACAGCAACCGGAACTGCCTCCAGGTTTTCTTCATTTGCAAATCCAAGGAACTTGTCTACATCTTTTGGATCAACAACAACTGCCATACGCTCCTGAGACTCGGAAATAGCGATCTCTGTTCCGTCAAGTCCCGCATATTTTTTCGGAACCTTATCAAGATTGATTCTGAGACCTGCTGCCAGCTCGCCGATGGCAACAGACACTCCGCCGGCGCCAAAGTCATTACATTTCTTGATAATGCAGCTTACTTCCTCTCTGCGGAACATACGCTGGATCTTACGTTCTGTAGGAGCATTTCCTTTCTGTACCTCAGCGCCGCACACTTCAATAGAAGCCTCTGTATGCACCTTGGATGAACCGGTTGCACCGCCGATTCCGTCGCGGCCGGTACGTCCGCCCAGAAGGATAATGATATCTCCCGGATCAGAATTTTCACGGATAACAGCGCGTCTTGGAGCTGCGCCCAGAACAGCGCCGATCTCCATACGTTTTGCCACATAGTCCGGATGATAGATTTCTTTTACATAGCCTGTTGCAAGACCGATCTGGTTTCCATAGGAACTGTATCCATGAGCTGCGCTTCTTACCAGTTTCTTCTGAGGAAGCTTGCCCTTCAGAGTTTCTTTTACAGAAACTGTAGGATCTGCAGCGCCTGTTACGCGCATCGCCTGATATACATAGGTTCTTCCGGAAAGCGGGTCACGGATGGCTCCGCCAAGGCAGGTTGCAGCACCGCCAAACGGCTCGATCTCTGTCGGATGGTTGTGTGTCTCATTTTTAAAGTTGATCAGCCACTCTTCTTCTTTGCCGTCAACATCTACAGGAACTACAATACTGCAGGCATTGATCTCGTCAGATTCCTCCTGATCCTGAAGCTTTCCTTCAGATTTCAGTTTTTTCATTGCCATCAGGGCAAGATCCATCAGACAGATGAATTTGTCGTCACGGTCTTTATAAAGAACCTCTCTGTCGTTCAGGTACTGCTCATATGTTTTTTCGATAGGCTCCTTATAGTCGCCCTCACCAAATTTAACATCTGTAAGCTCAGTAGAAAAGGTAGTATGACGGCAGTGATCTGACCAGTAGGTATCCAGAACACGAATTTCTGTCATGGAAGGATTGCGGTTCTCTTCCCCTTTGAAATAATTCTGAATATGCTGAAAATCTCTGAATGTCATTGCAAGATTAAGAGAATCGTACAGATCCTTCAGATCATTTTCCGCCATATCCTTAAAGCCGTCAAAAATCTTTACATCCTCCGGCTCCGGAAAAACATTTACCAGAGTTTCCGGTTTCTCAATTCCTGTTTCTCTGGAATCTACCGGATTGATGCAGTGGTGTTTTACAGCTTCAAATTCCTCATCCGTTACGGTTCCTTCAATTACATAGGTAGTAGCGGAACGGATGATCGGCTGTGAATTTTCATCCAGAAACTGAACACACTGTACTGCAGAATCTGCTCTCTGGTCAAACTGACCCGGCAGATATTCTACAGAAAAAATTCTGGAATTCTCTGCGGTTTCAAAGCTTTCCTGGTAAAGCTCGTCTACCGGCGGCTCTGCAAATACTGTCCTGCAGGCTTTTTCAAACACCTCGTCAGAAATATTCTCCACATCATAACGAATCAGCACTCTTACACCTGTAACAGATTTGATTCCCAGGTAACTGCTGATTTCATGTTTCAGTTCTTTTGCCTGAACTGCATAGGCAGGTTTCTTTTCTACATAAACACGTCTTACGTTGCTCATGAGAGACTCCTTTCTCGATCCGGCCAGGGGCCATAGTATTTTTGAGCTTATATTAATTCTTATCTTACACCGGCATACAGTTATCTGCCGCTTCAAGATAAGTATTTACTACCTGATGGAATTCTCCTTTGTCCGCATAATCTGCAAAAGATGCCTCGATGGGCATTTTGCCAAGTACCGGAACTCCAAGTTCTGCCGCAATCTCATCAATATGGCTTTCACCAAATACTTTGATCTCCTTTCCGCAGTCCGGACATTTTACATAGCTGTAATTCTCTACGATCCCAAGTACCGGAATATGCATCATTTCAGCCATATTAAATGCTTTTTTAACGATCATTTTTACAAGATCCTGCGGAGAGCTTACGATCACGATTCCGTCAACCGGAAGTGACTGGAATACAGTAAGCGGTACGTCGCCGGTTCCCGGAGGCATGTCTACAAACAGATAATCCAAGTCTCCCCAGATCACATCGGTCCAGAACTGTTTTACCATATTTGCAAGGATCGGTCCTCTCCAGATAACAGGAGTCTCCTCTGTAGGAAGCAGGAGGTTTACAGAAATAACCTTGATCCCGTTTCCTGTCTCCATTGGGTAGATTCCATTGTCGTCTGCCTGGGCAGCGCCCTTCAGACCATACATTTTCGGAATAGACGGACCGGTAATATCCGCGTCCAGAATACCTACTTTAAAGCCTTTGGCTGCCATGCGGTTTGCAAGAGATGCTGTTACAAAAGATTTACCTACGCCGCCCTTGCCGCTGACAATACCGATCACATGTTTTACATTGGACATGGAATTGGCTTCTGCCATAAGATCCATGTTCTTACCTTTGCTGCTGCATCCCTCGCAGCTTGATTTGTCACAGGTTTTGCTGTTACATTCCTTTGCCATCTTACTTCTCCTTCTATATTATTATCGTCTATCTGTGCAGTAAGATTCTCCCTTATTTGATGAACCGGTCTATGGCCTTTTCCAGTTCCCTGATAGCGTCCCGGTCCCCATGCTCCACAGCATCTACAATGCAGTGCTCAATGTGGTCCTGGAGAATGATCTTGCCTGTATTATTAATTGCGGATTTCACTGCTGAAAGCTGAATCAGAACCTCGGAACAGTCACGTCCGTCTTCTACCATTCTCTTAATAGATTCCATATGGCCGATTGCTCTTGAAAGACGATTAAGTACAGCCTTGGTCTGCGCATGACTGTGATGATGGCCGTGCGCTCCGTGTGAATGTTCAACCACACTTCCGTCCTCCATGATATGCACATGTGTCTCTTTTGTTTCGCTCATGTGTGCTCCTTTCCCGGCCTTACCGGACTGATCTGCGGTCCTCTTTGTTCTGCCGCCACCTGCCATTATAGCACAGCTACTAAATCTCTGTAAAGGAGCATCTCTGTTTTATCCCCGAGGTGAGAATATCAAAAATCACTGTTCCGTCTTCAAGAACTGTCTTGTCATAGGAAACTTCTTTTCCCTGAAATTTATTCTTTACATATTCTTCCGGGTCTTCCAGCTGCATCTCATCTACAAATACATCCCGCATCTGATTTCCTGGGCATTTGTTAAAAATCTCCCAGATCACTTCGTATTCTTTCATGATACGCCTTCCCTCTCCTGTATTTTTTGCAGTTATTTTCCCTGTGTTTTTCCCGACAGATAAAACGCTGCTCTTCTCCCTGCTCTTTCTGTTTCAGGGATTCTTTTCTGTTTTTTCGTTCTGTTTTTTTTATATTGGCTTTTTTTCATTGTACCAGACCTTTTCAGGCAATGCAACGGAAGTAAGCATAACTTTTTGTGGGTACTTCCACAATTTTTTTGCAAAACTTTGTCGAAAAGAATTGAACTTCCGCCGAGAATAGCGTATATTAGATGTAATTTCTAATAAGAATGTAATTAAATCAAAGGAGAGAAGTCATGCAGCTCTTAAAAGACCGTATCCTTAAAGACGGAATTGTAAAACCAGGAAATATTTTAAAAGTAGACAGTTTTCTGAATCACCAGATGGATATTACTCTGATCAATGAAATCGGAAAAGAATTCAAAAGACGTTTTTCAGACTGTCCGATCACAAAGATTCTTACCATTGAGGCCTCTGGCATCGGCATTGCCTGCATCGCAGCTCAGTATTTCGATGTACCTGTTATTTTTGCCAAAAAGGCGCAGAGTCTGAATCTTGACGGGGAAATGTACTGCTCCAAAGTGGAATCCTTTACACATAAAAAAGTATATGATGTAATCCTTTCCAAAAAATTCCTCGGACCGGAAGACCATGTTCTTCTGATCGATGATTTCCTTGCCAATGGATGCGCCCTGATGGGACTGATTGAAATTGTAAAAGAATCAGGAGCCGTTCTTGAAGGCGCGGGAATTGTAATTGAAAAGGGATTCCAGAACGGCGGTCAGTGTATCCGCGATATGGGTGTGCGCCTGGAATCACTTGCCATTATTGATTCCATGACCGATGATTCTCTGACTTTCAGATAAAACCGAACCTTTTCCGGATTTTCCCGGACAAATACACAACCCGGAGCTTTGCCATATATTTACGGTAAAGCTCCGGGCTGTTTTATTTTCTTATTTATCGTCAGAAGCGGATTTACTTTTCTTTAAGGTTACTTTTTCCGACGCTTTCTTTTCATCCTTGTCAGACTCTTTTTCCTTTTTTAAATCAAAATCCTCTTTTTCCCCTGAAGACTGTTTTACTGCTTCTTTGTCTTCTTCCCAATCGGAAGCTGCACTTTCCTGTGGAGTCGCTTCGTCTTCTTTCGGAGAAGGAGTAACGCTTTCCTCCGGGACTGGTGTTACGGTTTCCTCAGCCTCCGGAGCTATCTCTTCTTCCTCATAATAACCGTTGTCGATCAGAAGCTCATAATTATCGCCGTCTATTACCTGCGGCTCACAGAGGTACGTTCCGATGATCTTTACACCATTGTCATACTGTTCGTAATCGTTTACCTCCGGATCCTCCTCTCCTGTCAGGTAAACGTGAACCATCTGCTCGCAGTTATCTGCCAGATCTCTGTAATCCATAAAGAGACTGAAACCGATTTTTCCGGATGCCACGGATTTCACTGCTTCCTCCCTACATCCCACTCCTGTGATCAAAGGCCACTGCTCACTTCCGGGAACAATTCCCGCTGTCTCCAGAGTCTCTTCAGCCCCCAGAGCGGCATCATCAAACCCTGTACAGATAATATCCGGAACAGCTCCGTCTTCATAAGAATCCTCAAGGAGCTGGCTCATCCGTGTACCGGCAAGCTCTCTGCTCCACCTGATGATTCCGGTATCGTCAAAGCTGATCTTACCGGAAGTGCACACCAGGGTTCCGTCATCCAGATAAGGCTGCAGTCCTTCCATAACTCCATTATACAGGAACAAAGCTTCTGTATCGTCCGGAGAACCCATCAGAAATTCAATGGTTCTGGTTTCCTTTTCTTCCTGCACTTCTTTCAGGTTTTCCTTTTTAATGATCTCTTCTGCGATCATCTGTCCTGCCTGACGGCCTCCGAAGGTCGTATAATATTTCACCGCATTGGTATCCATAATAAGATCATCATAGGAAAATACCGGGATCTCTGCCTCTTTTACTTCTGCCAGCACATCCGTCAGTCCATAAGCGTCTACCGGAGTGATAATAAAAGCAGCTACCTGCTGTTCCAGCATTTCCTGTATCTGAGATACCTGTCTGGAAGCGTCTCCCTCAGCATAGGCCAGTAAAGGCTCGTATCCGTCCTCTGCCAGATCCGCCTCAAGAGCCTGAGCATCATCTGACCATTCTTCCTGATCAGGAAGAAGAACCGCGATCTTCACACTTTCTGTCTCAGTTTCCTCCTGAGCCTCTTTTTTATTTTCGGAATCCTCTGCTTCGGATTTCTTCTCAGTTTCTTTTTTATCTTCTTTTGAAGCCTTCTCCGCTTCCTTTTCGGCTTTCTTTTCTTCCTTCTCTTTCTGCTCCTGTTCTTCCTCCCGGGCTTCCTGCATTTCCTCGTCTTCTCCGGTTCCCTCATCCTCTGTCTGGGCACTCTCGCTGGCAGCTTCTGTGGCATCATTTCCGCCGCATCCTGACAGAGCTCCCAAAGTCATAAAAAATCCTATAAAAATAACTGCTGTCTTTTTCTTCATGCTGGCTTCCTTTCTGTTCAGAATTCCTTATATTCTTCTGCAAAAGTCTTACGCTTTTCTGCTGAAACATCCATGTATAAAAAGAAAGGTGTCAAAAGCAGCCTGCTTTCGGCACCCTTCCGTCCGGTTACTTAGTCTTCCGGTACAAATTCATCCTTGCCTACTCCGCAGATCGGGCAAACCCAATCCTCCGGAATATCTTCAAATGCTGTGCCCGGCTCGATTCCACTGTCCGGATCGCCGATTTCCGGGTCATATACATATCCACATGGCTCGCATACATACTTCTGCATAATTGTTACTCCTTTCAAGTCTGTTTCTGAATCTTATGAAACGGATTCTGTACCGCTCCACGGCTTCATTATAACGTCAGTTTTTTTTGATTGCAAGTGTTATTTCACAAACCTTTTGTAAATATAATCATTTGCTTCCTTTTCCTGGGTGTCATCCAGCGGTTCCAGCTGCAGACTCTCTCCGTATTTCCGTCTGAGGGCCTGGGTGATCAGCCAGTCTGCAAGCTGAGGATTCTTGGGAAGAAGAGGTCCGTGAAGATACGTTCCGATCACATTTTTGTAGACTACGCCCTCATATCCTGTCTGTCCGTCATTTCCCGCTCCGTAAAGAACCTTTCCAAGAGGCTGATTATTTCCGATAAAGGTTCTTCCTCCATGGTTTTCAAAGCCAACCACCGGCATGTCAAATAAGTCGCTTTTGAGAACAATATTACTGATCAGCCGTCCCTCCTGCTGTTCTGTGTGCATGTCCACAAGCTCAAGCCCTTTGATCATTCCCTGGTCTGTTTTATAATAATTTCCCAGAAGCTGATAGCCTCCGCAGATAGCGATCACAACTCCGTTGTTTTCCACATACGCCTTAAAAGCTCCCTGAAGCTCTCTGAGCTTTTCACAGACCAGCATCTGCTCCCTGTCTGAACCTCCGCCCAGAAGCACGATATCCAATCCGGAAAAATCAATGGTATCATTCAGCTCAAAGGAAATTGTCTCTGCCTCGATCCCTCTCCACTGACACCGTTTCATAAGACACTGGATATTTCCCCTGTCACCATAGAGATTCAGCAGATCCGGATATAAATGTCCAATAGTCAGTTTCATTTCTGCTCTCCCTCCAGTTTTTTCAGTATATTTCTGGTGGCAAAAAGTGCCGTATAGTTTACAAGTACATAGAGATTTCCTGTGCCGTCCTTAACTCTGTCTCTGATGGCTTTTTCTACATCCGGCTCCAGTACAGAGGGAATATCCACATATTTCAGACGCAGACGCATATCCTGACAGCGGATCCCGCTGACTGTAATGCTCCTGATACTTTCTCCTCCGAAAAGGTCAAAATCCACATCCCACAGCCAGGAAATATCAATTCCGTCCTGAGCATTGTCGTTAATGGCAATGATCACATCCTTTGGCGCCGTATCCTGCATGACAGCAGAAATATTCTGGTTAAAGCCTGCCGGATTCTTGGCAAGGTTCAGGGTCACTCCTGTTCCCTGAATACGGAACTGTTCCATACGGCCGTTTTCCGGATTGAATTTTTTCAGCATATCTGTAAAATGCTCTGCCGAAAAGCCTGCCGTACGCACGCCTGCATAGGCTGCCAGAATATTGTATACATTATAAAAGCCTTTGTAATTAGCTGAAATAAGCCTGTTTTCCACCCGGAAGGAAAGCCGGTCTCCCACCTGTACATCCTCTGCGTCAAAGTCAGGTTCCGGTCTTTTAAAGCCGCATTTCGGGCAGGCATAATCGCCAAGCTGACTGTAATGGTAAAAACTGTACTGAAGCTTTTCTCCGCATTTTTTACAGAAACGGCCCTCACGTATCTCATTGGTATCATTTTTCATAACGGGCTGGCTGATTCCGTAAAATACACATGGATTACCGCTGTCCATGGCAAGATATGCGGAAAGTGCATCGTCTCCATTGACGATTACCTTCATGTCCGGAACTGTTTTTATCATAGTTTCCAGAATGTTCATGGTAATATCGATTTCTCCATACCGGTCCAGCTGATCCCGGAAAAGATTTGTCATTACCATATAATCCGGCCTGATCTCCGGAAAAATATACTTTGTGGAAGCTTCATCTGCCTCAATACAGGCATAGTCTGCATCCATATGGCCGTTGAGCTTTGCGCCCAGAACAAAAGCTGCCACAACGCCGTTCAGCATATTGGATCCTGTATGGTTACAGATTACTTTCTGGCCCTCTGCTTCCAAAGCTGCGCAAAGCATATTGTTGGTAGTCGTTTTTCCGTTTGTACCGCAGACCACAAAAATATCCCTTCGCACCTCTGATGCCAGCTCTCTCAGAACAGGCGGATAGATCTTCAGAGCAATCTTTCCGGCCCAGGTAACGCCCTGTCTTCCCATTTTTTTGCAGATAAAACCGGCAGCTTTTGCCGCCCATACTGCTGCAATTCTTCTTATATTCATGTATCTGATATCCTCTGTATTTTTTCTTATCATGTCCCCTGTATCCGGATCTATACACACAAAACTGGGTTACATACTCAGTTTTTTATCTGATGTCCCGGCTTTTTCTGAAAATCTCCTGATGAATCCTGCAAATCCCATACAGCATTTTCCGACTGTATATCCATGAGGGATCCGTCTGAAAAATTCTCAGTTTTGTCGTAAATCTTACGGAAGCTTCTGTCCGGTCAGGTTCCTGTGTTAATGATTGTACGATACTTCCATCCATTTATCAACAGAAACTTTGTTCGCAAATGTTCACAGGTCGCTGTCCCGCCAGGTGTTTTGGCATGTATATGACAAAATCCTGAAATATGCGGGATAAAGTATCTGTGCAGTATATTTTTATCTACCAGAAAAGCAGTACGTTACGTACTGAGCTTTCCGGCAAAAAAAGGGATACCTGCCTGAGCAGATATCCCCTTTGAGATACTGAATTATACTAACTCAATAAGTACTTCCATTGCAGCATCGCCCTTACGTGGTCCGATCTTAACGATTCTTGTGTAACCGCCGTTACGTCCAACGTATTTTGGAGCGATCTCATCGAACATTTTCTTAACCATGTCGATGTCTTTTGTGTTTTTCTTTCTGCCAGCACCTTTAGCCGGTACTTCTTTTACAGGATAGAAAACTTTTGCCATCTGACGACGAGCGTGAAGTCTGGAAGGAGCATCTTTTGTGATCTCTTTCTGAACTTCATCGTATACGGTTTTCTTCTTACCGTCTACAACTTCTTTTACTCTCTTGCCTTCAGCGTCTTTGCGGGCAACCTTTGCAGTTACAGTAACTGTCTCAAAGTTGTCTTTCTCGCGAACAGCCATAGCAATAAGACCTTCTGCGATCTTGCGGATCTCTTTTGCTTTTGCTTCAGTTGTAACGATCTTTCCGTGATACAGAAGATTTGTTACCTGGTTTCTTAACAGAGCTTTTCTCTGATCAGATGTTCTGCTTAATTTTCTATATTTTGCCATGTTATTTTCCTCCATCTGCGGGACACCGGGACATGCTTGTTCGGTCTTACTGCCCTGATGCTTTGGCTCCCCGCGGTAATATTAATAAAATGAGTGTATTCTATTCCTCTGTAGGCTGAAGCTGCAGGCCCAGTTCCTTCAGCTTTGCAAGTACCTCTTCCAGTGACTTGCGGCCAAGGTTACGAACCTTCATCATATCCTCAGATGTTCTGTTGCACAGCTCTTCTACAGTATTGATTCCAGCCCGTTTCAAGCAGTTATAGGAACGAACAGAAAGCTCAAGCTCATCAATGCTCATTTCCAGAACTTTTTCCTTCTCATTGTCCTCTTTCTCGATCATAACCTCAGCGGTTTTTGCATTCTCAGAAAGATCAATGAACAGGCTTAAATGCTCACTTAATACTTTTGCTGCAAGGCTGACAGCCTCATCCGGATCAAGAGTACCGTTTGTGAACACATCCAGAGTCAGTTTGTCATAATCTGTCACCTGACCTACACGGGTGTTTTCCACAACCATGTTTACTCTGTCAACCGGTGTGTAAATTGCATCTACCGCAATCACACCGATAGGCATATCATCAGTTTTGCCTTTATCAGCGCTTACATATCCACGTCCTCTTGTAATGGTAAGCTCCATTGCAAGTCTGCAGTCCTTACCACCATTCAGTGTGGCGATGACCTGATCCGGATTCATGATCTCAAGATCCTGGTCTGTCTGAATATCAGCTGCTGTTACAACGCCTTTTCCTTCACACTCAATGTATGCGGTTTTTGGCTCGTTATCAGAGCTGTTATTTTTAATTGCAAGACTCTTCAGATTCATAATGATCTCTGAAACGTCTTCTTTCACACCCGGAATAGAACTGAATTCATGCAGTACGCCATCAATTTTCACCTGGCTTACAGCTGCTCCCGGGAGGGAAGACAGCATAATTCTTCTGAGAGAATTGCCAAGAGTAGTACCATAACCTCTTTCCAGCGGTTCCACTACGAATCTGCCAAATTTCTTATCTTCGGATATTTCGGTAATTTCGATTTTTGGTTTATTAAAATCAAACACTATAAGGCTCCCTCCTTCTGGAAAGCTGCGTCATACTTTTAATATAGTATCCCCAAACTCCGCCTAAGCTTCGTTTGGGGACCGCATAAAAGCTCAGTTGCACCTTAACCTCTATGCTTTACTTAGAGTACAGCTCGACGATAAGCATCTCGTCTACAGGTACATCAATTACTTCTCTGTTCGGAAGTTCTTTTACAGTTCCGGAAAGAGCATCCTGATTTACATCAAGCCACTCCGGAACAAGTCTTCCGCCTGTTACTTCCAGGATTCCTTTGTATCTTTCGGAACCTTTGCATTTTTCTTTGATCTCAACAGTATCTCCGGCTTTTACAAGGTAAGACGGAATGTTTACACATTTGCCGTTTACAAGTACGTGCTTGTGGTCAACGATCTGACGAGCCTCACGTCTTGTTCTTGCAAATCCCATACGGAAGATTACGTTGTCAAGTCTTGTCTCAAGCATAACCATCAGGTTCTCACCTGTCTGGCCCGGCATTCTGTCGGCTTTTTTGTAGTAGTTACGGAAAGGTTTCTCAAGAACTCCGTAAATGAATTTTGCTTTCTGTTTTTCTCTTAACTGTAAACCGTACTCAGAGATCTTTCTGTTTGCACGTTTTAACTGTCTTGTAGATTTTTTATCAATTCCTAAATAGATTGGATCCAGACCAAGAGATCTGCATCTTTTCAGAACGGGCACTCTGTTTACTGCCATTTCAAGCTACCTCCTCAATTAGACTCTTCTGCGTTTTGGTGGACGGCATCCGTTGTGCGGAACCGGTGTTACGTCACGGATACTTGTTACTTCAAGACCGCATGCCTGAAGTGCACGGATTGCAGCTTCACGTCCTGAACCCGGTCCTTTTACCATAACATCAACAGTTTTTAATCCATGGATTAAAGCAGCTTTTGTTGCAGTCTCTGCTGCCATCTGTGCTGCATAAGGAGTAGATTTCCTTGAACCTCTAAATCCCAGACCGCCGGCACTTGCCCATGAAAGAGCGTTTCCTTCGTTGTCAGTCAGTGTAACAATTGTATTGTTGAAAGAAGACTGAATATGTGCCTGTCCATGTTCAACGTTTTTCTTGACACGACGTTTTGTTGTCGTTCTTTTGGTTGCTTTTGCCATTTTAAAACTAACCTACGCTTTCCTTGAATGTAATATTCTTAAGTTACTTTTATCAATTATTCTACTTATTATTTCTTCTTGTTTGCTACTGTTCTCTTCGGACCTTTGCGGGTTCTTGCATTTGTCTTAGTCTTCTGACCACGAACCGGAAGTCCTTTACGATGACGGATTCCTCTGTAGCATCCGATTTCCTGCAGTCTCTTGATATTAAGAGCGATTTCACGACGAAGATCACCTTCTACCATCATTGTCTCATCAATGACAGCGCTGATTCTCTTTACTTCTTCATCTGTCAGATCTCTGACACGTGTGTCAGGATTTACATTTGCCTGCGCAAGAATTTTGTCTGCGCTCGGTCTGCCGATACCATAAATATAGGTAAGGCCGATTTCAATACGTTTTTCTCTTGGTAAGTCTACACCAGCTATACGAGCCATGTACTGTTTCCTCCATCTTCTTTTTTGAAAGCGCTTCTTCTGTACACCACTTGCCGGATGGCAAGGTGAAATGGGGCATACCTGAAAGTCTGCTTTCTGTTTTTAGTTTCCTAATTGGGGTGCCTCGGTAAAACACCCAGCCGTCTTTGGCGTAAGACAGCCTTTCCGAAATTGCAGCTAAATGCTGCTGTTGCCTCTCGGTATTAGGCAATACATGCTTTGATAAATCAATTATACAAACAGTCCGAACAACCCTTCCGGGTGTATCAAACTGCAGCCGCACGTTTCACAAACTGCCGTCATTAACCCTGGCGCTGTTTGTGTTTTGGATTTTCACAGATAACTCTGATAGATCCTTTTCTTTTAATGATCTTGCATTTCTCGCAGATCGGCTTTACAGATGATCTTACTTTCACTGGAAATCCTCCTCTCGTAATTTAGGCTTGAATCTGCAGTTATGGACGCACTCATAGCGCGTTCGCATTATAGTTTAGCATCAATGTATAAAGATTGCAAGTACTTTTTTTATTTTTTTCCAAAATCATATCTGCAAAATGATATCTGCCACAGCCGGATAAATATTCACAAGTAAAATCCCCCACAATGTAAACAATAACACAGCAGCCACCTTCCCATTTCCATGTTCCGGTGTCTGCTGTGTCTCCATAAAACTTCAGTTATTTATTTTTCCAAAAATACACAAACTTCTGTCTTTTATAAACTCTTCCGTAAATCACACACGATCAATTACTGCACGGTTCCTGTATTCCCCTGGAAAATCTGTGCGATCGGGGAATCCGGAGAAAGGATCACTGTTTTGTCCTCGCCCTTCATAGAGTTTTTCAGCGCATCCAGGCTGCGTACAAAGGAATAAAAATCACTTCTTCCTTCTTCGCCATAAGCGCCGGCAAGGATCTTCATATATTCCTGCTCACCCTGGGCTTCCAGGATTTCCGCCTGCTTCTTGGCTTCTGAAATCTGAATGGCAACCTCTTTGTCCGTAGTATTGCGGATCACCTTGGCCTCTGAGCTTCCTTCAGCCTTATAAGTAGCCGCTATATTATCTCTTTCTGAGATCATTCTCTCATAAACAGCTTCCTTATTGTCATCCGGCAGATCCAGCTGCTTGGTATCAAAAAGCATTACCTCTATTCCGTACTGCTCCATATTGTCATCTACAGATCCCATTACCATATCAGCCAGTTCTCCGTCCCGGCTGGTGATCACCTCGTCCTGGGACATACTGCTGATGGCATTTTTTGTCGCATTATATACTGCTGTATTAATACGGCTTTCCCCGTTTTCTATTGAAGAATTCAGCGTTCTGGCAAATTTCAGAGGATCTGAAATTCTCCAGATCACATAACTGTCTGTGATCATAGTCTTTTTGTCCCTTGTGATAACATCTGAAGGCGCAAGATCATAGAGAAGGGTCTGTTTTGGCAATGTTGCCGTTGTTTCCATTAATGGTACGCGAAGACTGATCCCCGGCTTATCAATCACTCTCTGTACCTTTCCGAACTGGCGGATCAGCTTATATTCATTCTGTTTTGTCACTGTAACTGATGTAAGAGCTGCAAATACAACTACAACACCTGCAGCCACAGCAAGAACTTTTTTACGTTTCATGATCATTCACCTCCCTGTACTGCAGCGTCTGTGGTCTGACTCTGAGCATTTTCCGGCTCAGCCCCGGTTTCCGGCTGCTGTGCATCCACCGTTTCTTCACCTGTGCTTTCCCCGGTAAAAGAATCCAGTGGAAGAACCTTCTGGGTTCCATCTCCATTGTCAATCACAATCTTCATTTCCGGAAGCACATCTTCCATAGTCTCATAGAACATACGAAGCTTTGTCACTGTGGGATTTTTTACATATTCCTCATACATGGCGTTAAATCTTGCCACTTCAGCTTCCGCTTCATTGATTCTGACCTGCTTCTGAGCCTCTGCATCCTGAATGATCTGGTCTGCCTGGGCTTCTGCCTCAGGAAGCTTTTCGTTTCTGTATTTATTGGCATTATTAACGGCAGTCTCTTTCCCCTGCTTTGCGGTTTCCACAGCCTTAAAGGCTTTCATGATCTCCTGTGTAGGCGGCTCCGCATCCTGGATCGTAATGTTCACAAGCTGGATTCCCACATCCTGCGCTTCCATTTTTTTCATGATCATTTCTTTGATCTTTGCCTGTATCTCACTTTTTCCCGTAGTCAGCACATCGTCTACCGTATAGCTGGCAATCACCGTACGGATACAGCTCTGGGCAATACTTTTCAGAATTTCTTCCGGCTGCTGAGACGTGTAAAGATATTTAACCGGTTCTGTGATCCTGTATTCCACAAAGAAATCCACGTCGATAAAGTTATAATCTGACGTGATCATAATCCCTTCATCTGCCACCACGTCATTGGAGTCCTGATCATATCCAATAGGAAATCCCTGTATGGTAGTGTTTACCTTATGTACCTGCTGGATCAGAGGCAGTTTAAAATGAAGTCCTGTTTCTGTCACTGCTTTCGGCACACCAAAGGTTGACAAAACTGCCTGCTCCTGCTCCTGGATCTGATAGGTACAGTCTGTTGCAAACAGACCCACAACCGCAATCCCGGCCACGATTGCCACAACCTTTTTGGCATGCTTTCCGGTCTTTGGTCTTTTAGGAGACCATTTCTTTTTCATGTTGTTAAATTCCTCCATCTGTGTCCTCCTTACTGCCCAATCTGATGAACATACAGGTATACCTTAAACTGAAATTTCAATCATATGTCCCCGGGCGGTTTATTGAAAGAAAAGAAAAAGACTTTCATTCCGGACAGATTCATTCTGCCTCAAAACAAAAGTCTTGCTGCTTACTTCATATCGCGGATATCTTTTACTGACACCGTACTGACGCAAATATGTACCTCATCTGAAAACCATTTTATTTTCATCCGATGGCCGCTACTCCCTTTTCTTTGAACGGAATAATATCATATTTTACGGTTGGTTACAAGTACAATTTTAATGGAAACGTAAAATCAGAATATTATCCAAAAAACGATTTTCATTTTTGTGCAGTTTTTCAATTCAAAAAGAATCTCCCACAGCGTACCAGTCATGCAAAGCATCTGATTTCCGGGGAGATTCTTATTTTAATATTCCAGGACTAAAATTTCAGTCCCTGATTATTCTGCTTCCTCAATATTGGCAAGCACTGCAAAAAGGGAGAAATCCTCTACTTCAAACTCAACTGTCTGTTTTTCAAAATCAACAGCTGCAGGCTCAATGATTTCCCAAATCTTTAACTCTTTATTATAATATAAAATATTAACATCTTTCAGAGTATCTTTCAGAATCGGGATCTGAATAGTAACATCATATTTGCCGTTGGCATTCTTCTCTACAGTTACGCCTTCTTCTGCTTCCAGAGCCATAAAGCCTGTTAAGAAATCAAGATTCTTTTCTTCGATTTCTTTAATTGTTTTTTCAAGTGCTGCTTTTGCTTCCTCATCAGTTACTGTTTCCAGTACGGCAGATAACTTTTCAGTAAAAGCCTTCATATCCTTTGTTCCTTCATTTACCTCTTTGATCAGGTCTGCCATTTCCTTATCTTCAGTTTCCAGAGTGGTAAATACTTCATCTTCTTCAATTTTATCTGTTACGATATATTTACCAACACTGTCTTCTACAACTACTACCTTGTCTGTAATACTAGGACCCGCCCATGTGGTTGCAGGGCTCATCAGTACAACTGCGCTTAAAATTCCGGCTAAAATTTTGTTTGTTTTTTTCATTGTCGTCTCTCCTTTTAATATAAATTTTTATAGATAATGGCATGTCTGCTATTTATCTTCTTTGTAAAAAACAGAATATATTAAATCCTGAAGTCCGTCCTGATCCACATGAAATTCATCATAGTAATCACCCTGAACCCCTTCGCCCGGTACTGTATGCGTCACCGGAGGATTTTTTTCAGCAGCTGTCAGAAACTTTACAAAAATGTCATTTCCCATGTTTGTGACCATATAACTTCTGAGGCTGTCGTAAAGCCTTGCAACAAATGAGGCATCTTTCTGATACTCTTCCTGGGCTTTTTTCATATATGCCTGCAAAAAACTTTTTTGTCTGTTCTGACGCACCAGAGCGCTCTGAGTCTGGTCAATATCACGATAGCGCACAAACTGTTCTACATTATCCTTTGTGAGAACAACCTCTGCACCTTCTGTAAATTCAGGATTCACTTCTGCCAGGCTGTTATCCGGAACCGTAACCTCCACGTTACCGGCAATTTCTGTCATTACAGGAATTGCGTCCATATTAACCGCGCAGTAACTCTGAATATGAATTCCGCCAAACAGGTCAGAAACCGCATCCTCCATCAGTTCACAGCTTTCTCTTTTTCCATCGCCCTGGGCAAACTGGAGATTGATATGGTTTTCCATTTTGCCAAGACTTTTTCCTCCAACAGTAAACACTTCTATCTCTGTTATGGTATCACGGGGAATGGAAATCACATGAATCTGTTCTGTCACCCGGTCCATGGACACCAGAAAGATCGCATCCGCCTGTCCGGTATTATCTGTTTCCTGGTTTTCCACCTCACCTCTGGTGTCAATTCCCATAAAAAGGAAATTGCTCAGATGGTCGTTATAAGTATAAGTTTTTCCCTTATATGTAATGCCGTCTTCCTGCTGATCCATGGATACAGAATTTTCGGATTTTTTCAGATGCGGAGACGCTGTCCGCTTTTTCCATATTCCTGCCCCGAATACTGCCGCCACGATCAGCACTGCGCATCCTGTCAGAATATATGCGGCTCTCTTTTTTCGATATCGACTTCTTTTTTTTGTCAGCATCCTTGTACACTTTCTGTTTTATTTGCTGATATAATTCAGTTCCACCATCTTCTCATAAACCGCCCGGGCCATTGCCGCCTGCGCTTCATATGTGGAAGAAGGCGAAGAGGTGACAGCAGCAAGACTTATGTAATGTTCTTTCCATTTTTCACTTAACGCCGCATCCAGAGCAGCTGAATCCACGGAACCGTCCAACGGTCGGGTTCCAACTATAATAAACTGCTCCTGGTTGGAAAATGTTTTCAGAATATGCTCCTGCTGCTGCGCAAGCTCAGCCGGATCATGATTCCAGCCGCCATAATATCCCATAAATATAACAGGGATATAGTCCAGATCGTCACGGGTAAGGTCTTCTTCCGTAAAATCACGGATTCCTGTTTCTGTAACATAAAGCTGCGCGCCATTGGCTGCTTTCTGATGCTCAGAAATAAAATTCTGAATGATCTGATCATCAACCCCGGCTCTCTTCATCATAGACAGAGTACCTCCGCCCTGAAGAGTCTTATTGACTACCGGAATATTATAACCGTTTTCCTGAAGAAGTTTCTGAAGAACTGTCATATAGGAATACTGCTGTGTATCCTCTGCAGTCAGCAGATCGTCTCCCCAACAGGATATCCCTGCTGTTTTTTCCTTTACAGGTTCCGAAGGCACAGGAGAAAGAGTCGGCGCAGGGGTCGCTGTGACCTCCGCTTCCTGAGCCGCCTTCTGCTGAAGTTCTTTTGCCGTTTCTTCCTGTTTTTTATCTAATTTCTGTAAATCTTCCCTGTCCTCTGCTCTTGTTTCGTCCGCCAGCTTCTCCAGCCTTTGTTTATCTTCCCTTGTCTGGTTTCTGTTCCATACAACAAGTCCTCCCAGAATCAGCACAAGCACTATACATAGCAGAGCCAGGCATACATTTATAAGCTTACCATGTCTTCTCAATTTTTGTTCTGATCCTCTTTCATTTTTTCATAATAGGCGGCATACTTTCCACTATAACGAGAATAATACTTGTCTTTTTTCATATCAACCTTGTTGAGAACTGCTCCGAGCGTCCTGCAGCCGCTTTTTTCTATCTGGACAAGTACTTTTTTAGCTACTTTATGGCTGACTGCTTCACTTTCCACAACCAGAACTGCTCCGTCGCATTTCTGAGCAACTATGGCGGCATCAATAATTGTGCCAACAGGCGGCGTATCAACAAAAATATAATCGTAATGCTCTCTCAGTTTTTTCAGCAGAGTGGAAAAAATCCCTTCCCCAAGAAGAGCTGACGGATTGGGAACGGTCGGACCTGCAAAAATAATATCCAGATTCTCATAATTAGTTGAATATAATAAATCCGCAATTCCTATCTGTCCGCTTAAAAACTGAGATAAACCTGAAACACTCTCTGCCACGCGAAACCTGAGAGCATAAGTAGACTTTCTCATATCTGTATCCAGGAGAAGAACCCTTTTTCCTGACGCTGCCATTTCTCTTGCCAGAGAAAATGTAATATCGCTTTTCCCTTCGTTAGGGTAACAGCTTGTAAGTAAGATCGTCTTTACATCCTTGCCGGCAAATTTTATATTCGTCAGCAGTGTTTTAATTGCCTCTTCATAATAATAATCCGTTTTACGGACATCCTGCATTGAAACTCTTTTCATTATTCCGGTATCTCCTTTCACTCAGGGTATTACTTTTTTCTTCTGTTCTTGTTAATATAGTCCTTTCTATCCGGAACAGAAGCCAAAACCGGAACACCCAGATACTTTTCCACATCATCCTCAGACTTAATGGTATCATCCATAACTGTAAGTACACAGATGATTCCTCCACAGAGAACAATGCCTGCAAGAAATCCGATCAGAATATTTTTGGTCATGCTTGGAGAGGTCTGCACTGTGGGAATCTTTCCTTTTTCGATGATCTTAGGCGGAACAACTTCCATTTTATCTCCAATATATTCGGAAGAAACCTCCACAACCTTATCTGTGATCTTTTTTGCAAGTTCTCCGTCCGTATTTACTACAGAAACTTCCAGAATTCTTGTATCTACAGGGTTATTGATCGTAATACTCGCTCTGAGAGCCTCCGGTGTCATCTCCAGGTCAAGCGCATCAATAACATCCTCCATTACACTTGTACTTTTGATCAGTACCTGATAATCTGCTGCAAGCTGTGACCCCAGCTGCAGATCCGCAATAGACGTAAGAGTTGTCTCCTTGGACAAGACCAGGATACTGGCTGTGGAAGTATATACAGGATCTATTAAAAAAGCCGTATATGCGCCATACAGACAGCCACCCAGCAATCCTACTGCAATAATAAGAAAAATCTTTCTCTTAATTGCAAAAAATATTTCTCTTAAATCAATCACATCATCATCGGGAACATTTCTTTTTTCGTTTGTTTCCATTTTTACTCCTTCTAATCCTTTTCCTGCTTCTGATTTCATAAAATATTGCACTGCGAAAACAGTTTCAGCCTATTATCGCATTATTTTTCATTTTATCACAAGTACTGCCCCTTGTAAATCCGGAAAATACCGGAAATTTATATACCTAAAATAAAATTTATATATCCCTCTCAAATTTCTTAAAATTCTCAATATTGTGGTATCTTTTTTATCTTCCATTTCTTTTTCTTATCTTCCAGACGAAACGTTTTCTTTTTATTGAATTGCCCCGATACTTCTGTTATAGTAGTGGACGGTGCAGGTTTTCTGCACACTTTTCGGGTGGGGGAAATAAATTATGAAAACTTCAGCAGATCTTGGAAAAGATCCTGTATCTTCACTGGTGCTGCGTCTTGCCATTCCGGCAATGATCGCCCAGTTTGTCAATGTTCTGTACAGTATTATTGACCGCATGTACATCGGCCATATCCCGGGTACCGGCGCCCTGGCGCTGGCAGGAGTGGGCGTGTGCGGTCCCATTGTGACTCTTCTGTCATCCTTCGGAACTCTTGTGGGATTAGGCGGTTCCATTCTTCTTGGGATCCGAATGGGCGAGGGCAATCTTCCGAAGGCCAGACAGATTCTGTCAAACTCTTTTTTGATGCTGTGCGGATTTTCCGTTATACTGACAACCGGCTTTCTTTTTATGAAGGATCATCTTCTGATCTGGTTCGGAGCCAGTGAGATCACTTTCCCATATGCAGATACTTATATGACCATTTACACTGCCGGAACCTTTTTTGCATTGATGGCAGCCGGTCTGAATTATTTTATCAACTGTCAGGGATTCCCTGTTGCCGGAATGATGACTGTGCTTATTGGCGCAGTTTCCAACATCATCCTTGACCCTGTTTTTATCTTTTTGTTCCATATGGATGTAGCCGGAGCAGCCATTGCCACTGTTATCTCTCAGATGGCATCCTGTGCCTTTGCTCTGCTTTTTCTGTTCAGCAAAAAAGTCCACGTGCGCATTTCCTTTGGCAATTACAGCAGAAAACTGATGCTGAATATCCTTTACCTTGGAATGTCCCCGTTTCTGATTCTGGCAACAGACAGCATTCTTCTGATTGTCATGAACACAGTTCTTCAGAAATACGGCGGACCGGAACAGGGAGATATGCTGATCACCTGCGCTACCATTGTACAAAGCTATATGCTGCTGATCACTTCTCCCATGATCGGTATCAGCGGCGGAACCCAGGCGATCATCAGTTATAATTACGGCGCCCGCCAGACTCAGCGGGTCAAAAAAACAGTACGTACAAACCTGAAGCTGATGCTTCTGTTTACCACATTCATGTTTATCCTTTCCCGTTTTATTCCGGGAACCTTTGTCCGCCTTTTCACCTCCAGTCAGGAATACATGGACTTTTCTGTCTGGGGAATCAAAGTATTTACCATGATGATCATTCCCTTAAGCTTTCAGTATGTGTTTGTAGATGCACTGACTGCCCTGGAACGGACCAAAACCGCTCTTTTCCTTTCCATATTAAGGAAGCTGCTTTATGTTGCAGGAACTATTACCCTTCCGCTGTTTTTCCAGGCTTCTGCGGCATTCTATGCGGAACCACTTTCAGATGCCGTCAGCGCTGTCATCTCTTCCGGAGCCTTTCTGCTGATCATTGACAGGCATCTGAAGAAAAGAGAAACGACAGTGGCATAATCGTAAGTAGGTAATCAGTAAGTAGGTAATCATTCGTATATTGACATTTTATAAAAGCCATCTGATACTGCT